>Ga0206131_10000001_pt1 | contig 500670 bp, 380 predicted proteins | sample Helgoland_Spring_FD_148636 | JGI IMG/M metagenome (GOLD analysis project Ga0206131, IMG submission 148636) | Pelagic subsurface seawater microbial communities from Kabeltonne, Helgoland, North Sea - Helgoland_Spring_Bloom_20160517_1 | ecosystem: Environmental > Aquatic > Marine > Epipelagic ...
CTTGTGCCACCACCACTTTGATCACGGTTAGAAAGTCCTACTTCAAATTTATATTTCAGCTTTGGTGTGTATGCGAAGCCATCAAATTTGAATCTTGCTCTTCTAATAAGAAAATTGGTTTGTGGATCAGCGTATGCTCCGCCGTCAATTTCGTCTTCTTTAGTCCAAGTGGTTGTAACTAGATTTTGAAATCTCATTCCAAATTTCATGGAGAATGTTGAATCAGCAGCCATGATATTGATAAGACCTTTTCCAAATTTAGGCGCTGTTACTGATTGTGCATTAGACACAAAGTTGAAGTATGATATCAAGATCATACTCATTAATAATTTTTTCATCGGACAATTATGTTATAAATACAATAATCCCACTGATCTTTAATTTGCTACAATTTTAAGAGTTGTGGTCAATATACAGTCCAAGTACTTTTGCAATGGTTTGTATATTTTTTCTAAACACAAAATTATATTCCCTAATGTTAAGCCAATGTTAAGTGTTTTGTCGTCCATGTTAACTTAGTGTAATCTGAACAATAAATTTAAAAGGCAAGGATAGAGTTGACGCTTGTCCGTTGCGCTTCCTTCTATCCTTGCTGTAATTGTAGCACTGGTAAATGTAAGGGGCAGTTGTAAAGTATAAATTAGCTTTGTGTTAGGTAATTGTAAAGGATTGTATGGTTGATAATCTGAAGTGATATTAATATTTAAGAAGTAGGTCTCTATTTTTGGAATACTATACCATATAAAGTAAATACCCTAATACGGCAGATCCAAATACTATCCACATTACACTAATATTTTTAGGTCCAAATATAGCGGCAGCGCTTAATCCAGCAATTACAAAACTACGCCAATCGATTAGTGATTCTTTGGCCATTGAGAAGAGTACGGCTACCATTACAGCCACAGCGGCTACATTGACACAGTCTAAGAAGTATCCTAGTACCTTCGATTGTCTCATTTTAGGAACTAGTGGATTCATGATCCATACAAACAGGAAAGAAGGGAGAAACATACCAAATGTCGCTGCAATAGCTCCAGATATTCCTCCTAATTGATAGCCAATAAATGTGGCCGTTGATAATACTGGGCCTGGAGTAAATTGCCCAATTGCGATAGCATCCATAAGTTCTGGTCTGCTCAATACACCGCTGCTCACTAATTCTGCATCTAAATATGCAAATAATACATAACCACTTCCATATAGGATCGCTCCTACTTTGAGGAAACTTAAGAATATCTTCATGGTAGATAACTTTACCACTGCTCCTTGAAAGAAAAATAGTGGTATCAATGAAGTTACTTTTCCAGTATTAACGGCCGATTTGAAATAGAAATACATTGTACCTATGACACCGGCAGATAGGAGCGCTACGATTTCATTAACGCCCATCAAGCTGGCAATTATAGTTATTACACCTAAAATGGATAGCTCTACACCTTTCAATGCTTTTTTACCTAATTTATAAATGGCCGAGGCTATTAAAGCCAGTACGGCTGGTTTGATACCTAAGAGGAAAGGCTCTACAGATGGCAATTGACCATAAGTAACATATAAATAACCCAGAATGGCTGTAATCACTACAGCAGGAAAAATAAAGCATGCCCCTGCAACAAATAATCCTGGTACTCCTGCACGTTCGTGACCACAGTGCATTGTCATCTCAGTGCTATTAGGTCCAGGGATTAGGTTTGTAGCTCCCATTAGATCTAAAAAGTGCTGACGATCCATCCATTTGCGTTTTTCGACGATCTCGTCTTCCATCATGGCTATATGAGCAGCAGGACCTCCAAATGCTACTAGGCCTAATCTGAAAAACACACTTGCTACTTCACCTAGATTTGATTGCTTACTCATGGACAATTGTTTATGGTTTTATATACTTGACACTTATGTGATACTTATTTACTCTTATCAAGTTCACAAAAATATAATTTGCACATTAACTCAATAGCGCATATTGCAAGAAAATTGTGTTCTCTTGTAATTGTTAACCTTAAGGAAACATTGGAATGGAATAAGGTGGCTCTGAATTATAAAAATCATAGTATTTCAGTTTTAAGTTAAAATGTGCCAAGAAAGTAGGTCTTTTATTGCACCTTTTGCAAATTGCAGTGTTATTGACACTACCATGAAATTTTACCCAGCAGATACGCCGACTTTTTTAGAGTTTGACAAGATCATTACCTTATTGAAAAAGGAATGTTATGGAGAGCCAGCACAGTTATATTTCGATAATATAGAGATACTCACTAGGCCTAATCCTATCAGAAAATTACTGGATCAGACAGCAGAACTCAAAAAAACAATCGAGGACTCAGAACCTATCCCTATATATGCATATCAGTCTATTAAGCATGAAGTGAAGCTCCTAAGGAAGGAAGGATATGTGCTATCGATCGAAGGTATACAAGCGATCCATAATGTTATCAAAATGGGTCTGTCTATTGATTACTATTTCAGAGACTTCAAGAGGCAGCGTACTTACTTACAATTATATGAGATATGTGGAGCCATAGATATAGACTCAGGTCTAAGCAGTGAAATAGATCGAATACTAGACGATGAGGGTAATGTAAGACCAGATGCGTCGATAGAGCTTAGCCAGATATCGAAAAGAATCAATAAGAAAGAAAGGGAGCTTGATAGTACATTTAAGCAAGTGGCAGATCGAGCCAAAAAATCAGGATATCTCGCTGATACTGTAGAGAGTCTCCGTAACGGTAGGAGAGTACTGACGGTGTCTGCTGAGCATAAGCGTAAGATAGGTGGAGTGATCCATGACGAATCAGCTACTGGAAAGACAGTGTTCTTAGAGCCTATAGAAGTACAAATGATCAATAATGAGATAGTCAATCTCTACGCAGACCGTCGCAAAGAAATGTACAAGATTCTATCGTTACTGTGTATGCATCTCAGACCATATGCAGACGCATTGGTAAAAGTAGAATATATAGTCACTCAGCTAGATATCATACATGCTAAAGCTAGGCTAGCGATATTGCTCGATGCTGATAAGCCAGAGGTCACAGGTAAAGCTTCGTTCGGTTATAGAGCGGCATATAACCCTGTACTATATATCAAGAATAAGAAGCTTGGGATACCTACAATACCATTTGATCTGGATCTACATACACCTAATAGGATATTGGTGCTGAGTGGCCCCAATGCCGGTGGAAAGTCAGTGACACTCAAGACTGCGGGTATATTACAACTGATGTTGCAATCTGGTATGTTGATACCCTGTGACCCTAATAGTAAAATCGGAATATTCGATAGCATATATACTGATATAGGTGACCAACAATCAATGGAAGATGATCTGAGTACTTACTCTAGCAGACTCAAGAATATGAAATACTTTCTCGAAAATGCCAACGAGAAAAGCCTCATATTGATTGATGAATTTGGCTCTGGTACGGACCCAAATGTTGGAGGAGCTATAGCGGAATCGATCTTACGTCAACTCAATTTCAATAAGACGAACGGTGTAATTACCACACACTATTCTAACTTGAAATATTTTGCCTTCAAGACAAAGGGAATTTTAAATGGATCAATGGAATTTGATACTCAAAGTATACGTCCGACATATCACCTTATCGTAGGTAAGCCAGGGAATTCTTTTGCTTATGAAATTGCAGAAAAAACTGGATTAGATCCTAGAGTCATCAAGTATGCCAAAACCAAAACGGGTAAAAACGAAAAGGCAATTGATGAGCTTCTTATCGAATTGCAAGAGGAGAAGAAATCTCTAGAGTCACGCATCTCAGTGATGGAAGACAAAGAGTCGAAAGTAGATCGACTCATGAAGAACTATAACGAACTCCACAAAGAATTAGAGTACCGTAGAAAGAAGATCAAACTCAATGCAAAAGAGCAAAGTCTATTTACGATAAGTCAAGAGAACAAGGAACTAGATGCCGTTATTAAGCAACTCAAAGAAGCTAATGATCTAGATAAAGCAAAAGTGATAGCAAAGACTTTCAAAGCTAAGAGAGAGAAAGTAAGAGGTGAGATACATAGGCTTAAAGATGAAGTGTATTACCAAGATAAATTTGATCCAACAACTCTCAAAGAAGGGGACTATGTCAAAATGAGAACTGGAGATAGTATAGGTAGTATACTATCCATACGAAAGAACAAAGCTGAAGTGCAAATGGGAATCATGACAATGTCGGTACCACTCAAAGAACTCATTCCAGCCAAAGAACCAATCTCTGTGAATGATTCTCGTAGAATCATTATGGATATCCCTCAAAGGGAACGTTTTGAACGTAAGTTGGACGTGCGCGGATATACTAGATCCGATACCTTGCATGCTTTACAAGAGTTTATGGATAGAGCATTGCTCACCAATGAAAATAGCCTTACGATTGTACATGGAGTTGGAAGTGGTGTATTAAGAAAAGCAGTACTAGAAAAGCTCAAAGAATATCCAGATATCATAGAAGTTTCTCATCCTGAGGAGCAGTATGGAGGACTAGGGGTTACTTATATTAGTTTGTAAGAGTTTTTTTTAATTTGTGTGGTAAACCTGCAGATAACTTAATGTATTGTCATTTTCTTTATCTCGTAGGTATAATCATTCTACTCTATTATTTTATTAAAGATAATTTCGTTGCCATAACTAACTCTTGACACATGTCTTCCTAAACCATTCGGATCTAATGGTGTCCATTGGTCGGCATAATGAATAATGATTTCTTCGCCCAATATTTTATTTTTGAGACCGGCTTCTGTGAGTCCTAATTCGAGGCCTCGATTGATATAGTATCGACCTTCGTCATCGATGCGTATATTGATATCTTTAGATCCTTCGTGCGCTATTATGGATTGTACGATTCCAGATGTAGATATGCAGTGAGACATATGCAGAGATGTGATGGGTCTGAGTGCCAAAATCACAAATACTAAACAAAATAATAGAACGAAATAAACTAAGGAATACTTTATAATTTTTATTGGAGTCCAACGCTTAGTCATAACGCATAAAGTTGATTTCTAAAAATTATAACGTCAATAAAATGGATGTATTTCATCGTTACTTTCGATTGATCCATTTTCGAATTACTATGAAAACAAAAATCAAGACTGAGTAGAGAATAAAAAATAGGAGGATATAATCGATCAAACCAATTGCTAGCAAGAACCCCATAATCAACAACTGAAAACCAAGACCAAAAGTGGATAACATCGTCATAAATGGTTTTGGAAAATTGTCAGAAATGACAGCTTCACTATCTAAATAATAAATAGTCTTATCAAATAGAATATAGAGACCATTGTATATTGTATACAATAGATCAACAGTCGATTGTTTTTCTCCTGGAAGCGCTGTTGGAGCTTCGACTTCTAGTATTCTACTAGTCATGTCTCCATTGGATTGATTACGTAATATGACGTAATAGTAATTATATAATGTACCCTGTAACTGGATTCCGATAAAGGCAAATAGCATCATCCAAATAGATGAATCAGTAACATACCAAATAGCGAACAGGAAAATAAAATTGAGAATGATATCTGCTATTGAATCCAAATATCTACCTGTATAACTGGGTGTGTTTTTAACTCTGGATAGTTCACCATCGGCAGCATCTAGAGTAGACTTTAAGGTAAGGAAGAATAAGGCAGTCCAATACTGTGCATGAAGTATACAATAAGTTGCTATCAAACCTGCTACTACAAACATCCATGTGACATGAACAGGAGTTACTGAAGTATGCTTAAGTGAGTTGGCAATCCATCTTGCGACAGGTCGACCATAGTCGGATAGATCTATGAATCTTCTATCCTTAGGAAGTTTTGACATTTAATACTTAGAAGTAATAATATGAGCCGGTAATATATCCTACGTTTTCTTAACACTGACACTAAATTTTAATTCAGTGTTGTGGGTTAAACTGTTTCTTCCTGTAAATTTATCTTTTTATGAAGAATTAATGACTTTATCTATAAAATTCCTTTTTAGAAGTCTCAACGCTTTCTAAAGTCAAACCAACTTTTACGTTAGATACTGACATTTCCACGGGTCCTAATTTATGGGTTTTAGCTATCATAGCCCCTCCTGGAAACGTTTCCCAGTTGATCCATGTTGCATTGATCCCTTTGATAGGAATGATACTTGTCCATATATCGTATGAAGTTGGTAGACCAGTTTCGTCTACCCACCAAAGGTAGCTGTCGCCCGGAGTGATGCCACCACTTTGGTAAGTGACTAATAGACCTTGTTTTCCATTTTGTTCTATTAGCGTTCTCTTGCTTCCTTTATCACGGATTTTGTAAGGAGCACAAAGCCAAAATGAATCATTGCACCAAAAAGCCCACGCCGTTTGTTTCAAATTTTCATAATCTTCTTTGACTTCGACCAAATTACCTTCCTTTTTTACAATTGTATTATCAAGATTGTTTAATTCCATTAGCACCGAGTAATCTGCCCATTCAATCAGAGCTGTATTGTTACTTTTATCCCAAATATAATGATGCTCACCTCTGAAAAAAGTCCAACTTATATATTGCAGTGAATCCCAAGCTGGCTCATTTAGTCTATTTAATATTTTATCTGCAAGGGCTTCAGCTGCTGGACCTGATTTACCTGTAGGTATGTCTTTACTCATGATCTTGGTAGCCACAAATAATCCTACTAAAAACATAATTATTACAATCAATATCCATTTCAATATTTTTTTCATAAGAGTTGGATCATTTGTAAATTTGAAATAAAAATCACTCAATACTTTACATGCGACAGAGTGGATTATTTAAGACGTGGAAATAAATCTTAAAATAGTTATTAGTTGTAGTATTTAAAAAATCGGACGATTAGAAATTATCAATTGGAAGCTAATAACTTAGTAATGCAAATAAGTCCAAATAGGTGAAAATAAAGTTACTGTTTAGACTTCCAATGAGCCATCTGAATATCTATCTTTTCGAATTCGTTTTCTTCACTATAGTAATTGATTTCACCGCCATTGATGTTCTTCATTTTGTTGGCGTAAGCCAGAGCCATTTTGTAATTATTGTTAGCGGCTAATACTTTCGCTTTGGTCCAGTGCATATGTCCGAGAATATATTGTCTAGGGTAGTACTGAGAATTCCATTCGCTTTTAGGGTCATATAGTTCTTGAGATTTATCTATCCATTTGCTCGCAATATCTAAGTATTGGTTGCGACGCAGAAGGTATTCTGCGCCTTGTAAATATACAACACTAGCGATCTCTTGATCACTGTTAGTCGCACTGATTTCTATTTCTCGTTGAAGTATTTCGAGGTACTTTGTATTGATTACTACATCTATTTGGACATCTGACCATTTCATAGATATTATGCCTTTTTCATAACTTAAGCCATCTATAGTATAAGTGAGTTTTTCTTGTAGTGGTATTTCTTTTGGCTCTACTTCCACTCGAAGGATATCTTGATATTTATCATAGTTAAAAGCGCCCCATTGATCGTATTCGGCGTTGAAGATGACTGTCCAAGCATCTGACTCATGCGGTATGATAAATAGAGAATAAATACCTTTAGGCAAAATGTTACTATCGATTTCTACGTCTTCGCTAAATTCGATTCTAGTAGCATCATTAGCACCTGCTCTCCATACTTCATCATAAGGCACGATGTCGCCCCATATTGTACGTCCATTAGTTTTGGGTGCTCCATAGGTAATCTCTATTCCAGTATATCCAATTTGTTCGTATATACCTTTATCAGGACTAGTACGCGGCAGAATTCCTATCTTGTATTGAGCTGATACAGTTAAGCCCAGAAACAAGGTAGCGAGCATGAAGAGTATAGATTTCATAATATTGGTCTTTGCGTTGGCATAAAACTAATCATAATGGATGATGTAGATCAAACTCTTTCTATAAACAAATCATAAAGGCAGATATAATTTCTTAATTATCCTTTAATTTTCGCTTTACTTTGATATTCTTAAAAGAAATTTTTCCTTAAGATAGAGCTAATATATTTGTAATGCATTGACTGTCTTACTTGATCAGCTTAGTTTGTAACAAAGTTCACCACTCGCTGTAATACATCTTTACTTCTAAGTTTGTGCCCCAAGCCATTCGTTATAAGTAATTCAGATTCATCAAATAGATCATGTAATCTTCGAGAATAATTTACATCTGTGTCAGGATCATCTTCATCATGAATTAATAATGCTTTAATCTTAATATTGGTAAAAAAGTTTTCGATGTCAAAGTAATCAGGATCTTTACCTGTAAAGGAAACGAAATAGCTTCTTAGATTATCTATTTCACGATCGGTCAATGAAAGCATTCTCTTTACCTCATTAATGAAATCATGTACTTTACCTGCAGTGGCTAAAGAAACCATTTGTCGAGGTTGTAAAGTTGGGTTCTGATCAAAGAAGTATAGGCTACAAAAAGAACCTACTGAATGAGCTATGATTGTATCTACAACACCAATATGATTTATAGTTTCTTTGATTGTTTTTTCTCCTTTTAGGATATTCCAAAATCTACCTTCACTATTACCGTGCGCAGGAAAATCGAGAGAGTACACAGCACAGTCATTGTTTACTAGGGATTTTACATAGTCTCTCCAGCGATACGAATTGCTTCTCCATCCATGAATGCATAGAACTTTTCGCTTTCCTTCACCCCATTTGTAGAGTTTTATTTTTTCACCATTTACAGTGATCGTATTTTGAGTAGCTGTATCTAAAAAAACCTGTTGCTTGGATGTAATTTTTACGCTGAATGGACTACAAAATAGATAAAAAGCATGTTTTCCTCCAATCTTTGATGTTAACGAATTAATTATCCTTAAATACAATCCTATTGTGCTGAGTACAAATTTCATATAGTGTTAGTAGATATTCTTTAATTATACGATTATAGGTTGTAAAAATTAATAAAAAAAGCCTCACCACATATATGATGAAGCCTTATATATTGTTGTGCAATCTGAACTTTAATAGCCAGTATTTTGATTTAAATTAAAGTTAGCTAATAAGTCAGATGCAGGTATCGGGAAAATGTCACGGTATGAATCCGTAGCTATTCCTTCTTTTACATTTCCTTTCCAAGGCCATAAATATGCATCACCGGTAAACTGACCAAATCTTACTAGATCAATTCTACGAGTTCCTTCAAAGTATAACTCTCTTGCTCTCTCATCTAATATGAATGGAAGATCGAGATCTCCTTGTGAGATATTACCATCTGTGTTGCCGTAAGCTCTGTTACGTAGTTCATTGATGTATCCGATAGCGGTACCTATATCACCTCCTTCTCCATTTCGGAGCACAGCTTCTGCATACATGAGATAAGCGTCGCCTAATCTAAATATTCCATAATCAGTGTCTGCATGAGTATTGTCAGATCCCGCTTCACCTTCCATATTAGTGTTTGTCCATTTAGGTACTGCGATCCCTTCTGTAAATTCTCCTACGTCATTGATCTCTACTGTCTGTCCGTCCGTGTAGAATATTGCTCTGCCATCTATATCTCCTGTGAGATCTGGAAACTTGTCGAGTAGGGCAGAGGTAGTTCTGAGACCACCCCAGCCACTGACAACGCCGTAGTCCAAATCTACCATAGTACCTCCAATTGCTGCATGTACAAGAAAAGTAGTATTTCCCCAGTTCTGAGTGTTCTTACCATCTGCATTGAGTGCAAAGATGATCTCTGGAGAATCATGGTTATCTTTCATAAACAATGCCTGATAGTTAGGATCTAGAGAGTATCCAGCACCTATTACTTTATCGAGCTCAGTGATACATTCTGTGTATTTGTTCATTCCTACCATAGATTCTGCATTGAGATAGAGCTTTGCTTTGAGCATCCACACTGCTGCTTGATCCACACGTCCATATTCATTAGTTCTAGGTGCAGGTAATATACCTTCTACATCGTTGAGTTCATTTTCTATGAATGCAAATAACTCGCTTGGAGTTGCTTGTGTGGGAGCACCAGCACTTACTGTGGTAGCCAACACTACATTGCGGAATAAATCCAATGCGTGCCAGTAGGCGAGGGACCTTAGATATCTTGCTTCCGCTCTGTAAATTGCTATCTCTGCTCTGTCTTCAACTCCGATTCCATTGGCATCTAGTCTTTCGTCAGATGATTGTGCTAGAAAGTCATTAGCAATTGATACTATGAGTGCTATTCTATAGTAAAGTACTCTTACGAATTGATTTTCTGATGACCATGAGTGCTCGTGAAGATCACGGATCCCTGCATCAGTCCAAGCTATTACCGCTTCATCAGTAGTAAGTTCTTGGGCCTTCCAATAGGCTCTGATGTAAGACGTGAATCCTTCATCATTTACTATGCTGATATCGCTATCACCACTTGGTCCATCTTGGCCAGTAAGGCTGTATGCACCATAAATTTTAGCTAAGTAGGATCTATAAGCAAGTGGATCTTTGAATGCCTCTACATCTGATAATCCATCCTCTGGGGCCACTGTAAGATCAGTACATTTTGTGAATATGATCGCAGTGAATATAAATATGAATATTGATAATTTTTTCATTGTATTGTTATTTCTCTGTTGTTGAAATAGTGTTTCAATCACTTCAATCTAAAAGTTGGCGCTTATACCCATTAAGAATGTTCTTGATCTTGGATATTGATTGTTATCTATACCGCCAGCTACTTCAGGGTCAATACCCTCATATCCTGTGATCGTTAGTAGGTTACTTGCTGTAGTGTAGAATCTCAATGAACTGAATACTCCTGCGTCACGCAATGAATAGCTTAATGTTACATTATCTAGTTTGAGAAATGATCCATCGCTGATATATACACTTGACTTTAACTGTCTATTGGTAAAATCATTTACAAAAGCTGACTCATGAATATTATTAGTCTTACGATCATCCAATCTGTCATAAAATCCTGCAGCGGATGCCACATTATTATAAATGTTCATTCCTATATTACTCCTTAATGTCGCTGATAAATCCCAGTTGTTCCATCTTAGATTATTAGTAATACCAAGGATATACTTTGGATTAGGATTACCGTTAAGGATTAGATCATCTTCATTAATTACACCGTCACCATTTTGGTCAACATATATATCCAAGTTATTAGGTATACCATCATCATTATGATCACCGGTATCATTAAGAGGATTGCCATTAGCGTCAAGTATATGTTCATATGATCTGAATGCATTGAATACTTCACCTTGCTGTAGCACCTGAATAGTCTGTCCTACATCACCACTGATGCCACCAGTCTCGTAAGCTATGAAAATGCTGTCACTTGTGTTGTCGAGCTTCGTGATTTCATTGTTATTACATGTAAAGTTGAAACCCATATCCCAATCCCAAGAATCGCCATCTATCATCACAGTATTTAGTGACAACTCTATTCCATTGTTAGTCATCTCACCAATATTGGTTGTAATACGATCTGATATATTGGTGAATGCACTTGGAGCAGCATTGAAAAGAAGATCATCAGTAAATTTCTGATAGACATCTATTGATCCGCTTAATCTATTGTCGAACAGTCCAAAGTCTAGACCCAAATTAATTGAACTCGTTTCTTCCCATTTAACATCAGGATCTACTCCTGTACCTCTAAGCGTGGGAACAAATTGATCGCCAAATTGGTATGCAGCATCTGGAGTTCCATAGAAGTAAAAAGTGTTGTATAAGTAGTCCCCAAACCTTTCGTTTCCGGTAACACCATATCCTACTCTTAGTTTCAGATTGTCAAAAGTATTAGATAGGCCAGATGCCCAATCTTCTTGAAGTATTCTCCATCCGAAAGCGAAAGATGAGAATGTTCCCCATCGGTTGTTTGGTCCAAATCTCGATGAACCATCCCTTCTGAGTGAGGCAGAAAGTAAATACTTTTCGTCATAAGTATAATTTAGCCTTCCAAAGAAAGAAGCTAATTTGTTGATTACTAGGAATGAATCTTTTCCAATGTCAGTAGTGTATTGATATTCACCATCTACCATTTCTAATCCATTGCCAAAGTCTACATCTTGATCTCTTTCTGTATCCAGATAGGAGTGACCTGCTGTAAATGTTAGTTTTGATTTAATGCTACTTAAGTCTTTAGTGTATGTAGCATATGTCTCAATTTGTTTTGAGATGTTAGTAGTCTCGGCATTAGACAATCTTCCTCCATTTACGAAGTTACTTCTCAATAAAGGATCAATAAATAATCGACTCGAACCACTTTGATAATCGACACTACCTCTAGATGTAATTGATAAACCATTTAACCAAGGCAATTGATATGTTAGTTCTAAGCTATTGAGTGTACGAATAGAGTTACCTTTGTTGTCAGTAAGATCAATAGTCGCCACGGGATTGTTTGTAGCAAGAGCGTCATTCCATTCGTAGAATCCACCAAACTCGGAATCTGGATCTAATACTGGACGAGTAGGGTCAAATGATAAAGCTGCGCCGTAAGTATTTGGAGCAAAAGTATCATCCATAAACGATGTTCTTGTATTCACTTTTACTCGCAGATTATCATTGAAAAGATTAGTAACGATACTACCTGCGAGACTTTTCTTTTGATGTTGGCTAGTCTTGATTATTCCGTTAGCATTGAGAAATCCTGCAGAAATATTATATGTCAATTTTTCAGTCCCTCCAGATACAGAAAGTGTATGTTCTGTACTGATTGGGTTTTGAGTGATCTCATCCACCCATTCTGTATTTAGATCACCTAGAAATTCAAATTCCTGAGGTGCTTTGGCGATAATCGCATTTCTAAAATTATTAGGGCTTAAAAAGCCAGAATCTCCGGAAAACAAGGAAGTACTCATATTTCCATTGTATGATATTTTAGTTTTACCTGCTTTTCCACCTTTGGTAGTGATAATGATGACACCACTTGCACCTCTAGATCCGTATATCGCAGCGGCAGATGCATCTTTGAGTACAGTCATACTTTCGATATCGGCGGCATTAATAAATGAGAGAGGATTACGGCCTCCAGCTACACCATTATCTTCTAGGGGTACTCCATCCACTACAAAAAGCGGTCTTGAGCTCGCAGATAAGGAGGTTTGACCTCTAAGATTAATCGATGATCCTGATCCAGGTTCTCCACCAGTAGTAATCTGTAGACCTGCTACTTTGCCATTGAGTAATGCTTCAGGTGTAGCGATTGACCCTTTGTTAAAGTCTTTAGTTCCTATCTTTGTGACAGTACCAGTAAGATCTTTTTTTGTAAGAGTTCCATATCCGATTACGACTACTTCATTGAGTAATTCGCTTGATTCTCCCAAGGTTACATTAATGGTCTTATTGTCACCAACTATTCTATCTAAAGGTTGGAATCCTATGTAAGAGTATGATAGTGTATCTCCAGGTTTAGCTTTGATAGAATATTGTCCGTCTATATCAGTGATGGTACCTGTTGTTATATTGTTTTTAAGGGAAATGTTGACACCAATCAGTGGTTCGCCAGTGTCATCTATGATAGTTCCACTGATTTGAGCGCTTATGGTATTAATGCCGAAGAGCATAACAAAGCACAAAAGAGAGAGGCTCTTTAGATTTAATTTAATTAATTGATTCCTATAATTTTTCACGATATAGTAATTGAGTTACGGCCTTTTGCGCGGTACTATCTCGGATAATAATCGCTATAAGGCTACAAATAGAAAAAGTAGCGTAGAGAGCTAATGACCTGTAGTATTTTGATTTATAAAAAGTATAAAATCTTTAATATAGTAAAGACAAGTATCCAAATAAGGTCAGAAGCAAGAATCGATAGTCGAATATCGACACATAAAAAGAGGGCAAGCCACTGGCTTGCCCTCGGTAATCACGATTTTGTGTTATTGAACGATTGTTGCTGCGTAATTAGAACCATCGAAAGTCATTGTTACAGTATAAGTACCTGCTGTACCTACTGAAAGATTACCACCATCGAGAACAAGTGCAGAAGCACTTCCACCTAGATTAAGATCCCAATTGTGACCGGCTCTTATTTTCCATTCACCATCGGTGAAGTCACCTGTGTAAGAGTATGTTGTAATTCCCGCATCAAATCCTTCAGCAACCATATCAGTATCCATATCCCAACTTCCTGCAGGGCCTCCTGCACCAATTATTGACCAGCCTAAGTTGGTCATTGTTGCGTTCCATGTAGCTCCGTCGTCTGATGTATTCAGTACTATATAATATGCTCCAGCACCAGGATTACTTAAATTATCTCCCCCATTTACTAGAGTAGATGCTACACCGTCTGGCATTAAGGTTCCACCAAGATTTAAATCCCAAGCATCATTAGCTCTGAGTTTGAATTGTCCATCAGCGGCTAGAGTAACTACTCCGAACCAATTGTGTGATCCGTTACCTCCATCTTTATATAGCATATCTCTATCAGTATCCCATGAACCTGCTGTAGCATCACCAATGATTCCCCAGTTAAAGTCATTAGGATCAAATGATAATGTCGGTGCATCACCTGTTCTTGTCTGTGTAGCTGACCATCCGTCTCTTGGATCCCAGTCTAAAGTTATTGTATATAGTCCATCTTCAGCAACTTCTATGTTAGCTCCTCCTGGCTGAAGATCATCGAAAGAACCACCGAAATTGGTGAACATCTCATAACCGTTAGATGCATCTAGACCACCATTAGGATCGATTAGTCTTTTGATATCCCATCTACAATCGAATCTTAATTTCATCTGTCCTGCTCTTAGAACGACATCCTCGATTGAGAAAGAACCTCCATCTGTAGTTATAGATCCTGTCATAGGAGTATCTCCTCCCCATCCGTTTGGAGTTGCAGCACCGATAAGGTTAGCATTAGTGATTTGAAACAGGATAAGCTCATTTCTCATAGCATCGTGCGCAACTTTATAAAGTCCACTTGTTCCTATATCAAATGCAGGTCCGTCTACAGCTGTTTCTACTCTCATATACGATGTTCCATCGCAAAGAGAAGCTCCATCATCTTCTACAGATAGTGTACCTCCTATAGTGGCAGTTACCTCTTTTTCTGTAATTACTACTACGTTATAGCTTCCGGCTTCTAACCACATATAACCAGCATTGTATCCATCTCTGGGTGCAGCACTAAAGTCTGGAGCTCCTACGTTTTCTGCTGATAATGCGGCAGTTGATGATGGATCCGCGCCTGTTGCAGCTAGATATAATCCATTACTTACATTGATTCCGTCACCTCCAGTATCGATAACAACATCATCGTCACCACAAGAAGTGAATGTTACTAAAGCAAATATCCCAAACATGAGAATCAGGGGATTTAGAAAATTTTTCATACGCTTTTAAATATTTAGTTGATTAAGTAAATTATAAAATGTTGAGATTAAAACGATTATAACAGCTTAAATGCATTGATAATCCTTAAATATACTCAATTTTCAACTGTGATAGGCTCTTTTTATCACAATTGTCTCTTGTGAAATAACTAAAAATATATCAAACTAACGGCCTTGTAAATCATTAATTATGATGCAATCGTTTGCAACTTAAAATATTTTGTATTAGATTGAGTATGAGGAAGAAACATTAGCTTTATGTCAACATAATGCCCCTAAAAAAATGAAAAATAAGCAGGCAACTATTAAAGATATAGCAAAAGAAATTGGAGTATCTCCTTCAACGGTCTCTAGAGCACTTAACGACCACCCTGCGATTAGTGCAGCTACGAAGGTCAGAATCAAGGCTAAAGCCAAAGAACTCAAATATGAACCTAATATTGTAGCTCTAAGCCTCAAGAACAAGACTACAAAGACTATAGGTGTAGTGATTCCTGAATTAATTCACTTCTTTTTTTCATCTGTCATATCGGGTATAGAAGAAGTGGCTTACAATAATGGTTATACAGTAATGGTCTGTCAGTCCAAAGAATCGCATGATAAAGAGGTGAAAGATGTCATGGCTTTATTATCGCATCGAGTAGACGGATTGTTGATTTCTCAAGCTAAAGAGATTCAAAATAATGATCATTATGATGAGATACAGGGTAGGGGTGTGCCTTTAGTTTTTTTCGATAGAATGCCATCAGGAGTGAAAGCGCCTAGTATAATAATAGATGACGCTTCTGCTGCTCAAGAAGCTACACAGCATCTGATTGAGAGAGGGTGTAAGTCGATTATGCATCTGGGTAGTAACCTGGATATGCCAATAAGTAAAGCACGCGCAAATGGATATCGGCGGGCATTAGTAGAATCTGGAATGGTTGTAGATGAAAATATGATACTCGACTGCCCATCTAGCGTACAAAACGATAGTTATTCTCAGATATTGGCTTTATTAGAAAGTGGTGCCAAGTTTGACGGCCTCTTCGCTAGTAATGATTTACTTGCCATTGGAGCGATCAAAGCACTGAAGCAATTTGGACTGTCGATTCCTCAGGATGTTGCTGTTGTTGGATTTAGTAATTGGAATTTTTGCGATATGGTAGACCCGCCACTATCGTCAGTAAATCAATCAGGAACAGCGATGGGGAGACGAGCTATGGAACGTCTGTTGCGTATGATAGTTAAAGATGAAGAAAATACAAACGATGTAATTATACTAGATACAGCATTAATCGTTAGGAAGTCGTCGAAGTAAGGTTCTTGCCTGAAAACTCTTTTTTCAAATTAATAAACTTCCAGTTCATGACAACCAGCCAATGGACTATGCATATCGCTGAAATTTTCTGAATTTGTGGTAACCATTGTACCATATAGTCTGTGTAGTATATCACATTATTGATAACCAATAATATGAGTATTAATATACCTGCGAAGAAAAAAGGGAATAGTCGTCTACGATATAGAATATTAAATACACCTATTAACGCTGGTAAAGCCAAAATACTAGATACAGCAATCATAATATTATGTAGATCAGTGAATATCAACATGGCACCAATCATAGATATTAGGCCCATCCATTTAATGACAAACCTCCATGGACCTTGTACATTCATCCAATTGGGAAAATAGAAGAAGAACATAGAGATACCTCCGCAAAAACAAATCATAGCCGCTAATCCAACCTTATGAAAGTGATGATGGTCATTGCTATGGGACACATCCGCTAAAACATCACATAAATAATTATCTACCCAGCTATAACCAATTGAACATTCCTCTATCTCTGACCCACCAGGATAATTGATAGAAGCAATAGTCATCAATAATAGAAAAAGAATGCAACCGATAGTCGGTAAATATTGAAATCTATTCAGGTACTGCGAAGCCATTATACTCCAAATTGAGTTAGGTGATGCTCCATATGTTTAGTAAATAAAACATACCATTCCTTAACAGTTAATGGGTCAAATAAGTGTGACTTTTTACCTTTGAAATTTGAATTGCCACGATCTCTTACTTTTTCAATATAGCTTATGAGTTTCTTCTTTTCTTCATCAAAATTTTTAGCGTACTTAATGATAAATTGATGCTCTGTCCTAACGTTTTTGGGATATGGTTTTGGTACGACTACACCTTTTTTTATCATCAGTTTGAGTAAGAACTTAGCCACAGAATTAGGTGGAGTATATTTGTTTGTGAATGCCTTAAGATACGCTACATTGAGGCGAGTAAGCATCTGGTCTAAAGACATTTTGCCCCAGTTTGGCTTTGTGCTCGGAGTGAGTTTGTTGATTTGTAAAATTAAGTCGTTAGTATCTAAACTATCGTATATATTCATATGATGCTATGCCATTTGTAATTGCTCTAATGTATGACTATCTAACTAATTTACAAAGTAAATAAATTGGTAAGGTTATTTTGAATTGTTCTATCATGTAGCTTGATTATCTGATTTCTCCGCCTAGTTATTTTAATTTTTTTCTGTTTGTGAATGTTGATATTTAGAATTATTTATTGAAATCACCTATTAGTTCAAACGCATAGAGTGAAACTCCTAGAGCAGTATTAATTTCATTATCCGTCCAAATACATTAAATGTTCAATTTGGGTTCTAGTCTAAGCTTGCCATCAAAGTTTTCGATATGCCAAAATGCGCCGAAAGAAAAGTCTATTTCGGTTTCTTCACCCTCGCGTAATCATACCTATGTGTAAAAGATAATTTATAATAAAAATTTAATCCAGAGATACCAGTAGATAGTCCTTTTTCTAGGTCAATATAACCTTCATCAGAAAAGCAGTTTTCTGGTAAGATGATATGTTGAATTTCACCTATGCAAAGGATGGTGCCATTGAGTTGGATTGAAATAGATTCTATATGTTTCATTCCTATCTTGATATTAGACTCTTGTACATATGGTGCTGGAAATCCATCAGTAAACTCTTCTGTAAATCCACATGCTTCGAATTCAGATACGTTTTTATCATATTTGGCAGAAGTCTGATGTGCCTGCTCTGTCATATGGTTAGGGACATGGTTGATCGTATAATACCCATTGTTCAAGATGTTTGCATATGTATGTCTAATTACTTTGTCGATAGGTCTAATCACCATGCCTATGAGTGGTGGATTACTTCCCAAATGCACTATCGAACTGAAGATAGCTAGGTTACTATTTTTAGTTTCATCAATAGTACCTATGAGATTAGCAGGCTTGATTCCTGTTATGGAATTTATAAGATTGAGTCTTTTTATTTTGTCTAGCTTCTGTATGTCTCTATTAGTGATGTGCATGGTTTTGTGCTTTTGTTTATACTTAATCGATCAGAGGACCAATTGTTAAGGATTATATTAATTTTGATATTTCGATTTTCATGCCTTGTATTACGAGAATAATAAATAAAATTCTGGCGTTTGCTATTAGGTAATATTGTTAAATCTTTATATTTTCTATATTGGTGAACTTCACTAAGCTCGTGAATGAAAAGGTACTGGTGTTTTTGGTGTTCTCATAATTGGTGCTTTTTAGGATTCTGATAGTATAATTGTAATTCAACTTTTTGTAGTTGGCAATTTAAAATTAATGGAGAGTGCCCATTGATTTTATATTATCACAAATATGGATAACGTTGCATCGTCTTCTAGTTATTATTCATCATTATATACCAAAATGACATTTTGTTGTTTATCGGATAGAAATATAGGGTAATTAACTATTTTAGATTACTAGAATAGAATTGTACACTTATCATTTTGGTTCTTTTGCATGAAAAAATAAATAATGAAAAATACTTTTCGATTGTACACGGTTATACTCGGTATACTAATATCATTTGTCGCGGTGGGTCAGGGGGAACTGATCTTTGATGATAGCTATGTACATGAAGTCAGAATAACTATTGACAATGTAGATTTCTGGAGTGAATTATCACAAAATTATCTTAATAAATATCCAGATGTACCTTATACAATGGCTAGTGCGTCTATTGATGGTGAGGTGACAGACTCCGTAGGCATACGGCAGAAAGGATTTGCCTCTCACTTTGGATCACAGGGAGATAAGAAATCTATGAAGATCGATTTTAATCACTTCGTTGACGTAAAGAAGTATGATGGTTTAAAGAAAATAAACCTTAATAATGGCTTTGGTGATCCGGCTATTCAGAGAGACAAACTCTGCTACAACATTATGAACAAAGCAGGTGTAGATGCACCACGTACATCATATGCTAGGATTTATTTAAATGATCAATACTGGGGACTGTACTTGCTGGTGGAGCAAGTTGATCGTACGTTCCTTAAGGATAATTTTGGTAATTCTAATGGCAATCTATTTAAAAATGTGGGTAATAGTGAATTAGAGTGGATGGGACAGGATACAAGCCAATATCAGCAAATTTTTGAATTGAAGACTGATCTAAATGTTGAGGCTTGGGAGAATTTTGTCGAATTAATGGATGTACTAAATAACACTGGTGATGGAGACTTCAAAGAAGAGATTAGTAAAATTTTTGATGTAGACTTATATCTTAAAGTATTAGCTGTAGATGTAGCTACAGGTAACTGGGATTCTTACATTGAGCACGGACGTAATTTCTATATGTATCAAGATGCAGACTCTAGAAAATTTAATTGGATTCCTTGGGATTATAATTTTGCTTTAGGTGGTACATTTGGTAGTGATTTTGGCGGTCCTGGAGGTGGTGGTGATACTATTGAAGATCCTGCCAACTGCGCTACTATATTAGATGGCTCTTGTCCTTACCCAGCGACAGATTCAATTTTTCAATTAGTGATTAATCAAGATCCATTTTGTTGTAATAGCTCTTGGGATGGTGTTTGTCAGGCGGCTTATGATGATATTGTTAATGGAGTTAATGGAGGTGGTGGTCCAGATGAGGGTAATCCTTTTAGCAATACGCTTGCTGAATTTCCCGTAGATATGAGTAATTCTGAAAAAGTATTGGTTAATAGATTACTAGCTGTACCGGAGTACAAAGAGAGATATTACCAAGGCTTCTGTAGGTTGCTTGACGATAACTTTACCACTGAGCGTATATTTCCTCTAATAGAGCAATACGGAGACTTAATTCGCGAAGATGTATTAGCAGACCCAAATTATGAATGGACAGCTGAGCAGTTTGAAGCGGATCTCGATCAAGGAGACCAAATCTCTGGACTCAAGTGGGTATTTGAAGGTCAAGTTGCTAGTTTGACAGCACAGCTCAATGAATTGTTTGACTGCAGTAGCATAGTCACTACTTTATCACCTTTAGATGTATCGATCAATGAGTTTATGGCGGTCAATGATTCGCTGTCTACAATTAAGGACCTTGCAGGTGAGACTGACGATTGGATAGAACTCTATAATAATACTGATGCGGATATTGATCTATCTAATGCATTCCTTTCTGATAATTCCGATAATCCAGAAAAATGGCAGTTTCCAGTGGGAACTACGATAAGGGCCAATGATTACTTGATTATATGGGCAGACAAGGATGAAGATCAAGAAGGGTTACATGCTGATTTCAAATTGAATAGAGATGGAGATTTTATAATGCTCGCTGAAGGTACGGATGTCATAGATTCGCTTACTTTTGGATTTCAAGAAAATAATCTAACGTATTCTAGGATTCCTAATGGAACAGGAGATTACCTCATCAAGGATCCAACTTTTGGATATAACAATGAACAGGAGACTGCTGTGATAGATGAGTATGTAGGAGAGATAAAAGTATACCCTAATCCTGCAACCCAATATATAGATGTCGATCTAGAGAAGTTACCAAAAGCAGGAGCAACGGTTACTCTAACAAATGGAATTGGACAAACTCTTTCCACTACTAAAATGTCAAGTCGATTCACAAGAATAGACCTTAATAACTTAAATGGAGGTATATATTTAGTAACTATTCAAGATAAAGAATCTAGAACTATAAAAACAGAAAAAGTAATTGTATTCAAATAAGACGCATATGATACTAAAAGACCTTTGTTAATTCGGTCCTTAATGCGGTGAAAGATATAGATTAGAGCTTTTTAATAAAAAAGGCCCTGCTAAATAATTGCATTAGAAACAATAGGTTTTTGATGACATTTATTATTTGAGACTGTAGCTCAGTTGGTTTAGAGCGCTGCCTTGACAGGGCAGAGGTCGGGGGTTCGAATCCCTCCAGTCTCACACATTGCTTTTATGATGGTGTATCAATTCTCATCATACAGAGAAAGTAAGTATCATAAATGCTCACTAACATAACCCGATAACGATTATAAATCTGGCTGTGGTCACGACGAGTATTTTTAACGCAGAAATTAGATGATTGAGACAGATTATATGCGGCATTAAATTGAACAATCTGTATAATTTGCTATCTCTAAAACGGATCACTATATCTTGTATCAGTTAAGAAGGAATGGTCCGTCAAAGTCTTTAAGAAATTAACTAAATCAACCTTGTCATCCGCGGTAAGAAAAAGTCCAGTCTCAATAGTAGCTTGTATCGCTGGGTCTAGGGAAGTAGACGGATGGATACCTTCATTATAATGGTCCACAACTTCTTCTAAAGTACTAAATCTTCCATCATGCATATATGGAGGAGTAAGCTCTATATTCCTGAGGAAAGGTACTTTGAATCTTGCTCTATCCATAGGGTCATTGGTAACATTCTCTCTTCCTAAATCTGCGAAGTCTGCATCTGCATCTAATCCATTGTTCATATAAAGGTCATTTTCAAAATTGGATCCACCATGACAGTGTGCACAGTCTGCTCCGGATAATTCTTGAAAGAAAGGATTGTATTCTGTTTCGAATAATAGCCTTCCTCTTTCTTCACTTGCCGTAAACTCCGTAGTTCCTGCTACCCATTGATCATATTTGGAATCATAAGAGACTAAACTGAGCATAAACTGTTCCATGGCCAAAGCCATTTTATCTACAGTAATATCATCATCAACATATACTCTAGTAAATTGATTCTTACACATTTGACTAGCACTTAGCTTTGAAAGTACATTGTCCAAGGTTTCGTCCATTTCTAACTCATCCTGTATAGGTATTATAGCTTGGTCTATAAGCAAGTGTGCTCTTCCATCTCAGAAAAATTCATTGTTATTCCATGCCATGTTAAATACAGACATCTCTTGTCTTTTCCCTAGTAACATTTCTACGCCGAATGAAAACCTTGTCGTATTACTAAATGCATGTTCCTGTCTATGACAACTTACACAATTTTTAGAACCATCTCTTGAAAGCATATTTTCATAAAACAGCATTCGCCCGAGGGCTACTCCTTTCTCTGTCAGCTACTTGTCCGCAGGTAAATTTGGATTTGGTAACTCACCATACAGAAGTTCATATTTTGTAATATCCTGTTCGATCTCTTTGGGAGGATTTGTTATTGAATCATCGCCACAAGAGAATGTTATTCCAAGCATCACTATCAATATGAGAAAGAAGTTATATTTAATCACCCGATAGATTATTATTTGTTACAAAATATTGATCAGTTAAGGATTCTAAAAATGTAATCAGATCAGATTTTTCAATACTTGTAAGGTTAAGCGGTTGTATCAAATCGCTTTTATGAACGTGAGCCTTTCCTCCACTACTATAGTGTTCTATTACTTCAGATAATGTTTCTATCGATCCATCATGCATATAAGGTCCAGTCAGTGCTATATTACGTAGCGAAGGAACTTTGAATAAAGCTATATCATTAGGATTTTGAGTTAGTCTTGCTCTACCTTCATCAGCATAATCCAAGTAGAGTCCATTGTTTTCAAAAGCGTAATTAGTAAAGTTAAATCCACCGTGACATGATGAACAGGCCAGTCTGCTACTTTCAAATAATTGTTTACCTCTCACAGCAGCATCTGACATACTATTTTCTATAGCATAATGATACTCTAGATCGTAGGAACTTTGACCACTAATCATGCTACGTTCAAATTGTGATAATGCTCTTGTAATAACAAATGCATTGGGTTCTTGATTATATGCTATTATCGACAGTTCTACATATTCATTAATAGTAAGTAGAGTGTCAGCTATCAGTATGATATTATTGTTAAACTCGTTATGCTCTTGTATCGGTACCAGTATCTGCTGCTCTAATGTCGGTACGCCACCTTCTCTGGTATAGTATGGATGATATGCTACATTTGCCAGGCTAGGGGCATTTCTAGTTCCTAGTAATTCATTGACGCCAAGACTAAAATCTTTATTGTCAGAAAAGGATAGCTTAGGATCATGACATGAAGCACAACTAATAGAACCGTCTTTGGATAAGATAGGATCATAAAAAAGCTTTTTACCTAGGTCCCATCTCTCAATAGTAAATTCATTGCCTACAGAATGATCTACCTCAGGAAAACCTGGTGGCACTTCCATTATTTGCAGACGTTCTACTCTAGTCTCATTTGTTTCCTTAGCACAAGAGCTAGATAGTAAGCATAAGAGTACGATATAGCTAATGTTTCTTAACAATTATTATTGTACGATTAATTTTCTCGTTGCCAATACAGTCCCTCTAGCATCTGAAACAGATACGAAATATATCCCCGAGTTATGAAGGTTTACAGTATTAAGATTACTTTGAGATTGTGAAAGAACGACTCTTCCCAAAGCGTCTTGGATTATGATTGTATTGTTAGTTGAAGCTAGATCTAAGTTTATGGTCAGCTGTCCGTTTGTCACAGGATTAGGATACACATCAAACGATGTAACTAAATCGCTATCCGATGTATTAGTAGATACAGATAATGAGAATAACTTGTCTATCATATTATTAGATAAAGTAGGAATAGGATCCCCATTACCATGTACTATTAAACCGCTAGAAACATCAATGCCAGAAAGTAAGTTAGTATACTCTGCATTTAACTCAACAAGATAACTGTCTTCTCCACTCATATTGACGTCAAATTCCAACTGTTGATAAAATTGATCTCCTACACAGTGTAATTCTAGATTTTGATTGACGTTTGGCCCACTTTTTCCTTCAAGTGCAATAAAACGATATCCTGAAGTCCATCCCCAATGCATAGAAGGTGACTTAGGGTAGAGTGCATGTGTTGGATGATAGAGTGATGGATCTGAATGATTAGCTTCTTGATCCACTCCTAAGTTGAAATTAACAGATTCTAATGTAGTGAAAGTTAATTCTCCAAGATCAATCATTGTAGATTCTGAGTCATTAAGTAAACTCACTAGAACATATAAATCTTTTACTTCTGTCACTTGCCCACCGTCGTGTGTAATACTAAATCCTGATATGTAGTATTGTAACCTATCAATCATGAAATCATTTCCTAGATCATTAACTGTATTTACTTCGTTTTCATATTGCACACCATCGAGCAAATGATTGATTTGTAAGTTGACTGAACTTTGCGCATTAAGAGTTATCGCTACAAAGAGTAAAATCAAACAGTGTAAAGCTGACTTCATGATTTTGTATTTAGATTTTTTTGTCCGTGATTGAGTAAATATAGAAATAAGTTCGAGAAAAATCTTACTATATTTTGATATCAAGGCCCTTGTAGATGATAATTTACTCTAACAAGGATAGTAATTGCAAATTTTCAGCGAATAAAGGAATTTTACATTATAAAAAGCATCAGTGCTGACATTAAGATCATAAGTGTATTCTCAATAAATGTGGCCTCCGTCATGGGCAAATCAAGAGCAGAGCCTAGGCAGGCACACTTGATGGAACGCTTAGCAAATAGAGTCTTAGTTACTCCAAAGGTAGTGAGCCCTAATATGACTATAGTTGCAATAAAAGCAATGGATATGTTGTATCTCATGAGTAGCATCACTCCTAATATGGTCTCTATAAATGGATATATCTGACCATAGAAGGGTAGTGACTTAGCCAATGGATCATACATCGAAAATGAAGTGGCAAAACCTTTGACATCTAGCATCTTAAAAAAGCTGAAGACAATGAAGAATAGCCCCATGAAATCTATCATCATCTCTTGTAGATTCCATGTTTTGTAATGTAGAAGTACGCTTGTTGCAGATATATATCCAATGACAATAAAAAGTGGTTTGAGTTGTTGCAGTTTGGACTTCTCTTCCATATCCTCAAAACCAGAAGTAGGCATGTGTACATCTTTTGCTTTGAAACTATACTTCGCGGGCAAGCTATCTCGAAATAAAGAATCAGCAATATGATGTTTCATTGTTATAGTGGCCTGCTTTAGCTTCATATCAACAATCACTTCTCCTACTCCATCTATAGAAGATAAAGCGTCCTTTACACTTGCTTTACAATTTACGCAAGTCATTCCTTCGATTGTATATGTATATGTCATTTGTTGTGTTTTCTTGTCGGCAACAAAATTAGGAAGTATTAGTCTTAGCAGATATCAATCTATTGATTAGGAACTGACTAATTATGATATTGAGTACTAATGCAGTCCACAAGTCAGTCTGTAAATAATCTAATGATGATGTGCAGATTCAATCAGAAGTTGAGGTATTACAGGTTTTACCTCAGGGCTACTGACTCCTTCTGTTATTACTACTAGTTTTTCTATGGGTGTAGGCCCATAATTGATATATTCTATGTTGCCATTGGCCCACCTTACTTCAATAGATAATACCTCAGTTGCATCATTTAGTCCTGCTGATATTTGGAGTTCATTTGCTCCAAAACTTGAACCGCTTCCAACAGTTTTGTATACAGTATGTTGACTTCCGTCTCTAGTCAAATATTTGATTCTTACTTTCGAACCTATGGCTGATTTGTTAGTTGTAGTTCCTACTAATTTAATCTTAATCCAGCTATTCTTGTTTCCTGGATTAAGATACAAGGCGTTATGAAAGAAATCACCTGAATATGCACCACCAAGAATTGTGTAGATGTCAAGGTCTCCATCGCGATCTACATCCACTAAAGATACTCCGTGTCCTTTTTGAATAGATCCTACATTGGCATCGAAAGTGGCATCTTCAAAATTATTCCCATTATTATTAATAAATAATCTATTGGGTACCACTGTTCTGAAATCAGGTGCTCCCGTTCCTAAATAAAAATCATCATAACCATCGTTATTGAGGTCCCCATAATTACAGCCCATTGTATGTAGGGGTAGATTTAATTTGGCTTCGATCGTCTTGTTACTAAATGTGTTATCTCGATTATTAAGGTAAAGACGAGGTATTTCTGAATCGAAAGGGATTCCCATATAACTTTTTGCAACTGCAGCAGTTTGACCTACTCCTATAAAATCGTCATATGCAGAGACAAATAAGTCATCGTATCCATCATTGTTATAATCAAAGAACCAACAAGGAAATGCTTTTTCAGGCTCATTAGTTTTTGTTGTTTTGGCCCTTTCTTCAAATGCAAGTGTACCTGTTTCTTTTAGTAAGTTATGTGCAAAAAAGTTGTCTCCGATAAGATTGGTAATGTATATATCCATGTCTCCATCATTGTCATAATCAGATGCTGTAACTCCTTTGAGGTACCCAATGTAATCTACACCTAGATTTGGAGCATAATCAGTAAATTGACCATTAGAATTGTTAATATATAAATTACACCTTTTCCTTTCATTAGGCTTGTTGGGTATGGATTCATTGGCTACGAAAAGATCAATGAAGCCGTCATTGTTAACGTCCACCCATGTAGCTGCTTGAGATGCCCCAATGTGATATAGTCCACATTCGATTGTTACATCTGTGAATGTACCATCTCCATTATTACGTAATAGTGAGTTAGGATAGATACCAAGAGATACATCTCTTCGCCAAGCACCTCTGATTATGAATACATCGAGAAACCCATCGTTATTATAATCAGCTTGCTTCATGTTTAATCCTCCATAGAGACTTGATAATAAAGCTTGATTGGTTCTATTCTGCATTTTCCCATTATCGTTTTCGAAGTATTCGAGTTGATCATCTATTGACCAGCTTGAACAAAGTAGATCTGGATCTCCATCGTTATCAAAGTCATCAAATATCGAGGCCCCACTTAATTTGTTGATGGCTATTCCGTATTCTGAAGCTTTATTTGTAAAGGGTTTCATTTTTGTGTTGTTCCTAAATTTTGACGGTGGAATTAATAAATCCGAAGGGACTCCACTCGGGTATTCATCTATAGTCATATAAGCAAGATTGAGTAGCCATTTAGATTGATAGTCTAAAGGATACTTCTTTAGTATTTTCTTATATATTTCAATGGCTTTATTAGAGCCATTCTTATTTTTATGTATGGCCGCTCCCTTTATTGGAAATAAACAAGATTCTGAATTATGATTTTCGACGCAGTTGGTAACTTCACCCAATCTGAGATGTGTTATTGCGTACATTTCATAGAGGTCTTTATTATTGTCGTTGATTTCCTTTAAAGATTTTGAAGAACCAAATATTTGATTAAATGTAGCGATTGACTCTTCCAGTTTTCCAGCTTGTAACTGTAACAAAGCAAAATCTATGAAATTTTGTAATTCAGGTTTGATTTGATTAGAATTCACCTTCTCAACCATAATAGCTAACGCCTTGTCTGACTCAAAAGATTGCTTATTAAATACGGCAGAATTATATATGATTTTCATTGAGTCGACCATGTTATTGGTCCCTGAATGATCAATTGCAATGCTATTGTTTGGATTAGGAGGGATGAAGCTTGGTTTGTTCTTGCATTGTAGAAGGATAAAACACACAAGTAGAAGTGAAGTTATTTTGTAGGACATTTTAAACAGAACTATTTACACGAATTTGGAATGATAATCTAATAATAAGGGAAACCATTTATCTGTATCCGTTGTAACAAATAAAGATTTAAATGGTTTGCTTAAATTGCCATTCTTTTGCAGTAGCTTTTAATTATACTATAGTATTTGGACCTAAACCATAACGACTATGATGTACGTCATTTTTAATTGGTCGTCAATACTGTTAAAATCCATCTGATAACTATAATGGTAATAGGAGTTATCATTTTTTATCAGCCTATTGTATGCCAACAACAAGTTCATATTCTCCGTTTGATTTAGGAGTTATCTTGTATTAAAAAGCCGTGGGTACTTAGTAATTACCAAATGTTCGTATTCCTTGCATATTAGAAAGTCTTATTCTTTCTTCATGTTCCGCCACAGTATAGTATCCCTGTGCAAACCACCTCAATTGGTCAGAACAATCTGATCTTTCAGGAGACCAAAGATTTAAGTGCTTTAAGGATTTGAAATACAATCTTGAACGAAAAGGAATTACTAGAGATAAAGAAATCATTGTATATTGTCAATCAGGTTCAAGATTGTCACATACGGCCTTTGTACTTAAAGAATTACTTGATTACCCTAATGTTAGGAATTATGATGGCTCTTGGATAGAATGGAGTTATTATAATTCAAAGAATAATTCAATACCAATTACTCAAATTTCATCAGAAAGTGATTGTAAAAGGATGGAGTTTGAATTAATGAATAAATTTAAATGATCTGTTGATAATTCCATGAATAGATAAGTGTTTTGGATGAAGTGCTTTGAGATCATTTAGAAACATATTAATTCTTCTGAGTATGAAAGAATTTGAGAGTAAAATGAATTTGTAAAATGGAGAAAAATAAGAATAAGAATATTGTAATAAGAAGAGACTTCCTTAAAAGCTCAATAATGACGAGTATAGGTTTGTTGATTGGAACTAATATTGTATTTGCTAGTAACTTTCCTAAAGGCTTGTTACCCATTGGAGTATTGGATGGTACTTTACCATCGGGATTGATTGGAAAAAGTGATAAGCTTACAATACTAAATGATAGACCTGTAAACGCTGAAACACCTGCTCATCTTCTCAATGATGATCTCACACCAAATAATCTATTTTTTGTTCGTAACAATGGATTACCTCCTAATAAAGTTGATGTAAATAAATGGTCGTTAACTTTTGAAGGAGAATCGGTAAAAAACAAAAAGACATTCTCGATTGAAGACCTTAAATCGAAATTTAAACATTATACATATAACATTACATTGGAATGTGGAGGAAATGGAAGAAGTGAATTTAATCCAACTGCTAAGGGTAACCAATGGTCAACAGGTGCAGTGGGATGTGCTTCTTGGACAGGTGTTAGATTAGCAGACGTATTGAATGACGTAGGCATCAAATCCGATGCAGTATATATTGGATATTATGGAGAAGATACGCATTTGTCAGGTGATCCAAAAAAGGAACCAATATCTAGAGGCGTTCCTATATCTAAGGCGATGGAAGAAGAGAGTTTAATCGTGTGGGGTATGAATGGAGAGGATATTCCAATGTTAAATGGTTTTCCTCTTAGATTAATATTTGGAGGCTATCCTGCGTCTTGCTCGGGCAAATGGCTAAGTAAGATAGTAGTAAGAAATAAAGTACATGATGGACAGAAAATGAAAGGTCAAGCCTATCGAATACCTTGTAAGTCAGTTGCTCCTGGTACTAAGGTGAAAGACGAAGATATGTGCATCATAGAGCGAATGCCTGTTAAGTCACTTATCACTTATCCAAAAACTGGTGCTACGATCTCATTAAATGATAAGCTCCCTATTAAAGGACAGGCTTGGACATCGTCTGATCATATTGAGTCGGTTGATTATTCTATTGATTTTGGTGTTACTTGGTATCCTTGTAAAGTGGAATTGTCGAAGAACAAATTTGCATGGCAGAGATTCTCTGCAAGTATTGCTTTTCCGGAAATGGGGTATTATGAAGTTTGGGCTAGGGCTACTGATTCAGAAGGAAAGATTCAGCCTATGATACTTCCAGGATGGAATCCTAAAGGTTATTTAAATAACGCATGTCATAGAATAGCGATAAAAGTTCAGTAGTTATGAGGAATAAGCATAAATATAAAAAAAAAGCATTTGATGACACCTGGAGCATATTCTTGAAGGTTATCTATATTTCACTATTTTTTATAGTTTTAGGATTTGGATACCTTCTATTAGAAAGTCCAATCAATAGTTATGTCAACCGAAAAGTATTAACTCCAGCAGAGTTGGTACTATTTCACAAGAATGCAGAGATCAGAAGGAATTTACAACGGAAAGATGATGATTGGGATCGTATCGAAAATGGAATTCATGTTCGTACTGGACTGTACGCCGATGATAATCTTGATTTGGTAATAGGTACGTGTACATCATGTCATAGTTCTAAACTTATTGCTCAAAATAAAGCGACTAGGGTAGGCTGGAAGAATATGATTAAATGGATGCAAGAGACACAAGGTCTCGCTGATCTTGGTAAATCTGAGCCAATAATTTTAGACTATTTAGCAAAATACTATGCACCTAAAGATACAGGTAGACGAAAAAATCTGGAGAAAATTAAATGGTATGTCCTTGATTTATCGAAAGAAATGTAAAATGGGGTAAATTTTAGTTTTGAATTTATCTCAAAGACTGATCAAAAACTGATCAAAAACTGATCAAAGATCCAGCATTTTGATTTCAATATAGATAACTTAATATCTCTAAATATAATGGAGGTCGATCATTGGTAAAATATTTAAATCAATAAAAATGATATTCAAGTTAGTTTTACACAGCAGTATCCTCAAGTAGTCTTAGATTTATTATCTCTTTAAATCTTCCATTATCAGTTCGTATGATTCATATGGGTAGAAGTATAGGAAATATATTTAAACTCGTAATTTCTATACAATAGCTCTATTTTGTTATTTCAGCTAAATTTCATTGCAAGGTAAAATTTTGATAATTTTTGATTCAATTATTTAGGTAGATTGATTTGAGCACTTTCTAACGCAGTGAGAGTTTTCTTGATAGCTTGAGAATTTATCTCTTCCGTGGTGTATTGTTTGTTAAATGTATTCACCCAATATTGCACTTGGATATTAATTGTACTTGCGCCTAAGTTTTTGATTAAAGTCGTTGCTGATCTTTCTTCTTGAAGTATTCCTGGTGTAGTATTGACTGCATCTAGAATGATACTTCGTGTAGCTTCTATATCAGTACCATATTTTAGTCCTATGTCAAAACTCTTCCTGAGATGTCCATCTGTAGTATAATTATAAAGAGGGGTTTTGATTATTTGACTGTTAGGTACGTATACATCTTTACCGTCAAAGGTTTTAATGTGAGTGTCTCTAAGACTCATCTCAGTAATTGTGCCTTCCACAGCTCCAGTCATAATAGTATCACCAATACTGAAAGGTCTGTTAAATGCCATGATAATGCCAGCAAGAAAATTTTCAGCAATATCTTTGAATGCGAATCCAATAACTACAGATGAGATCGTGGCGGCACCTAATACGTTGCTCGCCATTTCATCTTGACCAATGGTGAATAGAAATACGAGAAGTCCAATAGAAATATTGACAATTCGAAAAATACTATCAATAAAGCCTATTAGTAACTTGTCTTCAGCTTGTTCAAGCACGAATTTTACAGATTTCTTTCTTAGATATTTGAGGATGGTCATTAGTAATCCAACTAAAACAAGAGCCAAAAGCACTTTAGGTATTATTTCTACTAAATTGTCGTAGTATTTAGCCATATGCTCTCTAAGATCATTTACGATATCCATCATCTCTTTGTGTTTTGTTGAAAAATATAATATCGACAGAAGTTATGTTTTTCATTTAGAATATTTATTTCTAAGAACAAAAAAGCTCATCGGAATTTCTTCTGATGAGCTCTGTACTTTTTTGATATTGATTATTAGTTCTTTTTAGTATACCTTCTTTTATTACGAGCACTTTCTTTGTAAGCTTTCTTTTGATCACTATTGAAGACCCTCAGTATTGCGGGTTCAAATTCTTCAAAGATCTTATCAAGGTTTTGTGACTTCGTAAGTTTGTCTTGATTACTTGCTCTTACAACATTTACTTTTTCTGATTTTACCTTTAGTAGTTTTTTCAGCTGGGTTGTCTGAATTGCAGATAATACTTGTGGCTTATCTTGGCTTCGAAGATCTTTTTGAATCATTTGAAGTTCCTGCTGCATAATCTTTGTCACTTTTGGGTCCGCATTCTGAGCAGAAGCATTGAGTCCAAATGCCGCAAATAATAGTATAAATAGAAATTTCATGATTGTATTCTTTTAAAGTATTGCAATTACCGAATTGTGAATATAATAGGTTTTACGCCATTTTAATCATGACGTTAAAGATTTAAGACACTTTTAAGTCTTAAATCGTCCATCTGTTTTTCATTTTTATTATTTAATTGCTGCTATTGTTCTCTCTATTAATGCCTTAGTAGCTTTGATTCCGGCAGTTTCTGATATGCCATCTCCTTCCCATTCTACACCTATAAACCCTTCAAAATCAGAATCATGTATGATTTTCATCATTTTAGTAAAGTTAGTAGATGACTCATTGCCTTGCTTGTCAAATGCATGAGATTTTGCACTTACCGCCTTGGCATACGGCATTAGCTCCTCTACGCCCAGATATCTATCATACTTCTCTATACAAGGTGTTCCCCATTTTTCTCCACCTTCTCTGGCGATACAGAAATTGCCAAAATCTGGTAAAGTACCGCAGTTAGGCATATTGATGTCATTCATTATTTGACTAAGCCATTTGGCATCTGAAGAGTATCCACCGTGATTTTCGACGATTATATTTTGACCGTAATCAGCACCTATTGCTGCCAAAGAGGCAAGACTTTCAGTACATTTTTCTCTCTGCTCAGTCTTAGTACCTTCTCCCCATAGGTTAACACGTATGCTATGACAACCCAATGCTTTGGCTGCATATATCCACGGTATATGTTCATCTATAGCAAACTGTCGATCTTCTTTAGACAGTGCACCGAGAGACCCTGTCAGGTCGGTCATGATGAGTAACTGTTGGACCTCAGCTTTCTTTGCGACTTCGTTCATTTTATTCCAATAGCTAGTATCGGTAAGTCCAGCTTCTAAAAATCGAGACACATATTCTACACCAGTGAATCCAAGATTTCCAGCAAAACCAGCAAACTCTAGATTATCTAGCTGACCATTTTGTAGCATTCTATGGCATGACCATTGGGCAAGTGATATTTGGTATCTACTATGATTGTCTGAGGATTCGTTTGATAGGTTAGGATTTACATTATTTTTATTAGCACATTCAGTCGTCTTGCATCCCATTAATGTTGCAAATGAAAATATTCCAAGTGATTTATTAAATTTTCTTCTTTCCATTTTATTGCTAGTTGTCTTCTTTGTAAAAATACCAATATCTCTTTAAAATAGAGGTGCTCATATATTTTCATTAGCAAATTTATTGGAATAAAAATCAAGCTTTTTTATTCATGATTGCAAAGCATATCGGTTTATTGAGAAATAGCAAGACAATAAATATCCATTGTTCAGAGTTTACTTTCGCCCTCACTTCATCAAAATTGACTGATGATGTTGGGATGGATTGTTCTATCTTTGGAAGGGAAAGAAATGTTCTAATAATAGTGTTAAAAGACCATCAACCCTGCTAATATATTACTACAAAACCACTCACTGAAATAATGTGATAGTTAGCAATTAAAGATTCATTAAATTGAATCTATATTAATAAATACACCATTTCATTACTTAGAGTTATAACTTATTGACTGCGAATGTCTATCTCATTATTTTTGAAGTTCTATTAAGTAGAGAAAGTGGTTGAAGAAATATCTAGTAACATTGGGCATAAAATTTGGGCTATATCTTCATTTTACTTTGGTGGTACGCACGCCATTTTACATACAAATAGTGGATATGAAGCATTTGGCGGTCTAAGAAGATATGGTAAAGCTTTTATGAAGATCAATTAGACCTTTTAGTTAGCCTGAATGTCAGGTCAATCCGTTACTTTTGCACTTATTTTCAAATAGATAGCCGTTAAACTTTTTCAGATCGGTTTTCTCATCATTAATAAAACGCGTAACTGCTCTTCGATATGTTTGATTCTTTTTTAGGAAATAGCCCAAGATGGTACAAGCTAACAATGATTGGATTTTTACTATTCAATATTGTCTCATATTTCATTTTAGGCCCAGCCATCACTGCTTGGCTCTTTATTGGAGAATTTATTTTCACACTCGCAATGGCACTTAAATGTTATCCTCTGCAGTCTGGAGGTATATTAGCTATAGAAGCCTTATTTCTTGGATTAACTACACCTAAGCATGCTTATAACGAAGTATTAGCAAATCTTGAAGTAATCCTATTACTGGTTTTCATGGTCGCAGGCATCTACTTTATGAAACCATTACTGATGTATATCTTCAGTAAAGTATTCACTAAAGTGAAGTCAAAGACAGTTCTATCATTATTATTTGTATTCTTATCAGCTGTACTTTCCGCTTTCTTAGATGCACTTACGGTGACAGCAGTATTGATATCTGTAACGGTTGGATTCTATGGTGTATATGATAAGATACGATCAGGATCCTCTGATTTAGATAACAATGGAACAGTGGATTTTAAGCAATTAGGAGGAGATACATTGGAACAGTTCCAAGGGTTTCTTAGAAGTTTGATTATGCACGGTGTTGTGGGTACAGCATTAGGTGGAGTTTGTACTCTTGTAGGTGAGCCTCAGAATCTATTGATCGGAGAGAAGATGGGATGGGACTTTATAGAGTTTTTTTTTAGAATGGCCCCAGTAACGATCCCAGTATTAGGAGCAGGATTATTGACTACTGTTTTACTAGAAAAAACAAAGTGGTTTGGTTATGGTGATAAGTTGCCAGAAGAAGCAAGAGCGATTATCGAAGCTTATACTGAAGAGGCGGATAAAAACAGAACAGATAGACAAAAGTACGATCTAATAGTGCAAGGCGTTGCAGCGCTATTGTTGATCGTAGGTCTAGCATTACACCTAGCTCCAGTTGGGTTTATAGGTCTAGGATTGATAATCTTCCAAACAGCATTCATGGGTATTACTGATGAGCATTCATTAGGAAAATCATTCGAAGAGGCATTACCATTCACAGGTCTTATAGTAGTGTTCTTCGTAATCGTAGCTATGATTCATGATCAGCATTTATTTGCTCCTATTATTGATTACGCATTTTCCTTAGCTCCAGCCGATCAACCTAAGTTCTTTTACATAGCATCAGGAGTCTTGTCTATGATTAGTGATAATGTATTTGTCGCAACTGTTTTCATCGGCGAGATCGCATCATCCTTTGGTGATACAGTTGTGCCGGGTGCAGCATCATTTGACCAAGGACAAAGAGATCTATACGAATCCCTTGCCGTTGCGGTAAACACAGGGACTAATCTACCAAGTGTAGCCACACCCAATGGACAAGCAGCATTCTTGTTTTTGTTGACTTCTGCTATTGCGCCATTGATCCATCTTAGTTATATGAAGATGGTAAAGATGGCAATACCATATACCATAGTATTGGGTATTTTAGGATTCATAGGTATAGTATTCTTCTTATAATAATCGAGTTTGAATCTATCAGAAGACGCTCAAGTTGCAGAACGAAATACTTTTGTACTAACTTATCTAGTTATCTAATGAACTAGTTAACCAAACCAAATGGCAAAAATAGCTAACGTAGATCTTGGTGATTTCCCTCTCTTATTGGCTCCTATGGAGGATGTAAGTGATCCACCATTTAGAGCATTGTGCAAGGAGCAAGGCTGTGATATGATGTATACAGAGTTTATTAGTGTAGAAGGTCTTATCCGTGATGCTACCAAGAGTGTTGCCAAGCTAGATATATATGATGAAGAGCGTCCGATAGGTATACAGATATTTGGTGCTGAGATCGACTCTATGCGTAGAGCCGCAGAGATCGTTGAAGAAGCAAAGCCTGAGGTATTAGATATCAACTTTGGATGTCCGGTAAAAAAGGTAGTTTGTAAGATGGCAGGTGCAGGTATTTTACAAGACATCGATCGTATGGTGAGCTTGACTAAAGAGATAGTGGATGCTACTAATCTGCCTGTTACAGTGAAGACAAGGCTTGGTTGGGATGATAATACGATACGTATAGAAGAAGTTGCTGAAAGACTACAAGATATAGGTATCAAAGCTTTATCTATTCACGGACGTACTCGTAAGCAGATGTATAAGGGTGAAGCGGACTGGACTCGTATTGGGAATATTAAAAACAATCCACGAATTCATATACCGATCTTTGGGAATGGAGATATTAATAGCCCTCAGAAGGCTGTCGAATACAAAAATAAATATGGTGTCGATGGAATCATGATCGGTAGAGCGAGTATAGGTTATCCATGGATATTTCGTGAGATAAAGCATTATATCGCAACAGGTGAGATTTTGGATGCGCCTACAGTGGCCGAGCGTGTTGATGCAGCTAGACGTCACTTAAATCATAGTATAGAGTGGAAAGGATTGCGAGTTGGTGTTAACGAGATGAAAAGACACTATACAAATTACTTCCGGGGGTTTAGAGATATAAAAGCTTACAGAGCTAGACTTGTCTTGGAAAACGATCCAGCAAATATTCATGGTATCTTAGGTGAGATTATGGATGTCTATGATGATAAGCCGGAAATGGTAATGACAAGGTAGAGATTGGCTTTCACAGAAATCGCTTGGATCAACGAGTATCATGTATCTTTCCTAGAAAACATATGGGCTCTGAGTTTCATTGACATAAAACTCCCTCTATTTGTACACCTCTTCACATAATTGTATTATTACAATACAATAACCCAAATAGAGAAGAGATGTCGATCAACAAAGATGAAACCAATAATGTATCAAACGAGCACATCGTAGAAAATAGAGAACTTAATCTAATTCAGGCTCTTATTCCTGTTGTCTTGTTGATGGCTATGCTAGCGTACAATATCTTTGCTAAAGAAGGAGAATGGCTAGGAGGATATTCTAATCAATATATACTGTTGATAGGTGGATTGTTTGCAGCTCTAATGGGTCTTTATAATAAGACCTCTGTTCGAACGATGATTGAGGAGGTCTACGAGAATCTCAGAAGTGTCTTCGTTCCCATTATGATCTTATTTTTAGTAGGAGCACTCGCTGGTACATGGCTAGTGAGTGGTATTATACCATCTATGGTGTATTATGGATTGCAGGTATTGAGTCCAGGTATATTCTTGCCAGCATCTGTGATTATAGCGGCCATAATCTCCATTGCTACTGGATCTTCATGGACTACTTCTGCAACGGTTGGTATCGCCTTGATAGGTATTGGTACTGCATTAGGGATTCCAGTTGGTATGATCGCGGGAGCTGTAATCTCAGGAGCATACTTTGGGGACAAGATGTCTCCGCTTAGCGATACTACTAATCTTGCTCCAGCTATGGCAGGTTCAGATCTATTTACTCATATCAAGTATATGGCGTTTACTACTGTTCCGACAATTTCTATCGCTCTAATTATATTTATTATTCTTAGCCTTACCATTGACACTAGCGGTAGTACAGATATAGGCGAACTTCTTACGACTATGGATACCACATTCAATATCACACCATGGTTATTTTTAGTGCCATTGTTGGTAGTCGTGATGATCATATTGAAGTCTAAGCCCCTTGTTGCTCTCGGAATAGGGGTGGCGATGGCTGCAATCTTTGCGCTGATATTCCAACAAGATATACTAGCAGGTATTGCAGATTCTAATTTTGCAGCAATAGTTCAAGCGGTTTTTACCGATACAGCTATCGTTACAGAGAATGCGACATTAAACGATCTATTTACTGCCGGGGGTATGAATGGAATGCTTTGGACGATTTATCTTATTATATGCGCTATGGTTTTTGGAGGTATCATGGATGGAATAGGTGCTTTAGATCGCATTACAAAGACTTTACTATCGGTGGCAACATCTACCTTCGGATTATTCGCCAGTACTGTAGCAAGTTGTATTGGACTCAATATAGTAGCGAGTGATCAATATCTAGCGCTTGTGATTCCTGGAAAGATGTTTAAGAAAGCATATGAAGACAGAGAATTAGCACCAGAAAATCTTAGTAGAACCTTAGAAGATGCAGGAACAGTTACTTCAGTACTGATACCATGGAATACATGTGGAGCCTATCAAGCAGGTGTATTAGGTGTAGGAGTAGGAGAGTACTTCATTTATGCGATATTTAATTGGTTGAGTCCAATAATGACTCTGGTCTTTGCGGCATTTAAGTTTAAGATTCGAAAATTAGCCAAAGGGTAGTAGGCATATAGTTAGGTCATTAGTTATTGGGCGATAACTCACTATATTTGTGACTCAAAATCCATAAATTGATACTGTGCTTTTTAATATAAAACCATTCGAGCGTAAGATATTTGAACTTCTAAAGTTGTCAGGTGAAGAACTTGGGTATCCTACTTATGTCGTAGGAGGATATGTACGAGATAGACTATTGGAAAGAGAAAGCAAGGATATGGATATAGTATGCGTAGGTAGCGGTATAGAATTAGCTCAAAATCTATCATCCAAGCTGCGTCCTAAACCTAAACTCGTGGTGTATAGTCGATATGGTACAGCGATGCTTAGACACAAAGATTTCGAAGTAGAATTTGTAGGCGCACGAAAAGAATCTTACAGGCAGGATAGCCGTAAACCAAGTGTAGAGAATGGGAGCCTAGAAGATGATCAAAACAGAAGAGACTTTACGATTAATGCATTAGCGGTAAGCCTCAACGAAGATAATTATGGCGAAATCATAGATCCATTCAATGGATTACGTCACCTAGAAGAGAAGCGTATAGTCACGCCATTGGAACCAGGAAAAACATTTAGCGATGATCCTTTGAGGATGATGAGAGCTATTAGATTTTCTACTCAATTAGATTTTACAATCGATCCAGTGACATTCACAGCGATCAAGGAACATAAGGACAGAATACACATTATATCTAAAGAACGAATCACTACAGAGTTTAATAAGATAATGATGTCTAGAAAACCTTCTGTAGGTCTCAATTTACTATTCGAGAGTGGATTACTAGAGATAATATTTCCAGAAATGACAGCCCTTCATGGTGTTGAGATTAGAGATGGGAAGGGACACAAGGACAACTTCTACCATACACTAGAGGTATTAGACAATATTTGTCCAAATACAGATAATTTGTGGCTAAGATGGGCAGCTTTAATGCATGATATTGCTAAGCCTCCCACGAAAAGATTTCATAAAGAGCATGGTTGGACATTTCATGGTCATGAAGCATTAGGTGCTATCATGGTCCCTAAGATATTTAAAAGACTTAGACTACCGACCGATCATAAGATGAAGTATGTACAAAAATTGGTACGTCTTCACCTCCGACCTATAGCGTTGACTAAGGATAAAATCTCTGACTCCGCTGTACGTAGATTACTCTTCGATGCCGGAGAAGATATAGAAGATCTCATGACACTTTGTAATGCAGATATCACTTCTAAAAACATGAAGAAGGTAAAGCGTTTTAAGCAGAATTTTACTCGTGTAAAAGTGATGATGGTGCAACTAGAGGAGAAGGATAAAATTAGAAATTGGCAACCACCAGTTACTGGAGAAGAAATCATGACTACATTCAATATTCCTCCATCTAGAGAAGTAGGTCAAATAAAAACAGCGATTAGAGAAGCAATACTTGATGGTGATATAGATAATGATAAAGAGGAAGCGATTGCCTTTATGGTCAAAGTGGGAGAGGATCTTGGGTTGAAAGCAAAATGAACCAGACTTAGTTAATTTTGTGCATCTATCATTTTATGTTAATCTATTTTTCTAGAACATCTTTGAGAGCATTGCTATTGACTCTATCACTTTTCAACTATCTATTTTTTGGAATTCCAATCTAATTATAAGCAGAGACGGCTAAATATGAAGATTTTTAGAGATATTTGATTTGGTCTCTACATCATTTTTTGGGTTAGATTTCGATATCAGAACTGAGCCTTCACTTTTACTGTGGAATGTGAGGCAATAAGAAAAATAGCGTCAGTTGTTTTGTATTCTATATGATAGTCATTACCTCTTTCCTATTTCCTTTCTTTTCTCTATATTCTTTACATAAATTAATTTATGCCTACTCTTCGAAGTTTCGCGCTGATCAATTTCAAACTTTCCTGTTGATTTAATTAGTGGAGTTAATTTTTCGAAGCCATAATTTCTAGAATCGAAATTGGGTTGCTTTTTTTGAATTAGACTTCCTACATCACCCAGAAATGCCCATCCATCTTCATCTGAGGAATCCGTAATAGTAGAAGATATTAACTTTATTACTTTTGGAGTGATTCGATCTATGATCTCTACTGCTTCGTCTTTCTTGTTGATGTCTTCCTTGCTCGTTGACTGCTTTCTTAAGATTTCTATGTATATAAACTTTTCACAAGCCACTATGAATGGTGTGGGTGTCTTTTTTTCTCCTATTCCAATAACCTGCATGCCAGCTTCTCTTAGTCTCGTTGCTAGTTTGGTGAAATCACTATCGCTGGATACTAAGCAAAAACCATTGACTTTTTCTGAATATAGAATATCCATGGCATCAATAATCATAGCAGAGTCTGTAGCATTTTTACCTGTAGTATAAGCATACTGCTGTATTGGTGTTATGGCATTTTGGAGCAGTAAGTTTTTCCATTTTGATAGGTGAGGATTGGTCCAATCTCCATATATTCTTTTTATGGTAGGGTTACCATATTTCGCAATTTCCTCCATCATCTCTTTTACATGTGCAGAAGGTATATTGTCTCCATCTATAAGTACTGCTAAATTCATATTATTTGTTTAGTGGTATTGTTTTATGCCTTGGCTAATCGCAGTACGGTTCGTATGTTTGCTCATAGCAACTTTTCTAAAGATATGTTTATTCAGTGAGTTTCTAGTCTTCCTAAGATATATTGTTACGTTTCTTAATTAAATATTGGACATAATTCATTGACATATCAATTAACATTTGTTTTTTTCTTGGGTATTCTTAGTTGATGAAATGACAATAGTCTCTGGCTACCTTTTGAGTAAACCCATAAGTCTTAGATTTAAATAATCTCTTATAAGGTTACTGAGGGTATACTTATCATCAGAGAAAATAGAAGGATTAGTGACAACTTGTGTGACAAATAGCTTGTCGATATTGCCTAGTAATTCTATTGAAACAGAATTGTAAACTTTTTCTTTTATTCCTTTTGTATAATGTTCTTTTAATAATTCTACAAAACTGTCTGTAAATTCTTCTACTACCAACCATACTGTAGGGTAGTATTGCTTAATATCCTGTAAAAACGATAAGGAAATACCAGACGAACCTGCTGCAAATAGTTCAATTAATTGTGTATATAGGCTTACAGTGTCCAAATCTTGTTGTCTAAGATTAAGTAAGGAATCAAATATCACTTTTGTTCTCGTTTGGCATGCGGCCTGTAATATTTCTTCTTTACTATTAAAGTATTCATAGATAGTTGATTTACTCTTTCCAGCTATGCAAGCAATATTATCCATAGTCAATTGCTCTAAGTTCTCATACTGAAGACCCTCCAACAGGTGGTTTAGCCAATTATGAGTTTTGCTGGTAATATTTTTACGTTTTTTCAATAAGGATTTTCGTCCCATTGCTTAATGATTTTTAATAGTTAGCTTAATTAATTGCTTAGTAAATGTACGTCAAACACGTATAATTCCAATTTGGTACTTGAAAGACAACGACCCTGGCATTATAGAACTATATTGTATTTTATAGTTCGATTTTTATATATTTGTTTATCAAATTTCTTTCAATTATGGGTAAAATTAAATACTTCGCTGCATACATTCTGCCTTTACTAGCACTATTTTCATTTAGCACTACGGGTATCTACGCTTATTTTGGTATTATTTTTCTTTATGTAATTGTACCAATCAGCGAACAAATTTTTCCTCCAAATAAGTATAATTTTGTCGAGACTGAGAAAGAATTGGCCAGAGATGATTTTTTCTATGATTTAGTACTTTACATTATGGTGCCGCTACATCTTTTTGTCATGTATTGCTTTTTAGTGTCTATTTCTGACCCTACATTAGCTGTCGCTGACATAATAGCTAGAATATTTATGATGGGAACGATTCTAGGGGTAGTTGGTATCAATGTCGGACATGAACTTGGTCATAAAACTAACAATCCATTGAAGCAGTTTTTGGCCCAAGTGTTACTTACGTCATCAATTCAAAATCACTTTGTGCCCTATCATAATGGTGGACATCACAAAGATATAGGAACTCCAGAAGATTTAACCTCGGCAGAGAAGGACGATAATTTTTATTTTTTTGCTGTGAAATCTCAAATTGGAGGATATTTCAAAACATGGAAGCTGGAGTCAAAGAGATTAAAGGCACAGGGTAAGAATTCTAACTTTAACCCAATGCTTATCTACACATTTTTACCGATATTATTATTGATTTGTATCTTTTCCTTCTTTGGCTTATTTGTAACTGGATGTTATTTTTTCGCAGCTATATTTGGGATTTCTATATTAGAAGCTCAAAATTATTTTGCTCATTATGGACTTAGGCGTAAAGTGCTGGCTAATGGTAGATACGAAAGGGTAAATGCTAGACATTCGTGGAACTCAGATCATATAATTGGAAGGGTATTATTATTTGAATTAACTAGGCATTCTGACCATCATCATATTGGTGGTAAACCATATCAGATTCTTGAATCCAAGGATGAGAGCCCTATGTTACCTTATGGTTATCCAATGATGCTAATGTTATCTTTTTTTCCTTTTTTGTTTCGTCCAATAATGAAAAGACAACTTGATTTATACAGCATAGAGTAAATTAAAAGTCATTTAACTTTCTTCTCTTTGCACTCGCTAAAGATTATAATACGTCATATCATTCTCATCTCTCATTACTTACTCACCTAAGACCTCAAGTCCATCACCCAATTCCAGTTGCTGTATGGCAGGTATAGACTTTCCAGCGATTCCTTTGATAGACGCGTGCATATTGATAGTATTATCAGTTACCACTTCTATCTGTTTTTCTCTACGCTTCCAGATAGCAGTCATGGCACGTTTCTCTTTGTCAAGATCTTGTCTCATTGCTGAGAATCCTTCTACAATAGCACTTATTTGATCTTTGAATTCTTCCCCAGTTAAGAACGAATAGAGCATCTCCATCTTATCACCTTTATTGACTTGAGAGCTTTTGACAGCCATAGTTTTTATAAGCGTCTGACGAAGTACATATATGAGACCAACCAATTCATTGATTCTACAAACCCATATACCATTTATCTCAGTGAATGATTCTACACCTTTGGGCATAGTCTCAGTTACTAATACCGCAATCTCAGCAGATATTGATCTCTGATCTGATTTGAGTTTAGGGATCCAATCTGATGTAAATGCTTTAGTCCGTTTGCTTTCTATAATGATTGTGCCACAATGCTGCTGCATTTTATTATATACCTTCTGGATGGAATCTGCACCTCTAATTCCTTTAGGCACTTCTTCGATAGAGTCATATGGAAATTCTTTACCTAATATCTCTTCTATTTTTAGCTCTAGTATCTCTCCTTGCATCTGCATAGATCCCTGTTCAGCTTTACGTTTCATCTCATCCACAAGCTTCTTTTGATCTTCTAATTGCTTGAGTAGCTCACGCTTTTCAAGATCTGTTTGGTGGTCTTTATCCTTTTGTTTCGTTTCTAGTTCTTCCTGCAATCTACGTTTGAGAAGCTCTTCTTTGTTTTGTATTTCTTTCGACATGCGTTTTTGCATCCGCAATTCGATTTCTTTTTCTTGCTCTTCCATTTGGCGCTTTACTTTCACTAGTTCTATTTCGCTTTCTCTCGATTTGAGTAGTTGCATACGCTTTTCTTCAAGTTCTTCAGCCTGCGATTTGAGTTTATGGTCATACTCTTCCTTTACTTTAGATTTTAAGGCAACTTCTTTCTCAACGAGTTTCTTTTTATTTTCCTGTTCATTTACAGCCATTTGTTTTTCTAACTCTTCTTGTTTAGCAGCTACTTCTTTCTTTACACGATCCATTATCATTTCATTTGCGTTCTTTCTCTTCTCTTCAAAGTCTGCTTTCTGAGCCTCTAGCATCTTTTCCCTCTTTTTATAGTTCAATTGTAGCTCCATGCTTTGTTGCTTGAGCTTCTCTTTATACTCTCTCTCCAGCTTACCAGAGAGTACCTGCTCCACATCGAATGTATGATTGCAGTTAGGACAGGATATGTTTTTAATGTTCTCCATAGAGTGTGAAGATAGTGAATGGCCTCTTTATCTCCTAAAGGTATAGTCCTTACGTTTAGTTTAAGTTTATTCGATTAGTCGTGCGATCTTTCGAGATATGACCTAATTAACTAAAGTATAGTATTTGAGATCAAGAGTAATATAGACAATTTGATTACCTCGAACTTAGAATGTAATACAGACTTATATTTCTAGTCTTTATAAATGTAAACTTAATCGTTCATCAAATAATTATGCCTGTTCTAATTTTTTTATTGCGTCAAAATGATTAGATCTATTAGAGTATTAAAGACAGATTAAACCTAAAATCATTCGGTTAAGCGATTAAGAATAATTTCTTAGAGTAACCTTGTTTGATGCTTATTTGACAAAAATGAATGAGTACTTTTTTAGATTTTTGGTATTAACCCTTAAGCTCTGTTTTTTTTCGTTTCTTATACATCACAATCAGTCCGCCGATAATAAATGGTATACTCAGGAGTTGCCCCATATTGAATGTTAACGCATTTTCGAAACCCACTTGATTTTCTTTGAAGTACTCAATAACAAATCGAGCTATAAATAATAAGGTAAAAAATAGGCCAAAAATAAAACCATGCTCAAATAAATTCCTTTTCTTTTTGTATAAATAAAAAAGGGTTACGAAGAGTGTGAAATATGCGAAAGCCTCATAAAGTTGGCCAGGATGACGAGGAATAGAATCTACTTTCTTGAATACAATACCTATATCAGATCCTGTTGCTTTTCCAATAATTTCTGAATTCATGAAATTTCCAAGGCGTATGAAAATTGCTGCAAGTGAACCTCCAACCGCCGCTATATCTAGAATAGAAAAAATTGGTTTGTTGTATTTTTTTGAGAAAATCCATATGGCTAATAGTACTCCAAAAATCCCTCCGTGGCTGGCCAAACCTCTAAATCCAGTCATCTCAAATGATCCGCTTTTCCAGGTAAATGGTAAGAGCATTTCTAAAGGATGACTCAGATAATAGTCGGGTTCGTAAAACAAACAGTGGCCAAGCCTAGCACCGAGAATAGTTGCTATGAAAACAAATAAAGCTAACTTGTCTATATCTTCCATTGACCAGCGGTCTGTAAGAAACAGATTTTTGGATACCTGAAATCCAGCGACCAAGCCTCCTGCAAATAGTAAGCTATACCATCGGATAGAAATATTACCAAATAGTTTTATTATTTCTGGATCAGTATCCCATATTATTGGCCACATAATGCTAATTGTATTCTAGATAAAGTCTACATCAGGAGCCGTAGGGTAGCTCATCAACCAAGAGATAGATTCCTTGATGTCTAGACCTTCGTAAATCGCTCGATATAGTGTTTCTGTGATTGGTAATTTTATATTTTCAGTCTCGGCTAATCTATGTATAATCATCAGTGTCCTTAGTCCTTCGATGATCTCATCTGAAGTGTCTAGTATCTCTTGTAAGGGCTCTCCGGCAGCTAATCTTGTGCCGAAAGTATAGTTGCGACTATTGGTGCTCGTAGCAGTAGCGATAAGATCCCCGATCCCCGCACTACCGAGAAACGAATTAGCACTCGCACCCATGGAACTTCCAAACTGTATCATCTCCCTGAGCCCTCTTGTAATTAGAAGCGCTTGTAAATTTTTACCCATATTGAGTCCACCCAAGATACCTGAGGCTATTGCAATTATGTTTTTAAATGCACCTGCTAATTCTGCTCCAGTAACATCATGTGATCCGAATACAAAAAATCTATTTGAGGCTAAAGCTTTCTTCCCTTTATTGATTACTTCATCAAAAGCTGATGAAATGACAGTCGCTGCAGGCTTGCCATCTAGTATCTCTCTGGCTAGATTAGGGCCTGACAGACAGCCTACTCTTACTACAGAACACTCTTGTTGGATTACCTCAGACATAGTATGGATGTCACTTCTGACAAATGATGCCTTTTCTAAATCAGCTATAGTCTTGTCACCGTAATCCAAACCTTTGGTAGCATGTATCAATATGTGTGACGGCGTGAGGTACTTACTCAGATCTTTCATCATACTTCTAAATGCGGATGAAGGAACAATAGGAAATATCAATTGACATTCTTCACAGATCATAGCCATATCATCAACGGCAATGATCTGTTTGCTCAGCTTAGTATTTTTAAGGAAATGATCATCGTTGATAGATGCTCTAGTTTTTGGATTGCGGGAGTAGATTAATACATCGCAGTTGGTAGCGATTAGACTAGATATCGTGATACCAAAACTTCCAGAACCGATTATTCCTACCTTATTCATAATAAAGACTAATAATAAATTGGTTGATGACTTATTATTTATCGCAGTTGATTTATTGACCTGTTTATTTTAGAATGAAACAGTATTGCTCATTTACGATAACAAAAAAATATTTACTTCTTACCCTTTTTTTTAGCTTTGGCTTGTTGTTCCTGAAGAGCTTGCGCTTGTCGTATTTGCTCTTGTAATCTTTGAGCAAATGAATTTTTCTTCTTCGGTTTTTCTTTTTGAATATTAAGCTCACTTAGAATTTTTTCATCATCAAAGACAAATTTCTTAGTGATAACTGTTTGCAAAATGTTGATCAAGTTAGAGAAGAACATATACGTTGTTAATCCAGAAGCATAACTATTGAAAAACCCTAAGAACATTACAGGCATAAAATACTGTACATACTTCATCGCAGGATTGGCGGACATATCCATATGTTTAGTATTGTAGTAGGTATATATCAATGTAGTAACTGCCCAAAGTAATGTGAATAGTGATATGTGATTTCCTAAAAAAGGAATATCTATACCATGTTGGAAAAATACATCATATGATGAAAGGTCGGTGGCCCATAAGAATGGTTCTTGACGGAATTCTATCGATGCAGGGAAGAATCTAAACATGGCATACCAAATGGGCATCTGCGCGATCATAGGCATACATCCCCCAAATGGACTTACACTATATTGCTGATAGATTTTCATAGTCTCCATCTGCTTCTTTTGTGGCTCTTCTTTATACTTTTCAGTCAGTTTAGCAATCTCAGGCTTAAGTGCACCCATCTTGGCCTGTGAAGCCAACATCTTATACATAAGGGGGTAGAGAGCCATCTTGATGAGGAAGATCAATACTAGGATCACAATACCTTTGCTCCCTATAAACCCTGACAAGAAACCAAAAAACGGCCTAATGAACCATCTATTGATCGATCCGAATATAGAAGTACCATATGGAATGATCTCTTCTAATTCTACTCCATATTCTTTTAGATTTTCAAATTTGTTAGGACCGATATACATCTTCATATTGATGCTCTGATTGGCAGATTGGTCGTATGGCATTTCTATTTCTGATTTGATCAGTTTTAGAGCCTTATCTGAATCAGACTCTTGATCAATCATCTTGGTCTCAAACTTGCCGCCAGTGAATGGGGTATTGGTTGTAATCAAAGAAGTATTGAAAAACTGATTAACATTTGCTATCCAATCTATTTTATCTTCTGACAAATCTTCGTCAGCGTCAGATACACATCTACAGTAATCTACATCTTCATCTTGATTGTCACGGAAATATACCGTTGAGTATGTTTGTTCAAATTTATTGTTCTTTTCAAGTCTATTGAGGTAGCTGTCCCATTCGAGTGTGACACTTTTACGGCCAGTATCTAAATGTTGATTCATACCTACTAGATTGAGGTCGTAATCTACGTTGTAGCCATCATCAGCAAGAGTATATGATTGTTCGATATACCCTCCATCACTAGTCTTTGCTTTGAATGATATAGAATTGCCTGACTGTGTCGGAGTAAAATACAATTCCTCTGTATTGATCATACGTGCAGGTACTTTAGGAGTGCTTAGTTTATAGTTAAATCTATTACGCCCATCATTCATGAAGTATAGTGGTGTGTAACCTATATCTTCTCCATCTACTAAAGCACTTGACTTATAATCTTTGAGATGTGCAGAAATGATATTCCCCCCTTTATTGGAAAATTCAATTTTCACGTTAGGGTTTTCCAAGGTATAAGTCTTAGGAGACCCAATTGCTGCTGGAGCGAAAGATCCATAGATAGCAGTATTCTGTAGTTGGCGAGCGGAGTCACTAATAGTGACTGCTTGTTCTTGGATAGCGTCTGCTATTTTATCTTGTTCTGCTATTGTTGCTAGCTTTATTTGTTCGGACACAAGCGCTATCGAGTCTTGTATGGTAGTTTGTCGATCTATTTCAGCTTGCGAAGGCTGATTCATATATGACCACATAATCATGGTCATGAATATTAAGATAAAAGCAATGATATTATTGCGTTCCATATGTATCGTCTAAGGTTCTTATATAATGCTAGAATTTATTAGCTCTCGGTTTAGTAAAACCGGAATGCAAATGTACAATTTAGTTTAGCTAACTAAGCCGAAGTGATGGACGATCTTACTTCAATTATAGACGAATGGCTAATAATGGTTAGAAGCGCCATAATCTATTAGGAAAAAGTAGGTTGTTTTCATTGGGATATATTTTTAAATATGTAAAACTTACTAAATATCAACAAGTGTTGAGTCGAATGAAAATTATTCGATTATATCAAATATTTTTTGTTTAAAATATGGTATTTTATAAATTTTTAGATATTATAAACTGTAATTTAATAGAATAAATGAATATTGTTTCTTAAATTAAAGTTCAAATATTTTTTTATTTTATAATGCGCTAAATATCTTGGACCTATGATGAATGAAGCTATACACACGATTATGACTAAAAATCCTATTGCGCTTTCTCCAAAACATACCATTGCTGATGTGGAATCACTGTTTAAGCATCATCGTATTCACCATCTACCGGTGTTAGAAGAGGGAAATTTGATCGGTTTAATAACTACATATGATTTATGGAATCATAGAAGTAGTAACCCAAATGAGACTTTTGTTACTGACGTAATGAATACACGGATAGTGAAGATCAGTATCAATGATAAAATAGGTACTGCAGCAGAACTATTTCTAGATAATAGATTCCATGCATTGCCGGTTATGGATGGCGATAAGCTGGTTGGGATAGTCACAACATTTGATGTGCTGAAATATGAATTCAAAAAAGAATATGATAATATCATACTATACAAGGATGTATTTGAGCCTAATCTTAGGACTGCATAATTTTCAATGCTCTAATAATAATGCAATTTAATGCCTCAATAGAGTTGTAGAGATAGCAAGCTCTAGTTTGATCTTTATTAAAGTGTATTTAATAGGTCAACCTAATGTGTTTGACTTGTATTAATGTGCTACTAAACCTAGTTTGTCAACAGACCTCCCAAAGTTGATTTAGAAAGATGTTTCGCAGGCTATAAACTAAATCACTTATATACAATCTTCAACGCTTCAATCCTCCAATATTATGACTAACTTTGGCTATATGTAAAAGACGATAAAGCTTTTTACTTAAACTAAATCATACCAAGGTTATGGCAAAATTAGTGCTACTGGTTATTACTTCAGTTTTTTTGAATCCATTATGGGCTCAGACCATTTCAAATGACTTATTTAATAAGTGGGAGAATGAAAATAGAGTAGAATGTATCATAGTCATGAATGATCAATTAGATCTATATGACAAGACTAATGGTATGACCAAGGATGAAAAAGCTACATACGTCTATCAATCATTGAAAGCTCATTCGGCTCAATCACAAAGATTACTTCAGCTTCATATAGCAGATAAAGGTATCAAGCATCATTCATTTTTTGCTTTTAATGGTATGCAGGCATGGATGACATTGGACGAGGCTGAATATATGGCGTCGAATTTTGATATAGATCGGATAATACCTAATGTACAGACCAGAGTGGAAAGACCTTATACGAATGATGAATATATCGCTACAATGAGGACTGATGCTGAATGGGGTATTAGGCAAATCAAAGCCGATACTGTATGGGAAATGGGAATCAGAGGTGAGGGGGTAATCGTAGCTGGTCAAGATACAGGATATGACTATGATAATCCGGCGATACTTACTAAATATCAAGGCTATAGCTCAGATACAGTCATACATGATTACTGTTGGCACGATGCTATACATGAGCTGAATCCCATGCACGGAGACTCAGATAATGATCCCGCCAATAATCCATGTGGACTTGATAGCACAGAGCCTTGTGATGATCACGCTCACGGATCTCATACTATGGGTACGATGGTTGGTGGAAATGATACTCTCAAGATAGGTGTAGCACCTGATGCCAAGTGGATCGCTTGTCGTAATATGGATAGAGGTTATGGAAGCCCAGTTACCTATACAGAATGCTATGAATGGTTTCTAGCACCTACAGATATCAATGGGCAAAATCCTGATCCTACAAGATCACCTCACGTTATTAATAATAGTTGGGGCTGTCCTCCAAATGAAGGCTGTAATCTTGATAATTTCTTCATGATGGAGACTGTGATTAATAACCTGACTGCAGCAGGTACTGTGGTAGTTGTCTCAGCCGGGAATGATGGCAGTTCATGCGGAACGATAAGTAATCCTTCAGCGATATTCGAAAATTCGTTTGCTGTGGGAGCTTCTAGGGAAGATGATACAAAAGCAGGATTTAGTAGTATTGGTCCTGTACTCGTTGATAGTTCTTACAGGATCAAACCCGACGTAGTAGCTCCAGGAGTTAACGTATTGTCTATCGATCATCAAGGAGGATTTAATAGTTGGGGAGGTACAAGTATGGCTGGCCCTCATGTGGCTGGAGCTGTTGCGCTTATTATCAGTGCCAATCCAGATCTCGCTGGACAAGTAGATGTGATCAAGGATATCCTAAAAAGTACGGCAGTAACATTAGTAGATGATGCAGTGTGTGGTGATATATCGTCAATGGACGTTCCTAATTTCTATTATGGCTACGGACGAATAGATGCCTTAGCTGCAGTAGAGATGGCTATGAATATACCTTGTTCGGTGGATGCTGGAGATGATGTGATCTTATGTCACGATTTAGATGAATCAATAGGCACTCTCATAGGGCAATTGCTAACGAGTAATATAGTATCTCATACTTGGACAACTGATCCTAGTATTTCAGATCTGGGTAATATTACTTATGCTTCTGATATGCTTTCGGATACCACTATTCTAAACTCTGAAGTTGGTTATTTAAATGATCCGAAAAAGACCTTCTACTTAACTGGGACTACTTCTACAGGTGTTACTTGTGTTGATTCTATGGTTATATATTCTACTAATTGGAGCTATACATCGCAAGAGCCAATTTCTGCCATCGCTGCAGGAGATTCTATAGGAATTTACTCTATCGCTGAGAGCAATTGGCCTAGTGAATATCTTTGGTCACCAGATTATAATATATCTGATATAACGGATAGAAGTCCTCTAGTATGGAACGATACGACTCAGTATTATGATTTGATAATTACCGATTCCATGGGGTGTAAAGTTGAGATTGGCTGGTTAGTGAATGTATTAACTACATCTACTTATGATCCGAATCAAATAATAGATATTAATGTAGCTTCTAATCCGAATCAAGGTGATTTTACACTTAGTGTATCTGAAGGAATAATAAGTAATTTGCAGCTTTATGATATTTCTGGAAAACTTATTTTTGTTACTAAGAGCTCTAGTGACATGATTGCCATCGAAGGATTAGATAGCGGCACATATTTTTACATAGCTAATGTAGGAGATAAGCTTAGTGTAGGTAAAATACTGGTTATAAAGTAGATACAATAAGTTTAAAACTCATATTTACCATCTTTGTAATTCTTATTTAAAATATTCAAGGCGACAATAATGCATAATACAATCATCAATATCCCTAAAATTCAACATTTAGATTCTGGCAATTTTTTTCTTATTTGTGGCCCTTGTGCGATTGAAGGACGAGATATGGCAATGTCCATTGCAGAGAAAGTAAAACGTATCACAGATGATCTCAAGATACCTTATGTGTTCAAAGGATCATACAGGAAAGCCAATAGGAGCTCTATCGATTCATTCACAGGGATTGGTGATGAGAAGGCTTTAAAAATATTAAAAGAAGTAGGAGAAACCTTTGATCTTCCGACGACTACAGATATCCATACAGACGAAGAAGCAACAATAGCTGCGGAGTATGTCGATGTTCTGCAGATTCCAGCATTTCTGTGTCGTCAAACTAATCTACTTGTTGCAGCCGCTAAAACGGGCAAGACCGTGAATATCAAAAAGGGACAGTTTATGGGTCCAGAGTCAATGCAATTTGCCGTGAATAAAGTGATAGAAAGTGGAAATAACAACGTAGGGCTTATCGAACGTGGGACTACTTTTGGTTATCAGGATATGGTGGTAGATTTCAGAGGTATACCTCTGATGCAAGAGACAGGAGTACCAGTGATTATGGACTGTACACACTCACTACAGCAACCTAATCAATCAACAGGTATAACTGGAGGTAAGCCTGCTTTAATAGAAACAATAGCTAAAGCTGCTGTGGCTGTTGGTGTAGATGGGCTGTTTTTAGAATCACATCCAGATCCAAGTATAGCTAAGAGTGATGGAGCTAATATGTTGCCATTAGATCAGCTTCAAGGGTTGTTAGAAAAATTAGTAAGAGTTAGAGCGGCCGTGACGTAAAGGAGTAATTAAAATTATTACAGTATATGCAATTGAGCTTAATTATTTTATTATTCTAATAAAAGGAATTCCACAAATCGATACTGTTAAGGCTGAGTCGTTAATTAAAGGGCAAATAGATATATCAGAATAGGAAGAAACGGAACTTGCGTGACCTACTCATTGATGGAGGTGTAAGATTTGGGTTTAAAAATTATGTTTTGATTGAAAAGACTAATTGGCATTGTTAAAATGTTACCAAAAATAAGTCCCTGTAACTGACATCGTTACAGGGACTTATTTTATCAGTTTTCAAAGAGAGGTGCTATAAAAACTTTTTCACTTGATCCTCTAGGTTGGACCTAGGATTGATCGCAGCAATATTGCCTTCTTTGTCAATAAGGAATGTCTTAGGAATGCTTCTAACTCCGTACAAAGCTGCAGCTTGAGATTCCCACTTTTTGAGATCACTTACATGATTATCCCACGAGAGTTTATCTTTTTTGATCGCTTGCTCCCATCTATCTTCAGATTTCTTAAGCGCTTTGGCGATCTTCTCTTTTGAATCGTATCTTTTTTTGGTACGTGCATCTAAACCATCTAGAGATACACTGTATACGTCAAATCCTTTATTCTTGTACTTGTGATATACTTCCACTACGTGAGGATTAGCCTTACGACATGGTCCACACCAACTTGCCCAGAAGTCAAGTAATACTACGCTTCCTTTTAAGTCCGAAAGTTTTCTGTTTTTACCATCTAATCCAGGAAGGTCGATCTCAGGTGCAGGAGCTCCAATTCTAACATTACCACTTGCTTGTGATTTGAGGTATTTGTTTTGTAGATCTGTAGCTGCTCCTTTATATGCCATTGACAAAGGAAGGTCAGGGTATTTTTCTCTCATGTTTTTACTTACGTACATATGCAGACTTGCAAATTCTGTTCTGAATCTAAAAAGTTTAGATCCAAGAGCATAACCTACTAATGGGTTGGCTTCCTTTGTTGCCTTTATAAGAGCATCAGTATCTAAGGATTTATCAATATATTGGCCTACTATGGAGATATAATTCTCAGTCAAAACACTTCCTGTTACTTTGTAATCAAGTTTTTTTAGGTTTTCGAGATCTCCAAGGATTTTTACATTAGTATCTGTACTTTCCAGCACTATTTCAGCATTTTGTACGCCTAACCTTACCCTATATAATCCTGGTTCAATGCCTTCTGGAAAATTGAAAGAGAAGTTTCCTGGGCCATCTGTAGTGCCGCTGGCTATGACTTCGTTTGCATTATCTACTCCCATTTTATCGAAATAAACCCCCATGTCAGCCGCATTATTGATAGTGCCAGATATAGTAGTTCCACTAAGTTGTGGTTGTTTACAAGAGGCAAATGCTAAGACTACGAGCAGCAATAAGATTGATTTAATGTAATTCATTAATATTCGTATTTATGTATTTAAGTCCAATGAAAAAACTTTATATCCAAAGGCATTATATTCAGTTAATAATGCAAATATATAGAATATGATCTGTAAGTCAATATATACATATCAAGACCATTAATTTATCTTATTATAAGTTATTAAGACCCTTGATTTCTGTCATCTTGTTCCTGACAGAAACATATTACCCAATTAGATAATTGATCAAGAAAAAGGCTATAAGGATTATCCATAATCCATCGAGAAAGTGCCAATAGATGTTTAGGAGGTCTAATTTTCTCTTTTTTTCAGGATCGGCAAAATACAATAATACTGTAATGGGGGACTTCATCTTCTTATGAGCAGTAATAAGGAATAATGCAAGGAAAGGAATGCCAAAGAAAACATGAGCAAAATGAGCTCCTGCGATTAAATACATATAGGCACTCATAGTGCTATTTGTAGCAAAAAGCTCTATCTCTTGCAATTGTATATAGGCTATAATCTGACTAATTAGAAAACCTGTAGTAAGCAATAAAGTGATGCCTAGATAAAGTTTATACTTTTCAGTCTGGTCTGAGAGGTATGATTTTTTAGTCTTTACAATTGTCCAACTGCTTGCTAGGAGTAATAATGTGTTGAAATAAAATAGATTAGGTAATTGTATGGGATCAATGCCTGACTGTAATCTGTTGTACATATATGATCCGACAAACCCTACAAATAAAGCAGTCACTCCCATGAGCAGTAGACCCATCATGATATAATAGGGATGAATAAGATAGTTTCGTTGATCTCGAATATTCATGGCTTCATAATTCTTAGAATAAATTAACAATATATGGCATCGTTTGTTTCTTTAACTTTGAAATAATAAATAAGCAATCATAATGTCGAATGTACAGCATCATAAATTGAAAGTCTCTCGTACTGCTCAGGTATTCACTTATGGTAATAAAGAATCCGCTAGGCTAGCCGTGCTTGTATGTCGTGGATATGCTCATCTAAAATCAATATCTAGATCAGATGTTGCAAAGTTTATATTAGATGCTGTAACAGATTCACAATGGGATGGAAGTCCAGGTGTTCTTTTAGGAGGTGATAAATCGTAGTATTCTTAATGAAGCACAACGGGTAATGATATGTGGAGTCACGACGTAGGAGGGATTCCATCATATCTATTGTTATCTGTAGTTTCTTATTGTATCAATCATTATTTAATTTTTGAAAATTCGCAATAAGACTTCGAATTCAAATTCATTTTTTTATCAAATGTATACTAGCCCAATGTATAGTTAGGGAGTTGATTTAGACATCTAAACCCACATAGTTTACACTACAGAATTAGTTAATTTTAAATATTGTTTTTTTTTGTAAAAGCTCTTATTCAAATTTATTTTTCTCTAATACTTCAAGTTACTGGCTTACTTGATTAATCCTTTCATCTACGGCTACATTTTAATTATTTGTCGAATAGAAAGTTTATTGTCTTGACTATTATTATTCTTTACAAGAACAAAATACAATCCTTGTGGCAAAGTGCTAATATCTATATCCAAAGGAGATGATGCACTGGAAAGGTCTATAAATACAGTTCCATTTGAGTCCAGTATTTGAATCGTATAATTTTGAAAATCACCTTGGATATTAAAATGCCCACTTGTTGGATTTGGAAAAAGAGCGATACAGTTATCTTCTAAAAATAAATCAGGAGAACCTGTTACCATTTCAAATGGATCCGTACCATTTATAATTTCCTGACGATCTGATATACCATCTCCGTCTGTATCTAAGATTGGAACACTAAAATCAGTTGACCAGCTGATGTTGAGGCTTTGGAGGTGCTGAAAAGCGACAACTTTCAGGTAGAGGTCACCATTTGGCTCCTTTAGAAAACCGCCCTGAATGCTATTTATCAAATCATTCATGGATGTATATTCTGGTAAAGGAACATTAAAATTCAAGCCGCCCAATTTGCCAAAATCTTGGAATCGGAGCATATAGGTGTCGCCAGCTTCCGCATCATCCATAAACAGATCAATCGACTTGGTAGAAGGCAGAGATTCAAATTGATAATTATATATAAAATCTTCATCCACGATGAACGGAAGTTGTATCTGCTCTTGGTATCCATACATATAATAAACCGATTCTGTTGGTGTTCCTATTTTCGATCTCGTACAAGTAAGATTTGGATAATTATCAGTAGCTAATCCTGGAAACTTTAGGATTGAAAGTGCAAACTTATGAGGACTGCGGTAAGCATTGACCCAGTTTGAGGGCTGGAATTCATCACCAACCAACATCATCGGATGATTGCTCACAATCGAACTATTGGCTACGCCAGAGAAGCTGCCGTCTTCATCATACAACACAACATTCCAAACACGAGGATGAGAAAGACTTTGAGGTGTAAAGTCAGTGTTAGATATCGGAATATCGTAATCCCTTAAATTTACGATTGGTGGTAATCCATCATCGGTTGTGATTCCCGAAATTCGATGATTGGTGTGTTTGGTTGCTGCGCCACCGTCTTTTACATAGTCTACATTAGCTCCATTCCAACCTACTAAATGGCAATCTCTAATCTGGCCCGCGCCATCGTAAATTCTGTAAAGACTAGTGTTTGCTAATATGCCAAGAGTTACTATGGCAGATTCCTGAACCTGTGAATAACTGGCAAATTGTATGTTGGTTTCATTCTCAACAAAAACATTATCCAAAAAAATCAAATTGCTAGTATAAACAACTTTATCTCCAACGCCACCACCTATACCTGAGTAGGTGGCTAAACTATTAGCATACCAAGTACAATCTTCGATAAGGTGTTGATTGCTGTTTTGCCATCCTGCATTTTTCCTAATACTATGATCCGGATTTAATTGGTCGAAGATGTCAAATCCGCTCATGCAACTATGTGCTTTATTGTTTTTAAATGAGCCCAATGGTTCTTTGTATGGCTCAATGCCATCAAACCTAGGATCGCTTGCAGAACTACCCATTGGGGACTTTGGTAAAGCAAACCAATAGCCTGTTCCTTGTGTGCCAGCAGCTACGTTTCCTTCAAAAATATTATTGGGATTGGTAATCCAAAAACTTGAGGGAGTACGATTTTGTGCTTCATTTAATTGGTTATCTGAAGGCGTAACTTCCTCTCCCATAAGCGGTCGTTTACTTAAAAGCACGACATTATTTTTAATGGTATTGAATCGTTCGCTACCGTCTTCGAGAAATACACCATGTCCGATATGGTCATAAAAAAAGTTATTTTCAACATTGACATAGCTAGTCCCATGTATCGTAATGGCTCTATTGAAAGAATGATGAACACTTGAATTTTTAAAATATTGACCTGTCCCAAAATCATCCAATAGATGCCAATGCCACGGGTATCTTCCCAATTTTGCTTTTTGCCCCATACGGTACAATTCAATACTACTTGCATTGATGGTACTATTAGGCATGCACATGATGTGACCACCAAAGCCATTGGATTCGCTGCTAGCATCTCCTTGGATTTTAATATTATGCGTCAACAGACCCACTTCCCCCCTCAGATCGGCTGTCCATGTTTTATTATCTGTATTCCTAGTATAGGTTTCAACAATACCAGAATGAGGATAACTTAAATTACTATTTAAAGTGATGTTTAAACCATTGGCACTAATAGCAGTTATCGTCTTCTTCTCCGCTTCATTCCAGTCTGTCTGACTGGCAACAAGCAAAATTTCGTCACCTATGTCCCAATCAACAGCTGTTGCCATTGTAATTTGATTAGAGCCGGGTAAAGCATTAGAGCCAAGTTGCGTCCAGCTCATTTTCTGTTCTCCATGAAGCTCAATATTACCTCCACCCATCGCTACAATAAACTTATCTCCCATACCCATTATATCATCCCCATCATCTAAGCCCGTTAGCGTAATCGTACAGTTATATACAGCGTCAAAGGGATTTGCAGTTGTTCCAATTTCCAAAAGGGCAGTATTTCCCATGACCATAATCCACTCTGTCTTGACTTGAATATCCGCACCTGAAATCGCTTGTAGGATTCCATTGATAGTAATGGATTTAACATCAATATTTCCTGTAAGATCAATTGTTATACCAGATGGAATAACAATGTCATCTGAGTTTCCAGGTATTTGTGCCCCAGGCCAAATAGTCGGATCCTGCCAACTACCATTACCTATGGGACTGATTTGAGAAAAACTTAGCATCGTATTTAAGAATAATGCGATAACCAATACAAACTTTCTTTTCATGATTATAAATTTCATCATTAGACTTATATAATTGACGCGCGAAGTTAATTACCAGAAAACAGTATTTCATTCACCTATGTTAATAGGAACGATTTATTTATGACTTTTTCGAATTCGACTTAAAGATTGGGGTTTGATATTTAGGTAAGAAGCAATAAGATAATGAGGGATTTTATCTAATAAATCAGGTATGTTTTTGATTAATTCAAGATACCTTTCTTCTGCAGTTGCACTATGTAGATTATAAATTCTATTTAGAGTTTGGACATATGCTTCCTGAATGTTCAAGCGAAAGAACTTTTCATAAACAGGATGATTTTTGGTTATATAATCAAATGTTTCATGATTTATCATGAGCAATTCAGTAGGTTGGCAGGTTTGAATATTGAATCTTGTTCTTAGATCTGAAAAAAAACTGTATAAATCACCAAGCCATAATCCAGTCCCCCGAATTTGGATTACATGCTCTTCTCCATCCTCGTCGACTATGTAATTTATCATTAGTCCATCGTTAATAAATGGTAAGTACTTAACCACTTCGCCTTCTCTAAATAAAAACTCTTTTTTGTCTAATTTTTTGTGGATTAGCCGGTCTTCTAAATCTATATATACATCAATGGGTAAGTCTATATGTTTATTAAATGCTTTATAGAGATTTGGATATTTCATTACTTTAAAGTACAAGTTTTATAAACTTATCAGATTTGAATCGTTGTTGTAATTACAGATAACAATTGTATATCTGCCACTTGTAGTTCTATAGTGGAAGATATTTTTCTTATACTTACAACTATCAATATTTATTAAATGTTTGAAAATCAATCATTTATGATTTTTGATCTCTAGTTGTATACAAACGTATACTTGTATTTAAACGTTTGTAATCTGCTCTTACAAAAACATGATATATATGGTTTGATTGATTGCATTACCAAATCAATTTAAGGAATTTATAAATACTAACAAGCTAAAACAAGATTAATTTCCTAACGGCAATGAAGAAAAAATTTCTACTCATCCAACACCAAATGCCCGTGAATCTCCTCTTTATAAGGTATTCCTAACGCATTATTTCCAAAGAAACGACAATGCTTGTAAGGAGTTCTCTTCTTGATGTGAGTGGTGGCTTCCGTCCCATCTTTTAGATGAAGATGAAACGAGACAGGATGATGTTCAACGATCTCATGTTCTAGTAGCATGAATCTACATTTGTAGTAGTCCATACCCATGTCAGACATCTTACTAAAGAACGAGAATTTTGCGGGTCTTATAACATCTAATGGCTTGAAGAGTCGAAATAAATCAATCTCATCTTGCTCTATCAGTACTAAGTAATTTTCATCGACATTGTAGATGTACATACCCATTCCATTATTATAGAATTCTATATTAGCCTTAAAAAATTTATCTTGACCTTTCTGGTGGTCCACAGCATCTATTCCGCCAATATATCTCAAGCTACCTATACCAATGCCACCTTTCTTGACCGCCTGGCGAAAGTTCGATCGACCACCATATTCGCGATCTATGATAGAGCTAGCTTTGATTCTAGAATTGCGTTTTAGATCAATGACTTGCATTAATGAGCAGATTTCTTATTCAATAATTCTGGATGCTTTTTTTTAAATCTATTAAGCCGAGGTACAGATACTCCTTTTACATATCCTTGATTAGGATTGCGAGCTTCATAGTTCTGGTGATACTCTTCTGCTTTATAGAATTTTGTCAATGGTTCGAGAGTAGTTGTAATCGGTTGGTTATATATTTCTTCTTTGGTAAGTCTAGCGATATATGCTTCAGCTACAGTTTTCTCTACATCGTCTTTATAAAAAATAGAAGATCTATACTGTCTTCCGCGGTCTGGCCCTTGTTGATTGAGTGTCGTAGGATCTTGTGATCCGAAAAACACAATGAGTAGTGTCTCATAGCTCACCACGGTGGGATCATAATATACCTCTACTGCTTCTGCATGATCCGTAATACCTATGCTTACATCTGAATAATTGGCTTGAGCTGCGGTTCCGCCGGCATATCCAGAGATTGCTTCTTCTACACCTTCTACGGACTCAAATATTGCTTCTACACACCAAAAACATCCACTTGCAAATACTGTTTTTGTATATTTACTGAGATCTTTATCTTGCTTTTGCTCGATCTTTGAAGTGACAGAATTGTCGGTCTTAGGGCTACAATTAGTAAATGTTGCAGTGAATGCTAATATGAGTATATATGTCAGTTGTGTCATGGTGTTATTGTTTACTTTCTTAAATAATAATATCAAGAGGTTTGTTGTCCTAAAGTCAATTAGTCGTTAGAAAGGTCAGCTTTTGATAAATACATAATAATGATCCCAGCGAACATGCCTGTAAGACGGATGATCACCGATGTTGGCGTTTCAAGGGTATCTAGAAACTTAAGCATTGTAAGATTAACGCCCACTAGCGAGAGTATAAATGATAAGGCACAAACCCCAAATAATAATACTCCGATGAGCGTCCAGTAAGATCTTTTCATAAACTAGTCTTTTGAATAATTCAGATTAATAAATTAGTGCAATCTGTGAAATAGATGCAAAGTTATTTAAAACAAGAATAAGATCAAGCCTCAAGCTAAAGATCAAATAAATATGACGAAAGACTGGCTTTTTTAATAAAGAAAATTCAGTATCTAAGTTGAAAATAACTCTATAATCTCCTTTACACTGCTTACCTCATAAGTAGGTTTCAAACCGCCATGTGATTTCCTTTCAGGATTTAGCCAGATACAATCGAGGCCATAATCTAAGGCACCTTTTATATCAGAATTGAGACTATCACCAATTACTATCGTTTTCTTGAGTTCAGTGGTCCCCATCTGTGTGAAAACATGATCAAAATATCCTTGCTGTGGTTTGGCGTACCCTATTTCGTCTGATACTACGATGGCATCGAAATAATCATAAATCTTTGCGGCTTTGAGTCTAGGACGTTGTACTTCTTTGAGACCGTTGGTGATAAGACCTAGTTTGTAGCTTGATTTAACATGATCAAGTAAATCGTAGGCATGATCCATCATATGTGGATGTAGTATTAGGTGATTGAGATATGTAGCATTGGCGATAGTCGGGTCTGAATGGTCATGGCCAACTGCTTCGAAGTATAATTTAAATCTTTTGGACCTGAGAGTTAAAGCATCTATGAACCCATTTTCAAATTCCGACCAGACAACATGATTGTGTATGTTATATTCCCTATAATCTATTTTATCTTCATTGAGCCCAAGCTCTCGCATGCTACCATGAAAAGCACTAGTAGATGCGCTATGGAAGTTCATGAGGGTGTTGTCATTGTCAAACAGTAACCATTCGTACTTTTTCATAGTATAATCTTAATATTTATAGATACTACTGTGGTAATCTAAGTCTATGGATAAGTCTCCTTACGCTGTATTTGCCTGATCCATTAGCTAGCAAAAGTAGAAGACCTCCTGCAACAGCCATATTAGTCATAAATCTAAGGAATGTTAGCTGTTCTGTATTTGGCGGATCATTCCAAAAAGAAAAGACGATAAAGGTGAATGGAAGCCAATAAAGTAAACATAGTGTGGCACCTATCCTCGCAAAGTATCCTATCATTATTAATAGAGAACCTAATATCAATCCCAAAATGGCAATACTCAACCAAAGCTTTGGCCAGAATGTAACACCATAAGACTCCATAGTCCCTACCGTACTGTCATAGAAGAGGATAGAATCGATCGCTTCGAAAAGAAAAATAATAGAGAGGCATATACGGCCAAGTAAGTCGGCAATATCTTTCATAGTGTGTTAAATCGATTTTGTAAACTAAATGTAAACTAAATGTAAAGTCAAATGTAATGAAATTGACAAACCATATTGCTAGTCTTTAGCGGATACTTGTTCCATTACTTTTCTCACTACATTTCTGCCATCTATCGCTGCGCTGAGTATTCCTCCAGCATATCCTGCACCTTCGCCACACGGATAGAGGCCTTGTATATCAGGATGTTGATACGTAAACTCATCTCTAGGTATACGTATAGGCGATGATGTACGGCTTTCTGTTCCCACGATGTTGGCATCATTGGTCAAGTAGCCTTTCATTTTTTTGTCTATCTGTATAAGTCCGAGTTTTAGTCTTTTGTAAACAAACTCTGGGAGCAACTCATGCATGGGTGCTGACCACAATCCAGGTATATAGCTAGTATCGTTAAGAGTAGGAGAAAGTTTACCATTGACGAAGTCTAGAGCTCTTTGAGCGGGCGCTTTTTGACTACCGTCTCCAGCATTGAATAGGGTGCGTTCCACATCTCGTTGGAAATCTAGTGTGGCATATAAGCCTTTGTATCCATGTTCCGCAAGTTCTTCTACACTGATACTAGTCACAAATCCACTATTGGCAAACGGACTATCTCTTCGGCTTAGACTCATACCATTGACGACTAATTCTCCTGGAGCGGTGGCTGCTGGTACTATCAAGCCTCCAGGACACATACAAAACGAGAATACACCATTATCATCCACTTGTGTAGCTACTCTATATGCTGCTGCTGGGAGACTATTTTCTCGTATTTCTTGATTATACTGAGCACTGTCAATATACCCTTGTGGGTGCTCGATCCTAACCCCTAACGCAAAATCTTTAGCCACCATAGCTACTCCTTTAGAATCCAACAGTGTAAATATGTCTCTAGCCGAATGACCAGTAGCTAAAATTAAAAATGAGGCGGGTATGATATCATGCCCTTCGCATTGAATTCCAGTCACCTTATGGTCTTTTATGAGTATATCTGTTACAAAATGACCAAAACGTACCTCTCCACCATACTGTTCTATAGTCTCGCGCATCTCGGAGATAATCTTGGGCAGCTTATTCGATCCAATATGCGGATGTGCATCTATCAGTATATCTGTAGAGGCACCATGAGCTACCAATAGTTCTAGTATCTCTTGAATGTTACCGCGCTTATGACTACGTGTATAGAGCTTACCATCGGAGTATGTACCCGCGCCACCTTCACCAAAACAGTAATTACTGTGCGGATTGACTTCTCCATCTTGCTGTATAGCCTTCAAATCTCTGCGACGATCCTGTACTTTTTTGCCGCGTTCGAGTATGATGGGTTTGAGTCCTAGCTGTATTGCTTCGATTCCTGCGAAATATCCTGCTGGTCCAGCACCAATGATTACCACTTCTGGACGAGCTCTTACATCATTCATGGTACTTAATGGAGGAGATAACGCAGGTATACGTTCTTCTATATAGACATCGATTCTTAATCTATATAGGGGTCTTCTCCCACGAGCATCTATAGATCGCCTGGCTACCTTCCAATCCCATATATCTTCGCTAGCTACCTTGAGCTTAGAGCATAATCTTTTGAGAATGAAAGGTGAATCATCAACCTGATCTGGATTTACTGCTATTTCTATCTGTTTTATCACGGTGTGAAGGTAAGGGAATTTGGTCGATTCATACTCACACAATCGTATTCTAGCACATTCGTACACTCAATATTCTTTGCTCTCTTCGAAATATGATAGAATCGCTCGCACAGATATTTCCAGTGTGGCTAGATTGTAAAGTCACCGCAGAAAAAATATGTACTTACTATAGATAGATTGGTGATTAAGTTCTTTATGTATACAAATGAATTTTACTTACCCACAACTCCATAAATGGCCAGAGATAGAAGAATGTGTCCTGTATAAATTGAGTAAGTAATTATACGATTAGTATTGTCAGTCCACCAAAATAATCTCGCGTTATATCTATTTTATTGCTTCACAAATTTAGGATTGCACTTCTTTCTACTGTTCATTAATATTCTTAAATAATACATGCCTGTAGGGTAGTGTTCTTCATAAAGATTGAAACAGTATATAATTAAGTGTCTACCAAATGAATGATGAACTCGTAATTATTAAAGAAGAAATTAATTTAACTGCTCAGTTAATCTTATTTGAAAGCAGTTTGCTTTTTTGAATTCAACACTTGGTAAATAGTTATATTTTTATGTCTAAAACTGCCAAGCCACGATTCTGCTCATCTTGTTGCCAGTACCCATATTGATCACTTTTGCCCTTGTTGCGTTTACACTTTCTATAGATTTTTTGATTGCGGGTATATGCGCTTCTCTAGATACGAGAGTAGTAAACCATGATACTTGACTAGCATACTTTTGACTTTGGTATACCATATCTTTCAGAAACTGTTTTTCTCCACCTTCAGTCCATAATTCATTGGCTTTTCCAGAGAAGTTTCTATCTTTCTTTTTAGAGTGCTTGCCATACAAGTTTTTATTCTTACGTGTATTGTTTTTGATCGCTTCTTCGGCACTACTGTAGAATGGAGGATTACACATTGTTAGATCAAAATGTTCGTTATCATCGATGATGCCATGAAGTATATCATCAGTGTTTTTCTGTCTACGTAATTCTACCGATGATTGTAGCCTTTTATTTTTGTTGACTATAGTCTGGGCAGAATCTAGTACTTCTTGATCTATATCAGTGCCTATCACGGACCAATTATATTGATGTGATGCTATAATAGGGTATACCAGACTTGCACCAGTCCCTATGTCTAATAGTCTTACTTTGGTTGTCTTGCTTTCTAGTAAATCAGCTATATGATGAATATATTCTGCTCGTCCAGGTACTGCAGGGCAAAGATATCCTTCAGGTATATCCCAATACTCTAAATCGTAATGATGTTTGAGCAGAGCATTATTTAGCGACTTTACAGCTTTCGAATCAGAAAAGTTTACACTTTTTTCACCTACCTTATTTGCGATAATATATTGCTCTAGTTCAGGATGAGATTGGACTAAGGCCTTTATATTATATCTGCCTTTATGAAGATTGTTTTCATGTAACTCAGATTTTCTTTTGATGTCAGCCATAGTTAGTTCTGTAAAGTGGTGTAATATAATATTGGTATGCACACATAAGAATCATTTCGTTGAATTGATTTATAACTAGTTGTATTATCAATATACAAGTCAACGTCTCTAACAAATACATGTTCGATACATTTCTTGGTGTTTGTTATAAATTAATTATTATCTAAACAATATACAGGAAATTATTGCTGTGTTCTTATCTATAATCGGATATTTATTAATGCTATATTAACACAATAAGGATACTCCTGTTTTTGATTTTGTTGGTCATTTTTTTTAATGCTCCAATAGATTCATACACAATGTAAATTCATTAAATATTAACTGATTAATACCAATAATTAACCTTGCAAACTAATGCTCTATTATTAGTCTGTATTTGTCTTCCTATAGCTCCATTGAATATATCGTAGTTATCTATGTACACCAAGAAGATATCTGACATAGGAGCAAACCTCCATTGCAAGCGACTATTTATTCCCATAAATTCATTTTGATCCTGGAATTGAAATAGAGTAGTCCACAGCACATTGGTATTGAATCCTATTTCCATCTTACCAAGGACAGCAGATATTGTTCCCTTTCCATATTCATCAGGGAAGCTGAGTTTATTATGTTGGTATCCTACACCGATATTTCCCCAAGGTGTCACTCTTAAATTAGTATTGAGATCTAACTGATGAAGTGATCCATTATAAAAATTACCTATTCGACCTTCTGCAGAGTATGAGAATGTTTTACGATCATCTGACTTAAATCTTCCATTGATAAATGTGAAATTATATTTTTTGGAAGGTAGTGGTACACCATCAGAAAGAAATGAAAAAGGGTAGAGTAGATCTAGTGCAGTATTGTTAATAGTAAAAGATAATTCAACTCTAGAACGTAATACCATGTCGTAGCTAATATTAGTATTTCGTTCATTGAATGATCCATCTGAATTGAGGATTATTTCATTACCGATTCCAAAGTTGTGTCTAGCGATAGCTCCACGCAAGGGTCTATATTTATAATCTACAGAAGTAGAATTTTGAAAGTATCCAAGTCTGATTGTAGTATCCCTCTGAGCGTCATAGTTTTCTATCCTAGCGACAAAACCCATGTCTGCGAAATAGTTTTTTTGCATATACACATTGTCAGATCTAATTCTCCAAACAGGATTAGTAAAATCAGCATATGCAGTATAGAATCCTTGCGACCCTTTTACACCTTCTTTGAAAGAATGGTGCATACTGCCAGCGGCTACGTATTGACCATTGTCTGAGGTGTATATACCTTCTAGACTAGTATTGCGTCCATAGTCCCCACTGATAGTCTTAGCTCCATTGTATGCCTGTCTATTGAGAAACATACCTTGTATTATAGATCTTCCAAATCTCTTTTGATAGCTTACAGCACTTTGATTTTGACTAGCTGTATTATCGCTCTTCAGCGAATGAATATTCATGACTCCTATTCTGGAAGTAGGCGTGATATTACCTGTCAGTCTCATGCCATAGAGTATAGGTACGGTCTGACGTTTACTATCTAGACCTATCGTTCTAGAGAAGAATGGTCTAGCACTACTTACACCAAAGTCTGCAAATAAATCGCTATTCTCTAAAAAGAATGTTCTTTTCTCAGGAAGGAAAATGCTAAACCTTGTAAGATTAGTGACGAGTTCGTCTACTTCAATATTAGAGAAATCAGAATTGATCGTTAGATCTAAATTAAGTGTAGAGGTAATACTAGCTCTTGCATCTATTCCAGTGTTTATATTATGGTCTCTATTTTCGTTGCTTTGCTTTTCTATTCCTGAGGATACATATGGTATGAGATTGAAGTTACCCTTGGATGCCTTAGGTGCCTGATCCCAGACCAAATTACCTGCAAATGCTGGATCTGGCGGCCAAAATGACTCTGGTACAGCAGTCCAATTATGAAATTCATTGTCATTTAGATGATTTCTCACAAAGTTCATTCCCCACTCTTTGCTAGTAGGATCATATCTTAATATCTTGAGTGGAATAGCCATTTCCATACTCCAATACTCTTCCGTGACTTGTACTGCTGATGACCACTTATTGCTCCAATCAGCATTGACGTCGCTGATTTGTGATCTTAGGGCATCCCACTGAGCACCAGCCGCCGTCACGCCAAAAATAAATGCATTGGTCCTGGTATTCAAAGGGTCTAATATGATAGCAATACCATCATTATCCCAATACTTATCTCTCTTTAATGATTGGATGATTGGTTTTTGGGTTTGGTAACAAATAGCGGAAATATATAGTGTCTTATCATCGTAAGTTAGCCGTACTTCAGTACGAGGATCAGCACCCTCAGCAAAATAGGGTAGTTTTTGCCAAAAATCAGTGGCGAGCTTAGTGCCTTGCCATGCTTCTTCGTCTACTATGCCATCTACAGTAATTGGACCTGATGTAGCCACCATATCAAATCGGAATACTTTCTTGAAATCTTCTACTGCAGGCTGTGCAAAAGCACTATTGAATGTGACTATCATCATTGCAAAAAGGATGATTTGACACATATACTTATTTACCATATGACAAAGTTAATTTTCTTAGGTACATTTTTATAATAAGAGTCTATTAGGATATTATAATTTGGAATGAAAAGTCATCGCGTTTTTGAGCGTATATTTTATTCTATTAATATAAATCTTTAATATGAAAGAGTTCAATTTGATCAACAGATCAAACTAATTTCTAGATTATTTTATTTTGGTTGAGTCCCATATACACAATGTCTACACTTATTGCCACAGCAATGGTTTTTTTGATAATGATAAAGCTCTGTAAATACATATTTCCCAGCATCTATATAGTAGTGGTACTTCATTACAACGTCTTTATTTTCTTTTGGAAATGGTATTATTTGGGCGATTCGATCTATCTCTGCTAATTGAATAAGGCAATTACTGCATAGGCAATTGTCAAAATGAGTAGCTAACCATTTTTTTAGGCTAGGAGACATTTTTACTTTAGCACATTGGCATTCTGCGATATTAGCAATTTGACATTCGAACGGTTTATTACATCTAGGGCAGTATTTAGCTAGCATGCTGTAGTTTGAATAATTAAATGATATTAAGTATTAGTAAAATACATATCGGAGTAATAATGCCTCTAAGTTTATACGCATTAACTAAAGGAAGAGCCTGAAATTTATTTATTTTTTAAACTATGAATTGGCTTGAAACATTGAATCTTTAGCTTTTATTTTTTGCACATGTTTAGTCAAAAAATATTTAGCCAATGTGGCTTCAAATAATACTGCATTTCATGAGGAAGTATTGGTGTTCACAAAAAATAAATAGCAGTATTTTATTTTATCTATATCGGTCAGACTTACAAAACCGATTTGTTCTTCGCTTTTTACTTTAGGGGCATGATGTATATCATGCTGATTGAAAATTTACTGCATTTCCTTCTCCACGAACTCCTCAACTTGTTTAAAGTAACGAAGAATATCTGCTTCATCATTGCCATAATTGATCGTAACGAATCTGATAAATTCTGTGCCATGGAAAGATCCATATCCTACCATCAGTTCAGATTTTTCATATAAAGCAGTACATATGTCTCTAGCCGAAATATCCTTGTAGTTGTAGCATATACCTATCGAATCATCAAAACTGTATAGTTTATAATCTGGATTGTTGAGTATATAGTTTCTAGATACTTCGCCGAGGTGAAACTGCTTATCTACTAATTCTCCAAGTCCTTTGGTACCAATGCTTTTCCATAATGCCCAAAACTTGAGTGCATCATTACGTCTACCACATTGGAGAGATATTTTTCCAGGGTTAAAATCGTCAGCATCTGTTTGATATAGATAGCTAGCGTCATTAGAGAAACTACCGTGCAGATGCTTCTTATCTTTCACTACTATGATAGAGCAACTGAGTGGTGTACCTAGCATCTTGTGCGCATTCAGCGTAAAACTATCTGCAAGATTGGCACCTTTGAGTAAGTGCCTATACTTGTCAGAGAATATGGCAGAGCCGCAGTACGCACCATCAATATGCATCCAGATATTGTACTCTGCGCAGACCTCAGCAATCTCTTCAAATGGATCAAATGCAGCTAATACAGTAGTACCCGCTGTAGCATTAACCATTATTGGATGTAGACCATCCGACTTATCCTTTATAATGGCTTGACGCAATAACTTTACGTCCATTCGACCCATACTATCAGCTGGTATCTTACGTACATTATCTCTACCGATACCAGCAAAAGCTGTATTCTTTGGTATACTGTAGTGTGATTCTTCGGAAGTGTAAAGAACAAGATCTGCTCTTCCTCCCTTATGTCTAATTTTTGGGTCAAATGCATCCCTAGCCATTAAGATGCCTTTGAAATTTGTCATAGATCCACCTGCCGCTAATGTACCATCTGATTTATCGTCCCAGCCCAGCAGATCAGTGATATTACGTATGATTTCTTTTTCGATTGCGATCATGGGTCCACCTGCTTTGTAAGTATACATACTGTTATTAAGTATTACAGCGAGTAGATCACCTAGTACTGCTGTCTCGTTACGACCTCCAAATAGTTGATTGAAAAATGCATTAGTGGCTGTCCTCGGTGTAGCTAGCACTAGGTCTTTGAGTGACTTTTTGAAACTATCCATGTCAGTACCCTCATGAGATAAACTGAGGTCTAACTTATCATAAATCTGTGCAGATGGTATATACTTTGCGACAGGGTTTAGCTGTTCATCAGCGAGCAATGCTTGAGTGATTTCTTGGAATATTTCTAGAGCCTTTTGCATACAATTGTATCTATTTTTCCACAAAGGTAATATAACAAAACTTCTAGCTTGTGTTAAAAGTAATAACTTACTCTAAGTTGACACAGATCACAGCTTCTATGACATTATTTCATCGATATTTTCGACGTGTTCTAGGAGTATTACTACTTCTACTTCTTTGGTAGTAATTGTCGCATTGAGATGATTATCAGTAAATTGTGCGTTGGATAACTTAGCTTCATTGGCGTTAATCTTCAGATTTAGGAAATCGATGTTTTTTGCCTTGGTTAATTCAAGTCTCATCTGTTCGCGGATAACTTTTTGTAGATCTAACGGGAATCTATCATCGATGTCGGATCTGATCAATTTTTCAATTATCGGAGCGGTCATCTTATAGATAATACTAGTTGTCTTCATATCTACTTCTAGACCTTCAAGTTGAACTTTCCCATCTGTAATTACCGGTTTACCTGAGATTGTAAGTATTGACTCTATAGGTGATGTGAGTGCTACTTGAATATGTATTTTTTTGTCGTGATTGATTTCTACATTGTGTACTTTGAGTGTTTTACCTCCTATTACGAGGCCATTTATTTTGGACTGGATGATGTCCTCAATTCGGTCGTATTTGAGTGATATATTGATATCTTGACTATATTTTAGAGGATCATTATCGATCCAATTAAAAGGCGGGCTATTCCAATCTGCTGATACTTGATATTCTGTAGAAACCTGATTTTTTATATCAAGGTATAATGGTAGTTCTATCTTGTTAGTATGCTCTCTAAATCCAGGACTTTCTATACCTTCTAATTGTGCTCTAAGGTACAGTTCTGGCTCTGCAGATATCTTTTTACAATCTAAAAGACGAGCCAACTTTTTATTGATCAGATCTTGAAAATTCACCTTCTTTGCTATGCTAGAGTCGATTTGATTTGTGATTCTATCATCTATTCTGTTCATTACCATATTGGCTAATGGAGATACAGGTATATTAAGGATGCCTACTTTTACTTTTGGCTCTTCCAGCCATTTCCATCCATCGATAGTTGTCTTAGTATTAAGGTGAAGGTCGATAGAAATGCTGGTTGTTATGGTCACATTTAGTAGAATAATTCCATTAGCCTCTATGGTGAATAATCCATTTTGCTTCTCTATATGGATATCTAGTGGTAGATCGATATAAATCGATTTCTTGCGCGCTGTGACGTTAAGATCTCCTTGTCTTTTAATTTTAACAGCAAAACCCTTGTATTCCAATGCTTCATTCTCTAATTTTTCATCCATATTACTCGTAATGATACTAGAAATAAGGTGCTTAGGAATGTCTGTAGTTATTCTGATCATACGTCTAGGTATTTATGTATTGAAGTGATCTAAGAACTATAGTATTGAGATCTGCCTGTAATAAGGAGATGTTTTTTAAATCAATTAGAAATATGTTTCTAATTCAGTTCAAGGGTAACAATACGAATAACATCAAGTATACGAAATAAATTTTACATATTAAAAAATTTCGTAATGTGTTGATTTCTGTCTATTGACTAAGCCATACTGACGGTTACTATTGCAAGTGTCACGAGTCAAGAGAATATTGTCTATCCAAACGTTGATTAGGGATCACGAAACTGATCATTAAATTTGGAATGAATATTAAAGATAATGTGTGAATACTATCTAAAAGCAATTGAAATAAAAGAGCCCATCAAACGACGAGCTCCTTATTTATGTTAGCTGTAGTTTTTAACTTAAGGCTTCACCACTTTCGTTACAGGACTATACCTATCTTCAGCTCTAAGTTGTATTAGATACATGCCTGAGTTCCATGCTTTGGTATTGATTGATTCTGAAGTGCTAAATCTTTGATTGATTAATACTCTTCCCATCAGATCGGTGATGATTAACTGAGATTCTTCGTTATCTTTAGCCTCTATTAATAGCTGCTCCGTTAGAGGATTTGGACCTGCTGTGAATATCCAGTTAGGGTCTATTTCTATAGTACTCTCAACTATTTCAGCAGTAGCTCTGAAGCTATCAAATCCTGCCTCCACGATATTACCTTCTCTTTCATCACTTGCTCTAACTCTTATATACATATTCTCACTGAATACGATATCACTTTCGGATATTTCATATGACCAAGGTGTCCATTCTGTGCTTCTTTCAGTTTCTCTGTGTATCAGTATTTCTTCCATACCATTTCCCATAAAAACGAACAATGAATCATCGCGTGGCACATTTGGACTTCCTCCTATGTAGAACCAAGTGTCAAATTCTACTTTGTATGATTCACTTTCAGTCCAATCCATATCGGGAGATCGTATTATCGTGTATCCATTGTCTATATCGTCTTGTGTCCAAGTCACATCTTCAGCATTACCGGTTATGAAGGCAAATTCTCCAATATCATTGTTTGTGTCAATTCCTGGATTTATTATTTGATTAGACACAACTGTAGCATTTGGAATGCCTCTTATGAATATTCCTGCTGATGCAGTACTGTTTATATCCCATCCAAGATCAGCAAAAAAGTCATCTTCATAACCTATGTCAATAGTAATTATAATTATCTCTTCGGTTCCATTAAAAAAGTAATCTTTTATTTCTGCACCTTTATATCCCCATTTTGCTGCCTGTAAAGTATATGTCTCATTTACTCTCACTCCTGCGGATGCATTACCATTCTCATCTGTACTTACTTCTTTCATTACCTCAGTAATACTCGAAATAAATATTTTCGCGTCCTCAATAGAATTACCATTTGAATCTATTACATTGATATTTATTAAACTTTGGTCCAATTCAACATTGAGTATCGTTACCTCTCCGCTAACTAGTGTTGCAAAAGCAGTTACTACTTCGTAATCTGGATGAGAAAACTCTACTTCAAAAGTCCCCTCATCAGCTTGTCCAGTTTTATAATTCCCAGATATATTACTTTTTTCGCGATTCAGAGCAGAATCTAATATCGTGATTTCTGTATTAACTATTGGTAGACCTGTATTGGCATCAGTAATTATTCCTTCTAGATAACTTGCCCTCTTAAGGTCAACATTTAGTACATATAATCCGCTATTGATGTCACTAGCAAGCATTTTACCACTATTAAAAAAAGGATATGCTCCCCAACATCCATCAAATCCTTCTTCTGGTGAATCTGCTCCATCAGCTCCCTGCCAAGTGTCATATTTCGCAACTTCAATAAGATTATCTGGTCTGTGGGCATCAATTACTTTAAATCCGTCAGTATACCAACTCGTTATAAGATATCCATTTAGATAATGCGTATTGTGTGGGATTACCCCTCTACCTTCTGTATCTAGTGGACGATACCTATCTACTTTTTGTATATCCATAGGGTCAGATATATCAAATGCATCGACGTAGGCGTTGGCTCTTTCATCTGTAGTAAACAGAAAATTACCGTCATCAGATAACCATGTATTATGTGTAAAATCAAACGAGGTTTGCGCACTATTGATAAGTATAGGATTTGATCTATTTCTAATATCATACATTGAGAATATACCTGCATATATTTCAGAAGTATACATAACTGAATCTTTTACATAAACGTCATGGCTGTATCTGTCGTCAATAGCGCCAACAAAAGATGGGTCGCTTTTGTCACTAAGATCTAAGATTATAACTCCACCTACGCCCACATTACATCCAGCTAAATAGGCATAACCATCATCATCGATGTATATATTGTGGCAACTTCCTAAAATTTCATTTCCATTTCCGAGATTGAAAGTTTCTTTTTTAAACTCGTAAGTAATATTATCAGGAGCTCCACTCATATCGATGATTAGTAGTCCGTCATAATTACTATTGGGTTGTGAATCATCGGTAGTGACATATATATGGTCTTCCCATACTTTCATATCTCTCCAGATAGTATTAGTACCTGATATGGCGGCGCGTTCTATGGGGTTTTCATAATCTTCTAAGGACCATATGTATGTATGAGAAGCTCCTCCCATTATGGCGTACTCAAGGCCATTCTCATCGGTATAACCCCAACAATCAATCCCATCTTCACCTTCTGGTAATTCTATATGAGCAAGTAAGCTGGTATTTACTGGATTTTGATCAGGCTGAGCATATAGTCCAATTGTTATTGTGGAAAGCAATGCAAGTAAAAATATTCTCATTTTAAATATTTTGTGATTGTATGATTGATTTAATATGGCTTCAATCTATGGGGCCGTCAAATAAGAATTCAAATATAACTTTCTGCAATAGATATCTAAACTAATGATGTATATCAAGTAGATATTCACTTACAGAAGACATAAAAAGTTTATATCTGTCTATTAGTCATTGCTCTATTATCATAGTTGTGGGTCGACTTATACAGATTAGCTTTCCCGCTTCATCTATAATTTCAGTATTCCATACTTGTAATTGTCTTCCTATTTTGATAGGTGTGGTTGTAGCATAGACATAACCACTTTTTGCTGATCGTAGGTGATTTGCGTTAATCTCTATTCCGACAATACTATGTTTACTGGGATCATTTATTAATAATACACCAGCGATACTACCCATAGTTTCTGAGAGGGCCGCAGATGCTCCTCCATGAAGTAGCCCCATTGGTTGTTTAGTTCTATGATCTACAGGCATCTTTGCCTTAATATAATCAGCTCCTATTTCGGTAAACTCTACCCCAAGATGTTCTGCTAGTCCACCTCTACCTAAATCATTCAGGACTTCTAGAGTGGGATTTGTTTTCCAAATAGACATATTATTAAAAATTAAGTGATTGGGTATATGGTATAAATATGGGAATATAACCTAGTCTTGAGCATTTGGTTTTGCGATAGACTGATCTACCAATGATTCAATTGCTTTTTTATCATCAGGATGGAAGTTATGCCATTCCCCATATTTACGAAACCACGTCATCTGTCTTTTGGCATATCGTCGACTATGACGCTGAATCAGTTCTACAGCGGCAACAATATCTAAAGCACCACTGATATGACGCATGAGTTCATTGTATCCAACAGTTTGTAAAGACTTTAAATCTCTATAACTGTAAAGCTCTATAGCTTCAGCTAAAAGACCATTTTGCATCATAATATGAACACGATCATTGATGCGTTCATATAGTTCTTCTCGACCTCTAGTGAGTAATATCGGTATCATAGTATAAGGTAGACCACGCTTCTCTTGTTGCTGAAAGCTCGTAAATGTCTCTCCAGTCTCATGGATTACAGATAAAGCTCTGACCAATCTTGCTGGATTGTGGATGTCTACCTTAGCATAGTATTCTGGGTCCGATTCTTTTAGTTCGTGCTGCAGCATTTCTATGCCACCGATACGTAAAGTTTCTTCTAAATCTGTGACGATTTCTTCGCTAACAGTGGGATAGCTATTGAGTCCAGCTCTAACTGCATGTATATACATGCCAGTGCCACCTGTAAGTATAGCTATATCATGAGTATCAAAGTAGGTGGCGAGGGCTTTAGTGATCTCGTTATGATATTCACCTACGCTATATCCATCGTGTATGGACCTATTATTGATAAAATGATGCTTTACTTGTGCAAGTTCTGACTCAGTAGGTTTTGCGGTACCGATACTCATCTCTTTATATACCTGCCTGCTATCTGCTGAAAATATCTCTGCATTGTACTTAGCTGCTAATGCAAAAGAGAGTGCAGTCTTGCCGACAGCGGTAGGTCCAGCGATGATGATTATATATTTTTCTTTGTCTTGTCTCAAAAGTGATACATTTGGAAGGTAAAGATATATTGGAATATACGGTTCTTGGCTTTATATTTCAACCATTATCTATTTTCATGACAAAGAGCATAGAATATGATATACGCTTTCTTGAAAGTGTGGGTTAAATGGGTGATACGAATCTTTTTCAGAAAGATCAATATTAAGGGTATAGAAAATGTCTCAAGGGATAGGGCATTACTAATTGCCTCGAACCACCCTAATGGATTTGTTGAGCCTATTACAATGGCCTGTTTATTTCCAAGGCCTTTGCATTTTTTAGTTCGTGGGGATGTATTTGAAAAACCAGGAGCGAGATATTGGATGGAAAAGACTAATCAGATTCCGATTTTTAGGTTTAAAGATGGATTTGAGAATTTGCGAAAGAATAATAAGAGCATTGAAATATCTCTTAAGAAGCTTCAAGAAGGTGAGTCGATATTGATTTTTGTTGAAGGTGGTACTAAGGCTCAAAAAAGATTAAGACCGTTACAAAAAGGATTATCAAGAATAGCATTTCAAGTATTGGAAAAAGATGAAAGTCTGAAGTTGGATATTCTCCCCGTGGGTCTAAATTATTTTGATAATAGAAAATTTAGATCAGAGTCGATATTAAGTGTTGGTGAGCCTATGTCGGCGAATACATACTATGAGAAATATAAGAATGATGTAAATGGAGGTATTCGTACCTTGACCACTGATATTACAGCTGAGATAAAGAAAAACGTAATTCATCTTGATGATCTCAAGGATACCGATTTGCTTAATAATCTATTGTTACTGAGAAAGGCGATGCAAAATCATAGCGCTATTCCAATAGTAAAGATAGAGCAACATAGTCTGCTAGCGGATAAAGCCATAGCGGATGAAATCAATGTTCGCAATGAAGAAGAAAAGAAAGACTGGCTTGCGAAATCTAAATCTATCATTGATCAGTATGGATACAAATCATTGGTTAATAGATATCATAGTCGCAATTCTTTATTTATGAATATGCTACTAATATTAGTATTTGCACTTCCTGCATTTGTTGGACTGATGATCAATGCTATTCCATTTTTTGGAGGAAGGCTAATAGCAAATGTTACAGCAAAAAAATCAATTTTCTTTATGTCCATTTGGTTAACAGGATTTACAATATTTAGTATTGTATTTTATATAATTGCTTTAATTATTTGTTGTGTAATTGTTGGCTGGTTTGGATTTCTAATTCTGTTAGGCGTGCCACTGTTCAGTATGTCAATGATATGGTTGGATAGATGGAATGAGTTCCAATCACAACTCAGCTTGGGTAAAAAGGAACATAATGCTGCAGTGGATATTAAGGACTTATTTAAAGAACTAAACCTTAAGTTATGATTCGATTGTCATCAGCTTGTATTGCCTTTAGCCTTATTTTTTTTTCTTGTAAGCCGGCAGAAGATCAAGGGCATGATAGACCTGCGACTTTTAGGACTGAAATGAAATCTCCAAAGTATGCTATAGTAATCCATGGCGGTGCCGGTACGATACAGCGTGAAAATATGTCGACAGAAAAAGACTCTAGTTATAGAGCGATGCTCAATAAGGCGCTAGATGTAGGGGAGAAAATTTTAGCTGTAGGAGGATCGTCGTTAGACGCAATCGAAGCAACGATACGCATCATGGAAGACAGCCCTTTATTCAATGCAGGACGAGGCGCAGTATTTACTCATGAAGGAAAGAATGCGCACGATGCATCTATTATGGAAGGATTTGATCAAATGGCTGGAGCAATTACAGGTACTAGCAATGTCAAGCATCCTATCTCTTTGGCTAGGGCTGTGATGGAGAAAAGTAAGCATGTGATGATGGCTGGAAAAGGGGCCGAAACGTTCGCTGCAGAAGTAGGATTGGAACAGGTTGATCCTAAATATTTCTATACAGAAAGAAGATGGAATAGTCTGCAACGTATACTCAAAAAAGAAGAAGCAGAACTAGAGTTAACGGCAGATGACGTAGATAAAAAACAAGGTACAGTAGGATGTGTAGCCTTAGACAAAAATGGCAACATAGCTGCTGGAACATCTACAGGTGGTATGACGAATAAGCGTTATGATAGAATAGGGGATAGTCCGGTAATCGGTGCGGGTACATTTGCAGATAATCTTACTTGCGGAGTATCAGCTACTGGACATGGCGAATTCTTTATTCGATTCACTGTTGCAAGAGATATAGCAGCCATGATGGAGTATGGTGGTTATACTCTTGAGGAGGCAGGCGAAAAAATCATTAACGAAAAACTTGTAGAAAAAGGTGGCACTGGAGGTGTTGTCGCTTTAGATAGGTACGGCAATATTTCTATGCCATTCAATACTTCAGGAATGTATCGCGGCTGGAGAAAACCAGGGGAGCAGTATGTTGGCATTTACAAGGGGGAGTAATACTGTTGGATAAGTCTCATATAATAATTCAAATAGTTAGTACAAAAAATAGTCACTAACCGAAAGGTTAGTGACTATTTTTCAATTGGGTATTGAGTTATAATGATAAGAATTTGACAAAAAACCCCTAACAGTTTATATGATTATTTCTCTCCTAAGAAAGGGTATTTGTAATCTCTTGACGGCACGAAGTTTTCTTTCGTAGTACGAGCTGATACCCAACGGAATAGGTTGAGTATAGATCCTGCCTTATCGTTGGTTCCAGATGCCCTAGCTCCACCAAATGGCTGTTGTCCTACTACTGCGCCTGTTGGCTTATCATTGATGTAGAAGTTACCTGCTGCGTTGCGTAATGCATAATTAGCTTCAAGTAGCGCGGCTCTGTCATCAGAGAATACTGCTCCTGTAAGTGCGTATGGCGACGTCTCATCTACTAACTTCAGTGTCTTAGACCAATCTTTGTCCTCATACACGTGTATAGTCAGTACAGGTCCAAATAATTCAGTACACATAGTTGTATACTTAGGATCACTTGCTAAGATTACAGTAGGTTCGATGAAGTATCCATTCGTCTTAGAGAATTTACCTCCTAATATTACTTTAGCGCCTTTATCTTTTTTAGCCGCTTTGATATAGCTTGTAATCTTGTCATATGCTTTTTCGTCGATAACAGCATTTACATAATTCGTGAAGTCTTCCACCGTTCCGGTTTTGATCGACTTTAGATCTGCAGTCATTTTCTTTTTCACAGCTGACCACATCGACTTAGGTATATATGCTCTGGATGAAGCACTACATTTCTGGCCTTGGAACTCAAATGATCCTCTAATACACGCTACAGCTACTTCGACAGGATTTGCAGAGGGGTGAGCGATTATAAAATCTTTACCTCCTGTCTCTCCAACTACACGTGGGTAGCTTTTGTACTTGGGTAGATTGTTACCAATAGTCTTCCATAAATGGTTAAATACCCCAGAACTTCCTGTAAAGTGTAGCCCAGCGAATTCTTTATGGTTGAATATTACATCTCCAGCTGTAGGTCCGTCAACATATACTAAATTGATTACTCCAGGAGGAAGTCCTGCTTCTTCGAACAGATCCATAATAACTTCTGCAGAGTAGATCTGCGACTCACTTGGCTTCCATACGATAACATTACCAAGCATAGCTGGTGCAGCACATAAGTTGGCTGCTATAGATGTAAAGTTGAATGGAGTTAATGCGAAGATAAATCCTTCTAAAGGACGGTATTCTAATGTATTCCATATGCCATCTACACTCTCTGGTTGCATAGCATACATATCTGTCATATACTTCACGTTATATCTAAAGAAGTCCGCCATCTCACATACTGCATCAATTTCAGCTTGGAAGATGTTCTTTGACTGACCGAGCATAGTAGCCGCATTCATACGAGCACGGTAAGGTCCACAAAGTAGATCCGCAGCTCTGAGGAATATCGCAGCCCTATCTTGCCAAGGCATCGCTGCCCAAGCATCTTTAGCAGATAATGCAGACTTTATCGCATCATTTACATGCTTCTTAGTACCTCGATTGTAGTGACCTAGCGTGTGCTTGATTTCATGTGGAGGATGTATTGCTACCTTTTTATTAGTAGTAACTCTCTTACCACCGATAAACATAGGGATGTCTCTTTTCTCTTTCTTGAGTTTTTTGAGCATAGCTTTTATCTCTCTCTTTTCCGTAGATTTAGGACCATAGCTCTTTACTGGCTCATTCTTCGGAATTGGAGATGTTAAAAATGAATTTGACATATTGTTATTTGTATCTGTTAAGTAAGTGTCTTTTGTTTGGATGGCAAATGTAAACAGGATTAATTTATCGACAACATATTGTGGTAACACATAATAAAAAGCTTGGTTGTTGCTCTTATAAATTGTTGTTGGCGACAGTGTCTAATATTTCCTTAGGTAAAAATGGCTCAATATTACCTTTGCCTTTGATGATTTCACGGACTATCGTTGAGCTAATATGAGAAAATTCAGGTTTACTGATCAGAAAGACAGTCTCGATCTCGTCACCAATGATATGATTCAGTTGTGATATAGTCTTTTCGTAATCAAAATCTGATGAACTACGCAGACCTCTAAGCAGGTATCTTGCACTTTCTTCTTTACAGTAATTTACTGTCAATCCTTCGAATTGTCCTACATGCACAGTATCGTCATCAGCAAACACATTCTCAAGCATTTCTAATCTTTTCTCAAGTGAAAAAAGATACCTCTTTTGAGAATTGATGCCAACAGCCACTATAATCTTATCGAATAGAGGTATCGCTCTATTGACAAGATCTACGTGTCCTTTAGTGATTGGGTCAAATGAGCCAGGAAAAACTGCTATTTTCATTTTTGAAAAAATCTAGTTATAAATAACAAATATAGGCATTATTAGCATTGTCATAGACTAGCATTGAATGGTAATCCTATGCTCTATTAAAGAATCATTGCGACCAAGAATAACACTAATTACGACTGAAGTGAAAAACACTTACCGATTAAAAAATCAAAGGACATATAAGAATATCTTCTTAATAGTTGTTTCTATTTTCTCAATCCGCGGTTTATTTATAAAAATATATAATAATCGATAGTTTATATCATTCCGTTGTGATCCTGAGCGCAGTCGAAGGATCAATGCGATAAAGGGGAATACAATTTCGACCGAAGTGGGGAAATCTTATTGGATTAGGTATCAAATAACAAATTAATATAAAATTCCTAACTATTGCCGCAGTCAGACAGTAGAAATAGTCCGAATAAATTAACTTTGACCAATTAGGAATATGCAACGCATGCTTAATCAATCATTTTACTAATATCTACTTAATTAAAGCACCTTGGACATAGAATTCAACAAGAACGAAGATCAGATGAATATCCATATCGGAGAGCTATATCACAAACTTGAGACAATATACCTCGGTGGTGGTCAGAAGAAGATAGATAAGCAACATAAGAAGGGCAAGATGACAGCCAGAGAACGTGTAGACTTTCTCAAAGATAAAGATGCTACTTTCTTTGAAATAGGTGCATTCGCTGGATATGGCATGTACGAAGAGCATGGTGGATGTCCAGCTGGCGGCACAGTCATGGGTATATCCAAGGTGGAAGGTCGAGATTGCATGATCGTCGCAAACGACGCTACTGTTAAGGCTGGAGCATGGTTTCCTATCACTGGAAAGAAGAATCTTCGTGCTCAAGAGATCGCAATGGAGAATCGTATTCCAATCATCTATCTAGTCGATAGTGCAGGTGTATATCTTCCAATGCAAGATGAGATATTTCCTGATAAAGAGCATTTTGGTCGCATCTTCCGAAACAATGCAAAGATGAGTAGCATGGGGATCCCTCAGATAGCTGCAATAATGGGTAGTTGTGTCGCAGGTGGTGCATACTTACCAATAATGTCTGACGAAGCGCTCATAGTAGACGGTACAGGATCTATATTTCTAGCTGGTCCATATCTCGTGAAAGCAGCGATAGGAGAAGAGGTAGATCAAGAGACTCTTGGTGGCGCAAAGATGCATACTGAGATGTCAGGAGTTGTAGATTATATTATGCCTGACGATAAGACTTGTCTCACCACGATCAGAGATTTAGTATCTAAGCTAGGAAACGAACCGAAATCAGGAATAGATCGTATCAAAGCTGTAATACCAGAGCTAGACCCAAAAGAAATCATCGGACATTATCCTTCGGCCAAAGCTAAACCTTACGATATGAGAGAGATACTCAAGCGTGTAGTGGATGGGTCAGAACTTACAGAATACAAAGAAGGGTACGGTAAGTCTATTATAACTGCTTATGCACGTATTGATGGATGGTCTGTGGGTATAGTAGCCAATGATCGCCAAGTAGTCAAGAATGCTAAAGGGGAAATGCAGTTCGGTGGAGTGATATATTCTGATTCAGCAGATAAGGCTGCAAGGTTCATTATGAATTGTAATCAGAAGAAAATTCCATTGGTATTCTTCCACGATGTGTCAGGCTTTATGGTCGGTAAGAGATCAGAGCATGGTGGTATCATTAAGGATGGCGCAAAGATGGTCAATGCAGTATCAAATAGTACAGTACCTAAGTTTAGTGTAGTTGTAGGTAACTCATATGGAGCAGGAAATTATGCGATGTGTGGTAAGGCCTATGATCCAAGATTTATAATAGGATGGCCTACGGCTAAGATCGCAGTAATGGGAGGCGCGCAAGCTGCCAAAGTACTCACTCAGATACAAGTATCTTCGATGAAAGCCAAAGGTGAAGTAGACGAGGCAGCAGAGACTGAGCTCCACAATAAAATAAAGGACAGATACGAAGAACAAACAAGTCCATATTATGCAGCTAGCAGAATATGGTTGGATGCGATTATAGATCCAAGGGAAACAAGAGATTGGTTATCTATGGGGCTGAGTGTAGCAGACAGCGCTCAGATAGAGAAGTTTAATGTAGGAGTGATACAGACTTAGGGAAAAGTCGCCTTCGACTTTGAGATTCGTTCGTACTTCACTTTGAAAATTGAGATTGTCTAAGACTTCGAGGAATACAGAACCGTTATGTAATTTCGACACTCAATGCCTCTTTTATTATTGAGAATCTACTTCACATCTAATTTGTGAATTGGCGAGCCACATCAAGGTTATGTATCCTTGAAGAGACGACAGAAATGATTAATAATTACACAATGAATCCTTTAGAGTCGATAGACACTAACAAGCTAAAAGAAGAGCTAAAATACACCACATCGAGATCAGGCGGTGCAGGAGGACAACACGTTAATAAAGTCGAGACTAAAGTCACCGTAAAATTCAATGTAAAAGAATCAACATCACTCACTGAAGATCAAAAAGAAATTCTCTTAGAAAAATTAAAGAATAAAATCAATAGAAAAGGGCAGCTAGTCTTACATCATCAGACAGATCGTTCACAACTCACCAATAAAGAAAAAGTAATAAAAAAGCTTCTGGCACTCCTCAAGAAATCGCTGAAGCAACCCAAAAGGAGAAAGAAAACAAAACCTAGTAAAGCCTCGATTCAAGAAAGCAAGAAGAATAAGAAAGTAAGATCTAATGTCAAAGCTACAAGGAAGAAGATTAGGGCTAGTGATTTGTAAGACATTTGATTCGCTTTAATGAGATATGTCGATAACCAATTCATTAGTTGCTGCTGCTGGTCTGATGATTCCAAAGTGATATTAGCTTTATCGCATTTAACTGTCTATATTTCCCTTTCCCCATAATAAAAGGCACTTTTGTAGTCTGATTTTGCAATGAAAGATACGCAGAAATGAAAATAACAGCAGTAACCATCAAAGGCTTAGAGGAAGTACTGGCTCAAGAACTTATAGACTTAGGAGCAAAAGATATAGAAATAATGCACAGAGCTGTAGGTTTCCATGGAGACCAAGAGTTACTTTATAAGGCTAATTATTGGCTGAGAACTGCGATAAGAGTTCTTGTACCTGTACATATATTTACTGTAAAGGACGAAGAAGATTTGTATGATAAGGTATTCGATTTGCCATGGGATAATTATATGGACATCGATCAGACTTTCTCTATTGATGCAGTGGTATCTTCTCACCAATTTACACATTCCAAGTATATAGCGTTGAAGACTAAAGATGCGCTAGTGGATAAGTGGAGAAAGCTAGAAGGCCGTAGACCGGATGTGAATACTTTGACTCCAGATGTCAAGGTCCACGTCAGAATATACAATAGTGAAGTTACGATCTCTTTGGATAGTTCATCAGATTCGCTACATAGAAGAGGGTATAGGACACATTCAGTTCCTGCTCCGATTAATGAAGTATTAGCAGCAGGTATGATTCTACTCTCTGGCTGGGATAAGAAGACCACTTTCCTAGACCCTATGTGTGGCTCTGGTACTTTGGTGATGGAAGCATTAACTCTTGCAGCTGGTCGACCTCCACAAGATAAGGATCGTAGATTTGGATTTAAGCAATGGAGAGACTTCGATAATGATCTGTGGGATAAGGTGACAGATGTAGAAGTAGACTACAGCAATCTGCCCAAGATTATCGCTAGAGATAAAGGTTTACGTCCACTCAAAGCTACAGAAATGAATATCGGTCATTTAGGCTGGTTAGATTATATTTCAGTGGAGAAGAGTGATTTCTTCAAGTCTCAGCAAAGTGATGAAAAATTCCATATCGTCATGAATCCTCCATACGATGAGCGACTCAGGGAAAGAGACATTGTTCAATTTTATCAATTTATTGGCGATACGCTCAAGTCTGCTTACACTGGGTCTGAAGCTTGGATTATCGCTGGAAACGAAGAGGGACTCAAGAGTATAGGATTGCGTGCATCTCGGCGTATATCTATGATGAATGGACCTATCCCTTCAAAATTCTGTAAATTTGAAATGTATGAAGGGACAAGGAAAATTAAGGACAAAACTACCGGAAACGATAAAGGTCAGGATAAAGGAAGTAGACGGAATGATAGAGACTATGATAAAGGATATAAAGAGAAAGATAGAAGCCGCGATAAATCGAGTAGAGGTAACTATAGCAACAGCGATACAGGCAACAACAGCGATAAAAGCAAAAAGAGCCGCAATGAAGGTAGTAGCGATAAAAGCCGTTATAAAAGAAAAGAAGATAACAGCGATAGCGCTTTTGATCGCCCTTGGTAGCAGTGTAGATATGATGGCTGCTCAACAAATTGGTGGCCCAGAGTTTGACATTTTTAAGACTCATATAGATAGAACTTATTCTGTTACTGACCACCTCAATGTCTATGTAGATCATTACGGATCTATAGAATTGGTGCTATCTGAGTACCAATTTAGCATCAATATAAAAGAAAAAATATCAGATTTGCAACAGATCTTCAAATTGCCTAAACTGAATAGTAATGCGTGGATTAAAGAGTGGAAATCTTCCGACTTACCGATTTTTTGTAGAGCAGAACATTTGATCCAAAAGCAATCGGGTATTCCATTTAGGTTTCGATTGGGCTCTGTAGATTATGTTAATGCTTTAGAAGGAAAGTAGTTATCGATCATCACATTGGTATTCTTGATTTCGTTTAAGTATTATACTTATATTTATGGATTAAATTACAATAATTAATAATTATGAAATCAATACTAAATCTAAGATACCTTCTGGCAATAGCTGTGGTTGCTACAATATTCACTTCTTGCGGTAAAGACGACGATGGTGGAGGAGCAACTACAATAATGGGTTGTACGGACTCTGAAGCAGAAAATTATAACGCTGATGCTACAGAATCAGATAATAGTTGTGTGTATGCTAGAGATAAATTTATTGGGAACTACCAAGGGAGTATGACGTTCCAGAATCTTGGAGGATTGTTGGATCAAGATTCTTTGGCTTTTACCATAACACCTGGTATCTCAAATGCAAACGAGGTATTAGTTGGTGTTACCATACAAAGTGTACCAGTTTTCTTAGACGGAATAGCAGTTGGTGATTCTATTTTGGTAGATGATGTATTTAATCTTCCCGATGGTGGAGCTATAAACCCAATACTAACAGGTATGCCAGTAGAGGTTGTTTTTGCAGGAGGAGTAGAAATGATGAATGATGGACAGACTGTGGAAGGTCAATTAGATATAGTTTTCAAAACTGAATCACTTGATGATATAGCAGATATAGCGACTCTTGAAGGAGTAAAGCAATAGGCGCAAATTTTAAACAAATTTATATTAGCTCTCAAGTATTTACTTGGGAGCTACAGTAAGATAAGTAATGTTGCCGAGAGATAACCATGGTTACACGGCGAAAGAATCCATCTTGCACATGCTCTGGGAACAAGATCAATGGCTAGAAAAGTACGTAAAGAAATTTCCTAGTAGATTAAAGCCAAATTTTTAAAGGAGAAATAATATCATATCTTAGGCAAATACCAAACTACTAGATAAGTTCTATTAATAAAAATGCTTCAGCAAGTAAAAACAGAGTACCAAGCGGATGTTAATAGATTTAACTATCAATATGCTCAAGTAATATTCGATGTGATCAAGAAGACAAAATAATAGTATTATTCTTGATATAAATTATCCTCAAGAATCGTTAACGTTTTCGGCTTCTTTTAGTTTTATGGCTCTCCAATCACTTTTTACGAAATTCGTTAATCTTAAAATCACAGGTGATTGTTAAATTTTTAGCAAGGATTTTACCAAGAGTTTTTTCATTAGCACTCCAGTAATAGGGCGTCATTTGCAGCATTGATTTTCTCTCATCTTTCTCTTCTAGTGTGATAGTAAATGTTATTATCTCTTTGTTAATTAAATCAAATTGTGATGATAGCACAAGACTAGGATCGTAATCGTGAGGAATGTAAGATTCATATATTTCTTCGGCTATTTCTCTCATATGATTGGGGCCAGCAGATACGATGATTACTTGTCCTCTATCAGCTAGGATGCGATTGATTTCGGATGCTTCAATGGGAGAAAATATCGTCAAGTATGTACTTACAGATTGGTCAGCTATTGGAATCTCGTTCATTCCAGCAATAAAAAAGAATTGATCTTTATATTTTTTAGCCGCCTTTTTAATAGCTTCTTTCGAAATATCAAAACCTAGGATGTCGAGATCATTTATGTGCTGTTTGATTTGTGCGCCATAGTATCCTTCACCACATCCTGCATCTAGTAGCAAAGCATTTTCCTTATGCTCTATAGTTTTTATGAGATGATCCACCAATGGTGCATAATATCCACTTTCGAGAAACAATCTTCTTGCATTGATCATTTCTTTGCTATCGCCTGGATTTTTACTATTTTTTTTTTGAACTGGAAGCAGATTGACATATCCCTCTTTTGAGACATCATAGCTATGATGTCTTTTGCATCTGTATGTGCTTTCAGATAACTTTAATGGTAACTGACATATAGGACAGATTAGATGCATATTCGTTGACTAAGCGCTATTATTTAATTATTTTTTGATTTTACTGAACAGGCCAACTTGCCATATCTTTTTCCAGTTTTCTATGAGTGCGAAGTGTTGTTTTGATTTCATACTCTTATTGAAAAACAAAAATCCAGAACTATAAATATCGACTGAGTAAGTTACGGCTGTATGTTGGATTAATTGCTTCCAAGCATTGAGCATGCCATCTGACCAGTAAATATCATCTAAGACAATCACACTATTTTCATTTAAGTAAGGTAGTATCTTGTCAAAATATTCTATCGTAGCATCGTAACTATGATTTCCATCTAAATATGCGAGATCTACTTGTTTCATTCGACCTAAAGTAGGCGTAAGAGTTTCTTCAAAGATGCCGGTTACGATCTCAATATTAGGTAGTTCAAGTTGCTTTGCATTATGTCGAGCTATATCGGCCGATGCAGGGTTACCCTCTAGAGAGATCACCTTTGTATCATTATTTACAGCAGCCAGATAAGCGGTAGATATACCTAACGAACTCCCAAGTTCTAATACATTCTTACAATTGTAACACTTCACGGCATTGAAAAGTATTCTACATGTTTTTACTGGACTCAATGATGTCTTAGCTATCTGTGCAATCCGACGTGTATTTCCTGATAGCTTTTTGGAACCAGCACCTAATTCGATGAATGGGATGCTGTCTTCTGATTTGAGATACAATTTTCGAAGGTGTTCTATTTCTTCATATTTGTAATATGCCTTTTCTTGGTCCAATACTTTAGTAATGAAGTTATATATAGCTGGAGAATGCACTTGATAGGCATTGACGGCCTTGCTGTAATACGAGAGATATCGACCTATTGCAGACATGTGTTGTAAGTACGGTGATTTTAATGACACTAAAGTACTGAAAAGTGGGGTATATCATTTAGTTATTACAACGGGTTAAAGCAATATTGATTAAGTAACATCGGCAAGTACTTTATCGACGATTATTTATTTAACGCTAATTTATCTAGATCATTGCGATAGATTTTGGCTCTTTTACTTTACTTGGCGTTATAAGTAGAGTTTATCAGAGTTGTTGCGTTACTGCTTATAACGTGTTTTAGCGACTATTATGCTGATAGGCTATCTTTCGATTGGTTGCATTGAACATTAGAACAAGAGTTTGGATATTGGTATTAAAAAAGGCCAACAGTATTACTCTTGACCTCTCATTAATCTTCAAGAATCTTGTATATACTAGTCTTGTGGTATTCTTAGCATTTGCCCGAGGTAGATCAATGATGAACCTTTTAACATTGGCTTGTTAGCTTCAAATATTTTCATGTATTTCATTGGATCACCGTAGTGAAATTTAGCGATTTTAGATAGAGGATATTCATCTTTCACTTAGTAAAATACGGATACATCTTTTAGTAGTCCTACAGGTATTCTGTCATCAACTGTTGCTACTCCTTCGATACTTTCTAGTGAAAGAATTACCTTTTCGCTATCTGCTTATGATTCAGTTTGGCTAAGCACTTTAACGATCTCAACCTCTCCTCTATTAATAGATCATCTCTACCAAAACTCATCGAGTTTACTACAGCTCCTAGTACAATTTGTTTTCTGTCTTTTGTAGCTTCTGTTTCAGCGTCAGGTTTTAGCTCATTAAATTGTCCTTTCTACCATTTAATTTAACACAAGTTCTCTTTACAATTAAGATAATCCTACAAGTTTTATGCTGTTTATTTTATAAATAACTTACACCAAGTTTATAAAATATTTGCTCTTTACCTGCTAATCTAGTTCTAAAACAAAAAGTTTAGTAGGTTTTAAATTATAGGTGAATTACTTCTCCATATGCTTGCGCAGTAGCTTCCATTATGGCTTCACTCATAGTAGGATGGGGATGTACAGCTTTGAGGATTTCATGTCCTGTCGTCTCTAGTTTTCTAGCTACGACCATCTCGGCGATCATTTCAGTAACATTAGCTCCGATCATGTGAGCACCTAGTAACTCACCATACTTAGCATCATAGATAACTTTCACGAAGCCTTCTTTAGCGCCTGCAGCACTTGCTTTTCCACTTGCTGAGAATGGAAATTTACCCACTTTGAGCACATATCCTGCCTCTTTGGCTTCTACTTCAGTCATGCCTACACTAGCTACTTCAGGTGCACAGTAAGTACAGGAAGGTATATTGCCATAATCCAGTGGTTGTACGTGTTCTCCAGCTATTTTCTCTACACATATCAATGCCTCAGCAGTAGCAACGTGTGCTAATGCGGCTCCAGGTACTACATCACCGATAGCATAGATACCTGGTATATTAGTTCTATAGTATTCGTCTACTTGAACTAGTCCTCTTTCAGTTTTGATGCCCAATGCCTCTAGGCCGATACCTTCAATATTAGGAGAAACTCCTGCAGCTGATAGAACTATATCACATTCTATGATTTCTTCTTTGCTACCATCTTTATTGCTCTTGACTTTTACTTTACAGTCTTTGCCGCTTATATCTACGCTTTGTACGGCTGTATTAGCCATTACGTTGATTCCAGCTTTCTTAAATACTTTAGTAAGCTCTTTAGAAATATCTTTATCTTCTCTTGGTACGAGTCCTTGAGCCATATATTCTACTACTGTTACTTCCGTTCCAATTGAATTGTAGAAATAAGCGAACTCTACGCCTATCGCTCCAGCTCCTACCACAACCATTTTCTTTGGCTGCTTGGATAATGTCATTGCCTCACGATAAGCAATGATTTTCTTTCCATCTATCGGAAGGCTAGGAAGTTCTTTTGCTCTCCCACCTGTTGCAAGGATAATGTGAGGGGCAGAATATTCTTTTTTCTTCCCATTAGAATCAGTCACTACTACTTTTTTTCCTCTTGCTAGCTTTCCGAATCCTTCGATTACTGTTACTTTATTCTTTTTCATAAGGAATTGAACACCCTTGCTCATTCCATCTGCTACTCCTCTAGATCTGCTGATCATACCTCCAAAGTCTGCTTTGGGTTTAGCTACTTTAATGCCATAATCTGCAGCATGATTGATATAGTCAAATACGTTGGCACTTTTAAGAAGAGCTTTAGTAGGGATACAACCCCAGTTAAGACATACTCCACCTAGTGATTCTTTCTCAACTACAGCTACTTTCAATCCTAACTGTGAAGCTCTTATCGCTGCAGGATATCCACCTGGTCCTGAGCCTATTATGATTATGTCAAATTCCATATATGTTATTTGTGTTGTTATAATTGGAAAACAAGTTTTAGCATTGGGATGCAAATATAATCAAGTGAATTAAAGTATATATTAAATCTATGTAAGATCATTGCTATAGTATTAGTTTTCGTAAGAAATTGATTTTGGATTTAGTTTATATTCATTGGGGTCGTAAGTGCCTTCTTTTTTCATAAATATGAAAATAATGATACCTTTTAAAATGGGTATTAGTACAAATAAAAAAACCGCTGCGATTGGTATTATTCACCCTGTATGGGATCAACGATAGATTAGGTATAACAATACCAAGAGTTTGTAATTTGTCGTAGCGAGTCCTTCGGTAAAGTCACGATTGTCTTAATTTAGAGCTTTGATAGTTATGTTGCCTTTCATATCGATATCTCCCCACTTAAATGGATTGGATTGGAAGTCGTCAAGATAGATTTCTGCTACGGTTGCATTGCTATGATTGGAAATCTTGTCATCTTTGCAGAATATACAAACGCATGCCATTAATAAGAAAATGTTAATCCTTACGAATCAGCGAAGTTTTATGTAACTCGATGACGGTAGCATAGGAGTAAGAAAATGACTAACTGATAAATAAAGCATATATGTTACTATTAAAAGGTTTGATTATAGTGTTTTCATTGCTACTATCAACATCAGTTTGGTCTCAGTCTACCAATTGGTCCAATTGGGTCACTTTCGAATCTAGAGACGGAGCATTCAAAATGGCTGCACCGAGTGAGCCACAGTACCTTGTCAAAGAAATCACAACAAGCATAGGAGCCATGGAGTTACACTCATATATGGTGGCACCTCAATATGATGATCAGAATCCAAACCTAATGTACCTCATAGAATATTACGATTATCCAGAAGGCACTTTTCCTGAGGATAGCACAGCGCTGAAACTTTTTTTTTATGAGCAAACCGCTCAAGCGACATCATACGAGATTGGAGGTACGCTTTCCTACAGTTCTGAATCTTCAATAGATGGTATCGATGGTTTTTTATATCGTTGTCAATACAAGAATGATGCGTATGTAATGAAGTCACGTATGTTTTTTGTAGGTGATAGATTTTATCATATCAAAGTGTATTCAGAAAAAGAATTTAGTCTTAACGATGAAATGGACTGGTATCTCGATAGTTTTAAGTTGAAGTAATAAGGTTTTGTGAGAATGCGATATTGAGAGTGTGAGATTGTATAATGAGAGAGTCTTTAAACTTGTCAATAGATTTTCTAACAAATAGTAAGTTTTCTACTTTGTGGTCAATATTACCATATCTGATAGTACCTTGATCCTAATACTACACTCATGCTGGTAAGGTATTTTCTAGCTGATATTTAATTGCTCATTCTCTTATTGAATACCTAATACTTAAATTTACGTATGATTGAATTTATCGATCTTATTCATTCACAATAAATAATCTTTCCCTTTGAAAGTCTGTGTAGCCGAAAAACCATCTGTAGCCAAAGAGATTGCTAATGTTCTTGGTGCTAAGAATCGTAAAGACGGCTACTACGAAGGCAATGGCTATCAAGTTACCTGGACATTTGGCCATTTCTGTGAACTCAATGCACCACATGACTATCATGAGAGATGGAAGCGATGGGACTTGGATACTTTACCGATGTTGCCTGAGCGATTTGAGACTAGAATCAAGAATGATGCAGGGGTCAAGAAACAATTCAAAATAGTTAAATCATTATTCTCGAAAGCAGAAATTGTAATCAACTGTGGTGATGCAGGACAAGAAGGAGAACTGATACAGCGATGGGTTATCAAGCAAGCAAATTATAAAGGCCCTGTTGATCGTTTATGGATTTCTTCTTTAACTAAGGAGGCGATAAGAGGTGGATTTAAAAACTTAAAGCCTTCATCAGAGTTTGATAATCTTTATTATGCAGGTAGCTCTAGAGCAATTGGTGATTGGCTGTTGGGTATGAATGCTACAAGGTTATATACGCTTAAGTATGGTGGCTATAAACAGGTGCTGTCTATCGGTAGAGTTCAGACTCCTACTTTAGCAATGCTTGTCAATCGCTATCATGATATAGAAAATTTTGAGCCGAAGCTATATTGGGAATTGGAGACGGTTTATCGAGATACACAATTCAATAATATAAAAGGGAAATTCTTCAAAAAAGAAGATGGAGAGAAGCTCCTCAACCAAGTAAAAGGCAAAGACCTCCATATATCTAAAATCGAAAAGAAAGACGGAAAAGAATACGCTCCTAAGCTATTTGATTTGACAGGTCTGCAAGTGTATTGTAATAATAAATTTAATTATACGGCAGAGACTACACTTAAGATAGTACAGAAGTTGTATGAGATGAAGGTAGTGTCTTATCCGAGAGTAGATACAGTGTTTTTACCTAATGATATGTATCCCAAAGTGCCAACAATTCTCAAGGGATTGAAGAGTTATTCGGAATTCACAGAGTCACTCTTGGGTAAGACAATAAGAAAATCTAAAAAGGTATTCAACGATAAGAAAGTTACTGATCACCATGCAATAATTCCTACCGGAGAGCAAAAATCTCTAGGACTTGATCAGTCCAAAGTCTATGATGCGATAGTGAGAAGGTTTATTGCTGTATTTTATTCTGATTGTAAGGTCGCTAAGACGCAAGTAGATGCAGTAGTAGCAGAGGTAAAATTCGTGGCTAAGGGAAAAGAAATTATTGATGAAGGGTGGAGAGTATTATTCCCTAAACGGAAGAAATCTGTACTCGATGAAAACGATGAGAAGAAAGAGGATGACGAGAAGTTATTACCATCATTTTTAGTAGGAGAGAGTGGTCCACATAAGCCCAACTTTGTAGAGAAAGTAACTAAGCCATCAAAGAACTATACGGAAGCTTCACTCCTAAGAGCAATGGAGACAGCAGGGAAGCAAGTAGACGATGATGAATTACGTGAATTGATGAAAGCCAATGGAATCGGTCGGCCGTCAACCAGAGCCAATATTATAGAGACGCTATTTCGTAGGAAGTATGCTAAGCGAAATAGGAAACAACTGATTCCAACAGAAGTAGGAATTCAACTGATAGGTACTATCCAAAATAAATTACTCAAGTCTGCAGAACTTACTGGACAGTGGGAGAAACAACTCAAGGATATAGAAAACGGTGATTATAGCGCTGGCAGATTTATCCATCAAATGAAACAGATGGTAGAGGAGTTAGTCACGGAAGTACGTATGGAAAATGTGACAGCAAAGTTTAGCGCTCAAGCACCTAACAAGGCTAAAAGTGGAATAAAAAAAGGTAACTCTTGGGGTAAAAAATCTGTTGGAGCCACTAAAGCAAAAGCACCTAAGAAATCGCTCACAGACATAACTTGTCCAAAGTGTAATCAAGGTCAAATTCTGAAAGGCAAATCTAGCTACGGTTGCACCCACTGGAAGTCAGGCTGTGATATGAGAGTGCCGTTCAAATATCTTGATAAAAAACTCACTGATAATCAAGTCAAAAGATTGATTGAGAAGAAAGCTACTACAAAACTCAAAGGCTTTATGGTAAATGGTCAAAAAGTAGAAGGGATTATTAAACTCAATACTGACGGGCAATTAGAATTTGAAAATAAAACTTTCACTAAACAAGCCCACAAAAATAACTCTATGCCTCCTTGTCCTAAGTGTAAAGTAGGAAAGATCATGCGAGGTAAAACTGCTTATGGATGTACAGAATGGAAGTCAGGATGCAACTTCAGATTTAGCTTTGATGAGATAAAAGAAAAGGCGAAAGGTAGAGAGTTGAGTCCTGGCTTGGTGTTGAGAATTTTGAATGGAGGATAGATAAGGCTATTGCTCTTGTTCGAATTTATATTTAATAGGATTAAAATAAACATTACATAACTTCATGACGCAACTTCTATTTAGAATTGTTTCGAAGAGTTAGTAGAGTATTTGGAAGTGAGATGACAAAACCTATTATTAGATTAAAATTATTGCAATCTAATCTCAATGGAGCCATGAAATGTTTGAACAAGATGCCAATTTACTAGCTATACAGTTGGATCTAAATGTTGATAATTTTTTGTTGCTTTTGAGATTTTCATGTAGTATGAGAGAAACGTTTGATATCGTGGAGGAGGAAGTAACGGTTGTATCTATTCGACGCAAACCTAGCTTTAGTCAAGAAGATGCCGTAATGGTAAGTCGGTTGCGTGAAGCTTATATATTAGAACTATGCTTTGTATTTTTTAAAAGTTGATTTTTACAAGATCATGAACAGTATAGATCAATCTATGCTGTAATTCAGTATATTAGCTTTATAACTACTTGATCTATGAAGCTAATACACACACTGCTACTTTCTTTTTTTGTGACAACCTTTTATGGCCAAAACCAATATTTAGTAGGTACTGTCGTCGATGCACAAACGCAAGAAACTCTAATAGGAGCTAATGTTAGCTATGATTTAGGGAATACGATCACAGATACGAATGGAAATTATAGCATTCGTACTAATCAAAAGTCTCTTGCAGTGACAATTAGCTATTTAGGCTATATTACAGAGTCATTTGTGCATAATTCTGGCGAGAATAATCAGTATATCAAACTTTCGCCTACTACTACGATACTTGATCAGATGACCGTCACTGCCAGTAAATATGAGCAGCGAGTTAGCGAGTCCACTGTATCCATAGAAGTATTACAATCCGATTATATATCTAGTACTAATGCTGCTTCTGCAGAAGATGTCTTGGACAAAGTGCCAGGCGTTCAAATGGTGGATGGTCAAGCTAATATTCGAGGAGGATCAGGATTCTCGTACGGTGCAGGGAGTAGGGTATTGTTACTTGTTGATGATATGCCTGCGCTGCAAGTCGATGCAGGATTTCCCAATTGGAATGATCTACCTATCGAAGCTACGGAACAAGTTGAGATTGTCAAAGGTGCAGCTTCTTCGCTCTATGGTTCGTCAGCCTTGAATGGAATTATTAATCTACGTAGAATCAAGCCCGGAATAAAACCTCGCACAGAACTAGCTGTATCAGCAACAACATATAGTGATCCAAGTGATCCAAACGATTATGGAAAGAAATGGTATAACGATGATAATAGACCTTCTGGAAAGCAAGTAAGTGCGATGCACGCTCAGAAGTTTGGAGAGGTTGATCTCATGGTGCATGGACTGTATAGAAAATTAGACAGTTGGAATAAAGATACTTATGAAGATCGCTATAGAATGGGATTTACTAGTAGCTATAGATTGAATGATTCTTGGCTCTTAAGTTTAAGTTCGGTGTTTAATAAATTGGATAATTCTAGTTTTTTCATTTGGAATAATGCGTTGAATGGTATCTACACCCCATTTACTAATTCGATCACTAAGAGTAACAGCATGCGTTACTATATTGATCCTAGTATAAAATATTTTTCTGATAATGGTGATGAACATACTCTACGAACGAGATATTCCAGAGTAGATAATGATAACAATAATAATCAAGGAAATACTTCGGATACTTATTTTGGGGAATATCAATATCAAACTACTTTACCGGGAGAAATAAAATTTGTAGGAGGAGTGGTATTGATGTCAGGTAGTAGTGATTCTGAGTTGTTTGGTGATACGACATTCGTAGCTAAGAATAATGCAGTTTATGGACAAGTAGAGAAGTCTGTTGGCAAACTTGGGGTAACTGCAGGAGCAAGGTATGAATACAATGAACAACAAACTCCTGAAATTTTTAATGGAATCGAAATACCAGATGGAAGAATATCTGATGGTGAAATGATTTCAAGATTAGGACTTAATTATAAGTTGGCAAAGTATTCTAACATAAGAGCTTCATTTGGTCAGGGATATAGATTTCCTACTATCACAGAGCGCTTTATTGTAACCACATTTTCTAGTTTTACTATATATCCTAATCCAGATTTGAGCCCTGAGAAAGGATGGACAACAGAGATAGGAATGAAGCAAGGAGTCAGAGTCTTTGGTCTTGAAGGTTATCTAGATGCATCCTTTTTTTGTCAGCGATACCAAGATATGACTGAGTTTACAATAATCACTGAACCAGCACTAGGGTTTCAGTCGCAAAATGTAGGAAACACAACTATCAAGGGATTTGAATTTTCGTTAGTGGGTAAAGCGAATATCGGACCTGTACCGATTCGAGTGTTTGGGGGGTATACTTACATAGATCCTACTTATGATGATTTCAATCAGGAACTACAAATTTCATCTTCTTCTGATGAAAATGTATTAAAATACAGAACAAAGCACAATGCTAAAGTAGATGTAGAAGCTTCATTTAAAAGTGCTACAATAGGATTGGCATATAATAGAACCAGTCATATGATTGCTATAGATAGCGCATTCGAATTGTTAGGTCCACCACAGATTGGTGCGTATCGTTCGATTAATAATCAAGGGAATAATATTCTTAACCTAAGAGCGAGTTACGAATGGAAGACGCTTAAATTATCCTTTTTGATTGATAATTTTAATAATTTGGAATATACCCAAAGACCAGGAAAATTAGAGGCTCCAAGAAGCATGACTCTAAGACTTGATTATAGAGTAAATAATTAAGGCAACCTTAAGTTTTATGAGATTGGCAGTGGGTTTTTATGATACTTTGCAATGATTTGAAGAACATATTCTAGACACAATCGATTAAAAGATTGTTAATTGCAAGTAAGTTAGATTACATATTTTTAAGTTTAATTTGTATTCGTATTAGTGAATACTTGGAAAAAAGAGATGAAGAATATTAAGTCAATTATTGCCATAATGGCAATCACAGTAGGATTTATTTCAGCAATGGATGGTAATCAGAAAACTGAAAATTATGGTTACCATGAAACCGCATCTAGTACTAATACAGAAATAACTCCAAAAACGACAAATGAAGTAAATGGAGAGTTAATAATTACTTTACCAGTTAAGCAAATAAGAAACAAGGTAAATAAACCCTTTAAAGAAGATAAAACAACTAGTTCTATTAAAGTAAAAGGTATAGATCATTCTGCATTCGATGCATTACTTACGTCTTATGTAAGCAGTTCTGGAAAAGTGGATTATGAGGCTATTAAAGATAAGGTGATTATACTTGATAAATATTTGGATTATTTGTCACAGAATGTACCAAAATCCTCTGCAAGTAAAAATGAGAAACTAGCTTTTTGGATTAATGCTTATAATGCCAATACGATTAAGTTATTAGTAGATAACTATCCTGTGGAGAGTATTATGGATCTACATGGTGGGAAGGTTTTCGACAATAAATGGCTATCTATAGGTGACGAAAAACTATCTCTCAACGATATTGAAAATAATAAAATCAGGGCAAAATTTAATGAACCAAGAATCCACTTCGCAGTAAATTGCGCAGCCAAATCTTGTCCACCGATACTTAATAGGGCTTGGACAGCAGTCAATATACAAGCGTATTTGGAGGTAAGAGCTAAAACATTTATCAATAATTCGGCTTATAATAAATTATCAGTGGGATCAGTACAGATTAGCAAAATCTTCGAATGGTATGCTAAAGATTTTCCCGAAGATATAGTTAGCTATCTTAATAAATATAGTAATACTCAGATAGACGCAGACGCGCAAGTTAGTTATATTGAATATGATTGGACGCTCAACGGAAAGTAGAAGATTAGCTAATCATCGTATAGCTTAATCCACAATTTATATCTTTGTTAGATATAATGAGCTAGAAACCGATACCAAGAGATAATCCATTGGTAGGTCTCCCTAATAGTCATATCACTCGATATCAAGCATAGGCTGGATTAGCCGCTAGGACTGAGCTCATTAATTTCATTTTAGAGGTTATTGAATACTTCTTAGCTAATGAGAAGGCTAATTTGGTCTAGTTCGCGAAAAAACAGATTGAATGCTTAATTTGCTGGCATATTTATAATGTACTTTAGGAGGTAAAGTCATGATATTTCTAGTCAATTTAGGTAGACATGGAGTAAATATAAGATACCTTTTGTTTTACTTGATATCGCTAAAATAGTATCACAATATTTCATTGCTATCAAATAAGATCGTTTAGATAGAAACATGGCAGCTATGACAATGATTCATATTGCTTCACTTCTCAAAGAGGACAATAATCTCAAAGGAATCGATTTTCTCAAGACTACTTATCCGTAATTTCGCACTTTCCATCTAAAAGAGATATCTTTGTCTAACATTATTAAAGACCAATAGCCAAAGTGTCCTTTGTATGAAAAGAAAAACGATAAAAAATACTGCAACGCTCAGCGGAGTAGGATTACATACTGGCGCTTCTGTCAATGTAACCTTCAAAGGAGCAGATGCAGGTACAGGAATCAAATTTTATAGATCAGATATTGAAGATGATACAGCTCTTTTTGCTGATGTAAGTAACGTCATAGCCACTAATAGAGGCACTACACTGCGTAAAGGTGAGGTAGAGGTTGCCACAGTTGAACATTTGCTATCTGCAGTACACTCGCTTGGTATAGATGACCTTCATATCACCTTAGATGGTCCTGAAGTACCCATCATGGATGGAAGTGCTATTATGTTTTATGATACATTAGTAGCATCAGAGGTAATAGATACTGATAAGGATAGAGAGTATCTCGTAATCAATGAGATCATTACTTATAAGGATGGGGAGACTGGGGCGGAGCTTATTGCCTTGCCTTCTGATTTCTTTGAAATCACTACACTTGTAGACTTTAATTCTGATTATCTAGGGCAGCAATATGCTGATTTTGGATTTGATGATTCTTTTGAAAAGGATATAGCACCTGCGAGGACATTTGCATTCTTACATGAGCTTGAACTTTTATTTGATCAAGGCCTAATTAAAGGAGGAGATTTAGACAATGCGGTAATCATTGCAAATGAGAAAACTAGTACAGAAAAATTGTCGTCATTATCAAGTAAGCTTGGTAAAGGCGCACTTAAAGTAGACGAGGCTGGAGTACTAAATACATCTAAGTTAAGGTATGCCAACGAGCCTGCTAGACATAAGTTGTTGGATGTTATCGGGGATCTTAGTTTAGTAGGTCACCCTATCAAAGGGAGAATAGTTGCCACTAAACCGGGTCACAAGGCTAACATAGAGTTTGCTAAAATACTGAAAAAACATTGGCAAGCGCAACGTAAACTTAAAGGTAGACCGTCATATGATCCTACTGCTACGCCAGTGTTTAATACTGAGCAAGTACAAGCAATGTTACCACATAGATATCCATTTCTGATGATTGATAAGATTATGTCTTGTACTGATGAGCTAATCATAGGCGTCAAGAATGTAACTGCGAATGAAGCTTGTTTTCAGGGTCACTTTCCTGGTAACGCAGTTTTTCCTGGAGTATTGCAAATGGAAGCGCTCGCACAAACTGGTGGTATATTGGCGATTAATAGTATGGGGGCTGAAGAAGAGTGGGATACATACTTCCTTAAAATGGATAACGTTAAGTTTAAGTCTAAAGTTGTTCCTGGTGATACGATTATTCTCAAAATGGAACTCATGAGTCCAATTCGTCGAGGAATCGTACAAATGAAAGGAACGACATACGTTGGAGATAAAATAGCTTCTGAAGGAGAATTGACTGCTCAAGTAGTAAAGCGAAGTAAATAAAATAGTATATGGAAAATCATCACAAATTAGCCAACATAGACCCTAAGGCAAGACTAGGCAAGAATGTAACAGTGGAAGCATTTGCAACAATCGAAGCTGATGTAGAGATTGGAGAAGGAACTTGGGTTGGACCTAACGCCGTAATACTAAAAGGAACAAAGATCGGCAACAATTGCAAGATATTTCCTGGAGCTGTAGTCGGTGCTGAGCCACAAGATCTCAAATATGAAGGAGAAGACTCGATACTCGAGATTGGAAATAATGTAATCATCCGAGAATATGCTACTATCAATCGAGGAACTAGTGCGAACTACAAAACACATATCATGGACAATTGTCTTTTAATGGCATATGTACATGTGGCTCACGATTGTATCATCGGAGAGAAGACGATTTTGGCCAATAGTGTCAATCTTGCAGGCCATGTTGAGATAGGTAAAAACGTAGTCATCGGAGGTATATCGGCAGTGCACCAATTCGTGAAAATAGGTGATCATTCTATGATAGGTGGTGGATCGTTAGTAAGAAAGGATGTGCCTCCATTTGTGAAAGCTGCAAGAGAACCTTTATCATATGCAGGAGTAAATTCTATAGGTCTACGTAGAAGAGGGTTTTCCAATAAACAGATTAATCATATTCAAGATATCTATCGTATTTTATTTGTTAAAGGATACAATACACGTCAAGCGCTCCGTACGATTGAAGCGACTATAAAGGCTTCTCCAGAGAGAGAGAAAATACTTTCTTTCCTATCTGATTCTGATAGAGGAGTGATGAAAGGATTTAGACAGACTTCATAAAGTTCATCTATGCATTTAGAGCTTAATAGAATATCTAAACGATATGGATATCAGTGGATTCTAAGAGACTTAGATCTTGAGATATCATCTGGATCTATATTAGGTGTTAATGGGCTCAATGGATCTGGTAAGTCTACGCTAATCAAAATTTTATCTGGATTTTTATCGCCTTCGGATGGTAAGATTATTCACTCAATAGATAATAAAAAAATCAATATTGCTGATGTCTATAAGTCGGTAAGTTGGGTGGCACCTTATCTTTCACTTACTGATAATTATACTATAGAAGAGATGTATAATATTCAGGCGAAGTTTAAGCGAATGAAGACTGAATCATTCCTAGAGTTTATAGACGTTATAGATCTTGCCGAGCATCAACTTAAATACATAAAAGACTTTAGTTCTGGAATGCAGCAGCGGCTTCAATTAGGATTAGCAATTCTCTCAGATACACCATTACTTTTGTTAGATGAACCGACCAGTTATTTAGATAGTAATGCAATATCTTGGTATCATACTCTTTTACAAAAGCATATTAATGGCCGTACCGTAGTTATAGCCTCTAATGATTCAGGAGATTTGGAGGAATGTAATGAGAGTGTTGATGTTTTGAATTTTAAGTAAGACTATTTTTCCAAATATTTCTAGCCAAATATCCGCTCAGACCACCAAAAGCTGCAGCAATACCGCCAATCAATGCGGTTATTAAATAGGCTGACCAACTCGGTAATTTACCGAATAGATTTGCGATGAGTTCTGCTGGACTTCGATCTAATCCTAAGCTTGAATAAATACTAAATAAAAGATACGAAATGAATCCAGAAAGAAATGAAATGGCAATTGATTTCCACAAAGAATTAGGTGCATTAAAAGACATGTAGAGTAAACTAACTATTACAATTATCCACCATGGAAGCAATAGAGAACAAATAATAATTATTGTCGTAAGTATTACAAATGATCTCATTGCTGTGCATTTATTTGAATAGTTTGACCATTAATTTTCCATTCTTCTTTTGTGAGGTAAATGTCTATCTCATGATATTTTCCTTGTTCCCACATTTCTATATTGCTATCGTATTCATTGCTAAGTGGATTGCCGCTTTGGCCACCTGGATAGACACCATACCCTAGTGGTTCGTCTTTGAGGTCGACCACCATGCGCCAGCTAGGGCCGAAGTTATTAATGTTAGAGTTGATGGCGTCGCCACTGCCTGTATGTAAGACATTTTTTCGAGATAACGCGGGTACTCTGAGAAGGTGCCATATGTGCATAGGGCTATAGTCATTCCAGTTATTAGATTTTCCATCGGCAATACGCTCCTGCATCGTATCTTGCATTTGTAAAAATGACATCCTGATAATATCAGATGCTGTTTCTTTTTTAGGTGTGGATTGTATATCGAAAAATTTATGATTAGGTTGTTCTAAGATAAATTCTATAGTCTTCCAAGATGTCGGATATAAGATCTGCATGCTATCAGAAAAAGCATAAATTTCATCCCATGTGTTCCGATATATATTAGTATACCACTCTTCAAAATAACTTGGTGCTTTTAACTCAGGATGATAGTTGTGATTCCATTGGGATAGGTCCAGATGTATGTCTACGGCATCTTCATTTTCTTCGTTAAAATTATCGTTGTCCAGTATTCTAGGTAGAAGGTCTCTTGCTTTATCTCCATGACTGTTTTGCTGCATTTTCATCATTTCAGTCGCAGTGATATTACTCATATGATTTAATAAACTATCGATTGTTCTATTGCGGTAATGCTCAAATCTGCCATTGAAATAATACGGATATTTGTCGCTGGTAGAAACTTGATTACTCGATGCAATCCATCCGCGATCTGGATTTCGCATCTGTGGATTTTCGTCTATAGGTATGTATTCCATTGAGAGGTATTCGGAGTTGTTTCCTTTTTTTACAAAGCGACCATCTTGACTACTTTTTTTATAGAATTTCCCGTTCACTCTTAATCCAATATCTCCAAACTTACTAGCAGCTAAAAAATTTTGTGCAGGAGTGATGAATACCTCAGTTGCTTTAAGATATTCATCATAAGACTTTGCAGACATTGCATCAATGAAAGTCATCATCTCTGGCGACTCAGGTTCATTATGTGCCAGCCATCTCACTGCAAGGTCTTTGTCGCCGTTTGGAGATTCGTATACGACAGGGCCGTGTATGGTATAGCGTAAGGTATCTTTGTAGTTTACAGTACCTTTTACCTTGTAGGTTTCTACGACTATTTTGGTCGGTGTTGGTTTGCCATCAAACATATAATGTGATTTAGTAACATCTGTCCATTCTATCTCATAATAGTCTTTGATGTCTTGACTCACATTTGTTTCACCCCAAGCGATTTGATCATTCCATCCCATTATTAGTCCTGGCATTCCTGGTATAGTTACTCCATAGGCATTAACATCTTCGTATTGTAAATGTGTTTCGTACCATATTGAAGGTAGCGACAAAGTTAAGTGTGGATCATTGGCAAAAATTGGATTGCCAGATTCTGTTTTGCTACCACTTATTGCCCAGTTGTTACTGCCTATGCCTTTTATTGGTTCTTTGAAATCCGTCTTGTAGTAAATGTCTTTATTGATTGCTGCCCAAATAGTATCTTTTCTCATGCTTGCTGCTTTAGATAGATATTCATCTAAGATTACAGGAGTTTCAATATCCTCGTGTTCATCATAAATACTAAAGAAGAGATCGTTTCCCAATACTTCCAACATATTTGTTGCGGGTATATCGCTCCCACGACCTGCGAGATCATTGGCCATCATTTTAACGATCATGATGGTCTTTTTTATGGTCCATGGTTCAGGGGGAACATTTAGAAGCTTATATTCTAAAGGATAGTCGGCAGGGGACCATTCTGCTAATGCCGTATTTACACCATCCACATATTTTTGTATCAGTTGGTACCTATCTGGAAATTTTTTCCATCCTCTTTCAGCTTGTTCAATTGCGTATACCATCCCTTTGCGTCTCTGGCTTAAATCATATGATAGTCTTGATGGTCCTATCACCTCTGCTACTCGACCGCTGGCGGATCTACTCATCATATCCATTTGGAAGTATCTGTGTTTGGCGTGCATATAGCCTTGAGCAAATAAGGCATCATTCAATGAGTTGGCATATATATGAGGAACTTCTCTTTCGTCGAGAACGATTTCTATATCTTGTTCTATCGATACAGAGTGCAAATTTATATCAGCTCTGCTTGTCTTCTGACCATTTTGCCATATTCCAGTGAATGGATTAAGCATCTTGCCCAGAGGAGGTAGAGTAATTCTATTCCATACATTTCCATTGAGAAAAAGAGTGAGTAAGATAGTTGTTGTTATACTGAGGGCAAAGGAGAAGTATTTCATTGAAGACATTTATATAAGATTGGGTTTAAGGTACTAATTAGATTTTCACTGTAAAACAATACAGATAGAATATTCATAGATGGATTTAATTACTTTATATTCGTTTAATGAGAGTTGCCGATCAAAATCACCATTTTCCGGACTTAGTGTTGATTTGTATCATACTTTGTATACATTTGTGATAGCTAAAATTAAAGTTGCTTTAATGTCTTTAGGAAATATAGAATTTACAACAGCATTTTCAGTTGATAATGTGATATTTGGTTTCGATGATGCTGATCTGAAGATTCTATTGATAAAGAGAGCAGAGGAGCCATTTGCCAATCATTGGGCCCTTCCAGGAGCCTTGGTATACCATGACGAAAATTTGCGGGATGCTCCGATGAGAGTTCTCAAAGAATTGACAGGATTGAACAATGTATTTCTTGAGCAAGTAAAGACATTCGGAAAGGTAAATAGGCATCCATCCGGACGTGTAATCACAATTGCTTATTACTCATTGATTAATATTCACAAAGTAGCACCTCAGGCGATGAGTTTTGCGGAGGAAGTCAGCTGGATAAAGATCAAAGACGTTGATACGCTAGCTTTCGATCATAAAGAGATATTAGAATACAGTTTAGATAAGCTAAGGCGTGATGTGAAGCTAAGGCCTATTGGTTTTGAACTGCTCCCGGATACATTTACACTCTCACAATTACAGAGTCTATACGAGGCAGTACTAGATAAGGAACTGGATAAAAGAAACTTTAGAAAAAAAATTCTTTCGATGAAGTTGCTATTAGATGTTAAGGAATATCAACAAGGTGTGGCACATAGGCCAGCTAAGCTGTTTAGCTTCGATCCTGAAAGGTATCTTACATTGAAGTCTGAAGGATTTAACTTCGAAATATAGTTAGAAAGAAATAATCTCTCCAGTTGCAGCATCTCTCAGATTGAAGACGTAATTGGCATGGTTACCTTTATATTGCTCTATGAAAGATAAAAATGGTTCTTTATTCTCTAAGTGGTAATAAACATCATTGTGGATAGGCGGAGTGTTAAAATAATCAAAGAATACAGCCTGTTGATTATCTATTGAAAAATATGAAGTGTAATAACCATCAATTAAATCCCTGTTACTATAGCTCGAAAGTGAATCAAGTAAGATAGTATCAACTGGATCTTGATTGGTATCATAGATATATCCAAAAATAACTTGACTAGGCATGCGATTAACTATATTATTGCCTAATAATATTCCTTCTGGTGTATCAATCTTCAAAGTGTAATGGAGTGCTGTAGTTTCAATGGTTCCAGTATTTTTCACTACATTTTTGAGAGAGATAGCAATATCAGTGGTGCCACTTTCAATATTTAGCGGAATTATTTCTTCTACTTGACCTTCTTCAGTAGGACAATCATCTATTTGTGTAATATCTTCAAGAACTAGATTAAGTTCACCTTCTTGGTCAATCAGCGTGTATAGAATATCTGAAGAATTACAATCTTGATCATTTATCGTTGTTATTCTATAGCTAAACTTTGGTCCATTGTCAGTAAATACTTGATCTGCACTTATTATAAACTCTCCTCCAAGATTAAGTATCCTCAGGCCATTTGGATCTTTATGGCAAGAAATAACCATCAGGCCTAAAAATATAAACACTATTAAATTTATAATCTTCATAAATCTATTTGGCTTTTATCCTATTTAGTACTCTATTCAATGAGAAAATAACTTTTATGATCTGTCTACTTACGATACCCAAAATTATATTGAAACAACGGCACTAAATACCAAATGCTGCCTAGATATTTATATTTCTCAATTGGACAATTTTTAAGTTATGAATCTTACTATTTATTAGATGTAAATAACTTTTTTGATATTGAGGCAGGTATCGCATCTTTGTGCATAAGAACAGCAACTGTTTTAGCTCTTACATATGCTTCAGACATATACAGAAATCCTTTGTAATCACTGATTTCTCCCCAGCTGTTCTTGATGATGAAGTACTTGTTGCCTTTTTGATCTAGAGCTATTCCGATCATGTGCATAAGGTGATCATCAGTTGTGTTGAAACTCATAAAATCATCTTGTCTGCTCTGCTGAGTTACTTTTTGCTCAATTACAGGCTTGGTCCATTGCTCCTTACTTTGAGTGACGGGTAATATTGCTAGTCCATTCTTGGATGAAAACCCTTTTTCGCTTACATCACCATCCCAAGCTACAGTATATCCTTCCATTAAGGCAAATTCGATAGTATTCATAAAATCATCTATTGGAAGATTGTAGAACGAACCATTAGAGTAATTGTCAGGGACTTCTAGAATAAAACTATTGTAAAAAGGATGATGTGAGAAAGATGAGAGATTTACATAGTCCTTTACATCAAGTTTGAGCTTACGAGCGTATGTCTCAGCAGTCATTTTCATATCTCCTCCCATTACGAATGATTCAGGAGTATCTCCCATATAGACATCAAGTATTGCTTCAACTGCGTTTTGCCAGTTATAGCTATCTATTTTGTTAGCGGATATTATTCCATCAAGAAATCCTTTAAGCCCCTTTTCTAATTCACTATGATTATAAGACTCTACTTTGTTATCTCGGCCAGAGTATACGCTTTCTGGTATTACACCATGCTTGTCTACTGCTCTTATTAGATCATGAGCTAAGGCACCTTGGCTAAAGTTGGCTTTTCCCTGGCGAAGCACATAATTAGCGGCTTTGTCTTTGTAGATGTTATATACGACATACATTTCAGATAGATCTATATCCTTCTGTCCCATACGTATAGCCTCAGATTCTAAGAAAGATGTAGTTGCAAAACTCCAGCAAGTACCTGTTTTTTGTTGATTTTTAATTTCTGTGCAAGGAGCCATCTTTTCAGCAGAAAATGTGTATTGAGCAATACTTGCAGCTTGTACTAGAGCGATAGTAAGGACAGATAATATTAATTTCATCATTTTTTCTATTTTAATAATTAAGATAACCGCAATTTTTATGTTAATAAAGTACGTTAGTAAAATCACGAAGGATCTACAAACTGGAGTTTATTAAGATTAATTTTCAATTGGTGCTAAACATATGAAAAATAATAGTGTTTTAAAGATCATTATTATAGAACATCGCTACATAAGTATTACTATACAAGTATATTTGCATTCTTATGAAGAATATTAGAAATTTTTGTGTGATAGCTCATATTGATCATGGTAAGAGTACCTTATCTGACAGGTTATTAGAACATACACAGACTATATCAGAGCGTAATATGCAGAATCAAGCTCTAGATGATATGGATATAGAAAGGGAAAGAGGTATCACTATTAAGAGTCATGCGGTACAGATGTATTATCCAGCTAAAGATGGAGAGACATATACTATTAATTTAATAGACACTCCTGGTCACGTGGATTTCTCATATGAAGTATCACGATCGATAGCAGCTTGCGAAGGTGCATTGTTATTAGTAGATGCATCACAAGGGGTACAGGCACAAACGATATCTAATTTATATTTAGCTATAGAACATGATCTAGAAATCATTCCAGTCCTTAACAAGGTAGATATGGAAAGTGCTATGATCGAAGAGATGTCGGATCAGATTATTGACCTTATTGGTTGTGATTTGGATGATATTATTCATGCGAGTGGAAAGACAGGTATTGGTATAGAAGATATCTTAGAAGCTGCAGTTTCGCGTATCCCTGCACCCAAAGGAGATCCAGAGGCCCCATTGCAAGCATTGATATTTGATTCAGTATTCAATTCTTTTCGTGGTGTGATCGCTTATTTCAAAGTGATCAACGGTGTGATGAAAACCAAAGAGAAAGTAAGATTCTTTAATACGGGGGCCGAATATAATGCTGATGAGATAGGGATCTTACAGATGGATCAAGTACCGAAAAAAGAGCTTAGAGCAGGAAATGTAGGATATATCATCACTGGTATCAAGGAGTCAAAAGAAATTAAAGTTGGAGATACTATTACTAATTCAGATAATCCTTGCAAGGCTGGAATTGACGGGTTCGAAGATGTGAAGCCAATGGTATTCGCAGGTGTATATCCGATCGAAAATGAAGATTTTGAAGACCTAAGAGATAGCCTTGATAAACTACAGTTAAATGATGCCTCATTAGTATTCGAGCCAGAGTCTTCAGTGGCATTAGGATTTGGATTCCGTTGTGGATTTCTAGGTATGTTACACTTGGAGATTATTCAAGAAAGACTTTCTCGTGAGTACGATCAAGAAGTGATTACTACTATACCCAACGTTAGTTACTTTGGATATGATAAGAAAGGAGCAAAGATAAAGGTAAACACACCTAATGATTTGCCAGATCCTACAAAATTGGATAGGGTAGAAGAACCATATATTAGAGCTCAGATTATTACTAAACCAGAATACATTGGTTCGATCATGTCGCTTTGTATGGATAAGCGTGGAATACTTACCAAGCAAACATATTTAACTCAAGAGAGGGTAGAGTTGACATTCGAGATGCCACTGGCGGAAATTGTATTTGACTTCTACGATAAACTCAAGTCTATTTCCAGAGGATACGCTTCTTTTGATTATACCCCTATTGATTATCGTGCATCTGATTTAGTAAAGTTAGATATCATGTTGAATGGTGATGCTGTAGATGCACTCTCTTCTCTAGTTCATAAAACTAAGGCTGAATCATTTGGTCGTAAGATGTGTAAGAAGTTGAGAGAGCTGCTTCCTCGTCAACAATTTGTGATTGCGATACAAGCGTCTATTGGAGCTAAGATTATCGCAAGAGAGACAATATCTGCATTGCGAAAAGATGTAACCGCTAAATGTTACGGTGGTGACATATCACGTAAGCGTAAGTTACTGGAGAAACAGAAGAAAGGAAAGAAGAAAATGAGGCAGATTGGTAATGTAGAGGTGCCACAAAAGGCATTTTTAGATGTTCTGAAATTGGATTAATAATCGATAATAGAACAATAGTTTATTAGCTTCTAGAAACTGATTTTCCTGGAAGCTTTTCTGTGTTTAATTAATTTATTTTTGGATTACGAGGTAAAATTTATTTGAGCGAAGCTTGGCGAACGTATAGTATCTTTCGCTTAGAGATTTATTATATGTCAATCAACTTTGACTGTCAAATATTTGTACAATAGCCCAATTGAATCAATATCCGGGTAACATGAAAAAGTCATATGAAGGTTTTTTAAAATCAGATTTACTTTGGACTAACACTGAATTTGGATTAGAGCAGTTTGTTTTGGAGAATGATAAATTGGATTATAAGAGGCTCTGTCCAGTACCGAAAAATCTGAGATTAGGTCATCAAGTAGAGCATATTTATTTGCAATTGCTAAAGGCATCTAATAAGTACAAAGTACTCGCACATTCTATACAATTGATTGAATACAAGCGTACTCTCGGAGAGTTAGACTTTATTATAAAATCTTTGGTAACTGACGAAATAATTCATGTCGAATTGGCGTATAAATTCTATCTGATAGACTATACTATAGATGATGTTGTAGAGGGACTTGTTGGTCCTAATCGTGGAGACGCTTTTACTTATAAATTAGATAAAACTAAGAATAAGCAATTACCATTATTGTATTCTGGTGCGGCGAAAGCTCGGCTTGATATCGATGTTTATAAAGTCAAACAAAAGGTTGCATTTTACGGTGAAATTTTCACACCTTACCAAATGGATAATCAGAATATGGGTATATTAAATTCTAAAAGTATTAAAGGATGTTATATACCTTTAAATCTTTTTATTACCGAGGATTTTAGTCTCTTTAAATTTCATTTTCCAACAAAAAGTGAATGGATACATATTCCATATAGTAATGTTAAGTGGATGGATTACGAATCTGCAATCCAAATTATTAAGGAACGACATGCTATAAATCGATCACCTATGATTTGGGTCTACAAGGGAATGGGATTGATAGAAAAGATGTTTGTCACTAATTGGGGGTAGATATTAATGATTCTTCATGTGTTTATTTCTTATTTGTCTTTGATAGTAGATTTTCTAATGGGTAAGTGATAATTTATGTTTAGGCCACTTAGATAGATTTTTCTATTTATTTAGTTTAGGATCGAAATTAGGGCCGTAAGGCCTATTAAAAATAAACCAACTTATCTGAGAGGGTTTGTATTTAACACTATTTAATCACAACATTCTCTAGCAACATATGAGGTGACGCCAGCTTTATCTGCATGACATGAATTAGAATAAGTTACACCATCACATCCACAGACAGGATCATATACCTCTATACAAAAGATAGAGTCGTTAATAAGAGTAGAATCTATACAATTTCCACTCTGTATTGAGGGAGTAGATACACAATTATTATTTTTTTCACAACTTATAAAAGCGATAAATAAAACTGAAATTAAAAGTATCCTTTTCATAATTTTTAGTTAAATAATTAATAATGATGTACTTATACGATAAATATCTAAAATTTACTATTCGTCTAAGAGTGAACTTTCTAATAATTTTTTCTCTAAAAAATTTAGCACACTAAATTTTTACTGTAACACCATTTTTTTATTCTATTTATATGTTATTAGTGAACATATAATTACATCTATCTGATTATAATATTTCCATTGTTCTACTTTCAAATGATCACAATATATTCCTTCTCTTTATAAATTTACATTAGGAAACTAACTTTAAGAATAGCATAAGTATTATGCAGTTTGCTCTTGTTTTGATCGTGATGCGATTTTAGTGTATTTTATCATATAATTCATCTATTACAGATCTTTTATTACCACATCTTACTATGATCTATAACATTACGAAAGTACTTTCCTAGTCTAAATAATTCTTCTTGTAGGTCGTCGATTTTAGCAGTCGTTTTTGTATTCATTTGTTAACTAATTATACGTCCATCTTGCATAGTAAGTGTACGATCGCTTAACTTGGCAAGTTCTTGATTATGTGTTACGATCAAGAATGTTTGGCCCATTTCGGACTGCAACTTCTTGAATAAATTATGAAGGTCATCAGAACTACTTGCATCAAGATTACCTGTTGGCTCATCGGCGAATATTACCGCAGGATCATTTATTAATGCTCTAGCCACAGCTACTCTTTGTTGCTCACCTCCTGAAAGTTCTTGCGGTTTATGATCCATTCTATCTCCTAGTCCCAAGTAATCTAGTAATTCCTTGGCTTTATTTTCTGCTTTAGTTGCACTAGTGCCTCGAATATGTGCAGGTATAGTTATATTCTCTAAAGCAGTAAATTCATTGAGTAAATGATGAAATTGAAAGACAAATCCTATTGTTTCATTTCTAAATTTGGCCAAATTGTTCTTATTAAGGCGAGTGGTATCTACACCATTGATAATAATAGTTCCTGCGTCTGAATGATCCAAAGTACCTACAATGTGGAGTAATGTACTCTTACCTGCGCCAGATTTCCCTATGATGCTCACGATCTCTCCTTTTGTTATATCTATATCTACACCTTTGAGGACTTGTAGGTCTTCGTAGGATTTGATTATGTCTTTACCTTGTATCATGTTCTAACTTTATCTTTGAAATATCTTTATCAATATTTCAAATCTAATTTTTTTAATTAATAAATAGCAATTAACTACAGAAATCGTATTTATAGAGTTAGAACAAATTACAGAAATAAAATGTGTATTCTTCGGATTATTTGTGTTTAATAAAATAATAATTCAACTACTTCTGTTATTACTATTCAATTGGGAAAGTTATTTTTAGGACTCTTCTATTGGAAAAAAATTACATTTAAATATTTTTTAACTAATAGGTTCGTTTCATAATTATATGAAGATACTACAACTTTGCAAGAAATTCCCTTACCCTCTCAAAGATGGAGAGTCTATTGCAGTAACTTATCAAAGTAAAGCATTTCATGAATTTGGCTGTGAGATAACTCTTTTAGCTATGAATACAACAAAGCACTATACTGAGATCGGGAAGTTGCCAAATGACTTCAATCATTATAAAGAAATACATGTAACGGATATTGACAATAGAGTTAAGGTATTAGAGGCTTTTGCCAACCTATTTTCTAGTAAGTCATACCATATCTCGAGATTTGATTCGAAAGAGTATAGTGATAAATTAATAGCACTTCTACAGGATAATGAATATGACGTCATTCAGTTGGAAACTCTTTATCTCACCCCTTATATAGATACAATTAAGCAACATAGTAATGCTATTGTATCTATGCGCTCACACAATGTAGAGTTTGAAATCTGGGAGCGAATATCTGCGAATACCAAATTTTTACCCAAAAAGTTGTATCTCAAATACTTAACAAAGAAGTTAAAGAACTTCGAACTTACTCATATTAACGATTATGATTATCTTGTCGCCGTTACCGATCGTGATCTTCAAAAGTTTAAGAAATTAGGATATAAAAATGGTGCAATGGCATCACCCATTGGACTTCAAGTAGATAGATATGTAGAGAATACCACTCCGCTTCAAGGCAAAGACATCTCTTTCATAGGTTCTATGGATTGGTTGCCTAATATAGAAGGCCTGGAATGGTTCTTAAAAGAGGTGTGGACTATATTTAGTAAGCAGAATCCTGAAGTGAAATTTCATATTGCAGGACGAAATACACCCAAATGGATAACTAATCTTGATCTTGATAATGTAGTTGTACACGGAGAAGTGCTTGATGCTTTGAAGTTTATGCAAAAATATCCTATTATGGTAGTTCCTTTATTTTCAGGTAGCGGTATGCGGGTAAAGATTCTTGAAGGACTAGCTCTTGGAAGAGTAGTTGTATCTACTACTTTAGGTAAAGAAGGGATAGAAGCAAATCATGGAGAACAGATATTTGTAGCAGATACAGCTATGGAATTCGTTGCCGTGCTCACTGAGTGTACAAAAGATCTTCCACTAATGCAGACAGTTGCTGATAATGCAGTAACTTTGATCAAAGATAAATACGACCATAAAGTTAATGCTCGTAAGCTATTAGAAAAATACAAGTCAATACTTTTATCTGATGCCGACGGTTAATATCTACACTGAACTATCTGAATATGCTTGTCATGTATCTATCCCTGTGCAATGGGGAAATATGGATGCTTTTCAACATGTCAATAATGTAATCTACCTCGGATGGGTAGAGTCTGCCAGAGTAAAATACTTTGATGAATATCTTTGTAAAAACAATTTGAACAATTTAGAAGTTGGACCTATATTGGCTTGGCAAGATTGTAAATATCTCTTTCCCGTGACTTACCCAGACACTGCAGAAGTTGGATTCAGAGTGTCTGAGGTCAAATCTGATCGTATTCTCTGTGAAGCTCGCATATTTAGTAAAAAACATAATAGATTAGTAGCTATTGCTAATAACGTGATTATGCCATATAGTATTAAGTCGCAATCGAAGACTAAAATACCTTTGGAATGGATAGATGCTATAGAGGAATTACAAGGATAACTTCGACCTTGATATACTCTCGTTTAATCCTTTTGTAAAATTTCTAAAATCCTATTAAAGTCTCTATCATTATTAAACTTAATGACGAATTGACCTTTACCCTTAGTATCTCTTTTGATTTCTACCTTAGAACCAAACTGATCACGGAGTTCATCTCTGATCGCCACTACCTCAGATGGTAAAGAACTACCTGAATGGGTATTAGATGATGTGCTACTTCCTTGGTTTGATGATTCACCGCCTCTGATGAGTTGCTCAAGTGCACGTACAGATAACTTATTTTCTACAGTACGGTGAAAATATGTTAGTTGCAGTGATACATTATCTACACCAGCTAATGCCCGTGCGTGACCCATACTGATCTGATCTTTCTTGACACCGGCTTGTATTACAGGAGGCAACTTGAGCAGTCTTATATAGTTGGTAATTGTACTTCTATTCTTCCCTACACGGCCAGATAATTCTTCGTGTGTGAGTTTACATTCATCTATTAGTCTCTGGTATGATATAGCTACTTCTACGGCATTGAGTTCAGATCGCTGAATATTCTCAACTAAAGCCATTTCTAGCATTCCTTGATCATCAGCGATGCGGATATAAGCAGGTACAGCATTCAATCCAGCCATCTTAGAGGCACGAAGTCTTCGTTCTCCAGATATTAATTGGAATTTGTTGCCGCCAAGGGACCTTACAGTGATTGGTTGTATCAGTCCATAAGTTTTAATTGATTTAGCTAGATTCACCAGTTCTTCAGGATCGAATTCTGTTCGAGGCTGAAATGGATTGATTTCAATGTCCTCCAGGGATATCTCAGCGATACTACTAGAGAGTTCTTTGACGATTTCTTTAGTCTGAGGAAGTGATGTCTTATCTTCGATGTTAGAAAGGAGCGCACGTATCCCTCTTGATAATTCTTTCTTCTTTGCCATTTCGTAAAAATATTTATAATTATTCGGATTCGTTGAGATATAAAAATTCGGCCGCAAGATTCATGAAGTTGATAGCTCCTTTACTAGCTGCGTCATACAAAAGTACAGGCTGACCCATACTCGGCGATTCTCCTACTTTAGAGTTGCGATGTATCAATGTATCAAATACATGATCCGTAACATGCTCTCTCACTTCACTTACTACTAGCTTAGCCATTCTAAGGCGTTTGTCATACATTGTTAGCACGACCCCTTCTATTTTGAGATCAGGATTTATACTATTTTGGATAAGTGAAATTGTATTTTTCAGTTTACCGTATCCTTCCAGTGAGAAGAACTCACATTGTACAGGTACTAACACAGAGTCCGCAGCGGTCAATGCATTGATCGTGATCAACCCCAATGAAGGAAGGCAGTCGATGAAGACGTAGTCATATAAGTCTTTGATTGCCGCCACTACGGTTTTCATACGAAATTCGCGCTGTAGTACACTTGCTAACTCCAGATCTGCACCTACAAGATCAATAGATGATGGTATTATGTCTAGATTGGGCGTTTCAGTAGCTACGATTGCCTCCTTAGGATCTTCACCATGGACTACAAGATCGTAGATATCTATCTGATCTTCTTCGGTTACTACTCCCACTCCAGAGGTTGCATTAGCTTGAGGATCAGAGTCAATAATCAGTACTTTCTTTCCTAGTAAAGCTACGGCAGCCGCTAAGTTGATTGCCGTAGTAGTTTTTCCGACTCCTCCTTTCTGATTCGCTATTGCTATTACTTTACCCATATAGTGATTGTAGTATTATTTAGTTTACTGATAAGCAAAGTTAATTCTTTACCCCTGATATCATCATTTCCATCATACGAATGTTTTGAATGGAATTTTAGTTTCATAGTAAAGCAATATCTTATATCTTGATGATTTGGGATATATTTTGCCTTTAATGAATTCAGAACCTTTAGATATAGACTGCTCAATTGACCACTAACTTAATTTGATTACTCTCAACCAAACACCAATAGATATGTTATTTTTATTCACGTAAACGTAATCGAACACATGATCCTTATACTATCAGGAACCAACAGACCAGGAAGTAATACTCGCAAAGTAGCAGAGTATGTACTTAAAGCCACTAAAGAAATAACCGGGTTGGAAGTAAAGCTTCTATCCTTAGAAGATATACCGCATAGTATATTTCACGATCAAATGTACTCAGGCGATGATATGCCAATGGAGATAATAGCGATCCAAGAAGAATATATATTTCCAGCGGAAAAAATGGTCATACTGACCCCTGAGTATAATGGTAGTTTCGCGGGTGTGCTCAAGATGTTTATAGATGCACTCAGTGTCCGTAAGTATGCAGAAAATTTCAAAGGAAAATCTGGCGCACTCATAGGAGTTTCTTCTGGACGTGCTGGAAATCTTCGCGGTCTAGAGCATCTCACTGGATTATTTCATTACCTAGGTATGCACATTCACCCTGCCAAATTGCCAGTATCAAGTATTAGTGAAGTCATGAACGATGGTAAATTAAATGAACCTACTCAAGAGGCTATCAATGAATTGCTAAAAGGATTTTTGTTAGGTTAGAATTGTGTAGTTAATAAGTTGTTTTATTAAACCTCTTGTACTTATTCATTATCTTCATCCAAATTCAATAGTTTATATAGATGAACCTTATGTTTAGGACACTTATATTATTAATTTTTATTGTTTTCACATTTTCATGTGGATCTAGGCAAGCGCGAGAGCACAAAGTCTTGCGTTACAATCAATCTAATCATATTACTTCTCTAGACCCTGCATTTGCAAAAAGTCAGAATAATATTTGGTCAGTATTGCACTTATTCGATGGATTGGTAGAGCTAGATGATTCTTTGAATGTCAGTCCCGCTATAGCAAAAAGTTGGTTGATTTCCGAAGATGGATTGGACTATACCTTTTACCTTAGAGAAGATGTCTATTTTCATGAAAACGATTGCTTTAGTAATGGTAGTAGAAAAGTTGTTGCTTCAGATTTTGAATATAGCCTTACAAGGTTGATTGATTCTAAAATCAGCTCCCCTGGATCATGGCTATTTAAAGATAAGATCAGAGAGAAAAGACCTTTTGAAGCCATTGATGATACTACTTTTGTACTACATTTGACTAGGCCATTCATTCCTATGCTAGGGATATTGACCATGCAATATTGTGCAGTAGTACCACAAGAATGTATAACATATTATGGATCTGATTTTGCTCAAAGCCCAGTAGGAACAGGAGCATTCAAATTCAAAAAGTGGATTGCTAATCAAGCGCTTTTTCTCAATCGTAATGACAATTACTACAAAGGTCCTTCAAAGCTAGAAGGTATAAAAACTAGTTTTATGGCAGATAAGAAAATCGCTATGTTAGAATTGTTAAACGGGAATATCGATTTTGTCAATGGTCTAGAGTCTTCGTTTATCAATAAGTTACTAGACAAAAATGGAGTGCTCTTACCCGAGAAAGAAAATCACCTCAAATTATCTAAGTCTCCTTATCTCAATTCGGAATATTTGGGAATCAACTTAGAGGCTTGTTCACCTAAAAGCCCTCTACGTATCAAAGAAATTCGTCAGGCAATAAACTATGCGATAGATCGTAAATTAATGCTCACAGCGCTTAGAAACAATGTTGGTCAGCCAGCAGATAGTGGTTTTGTACCAACAGGATTACCGTCACACGATAAGGAATCTGTGCCTGGTTATGAGTACAATTTGCAAAAAGCAAAAACTTTATTGTTGGAAGCTGGATATCCTAATGGAAAAGGTCTGGAGGCTATAGCGCTTTATACTAATAAAGATTACTTGGACATCACGACATTCGTTGCTAGGCAACTACAAAAAATTGGTTTATTAGTAACGATTGAAGTTTTGGAATCTGCGATCCTCAGGGATGGTATGCGGAAAGGATCAATTCCTTTTTTTAGAGCTAGTTGGATTGCTGACTATCCTGATGCAGAGAGTTTTCTTTGTATGTATTACAGTAAGAATCCTGCTCCACCCAATTATACTAGATTTAACGATGATAACTTTGATAATCTTTACGAGCAATCTATCAAAGAAACAGATATAACTAAGAGATATAAACTCTACCAAACTATGGATAGAATATTGGTAGATGAAGCACCAGTCATATTCTTGTTTTATGATGAAGCATCAAGATTTCATAGTTCGCAACTAAAGGGTGTATCAGAAAACGGACTTAATCTGTTGAAGGCATGGCAATTGGAGTTAGATGATATTTCACCATCTCTACCAAATAAATAATACAATAATATCTTGTATTGATTATAACAAAAAAAGGCTGGATGTTCTAACACAACCAGCCTTTTAAACCAAGCAAAAAACTTTTATTATTTAAATGAATATCACTGTTAAGTGCTCTAAAAAAATACCATTGAGAGTACCCACAAACGGATTATTCATTTTTGACGTTCCATAAGAAAAGTACTCTTTAACTCTTATTAAGGCTGTGAACCATCCTTCTTTAGAAAGTCTCTATTCTTTTTTAAAACTGATAGGCAGAGTATATACATTGTTAACTAGCATATTTTTACTGTTGAAAGTTTTATAGTTAAGTTTCCTTTTGATTATACTGCCTATCTCATCGTGGAAAGTTTGGATTACTACCATTTCGTTGAATGAGTTGACTATGAAAAAGACTCTAGCTTTCTTGATTATCATTTTAGACTGATCAAAATCTATTTTTTTAACGATATCTTATATTTTCTCTAAAGCTTTAGATGTTTTTCTTTCGGTAGGGTTAAAGCTTATAAAATTAGGTAAAATGAATGCCAGAGCCATTAATAGCAGTAAAATATTCTATTTAAAACCATAATTGGTTTAGTCTTGTGAAGTTTAGTAGTAACTATGATTCGGTAATTTAATACTTGTAAAGTTGATCGGTCGATATTTTGTTAATAACCATATCTCTCTCGATCTTAGGCTACAAATAGGGATGTGAATTTCATAATTTTCACTCTGATTGAAAGTAATATCAACCTAAAAAATGAATGAGTTAAAGGAATCGACGAATGGATTAAAATTATATATCAGAAAATTGTGATTCGGAGAAATATATTTTCCTAAAGTGAAATTACGAGATAACGAAAAGTCGTTTTACTTGCAAATAAAGAAAGTTTTAAAAGAATTAATCAGACAGAATAATAATTAAGGTGTTCTTCATATTCTGATGATAGTCAGAATTACTATACAAAACTATACAGCCAGAGGTATTAAAATCATAAGATCATAGATGGCTATTATAATAATTAGCCGAGGAGTTAGTTAGATCTCCTAACCTTGATACAAAAAAGGAACTTCCTACTAGGAAGTTCCTTTTTACTCTTATTAGTTCTAGCAATTATGCTAATCTTTAGTTGCCTATTCAGCAACGTCTTTTGGAGGATTAGCTTCAGTTGACTCACTTTCAGAAGATCTAGCTTCATCCGTGCCTACTTCTAATTCTGGTGCCTCCTCTTTTTTCTCCTCTAAAGACTTTGGTTTTGGAGATTTCTTACCGGGCTTTACATTAATTGCACTAAGTCCTTTAGGGCCTTTCTCAGTTTCGAACAATACTCTGTCACCTTCATTTAAATCTTCTACTTGGATATTGTTAATATGAACGAAGATACTTTCTTCTGAATCTAAATCCAAAATGAAACCATATCCCTTCTCATGATTGAAAAACTTCACTTTTCCTTCTCTGACAGGGTCAAATTCAACTTTTTCACGACGAGGAACTCCTAGCATGATATCTGATGCCTTGATCACTTTTTTCTTTATATTTGGATCGGGCTTTTCAGTAGTGAGATTACCATCTTCATCTACATAACGAATCAGATCTTCGAAAGCAACTGGACCTTTCTCTTCTCTCTCTAATTTACGTTGTTCACGCCTTTCCGCTTTCTCTTGTTTCTTTTTGAGGCGTTTTTTCTCTTTTTCTTTCTTGTTGTATGTTTGCTGTGATTTAGCCATAAAGTACTTAAGTAATTAATTAATATTATTGCGATAAAGAAGTGAAGTTTTGAGAGAAATTACATTACTACCAAAAAGCTTCGAGGTCACTGTGTTTGTTGGACTCAACGAAGATAACATTCTGTCAGACAATAATTACAACACAGACGGATATTTATAGTTCTGATGTCCTTGTCTAAGGACGTTCTTATTTTCAGGTTATATGGTATATACGCGCACTTTTCTCTTCTTAACTCTCTGATTATCAACTTTTTGAATAACACTCTTGAGTGCAGAAGTAGACACGGCAACAAAAGCACAGTCCGATTTAAGCTCGATTATTCCTAATTGATCCTTTTTAAGTTTGCCTATTTTAAAGAATAATCCTGCGATATCACCCTTCGAAATCTTATCCTTTCTACCTCCAGAAATAAAGAGAGTAGTCCAAATAGATTTGGTGATCTTATGGTTTTCGGTCAATTTTTCTTCAGGTAGCCCATAGATAAAATCCGGTAATTCCTCGTCTTTCCAATGGAGTACATATGCTGTACCGTCACTATGCATTCTAGCAGTACGTCCATTTCTATGCGTAAATTCCTCTTCTCTTATTGGTAGATGGTAGTGTATGATAAATTTGATCTCTGGTACATCTATACCTCGTGCCGCTAGATCAGTTGCGATTAGCAACTGATGTGTACCATTTCTAAACTTAAGTAGCGCTCTTTCTCTATCATGCTGGTCCAATCCGCCATAGAAGCATCCATGGGGAATATCGCAGTCATCTAAGTGATCGCTTACTCGATTGATAGCGTCTTTGAAATTGAGAAATACAATGGCTGGCTGATTTCCTAAATGTCTTATAGCTGTTACAAGAGTATCTAGTTTATCCTTGTCTGGAGAAATAATAGCTTTGATATCCAGTTTTTTGACTCCATCAGCGAGATAATCGATAGTCATAGGTTTTTTGAGACCCACAAAATCAGGGATATCAACGCCTTGAGTGGCTGAAGTCATTATCTTTCGATAAGCATTCGGTAGATTATAGATGATCTCATCCATTTCTTCCTCAAAGCCTATCTCAAGTGACTTATCAAATTCATCTAATATAAATGTCTTGACCCACTCTGTAGAGAAAGTGCCTCGTCTCATATGATCAGCTAGTCTACCAGGAGTGCCGATGATCAGATGAGGGGTATGCGCCAGTTCCATCTTGTCTTTGGAGAAAGGGCGACCACCATATACAGTATTGATCTTATATCCACTACCCATATCTCTAGCCACTTGCTCAATCTGTATGGCCAATTCTCTAGAGGGTACTATGATCATCGCTTGTACCTCAGGGATGTCTTCATCTAGTATTGTGATCAAGGGTAGTAAGAATGCCAAGGTCTTACCTGATCCAGTAGGAGAGAGGAGTATTACCTCATCCACAGAATCTATAGCCAAGGCAGCTTGCTCTTGCATTTCATTGAGTGCTTCGATGCCTAACTTGGATAATATTGCTGATTGAGATTTTCGGGTACTTTTCATACAGTAAAGATATGTATTGGATTGGCATAATGTACGAATGAAGATTATTGATTAATTATAAACGAAATACTAAATGAAGGTTAGTCTTCAGATTAAATTTTTTTGAATTTGATGGTGGAAGTGTACAAATTAAACACCAAGCTTTTCTACGCTTTTTACCTTCTCTTCTTTTGTCAATGTTGTAATTTATATAGATACTTCCTAAACTCATTAACATTCTACATTCAGATTTTACATCACTTCCTTTTTAATAATTTTTTTAAAGAATTAGAAAAAGACAGAAGTGACAGAACAAAATCTTTTCTTGGATATTACACATTACTCATATTTCCATTAGTATTAGATTGTAATATGTCATTTTTCACTTCTATAACTAGAGAGTTACCTTTTTCATAGGAATCTATTGCTTAAGAAGGTTACCCAGAAGTCTACTAATGTTACTAGTGTATTTTGCCGCCAAATATTAATGCTCTAGCGTAGATTTTATTTTGCTAGTTAACTGTAATAATCAAGTGAAATTAGCACAGATTCTGGATTAACTTGATTGTAAATATTATAATACTCATTAAGAGCATTGAACCCTTTAGAATCTGGATTTTCGGAATTTTCCCATAATGAGATTAAAAGATCATCATTGATATCACTTTGGCAAAACCCACTCACTACAATTTATGCACCTAAAATAATTAATATCAAAAATTTCATTGTTTGAAATACACACGATTTCTTACTTTCCGAATTTAAAATAATGCCAAGATTCTATCTACTCCTCCAATATCTTCTTCATTTCATGTAATTTCATCATGCACTCTAAAGGAGTCAGTTGATTGAGCTGTAGATTACTGATCATTTCTTTGAGTTGACCAGCAGTAGGATCGGCGGTTTCGAAAATGCTGAGTTGTAAGGCTTGTGTCGAGAGTGCTTTCATGGTCTCAGTGCTATCGAGAGATGATTTACCTCCGCTTTCAATTGATTTTTGCTCTAGTGTAGTGAGTATCTCCGTAGCTCTGAGCACAATACTCTTAGGCATACCAGCCATCTGTGCTACGTGGATACCAAAGCTATGGTGACATCCACCTTCGATCAATTTACGTAAGAAGAATACCTTATTGCCGACTTCCTTAGTAGCTACGTTGTAGTTCTTGATCCGTGGATATTTTTCTGCTAGCTCATTGAGCTCATGGTAATGTGTAGCAAATAGGGTCTTAGGCTTTGATTCGTTATGATTGTGTAAGTATTCGGCGAGAGACCATGCGATAGATATACCATCATAGGTCGATGTACCTCTTCCGATCTCATCTAATAGTATGAGACTTCGATTAGAAATGTTATTCATAATACTGGCGGTCTCATTCATCTCTAGCATGAATGTAGATTCTCCACTAGATATATTATCGGAGGCACCGACACGAGTAAATATCTTATCCAAAATACCTAAGGTCGCTGTCTCTGCAGGTACATATGATCCCATCTGCGCCATGAGGCAGATCAATGCGGTCTGACGCAATACGGCAGACTTACCAGACATATTGGGTCCGGTGATCATCATAATCTGTGTATCCTCGCTGTCTAGTCTGATATCGTTAGGTACATAGGTCTCATCGAGTTTCATCTGCTGCTCTATAACAGGGTGACGACCATTCTTGATATCTATGATAAGGCTATCGTCGACTACAGGTTTACAATATTGTTGTCTGATTGCTACTTTGGCAAATGATATGATTGCATCTACAGTAGCTATGATATGCGCATTTTGCTGTAGCTCACTTATATAGGCTGCTACTCGAGTGACTAGCTCATCGAAGAGCTGTACTTCCAATCCTCCGATCTTATCTTCTGCACCTAAGATCTTTACTTCTAGGGTTTTGAGTTCGTCGGTGATATATCGCTCGGATCCAGTTAGTGTCTGCTTTCGCACCCAATTGTCAGGGATGAGTCCAGCATTTTTATACTTATTAGTGACTTCTAGATAGTAGCCAAATACATTATTGAATCCTATTTTGAGATTGGTGATCCCAGTCTTCTCGGCTTCTTGCTTTTGGATATTGAGAAGTATCGATTTAGCATTTTTGACGATGTTGCGATATTCGTCCAACTCTTCATTGTATCCTTCTCTGATGGCTCCACCTTTATTGATGAGGGTTGGAGGTTCCTCTGATAAAGCAATTGATATATCATCTCTGAGTACCGCACATTCATTGAGCATCTCTGATTGATCTACGAGCTCCGTGATCTTAGTCTCGAGCAGCATCTTCTTGATGTCTGGTATCTCATTTATCGATTGGAATAGATGATGCAGCTCTCGAGGATTGATCCTTTCCATCGCTACTTTAGAGACTAGACGCTCTATATCACCCATACGTCTCCAGATGCTTTCGTATGATTCTATCTGATCAGGCTGACTGTAGAAATAGTCTACCATATTGTGTCTCGCTCCGATTCTCTCCACAGATAGGAGAGGGAGGATTACCCATCTACGTAGTAGCCTTCCTCCCATAGGAGTGATCGTTTTATCGAGTACATCTATTAATGGTTTGCCTGTCTCATGTACACTATGCACAAGCTCCAGATTACGGATAGTAAATCTATCTAGCCAAACATATTGTTTCGATTGAATCCGGCTGATCCCTGTCAAATGTCGGAGATGATCGTTTTGAGTAGTACTGAGGTAATAGAGTATCGCTCCAGCGGCAGTTTGTCCGACAGTATGTTTGTCTACACCGTAGCCTTTAAGGTTTTTGACATTGAAATGTTCAAGTAATTGTTCTCTACCATGATCTTCAGAGAATACCCATTCATCTAGATTAAAGGTATAGAATCCATCTCCTAAAGTATTGTCAAACAATGCTTTATGCGACTTAGCATATATTATCTCTGAAGGGTTGAATCCATGAATCAGTTTTTCGATCTCAGTAGGGGTCCCTTGACTCAAGAGGAATTCTCCAGTAGATATATCTACAAATGCGATTCCCCAAATCTTCTTATCTGCTATGTGAAGGGCACAGAGGTAGTTATTGCTGTTATAATTTAGTATGGTATCATCTATCGTTACGCCTGGGGTTACTACATTGATCACACCCCGTTTTACGATTTTCCTTTCTTTGGAAGGTTTTTCTAACTGCTCGCAAATCGCCACTCGATACCCAGAACGTACTAACTTGGGCAGATATGTATCTAAGGAGTGGTAAGGAAATCCAGCTAAAGGAATATCGGAGCCTCCATTGTTACGACTCGTCAGTATGATATTAAGTATGCGAGAGGTTTTTTCAGCATCTTCACCAAAGGTTTCATAGAAGTCCCCCACTCTAAATAGAAGTATAGCATCAGGATACTGTGCTTTCATAGCAAAGTACTGCTGCATGAGTGGTGTTACTCTTCCTGCCTTCTTAGGATGTTTAGTGCTTGATTTTGCCAATGTGTACTATCCTCTGGTATAGCTTCCAAAGGTATTCTTTTGATTACGTATTAAGAAAAATAGTTTGGATGAATTTGATTGTTTAGATTTTGAGTCATCGAGGTAGTCATCCAATAATGCTATATCTATTGTATTTCGAGCTTTCTTTATGATAATCATAAAACATAGATTCGTAATAGCGCACACTCACAAACTTATTCTATCAAAATAAACATTTACATATGTGCTCAAGATGATTAATGCCTTGGAGTATGTCCATATTTGGGCTTGTTGAGTCTGGATTATGAACGTTCAAGATTGCACATGAGGATAGGTTACAAAAACAAATATTATTGACAATTACAGAACAATTTAATATACTTATTGACGAGTAATATAAGTCGTTGAAGGATGCAATATCTTTAATTACAATCTTGATAGTATGAGTGGATGGAGATGTAAACGGTTCTCAGTGGCGATTACTGTCAGAATAAAGGAATATAAAAGCTGTTTTGATCTTAGATTGGATCTGCTTTCTTTTTAGATGAATCCGCCTGAGAAACTACAGCAAAATATTTAAATAAGTAGAATTTCGAATTTCTGCAATATTTTTTCACCAGAGTAAAAGGGAAGATTTGTTAAGGAATGGCAAATCCTTGGAGTGATTTTAGTGAATTCATTTTGGTTTAGTATTTAGTAACGAACAAGTAAAACTTCTTCTAAAAGTGCATTTTATTTGGTCCGTTTTGAAGAAGCAAATTAAATGAACGCCTAACTAGCTAAGTGACGTAACGAGTATTAAAATAATGGTAGACAGTATATTCTAAAACAAACTACTCTCACAACATTACGAACGTGGTTTTTTTATTTTTGCATTGTGAAAGAAGTAAGAAAAATACTAGAGTACCCAATCGCTCCGCCTGTTTGTTCAGCTGCCCTTTAGGACTGTCAAGCAGCTACATAAATTAACAACTTTCATGCTTCTCTACCAGAGCATAATAAGCCGTGGTATAAAAATTCTTGATATAAGGAAGATTTCTAAAAGGTGAAAGAACAGTTTTTGGCTCAAGCCCAAATTTCCACTTATAAATAGGGTTAAAAAGCCAATGCTTGTCAAGGATTACACGATGTCCAGTGTTACGACAGATCCTATTAAATCGCTCTATGGAAATACTAGAATCGTAGATTTCCATCAGCTCATCTATAACCTCTTGCTCATTTTCTCCCATGCTGAGAATAGCTTTGTATATTGGACGAGGTAGTATATGCATCCACCCCCATTTGCGTAGCCATTTGTTTCGACAAAGCTGTTGATGTCCTCCAAATGGCATTAACCATGGTGGGAAACCAAAAAATATCTTTCCATTTGGTTTTAAGAATGAAGATAAGTAGGGAATAAATTCTTCTTGGTTGGGAATATGCTCGATTACATCTTTAAGAATAATGAGATCATATAGATGTCCATCTTCTCCAGGGATAAGGTCGTATAGATTAATAGAACTAAATCTTATTTTGTTACTCTTGAATTCATCGGCTAAAAACTGCTTTGCAAGATCTATTCTTTTTTCTGATAATTCTATACCAGTGCAATTATGTCCCTCTTCAATGAATGCTTTTAATACTCCAGCTTCAGCGCAGCCCAATTCTAATACATCTAAAGACCTAGAAAAATCCATACATGAAGCAACAAAAGGAAAGATGTATAACTTGGAGGTTTGATACTGCATGTTGAAGTATCTCTCTTTATCTTTATGGAATTCGAGCATCTTAGATCTAATTATTTTCCTGTAAATACGGCTCTTCTCTTCTCTACGAATGCTAGAGCTCCTTCCTTACAGTCATCGCTTTCTATACATTGACCAAACTCCTGATGCTCTACTGCATATCCATCTTGAGACTTATCGTAATAAGCATTTACCGCTTTGATCGTCTTAGCTACCGCTAAAGGTCCTTTAGTTGAGATTTTCTTTAATATAGTCGTGGCTATATCCAACGCTTCGTTTTTGTCTTCGGTTACATGATTGACCAAGCCTATATTTTTTGCTTCTTCTGCAGTAATCATATCTGCAGTGAGTAGTAATTCTAAAGCTCTGGACTTACCGATTAATTGCGGTAACCTTTGACTTGCTCCGTACCCTGGCAGCAATCCTAGATTTACTTCTGGTTGTCCAAATTTAGCGTTCCGGCTAGCGATACGCATATGGCAGGCCATAGATAGTTCACATCCGCCACCAAGGGCAAATCCATTAACTACAGCGATAACTGGTGCATGGAAATTTTCTATAAGCATATAAGTCTCTTGACCATACTTAGATAAAGCCGAACCAGCAGCGGCATCTAAAGAAGCAAACTCTTTGATGTCAGCTCCTGCCACAAATGCTTTGTCTCCGGCACCTGTGATGATTATAGATTTGAGTCCTTCGATTGACTTATAGTCTGAACTAAAAAAGAAGTTGAGCTCGGTCATTACCTTCTTGTTGATGGCATTGAGCGCTTGAGGTCTATTGATCGTTATGATAGCGATCCCATCTTTATTCTCTAGTAGTAATACTTCGTAATCCATACAGCTAAATAATTATTTCTTGTTTCTGCAAAATCTAAATTTAATCACCTCAAATATATGCCGCTAGAGCCAAATAAATAATCTAAATCTCTGGATTAGTTATAATTTCAATAGTAAACGGTGTAATGACTAAACATTATCTTCAGAAATCGTATTTTTATCAAGTATGCAGACTAGTTTGATATCACCTTCTTCTTTTTGTCAATGGGCTCTGATGTTCATGATGACAATGGTTGTATGCAGCTGTGGATTTACCAAAGAAATAAAAAATGGTGAGGCAGCGTACGAGCAAAAAAAGTATGCATTGGCCGCAGATATGCTTAAGGATGAATACAAAAAGCAACCTAATAAAAGGAAAGCGGCTAAACTATCCTATCTGTTAGGGTCGAGTTATGAGATACTCAATGAGATACAAAGATCTATAAGATGGTACGAAAAGGCAGTCAGAGCTGAATATGGTGAGCAAGCAGATCGAGGATTGGCACGAGTACATAAGCAATCTGGTAACTATGCTGCAGCACTTGACATTTGGAAGGTACTCAGTAAAGTGCATACCCAAGATCAGATGATAAAGCGAGAAATAGAAATACTTAAACTAGCTGCAGAATGGGATAGAGATCGGCAGAATACGACTAAGATTTTTGCGTTAGATGGGAATAGTCTATTCAATGATTATATTTCAGCTGTCTATGAAGGTAATTATTTAGTGTTTACAAGTGATAGGAAAGATGCAACAGGGAGTGATGATTATAAGTGGACTGGCAATAAATACTCAGATCTATTTATAATGGATAAAGAGGGTAGAGGAGTAAGGAGGTTTGATGCAGAGATCAATTCTAATTTTAATGAAGGAGCAGCTTGTTTTACGCAAGATTTTAATAAGATCATATTTACAAGGTGTAGTGGAACTGAGACGGCAGATAGCTATTGTAAACTTATGTATGCCAAAAAGAAGGACGGACTATGGACCGAGCCGCAGGTAATAAATTTTGTAGTAGATAATATCAATTACGGTCAACCTGCGTTGATAGAGAATGATAGTGTAATGGTATTCTGTACAAAAGGCCCTGATGGTCCAGGTGGTTATGATTTATACTACTCAGAACTAGTAGGTGATGATGAATGGTCTTCGCCTTATTTAATGCCACGATCGATCAATACTGCAGGGAATGAATACTTTCCCACATCATGTAGAGATACTTTATACTTTTCCTCAGATTATCATCCAGGTTTAGGAGGATTAGATATATTTAAAACATATCTAAAAGATGATGGTAGTTGGTCAGCACCAGTAAATGTTCGTCAGCCAATCAATAGTAGTTACGATGATTTTGGTTTAGTAATAGATGAGTATGCTAGACTAAGAAGGAAAGAAATAGAGAAAGGTTTTTTTAGTACTTCTAGAGGTACAAATGGAAGAGATAATATTTACAGCTTCACTAAATACCAGCTCGAAGAAATTCAAAAAGATACCGTTCCTAAAGAAGATGCTAAAGACGAATTAGCGATATATCTCGCAGGAAAAGTGATTACTCATAGATATGATGATGATGAAGATCCTAATTCGGCAGTGACTGGATTAGAGACATTGTCAGATGCTAGAGTGGAGTTTAGTGGAGATCTAACACTTGATCGTAGATCTGGAAAAGATGGTTTATTTATAGAAAAACTAGACAATGGAAAGGCTTATAGAATCAAAGCATCAAAGCCTGGCTATCTCAGTAAAACTATAAAAGTAAGCACTAGAGAATTGAATCTAAATCCAGATGAAAAAAGTTATACGATCAATGTTGAAATCAAGTTAGATAAGATTTTCTACGATAAAGAAATCATACTTAAAGAAATTTATTATGATTACAATAAATGGGCGATCGTAGATGCAGCCAAACCTACTTTAGATAGGCTATCGACCATTCTAAGAGATAATCCACAGATAAGAATCCAATTATCATCACACACAGATTGTAGAGGTGAAGATGATTACAATGCGGAGCTCAGTCAGAAGAGAGCGCAATCAGCAGTACTCTATTTAGTAGATCGTGGAATACCTTTCGATAGATTGCAAGCACAAGGCTATGGTGAGTCTCAAATAGCTTTCCAAGATTGTGAATGTGAATATTGCACCGAAGCGCAACATGAAATCAATCGTAGGACTACGTTTAAGATATTGAGGTAGAATTTAGTTGGTAGTTTTTATTACTCATTTTGTAACGGCGTCAGCCTTATCTAATTTGTTTCTATTTTAATTATCAGCATAGAGCGTAGTCAAATATCGACTTTTGAGATGTAATGAAATTAGAAGTTGAAGATTTCAAAACTCTTAAAATGAAGATTAGTTGTATCAATTTTCAAATAAGAAATAGTAAATTTTGATAGTACAAAATCTTTGGTTTCACATTAGATAACCATCTCTATAATCTCTTCGAAGGAATACAATTAAGTATGGTTGGAGACTACAAGCATTCGGTATCTCTGCTTTTTGGAATTTTGTGATACGACTTTCGAGGTTTCAAAAATCTCAAAATTCTTATCGCTTTCATACCACTAAATTCACCATCCTTCCTGGTACAACTATCACTTTCTTGGGCTTTGTCCCGTCCAATAATGATATTACATCCGGATTGCTAGTTACGAATTCGATGACTTCGTCTCTGGATAATCCTGAAGCGATACTGAGTAGTATTTTCTTTTTACCGTTGAAGCAAATTGGATATTCTTTACTCGCTTCTACCAAATACTTGTCTTCATGAATAGGATAATCAGCGTGGTGAACGCTACTTGCGTTACCTAGCTTATGCCATAGTTCTTCGGCTACAAATGGCGCAAATGGTGCGATTAATCTTACTAATGGTTCAAGTGCTGCTTTACTAGTAGTATTAAGTTTTCGCAGTTCATTGACGCAGATCATAAATGCACTTACTCCGGTATTGAAGGAAAATCGGGCAATATCATCGTTGAGCTTTTTGATACATGTATGTACTACTTTCATTTGTTGCGGAGTAGCCTCTGTATCAGTTACAAGCCATCCATTTTGTTCCTCATCAAATAGTCCCCAAAACTTACGCAAGAACTTAAATACTCCATCGATACCATTAGTATCCCACGGCTTACTCTGCTCTATTGGTCCAAGAAACATTTCATACATGCGGAAACAATCTGCTCCGTATTTTGCTACTACATCATCGGGGTTCACTACGTTGTGATATCTCTTACTCATTTTTCCGACTTCAGAGATCGTCACGAATTTGAAATCTTCTTCAGCACATCCGACCACTACACTATCTTTCATCACTCCATTCACTCCGTTGAAAATTGCTCCTTTATAGTCAGGGCGAAAATCTATGAATTGTCTTATTCCTTCAGCACTGAGGTGACTATCTGAAGTACTATAATCTGTTACAAAATCTACATGTGTATTGATCTTGGCATAGTCATTATCATCTTTCACTTGCTCCTTACTACAGAATTCTCCAGAATCTTTGTGAAGATATAGCGACTCTATCACACCTTGGATCATTCCTTGATTTACCAGCTTTTTGAACGGCTCCTTGGTAGGTACTAATCCTTTGTCGAATAAAAATTTATGTACGAATCTACTGTACAATAAGTGTCCTACAGCATGCTCTGTTCCGCCAATGTATAGATCCACATCTTGCCAGTAATTAAGTGCTTCTGTAGAAGCAAATTGTCCCGGATTATTAGGATCCATATATCTAAGGAAATACCAACTTGATCCTGCATATCCAGGCATCGTATTAGTCTCCATTTTATAACCATCTCTATTGACCCATTCGCTTGCTTTACTCAATGGAGAGTTTCCATCGGTAGTCGGTTTGAAATCCGATACCATTGGAAGTTCTAATGGTAATTGGTCTGATGTAAGAGGATGACTTACACCGTCTGCATCATACTTGATAGGGAATGGTTCACCCCAATATCTTTGTCTACTGAAGTTAGCATCTCTTAGCTTATAATTGATCTTACGAGCGCCGATCCCCATTTCTACCATCTTCGTGATGGATGCTTTAATCGCATTTTTTACGGAAAGACCATTGAGGAATTCAGAATTGATCATCTTTCCTTCTTTGTCACCTTTTCCAGAGTTAGGATATTCAGATTGATCAACTACTTGTGTGATGGTTAGATCATATTTCTTTGCAAAATTGAAATCTCTTTCATCATCACTTGGTACGGCCATGATCGCACCTGTACCGTAATCCTTAAGTACATACTCACCGATCCATACAGGGAGTTTCTCACCAGATATTGGATTAGTAGCATAAGCACCTGTGAATGCTCCAGTCACTTCTTTTACTTCTGATATACGTTCTCTCTCGGATCTACTATTTGTATATTCCAGATATGCAGCTACTGCTTCTTTTTGAGCATCAGTAGTGATCTGTGCCACTAAGTCATGCTCTGGAGCCAATACCATATATGTTGCTCCAAAAATCGTATCAGGTCTTGTTGTAAATATTTCGATAGATTGATTACTATCCACTAATGGGAAAAACATTTGTGCTCCTTGGGATTTTCCGATCCAGTTGGCTTGCATCGCTTTGAGTGCGTCAGACCAATCAACATCATCAAGATCCTTAAGTAGTCTTTCGGCAAATGCTGTAGTGCGGAATGACCATTGCATCATTGCTCGCTTCTCTACAGGGTAGCCACCACGCTCAGAGACACCATTTTGTATCTCATCGTTTGCTAGGACAGTTCCTAGAGCTTCACACCAATTAACATATCCGGTCTTACGGTATGCCAATCTATAGTTCATGAGTACATCATCCTTCTGTTTAGGTGAGTATGCTGACCATTCTTTAGCAGTGAATGTTTCTTCTTGGCTACTATTTGATGTAGCGTTATTGTTTCCTTCTTTTTCAAATTGATCGACTAAGCCAGTTATAGGCATTGACTTACCAGCTAGAGTATCAAAGTAATGATCAAAAAGCTGAAGGAATATCCATTGTGTCCACTTATAATATTTAGGATCAGAAGTATTTACCGCTCTGTCCCAATCATAATTGAATCCTATATTATCTAATTGTGCTCTATATTTAGCAGTATTCTCAGCGGTAGATTCTGCTGGATGTACACCTTTTTGAATAGCATATTGTTCCGCAGGTAGTCCAAATGCATCATATCCCATAGGGTGTAATACATTGAACCCATTCTGACGCTTCCATCTCGCAAATATATCAGCAGCGATATAACCCAATGGGTGTCCGACGTGTAGACCAGCACCTGAGGGATATGGGAACATAGATAATACATAGTACTTAGGTCTGCTCGTATCGTTGGTTACTTTGTAGACTTGATTGTCTGACCAATATTGCTTCCACTTACTTTCTTGATCACTTGGCTTATAGCTCATATCTGTTGCTGTATATTTTAAAACAAGACACAAAGATATGAAATTGGTTAGATGATTGAAATGGTTCCAAGGGTATTAAAGTTATCAGTATTCAGGCTCTTAGGCCTACACTATTTCTGCAGGAAGCCCTATGATGTGTAAGTTGTTGTCCTTTTCAAAATGGACTTATACTTTTTTAGAAGTATTATATATAGTTACATCGCGAATACAATTGATTTTTATGATAGCAGTAGTACTGTTGAAAAATGCTGTAAAGTCACCTATCTACCAGTTTTTGACATCAAATTGGATAGTGTATTCTTTTCTAGATGTATCAAGAAAATAGGTTCTCAAACATCTAATTCTGTCGTAATAATGATGTTCGACTTTATCAATTTTTCCATGAAGTAAATTTCCCATTTTAATCCAACTAGCAAATTTATTTTAATAATTTGTAGCTCTTGATAGTCGCAAATATTTTTAAAAAATCTGGTATAATTGAATCTGAACTTTCCGTTAAAAGTTATTTACAAGGCGACACATTATTTAATTTGATTTTCATTAACTTTCTATTGCCTCTATACCAGGTAGTTCTTTACCTTCTAAAAATTCCAACATTGCTCCTCCACCAGTAGATACGAAACTAACTTTTTCAGCTAGTCCAGCTTTATTGATTGCTGATACACTATCTCCGCCACCGATGAGCGTATATGCACCATCAGTAGTAGCGTCTGCTACTGCTTGTGCAGCTGTAAATGTACCTTTGGAGAAAGCTTCCATTTCGAATACACCCATTGGGCCATTCCATAAAACAGTCTTAGATAATTTGATGACGTCTGAGTACACCTGTATCGCCTTACTTCCGATATCTAGTCCCATCCATCCATCTGGAATATTGTCACTGGCTACTACTTTTGTGTTGGCATCTGCAGCAAAATTATCTGCTATTACAGAGTCTTCAGGTAAGTAGATTTTTGTGTTTTCTTTCTTTGCTTCAGCTAAGATATCTCTAGCCATATCTAGATAGTCGTCTTCACAAAGAGAGTTACCTATTGAGCCACCCTGAGATTTAAGAAATGTATACGCCATTCCTCCACCGACTAGGATATTATCCATCACAGGGATTAGGTTTTTGAGCAATTGGATTTTGTCAGATACTTTAGCTCCACCAATGATAGCAGTGACAGGATGCTCCGGACTTTGACTGAGTTTACGTGCATTGCTAAGTTCTGCGTTCATTAACATACCAAATCCTCTTTTGTCTTTGTCAAAAAACTGGGCAATGATGGCTGTACTTGCATGAGCTCTATGCGCTGTACCGAAAGCGTCATTGATATACACATCGGCGAGTTCAGATATTGATTTTGCAAAGTCAGCATCACCTGCTTTCTCTTCATTATAAAAACGGGTGTTTTCTAATAGAAGAATCTCTCCTCCAATCAAAGTGTTTGAAGCATCCACTACCTCTGATCCGATAGTATCATCTACGAAATGCACTTTAGTTCCTGAAAGCTCACTAAGGTGAAATACTAAGTGACTAAGACTAAATTTTATCCGATCGTCACTTTTTGGATTAAGATCTTTTGGCCGTCCAAGGTGAGAACAGAGTATAACTGCCGCACCTTCCGCTAAGGCATACTTAATAGTAGGCATTGCTTTCACCATTCGAGTGTCATCAGTGATATTACGCTCTGGATCTAGTGGTACATTGAAGTCTACACGGATCAGTACTTTCTTATCTTTTATGTTGATGTCTTGGATGTTCATATATTCCTATCTTTAGTCTCAGGTAATTAAATATAATACAAATATAAAAGCCCAACATTACTGTCAGGCTTTTACTCACTTACTTAATCAATATTCTTTACTGCCAACAAATAACAGCGATGAAATATTATTCTTGTTATTATTTTGCCACCAACTGAGCTAGTCTTGCTGAATAACCTGCTTCGTTATCATACCAGCTTACGATTTTCAATAAGTTGCCGTCCATTACATTGATAAGCTGGGAATCTAGTATAGAACTATGCTTGTTTCCTACTATATCACAAGATACTAGCGGATCAGTAGAATATTCCAAGATTCCTTTCATATCTGTATCAGCATGCTTTTTGAATAATGCTTTGAGTTTATCTACATCTGTAGTTTCTTCTATAAGGACATTGAGTTCTATTACAGACCCTGTTGGAATAGGTACTCTAAATGCCATAGAAGTTAATTTGTCTTTGATCGCAGGGACTACTATAGCAGTAGCAATTGCTGCTCCTGTCGTAGTAGGTACGATATTGATCGCTGCCGCTCTTGCTCTACGTAGATCACTATGCGGTGCATCTTGTATGTTTTGATCAGCAGTGTATCCATGTATAGTAGACATAGACCCTTTCACTACCGTGAAATTCTCTGTTAAAATCTTACATACTGGTGCAAGACAGTTTGTTGTACAGGATGCGTTGGATAAAATATCCTCATCTCCAGTAAGTTCATTATCATTTACTCCAAGTACTACAGTTTTGATATCAGTTCCTTTTGCTGGTGCAGAAAGTATTACTTTCTTCGCTCCAGCAGTAATGTGCTTTGATGCTCCATTTCTGTCACGGAATATTCCAGTACACTCCAGTACAGTATCTATTTTGAGTTCTGTCCAGTTGAGGGCTTCAGGATTTCTTTCTGATGAAGCTTGTATCTCCTTTCCATTCACTACTAAGTGAGTGTCAGTAGCTGTTACATTGCCATCAAACTTGCCATGCACACTATCAAACTTGAGAAGGTGCGCTAGGGTAGCGTTATCCGTAAGGTCATTTATAGCTACTACTTCGATGCTATCATCATTAATAAGATTTCTGAAGGTAAGTCTTCCTATTCTTCCAAAGCCGTTAATGGCCACTCTCTTTTTTGACATGTTTATCTTGTGTTTGTATTACTTAGTGTAAATGTAACAATAATTAATTAGTGTATCAAGTACACTTACATATAAATAACGATAAATTAATATTAATAGTTCTAGATTACTTCTTTACATGTTGGTCTTTGGCACATCATTATAATAATATACTTTTCATACCATTGGTCATCGGCATCGATCTTAATAATTTGATACCTTTTAGCTGCGACCAATGGGCATTTGATATTTTCTGTATTTATAGTGAATTCTTTATACGTTAGGCTGTTGTACGGCAAATATTATTATAGTCATATGTCCCTTTTCTCAGGAGTTCATTGTTAGATATGTCGTAAGCAGTTGACATTACTTTGTTGCCTTTTTTTGTAATAGATGACTACTTAGTTGTTGAGTTACTTATCATCAGGCCCATAGTATTTGGATTCATATGGATGGGTATCATTATCTTTGAATTGGTAATTCTCTATGCTTTTAAGATTACCGATAGAGAAGAAGTACTATGTATTTTGGGTCTAATTATCCGTTCTGTAAGTAGTCTCATAGTAGGCCAGATTAAGACCATGGCTACATAGATCAACGCTACGAATGTTGTTATTTCTATTCACATGTTGATATTGTACTAATTGTTAATTTTTCATGTCGAACGAGCGTATAAATTCAAGTATTTTATAGTCTAACCAATTGTAATCGGAGCCAATAGTAGTAAATCCTACATGACCACCATACTTAGTTGCGATTAGATGAATATTTTTACTGAATTCAGCTATTTTTTTCGGGATACAGCCTTTTGTAAGGAAGGGGTCATCCTCAGAAGAGATTAACAGTGTGGGTAAGGTAACGGCTTCCAAGAACTGTAATGCATTACAATTTCGATAGTAATCTTGAGCACCATCAAAGCCATGGAGTGGTCCTGTAAAGTATTCGTCAAAATCAATAAGCGTTTTCACTTTTTTGATATCATTCATATCAATATACTCTGGATGAATTGTCGCTTTAAGACGCATCTTAGCATTGAGTGATTGAAGGAAATTGTTTTGGTATTGATAATTGTACCAACTAGAGATCCGGTTCGATGATCCTGCCAAATCAATTGGGGCAGATACGGATACTACAGATTTAATTTTACTATGTAAAGGATATTCTCCATCTGTAGTGTATTTGAGGTTCATATTGCCACCTAGGCTATATCCTATCAGATGAATCTCTTCATAATCCTTGGCAATCTTATTCACTACCATGTTGAGATCCATTGTGAACCCACTGTGATACATTGTCATAGTCCTATTCATCTCACCACTACAGGATCTGTAATTGAGTGCACAGATGTCATATCCTTCTAAACTTAGTAGATTGGATATAGACATTATATATTGTGAGTAACTTCCTCCCTCTAGCCCGTGTGATAGTATCGCTAGTTTCTGATTGTTCCCTCTTACAAAATCTAAATCTATAAAATCATCATCCATTGTTTCCCATCGTTCTCTTTTATATGTAGGCTTTTGTTGCGTTCTATAAAAGTAGGTGTAGAGCGTATTAAGATGTCCATGTCGTAGCCACCATTTGGGTATATAGTCCGATTTGATTAGTGGCATATTATCCTTTGCTTAGTTGTAATCCCTTGTATATTTTTATAGCTCTATCAGGATAATCAGAAATTATGCCATGTACACCTAGTAGCATAATGCGTTTTAGGTCACTAACTTCATTTATTGTCCATGGTATGAGTTTCATTCCTTGTTCATTGCAATATTGTAATAGTTCAGTGTCTACTAGTTTGTGCGCTGGAGAATAGATGTCTGGGACAAATCCAAGTCTATCGATATTGTCTTCAAAGTTACTTGATGATGCTATGAGGTAAGCAAGTTTAATATCAGGTTTTTTCTGATGGATTAATTGTAGTGTTTCTATATCGAAGCATTGTAATATTATTCTTTCATTTAGATCATATTTAGCTAAAACTTTTAGCACTTCACCGATAAATATCTCAGCATCAGGATGGAATTGATTATCGTATTTGGCCTTTCGTTTTATCTCTATACTGTATTGCACGGTAGGCAGCATATTGGCCTTGAGGTATGCTTCAATAGTATCGAATACCATAGATAACTTGGGTTTTATGATTGGCATTTTTCTTTGTAGAGGAAATTTAATATGCGGCTTTAGCCCCACATCATAGCTGGCGATAGTAGGGTAGTCCATCTTGAACATGTTGTGTGTATGCATATTCTTCTCATTTATCTCAAGTCTATCTGGACCTATAGATATGTAATGATGGAAGAATGGATCATGAGAAACTACTACACTATAATCTGCAGCTATGACTACATCCATTTCTAGAGTTGTGACTCCAAATTTCAGTGCTCGTATAAACCCTGGAATTGTGTTTTCTGGCATCAGACCTCTACAGCCTCTATGGCCTTGAATGTCAATATGGTCTGCTAACATATTTTTATTTTGACAAGAATAAATAAATGTAATTATAACCAATAAGGTTATCGTTCTAAATATATTCATAGCGCAAAGATAGTGAATCGACTAGTTGGCACTATGTTTTTGTATATTGTACACAGGTTATGTATCAATGATTAATTAATATATTTTCATTAGATCTCTTTGTTTACTTTTGAGCATAACAATATGAATAATTCTAAAAGTAACACTTCGAAGCCAAGTTATAGATATGCAGTGATATCTATTTCTATTGTGTTGTACTTTCTTGGTATATACCTTATGCTCTATCTCCAATCGAAAAAGATAGATCAGATGATCAAAGAACAATTAAGTATAGTCGTAGAACTTAAGGACAGCCTCCTGCAATCTGAAATACAGGTCATAGAAGTGGCAATCAAACGACAAACTGGCGTGATTGACAATAGCATTTCTCATCATGATAAGGCATCAGGGAGTGAAATCATGGGAGATGTAGTACTTACTGGCTTTCGTAAAGGTGAGAGTCCTTTCAAAGATATGATGACATTTAGACTTCAAGCAGAATCCTATACTGATGAGAATCTTAATATCATCGAGAAATCTCTAATGAAAGAGCATGTTGTACATGATATATTTTTTGAAAATGAATCAGATATTGGGGTACACGATTTGGTTTATAAGTTATCGTTGCTTTTTTTACTGTTGAGTATAATATTCGTAGCCTTGGCGTTGATTATTATACATAATACTCTCAGTCTCAGTTTATATGCGGACAGGTGGGAGATCAAGACGATGGAGTTAGTGGGTGCTCGCAAATCGTTTATAAGAAAACCCTATTTGGCCCATGGTCGTATCATAGGTCAGAGAGCATTTTGGTTAGCAGCTATTGCTTTGTTGGGCACAGTAGGTATTTTATACTTCTCAATTAGTGTATTTGTAAGTATTTTGTATTGGCCTTATCTGATACTCACATTAGTGATATTGTTCGTCTTAAGTACCTTAATTACTATGGTTTCTACCTTTACTGTAGTTAACAAGTTTTTGGAGCAGAAACTTAGTGAACTGCATGGCTGATATCCTATGAGAGTCAACTAATAGTTAAGTAGAAGATAGAAAGTGGTGATTAACTAAAAATCAATACATTTGCAATAAGTATTATACATTAATATATGAGCCAAAGTAAAGAAAGTAAAAAGGTGGTAGTCAATCCATCATCAATTAGTAATCTAAAAGCTACAACCAGTAGTCAAATAGAATCAACTTCAACAACTGGAGGATTTCTATTCGGTCGTAAAAACTTTACGATAATGCTTATCGGTTTAGCACTTATTGGATTAGGTATGTTACTTATGTCTGGAGGGAGTATGCCAAGCCCTGATGTATGGGATGAAGATATTATCTATAGTACTCGACGAACACTGATCGCACCTTTAGTAATACTGATTGGTCTGGGTCTTCAGATATATGCCATCTTTGCTAAGAAGTAATCACATACATTCAAATCAATAATAAAATTAAGTCTATATGTGGGATGCGTTGCAGGCCATTATATTAGGTGTAGTACAAGGCCTTACGGAGTTTTTGCCGGTAAGTAGTAGTGGGCATTTAGAGTTGGCCAAAGTAATACTCGGAAATGATGAGATTGGTGCGGCCAGTATATTGATGACAGTAGTATTACATTTTGCTACAGCGCTGAGTACAATAGTAGTATTTCGAAAAGATGTTTTGGAGATTATTACTGGCTTATTTTCTGATACAGAATCTAGAAATTTTGCGATTAAGATTATTGTATCTATGATTCCAGCGGCTATCGTTGGTGTCTTATTTGAAGATCAGATTGATTCCCTTTTTACTAATAATATTTTACTGGTCTGCTGTATGTTACTTGTGACAGCCTCTCTATTATTCGTAGCGGATAAAGCAAAGACGACTGATAAGGGAGTATCCTTTAGTAATGCATTATTAATCGGGATTTCACAAGCGGTAGCAATCATGCCAGGAATCTCTAGATCGGGCGCCACGATATCTACTTCAGTATTATTGGGAGTGGATAGAGAAAAGGCAGCAAGATTTTCTTTTTTGATGGTAGTGCCTTTGATCTTTGGTAAGATAGCTAAGGATCTTCTTGATGGAGAATTTACCAGGACGCAAGTCAATTTCTTAGATCTTGGATTAGGTTTCGCAGCAGCATTCTTTACTGGATTATTGGCTTGTATATGGATGATCAAACTTGTAAAAAATAGTCAACTCAAACATTTTGCTTACTACTGTGTAGTGGTAGCAATCATCGGAATAGTATATGTCTTTGCAGCAGGATAAGATCATTTCATCTTCTCATCTACCTATGGACTTTGATCTTAGATCAGGTGCAATGATCTTGATAGATAAACCTAAAGGCTGGACATCATTTGATGTTGTAAATAAGGTTAGACATGCTATACGTCATCACTTGAAAATTAAGAAATTTAAAGTAGGACATAGCGGTACTCTAGATCCAATGGCGACGGGCTTATTATTGTTGTGTATAGGCAAGTATACCAAACTTCTACATGATCTCACTTCTGTTAACAAAAGTTATTCAGGTTCGATAAAATTGGGCGCAACCACGCCAAGTTATGATGCAGAGTCTGATGAAGATCAATGCTTTCCAACGGATCATATTACTGATGAAATGTTGACTATAGCGGCTCAATCTTTTGTCGGAGGGTATGCACAGATTCCACCAATATTCTCTGCTATCAAATTAGATGGCCAGGCACTCTACAAACTAGCTCGAAGAGGTGAAACTATTGAACTCAAACCGAGAGATGTAATGATCCACAGTTTTGATCTGCACCCAATGGAAAATAATAATGTAGATTTTATCTGTGCATGTGGGAAAGGAACTTACATTAGGTCGTTAGCTTTTGATTTAGGTAAAGGAGTAGACTCTGGAGGATATCTTACTGTATTACGCAGAGAGACTGTCGAAGAGTATAATGTTTCTGATGCGCTTACTGTTGATGAAGCAGTAAATTGGGTGAGGAGTGTCGACTTAGAAGCTCAAATCATTCCTCAATAATTAAAGCTTAATCCAAGATTTATTAGCTTTGTGACCATCATTATTCTTAATGTTTATTCTATATATTCCGTTAATTAGATGCTTTACATTTATAGTCAATTTATTATCTCCGAGGTTATAATTTAAATTGTTTTTATAGATAACCGTTCTTCCCATTGCATCTAATACTGTTACATCGAATTGGCTATTTCTCGATGCATTTACTACTATGTTTAATTGATCAGAAGCCGGGTTAGGGAATATGGAAATTGATTCAATATATTCCATGTCAACACTATTAGTTTCTAATACATTTCTTCTTCCAGGACTACCATTGATGTTGATGTCTTCATAGTTTTCTGGAAGGGTGTTATCTAGTATGGGATTGAGTAATTCTAGAGTATAACCATTGCCATTAGCTGCATTGGGCCATGGAGCCATGGAGGAGTAAGATACACTATCTATCAACTCATCGGCTGCATTGAATATTCTCACTTGATCATTGCCGCCCAGTCCAAAACCTAAATTTTCGATTGTTTCTACGTCGCTGTGTACATTAGTGAATTTCTCTTGGTTCTCTACGATTACTATAAAGTCTCCAGACGTCAATGTCATATCCGGAATTATAAATTCATGTTCGTCATTATCATCTTTAATAATCCAACTCGAAAGGTCAATGTTCAAAGTGCTAGGATTGTGCAATTCCAACCAATCTCCAGCATCCGATTCGTCAGATGATTTATAATTGATTTCATTGATGACTATTTGGGGTTCATTGATTTCTAAAGCTTTGAAGTGGGGGATCAACATCATGTTATTTGACATGTCTAGTTCCAATGCATCAAAACTAGAATTGACACTTCCAGACCAATGGCTAAACTCATACCCCGGTAATGCAATTGCTTTTATAGGATAAGGGTTGTCTTCAAAGTAATCGCCACTCCAGTTGTTGTTTTTGATAGTGAGGGTACTTACTTCTACAAAGCCTTTATCTATTTCATTATTTACTATGTTAAGAGTGTGTGTGTTAGGAAGATTAAATTCACTAAGTATGTGACCTTTCATGAGATTAGGTCTTTGTAATGCAAAGTTTTTCATTCTATTGATATGCTGATTCCAGGTTCCTATATTGCCTGACCATCTTATATAATGTCTACTTATTTCTGGTTGGAGTACATCCATTTTAGTCTCAATAATTTCTACTATATTTTCTGGAAGGAATCTAGAATTCATAAAGTCAGCTAATCTATTGACAAGATCAATTCTGAAATTTCTATTTTGAAATAGACCTCGAAAGAGTTGTGTTGCCCAAGGAGGGTTGGGCCAATTAGGACCATTCGCTTCTAGCACAAAGGCTATAGTATTTCTATACTGTCCAAATTCTTCGAACAGATTAAAACTAAAATCCGTATCAAATAATATCCATCTCCATTTTCCATTTTTGTGTCGCCAATATTTATTGTTGTTGCCGGGCCAATCTGTATTGTTGGTGTATATCTGTACTGCGTAATAATCTATGAAGTTGTCTATATCTATTTGGTCAGTTATCGAAACGTAGATATCAGGACTAGATACGTCTGCATTAGAGACTAGGTTGAGCAGTGATAAGTAATCCGTATTACTTCCTTGTATTATCTCAGCGTTAAATTCTAACAGGTCTATACTGTCAGGGTCAACGTCGAATCTTCTTGCCAAAAAATGTTCATTTACTTTTTCTCTCAAGTGATACATTCCCCAATATTCTTTATTGATGTATGTAACTACACTTTGGTATGCTTGCGATTCTAAATCTAAGTCTTTGATCAATTCGTGAGTTATGATATCACGCATGTTAGAGACTAGATTGTCATTGCCTGCGTTACGGAGTACTATCGATCCATAAGACTGGTAACTTCTTTCTTCAAATATTGGATATTTGATATCACTGAGACCATATTTTTTTCTGGCGAATAGAGACAAAGATCGCTGATCATTTGCACGACTCCATCCACCAAATATTTTCACTCCACCGTTAAGTGCTACTTTTAATTCATTATCCATACCATAGTAGCTTATATGAATAGGTTTCTCCTCATCCTTCCAAAAGTTGGCGCCAAAAAATGGAAATTCATTAGTGAAATTATTGCCATAGGCATAAATACCATCTTCTTCATCAAATAGATTTTTTGGATCGGTAATCAAACTTACTACTGGTAGCAAATGATCTTCATCTATTATATAATTACGGCTGGCGACTTTGGAAGGGAGGTATCCATCACGAAATAGTCTAGCTCTGATAGTTGTACTAGAAGAGATATTGATAGGTGTGGTGTGAAGTGTAGAGGTAGCATCAGGAATAGTAGAGTCTGTAGTATATCGAATAGAAGTAAAAGGTTCAGAAGTACTCAACGCTAACGTGAGTGCATCGACTTGTCCACCGTTATTAGAAAATAGTATTTCGCCATTTAATACTCCTTGGTAACCTAAGCTCGAATTGATCTCATCAGGAGTAGTTATATTAAAATATCTTAAATTCCCGAAAGGTGTGTACCCAAACGATATCTCAGTAGGAAGGTTGGCAATGACTATACTATCGTGAATATTTCCATTGGGTTCTATGACATATATCGTTTCTGATTCTGAAGATACCTTAAAGTCTGTATGTAATCTGGAGGTACGATATTTAAGTAAGGGATGTACCTCTGATCCGTCTTGAGTAGTAGTATTGTATCTTGCCGTAAGAAATGGTCTCAAGGTCAAGTCCGAAGAGCTAGTCACATTATTATGCACTTGTATGGCTAGTACATTCTCCCCATCTTGTAACAGATCTAGGAAGTCCATTAGGTCATAGTGGTCCGGATCACCACCGGTATAAATTTTAGCTTCTTTATCAGTATTGGCTAATGAGAGATAGTTAGGAGCAGCTCCGTCTATATTGTCTCTAGTGATTTCTACACCATTTATAAATGCCACAAAAGCATCATCGAAGTCTATGTCTAGATAGAGATTAGTGATGGCGTTTACATTCTCTATATTGAATGTTTTTCTTACAAAAACAGATCTAGTTCCAAATGACACATTTGTAACATCATCACCATCACCATAACCAAATCCACCTTGCCCCTGATCCCAATTGCTATCATTGTAACCAGTTTTTTTCCAGCCGTTTCCTTGATTTTGAGTAGGTGCGATGTAACGAAATATATCATCCTCTCTAACCAATGATCTAGCTGATCCAGCACTTATTCTATTCTTGCCTGAGGCCCATAGATATTCATATGCGCCACTATTTAAAATCTTATTGGTGAATGTCCAATACGGCTCATTACCTATCTTATCTGTCAAAGACCATCCTTCTAGATTGATGGCTTCAGTAGATAGATTATGGAGTTCTATCCAATCTGGGGTATCACCATCTTCGTCTTGGTACACGGTATTGGATGCCTGTACTTCGTTGATGCGGATGCTTTGGCCATATGAAACAGAACAGCACCATAAGTAACAAATAGCTAAACTTAATAGTCGAATAGACATGGGAGTATATTAATTTAATTCTTAAAGGTAGTATAATCAAGTGTTTGCAACAATGAATAATACACAAAAATGAATAGAAAGGGTATTTTAAATCCATTAGTCTACTCTTCTGTCTTCCATCATGATCAATGCAAATCAGAAAAGAATAAGAAAAAGTATTATATTTGCGGCCGCTAACGACGTATCCATGAGATCGTCCATTTGGTAACTTTATAAATTATAACACATTATGCCTACTTACAAGACAGAAGGAAAGTTGGATGAAATTTTCGCTGAGTACGGTGGAAGTGCTAAAAACACTGGATCTACAGAAGGTCAAGCAGCATTATTCACATTCAGAATCAAAGAACTTTCAGCACATTTACACAAAAACCACAAAGATCACTCTTCAAGAAGAGCGCTACTTACATTAGTGGGTAAAAGAAAGAGATTGTTAGACTATCTAGCAAAGAAAGACATTACAAAATATAGAGACCTCATCGTTAAGCTTGGTATTAGAAAGTAAGCTTTGACTTATTTTAAGAGTTTATAGAGGTATCTTCATTTTTGGAGATGCCTCTTCTTCTTTAGCTAATTTCATAATATTTAGCGCTACAATTACATTACATATTAATATAATCTGCGATATATAATGTTATTTTTGTGGTTTAAGGCTTTTCGAAGCTTCAATTTATTTGGCAAGTCTGTTTTTATACTTATTCTTTTCGGAGATACGTTATTAGACTTTCCGATCGAAAATGCCACTTTTGCAAGCATTTTCTACCAATATTGAAAAGACAACTATTATAAATATAAAATTTCTAGAGGTCTTTTGTAATGCGGGTTTAGCATCATTTTATACTTCATTTCGAAGTGTCTTTTATAACAGCAAAGGGTTGTTATTCTTTAACATGATCTAAACAGAAGACTTTACAAAAGTTCTAGGTTACACAAACACAATTCAAACAAATTATGGGTAAAAAAATACCTACTTCTGTTTCATTTAACCTTCCTGATGGTAAGGAAGTAACAATCGAAACAGGAAAACTGGCTACACAGGCACATGGCTCCGTAGTAGTTAGAATCGAAGACACTATGATACTGGCAACTATAGTATCAGCTTACGAACCGAGAGAGAATGCTGCATTCTTCCCTCTATCCGTAGATTATCAAGAGAAGTACGCTGCTGTGGGACGTATCCCAGGTAACTTCTTCCGTAGAGAGACACGACTCAACGATTATGAGATCCTTATATCTAGATTAGTAGATAGAGCAATTAGACCTCTATTTCCAGATGGATATATGCATGATACTCAAGTGATCTTAACACTTCATTCTTCTGATCAAAGAAACCTTCCTGATGCTTATGCAGCTCTTGCAGCTTCAGCGGCGATCGTAGTTTCTGATATCAATTGGAATGGACCTATCTCTGAAGTAAGAGTAGCGAAAATCAACGGTGAGTATGTGGTCAACCCAGAAAAAGAAGCATTAGAAAGTGCAGAACTAGAAATCATCGTAGCGGCAACAATGGACAATGTGATGATGGTAGAAGGTGAAGCTAATGAATGTCAAGAAGCCGATCTTATCGAAGCAATCAAGGTAGGACACGAAGCGATCAAAGTACAATGTAAAGCGCAACTCGAACTAGCTCAGCTAGTAGGAGAGGCAGCAACAGTAAAAAGAGTACTTCCTGAAGCGCCATCAAGTGATGAAGCTTTCGCACTAGTCAAAGAAGTAACTACGGATAAAATAATAGCTGTAGCACATGGTGCTATGGATAAGGTGACACGTAAAGATGCGTTGAAAGCGATCAAATCAGAACTTAAAGAAGCAGCAGCTGAAAAGGGAGACGAATGGATGGCTGAACACGGTAGCTTCATTAGCGCTTATTTTGACAAGCACAAAAAAGCAACGTTAAGAGAAGTAGTGATGTCTGAGAAAGTAAGATTAGATGGTAGAGCTACGGATCAAGTAAGACCTATCTGGACAGAAGTAGATTATCTACCTGCTGCTCACGGATCTGCAATCTTCAATAGAGGTGAAACCCAAGCATTAGCATCACTGACTCTAGGTACTAAGCTGGATAAAAAAATGGAAGATACTGCATTAGCACAAACGTATGAAAAATTTATGCTTCACTATAACTTCCCAGCATTGTCAGTTGGTGAGATCAAGCCCATGAGAGGACCTGGACGAAGAGAAGTGGGACATGCCAATCTTGCTAGTAGATCATTGAAGAAAGTATTGCCAGACGAAAACCCATATACGATACGTATCGTATCTGATATTCTTGAGTCTAATGGTAGTTCTTCTATGGCAACTGTTTGTGCTGGTTCTTTAGCACTTATGGATGCAGGTATCGCTATCAAAGCGCCAGTTTCTGGTATTGCTATGGGTATGATTTCTGACGGAACACGTAACATCATTCTCTCAGATATCCTCGGTGACGAAGATGCATTAGGTGATATGGATTTCAAAGTGACGGGTACTGATAAAGGTATAACGGCATGTCAGATGGATATCAAAGTAGATGGTCTTCCATATGAGACGCTTACTGCGGCTCTTGATCAAGCGAAAGCGGGTAGACTACATATACTAGGTGAGATGGCTAAGACATTAACTAAAGCTAACGAAGACCTTAAGCCACACGCACCGCGTATGGTTGAGATCATTATAGATAAGAGCTTTATCGGTGCGGTCATAGGACCTGGAGGAAAAGTAATTCAAGAGATGCAAGCTTCTACAGGTACTGTAATCAATATCGAAGAAGTAGATGATAAAGGTGTAGTATCTATCGCAAGTACAGATGCAGTAGGATTACAGTCAGCGAAAGAGCAGATCGAAAAAATTACATTCGTACCTTCTGTAGGTGACGAGTATGACGCTACGGTAGACTCTATTATGCCTTACGGAGCATTCGTTAAGTTTGGTAGTAAATCTGGACTTCTACACGTATCTGAGATTTCTTGGGAAAGAGTAGAAAACGTAGGTGATGTATTGAGTGAAGGTCAATCTATTAAGGTGAAAATCATCGGAATAGATGAAAGATCTGGTAAAATGAGACTATCTAGAAAGGTTCTTATGCCTAAGCCAGAGCGTAACTAAATTATATCTGAGTGCTGTTCAAAAGCACTTCATAGATTTATATAAGGGTTTCTCACATTATGTGGGAAACCCTTTGTTTATATGCTAATATCCAGAAGAGGTATTCACAAAACGACTCATTTTACCATCAATAACGAAGAAGTAAAATCGAAAGGAATAAATTGGCATTATGCTGATAAGCGATCAACAAGTTTTTATTGTTTTCAAACTTCAATTTCGTCGTTATCAAGTATTATGATAGTATTATGAGGAATCGGAGTAATGTATAGAACTTTTTACCCTTTAGAGTTGTAATGATTGTACAAGATATTTTAACCGGTATGCGCCAGCTAAAAATTACAAAACGGATTACAGTTAGAGAGAGCGTGGCTCTTGATAAATATCTCAATGATATCAGTAAAATAGACTTACTAACGGGTAATCGTGAGGCTGAGTTGGCAGTGCTGATTAGGAACGGTAGTCAAAAAGCATTAGAGGAGCTTACTAGCGCCAATCTACGTTTCGTAGTATCTGTAGCTAAGCAATACCAAAACCAAGGTTTATCGCTTCCAGATTTAATTAATGAGGGAAATGTAGGACTGCTCAAAGCGGCCAAACGTTTTGATGAAACTAAAGGGTTTAAATTTATTTCATACGCCGTTTGGTGGATCCGACAATCTATATTGGCGGCTATAGTAGAATATAGTCGATTAGTAAGGCTACCAATAAATAAGGTAAATACTTACAACAAGCTCAATGCTGCAGTAACTAATTTTAATCAAGAGTATGAAAGAGAACCATCAGAAGCTGAGTTGGCCGATCTATTAGATTTAAAGGTGGAAGAAGTAGCAAAAATGATGGCCGGTGGAAGACGTCACTTTTCGACTGATGCTCCAGTAGCGGAGGATAGTGAAGCTACAATATTGGACTTATTCGTAGATGACGAAGATGGTCGTCCTGATATGTCGCTCATGGATGAATCTCTTCAAAAGGAAATAGCATTGGGTCTATCGCAGCTATCTCCTAGAGAGGTAGAAGTGCTGTCGTCATGTTATGGCCTTAATGGTAAGACAGCCGCTACCTTGGAGGAAATAGGAGATATGTACGGCCTTACTAGAGAGCGTGTAAGACAGATTAGAGAACGTGCTATCAGAAGGCTTCGTAAGTCGGTCAATAAGAATGCGTTAAAAAGTTACCTCGGGTAATATTTTTAGGGAATGCCACAAAAATAGATTTTAGTTTTTCCACAAGATGTAAGCAAGTTAGTAAGCTGTATCTAAGGTATTGATTAAAAGCTCAGTTGGAATGAGTTAGTGTTTTGGAATTTGTAGTTTTCTTTTTAGATATTTTGATAGCTTTAAGTCAACGAATATCTTCAAACTATTAACCCCTAATTGTTCATCACACACATAACATTTTATTTTAATACATTTATTATTAAATCCTTTGCAGTGATTAGCTGTTTATGTTATATATTTAATTTCAAAATTGTCAGTATAATGAGCGTTTTAGATTTAGCTAGAGTAGTAGTATACCGTTTTCACGAGAAAGGGCTAGAATTCTTTTTGATTAATGCCGATCTAGACGAAGATCCACAAGCATGGAAGATTCCTGATGGTGAGATGCAAATTGATACGGCGAAGTATACTAGAAATGGTATAATGCTCGATCATACTAATAGTGGTGCTCAGCAAGCAGCACGTACGATTGCAATCGAAGGAGATTGGCATGATATACCATCTATCAGAGGTATCATCAAGCACGATGTAAAGCGAGTGAAGCGTAAAATTAAGCAAGTGGTGCCTACATCTGATAAAGGTGCATTCGTTAGCTTCAAGGATACGGTAAAAAAGGTAATGCCTGAAGAGTATGCTGTACTCAAAGAGATCAAAGACATTATAATAGATCGTAATTCTATTATCAATATGTAGGATTCCGATTGTGGTATACTAGATTCATTATTTCAAAGTTTATTTCTTGCAGTATTATTAGAAGTCTTATAATTTGAGATGTATTTTTGTGTACAAGTTATATTCATTTTATTCTAACTAATATTCCATTGTGAGAAAAGTATTAAAAGACACAGACTTTCAATTCGATGGTCAAGTATCAGTTTATAACGGCAAAGTAAGAGATGTATACAAGGTGCATGATAAGCTTGTAATGGTAGCTACAGATCGAATCTCTGCATTTGATCATATACTGCCTAGAGCTATTCCATACAAAGGGCAGGTGCTCAATCAGATTGCTACTCACTTTTTAGAGGCGACTAGAGATATCGTGCCTAATTGGTTAGAAGCCATTCCAGACCCGAGTGTGGCCATAGGTAAAGCTTGTGAACCCATCAAATTGGAGATGGTAATCAGAGGATATCTTGCAGGTTACGCATGGAGAACATACAAAGCTGGAGGTAGAGAGTTGTGCGGAGTAAAGCTTCCAGATGGTCTGAAACAAAACGATAGACTGCCAGAACCGATTATCACGCCTGCTACTAAAGCAGATGAAGGACACGATGAAGATATTGCAGCAATCGATATCTTAAGACAAGGTATAGTATCCCACGATCAATATATTACCTTATCTAATTATACTAGAGCACTATTCCAGAGAGGGACAGAGATGGCGGCAAAGCGAGGATTGATCTTGGTTGATACTAAGTATGAATTTGGAATGTACAATGGTGAAATCATATTGATTGATGAAATACATACACCAGATAGCTCGAGATATTTCCATGCTGATGGATTTCAAGATAGACAAGACGCAGACCAAGAGCAAGTGCAACTATCCAAAGAGTTTGTAAGAGAATGGCTAATGTCTAACGGGTTTCAGGGCTTAGAGGGGCAGTTAATGCCTGATATGCCAGATGAATTTGTAGATGAGATTACAGATCGATACATTTCTTTATTTGAAGTAATCACAGGTAATATATTTGATAGAACGGATAACTCGGATGCGTACAATAGAATCTTAGCAAATGTCAATGGATACTTCTAAATCTAATTTTAGCATTAGAAGAATTGCTTCATCTGATAATGATAAAGTCAGAGGTATAGTACTCTCGGTGATGGCTGATTTCGGTTGCATCGGAGAAGGGTATAGCAGTAGCGACTTAGAAGTGCAGTCTATGTACGAGGCATTTACAAATGATCAATCTGCTTTTTTTGTGATATCTGATCAAGAGAATGTGCTATATGGCTGCGGTGGTATCGGTCCATTATCTGGTGGAATTGCTACAATTTGTGAACTGAAAAAAATGTATTTTTTAAAAGAACTTCGAGGTAAGGGATTGGGCCAGCTGATGATTGATACTTGTATCGAAGCAGCGCGAGATTGTGGATATAACCAATGCTATTTAGAGACTCTAGAAGTCATGGAAGCCGCGAATCATCTCTATCATAAAAATGGATTCAAGAAATTGATTAAAAATATGGGAGCAACAGGCCACAGTGGATGCGACGCGTACTTTGTGAAGGATTTGTAATGTTATGTATTAGACTTTTTCTATTTATGTGTGAAAATCTGAATTGTCGTTATCGTTCTTGTTCACATTATTAATATTTATTTATTAGCTCCAAAGACGGATCAAAAATCGTCTTGAGTATCCAATACCTTGTTGACCACTACGATTTGTCTGAGATGATAATGGAAGTGCTCGATTATGTTCTTAAATTTAAGCAAGGCCATTATATATTGTTATATTTTTTAAAATCAAAGAGATAGCAAGTTTAGCAGATGTATTTGCAGATGTAGTAAATATTAATTTTTGAGGAATTGAGTAGTTGTTGTTTTGCTTAAAAGTCTTTTGTTCCTTAATTAATCACTGATACATATTACCATTTATTCCATATCTTCGTGCTCTTATTAATTATACTCGATAATACATGTCAGTAATAGTATCTAATCTAACTAAAACCTTTGGTGATCAACGCGTTGTGGACGATCTCAGTTTTGAGGTCAAGCCAGGTGAGATATTAGGTTTTCTAGGTCCCAACGGCGCAGGGAAGTCTACCACAATGAAGATGATTACGACCTATCTGCAGCCTACGTCTGGTACAGCCACTGTATGTGGACATGATGTCATCAAAGATCAGATGGATGTAAGGCATCATATAGGCTATTTGCCAGAGCATAATCCGCTGTATAAGGATATGTATATTAAGGAATACTTACAGTTTGTCGCTAGGATACATAAGGTAGATAATGCTCAGAATAGGATTGTTGAACTCATTGAGACTACGGGTCTTCAAAAAGAGCAACATAAGCTCATATCGTCTATTTCCAAGGGATATAGGCAGAGAGTAGGACTAGCTCAAGCACTTCTTCATGATCCAGATGTCATTATACTCGATGAGCCTACTTCAGGTCTCGATATGAATCAGCTGATAGAGATTAGAGCATTGATCAAGAAACTTGGGGAAACTAAGACAGTGATATTCTCTACTCATATTATGCAGGAAGTACAGGCCCTATGCGATCGTGTGATCATTATCAATGAAGGTAAGCTCGTGGCTGACGATCCAATAGATATGTTACAGAAAAGGCTTAAGGGCGAAGATGTAATTTACCTCGAATTGGATAAAAAGTACGATGCGAGTGCCTTAGAGTCGATCAATGGAGTAAACTCAGTGACTCGAGTATCTCCAACTGAATATGTAATCGGAGCTAATAATGTAACAGATATTCGTCCAAATATATTTCATTTGGCGACTCAACAAAATTGGGTGATATTAGAGATGCGCAGAGAACAAAAGAACGTAGAATACATATTCCAGCAATTGACCAAAAAGCAAAATGCCGATGTATAGTGTCTATAGAAAAGAAATAAATAGCTTTTTAAGCTCATTGATCGCATATATAGTGATTATCGTATTCTTGATGATGGTGGGCTTATTCATGTGGGTTATTCCTGATACGAGTGTTTTGTCTTACAATTATGCTACGCTTGACCAATTATTCACATTGGCACCTCTAGTATTTCTGTTTTTGATTCCAGCGACTACGATGCGATCATTTGCTGAAGAGAGACAAACGGGTACGATAGAGTTTTTATCTACCAAGCCCATATCCGAGTTAGAGATTGTTGGCGCTAAGTTTCTGGCCAATCTTACTTTAGTGCTATTTGCATTACTGCCCACTGCGATATACTACTACTCGGTATACAAACTCGGTTATCCAGAAGGCAATCTAGATAGTGGTGGTATTATGGGCTCATATATTGGCTTATTCTTTTTGGCAGCAGTTTTTGTCGCTATAGGAATATTTGTCTCTAGTATCACTAATAATCAGATTGTATCATTCATATTAGCTGCATTCCTCTGTTTCATTTGCTATTTCGCATTTGGATTTTTGAGTAATCTGCCGATATTTGTCGGATCATTGGATTATACAATCCAAAAAATGGGTATTTCATATCATTATGCAGCATTGAGTAAAGGAGTAATAGACAGTCGATCTGTAGTCTACTTCTTGACGGTGATCTTCTTTTTTATCGTACTTACGATGTACAGTCTAAAGCAGAGAAGAGGATGAAAAACGTTGGGAATTATATCAAATTAATCATAATAGCGGCTATACTTATTGTCATAAATATTATAGCTGGTTATGTACATAGCTATATAGATCTTACTGAAGAGAAACGATTTACATTAGCTGAATCCACTACAAATTTACTATATGAGGTAGAGGATCGTATCATTATAAAAGTGCTACTTGAAGGTAAGTTTCCTGCGAGTTTCAAGAGATTGCAGCAAGCGACCAGAGAAATGGTAGGTGAATTTAGAGATGAAAACTCTGATATAGACTACGTCTTTGAAGATCCTACTGAAGGTGATATGGATAATGTCAATAATAGAATAAGATCTTTAGCGGAGTTGGGTGTTGTGGGGCGATCATTGACATACTTTGAAGGAAAGGAGAAAGTACAGAAACTGGTATTTCCGTATGCCTTAGTACAGTATGGAGATAGAGAAGTAATCGTCAATTTACTAGAAACGGCTAGCGGACCAGAAGACGAAGAGTCAATGCTCAATAAGTCGGTATCTCTATTGGAATACAAACTAGCTAATGCGATACAAAAGATTACAGCTAGGAATCAGGGTAATATAGTATTTACTTCTGGACAAGGAGAACTAGAACCTAAATACAGGACGAGTCTCAAGAATGAGTTGAGCAGATTCTATAACATCGGTGATTTACCGCTCGATAGTATTACCTCTATTGGTCAAGAGGCTGATTTGGTAATCGTAGCTAGACCGACCAAAGAGTTTAGCCTTAAGAATCAATTTAAACTCGATCAATATGTTATGAATGGTGGAAAGATCATCTGGCTGATTGATAAGATGGACGCTCATTTGGATAGTATCCAGAAGTATAAATTTTATGTACCCAAGGAGTATCCATTAGGCTTGGATGATATGTGGTTTAAGTATGGAGCTAGAATACAGCCTAACTTTGTACTCGATTTACAGAGTACGGCCATACCTCAGGTCATAGGCCAGTCTGGAGGTAGACCTCAGACGCAATTATTTCCTTGGTTTTATCATCCGCTCGCAGCTCCAGCATCCACACATCCTATTGTCAAAAATTTGGATCGTGTGAATATGTATTGGCCTAGTACTATCGATACAATCCAAACCAAGACACATGTTCAAAAGACAGTGTTACTAGCGAGTTCGCAATACAGTAGATATCAGATGAATCCTGTCAGACTCAATTTCGAAATATTGAAGATTGAGCCTGATCCGTCAAAGTTCAACAAAGGAAGACAACCAGTGGCATTGATGCTTGAAGGTCAGTTTCCTTCATTATTTGAAAATAGGGTAGACGAGTCATTTAAGAAAACCTTGGAGTCTATCAATCAACCATTTAGGGCAGTAAGTGTGCCTACTAAGCAGTTGATCGTATCAGATTCTGATTTTGCTGCTAACTGGTTCAACGAACGTACACAAGAGTCTTATCCGATGGGATATAATCCTTATTTACCTCAAGGACAAAACATCTTTCAGGGGAATCAAGATTTTATAATAAATACTATAGAGTACATGATTTCTGAAGGTGGAGTTCTCGAGGCTCGTAATAGAGAAGTTAAACTTAGACTATTGAATGGACCAAAAGTCCGTGAGGAGCAGACGATGTGGCAGCTAATTAATATCGGATTACCGTTACTGTTTATAATTCTCTTTGGCTTAGTATATAACTATCTACGGAAAATAAAATACAGTAAAAATTAATTTGATAGTTAAAATGGCTTCTTATTAAATATAAGGAGGATTATCATATTCATTCACGACAATGCCTTTGTAGATTATTAAAGTAATATTAAGAAACATGAAAAATACATTAGGCTTACTTATAGGTCTTATCATACTGGGCTGTTTTGCTTACTATCTGATGCAATCTAACCCGGAGACTCAAAGTACACTCAACAGTACTGGAGTGAAATTTACCATCGATAAGGAAGAAGTCGATCGTGTACTGATTACACGTAAGTCTAACAATAATCTCGATTTCACAAGAGAAGGACAAAAATGGAAGATCAATGGTAAATATTATGCTAGTCCTCATACTATGAGTCACCTACTCAACACGATGTCTAAGATAGATATGATCTTTATTCCGTACAAGACTCATTACACCACTATTGTTAGTGATATGAAAAAAATAGGTATCCATGTTGAAGCTTTCGATAAATCTGGGAACAAGATCAAAGGCTATACAATAGGAGCTAATTCTGCACAAAATGATGCAACTTACTTTTTGCTAGATGGAGATAATCAACCTTATGCGATGAATATCAAAGGCTTTGATGGTACTATTCGTGATAGGTTTAATTACCATATCGAAAACTGGAAAGACAAAACTATCTTTGATAATGATGCAAGCGAAATCAGTACGGTGAAAGTGGGATTTCCAAAGCGTCCGAGTGCATCATTTGTCCTCACTCAAGACGAAGGGCAATATAGCCTAACTCCAGGAGACCAACTGACGCCAGCTATCAATAAATCATTGAATAAGGCAAAGGTTGAAGCTTATCTTCACTCGTTTAAAAATGTAATTGCAGAAGGATACGATAATAGAAATGTAAAGAAGGATAGCATCTCTAATTTGCTTCATTTTGTGACATTTGACGTCGCTCTGAAAGATGGAAAACAGATGAAGTATAAGATGATACCATTTAGAGATGTATTGGATCCTGATGTCAATATTTCTGATGTGAAAGAGTTAGAGCAAGTAGAGCGATATTTTGTGACTAACGAGGAGACTGGAGATTTTCTAGTACTTCAGCAACGTCTATTCAAAGATCTTTTACGATCTTACGAGTACTTCTATTAATGAAAAACTTAATTCAATTAGAATTTTAGAATTTGAAAATAGCTAGATATACTATATTTGTTACCATCGTTGTATTAGCGTTGGTATTATCATCTGCACATACAGAAAAGGTAGTTTGGGGCTTCTATGGTCATAAAAAGATCAATAGAATGGCGGTGTTCGCACTTCCGCAAGAGATGATCGGATTCTACAAAAAAAATATTGAGTATATCACTGAACATGCTGTCGATGCTGATAAGCGCAGATATGCAACTAAGTATGAAGCGGTTAGACATTATATTGATATTGATCATTGGGGTAAGATTCCTTTTCTTGAAGTTCCTAGACAGTTTGATGATGCTCTAATGAAGTACGGTCAGCTGCAATTGATTGACCTGACTACTCTTGATACTACAAATCTATCCCTAAATACAGTAGTAAATGAAGAGGACAGATTTGATCCGTCGATTGCAATAATGAATGGTGATCAAGTATGGCATTCGATTAAAACCGTGGCATTTGAGAATTTCTTCAAAGCACACTTTAAAACTCAATATTACGAAGATGAGTGGATTGTAGAAGGTCAGGTATATGATGAAATTTTTGAAACAGATAAGTTTGCTTCAGGAAATAAAGTGCTGCGGTTCGTTGATCAGTTTAGTCATCAAGGAATATTACCTTATCATCTAGAGTCTATGTTTTTTCAGTTGCGAAAGGCTTTCATAGATGAAAATCCAGAGAAGGTATTGAGACTGTCGGCAGATTATGGTCATTACATAGCTGATAGTCATGTTCCTTTACATACCACAGTCAATTACAATGGGCAACTCACAGATCAAGTGGGGATACATGCATTTTGGGAAAGTAGATTGCCAGAATTATTTGCAGAAGAGAAGTATGATTTTTTTGTAGGATCAGCTGATTATATAGAGCAACCGAGGAAATATTTTTGGAATATTATAACTGAAAGTCACGAACTATTAGATAGCGTATTGAGCATCGAGAAGCGTCTAAGCCAAAGCTTTCCGCCAGATCGTCAATATTGCTATGACGAGAGATTAAGCCGTACCGTACGTATCGAATGCGAAGAGTATGCTACTGCATATCACGAAGCCATGGGAGATATGGTGGAGATGAGAATGCAAGGTTCTATTAGAGCAATATCGTCAGTATGGTATTCTGCATGGGTCAGTGCTGGTCAGCCAGATATCAACTCTTGGGCCGATGAAGATTACAAACCTATAGAAGAAATAAAACGAAATAGTAATCTCGGCACAGGGAGTCACGATGAGAGAGGAAGTAATTAAAATAAGGCTTAACTATATTTTTTTTTGATTTTAGAGTTGTTTCGAAATAAATACAGAACCTATGAAATCTTTTAAATGAGATCATTGGATCTGATAGACTTATTTGTCTTTGATATACTGACAATATTAGCAGACAGAAGCGATGAAAAAAGACAACGCTTAGGCGATATGTATGCAAAAACAATTGTTGTTACAGAAGTAGAATCGAAGTAATTATACATTATAAAATAAACAATGATATCAACCATATTGAAAGGAGCAGCAATTGGTGTTGCAGAAGTAATACCTGGCGTATCTGGTGGAACTATTGCTTTTATTACGGGTATTTATGAACGACTTCTAAATTGTATTAAAGGAGTAAATTCATCTCTCATCGGAACGTTTAAAAGTGATGGCTTCAAAGGAGTATATTATGCTATCGACGGCAATTTCTTGGCGATGTTAATGGGTGGAATGTTAGTAGGTATAGTCATAGGAATATTTGGTGTGACTTATTTGTTGGAAGAATATCCGACTCCTGTTTGGGGTTTCTTCTTTGGGTTAATTGTCGCATCGAGTATATATATCGGTAAGCAAATACCCAAGTGGGATGCAAGTAAATGGATCGGATTGATAATAGGTTTTGTAATCGCTTTTGGTATTACAATCATTACACCAACGGAAGGAAGTGATAACCTTTTGATGGTGTTTTTAGCGGGAACCATCGCAATATCAGCATTGATACTGCCTGGGATCTCAGGCAGTTTTATGTTATTGCTTATGGGTATGTACACGATCATTGTACCATCTCTTAAATCACTCTTAGAGAAGCAAGATATGGCGAGCCTTACGATTTTATTTGCGTTTGCCATGGGATGCTTAGTAGGACTTACAGGATTTAGTAGAGTATTGACATGGCTACTCAAAGAGTATAAGTATACTACGTTCGCAGTTTTAACAGGTTTTATGCTAGGCTCGCTCAACAAGATCTGGCCTTGGAGAAATGTCACAGAAGTAATGGACAAAGAAAGTGGGGTCGTGACTAAGCTATTTGAATCGAAAGATGCACTTGATCTTCCATCTGATAGTTTTAAAATATTGTCAGAAGTAAATGTATTGCCTGTGGCCTATGAAATGAGGGATCCGTTGACTATTGTGACTATAGTAGCCGTGATAGTTGGTTTTATTTCTGTATTTTTATTGGAACGAGCGAATAAATCACACTAGTCATATGGAAAAGATTAAATGATTGTTGAATTTTTTATGGTCTTTGATTTCTGCAAAGAAAGAGGAGGACAAATAAGTTTAAGGTTAAGTCTAAGATGAAGTTTAAACTAAATCGTGGACCTATACTTATTTACCTTAAATGATAAAGATAAAATAGCTAACCTCTGAAAGTCTGAAGTCTCAAATCTAGAGACCGAAGGTCTATCTCAAAGTCTATCTCTTTTAAACTTGACACTTGCTCTTATTCTTTTATTTACCTTCCTACACGGTTACTCTCATCTTCGATACCAGTCTTACGCTTACTAGATTTTACATTGTTGTTTCCAAATTTGTAACTGGCACTTAAAGTTACTTTACGACTATCATAGTTACCAGATCCTACAGATGTCAGGCCATCAAATTCTGATTGTCCTTCCCAACCAGATTCATAGAATAAGTCATTAGCACTTAGTTTTACGTTCAGATTGTTGTTTAAGAATTTTTTCTGTAATCCAAGATTAAGACTCCAGCTTTCGTCATATAAGAATACTCCCCCCCAAACTCCAGGACCATTGAAATATCCTGATACTTCTCCTGTAATCCCACCTGGTAATGTATAAGTTTGCTGAGTATATATATTGTAAGTCATTGCCTGTACATCCACGATAGCACCATTAGGATATTCTGCTTGATTATCAGTGTATCCAGAACTTAAATTAAAGAATGCATTCCACTTGCTAGTAAACTGAAATGGTAGGCTTAGGTTAGCACTCCATACAGTCTGTGTAGCTAGATTATCATAATTGATAAATCCTGCCTTTTCATCTTCTTCATCAGGACCTATGAGCCTCGTAATCTGATCTGTAGTTCGGCTATATGCTATTTTGAAATTGTATCTGTAGTTGTAAGTGTATCCCATTTCTACATTGTTAACAATCTCAGGTCTTAGAAATGGATTTCCTTTTGAGAACGATAAAATACTTTTTTGCTCTTTGAAGGGATTAAGTACGTTGTAGTCAGGTCTATTGATTCTTCGACCATAGTTGGCTGAGAATGAATGCATAGGAGCATATTGGAAGCTTATTCCCAACGTAGGGAATAGGTTGGTATAGTTAGTGTCTACAGGAGCCTCTTGCAGTTCTGGAATGAAAGCCATAAGCTCACCTTTGGAGTCTGTATTCTCTACTCTTACTCCTGTCGAGATTGACACTTTGTCACTGAGTGATCTATTATAGCTTACATATCCAGCGATAACCGTTTCGTTATAGTCAAACTGATTAGATCGGAGATTATTTTGGATCTCCTCACCATCTATCACATCGTTGAATAGAAATGTATTGTCACTAGATACGACTCCATACTTAGAACCGATTCCGATCTTTCCTCCTAATGCTTCTGTTTCGTAATCTATTTTTCCTGTATAGATATCGATAACTCTGGGTGTTGTATATGAAGTGATAACACTACTTAGAGGTATTCCATCTTCAGTAAAGTATTCATTAGGTTGGTTTGTCTTTCCATCATTATTGAATCTACCAAAATCGAGATCAATATTGAATGTGTTGTTATTTTTTTGATAACGATAGTTAGTGTTTGCGGTATACTGACTTACTGTTCTATCGGTTTGATTATTAGCTATAAGTACACTATCAATTTGTGTAACTACACTGTCAGCGGATATTTCACTTCTATTGTTTCCCCTACCCGTAGTTTCACCATTTCGGCCTGTCACTAAGAAACCTAGAATATGGCCGTCAGCTACGTAATAATCAGTCCCTAATCTATAATTGACATTACGAGTAGTGTTTTCTGACCTGTTCTTCTCATCAATGATTAGTTTGTTCTGGAAATTTTTAAAATTGAGGGTATTGAAATTTTCATTATTCATAGCTCCTAATGTACCGAAGGCATTTACTTTGCTATTACGATAGTTACCAGATAAGCTCCCATTATATTTTGGTAATTCTCCCATTCCAAATGAACCACTTACTGTACCATTGGCTCCGTGGCTTTTATCTTTTTTAAGTCTGATATCTATAATGCCAGCATTTCCTTCCGCTTCGTATCTCGCTCCAGGGTTAGTGATGATATCGATTTTATCGATTTGCTCAGCAGGAATACCTTGTAAGTAGTTAGCCAGGTCTTCTCCTGCTAGCGGTAATCTCTTACCGTCAAGATATATGAGCACTCCTGATCTGCTAAGTACAGATATATTGTCATTATTATCTACTAATACACCAGGGGCCTTTCTCATGAGAGATAGTCCGTTTTCGCCGGCACTATTGATAGTCCCTTCTATATTGAATACGGTGCGGTCCGCTTTTACTTCTATGAGAGCTCTTTTAGCTGTGATTACTGCGGTTTCTAATTTTACAGAGGATGCCGAGAATATAATCTTCCCTAGGTCTAAAGTATTTCCTTTACTTATGTTGAGTTTAGTTTGATTGATATCTTCCATTCCTACATAGCTAGCCTTGAGGAAGTAATTGCCATCATCGATTCCTGACATTTTGAATTTACCGTCGACATCTGTGGCCTCCACTTTTACCATACTGCTATCTGAAGATGCATGAAGTAATACATTAGCGTATATGACAGGCTGATTCTTAGCGTCGTGAAGTGATCCAAAGATTGTCCCTGATTGGCTATAAGATGCAAATGAAAGAACTGAGAATAAAAGTGTAAATAGATTGTTTTTCATCGATAATTGATTGACTAATAGTAATGGTTACAAATATTTTAAGAATGACGCTGATAGATAAAGGTTTTAGATTTAATAATTACTCCATTTTGTCGAAGTAATTGCACCATTGAGTGACTTCTTTAATCATTTTATGATATAATAATAATACTCATTAAGTATCTGCAGAATGTGTTTCGACAGATGCAATACTTTTATCGTCGGAAGATTTTTTTTCTTTGCTAGTATTAATGAAGTATACGCCAGTAAGAAGTACACCTGCAGCGACTAATGATTGATTTGTAATTTGCTCATCTAGAATATACCAGCCAAGTGTTAGAGCAACCAATGGGTTGATATAGGTCGAAGTAGCTACTTTTTCAGGGGAGACGATCTTAAGGAGATAATTGAAGGATGTAAAAGCCAAGATACTACCGAAAATTATAAGTATAATCATAGAGCACATAACACGATCGCTCCATACGGAAATAGGTGCCCAGCTCTCTCCAAATACAAGACTAGCAATCATTAACATTAAGCCACCAAAGAACATCTGATAGCTAGTATTGATAAAAAAATTCTTAGGTAAGTCGGCCTTGGCTACAAACAAGCTTCCATATCCCCAGGATAGCATACAAGCAAAGATCATGACCATTCCTGAGATGGCATTCTCTTGAATGAGCAGAGATTTTTGACTCACTAATATATAAATACCTATCGTCCCCAGTATTAAACCGACTATTGACTTAGGACGTATTTTCTTTCCTTCTAATACCCGCATTAGTGCAAGCAAAACTAGTGGCTGAGCCGATATCTCGAGAGCAGCAAATCCGCTATCAACATACTTTAATGCCCAAACCACAATGCCATTACCAACGGTGAGAAAGAGGATTCCTACATAGGCACAATTGATTGCTTGCTTTTTGGTGATGCTGAGATCAAGTCCAAGTATCTTAGCAATCAAAAAAATAAGCAACCCCGCGGTCGTAAATCTAATAGAAGCCAAAAAGAACGGTGCTAACTCTGCAACACAAATCTTATTAAGTAAATATGTGGATCCCCAAATAACATAGATGGATATAAATGCTAAAACTATAACTACGATATTTCGTTCTTCCTTCATTACTATGATGTATGCCTCAAAGCTACTACTTTGCAGTTAAGAAAACTTTGAATATTGCTATTGATCTAAACTATTTGGATGATTAATGGCTTTAAGTTTGTATACCTTCATGATATTATAATAACAACTATAAACTATCTGATTTATGAAGATTATGAGATATATAATTTTGCTTTTAGCTTTTTCGATAGTGTCATGTAATTCTAACTCTCAAGCTCCTGTAAAGAATTCTGCAGCTTCAACAGACAACATTACTGTCGACTTCAGTAATATAGATCTAACAAAGATTGAAAAATCCGAAAAAGAGTGGAAGGAAGAACTTACGGATCAAGAATACTACGTGCTAAGAGAGAAGGGCACCGAGAGAGCATTTACTGGTGATCATGTAAACAATAATAAAGAAGGCGTATACACTTGTAAAGCTTGTCAACTACCGTTGTTTACGAGCACTACCAAATTTAAATCAGGTACGGGATGGCCAAGTTACTATCAGCCTATCTATAATGAATTAATCTTAGAAGATACAGACTACCTATTGGGTTACGCTCGTACAGAAGTATTATGTGCCAGATGCGAAGGTCACTTAGGACATGTATTTAATGATGGACCTAAGCCAACAGGACTTAGATATTGTATTAATTCTGTTTCATTGGATTTTGTGGAGAAGTAATTAGAGGCGTTATTTATTGAATTAAGGCAATTGTCATTCTGAGCCTAGCTGAAGAATTAATGAATTATTTGTGTTGTTCATTTCGATCTTGTGGAGAAATCTATTGCAATGAATGTAATTTGTAACCTTGTTATACAACTAATGAAATCAACACATCTCTAAAATTTTCATCACCTTACCATTATATTTCACTTCGTCTCCAACACTCTTGCCAGCTAGGATCAACCCTATCGGAGACGGTAATGATATGCCATAATATTTTGTTCCTTCGATCACTAGTTTCCCGGCACTAATAGCTATAAAGTAACTTCCAGTATCACATCTTACTAGACTTCCGAGCCCAGTATGAGTATTAGTCGTTTCTACATCTAATTGGTTGAGTATTTGCTTCACTTCAAGCGCTGCATAAAGCTGTACGGTAGCTTTCTGTTCTTCTAATTGCATCATCGTCCTACCAGTTTCGTGTTTATCACCTGCACTACTTTTAGTCTCATTACTTCGAGACTCTGCTACATCATCCAATTTCTTTTGTATTAATTCGATTCTTTGATCGATATACTCAGTACATTTATGATATAACTCACGTTTTATTTCAAATCCTTCTTTCATATGATAAATATACATCGCACCTATGAACTACCTTGCACATATGTACCTTTCTTGCAGTGATGAAGATCTAATCATCGGTAATATGCTAGTGGATATGATGAGCATCAAGAGGTTGAGGGAATTACCAGGGCAATATCACAAAGGTTTTGAATTGCATAGATTGATAGATAGTTGCACCGATGAACATCCTAAAGTAAAAGAGGCAGTTCTTAAGCTTCGCGAGAATCATAGAAAATACGCGCCAGTGGTGATTGATATATTTTACGATTACGTATTGTCCCTAGAGTGGGAAAGATACTCAGAAGAGGATATTCAAGATTTTTGCAATGGCATTTATGAAGTCATCAACAAGCACTTACATAACCTACCAAAAGACATTGTTATTAGACTTGAGAAAATGTTAGCTGATAATTTTCTTATGACATGTAGCTCACCCAAAGCTATTAAACGGGTGTTCGATTTGATAGATATTCGCGCTAAATTTAACAATAACTTTTCTCTGGCTACAAAAGATCTACTAGAAAATTACGATTACTTCAGAGATAACTTCTTTAAGTTCTTTCCTGATATGATAGAGAAATCAGTATCTCATCGTTCACTGTACTAATTTTATCTCTATTTTTTGATATTTGGCATGTTCTAGATTGGGCTCAATAAAGAGTATCGATTGACATTTAGAATAGTTTATACATCCTATAAAAATCACTTTTTTGTTTGCAGAGATTGGAACAGAGATATTTAAAATGATATAAATATTTAATGATTTTAGCTATCTTACCAATAATCTAATTTAAGAATCGATTTTTTAATATTTCCTATTTTGTTATGTTTATCGATTTACATTTGAGAAATGATAATTAAATCAACTATTTAGAACTAATTTAATTTACAGGAAATGAAACACTTAGCTTTAAAATTTGCGCTTACATTAATATTTACTTTTTCTTTTTCTATTATGTATTCTCAAATATTTGTAGATAGTATAAATGTCGTGAGAAAAGTAACAGTCAAAATGAACAACGGAGAGGAATTTGTTGGCGATGTAATTAAACAAGACGATGATATACTTATCTTAAATTCTAAGAATGGAGAATTGAAGATTAAGGTAATACAGATCAAGAAAATAGAAGAATATACTTATGAAGGTGATTTCTTGTTTCCATCATCTCATGCGACAAGATATTTTTTTGGCCCTTCGGCAATACCTTTGAAAAAGGGAAAAGGATACTACCATAACGTATATTTGGTTGGAAATTTTGTGAATGTTGGAATAACTGATAATTTTTCTTTTGGAGGAGGGCTTGAGTTTTTTAGTACAGTATATGGAAGGCCTATTTATTTTTTGACACCAAAAGTAGGATTCGAAGTAAAAGAAAATGTGCATGTTGGTGGAGGATTTTTAACGGCTGGGATGGTAGGAGAGGGTAACGTAACTATGGGTTATGGCGTTTCCACTTTAGGATCTTCAGATAAGAATGTGTCCTTTGGAATGGGCTTTGGCGTTGCTGACGATGATTTAGGTGTGACTTTTGTATTTTCTGGGACGACTAGAGTAAGTAATAGTATTGCATTATTGACGGAAAATTATGTTTTTAAAAATTCACAAAACACAAATAACTCATATATTGGAATTCATGGTATTAGAATCCTAGGTAGAAAACATTCATTTGATTTTGGATTATTAGTATTTGCAGGTGTAGTTCCGTTGCCTTATGTGGCTTATTCTAAATCATTTTAATGTTCAAATACAAAGTTCAATTGAGAATTTTAAAAATGTTTGAAGTAAATTTAGAAAACACTAAACAATTTAATTAATATTCTACAGTCTAAATAATAGATGAATTAATGAAAAAGAGAAACATTAATTATTTTATTTATTATGCTATCTATAGATTCTTTATTGGTAGCATTGACAATATTAATATCTTCTAGAGATCTTTTAACAATATGATCTAAGAGTATTATTAGATTATAAGACAATTTTAAAGGTTTAATGTGAAATGATAATGTAAATGAGCATTAAATCACTGTGTTTGTTTTTAACAAATTTATTTCTCTATCATTTTCATTTTTGGTTCTTGCAAGTAATTCTTTGTGTTTGATTCAATAATCTTTTTTAGATTTTTAAGATTTTCTTCTTCTTGGGCTTTCATTGATTTCGGCATAAAGGCAATCATTGATTTAGCTAAAATACCATTTCCATATATTTTAGATTTTGTTTTTATTATGGTTGAATTGCCATTTTCTTGAAGTTGCATCTCATAATTCATATCCATGAAATCCATTGCGAAAGACATAGCCATTAGTTTATTGGGTTCCACAGCCATTATCGTTTCTTTCATTACAGTTTCTTCGCCTTGGTCCAATACATATACATTGGAAACGGCTCCTTTTGTTCTTGGAGTTCCACTTATATGTTCAGTCCTCTGATATCCTAAAATCCATTCAGATACTTTAGACTCATCTTGCAATACGGCCCAAGCCTCTTTTACTGGTTTGTCTACTGTTATTTTGCATTCATAGATTACTGAAGTCGTATATATTCCCATTCCAAAGAAAATGAGGACTAACAAGAAAATTATTGAGATAATATATTTCATCATATATACTGTATAAGTAGGTAATACTTATTGCAATATACAAATTTGAAATAATATTCAAATAATATATTGCATTTTTTAACCAATTTAAATATATAATTTGGTATTAAATTTTTGTTTCGATATTTATAGATGACTTAAAAGTAGCCTTTGAAGCTTTGAGAAAAGATTGATACAGATGGTATATCATAGTATTTGATGGACCATCTTTATGGTTCAGTCCTAATAGTGAATAATTTTTAGGTCCAGATTGGGAAACCAATTGTATTGGACTAGAAAGTGTTGGAAAGTGTTTGAGTACCGATCATATCTTTCATACTAATTGGGATGATGAACATCTCACTTATAATTTGAATGTATCATCTGAAAAATTATTTTCAAATACATTATCATACCAACTTTTAAATTCTTACTGATGTATTGAAGATTAATATCAATTGATAATTTAAAACGAAAGTAAAATATAGATTAATCAATCATTGACCCTTTGTATTAAACTGGATTATAATATTGTCTTTTGAATATGAATTCTACATTTTAGTTTCTTTCAAAGCTTTTCCAATATTACGATCTAGAGCTTCATGAGCTAATGGCGCGGTATATAAATTCATAGCTTGCATAGATGCTTCTATAACATCCTTGCTATCACCTTGGGTAGTAGCTAATAAATCTTCCTTTAGTAGATTGATTTTAGAAATTTGTTCTATAGTTAAGGCATCTTTATTTTGTTCAATAAATCTTTGTGCCGCTAGTAGAATGTTATTGGCTTCATTGATAGACTCTAGTAATCCTTTAGTCTGCATATCAGACTCTGCATTTTGTAGAGAATCAATAAGCATCCTTGCCATATCTTCTTCCGAAATTCCATAAGCAGATCTGATTTCCATTTGCGTCTCGACATTGGATCTTAGCTCAGTTGCTTTTACAGTAAGTATACCATCAGCATCTAAGATAAATTTGATTTCAATCTTAGGTATTCCTGCAGGCATTGGAGGGATGTCAGTTAGATTAAATTCTCCTAGTTTTCGATTGTGTTCTACTAGATCTCGTTCACCTTGATAAACAGCGATTTTCAGGTTTTTTTGCCCATCTACGCTAGTAGTATATTGCCTTCCTGCTCGCGTAGGTACTTTACTATTACGACTTATGATTACATCCATGAGTCCACCAACAGTTTCTATTCCCATTGATAATGGAGTGATATCTATCAACAATAAATCTTTACGGTTTCCAGCAAGAATATCTGCTTGGATAGCTGCACCAATTGCCACCACTTCATCTGGATCGAGACTGTCATTGATAGATTGCCCAAAGTAATCTGATACTGCAGATTTGATAATAGGCATTCGTGTAGACCCGCCGACTAGTACTATTTGATCTATATCTTCATTGGATAACTTGGCATCTTTCATTGCAAGTTTACATGCATTGATTGTTTTGGCGATGAGATCATAAGATAATGAAGCGAATGTCTCTGCATCTATGTGAAGCTCTTTATTTGCTATAGATGTTTTATAAGATCCAATAGTACTAATTGCCTTTTTAGCATGCTCTGCTTCAGTTCTGTACTCTTGTCCAAGTGACTTATTATTATTGAGACCATCGGCAGAGATATCAGATTTCGATAACCAATAGTCGATGATGACTTTATCGAAATCATCTCCGCCAAGCTGTGTATCGCCATGAGTGGCTAATACCTCAAAAATTCCATTTTGAATTTGTAAAATAGATATATCGAATGTGCCTCCACCTAAATCATATACCACTATTGTTTGTTCTTCATCCTTTGATAATCCAATCCCATATGCAAGACTTGCCGCTGTAGGTTCATTTACGATTCGAAGTACTTCTAATCCTGCTAGTTTTCCTGCATCTCTGGTTGCTTGTCGTTGGGCATCATTGAAATAGGCAGGCACAGTTATTACCGCTTTACTTACAGTAGCTTTAAGATGTTTTTCGACTCTATATTTTAGCTCTTTAAGTATTTCTGCGGATAGCTCTATTGGCGTATAGTACTTGCCATCTATCTCTACTTTTACTAATGCTTCAGCATCTTGATCAATTACATTATATCCTACACTATCTTTAAGACTACTGAGATCCTGATATGATTTTCCCATGAGTCTCTTTACTGAATATATCGTTCGCTCCGGCGCAGAGATTAATTTCTCTCTAGCTATATCACCTACGACTACTCCATCTTTACCAAAATGCAGTATTGAGGGTACCAAAGCATTAGATCCTGATGTATCTCTAATGACAAACGTTTCTTCGCCATCAGCATAGGCTACAAGAGAATTAGTTGTACCTAAGTCGATACCAATAATTACATCTTTCTTTTCCTCTTTGTCTACTGATCCAGCCTTGAGATTGATAGGTATTTTCATAATTGTATTCTATTTTATTTTAGTCTTATATTGGTCAGACTAAATCTATTGGATTTTGAGTATGCTTTTCACTTCTTCGTACCTCAATAAAGCATCGAGATCTGGCTGTTTGATGTCTTCAGTAATATCGACACTAGGTATATGTGAAAGATCGCTAGCCCTGTTTTCTTTGTTCAATGCGGTCTTCTTGAGTTGCTTGATTACCTTTTTACCATTAAAGTAGGTGATTAACTCTTGATGTGTGTATCTACCAGAGGCTCTATCTTGATCACGCATGGTACCTTGCATAAAGTAGGGTATGGAGTCGTATATATAGTATGTTGCTCTTACAGTATAAGTCTCATCATATATATCAGCAGTAATTTTCACAGGTTCGCTAGAAGATCGATATATAGTATAGTTATACTTCACATTAGAGCGTAATTCGTTCTTTAAACTGGTTTTCAATTCGCTAGATTCCACTGCTGCATAAGCTTTTTCTATAATCTTCAGCGCCTTCTCTTTTGATACGTCTTGATTACGTAACAAACTGTCCAAATCAGCGTTATCGAAGTCTGATTGACACGCTGAGACTACTATTATTAAGAGTAGGAAGGTGTATAAACTTTTCATTATCACAAATATTAATTAAATAGATGGATATAGTGTTCAATAGCTATTACTATATTTATAAAAAACGATCATGATTTGTTGAGAAACTATTCAGAAGGTATGAAAGTCAGGTATCATGAACGTTAACCATGACGCTCATGCTTTTTTAATTTATAACGATCATGATTTGTTGAGAAACTATTCAAATATTATAAATTTCTGATATCATGAATTTTTATGATGATGCGAATAGTAACAAAAAATTAAAAGATTGATAATTTCATACTTTAACTTCAATAATTTATGGTAAATAATATACTTTCTCATAAGAGCGTCAGACTATTCACGTTATTGGCTGGCATATTTGTTACGACAGCATTAGTAGCTGAAATTATTGGAGGAAAGATATTTTCTTTAGAAATAACCTTAGGTTTTGAGCCATTTGATTTGACGATACTCGGAGTAGAAGGACTTGGGTTCAATCTTACAGCAGGAGTGATACTCTGGCCTGTGATTTTCATCATGACAGACATAATTAATGAGTATTTCGGAATGAAGCGAGTCAAATTCTTGTCTTATATGACTGTGGGATTGATATTATTTTCGTTTGTGATGATATATGGCGCAATCTATATCGCACCTAACGAGTGGTGGACATCTGTCAGTGGTGTGGATGCTAGCGATACATCTAACTCAATATCAAATATGAACCTTGCTTTTCGCAAAATAATGGGACAAGGACTTTGGATTATTATAGGTTCTACTGTTGCCTTTTTGATTGGTCAAGTGGTTGATGTTATTGTATTTCAGAAAATAAGAAAAGTTACAGGAGAAAAGAAGATTTGGCTAAGAGCTACAGGGTCTACCTTAGTATCGCAGTTTATTGATAGTTATGTGGTATTGCTTATTGCATTTTGGATAGGCTCTGATTGGGAATTGGTTAGAGTTTTGGCTATTGGAACTATGAATTATATCTATAAGTTTGTTGTTGCTATTTTATTGACACCAGCCATATATTTAGCTCATAATCTTGTAGATAGTTATGTGGGAGCTACAATAGCAGATGAGATGAAATTTAGTGCATCTGAATCTTAGCACATCAAAAAAAACAATTAATACCGTATTTGATATATAGTTTGACATAAAGACTTGGTCTACTATCTTCGTGTAAATTTCAATAAAGATCTTAAGCCAATAACTAAGGGGTAGTCTATCGGCCGGAGTTTTCATTTAAGAATAAAAAGAAAAGAAAAACATAACTAATGAGGCATATTACCGATAGAATAATGATGATCAGACCAGCAAGCTTCCAGTTCAATGAAGAAACTGCGTCAAGTAATGCATTTCAAACTGCTGGAAATTATGATAATGAGGTAATTAAAGCTAAGGCGATAGAAGAGTTTGATTCTATGGTAGCATCACTTAGATCCAAAGGAATAACTATCGAAGTAATACAAGATACAGCTGAGCCAAGAAAACCAGATGCCATTTTCCCCAATAATTGGATATCTTTTCATAATGACGGTACAGTGGTAACATACCCAATGTATGCTGAAAATAGACGGTTAGAAAGAAGAGAGGATATTATCGATACACTAAGTGAAAAGTATAAAATAAATAAGAGATATACATTTGATTACTATGAAGAGGAAGGTAGATTCCTTGAAGGTACTGGCAGTATGTTGTTTGACAGAGTTGATAATATAGTATACGCTTGTCTGAGTCCACGTACGGATGTCGTATTACTGGAAAAGTACTCAGTACTGATGGGGGCACGTAAAATTGCATTTAGATCAGTAGATAGAGAAGGGAAAGATATATACCACACTAATGTAATGATGGCTCTAGGAGTAAATTTCTGTGTGTTATGTTTAGAAAGTATTAAGAACAAAGTAGAGAAAAAGGAAATACTACAATCATTAGAAGATACAGGTAAGTTAGTAGTAGATATCAGTTATGATCAGATGGAAGATTTCGCAGGTAATATGCTGCAAGTAGCCAATGCAGATGGTAAGACTTTTTTAGTACTATCCCAAACGGCTTATGATTCATTGACTACAGAGCAAGTAAATGTTTTATCTGGGTTAACCAATGTTCTTCCCATTCCGATTAAAACTATCGAAACGCTAGGTGGTGGGAGTGTCAGATGTATGATGGCAGAAATATTTTTACCAGTAAAGCAATAAGACTGAATTAAGTTTTATTTCAAGTTCTATTATGCCCTGTTGGTCATTTATTTCCAATAATTTTTAGTCTAAGATTCTGTAATACCATAAATATTAGATATCTGTTAATATTAATTTAATATGATTTTTTTATATATGTTCATTATTATTGGCATATTTGTAAAATAGTTTAACTAAATCAAACAAACATGAAAGGATTTTTTACACTAGCTCTCGGGCTATTAATGACTATGAGCGTTTCAGCTCAAATGATTAAAGGTACTGTCACAGACGGTGATTACGGTGATCCTCTGATTGGAGCATCTGTTGTTATCAAGGGTTCTACAGTTGGAACTATCACAGATATTGATGGTAATTTTTCAATGAACAAGCCAGAAGATGGAGGCAACATGCTAGAGATTAGCTACCTAGGTTATGAAACTATGGTATACGATCTATCTGAAGGTATGGATTTAGGTGTTGTTTCATTAACGGCGGGTATGGCTGGATTGGAAGAAGTAGTAGTAACTGGTGTTATGGATATAGTACGAGATAGAAGAACTCCAGTAGCAGTATCTACTATTAGTGCTTCTGAGATTCAAGCTAAAGCAGTTGGTAATGTAGAACTTCCGGACGTAGCAAAGGCTACACCATCTATATATGTAGCTAACCAAGCGGGCGGATATGGTGATGCTCAGGTATGGACAAGAGGTTTTTCTCAAGTTAATACGGCATTTCTTCTTAACGGACAACCTATTAATGGAATGGAAGACGGTAAAATGTACTGGTCTAACTGGTCTGGTCTAACTGATGTTGCTAGTGCTGTTCAAATACAAAGAGGATTAGGTGCGTCAAGTTTAGCTATATCTTCAGTAGGAGGAACTTGGAACTTTATAATGAAGGCAACAGAAAATAAGAAAGGAGGTAATGTATTCACTACAGTTGGAAATAACAATTATCAAAAAATTGGTGCTACTTATAGTACTGGTTTGATAGATGACAAATTTGCTGTTACTGCATTATTATCTTCATGGTCAGGAGACGGATGGGCTCATGGAACTCAGGGAGCAGGACAGACTTACTTTTTATCTATGGGTTATAAACCAGCTGCAAATCACAATATTAATTTCTTAATTACTGGAGCTCCGCAGTACCATGATCAAAAGTATTCTACAAGTATTTATAACCATGAGGATTCAAACGGAGATATTGATCCAAGATATAATGGTAATTGGGGTATTTATGACGGTGAATATTTCTCAGAAAGAAGAAATTACTATCACAAGCCAGTCATGAATCTTAACTGGGAATGGGAAATGGACGATAAATCATCCTTAGGAACAGTACTGTACGGATCATTCGGTAGAGGTGGTGGAACCGGTGGTATTGGTGGTGGAAGAGTAAGAACTGAATCAGGTCTTATCAACTTTGATGCTACTGCTGCAGATACATCAGCTACATATATAAGAAGAGCTTCAGTTAATAACCATAATTGGTTTGGTCTAGTATCAAAGTATAAAAGAGATATCACTGATAATATCAAATTTAGTGTTGGTACAGATTTAAGAAGGTACTATGGAGATCATTTCAGACAAGTATCTAGTTTATTAGGTAGAGATAGTTACGAGCAAGGAGGGTCACCTAGGTTCCCTAATGGAGTATCAGCTACTACAGAATATAATGCTAATCCTTGGTCTGCATTGTCTAATTTTGCAGATAGAGATGATAGAATAGCTTACAATAACGCAGAAACTATCAGATATGCAGGATTATTTGGTCAAGTAGAATATTCTGCTGACGCATTCTCTGCGTATTTCCAAGGGGCAGTTTCTACCCAAGATCATGTTAGACATGAATTATATTATGAGACTGAAGAAAATGAAGATTCTGAAAAAGTTGTGAATAATGGTTATAATGGTAAGTTAGGATTGAGCTATGACATTAATGGAAGCAGTAGTGTATTTTTCAATTCAGGAGTATACTCAAGACAACCTTTTCATGATAATGTATTTGTAGGTAATTCTAATGTAGTAAATCTAAATACAAATAACGAACAGATTGTTGGTTTGGAACTTGGGTATAAGTATGCAACAAGTTCATTTTATGCTAATATAAATTTATATAGAACAGCTTGGAATGACAGAGTCGCTTTCAACAGTTTACAAGTTGATGACGGGATGATGACTACTTTAACAAATAATGACGCTTACACTGCTTTAGGTGAAGATCCTTATGAACTTATCTATCAAAATCAACTTCACCAAGGTGTAGAAATTGATTTAGGTATTAATGCAAGTGATAAGCTTAAAATAAAAGCATTTGGTTCATTTGGAAAATGGGATGTAGTTGGTGATAGAGATGTAGAGTTGTATGATGGTCTTGATGCTAATGATTTAGTCCAAAGTTTTGTGGCTACAGGAGATGATATTAAGGTAGGCCAAGCACCTCAAACTTCTTATGGTGTAGGTGCGAGGTATCAGTTGACTGATCATTTCGCAGCAGAAGCGAACTATTTTGGTTATCAAGGGATGTATGCTAATAATGGCGGAATCGAGTTACCTAGTTACCAATTGATGGATCTTAACTTCTCATACATTATACCAATGGACGAGAATGTATTAAGATTAGGAGCAAATATTTACAATGTATTTAATAAGCTATATATCAGTAATGCTAGATCATCTGATGAAGCTGATGAAAATCCAGAAAATAACTGGAATGGAATCAACAAAAGTAACAGAGTTACATTCGGAAAGACTAGAACATGGAACTTCTCTATGAAATATTCTTTCTAAAATAAATCTTAAAGTCATACAATTAAGCCTGGCAACTAAAAAGTTGTTAGGCTTTTTTTATTGTCTATTTTTATATTTTCATAGTTACATTTCTAAGTTTACTTATCATTGATTAATTTCAGCAAAAAAGTAATTTATGTGAATCAATTGTTTTAAATTATTTAACTAAAACCAACTTAACATGACAAGATATTTATCAATTATATTTTTAACATTTATTTCGACTTTGGCATATTCTCAAATTGTCATAAATGAAATTAGTTATAATCCACCAGAATCTGGACAAGACAGTTTGGAGTATATAGAATTGTATAATCTTGGATCTAATGCAGTTGATCTATCTAATTTTGAATTTACTTCTGGTATAAATTTAACTTTTGATACAGGTATAAGTATAGAGGCTGGCGGTTATCTTATTGTATGCGAAAGCTCTGATGCCATGATGAATGTATTTGGTGTAGAAGGTATCGTATGGGATGGTGGTATGAGCAATGGAGGAGAAGCGATAGCGCTTAAAGATGCTGCAGGAGTATTGGTGGATTCACTTAGTTATGATGATAATGCTCCGTGGCCTAGTCAGGCAGATGGTACTGACGGTGGTGGTGCGTCTATAGAATTATGTGATTCTACTAGTGATAATACATTAGGAGCAAACTGGAGAGCAGCTACTAATGATATTGGTATGATAATTAATGGAGCTATTGTGTTAGGAACTCCTGGAGTAGCTAATACCGTGTTATGTGAGACACAACCAAATCATATAGTTAATGCCGCAGGTCTTTCATTTACTCCGAAAGATATTACCATCGAAATAGGAGAAACTGTGAGATGGGAAAACACAAGTGGAAACCATAATGTAAATGGTGGATTAGATGTTTATCCTAATAATCCTGAAGGTATCTTTAGTGGTGCTCCGGAGGCAGCGCCATGGATCTGGGATTATACATTCAATATTCCAGGAATATATAATTATCAATGTGATTTGCATGTAGGTGCGGGTATGGTGGGAACAGTAACGGTAGAAGGAGAATCAGTGCCGCCATTACCACTTGTGATTACGGAGATCATGTATAATGATCCAGCATTGGAGGATTCCCTTGAGTTTATAGAAATGGTCAACGTAGGTACAGAGTCTATAAACCTTGAAGGTCTAACATTTAGTAGTGGTGTTATACATACCTTCGCGGCTAAAGAATTGGGAGCTGGGGAGTTTGTCGTAGTGGCTAAGTTTCCAGATGTTATTTTAGACAAATTTGGCATATCGGCTATTGGTTGGACAGATGGAGAACTATCTAATAGTGGTGAACTAGTAGAATTAGTAAATGCTGATGGAGTACTAGTAGATGCTGTGATGTATGATGATGAGGGTGACTGGAGTCAACAAGCTGATGGACTAGGTAATTCACTTGTATTATGTAAACCTAATAGTGATAATAATGTGGGAACTAGTTGGGGTGTATCTTCTTATTCTACTGATATTTCTATAGATGGAGTAGCGATTATGGCTAATCCAGGAGTTGCAAATTATTGCCTTTATTCTGTTGATGAGATTTCTCAGACTAATTCAAATGGTCAGATTACTTTCGAAGGCTCAGTAAGGGTATTAGGTAGAGCATTAGGAGTTAATCTAAGACCTGCTGGTTTGCAATTTACGATTACTGACGAAGATGGGGATGGTATTGCGCTGTTTAGTGGTGGCAATAATTTTGGATACGAAACCGTAGTCGAAGGCGACCTACTTTATGTGACTGGTAATGTGACTCAATTTAACGGTCTAGCTCAAATTGGATTGTTTGATGTCGATTTTGTATCTACTGATGGCCCTGCTCCTACTTCTACTTTAGTAACTAGCTTAGGAGAAGCTACAGAATCTCAGTTACTAACCTTAGAAAATGTACATCTAGTAAATATTAATGAATGGTCAGGACTAGGATCAGGATTTAATGTAAGAGTAACAGATGGGAGTACTGATACATTTGCAGTTCGAATAGATGCTGATGTTGATCTTTACAATATGGGATACCCACAAGGAACATTTAATGTGACAGGTATTGGTGGTCAATTTGATAGTAGTGTTCCTTACACTGATGGATATCAGTTACTGCCAAGGTACAAGGAAGATATTTCTCCCTATAATGAATTTGTCCAAGATTTTCCTGAATATGACATACCTACCTTAACTACTGTAAATTCCAGTGGTGTTACAGACAGTTTAGGCAGAAAAGTTACACTCACGGGAACATCCCATGGTATCAATTGGAGGCCATCAGGATTACAGTTTTGGGTGATAGATGAAAACAATAATGGTATCCAAGTATTCAGTTTTGATGATAATGTAGGATACGATGTCAAAGAGGGAGATATCTTAACTATAAAAGGAACAATAGATCAATTCAACGGACAAACAGAGATAGTCCCTTCAGAAATAGTAATCAATAGTGAAGGTCAAAATTTAGTAACACCATTGAATCTTGGTGATGGAGGTGTCGCTGCTTTGGATGAAAGTTTTGAATCAAAGTATGTTACTGCTGATGATGCTTTCCAACTTGTAGATCCTGCCGCTTGGGCTGGAGACGGTTCATCATTTTCAGTTGAGATGACTAATGGATTATCTACGTTCAATGTATTTATTGATACAGATACAGAATTTGCAAATATGCTAATGCCTCCTGGAGACTTTATGTCTATTACAGGTATAGTAGGGCAGAGTGATAGTGATGAACCATATGATAGCGGATATGCAATATGGGTTAGATATGATTCTGATCTTAGTGTTGTAAATGCGGTAATAGAAGCTAATGATACCGATCTAGTAAGATTATTCCCTAACCCTGCTCGAAACATACTTAGTTTAGATACTAAATTGGCAATAGAGAAAATAGAGATATTAGATTGTACTGGAAGACAATTAGAACTGATTTCTTTGTCATCTAATCAGATAGATATTTCTAATCTTGCAAGTGGGGCTTACTTCTTGAGATTACATTCAGGAGATGTTCAGTTTATCCACAGATTAGTAAAAATGTAAAATAAGCCCTCTGACTATTAAATAATTGTACTGCCTTTCATCTTTTGATGGAAGGCATTTTTTGTTTTGATTGGAGGAGATTTGGGCACTTAATATAATAGAGATATTTGAAAATAAAGATCCTTTACAACAGCATAATTTATAGAATAAATCATATTATCTTCTTAAAACCACAATCAATAGGTCGATATCAATTAGATTTGATCGTTATTCTAGAGTAAAGAAAACCCATAGTTTTTGAAGAAGATAGATAAATTGGTTTCTGGGAGTTTTGTAGGCCCTTATCTGCTATCGTTTTTCGTTGCAGAGTTTGTGCTTATTATGATGTTTCTTTGGAAGTACATAGATGAGATATTGGGTAAAGGTTTCACTATGTTCGATATATTAGAGCTCCTTTTTTACTATGGTGTGACGATTATACCTATGGCAGTACCCATTACCATATTAATATCTTCGGTAATGGTGTATGGTGACATGTCAGAAAAACATGAACTGGCCAGCCTTAAGTCCGCTGGAGTATCACTATTTCGTATCATGCGTCCAGCCATGTATATAGCATTGGGGACAGCTATATTTTCCATATTTGCTTCTAATTACCTAAAGCCTAGAGCTAACTATATGTTTCTCAAGCGATTTACTGCTTTGCGCAAGCAGAAGCCTGCAATGACTATCGAAGAGGGAATATTCAATAAGGACTTCAAAGGTTTTGCGATTAGAGTAGCTTCTAAGGGTGATGACGATCAGACGATCAATGATGTAATTATTTACGATCATTCGGATAATGATAAAACCAAAATCAACCTTATAAAATCACAGTCTGGAAAGATGTATACTAGCGAAGATGACGGCTATTTTGTCATGAACCTTAAAGATGGATATCAGTATCGTGAGTTGCCTTCTAGCTACGGTAAAGGTTCGGCAAACAAATCTAAGTATCCTTTTATGAGGACTAAATTTGATACTTGGAGTAAGGTCTTTGATATGAGTGAGTTTGAATTTGACGCTAATTCGGCCAATGTTAATCCAAATAAGGAAGACATGTTGACCACACCTCAATTATTGTCGGCGATAGATTCTGTAAAGATAAAGTCTCAAGATGTACAACTAAAAATATTGTCCAACTTTGATGGGGTATTAGATATTTATGCGGTCAATGAGTATCAACAGTTGCAAGAGAGATTAAAGGCAGAGAAATCTGCTGACAAGTTTGACAAAGACAATGATACAAGGCTAAATATAGATAGTTTCAAACGGTCTCAAGACAGAGTCCTTGAGATGAAAAATAGGTTTAACAAAGAAAAAAGAAACAAAACTCAAGGTAAGAATAGTAAGATTGTAAGTAGGGCTAAAATTAACTACCTAGCTGATATGGGAACAGTAGATAGCGTTATATCTTTATTAGATATGGTAGTACCGTCGAAGAAGAAGGAAATAGTCAAACAAGCAGCGAGTTTAGCTACTAGTAGAAAAGATCATGTGAATGGATACGTGGCTCAGATAAATCAATTAAGGAAGAAGCAAAAAAAATATCAGTTGAGATTACACCAGTCTTATAGTTGGGCACTGATATGTGTCATATTCCTATTTATAGGAGCGCCTCTAGGGAGTATCATTCGTAAAGGTGGATATGGATATCCATTACTAGTAGCTATTCTTTTTTATATGGTATTTATGATTATCACGATCATGGGCCAAAAGCTTAATCGTAACGAGACATTAAGTCCTGAGATTGCTGCTTGGATGCCTTGTGTCGTATTGGCTCCAATAGCTGCGTGGCTAACCATTAAAGCGATGAGAGATTCTAAGTTCATTGGTTCAAATGCAATAATTAATTGGTTCGAGAAATTATTTGCTAGATCTGAGGCTTAATAGATTTGGAGAGTAATATTTTTCTTTTGCTTCTTTATAACACAATAATTAAAATACCGGTCTATCTTCGCAGTAGATTTAGGTTGATAGGTAGTAAAGCTACTACTGATCATTAAAAAGGGAATCCGATTCAAATTCGGAGCTTTCCTCGAAGCTGTAAGTCCAATATTAAGTCTTGATCATATTCATGCAAACCACTGATAGAATTGTCTATTGGGAAGGTAAGATCAAAACTTGGATAAGCCAGAATACCTGCCAAATCTTCATAAACTGGAAGTCTTCGAAGGAAAGATGTGCAGGTAAATTTATACTAGGTTGTGTCCTAGGTGTATCTACCTATATCTTTCTTTAATTTTCTAGAGCTTTCATATTGAATAACTAAAATGTTTTAGACAGGTATTGGTTAAGTGGATTGTCATATTTATGGGGTTAATTCAGTGTTCACTTTACGCACAGAATGATAGTATTGATCTCATTGAAACTATCGGGCCCGAAGTGAGTATAGAAGGTGTATTGTCAGCTAGCACAATACTCTTGACAAAATCATCGGACAATTCGGTATGTGATCCTTTATCACAGCAGATTGGCATACAAATACAGACACAAGGCGGGCCCTATTTACGTACAGCTCTATATCGTGGACAGTCAGCCAGGCACATGGCGATTTTGTGGGAAGGAGTTAATATCCAGAATAGTTTTAATGGCACTTATGATTTAGGTTTAATACCGAGTATCTTATTTTCTAATAGTAAATGGTTTGATGGTGGACAGAGCGCTAATGTTGGGACCGCAGCGATGTCAGGAGCACTTATGCTCGCTTATGATAATAGTCAACCATTAATATCTGCTGGACTGAAATTCAGCGATCAAGGTAATCGGCGGATAAATTTTAGAGTACATCAAAAAAGTGGCAGACTATTTCAAACTCTACAAGCCAATTTATTGGATAATGAGAATGCATTTCGATATCAGTCTAGAGATACAATTGCCAGAAGAAGAAACAGTGATCATAATCAATTAGACCTAACATATCGTGCTAGTGTACAATGGTCAAATAGTATGAGTACTAATATCAACTACTGGTACCAAGATTTAGAACGTATGTTGTCGCCATCTACAATAGCGTCTAATTTGGCTTATCAAAAAGATCGGAATCATAGATTTTCAATAGGTCATGACTGGCAATGGTCACCTAAGTTATATTGGTCGACTAAGCTGGCGTATATGAATGAATATATTGGCTATATGCAACCGGGGATAGAAAGCTTCGCAGAAAGTAATATTGTAAATTTTAATAGTAAACTGAAGATTAATGGCTATGCAGATCACCTAATTGGAGTTGCAATTAGATATGAGAATGGAGAACTTGTAGATACAATCAATCCTTCGTTTAAATCATTTTTTCCAGAAAGAATAACTTCTGCTGTCTATTACAAAGGTACAGTTAAAATAGATAAGACGACGATAAGCCTTTCGCTACGTCAGGAGTCCATTGATGATGATGTCCAAAGACCCATTGGACAACTGGCGCTAAAATTTGATCAATTTGATCGCTTGAGTTATACGTTAAACTTGGGAAGACATTACAGCTATCCTGGATTCAATGACTTGTATTGGCCGACTGGTGGCAATCCTGATCTCATTACTGAAAAATCTTGGCAAATTGAAGGTGGGATATCAATTTATGGTTTGATAGTAAAGGTATATAAAATTAATACTTCTGATAAAATCTTGTGGGCTCCAAATGAGCAGGCTGTCTGGACCCCAGAAAATATATCAAACACTGAATCTTCAGGGTTTGATATCAAATATAATGGGAAGCTTAATATCAGGAAAAATATAGGAGTAACACTTATACCTAGGGTTAACTATAATCATACTGTTAATTCTACAGAAGGTGTAAATAAAGGCAATGAACTTCTTTACAATCCAAAGTTTAAATTTCGATTGAGGGGAGTTTTTCAATACAAACAAATTTCGCTTTCAATAGATAGATCATATACTGGGCGAAGATTCCAAACACTTGACAATAAAGATAAATTGGATCCTTACAATTTGCTCAGTGCAGAGCTTAATTATAAATGGAATAAGGATCAAAAGTACAGTGCAGAAATATATCTCGGAGCAAGAAATATATTTGATGAAACCTTTGAGCTGGTAAGTTTTTTTCCGCAGCCTTTGCGGACAATATATATAGGATTTATTTTTTCAATTTAATAATATAAATACAATATGAAATTATTTAAATGTTACTTGTTAGGTTTTTCTTTATTGAGTGTCATGTTTTTGTCGTGCGGTGATGATGAAATTATAACAACTATTAATCCCGACCCAATGACTGAAGAGCAGACATATGATAATGGTGTGCTTATAGTAAATGAAGGCCCTTTTAGTGGAGGATCGGCTACGTTAGATTTTCACGATATAGATAAAGATACACTCTTGAGAAATGTGTATAGTACTGTCAATGATGGAAGAGCAATCGGTAGTATATTGCAATCTGTAACTGTAATAGGAGAAAATGCGTATTTAGTCGTAAATAACTCAGCTAAGATTGAAGTAGTGGATGCGATAACTATGGATTACAAGAATACAATTACAGGAGTATATGGTCCCAGGTATATAGTTGCCTTAAATAATAATGAAGCGGTAGTATCAGAGTGGGGATTAGATGGTCTGTCAGGTCAATTGAAAAAAATCAATCTGACTACTATGACTGTTTTAGACTCTGTATCTGTTGCTGGTCCTGAACAAATGGTAATTTCTGATGGTAAGATATATGTTGCTAATTCTGGAGGATTTGGTGAGTCAAATGTAGTGTCTGTTCATGGCTTTGATTTAGTCCAGGAAATCGAAATTCCTGTGGGAAAACGTACTATTGATATAGTACAAGATTTAAATAATGATATTTGGGTTCTTAGTGGTGGTAGCTATACTGATGGTGACGGTGCTAGTCTCTGTCAAATAAAAAATAGTACCTCAGAAAACTGTATGACTTTAGGAGGATTTCCTAGCGATCTAATTATAGATGCTGATGGCGCCAATCTATATTTTGTAGAGAATGGTGAAATCAAAACTGTAAATGTGAATAGCCCAACAATCAGTGGGGTAGTTTTAGTACCTAATATCACTGGAACCATTTACGGATTAGGATATGATGGTAATCATGGTGCCTTATATATAGGAACTACACCTGATTTTTCTTCAGAAAGTACTACACATGTAGTATATGAAAATGGTGATGCAAATATATCGTTTACTACAGGTGTATTGACCAATGGATATGTTTCTAGGTAATTTACTACTGTTATAGTTTGAATATCTTTAAGGCATGGCCTTCTGTGATTTTGTGAGATTTCGCTGAAGGCCTTTTTTTTGGTCAAGATTTTGAATGTCGCACAAATAAGTCTTTTGTTTCTTTCCCAAAATTGTGACTATTCTTTTGATGGTTTTATTTTCCTCGGAGTCCAAGTTCGATCACATTGGCTTTTTGAATGCCTCCAGCTTCTATTTCAAATTTAAGTATTGTCCTTATTTTATGAAATCCATGATGACCATAGGCTCCTGGATTCATATGTAAAAGATCTAGATCTTTGTCTGGCATTACTCTAAGTATATGGGAGTGACCACATATATACAGATCTGGTTTAGTTTCTTCTAGTATTTTTTTAACTCTCTTGTAATATTTAGGAGTGTATCCTCCAATATGGGTCATAAAGATAGACATACCTGCACATTCCCAGGATAAGTTAAGATCAAACTCATTTCTGACAGCAAGACCATCGATGTTGCCATATACAGCTCTGAAAGTACAAAGGTCTCTTACCTCCTTGATACTCTTAAGAGATCCTATATCACCAGCATGCCAGATCTCGTCGCAATCTCGCAGATGCTTGATCATATCATTGCCGTCAAAACTATGGTTGTCAGAGATAAGACCTATCTTTTTCATATTGTTATTTCTTTATTTCTATACATTGGAAACTAATGTATTGCTTTATTTTCGTTTAATCTGAACGTACTTTTAAGTCTTGCATTACTATCTTTACATCACAAGTATACATAATATGGCAAAATCAGATTACGCAAAAGCATTCGAAGAGCTACAAAATATAATAGCTAAACTCAATAGTGACGAGATAGGCATAGACGATTTAAGTATTAAAGTCAAGAGAGCTCAAAAGCTTATTAAAGCCTGTAAATCGAAATTGCGTAACATAGAAGAAGATCTGCACGATCTATTCGAAGAAGAGGAATAGTACTATTTGAAAATGGCATCATCTAAAGCATATACCATTCAGTCATATTATAATATATACTGATGAGAGTATCACAGTAGCCCAAGAAAGAGTAAGGGATGTCCTTGCAATAGTAACAACTCTGAGTGATAAATGAAGGCCCACTAAACTTTTTCTATAACTTAGTAGTAAATCATACTTATATTTTACTAGGACTTTGCGCATATACCCTGAATTCTTCATTGTCAATATAAGCCTCTCATAATACCCACTACATCATTTACTTCGTCATCACCGATATGCATATGTGTAACAAACCTTATCATTGTTTGTCCAAAAGCAGCACAGTTTATTCCTTTTGTCTTTAGCTTTTCAACTACTTCTTCAGATTGCAGTCCGTTTCCTAGTTCGAAGATGACTATATTGGTGTGTACTGGATACACAGATTGAATGTAATGCAGTTTCTCTATCTCTACTCCTAGTATTTTAGCTCTGTTGTTATCTTCTTTTAGACGTAATATATTATTGTCTAAAGCATATTCACAAGCTGCTGCTAAGTATCCTGCTTGGCGCATTCCTCCACCCATCACTTTACGGAATCTTCTGGCATCAGTGATTTTACCTTTTGGTCCGAGTAGGAGAGAACCAACAGGTGCACCTAAACCCTTAGATACACATATTGATATCGTTTCAAATTCTGCACCAATGTCTTTTGGATCTTCATTAGTTTCTACAATTACATTGAAAAGTCTCGCACCATCCAAATGTAGGATTAACCCATTATCATCACAAACTTTTTTGATAGGTTGAACCTCATCAATTGTATAATATGATCCACCACCTTTGTTACATGAGTTCTCTAGTACAACGAGCTTACTAATTGGTAGCCAATCGTATACTGGCTTGACAGCTGATTTAATTTGATCCGCGGTGATCTTGCCATATTGACCATGAATAAGATTTACAGCGACTCCGCTGTTGAATGCATATCCACCAGTCTCATACTGATATACATGAGAATAATGATCACATATTATCTCATCTAGCGGCTTAGTATTCACCTTGATAGCAATTTGATTGGTCATAGTTCCTGATGGACAGAATAAAGCAGCTTCCTTACCAAACATTGCAGCAGCCTTCTCCTGTAATCTATTTATGGTAGGATCTTCGCCAAATACATCGTCCCCTACTTCAGCAGAATACATATAATCTAGCATGCCTTTAGATGGCTTAGTGATAGTGTCAGAAATGAGGTTGATAATGTTCATAATATATTGTTGTTTCAAACGTCAAGTTAGTGATATCGGAACGTAGGATGATGGTTATGATATTTTTTTTAATAATTTAGGACTTAGCGAATTTTCAATCGAAAAGGTGACCAAAGTCCATTATTACGGCAATTTAGGGCAAAAAAGGTTATTATTAATATGATTATTTTTTGTTTAAAATGAAAAAAAGTGATTAAAAATTAAACGAAATGTGGAAAGTTGCCTTTATTTGCATCGTAGTAGAAATATTATTCTAATATTTCGCTTATTTAACAATATATATAACATTACAATGAGTAACGGTACAGTAAAGTTTTTTAACAACGCAAAGGGATTCGGATTCATCACACCAGACGACGGTGGTAAAGATGTTTTTGTACACATTAACGGTCTTAACGGACTTTCAATCGATGAAGGAGACAAAGTTTCTTTCGATGTAGAAGAAGGACAAAAGGGGTTGAATGCGGTAAACGTGACTATGTCATAAGTATCAGTTCAGTTCTGAAATGATATAAGCTCATCAACATTGTTGATGGGCTTTTTTTATGTTCTTTTCTGACTTAATAGAAGAGTTAAACGAATTTTAAATATTGATGGTGCTATTCTAAAGTACTTGTCCATATTGCGTCATTGCTTCAGGGCGAGTGACATTCTTAGTAACCACTATACTGAATGCATTGATGCTGTAAAGATATGAGATTTAAACGCTACTTTCGTATTAATTAAAGTTACGTAATAGAAATGAGGAATATATTGATTATTGGTGCAGGAAGATCTGCTACATCATTGATAAAATATTTACTGGACAAATCTGAAAAAGAAGACCTATTCATTACAATAGGTGATTTATCGATAGAAAGTGCCCAAAAGTTTAGTAATGGACACCCAAATGCAAAAGGAATCAAACTAGATGTTTTTGATGCTCCTCAAAGAAGTCAGGCTATCAAATTCTCGGATATAGTTATTTCTATGTTGCCAGCTCGCTTTCACATTGAAGTGGCAAAGGATTGTATTTTATACAAGAAACATTTAGTGACAGCTTCTTACGTGAGTGATGAAATGCAAGCTTTGGATGAAGATGCTAAAGTAAACGGGTTGGTATTTATGAATGAAATTGGGGTTGATCCTGGAATAGATCACATGAGTGCGATGCAAGTAATAGATCGGATTCGAGATGCAGGAGGGATCATATTGATGTTTGAATCGTTTACTGGTGGGCTAATTGCTCCAGAAAGTGATAACAATCTTTGGCATTATAAATTTACATGGAATCCAAGAAACGTTGTTCTTGCAGGTCAAGGAGGTGCAGCTGAATTTATCCAAGAGGGGACGACTAAATATATTCCATATCACAGACTTTTCAGAAGAACGGAATTTTTGGATGTTGAAGGATATGGACGTTTTGAAGCATTGGCCAATAGGAATTCATTGAAATACAGGAGCATTTATGGCCTAGAAGATGTCCTTACATTGTATAGAGGAACGATGCGAAGAGTTGGATTTAGTAAGGCTTGGAATATGTTTGTTCAACTTGGACTAACAGATGATTCTTATAAAATTGATAACTCTGAAGATCTGACTTATAGAGATTATATCAATCTTTTTCTGCCATATTCTCCTACAGATTCGGTAGAGTTGAAAATGAGGCATGCCTTGAGAATTGATCAAGATGATTTGATGTGGTATAAATTATTAGAACTGGATATTTTTAATGGAGTGAAGAAGATCGGTATTAAAAATGCTACTCCAGCTCAAGCACTTCAAAAAATATTAATGGAGAAGTGGAAATTGAATCCTAATGACAAAGATATGATCGTCATGTATCATAAGTTTGGCTATGAATTGAACGGCGAGAAACATCAGATTGACAGCAAAATGGTTTTGATAGGAGAAGATCAAACTTATACCGCGATGGCGGCGACAGTAGGTCTCCCTGTAGCAATGGCAGCACTCAAGATACTGAATAAAGAAATAACAACTCCTGGTGTTCAAAGACCAATAAACAAAGAAGTCTATATTCCTATATTGAATGAATTAGAAGAGTACGGTATTCATTTTAGAGAAGAAGAGGTCGAGTATTTTGGATACAATCTTGTAGGAGGTGTAAATGGTTAATAGAAATTACTAATAGGTGATATTGAGAGATGATAAAGGAAACATAGGTATAACAATAACACTAAAGTGTTAAAACAATTAATTTAAATAGCTTGACATTTTGTTAGTGATGGTTTGGTTACAATATTAAAATTCAGTTGCAATGTTTTAGTAAAAAAGTGAGGTGTAATTTTATTGAATATTTTAAGGCATTTTTAAAATTCTAGTTAATTTTATTAATACTTCAATTTTAACATAGTTTTATTCAAAAAAAATCCCTATAACATTAGTCATAGGGATGGTACTTTTATTATTTATGGCTTCCTTTCTAAAGTATTTGTTCTTTATAGTAATCCATTTAATTTGCTTTCTAAAGACGCCTTGGTAGCTACTCCTACGTGTTTGTCTACCACTTCTCCGTCTTTGATGAATAGGATGGTAGGGATACTACGTACACCATATTTCATTGATACTTCAGGGTTGTCATCTACGTTTACTTTGCCGATAGTTGCTTTCCCTTCGTAGTCAGTTGATAGCTCATCTATGATAGGAGTGACCATTTTACATGGTCCACACCATTCAGCCCAAAAATCTACGATTGCTACACCACCGCCTAAGGCTGCTTTTTCGAAGTTGCTATCTGTGAATTCAAATGCCATTGTCTTATTATTTATTTTATTAAGTAATTTTTTACTACAACTAGGTATTTATCGTAGTTATAAGTCTAACACAGCTAAAATACAAAAAGTTGCAGACCCAACTCTATATGTCTTTGATTGGATAGTTAAGAATTGTTTAGAGGATGTCTATCAATTCAACTGCTCGATCTAAAACTACTCTGCCTTTATCGTTTTTAGTGAGTTGTGCCATCGCCATATCTTTATCATGTTCAAAGAATATTGTGTGGTTCCCATCTAATACTCTTTCGTATAATGCCGCTTTCTCTCTCAATGTTTCTAGGGGCCGTATATCATAGCTCATAACATAAGGCATATTGATATGACAGTGTGATGGTAGAAGATCTGCTGTATAAACCAAGTTGTGTCCATTCCCAAGATTGATAATGGGAACCATCATCTTATCAGTATGACAATCACTAAAGATCAGATTGATATGATCAGTAAAGTGAGTCTCTTCATTGATATCTATATATTTGAGTATACCGTGTTCTTTTAAGGGTAGGAAGTTCTCTTTAAGAAATGATGCTTTTTCCCTTTGATTGGGCTCGTAAGCCGCATAATAATGCAGTTCGTTGGTCCAATATGTAGCATTGGGAAATGTGGGAACTAGGTTTCCTTTTGAGTCCATCTCTACTGCTCCTCCTACATGATCAAAATGAAAATGAGTTAAGAGGACGTCTGTTATATCTTCTACATCAAATCCCGCATCTTTGAGAGATCCTTTAAGGTCATCGTCACCATGTGGATGAAAGTGTGACATGAATTTATCATCTTGTTTATTACCAATTCCTGTATCTATTAAGATCTTACGCTCGCCATCTTCTACGAGTAGACAGCGCATTGACCAAGTGCAAAGGTTGTCAATGTCAGGTTCGTTTAGTTTAGACCATAGTTTCTTAGGTACGACGCCAAACATAGCCCCCCCATCTAGTTTAAATTTTCCAGTCTCTATGATATGTAGCTTTGGTGCTTTCATTGAATTACTTTTTTGATTGATAGGAGACCACAATGTTTCTGCACAAACTAAACTATATTAATTCAGTTTTATGTTAAAACATAGTCTGAAAAGGCTATCCGTTACTTTTTCTTCGATTAGTCGTGCTAGAATCCAATGGCACCATTTCCTTCATTCTTGACAACATCTTTTAACTGGGTCATTCTAAGTGCAGTAATTGCCGCTTCCACACCCTTGTTACCAAATTTTCCTCCAGCTCTATCTTTAGCTTGCTGTTGGTCATTGGGTGTCAATACACCATAGATTATAGGCTTATTACTCATTAGCCCTAGATTCATGATGCCCGATGCTACAGCAGTATTGATGTATTTGTCATGATCTGTTTCACCTTTGATAACACAGCCTAAGCAGATTACTGTATCTAAGCTATACTTCGTCAGCAATAACTTAGCCCCCATAGGTAATTCGTAAGACCCTGGCACAGTAACGGTATGGATGTTTTTATCTTTTACATTGTGTTTCTTGAGGGTATCTATTGCACCTTGGAGTAAGGTGGCCGTGATATCTTCATTCCACTCAGATACAACAATTCCTACTTTGAGGTTATCTGCAGATTTAATGGCTTCGATTTTATACTTAGACAGGTTATTGTCTTTGCTGGACATATTTTCTATTTTATTTGAAATTTCAATACAAAGATAGACAATTGGGTTATGATAGTGTTTACAATATTTTGGAGAATCGGAAACAAAGAAATATAAAAAAAGCCCAAATCAAATGATCTGAGCTTTTTAATCTTTAAATACATTTTTACTTAAGCATAGCAGCATATCTTTCTGCTTCTCCTGCTTCATTACTTTCAGGATACTTGTTTATTATTGTTTCAAAAGCAGTTATTGCTTCTGGGTTGTTCCCTTGTACCTTGTTAAGGATAGCATATTTATATAAGTAATATGGAGTAAGGAAATCATTGTCCTCATAGTTAGCGGCTATCTTATATAGACTTAAAGCTTTGTCATAGTTTTTAGACTCTGCATAAGCATCACCAAGAGCACCTGCTTTCATGATAGATGTAATATCATCATTAGACCTGTAACTTTCTAAGTAGTTGATTGCATCTTCTGTTCTTCCTAAGTTTAGGTAAGAAATTCCAGCATAGTATTTAGCTAAATTCCCAGATTTAGTGCTTCCATAGTTATCTATAATGTCCAAAAATCCTTCAAAGCCACCACCTGGATTTTCAAGTGCAAGGATAAACGAATCTTGAGCAAATTGCTCCTGCGCTTTGTAGATAGCTTCCATTGCAGCTGCTTCTTTCGGAGCTTTAAATCCAAATGAATAAGCTAAATAACCACCAAGAAGTAATACACCACCTACTATGAGTATTAGTATTGAACTTTGGTGTTTTTCAAAAAAATCTTGAGCAACTTCCTTTACTTCGACAATATCTACTAGTGTTTCATCACCACCGTCTACATATTCGCCAAATTCATTAATCTCGCCACTATTTTTACCTTGGGTAGGATTGACGTATTGCTTTCTTTTCTTTTTATCTCTTGCCATAATGCGTATCAAAAATTTTTGCGAAGATAAGTATTCTTAATAAATCACAACCTTTTTGAACAAATATAATTGCGATTACCTTACACTATACTTGATTGTGATTAATGTCGTACTGATCTGATTTACATATTGGTATGTATTATTAGTTTTGAAATAGTAACATCTTAAGAGTAAACCTGCTTTAAATTAGGGAGACGATACTACGTGCTATCCTACTACAAGGTTGTATATGGAGCATGTTTTGAGTCTAAATAAGTTGTTGTAAGTAGCTGTAACTGTTGCGGTGGCTGGTTGTATAAAATCAGAAATAATGAGTTTTTATGTTTCTATTTTTCTACGGAAAAGCTAGAAACTTACCCTTCGAAATGAAAACTTAGCGTAATTACTTGAGAAACAACGTTTTCTAGCACTTTGGATTCGTTAAGTTGATCATCGTAAATAAGGATATTTCCTACGCCTCTAGAATATTTGATCTCCGGAGAAAATATGAAGTATGGATAAAAGAATTGCATTCCAACTCCTATCTCCAATTGAAAGTCGTGAGGTGAAATTTTGATAAGTGTCTTAGCATCTCGTGTCTTTGAATTAGACTGTACGTCATAACTGTATTTCATTCCTGCTACCATGAAGGCTCTTTTATCCTTATAAGGTGCAGATTTAAATCTAATGAGAAATGGGACTTCAAAAAAAACAGATTCGACACTGCGTTTCTTTAATTCGGAGGAGTCGTTATTAGAGAATTCGAAACCACGGTTTGAAAATGCGAATCCTGGTAGCGCTCTAAAATCAAAGAAATCACCAAGCTTTAAATTGATAATGCCATTCAGTATAAATCCGCCACCTGCTGCAGCCTCAGTAATATTGATACTATCATTATTAATGAAATGCGTGGACTGATTTAGCCGATAACCTGAATTATTTAGTCCTAGTGTCATCCCAAAGTAATAAGCCTTTTTCTGAAAATCTCTAAAATTATAATTGTCTCTACCTCCTCCCAACTGGGCAATAGTATCGTTGGAGGTAAAGAGGAAAGAAAGAACTAAAAAGAAAGCTACTTTGTAGCGGAATAAATGGTGCATATACCAAAACTTAGTGACGACCACTTGGACTCTTTAAAGCCAATCTGATCCAATATGTCAGTAAAACGATTGTAATCTGGAAAAACTTGTACAGACTCGTACAAATACTTGTATGCCTTATCATCTTTAGATTTAATCTTACCGATAAATGGCAAAATGTTCTTGAAATACAAGTTGAAGGCTTGCTTGATGGGGAATTTCTTAGGTCTAGAAAATTCCAAAACTACAATTTGTCCTCCTGGGCTCAATACTCTATACATTTCTGAGAGTCCCTTTTTGAGGTCTTGAAAATTCCGTACTCCAAAGGCACTACTAACTAAATCATAACTATTATCTTCGTACTTTAGGAATTCAGAATCACCTAGTTCGAGAGTGATTATATCATTGAGCTTTTTATTGAATACCTTTTTATTGCCAATGGCAAGCATTTCTTTGGAAATGTCCATGCCTGTAACATGATCAGGATTAAGCTTTTTGGCCGCTTCAATAGCCAGATCTGCGGTACCTGTAGCGATATCCAATATTTGTTTCGGATTTCCTGTTGACATTACTTTGATAGCCTTAGATCTCCAGATAGTATCAATACCTGCGGTGAGCAGTCTATTGAGGTAGTCATAGTAAGGAGCAATCTTGTCAAACATTTTAGTTACTTGAACTTTCTTATCTGAAGATTCTTCGTAAGGTGTCACTGTTTTATAATGAGCTGGATCGAATGCCATAGAGATAATAGTGTTAAATGTAAAGATAAATATTTCTAATACTTAAATAGCTAAATCTCTCTATATGTTCTAGCATATATGTATATTCAGTTAAGACTTTGAGTGGTCTTGTTATCTAAAAGCCATTTAGCAATAGATCTCTATTCATTGTTAAGTAATAAAAGGGATCAATGATCTTTAATATTAATTTTTCATATTGATCAATATGTTTAATTTTAGACCTTCATGGGTATGTAGGTTTTGATAGCAAAATCAAGAAATTATTTGTCTAAAGAGATTTTGATAGTCACTGTAAACTAGGAGAATTATCTAAAGTTAATAAGGATTTACTAGAGGACAATCTCATGAGAGTAGAGCAGGACATCTATTTTCTCGATTAATACTTGAAGTCTAACTGGGAGATAGATGAGGCTGAGCAGAAGCTATATTCGAGTCATATCCATCGATCTCTTTCAAATTTCGGTCTTGCATCGTCTGATTACAATTTATATTCTTCTCACAGATATAAGTATTAGTAACATGAGACTTAACCAAGAGCGAAGAAGGGCTTACTTAGGATAAGTATGGAGTACTTTAAGCTATAAGTTATATGATGTAATGCTTCTAGGGAGGCTCAGGTAGGGTTAAGTGAATAACGTTCCTTTTTATCTAATCAAATTTTATAGTTCATGTTATTGCCTTTTGAAGCTATTATAGTTAACAGACGTATATTTTTAAGTATGTTAGAAAATTACTCTTTGGAACAGCTTAATTTTATTCCCAAAGGGTATAGCAATAATATATTTTGGAATATTGCTCATTCGGTTGCTTCAATGCAGCTCCTCGTATACAGTCTATCGAACAGTAACTGGAGTATCCCAAAGGAGATTGTCAAATGCTATCGGAATGGTACTAGGCCTGATAGGCTATATACACAAGAGGAGGTTGATGCCGTAAAATCTATATTAGTATCTTCTGCAGAACAATGTGAGAAGGATTATAACGATGGATATTTTGGTGATTACAAGGGATTTTCGACAGCTACGGGTTTTGATATGAATTCTATTGAGGATGCTATTAATTTCAATCTATATCATGAAGGTTTGCATATGGGATACATATTGGCTATAAAACGTTTTTTAGCAGATATTGTATAAAACTGAATTGTAGTATCTTGCATCTAATTTTGATTTCTTCATTTGTGTTGAATATATTGGAGATAATAATTAGAATTTTTAAAAAAAAATAGACCGTAATCGTTTCCATTACGTTAGAATTGTATGATCAGATATTTAGTAATTTTATTAATCGTTTTTGGATCTATCTCAGCTATTGCTCAGCAGGGAAATGATGACTTCTTTGTGAATGACGGCTTCTTTGATGAAGACACTACTGACGTATTGGAAGATACATTGATACAAGGCAATACTTTCTTTAAATTATTTAAAGGAACACCGGGAAGAGCGGCTTTACTATCGCTGGTAATTCCGGGAGGAGGACAAGTGTATAATAAGACTTGGTGGAAAATTCCTATAGCTATTGGAATCGATGTGGGTACAATTTGGTGGTTAGTTTACAACCAAAATTCATACAGTAAGTACGATGGGATATATCTCGATCTGCTGAATGACAGAATTGTTAGTTATAACGGGATTACTAATCCGTTGGTAATCAAAAATGTTAGAGATAACGCTAATAAAAATAGACAATATGCATATATCTGGTTTATTGTGGGTCACTTAGTTACTGTCTTTGATGCATTCGTAGACAATCATTTGCAAAACTTTGATGTAAGTGAAGATTTGTCTTTCCAAATGAAAGGTGGCGATGGTTATGGAACAAGACTAAGTTTTGTTATTCCTTTGCATACCACGAAATATAAAAAAATAGCTATTCCGTAAGGTTGAGCTGAAGCTCTACGAATGAAATAACTTTAAAAATAAGAAATGAAAAAACCATTGGCAGTAGTATTAGCAGGAAGTGGGGAGTATAGAATTGCAGAATCTCATTACGGAAAACCACAAGAGCTACACACAGCTAATGTGCTGTCCAGTATGGGGTTAGCAACGTATATCACTGAGCGCTCAGAATCTGAATTAGAATGCAAGTATAAAATTCTTGGTGAATTATACGAGGGACAAGGCGCAATAGGCGCAATTATCTCATTATTGAGCGATGAAGGTGCAGATGCTGCAATACTTGTACCTTGCGATATGCCTTTGTTAGATGCCGATATCTTACGGCAGTTGCTTGATACTTACGAAGAGGAAGATACGATAGTTTGTTTTCGTCAAAATGGATTACCTTATATAGAGCCATTTCCTGCAATATTTGAAAAAGCATTATTAGAACTAATGATAACAGATGTGATGGAAGGAAAAATAACATTGCAAGAACTTCTCAATCACGCAGGATCACATCTGATAGAATTGCCAAAGGACGATAGGCTACTCAATGTTACTGATTACGATGAACAGGCTAAAATTGTTAGTCTGTTGAATAATTAAATGAATTTAGGTAACTGCAAAGCAATAAAATGTTTCTAGTCAGGATGAGATTCAGGGATAAAATTTTTTACTATCTATGTTACCGTAGATGATGTTACATTGCTGATTACTTTTATTTTCTAATTTATGAACCGACACATAAATTACAAATCAGAAATAGGATTTAAACTATTGGGTATTATGCTTAATAACTATGTTTTTACGATCTTTTGATTGGCTAATGTATGCAATACCAATAGAAAGTGATTCTAGAATACGTGGAATAGTATTACTTAATATAAACATAAAAAAGAGGCTATCTATTACTAGATAACCTCTTAAAAAATAGGGTGGAAGACGGGATTCGAACCCGCGACCCTCGGTACCACAAACCGATGCTCTAACCAACTGAGCTACAACCACCATTTTTACTTAAAAGCAATTACGTTTTTCACGGCTGCAAAAATATCAATTCCTTTTGATCTTAATAGGTTTCCTGAAGGTAATTTATATTTCCTTTTAAAAAAGTTCTGTGCAGCTATTTGTACTTTTGTCTAATAAACTGATTGCGAATACTACTTTCCTGTAGGGATCTCATCATCCTTCAGTGTAAACGTTCTCTTTACAGGATTATAAGGTGAATTTATTGCTTTACCTCGACTGTCTAACAGAGTCAATTCAATCGTATTTTCTCCCATCGGCAGACCTTCTAAATAGTATGGTTGCCATTTTTCAATAGTATGTACTTCTCCATTTATGTTAGCTGAGAGACCATATCCATTGGCTAGATCAGCATTGAGTAGGTAGAAATCAAGCATAATCTTTTCTGTATCCTTCTTACCGACATACGTTCCTTTTGGTCTACTATACATTACCATAGCTTCTGAGATACCATCTATCTGCGTGATTTTTTTGTCTTGAACCTGGATCTTGGCATGAATTGCAGCTTTACGCGTCTTAATACTTTCATGATATGATCTAGAAAGAAATGCAAGTAGATAGTGCTCGCCGTCTGCAACATCGTAATCAAACGATGCAGTATATTTTGCTGCGTACGGTTCATTATCTAATATAAGGTGTATATGCTGACCTTTGCCAGAGTTAGCACACATTTTACTTTCTGTATCGGGTGTCTGTTGTCCCAATTCGTACCCTTCACCTCCTACTGTAAAGTTGAATATACCTTCATTGTAGGTCATATTTTGTAATTCTGCACCGAAATAGTCAATAGAGGGAGGAAATGACGTCAAAGTATACTTATTAACAGAAGTCACAGAAGTTGCGGTACTAGCTTCAGGTGGCGTCTTAATATCATTTTTACATGAGCCAAGGCTCAAACTAACTAATAAGAGCATTGCAAGTTGTATTCTCATTGTACTTATTTTTTGAATTATCAAGAGGTGACAGTTGAAACGGAAAGATAGAAATTATGTTTAGATAGATTATCCATAATTCGAAGTATAGTTCCTCAAGGAGTACGTTTACGTGATCAGTTGTTAATTAAATAGGTCATTTCTTGAATGCGTTTTTTGCATAAGTGTGCTTAATTGTACAAAACCGACATTTATAATAGGGGTAACATATGATTAGGTATGTCTATATACTGCACAACATACTATTCAACAATGCTAAGCCCTTCTACGATACACCAAGACAGACAGTAACATTTATACTAATTGATCTTGAGAAATCAAATCAATGCCATTTCAAAAGAAAAAGCATAGTTATCTTAGATACAGCGTCGCTGTCATATTCATAGAACCAAAGAATTAAGTTTAGTATTGTCAATATTAAATTTTTATAATTCTTATCTATAATAAGCTCTGTTTTGAAGAAAGCTAACCTTATTTTTATTTAGACAAAACGATTATGATCGTCGTATTTATTGATGACTAGAAGGAAGTTGCTTCTATCTTGTAATTTTTAAAGTAAATTTTGCAAACAAGTTAACAGATCGGCTACTTAATTAAAGTTTTAGAAAACAAAATTTGGAACGGTTCATAATAAATTATGATAAGGCTTCTCGCTATGACTTGACCATTGTTTTATGTTTTTACGGAATGCATCATATGACTTATATATTTTAGCTGAGGCCGCATCTTTAACAGTAATATCGGTCAATATTTCGTTAGTATAATCTTTAAGCTTTATGAGTACGTCACTAGAAAACTGTCGAAGCTCCACGTTCTCTATTTGTATTAATTTTTGGAGGTACTCATTATTTTTAGCTTCAAATTCGGCCAAGGTCCATGTATTCATTCTGTAGGCGGCAGTCTCTAGTATCGTTTGCAGACGTGGCTCCAGACTATCAAATATTGGCTTATTGAAAAAGACCTCTAGAGTGCTACCTGTCTCATGCCATCCTGGGGTATAATAGTACTTAGCTATCTTATGGAATCCCATGTTGTAATCATGATAAGGGCCGATCCATTCAGTAGCATCGATTACTCCACGTTCAAGATTGGTATATATCTCGCTGCCTGCGCTTAATACGGCTGATCCTCCAGCTCTCTCCAATACTTTACCACCTAGTCCAGGTATACGCATTTTAAGCCCTTTAAAGTCTTCTATAGTATTTATCTCTTTGTTAAACCAGCCTGCCATCTGAACTCCTGTATTACCTGCAGGAAAGGGTACAAGGTTATAGCCGGCATACAGTTCTTTCCACAACTCCTGTCCGCCACCACAATAGAGCCAAGAATTCATTTGCTGGGCATTCATCCCAAATGGGACCGTAGTGAAGAATTGTGTGGCTGGAGACCGTCCTGCCCAATAGTAGGATGCACCGCTCCCTATCTCCACAGCACCACTAGATACGGCTTCAAAACATTCCAAGGCTGGGATCAACTCACCACCACCATATACATTGATACTGATTTGCCCATCTGTCATTTCTTCGACCCATTGGGCAAAATGATTGCATGCTTCCCCAAGTACGGGAAAATTTGGCGGCCAAGTAGTGACCATTTTCCACTTGTATTTCTTTTGACTAATTATGGCAATTGAGCGTTCTTTACTGTCTGATTTTGGCTTACATGAAAGCAAACTAGCTCCAGTTAATGCGCTTAAAGCTGCCTTTTTAATAAAATTCTTTCTATTAATAGTTTTCTTATTCTTATTCATATTGATATCAATTAAATAAAGATCATATAAATCTATATAGCTTCGTTGACATAATATATGCCGAACTTTTGAATATACTAGAACATGTGCTTACCATAGACCATAACAAGATCATATAATATTGCATAATTATTGAACTTAATGATGCAATAGATATATTATAATAATATCAATATATTCACCAATTAATATATAAAATATAATTTGCATTATGATTAAAAAGTACAATGAGCCTGATAGTCTTACCGATGTAGCAAAGTTTCACGATACCTTTGGAGCGCCGATATTAGATATTCCAACTATACCAGCCCAAGATAGATGTGATCTACGTGTCTCACTGATACAAGAGGAGCTCAATGAACTCAAAGAGGCAATAATTGACAATGATATGGTAGAAGTTGCAGATGCTCTTGCAGATATTCAATACGTCCTATCTGGTGCTATATTAGAATTTGGTCTAGCGGATCGATTCAAAGAGATATTTGACGAAGTACAGCGCTCCAATATGAGCAAAACATGTAAGTCTATGAATGAGGCAGAGAAAACTCGAACCCACTATAAAGCGACAAAAGGAGTAGATTCTATGATAGTAGAGAAGAATGGGGAATATCTTGTATACAGAATACCGGATAATAAAGTACTAAAATCAGTAGCTTATTCTCCAGCAGATCTCAAGAGCATAGTTGAAAGGTAGTAGATTTTATATATTCTAATCTAGACAAACTTCTAATTCGTCAACACCGATAATTTTTACATCGATATTATCATTGAGAGTGGTAGCAAGAGAAAGTCCTACATAATCGACTTGAATAGGGAATGACTTATGCTTGCGATCTATCAGTACAGCAACTTGCATCTTTTTGACCAATATACCCATGAATGGCTTGAACGCATAGAATAAAGTTCGTCCAGTGTTGGCTACATCGTCTACTATGATTACTGTTTTGTTCTCTAACTCAGAACTAGAAAGTGATACCTCTGCCTCTTCAGCGACGGGCTTGGCAGGATTAAGCGTAATCTGACAGAGTGTAATCGTGGAGTCTGTAAGTTTTTTCACTTCCTTGATGAGTAGTTTGGCAAATCCGAGACCGTTGTTATTGATTCCTGCGAATATTATTTCACTAATACCAAAGTTTTGTTCTACGATCTCTACAGCGAGGCGCTTTATTTTTTGTTTGATTTGACCTTGCTCTAGTATTTTCATGAGTATGACCTTTTTAAAAGATTCTTTGTTTGCTTATTATAACATAAAGATAGTGATGATCATAGAATGATTCTAATTTAGCTTAGATCAATAATCTCTCAATAGAAATATATGTAATGCTTCACTTCTTTGTAATTTGCGTTAAATAACTGACTGATGGGTATACAACAAATCATTTTTCTATTAGTAGTCGTGGTAACATTCAGAATAGCCTATAAGGCTTATTCTGTAATATATCGAAATATACATCTCGGAAAAGATAGAGTAATAGAAGGTGGCGAAGGCGCTAGATGGAAGAATGTATTTTTGATCGCATTTGGTCAGAAGAAGATGTTTAAGCGATGGATACCTGCAGTTTTACACCTATTCATATATGTAGCATTTTTATTTACTCAGATAGAACTGATTGAGATCATAGTTGATGGTCTTTTTGGTACACATAGATTCTTCTTGCCATTCTTTGGCGGATTGTATACGTTAATAATCAATTTCATAGAGATTCTTACGATTCTCGCATTGGTGGGTACCTTAGCATTTTTAGCTAGACGTAATTTGCTAAAAGTACCAAGGCTTGTGATGTCGGAGATGAACGGTTGGCCTAAGCTTGATGGTAACTTGATTCTGATTGGCGAATTGATACTAATCGCTGGTATCATGACTATGAATGGAGCAGATGTAATGCTGCAAAAGCTTGATCCTGTTCATTTCCATGATTCAGGATATTTAGCAGTCAGTAGTACTTTGGCTCCTTTATTTTTAGATGGATGGGGACAAGAGGCATTGCAAATATTAGAGAGATTTGGATGGTGGCTACATTTAGCTGCTGTAATTGGATTTATACTGTATTTACCTTTGAGTAAACACTTACATATATTCTTAGCATTTTTTAATGTATACTACACACCTGTCAAGTCAAGAGGTGAAATGGATAATATGCCAGATATCATGGGTGAAGTACAATCTATGATGGGCATTACTCCAGAAGGAGAAGCACCAGAAATGACTGATGATCTACCTGACTTTGGCGCTAATGATGTGACTAACCTCTCATGGAAAAATTTACTTGGAGCCTTTAGTTGTACGGAGTGTGGAAGATGTACCTCGGTATGTCCAGCGAATCTTACAGGAAAAAAGCTTTCTCCACGTAAAGTGATGATGGATATAAGAGACCGAGCTACAGAAATAGGAAAGAAATTAGACAGTGGACAAACTAAATATATATCTGCGGATCATACAGGAGAGACATTGCTGACTGCTGATAATTTTGATGATGGCAAGTCGTTATTCGATTATATCAGTAAAGAAGAAATTAATGCGTGCACTACATGTAATGCATGTGTAGAAGCTTGTCCTATTATGATCAATCCATTGGAGCCAATATTAGAATTACGTAGATACGAGATTCTAACTAATAGTGCAGGTCCAGCAGATTGGATGCCCATGTTTAACGCAGTAGAAAATAGTGGTAGTGTATGGACGATACCTGATGCAAGAGATGCATGGGCAAAAGTGGACGAGGATTAGAAAAGATTATTGTTTGTTAATTCATAGATTATTGATTTTAAAGTGATGTGTATAGATATTGAATGTCTAAACTCTAAATGTCTAAACAATGAAGAAGATTAAAGTAATGTCAGAGTTGGCAGTTGAGAATTTAAAACCAGAAATATTATTCTGGGTAGGATGTGCAGGTAGTTATGATGCGCGAGCGCAACGTGTGACCAAAGCGCTCAGTACCATCTTACAAAATGTAGGAATCGACTTTGCAATATTGGGCACTGAAGAAAGTTGTACTGGTGATCCGGCTCGTCGAGCAGGTAATGAATTTGTTTTTCAGATGACAGCTAATCAGAATGTTCAGACGATGAATATGTATGATGTGAAAAAAATCGTAACGGCTTGTCCACATTGTTTCAATACTATTAAGAATGAGTATCCTGCACTTGGTGGTCATTATGATGTTGTACATCATACACAGCTTATCAGTACTTTGATAGAAGAAGGAAGATTAACTATAGAAGGTGGCGCATACAAAGGCAAAAAAATTACTTATCATGATTCCTGTTATTTAGGTCGTGTCAATGGAGAGTATGAAGCGCCTAGAAGGGCTATAGAAGCTCTTGACGGCGACCTTACAGAACTAAAACGCAGTAGAGCAAATGGATTGTGTTGTGGCGCTGGAGGCGCTCAGATGTTTAAAGAAAATGAACCTGGCGACAAGCGTATTAATACTGAAAGAGCCGAAGAAGTTCTGTCAAGTGGTGCTGATATTGTAGCCGCAAATTGTCCCTTTTGTATTACAATGATAAGTGACGGAATTACGGCCAAAGAGAAGCAGGATGATGTAATGGTATTTGACATCTCGGAGTTGATAGTTAATGCTAATGGATGGTCATAGTGCAGCTTGCGTAGCAAACGATCGAAGTTATAGTGTAATTTGGCTTTCGCAGAGAACATAAAGGTTAAGAAAATACATTGGCTCAATAAAGTACTCAATACAAAACAGAAATTAAAATTATATCATAAATGATACTCGATCTTATAGCATTAGATAATAGCGCCAAAGTTTGGATCTATCAGGCAGATAGAGAGTTTAGTTATGATGAACTAGATGAAATCAGACCGATGATTTTTGATTTTCTAGATCAGTGGACGAGCCATCAAAACATGTTGATGACATACGGCAATGTATTTCATAGAAGATTCTTAGCCATGTTTGTAGATGAATCTTTAGCAGGGGCCAGTGGATGCTCGATAGATGCTTCAGTAAGGTTTGTAAAACAGCTAGAATCACATTTTGGTGTCTCACTTATGGGACGTGATACAGTCGCTTATATGATTGATGAAGAGATTAGTACTTTACCTCTTAATGAATTAGGAAGTGCAGTTATAGATGGTCGATTACAAGCAGATACTTTTGTATTTGATAATCTAGTGAAAAACAAAGACGCCTTCCTCAAAGAATGGTGTAAGCCTATGAATGAGAGTTGGCATAAGAGATTTGTTTAATTGTAAGTCTTTCACTAAAATATGTACCCAATCCTAAACATCGAAGCGTTATTTGAATGTTCCTGACTTCCAATTTATATTTTTCACTCTAAAAAAGAGTGTTAACCATCTATAGACAATTAGCACTTTGAATAATCTCTTTTGTTCAGGCTACAATAAATTCTTAAATCTTGGTCTTCTCGGAGCTACATCTCCTAATCTTTCTTTCTTGTTCTTCTCATATGCTGAGTAGTTTCCTTCGAAAAATATTACTTCACCCTCGTCCTCATAAGCGAGTATGTGAGTAGCGAGTCTATCGATAAACCATCTATCGTGACTTATAACTAATACACAACCCGCAAAATTCTCGATCGCTTCTTCCAAAGATCTGAGTGTGTTGACATCAATATCGTTAGTCGGCTCATCAAGTAGGATTACATTACCACCTTCTTTGAGAGTAATGGCTAGGTGTAATCTGTTACGCTCACCACCAGATAGTACGCCTACTTTCTTTTGTTGATCGCCACCCGCAAAATTGAATTTACTGATATAGGCTCTTACATTCATATCCTTTCCCTGGACCTGCATAAGGTCTTGACCGCCACCTACTACTTCGAATATAGTTTTCTCTGGCTTGAGATCTTCGTGCGATTGATCTACATATGCGAGTTGTACAGTTTCTCCTACTGTTACAGTACCACTGTCTGGCTGTTCTTCTCCCATGATCATTCGAAATAGGGTAGACTTACCTACACCGTTAGGTCCTACGATACCGACTATAGCGTTCTTAGGGATAGACATGTTTAGTCCATCTATCAAGACTCTATTGTCAAATGATTTGACAAGGTCTTTTATTTCGATTACTGTATCTCCAAGACGCGGACCTGGAGGTATAATGAGTTCTAATTTAGACTCTTTTTCCTTCTGTTCGGCATTACTCAATGCTTCGTATGCATTCAGACGTGCTTTTCCTTTTGTCTGTTGACCTTTGGCTTTGGATCTTACCCATTCAAGTTCTCTCTTAAGGGCTTTTTGTCTTTTACTAGCTGCTTTTTCTTCATTAGCCATACGATTTGACTTCTGCTCTAGCCAGGTGCTGTAATTCCCTTCCCATGGGATACCTTCTCCACGATCAAGTTCGAGTATCCATCCTGCCACATTATCAAGGAAGTATCTATCGTGAGTTACTGCGATAACTGTACCTGGAAAAGACTTGAGGAATTGCTCTAGCCAATGCACACTCTCTGCATCGAGGTGGTTAGTTGGCTCATCTAGTAATAGTATGTCTGGTTTACTAAGTAATAATCTACATAGTGCTACTCTACGACGCTCTCCTCCAGAAAGGTTAGATACTTTAGCATCGTCTGGTGGGCACCTTAGTGCTTCCATGGCTAAGTCTAATGTATGGTCAATATCCCAGCCACCTACAAGATCCATTTTCTCTAGGAGTTCCCCTTGCTCGTTGATTACTTTCATCATTTCATCATCTGACATAGGTTCTGCCAGTTTTGCTGACACAGCCTCGTATGCGTTGACCACATCCATGATCTCTTTGAGCCCTTCTTGAACGATTTCTTTTACTGTCTTGGTTTCGTCGAGTACTGGCTCTTGGGCGAGATATCCAATTTTATATTCTTTGTCAAATGTAATTTTACCTTCATAGTTGGTGTCTAGTCCAGCTATTAGCTTGAGAAGACTAGACTTACCTGACCCGTTGAGACCAAGTACGCCAATCTTAGCCCCATAGTAGAATGAGAGCCATATGTTGTTGAGTACTTTCTTTTTTGGTGGAAATGTCTTACTGACTCCTTCCATTGCGAAAATCACTTTATTATCTGCCATTTATATTGTGTTCTTATGATTTCTATTTATTGAGATTGTGCGAATATAATGTATCAAAGTCTATTTATATGCTTTTACTTTTAGTTGTAATGCGCGAATTTTTTATTTCTAGAATATAGAAATCACGATGGCCGTATAAATAAGAAAGTATTTCTAATTACTCTATTTTATCCAAACCAAAACATCTGAATTGGCCAATGAGTTCTGTGTATAATGATCGTTATTTAATTGTCAAAATTAAAACTTGATTGTAGAGAAGTAGAATCTTTAAATACTTTTTCAAACAGACGATAAGAAATATTTCCCTTGAATATTTCTATTTGCTAAGCAGACAATAATTAAATACTAGTGCACAAAGGTAAGCTTAAAGAAAAATAAAATATCAGAATAGGGTTTAGAGTGCGGTAATGAAACTAGTGAATTACAAAAGATAGGCTGACAACCTTGTTACCTTCATTCGTTAGTAAAGCAAAGTAGGTACCAGAAGATAGTTTTGGATAAGGACTATATGAAAATGAAAGGTTTTTGTCATCTCTTAGTGATTCTGTCAATCTATCTATGAGTTGACCATTAGCATTTATTATTTCACAGATTGGATTACTAAGGAATAAAGTACTCTCAAAATCTATATTAATATCTGAAGATGAAGGGTTAGGGTAGAGTGTCGCTTCGGTATGTTTTATTTCTAAAGAGTTCGTAGAAACAATAAGCTTAGTTATGTCCAGCTTCTGATTGACGTCTACATCATAATATGATTGAACCGATCCGTCTTGCCATTTAACTATTAGGCTATCTATAATATCTGCAGATCCTAACCCAAAATGTGCGTTCATAGGATCTTGGGAAGTATAGTTAGATCCGCATCTTATTTCTCTTAGCTGAGTTTGATTTTCACTGTAAGCTGTAACTTTTGCACCTAAAGCCATACGGTTGATTTCTGGTTCGGTCAGAGTTATAGTGAGATAGTTGTTGTCGTTGCTTAGATCATTTCGCCATAAAGATACCGCTCCGTTGATATTAGTAATGAATACATCTAGATCACCATCTAGATCATAATCAAAAACTGATAGTCCCCTTCCCTGTAAAGAATCCAATAGGCCTATTGTCTCAGTTATATCTACGAAATATTCACTTTCTTGTGAAAGGAATACTCTTGTATGATCTCTAATAAATTGATTATTATTATACGGCCAGCCATTGGTGGCAATAAGATCAAGATACCCGTCATTATCAAAATCTGAAAATGATGTTCCCCAACCCCAGTCGCTATTCTGTACTCCTCTTAGCTCAGCCTCTTCTGTAAAGACACCATTGCCATCATTGACATAGAGTTTGTTGCCAGTGATACCCCAGTTGCCTTCTGACACGCCATCGTCATCATATATATTGGTCATGTACCAATCCATATCACCATCATTATCAAAATCAGCTACGGTTGAACCCATACCGTTTTCGTCAGTCAGTGTGTTGAGTGTATCTAACTCAAATTTTTTCCCGCCTTTATTGATCCATATTTGACTTGTACCAAAATCTGACGCAGCCAAAAGATCTGGCCAATCATCACCATTGATGTCTGAAAAATTAGTCGCATGAAAATTTTCGAGATTGATAAATGGATTATAAAATCCTAACAAGCTATCAACATTGCTAAAACTACCATCACCATTGTTTTTCCAAAAATGATTTTCTTCAAAATTTTCTAGCCAATGGGACATAAATAAATCTTGATATCCATCCATGTTGTAATCCATAGATGTGATTGTAAAAGTATTCTCAAAGTTTAATGATTCGAATTCTGGTCTTTCTATTTTAGTGAAAGTCAAATCACTATTATTAACAAAAATAATTGGAGGTTTACCGAAATGACTTCCTATTATAAGATCTATATATTCATCTTGGTTGTAATCAAAAAAGAGTGGGCCAGACCCATAATATGGAAATGTATTATTTCCGACAAAGTCTTCTAGTTCTGAAAAAGTGCCATCTCCATTATTGTGCATCATAACTCCATTTTGCTCATCTCCGAGAGTAAAGAAAAGATCAAGGTATCCGTCGTTATCTATGTCTCCAGTCGCAGAACCTCCTCCGATAATAAAGGTCATGGGTGGGGCAGTGATAGAGAAACTATGCGTATAGTCCAATCCTGCTTCCTCGCTTACGTTGGTAAAGCTGAGATCTTGCGAAATAGCGATATGTCCATATAGGAATATTATAGTCCAGAGTATATATTTCATAGTCGTAAGTTAGTATTCCAAATATAAGACATAAAAGCTTAGTTGGCAAGATGAATAAATATCATTTTAAATGTCATATTCGAATTAGGATAAAGAGATTTTAGTCGTACTCGTCCAAAATGAGGAAGATAATTATTACATTAACAGTCTTAATTAAATTTAATAGATCTCAATCATTCTAAACCAAACTAATATGCGAATACATTTACTTTTATTTGTGGCTTTGATTTGCTCAGGCTTTTTGATGGCACAAGACACTTTTAACGATGATTTTGAAGGCTTTACCGAAGGAGACTTTGTAACGTCTGGAGCTGATAATTGGAATACATGGAATAACTCTACTGGAGGAGCAGTAGATGCTCGTATATCGGTTGATCAAGCCTCTAGTGGGGCCAATTCACTATTATTACAAGGTGGAGGATCTACTGACATCGTTCTAGATTTTGGAGGAGTAAGAAATTCAGGAATGTTTATCTATACAGCGAAAATGTACTTTCCAGCAGGTAAGGGTGGATATCTAAATTTTCAAGGAACATCTACTCCAGGTCAGATATGGACTATGAATGCTTATTTCAATGTAAATGGTGGATTGATTATCGATGATGCACAAAATGTTCAAGTAGCAACGACATTTGCTCAAGATACATGGATCGAAGTTGGATTTGAAGTAAATCTAGATGCTAACCAATGGAGGGTTCTTCTTGATGGTGAGTGTGTAGGTATATTTATGAACGGTTCTACTAATGCTATTGCGGCATTAAATCTATATCCTAGAGATAATAATGATCAGTTCTATATTGATGACATATCATATAGCTGGGATGAAGAGGCACCTATAGTTACTCCTAGTGCTAATGATGCAGCAATCAGTTTAGACGCTGATGATGCAATATCATTTGCCGGTGCGGTATTACCTATTACGGGTACATTGACAAACTTTGGTACCAATACAATCAATGAGGTAGAACTATCTTACACTATTGGTGCTGATGTTAATACACAGACATTGAGTGGCTTAGATCTACTTACGGGATCACTTGATTTTGCATTAGATAATAATGTAACACTAATAGACGGAAATACGCCAGTTGTAGTCCGTGTAGTAAGTGTAAATGGTGGAGTAGACGAAAACGACTGTAACGATAAAGCAGCTGTCAATTATACAGGATTTACACCTCATCCAGATAAAAATGTATTTGTAGAAGAAGGAACAGGAACATGGTGTGTATGGTGTCCGAGAGGTGATGTATTTATGAATCGTATGGCTAATAAGTACCAAGATAAATTTGTAGGTATAGCAGTTCACAATGGAAACAATGATCCTATGGTAGTAGCAGAGTGGGATGGTGGAGTAGGTCCATTTCCAGGATTTACTGGTTACCCAGGAGTAATATTTGATAGAAGTAATGTGATCGATCCGAGTAATCTCGAAGCTTCTATAATAGCTGGTCTACAACAAGCTCCAAATGCTACAATGGCGCACCAAGCAACTTACGAAGAGTCATCTCGAGAATTATCAATATCCATTCTCACTAATTTTGCTAATGATGTGGAAGGTGATTATAGACTAGTTGTAGGTATGACAGAAGATGGTGTAACAGGTACAAGTGATGGTTACAATCAAGCAAATGCTTATGCAAATCAAGGGCCTGATGCTATGGGTGACTATGGTATATTACCTAACCCAGTACCAGCGGCTCAGATGGTATATAACCATACTGCTAGAGCATTATTGACTCCGTTTGGTGGAGAGGAGAATGCATTCGGTGTTGATATGGTTACAGCAGGTGATTATGAGCATACTTTTACATATGTAGTACCAGAAGGTTATGACCTTAGTAAAATGCATATAGTAAGTGCAGTAGTAACTGCTAATGGAGCTGATAATGGTGAGACGTCAAAAGTATCGCAGTTTGTAGATACGTTTGATCCTCAACTAGACAATACTATTTCAATTTTTCCTAATCCTACTCAAGGATTGACACAGATATCTATACAATTACAAAAGACTACTGACGTATCTATCTCTGTAGTAGATGCCATGGGTAACTTAGTATCTAACAGAACGTATAATAATATGAATGGTAATAATGTATATCCATTCGATGCTACTGATTTGGCTTCAGGAGTATATTACATCCGTATAAGTACAGGTGATAGTTTTGCAACGAAGAAGATTATAGTATCGAAGTAAATTGTTTTTTATTTTCAGATAATAATAGCCCTACTTTTTTAATTGAAAGTGGGGCTTTTCGTTTAGTGACAAACCTCTTCATTCCCGTATTCTAGAGATTTGATGTTTGGCATTTATAATAAGATAATTGAGTTATATTTTCTAAAGTTTGTCCTGAGATTCAAATATATTTTATGAGAGTGAATCAGATAAAATTTCTAACAATATGAGAGTTCAGCGAGTTAATTTTTAGTTAGTAAATTGCAAAATAAAACTATACAAAAAAGCCATCTCCCTTTGAGGGAATATGGCTTCAGATAAATATTAAGTATTTGTATTTTTCGCTTGCACGAAATCTTAATGAACTTTATGATATACCTAGTACCATTAGTTCAACTAATTGATATAAGTACTGTAATTTAAATATTTTTTCTCATGAACAAATACAGTTTGTAAAAGAAATGGGTTTCGAAATAGACACTAGTGCACACTAGTTTCTATACACCAATAAAACGTATTTTATTTACTTTCGTAAGAGTATCTTCCTGATTCTAATAAGAAATAACATTTTTGTACAAAGGAAGACATGCTTTCCCTACAAATCATAATTAGTAATCTTTTATAAATTACAATCCATATAATTAAAAAAAACTAATGACAAGTAGAGAGTATTTTTAATAAACACAAGACAATTTCTTCCCTTCAAATTTTGCGAAAGCAAACCTTTTTTTTTTGTTCGTCGATATCCGACGATTTATAAAATTCGTGGTATTAAGGAAATCAACGGATTTTGAGCGTTAAAAATCAATTCAGTATTTCTTATCAAATTATTCTTTAAATATTAAAAATTATTATTATTCATGCTTTTGTCTCTCACCAATAATAATATGTTGATACCGTACACACCTTTTTTCTTGGTTTAGTTGATTGTGAAATTAGATATAAACTAAACTTTACAAATAAAAAAAGCCACTAATCATATGATTAGTGGCTTAATACTGTATTGAGTATGTAAATGGATCTTAAATCAATTTAATCGATATTATTATGGTAATAAGACAGCGTCTATCACGTGAACCACTCCATTATCTGTCACAATATCAGCAACAGTTACCTGAGAATCATTGATAAATACACCGTTATCATTAATAGTTACAGTTACGCTCTTACCATTTAGAGTTGGAACCATCATACCATCTGATAAGTCTGTGCTTAGTGCTGTACCTGAAGCTACGTGATACAATAAAATATCTGTAAGTGCACCAGATGGCTCTTGAAGTAAAGATTCTACTGTACCTGCTGGTAAAGCTGCAAATGCATCGTCTGTTGGAGCAAATAATGTAAACGGACCTTCTCCAGCAAGAGTTCCTGCTAAATCTGCTGCAATTACTGCTGCCTCAAGAGTTTCATGTACCGGGCTATTTACAACTACATCTGTAACTGTTACAGTAGGTGGAAGAAGCACTGCATCTATTACATGAACAACACCATTATCTGCAATGATATCTGCAACTGTTACTTGAGCATCATTTATAAAAACTCCATCATTGTTGATTGTTACTGTTACGTTTTTACCATTTACCGTTGCAACAACTAATCCGTCTGATAAATCTGTACTAAGTGCTGTACCCGAAGCTGCGTGATATAATAAAATATCTGTAAGTGCACCAGATGGATCTTGAAGTAAAGATTCTACTGTACCTTCTGGTAAAGCTGCAAATGCTGCGTCTGTAGGAGCAAATAACGTGAACGGACCATCACCAGCCAGGGTTCCTGCTAAATCTGCTGCAATTACTGCTGCTTCTAGAGTTTCGTGATCTGCGCTGTTAACTACTATATCTGTAATTGTTAATTCCTCAATTGTAGGAACAACCGGATCATCTTCTCCACATGATGATAGTAAGAAAGTAAATGATCCAAACAAAATAAAAACGAGCAAATAGTGATTAAATTTCATAATTTTTCTGATGTTGTAATTTTTAAATAATTGTTTTTCAATACTATATATGCATCTTTAAAAAAAATGGTTGCCTGACTGGAAATTAAAATCAAATTATATTCTTTCAATTCTATTTAAATTTTATAAAACGTTGATTTTTAAATAGTTGGCTATTTTAAGGACTATTGCAATTAATACACAATAAGGTGAGTATCTGCTGTATATGATCCTATTTTATACTAAATATTGTCTCAGATGAAGCTTTATTACATCACATATACTTTCTAATCATATCTTTTTAGATTTTATGTGATGTCTTGTATGTTTATGCTTTTCTGTTGAAGGTTTGTGATGCCCTGGCCTTAGATATTGTCATATCGAATGTAAGTTAAGCTGAATCGAAGAATAAGATTTTGTAGTTGGGATCATCCTTATCGAAATTATATATAGCTAAATGTAAGATATCTCCAATACTAATAATTATAGGAGTTAGATGGCTCACTATTAAATTTCAGAGATTACAGTTCCCACAAGACTACAGGCTATGTTGACCAAACCATTAATCTTAGTATTCAATTTGTGGTTTGTAAGATGTAAGGTGTTTAAATCAAATATGTATACGGTGTTTATAAGAGTATGGATATCGTATATGGTGAGCTTCCAAAGAATTATGGTGATTATGAGTGATTATTTGTACTTGTAATATCAATTTAATGGAAAAGTGATAATTGACCTTTGTAACAACAATCATATATGTGTCTTTATTTCGAGATAAATACGAATAATAGTAATTTAATTTTGTCGTTGTCAATACTTTGCGAAGTTGTATATCTTTTTGCCATACTTATTAAAAATACTCTCAAAATATAAAGTGAATACAACATAACTTGTATCACTTAAATAAAAATCTAAATGATGTATATTACGGATCATTTTAAAGGTGAAAAATATGGAAGAAAATAAAATGCTGAATTATATTAAAAGTGTATTAGTAAATATGCCGAAAGGTTGGTTGAACTTAACAACTCATAGATTGGATATTTACAATGAAAGATTGGCTAAAACTCAATTCTTAGAAAAGTTTGAGATCCTTTTTAATAATAATAATTCTGAGTCGTCCTCACTTGAGGAATTGCCAACTGCTTATGACTATATTCGATTAGGTCATCCATTATCTTGTTTGCTAGAATGGGTAATCGCTAAATTGAATAATCTAAAATCAAATAATATTATAAGTTTTGGATCAAAGACGATTCCTATTTTAGCAATTCTAAGGAATAATTTATTAGAGAACAAAAATACCCAAATCAGATATGTAGGTGAATTGCCAGATTGCTTTGATGCGGATATATTAAGGAGTATTTATGGTTATAAATTTGATTTGAAGCAAGTAGATAAAGCAGAAGATGTCACTTCATTTATAGGAAGTATTGTCTTTATTCAACAACAAGATGTTTTATGTAATTTTGATGTTGTGCCTAATGTTGACTTCTATGTTAATGTTCACTCTCACTTGGGAAGTATCTTATTAATAAATGGTGAGCAAAACGAAACTTATATTTCAGAAATTCAGCATGTTCGTAGAAGAGAGACGATTGCAATGACTCCAGCTAATTCTCTTGCTGTCTTAAAATCATTAGTAGAGAAGTCTACTTCAGGTATTAATCGAAATGATGTAATAATAGATAAAACACTTGTACTAGAATCGATTAATGAGATTACTGCTACTAGTACAAAGCCACTTGTTGCCTCTAGTGGGTTATCTATTCAATATGCGATTATGATGGGTTTAATTCATGATGCACTAGAGAATCACAAAGGAAAAGATATCAAGATCGTAGTTCCTCCTAATTGTTATGGTGGAACAAACGACCAAGCAAGACGAGTGGCTGCTTGTATTGATAATGTTGAAATTTTGGATTTACCGGTTGATGGTGATGATGATATGGTTTACAGTATTGATGTAATATTGGATAAAATTGCTAGTGAAGATGCAATTCCTTACATAATCGCTGAAATTCCAACCAACCCTCGAGTTGAAGTTCCAGATCTAATGAAGTTACAAGATGCGTTAAGCAAAAAACGTAAAACAAAAGATGGCGAGATTGCAGTCGATCCAGTGTTTATTTTAGATCAAACATTTTGTCCAAATGTACACTTTTTAGGTAAAGGTAAAATACTCTCAAAAGTTAGGACCGTTTCATTTGCTAGTGGATCGAAATTTCCAAGTGGTGGGCAATGTACTGCTGGCTATTGTATAGGAAATATAACAGCTGAATTATTGATGGAAAAAATAGAGATACATCTAAAGCTTTGTGACAACGAAGCTACAGATCTTCAATTGGAAATATTGGCAAAGCAATTACCTTCAATGAAACAAAGGATTGTTGATGCTTACAAAAATACGCGTGAATTTGTAAATTTCATCAACGATACTTTGCCAGAAGCGAAAATCAATTTTGTTTCAGAAGAACTGGCGAAAAAAGGATTTACTCCTTCAGTATTTTCATTAGACCTGCCCACTAAAGGAAATACAGATGAAGAAAAAGAATCTTACAAGAGAAAGTTAAATCATAAATTGATCAACTTGATGATTACGGAAATTCCAGAGCAAAGTAAGTATTGTGTGAGTTACGGACAGTTAAAGGGATGTTATTGGACGATACCTGCAACATCTACACAAGGGACAACTAAAGAAGGCGACAAAGATTATATTGCTCGTGTTTCACTTTCACCCAATATGGATCTAGCACTTCATAAAAAAGTTTTTTTAGATTTTGTTGAAAGTATCTGATTTTGGAGAACTTCATTGCAGAAACGCTTTAACCAATTCGAAAGTTTTATAGTGAAAATAAATCTAAAATTGAATGTATTTAAATAACAATAATTTATATAAAATGAAACATCTAGCAATTATAATTTCATTTGTATTCGCTTGTTTTTTAGGCAGCACTTTTGGTTTACAAGCACAAGATAATATTCATCAAGAATTAGAAGAAATTGCCATTGTAGATCAAAAAATAATGATGCCTATGCGCGATGGCATTCGATTAGCTACTGATATATATCGTCCTAAAGCAATTGGTAAAGTACCTATTATATTTTCACGAACACCTTATAATTTTAATTCATGGGGAGACGGAAAACAAAGAACAAGAACAGCTGAAAGGGCTCTCGAAGCGGTTAAAAGAGGTTATGCTTATGTAGTCCAAAATGAACGTGGACGTTATTATTCAGAGGGAGAATGGGACATTTTAGGTGTTCCTTTGACGGATGGCTATGATGCATTTACTTGGATGAAAGATCAATCTTGGTCAAATGGTAAGATAGGAACATTAGGTTGCTCTTCTACAGCTGAATGGCAAATGGCAGTTGCAGCTTTAGATCATCCTTCTCATTCAGCAATGGTGCCTCAGGGGTATGGTGCTGGTGTGGGTAGAATTGGTAAAATTAATGAGCAAGGAAACTGGTTTCGTGGCGGTGCAGAACAAATGTTATTCTTTTCTTGGCTGTATGGAGTTGAGCACGATAAGTATAAACCACGAATTCCTGCTGGAGCATCTCAACAAGATTTAATTAGAATTTCCAGATTCTACGACTTAGCTCCGGAGAATCCTCCTGTGGATATGGCAGAAGCGTTAAATCATTTGCCTATTCAGGATATTCTAAAAAATATAAACGGTAAAAATGAAATCTTTGATAATATGATACGTCGTAAACCAAATGACGAAGCTTGGTTTAATGGAGGAATATATCATGATAATATGGAAATTGGTGTTCCAAGTTTTTGGTTTGCTTCATGGTATGATGTGTCTATAACTCCAAATTTGGCATTGTTTAACCATGTTAGAAATAATTCAAAAGACGCATCAATTAGAGATAATCAATACTTGGTAATCGCACCAACTTTACATTGTGGTTATACTAGAGCTACAGAAAATACTATTGTAGGCGAACGCAGTGTTGGTGATGCTAGATTGAATTATAAAGAGCAAATTTATGCTTGGTTTGATTTGTGGCTAAAAGGAGTACAAAACGATTTTATAGAGAAAACACCAAGAGTCCAATATTATACAATGGGAAGTAACAAATGGCAGGCATCAGATACTTGGCCACCAGAAAATGCTAAGTTAACAACCTATTATCTGAACAGTAATGGCAATTCCAATAGCCTTTTTGGGGATGGAAGTCTAACCACAACAAAAGCGAATTCTGATAATTCTGACAGTTTTACCTACGATCCAACGAACGCAGTGCCTTCATACGGAGGTAATGTGTGTTGTACGGGTAATGCAATAAAAGGTGGTGCTTTTGATCAATACCAAATGGAAACTAGGAATGATATATTGGTATATACTTCAGATATTTTAAAAGAGGGGGTAGAAATTTCAGGTTTTATTGAATCTACATTATATGTGTCTTCAGATGCTAAGGATACTGATTTTACGATCAAACTTATCGATGTGTATCCTGATGGAAAAGCGTATAATTTAGATGAAACTATACAACGTGTAAGATATCGTGAAGGCTATGACAAAGAAGTATTCATGGAGAAAGACACTGTCTATAAACTAGATTTGACCCCTATGTCTACAAGTAATTATTTTGAAAAGGGACACAGCATACGTATTGAAATATCTAGCAGTAATTTCCCTCGTTTTGCTCGAAATCTTAATACTGGAGGCAACAACTACGATGAAAAAGAGGGTGTAATTGCTCATAATAAAGTGCACCATTCTTCAATATACACATCACAAATTAGGCTACCGATAGTTTATTAATTGATCTATTTGAACTTGTGATTGTTTTCTGTCAAAAGGCTAATATTGTTGTAAAAAAATTTATTTCGTTAACTTCATATTTCAGCTGGGACAATCAATTATGAACTTTTTTTGACCTTAAATTTCTTACGGTAAGTCATATTTAGAGTTAAAAAGTACTAACGATCCTTTCACGGATCATGGTGTTAATACGACGCTTATATTCGGATTCTATCGCTAGGTATTTGTTCATTTCTTCTACAGTCATAAGCCCTAGTACCATACCGTTTAGTTCTCGTTTGATCTTGCTGTCCTTAAGCGTCACTTTATCTAAGTATCGTTCTTTTTCTATTGCAATCAGATTCGGAAATTTACTATTTCTATCAACTGCCTTACTAATGGCGTATCCTACGATTACATCATGTTGGTATTTTAGAATTGGACGGATTACATCATTTTGAAATTTTTCGATATCAGTCATACTTTCTAATCTTTTGATAGAAGGAATGTCAGGTCGTAGCGCAGCAATTGTTTCTTTTCTTATCATTTTGTTTATACAGTTTTCACTTTTTCTTTAGCCCATACATTAGATAGCATTCCGCCCATTATAAGTATGATTCCTAGCATGGGTATTAATTCATAGCTTTCACCAAAAATGAGGTATCCCATTATTATAGCATAGATCAATTCCATGTATTTGAATGGGGCCAATACACTAGTCTCTTCTGTTTGAAAAGCTCTAGTCATATATATTTGTCCTATCAATCCTGTCATACCGATTCCACAGACCGCAAACCACTCGTAATTTAGAGGCATCCTCCAATATTGTATGAAGCAAAGACTAAGCACCAATGAAGACATCATAAAATAATTGATAATAGTCAGGTAATGTTCCTTGTCGCTCAAGTATCTAATCAATACAAATACACCACCTACAAATATCGCTGAAATCATTAAAAGTCCAAGACTCAAAAAATCTATTCTGATGTCAAAACCCTTTAATAAAACTACTCCTGAGAATGCGATGGCGAAGCTTAACCATTGCATCCAGTTTACTTTTTCTTTAAGATAGAAATAGGCGAAGACAGCACCGAATATGGGCCCTAAGTATCTAATGGATATTGCAGATCCCAATGGGATGCGCTGTACCGCCACAAAGAAAAAAGCTAATGATACCACTCCCAAAATCCCTCGTGCTAGTAAAGGCCTTATGTGTGTACCCTTAATGGATATTCTATTGGCAAGCATATAGGGAAATATAAATATCCATGTTCCAATGGCTCTGAAAAACACAACTTGTAACGGATGGAAATTAGAAAGCTCCTTGGCCATGGCATTCATTACAGCGAATGCCAGAGTAGCGAAGAGTATGAATCTGATTCCTTGCGACATAAATTGTTTAGAGTAATAAAAAATCTAATTGTAGACATAACCTATAATCAACCATTTAAGTTTAATTTTTTTAATAACCTGTTACTCTGATAAATTATTATCTACATATCATTGTCATAGCCCCAATTGCTGTCATCACTAATATGAATTTTCTAAATTGATGTTCTTTGAATTTATCGACAATCTTAAGTCCAATATAGAATCCTACAATAATTCCGGGTACTAAAGTTAGGTTTATGTACAGCGTATTCAAATCTATAGTTTTCCAACTCCAAATATGAAATGGTAATTTGAATAAATTGATAAAGAAAAACATCCATGCCGCAGAACCTATAAATTCAATTTTAGGAATTCTGCTCGCCAAGAAAAAAATATTAGAGAATGCACCAGCCAAATTTCCTATCATCGTAGTAAATCCTGCTGCGAATCCCATAGATCCCGTAAACCACAAAGTATCTGGTATTTTGCTTTTATCGTATCTCTCCCAAGCAAACATTATTAGCACACTAATCAAGATGATTATCGCCATGCCTTTTTTGAATATTTCTTCTGGCATTCCCTTGCCTACATAAGTACCAAATAATACTCCAGCAATCATCCATGGCAAGAATCTCTTTAGATAATCCCACCGTACAGATCGCCGATAATATATCACCGCAATGATATCCGCAATAATAAGCATGGGTAGCAATATTCCTGTAGACGCTTTAGCTTCGTATACAAAAGCCAATAGTATCACTACAAGTATGCCCATCCCTTTGAGCCCTGCCTTCGACATGCCGAGAATACATGCTGCTGATAATGCAATAAGATAATTGATAATTAAACCGATTTGAGTTTAAGGATTAAAGATTTTATTATACTCAGAACTATAGCTGCAAAACCAGCTAAAGCAGTCCATTGTATAATTGGAATGAGGTCCCAATGTCTTAACGAAATGGCTAAAAGTGCCCAAGCGCCTACAGCACCAAAAGCATTTACACCTTTCCACTTTACGACGTAGATATTGATTAAGGTTGCTGTGACTATCATGAGGAGTGTCCAGTTGATCTCACCTAATAGCGGATGCCATTCGAATTGATTAAGATGTGCTGCAATATTGGCTGTAATAGCTACAGATATCCATCCTGTATAGAGTGCAATGGGCAACCTGACGAGCCATCGATGGACCGGTTGTTGGATAGTTTGATGGAGCGTGTAGAGGAGTGATAACAGTATGATAAACATGATACATACACTTAGCCCTGTCATCTCAGACAACCAAGCCCATGTCCATATTCCGTTACCTATATTGGCGATTAAAAGACTCCATCCAATGTTGGGTAGCCATGTACTTTCTTTCTTTTCAGACCAAGCGGTCTTTACCATGAAGACAGTTATAGCGATCAGGCCCAAGAAGATTACTCCCCATATCGAAAACGCATAACTTGCAGGTGTAAATAGATTTCCATACTTATCACTCAAGCTTCCTACATCGTTTCCATTGAAGCCTACTGCAACAGTATAATAGTTCCAATATATAATAGCGAATACAGCGAGCAGGTTTATTATTGATAGTAGCTTATTCATGGTTTTATGTTATTTAATCCAATCCAATATCTTAAGGAATTAATTCACAGTAAAATGATTATTAATTAGGTAATGAGTAGTAAGCGCTGTTTGGTTGACTATGTCTTTTTTCGATTAATAGATACCTACTAAAGTTATAAGGAATGGTCTTTAGTCAGTTTTAGTGATAGACAATATTTGTTTGAACTTAAAGTTGACAAAAAAGCCCATATATTGGCGTTATAAGCCACTTTACACTCATTATTCGTGAATGTAAGTATTTGGGTAAAAAAAAGTGTAACAAATACATCAAAATCAATGTCCATTTATTTTTCTCGAAATTGTCACATTCTTGCATTTCTTACTATATTACATTCTAGTTACGAATAATTTAAAGTAGGAACTCCCATTCTTGCTCTTTTATAATATCTGAAACAGCAGTTATACGATTTGTATTTCATGGATCACGTATGTTTCAAAAGGCCTTTCAGTATAGGCGGCTCACCATTATGGCGTATAGTAGACTTTGTGTTTACACTCTGTCAATTTTGTATTTACAGTTTAAAAAAATTTATTGAGGTACTCTCAAAGTAGTGCCGCTAACCCTATTTAACACAAGTGATGAGAAATTATTTACACATACTCTTATTATTACTCTCTTTTAATCTAGTCGCTCAGACAGATGATGTTTGTGCTACAGCTCTTGGAGCTCCAGCTAATGTTGACGTCGGCGATATTCTTACTCTTGACAATACAGGATTTTCGGATGAAGGGAATTATACATCTTCATTATTAACAGGGCCTATATCGGGTTTTACTGCTTTTATTTGGGATGGTGCTTCAGGTGTGTATTCAATCAATGCGACATCTGGTGCAGCAGGAGACTGGAGTGTTGCCCTTAATTTAGATGATGGATCAGGCGATGAATGTACAGTTACTGCAAGCGAAGAATTATTTACTGATATTTTAGACTCTGCCCTGCCAACAGAAATTACTTGTTTTAATTTAGTAAGTGGAGAGACATATATTATAGGTTTCGCTACTGATGCTGGTAATGAAGGTACATTAGATTTAGAGTTTATTGATCCGTTAGTTTTGCCACCAGCGAATTCAGAATGTGCATTGGCGGAGGATCAAGGTACAATAGTAACCAATTGTACACCAAATAATGTAATTGGTGATTTGACAGAAGCCTGTCCTAATCCAGATGAAGTGATGTGCCTCGATTTAGGAAGTGGACCAATTCTTTGGTATACTTTCACCACAGATTTTAATGTCGATGAGGTTACTATTGAAACTAATGGAGCTTCTGTTATTACTCCTCAATTTGCATTAATGTCTGGAGGATGTGGATTTCTCACGATAGAGGGTTCATGTCAAGATGACGGAGTGGAAACATTTCCTGTATCATCTAACACACAATATTGGGTAGCTGTAGGAGAAGAATCTGCAGGTGCAGGAGGATCATTCAGTTTAGATATTACTGCAAGTTTAATAGTAGTTGGAGATGACTGTGGAATAGAGTCTCTTACATTAGGTACCTCTTTAGATGGGTCTACAACTTGTGCCTCAGCCCCAACGGATGGTTTCTGTTCATTAAGTACTACTAATGATCACGCAGTATATTACGACTTCACTGTTACAGGGTTAGATAATGTTGACTTAAGTGTAGAGATGACGGCAGGTACGGGAGTTACTGGTATATCTGCTTCAGAGATTGTAATAGAAATATATGAATCAGGATGTTCAGATGCGCTTCCAAATATATCTACTTTAGGTACGCCATGTTTTGCCTTAGGAGCGACTACTAATTACGAGTGCGTACCTCCAGGAACTTATACTTTAGCAATTGGATCTCCAGCTACGACAGAGGGTGATTTTGTGGTTACAGTAAGTCAGTTGGTTGTTGGACCAGCGAATGACGCTTGTGTAAATGCAGATGCAACTGTTGATCTTAATGATGACTGTTCTTCAGTGGAATTATCTGGTACTACAGTTAATGCATGTCCTGAAAGTTTTGCTGGACCAGCATGTGGTTATGATGCTCAGTCTGTAGTATGGCACGAAATTACGCTTCCTGTTGATGCAGTTGGAGTTGAGATTTCAAATATTACAGGTGGTGTGGCGGTCACACTTTTTACAGATAATACATGTCCAACCCCATCTGATTTTTTCGATGACATGGATTGTGTTACATTGGATGGGACGGTTTTTGGAATGACAGGAGGAGATTCATATCTTATTGGTGTAAGTACTGACGAAGCATTAGAGTCAGCCTATACATTCGATGTACTAGCTATCGTACCTCCAATGAATGATGATTGTGCTGATGCGTTGGACATAACAGCAGATGCCGCGTTAGGAGTAGTATCTAATAATAATTGTGCTACAGCAGATGGAAATGTGTGTACATTCGATAATGCTACATCTCATGTTACATGGTATGAATATACTGTTGCAGCTACTAACAATACAGACATTATAGTGAACATCGTTGGGTCAGGTGGCGCAGGTGTTGAAGCTATGGGCGGGTCATTTAATGTATATACGGATTGTGCTTATGTGCAGTTAGACAATTCTGTAGATGCATGTGGCAATGGATTTGGCCTTGACACTAGATATGAATGTGTTGAAGGTGGATCTACAATATTGATAGCGGTTGGTTCTGAAGACGAAGATCAAGGAGAATTTACAATAACAATAACAGAAGAAAATGAAGGTCCTGACAATGACGAATGTGACATGGCCGAAGTTATTGACTTAGCAGCTACACCTTGTGAGATATTACCTGTAGTAGGAACTAACCAATTTGCTTGTCCAGAAGGATTTACAGCTGGTGGCTGTGCTTATGATATGGATCCAGTAGTTTGGTATTCAGTTACTCTTCCAGCTGATGCAGTTGGATTAGAAATTACTGATCTTACTTCAGGATTTTATGCAACGTATTTTTTGGGAGGTTGTGCAGGTACTACATTTGATGGTACGGCATCATGTTTTACTTTTGAAGGAAATTCAGCGGTTACATATAATGCAGGGGATGTAATTTTGATAGGTATTGGATCTGTAACAGCAGACGAAGGAGCATTCTCTTTCAATTTATTATCAGTAGTACCACCAGCAAACGATATGTGTGTAACAGCAGAAGATATTTCTGCTACAGCAGCTTCAGGTGTTACTGGAACTACAGCTTGTGCTACTCCTCCAGCAATAAATTATTGTTCCTTAGGTACTACAGATTCCCATGTAGTGTATTATGAATATATTGTGGCGTCTACAATTAACACAGACCTTTCTATAGAAATAGTAGGTAGTGGAACGGCAACAACAGATATTTCAATAGCTCTTTATGAAGATTGTGCAGGAACTACTTATGATAATCCAGAAACGTCTTTAGCGGATGGCTGTACTACATTAGGTGTACCTCTCAACTATGAATGTGTTACCCCGGGTACTGTATTGACAATCGCGGTTGGATCACCAGAAGGATCTGAAGGTGAGTTTACGATCACTATAAATGAAGATAATACAGGAACTCCGCTCAACGACGGAATTTGTGATGCAGAAGAGATTGTTATTGCTGCAAATTGTACATTCCAGACAGTTTTTACAGATAATACAGGAGCATGTCCTGAATCACCATTGCTAGATGGTGTATCAACTTGTGAATTAGATCAAGATGCGGTAATATGGTTTTCTGTTTTAATACCAAACAATGCTACAGGTCTTGAGTTTTCAGACTTAGGTGGCGGAGAGTATGTAGCAGTTTTTAGTGGTGACTGTTCAACACCAGTTTTAGAAAGTGACTGTCTTAATAGCGCAGGCCAAATATTAGGACTGGCTGGTAATTCGACATACCTAATCGCAGTAGCGTTAGATGCAGGCGCTGAAGGTGCTATTGAATTTATGATCAAAACGATCACGCCTCCAAGTAACGATATTTGTAATCCAAATGCACAACCGCTCGATTCAGGTGTTGCAACACTTGGAACAACTGCTTGTGCTACATCTGATAATACAGTTTGTTCGTTAGATGGTACTTCGCATGTAGTATACTATTCATATGTGGTGACTAGTACAAGTAATACAGATCTTACAATCGAAACTGTTTCAAGTACTGCTACTTCTGGTACTGCTGCGGTTGATCTTGTAATTGAGATTTGGACAGATTGTTTTGGTACTGATTTTGATATTGTTCCTGAAGAAGGTGCTGCGGCTGAATGTAGTAATGGAGTTGACGAAACATTGACTTATCTTTGTGTGCCTCCAGGTACAGTGCTTACGATAGCCGTTGGATCTACAGATACTAACGATGGTGATTTTGAAATCACGGTAACAGAAGATGCAGATGGTATTCCTACTGCAGTTAACGATATCTGTGATGCACCGATATTCTTAGATGTGACAGACCCTTGTGTATGGTTACCTTTTGATGTAAGTTCAGTGAATGCGTGCCCAGAAGAATTTGATTTTACTACTAACTGTGGATTTGATGATTTCCCTATCACGTGGTACTCATTTGATACGCCAGCAGATGCAACTACTGTTGAGATCAACATAGTATCTAACTCTGCTGGGAATACACCAATCTATGCAATCTTTGAAAATGATTGTCCTACACTAACTCCAATTTCAAATTGTGAGATTGGACTAGGAGAAATATCAGCACCTGTAGATATAAATCCAAACACAACTTATTTACTAGGTATTGGATCTAATGATAGTGCAGGCTCAGAAATAGAAATAGAAATAAAAATAACAGTTCCGCCAGCTAACGACGATCCATGTGATGCTGAACTGCTGGTTGCAGGTTCGACTACAATGGGTACTAATTTATGTGCTACAGAAGACTTTGAAGATCCTAACTGTGCAGCAGCGCTTGCTGAATCATCAGTTTGGTTTACATATACTTTAGAAGCCGGTGTAACAGGAGTAGAGATTTCTTTCCCATCTATTACAGCTACTGGACCTATAAATTCCTTTGTAGTTACTTTTGATGCAGGTTGCACGGGTCCAGCGACGCTAGTTTCTCCTACCGGATTTACTTGTGATGCAGGTTCTCTTACTGACCCTATAACGCTTAACTGTCTTGATCCTGGTACTGAGTTATATATTGCCGTAAGCTCGGAAGCAGAAAATGCTGGAGATTTTGAAATTTTACTAGAAACAATAGATCCAGATCCATTATGTATTGACAACGATGAGTGTGATATCCTTGGTGGAGGTGCAGATATTGGAGAAATTGTTACTGATGACGATTGTGAAGTGATTAGTGACTGTAATGCAAATGCATGTGCGGAATTCATTGGTGACTGTGGAATAGAAGTAAACAACGTAGTTTGGTATTCAGTTACTAATGACGGCTTAGGAGAATTTATTTCAGCATCTGTAGAAAATGCAGATTTCGATGAGCCAGTTATAGCGATCTTCACTGGAAATTGTGCAGCGCTAGCTCAGATAGGAAACTGTGTGTTTGGTGGTGGTGGTGTAGCTAATGCTGGACCATTTATGATACCAGCTGATAATGCTCAATATTGGATAGCAATTGGTTCTGTTGGTGCAGTGGGTGGTGATTTCGATCTTTGTATCGAGATTAGTTCTGGTTGTGTAAATGATGATCCTTGTGAAGCTGTCGAATTATTCGATGGAGTATTAGTAGATAATCCTGCAAGTACAGAGTCTTGTACTGGGGATATACAAAATTCAGATTGTGTTGCAGGAGGCTCAAATGCTTCCGTTTGGTATTCATTCGTCGTTCCTCCAGGAGGTGGACAATTTACGGTTACACTTTCGAATGTAACAATACCTGGAGATGTAGGTATCCAAGTAGGTGAATATTCTGACGCTACATGTAATGGACTTCCTGGTCCGATTTATACTAATTGTGAGCCAGGTGATCAGGTACATAGTATAAATTGTACTCCTGAAGGAACAGAATATTATATACAAATAGCTTCTGCTGAGGATATGGAAGAGGGTGATTTTGAAATTACGATAGATGCTCTTGCCCCAGATGTGCCAAATGACATTTGTTCAGGTATAGGTCCAGATCATACATTTGAAATAACAGAGGAGGATTATTGTATGTATGTGCCTATATCTGTTGATACTGAGGATGCATGTCCCGAAATATTTACAGCTTCAGGTTGTGATTTTACTGAAGGACCTACAACTTGGTATGAAATAACTATACCTAACGAAGATGGTATAGAAAGTATGGACGTATTATTAGATGATGTTCAAGGTGGATTTGTTGGAAATATCCAAGTAGCAATAGTACAAGTGGATTGTGATGATATACTTGCAGGCATTTCTATTGATTGTGATAGTGGAGCAACGGAAGTGGATATGCAGGATGTCCCAGTTAATCCCGGTGAAACTTATTTAATCGTAGTAGGTAGTGATCTTGCAGGCGATGAGGGTAGAGCAACATTGAGTATTAAGATAGATTCACCACCAGAAAATGATAATCCTTGTCCTACAGATGTCAACCCTCCGATAGATTTATCAGGCAATGGATCTCATGATGGTACAACATGTTGTGCACGTGGTGCTAATGATGATCCAGCATTTGATTTTGCTAATGTGGATTGTAACGGCGCGACTGATGATGATGCAGTGTGGTATACATTTACTCCTGGTGGATTTGGTGCGGGATTTTTCACAACAGTGACACCGAGTGGTGGATCAGATGGGATAATGGGCAATACCGCGGTAGAAATATATAGTACCACAGATCCCAATGGAGGGTGTAACGGGAACTTGACGTTAGAGGCATCCTCTTGTGGTTCACTTGGTTCGAGTATCGAAATTGCTTTAAGTTTATGTGACCCAGACCTTCTTTATTATATAAAAATAGCAAGTGCAGAAGATGATTGTGGAGATTTCAATATATCTATTGATGAAAGGCCATCAGATTGTACTGCCGATGAATGTGAAGATGCAGAGGTACTTGTAACTGATACACCTACAAGTTGTGAAGATGGAGAAAACATTCTTTCTATTGATGGTTGTCTCGAATTTGCCTGTCCAGAAGATGTTAACGTAGCTTGTATGGGCGATCAAGGACCTACAGTTTGGTACCAATTAGATATCGATTCTGATCAGGCAACTATACTTGTAACTCAAGTAGATGCACCTGGTTTTGAAGTGATGTGGTCTATATGGCAGTCTACTACTGGATCATGTGCTGATATGATTAACGTAGTTCAGCCTCAGCCATCTCCAGAACCAGCGATTCCATGTGGTACAGATGATAACTTCATAATTCCAATTGTGCAAGATCCTCCAGGAACCCCTGCAACCTATTGGATTGCTATTACAGCAATTGGTGAGATTACAGATCCTAATTTTACACTTAATTATGCAGGATCACTTGGATGTATTGCATGCAGTGGAGATGATTCTTTTGATTGTGATAATGGTGAGTATGAAGCAAGTATAGACGGTGAAGTGGTGGAATTAGAAGATTTCGAAAATTTCTGTCCAGGCCAAGAAGTTGAGGTTTGTATAGAATTTAACTACAATACGGCGGGTACAGGAAATGACTGGTTACACGGTATTATTCCAACATTCGGTAATGGTTGGGATTTAGAAGCTTCAGATATTGAATCTGCTGATCTTGGCGGTGGCTGGGAGTGGGTTGATGCAGATGGAGCCTGTGCAACTGTTACATCTATCTATAACTTACCTAACCTTTGTACATATAATAATGCAGATGGAGTATTACAACTTTGTAATACGGCTTGTGATCCAAACTGTCCTTGTGAAGGACCACTGGAAGCAAGTTCACCGCTTCCTAGTGGATGGTTTTGGAATAGTAATGGTGGTAGTACAACTTGTGTAAATGGATCTTGTATTCCTTTAGAGCAATACGGTGTACCGGGTGGTGTAAATGTAGATGTTGATGTATGTTTTGACTTGGTAGTAAAATCATTTGAGGATGAAGATGGCGATGGTGAACCAGATGAAGATTGCGAAGAAAATAGAGATCTTCAGATAGTATTCCAAACTACATCTGATGCCGTATCAGGTTGTTGGGAAGATAACCCTTGTATCATTGATCCATCGATTACCGGTCCAGCTTGGTTAATCGACTGTGACGTGCCACCTCTAGTATTAGGTGATGATGCAGAGATTTGTAATATGGGGACATTGGATATTGGGGTAACTACAGAAGATGGATCGGCAGTAGATATTGAAGTTGAAGTAATGGATAATCCAAATGTAGATGGCGAAACTAACTTTAGTTTCACAGGAGGATTTGGTGTAATTGATAACACATTGACAAATACATCTGGTAATGTAGAGATAGTAATTTATGAAGTTTATTCTGTGGATTTAACTAAGCCTTGTCCAGGTGTAACTAATACCATCGAAGTAACAGTTTATCCAGAACTAGAAGTAGAATTTAATAACCCACTTATCGTTTGTGCTGGTGAGACTATTGAAGTAATCGCTACGCCAAGTGGAGGAACTGGATTTGGATATACATATCAGTGGGGAGCTCCTGGATTTGAAACTACTCCTTCGATATTTGTTACTCCTGTGACCACTACGACATACGTAGTTACAGTTACTGACGATCTTGGATGTACAGGATCTAGCGAAGTACAAGTATTCTGGAATCCACCAGTAGAATTTGAACTAGTACCGACTGCTGAATCTGTTTGTCAAAATGGAGTAGAGGAAGAATTACTTAGTGTGACTGTTGAATTTAGTAGTGGTACACCAGATTATAATATCGACTGGGATGTCTCACCTGCGTTTGGCCTAGATTATTGGTTAGGTAATGGTGTAAATAACAATGATATATTGACCGTTTATGAAGAGACAAGTGATCCAGGATCTTATACTTTATTTGTTGATGTAGAAGATTCTAACGGATGTATCAATTCTGAAGAAATTACAATAGAAGTAGGTGGGGCGCCATTTATTATTGTTCAAGACATCGAGATACCTTGTGGTGGATCAGAAGAGACTGTACTAATAGATGCAGCAGCATTCTTTACAGTGGGCCCACCAGTATCTATGATTGAGTTATATACTTGTCCAGATAGTAATGGAGATGATATATTGATATTTAGCAATTTTGGTAATTCAGCAGCTTGGGAAGTAGATCCTAATATCTACAATTGTGTAGTTGTAGTAGCTACAGATCAGAATGGATGTCAAGCTAGGGTAGAAATACCTCTTGATGTCAATGCCGGACCAGAACCAACATTAACTGGTGAAAGTCATTGTATTGGTGAGACATCTATAATTTCTGTAGATGACGAGGCACTATATTCAGATTTCGTATGGAATTCTACAGAAATAGTTTCGTCTATTACTGCAGATAGAGATACTAACTTTATATATGTGGTAACGGTAACTGATGCTTTGACTGGGTGTACAGGAGTAGCGAGTTATGAGGTGTTAGTAGATGCCAATCCAAATATTTCATTGGCAGGATCACTTTCATACTGTGCCGGTAGTACAACTACCTTGACAGCATCAGGTGGAGATTCGTATTCATGGATTCAGGAATCCACATTAACTGAGGTATCAACAATAGCAGATGTGGTGATAAATATGCCAGGTGATTATACGTTAGTAGTAACAAATGCTGCAGGATGTTCATCGGACTCAATAGTCACTGTGATAGAAGATCAAAATCTTTTAGTAACTCTGAATACATTGACTCTTTGTGATTCTGACATAGATACACTAAGTGCAGGTGAAAGTTTTGATTTGTATGAATGGGAAGATGGTGCTGGTACTCCTATTGGAAGTGATTATTTCGTAGAAGTAGGAGGTGGAACGTACTGTGTGACAGTTACAGATTCTGCTGCAGGTTGTACAGGTTCTACTTGTACTACTATAGTACCTAATACATCGCCTACTGTAGAGGTAACAGCTTTCGTAGAGATATGTAGAGAAGATGTTGGCCTTGCTCCAGGTGTAATACTAGATTTCAATGCACAAGTAATTGGTGGTGCATCAGGTACTTGGGTCAACATAGATAATATTGGTGATTTGGACTTCTTAAGTGATTTAGATTCAGTAGACTTTACGGGTATTGCAATGGATACCTTTAAGTTTGAATTCCGCACGAATACAGCAATTGCTCCTTGTGAGGATGCCAGAGATACAATGTGTGTATCAGTGATTAACTGTACATGTCCATCTGTGGATGTATTAATGCCTCCAACACTATGTAATACAGTTGGTGACATGTTTGATCTTGATGATCTAAAAAATACGTTGGAAGATGTAACATGGACTTCTACAGGAGCCAACATCGTAACGGTTACTGGATCTATGGTAGATCTATCAGGTTTAACAGCGGGTACATACGAATTCATCATGACACTGGTTAATCCAGTAGGTGGCACATGTCCTGAAACTAATACAGCATCATTTATTATAGTAGAAGAAGCTGTAGCTGAGGCAGTGAATGGCTCTGTATGTAATGCTGATACAGGTAATGGACCAACGACAATCGATTTGAATACTACTCTGACAGTTGAAACAACGTCTGGAGGAGAATGGTCAGATGCTACAGGAGCGGTGATAAGCAATATATTTGATGGTGACGGATTGGATCCTACAACAGAAGTGGTATTGACTTATACTGTTTTAGGAACTGACCCTTGTGGAGATATATCAACTGATGTGACTATTACAGTAATAGATTGTAACTGTCCACAAGTAATGATTACGGATCCTGATGTGATATGTAATGATTCAGGTATGATTGATTTAAATGATCAGATCGTAACTACTGAACCAGGAATATGGGTATATGTTTCAGGTGGTACCACTGGAGCAGTTGTTTTAGAAGGTGGAAATGTTTTCAACTCAAACGACGGTACAACTCAGTTGACTTCAGGTTTATACATATTCAACTATGTATTTGATACAGATCCAGGTGGAGATTGTCCATCTGTATTTCCTATCAATATTATTGTATCTAATCAACCAGAAGTGGCTGCAGAGCCTATAACACCATGTAACGTGATGTCGGATGTCGGCTCTACTTTTGTAGATCTTACACAGCAAATCTCAGGGGATGTAGGTAATGGAACTTGGACTGCAGAGCCAGGATCAGAATCTATAGACATATCAGATCCTACATTAGTTGATTTTGATGGTCTTGCAATAGGATCAGTTTGGGGATTTACATTTACAACAGCGGCGACAGCTCCATGTGTGCCAGCTAGTGCGACTGTAGTGGTTACAGTAGCTGACTGTGATTGTCCTAATATCAATGTAATGGAACCATCACCTGTTTGTAACTCAGAGACTACAGCATTTGATTTATCTACATTACAAGATCCGATGATAAGTACAGGCGCATGGACAGTTTTAGATCCGATGGGAATGAATGTGGCACTGAGTGGAACGAACCTCTCTTTAGATGGTTTAGAAGCAGGTGATTATTTGCTTACTTATACACTTGATCCAGTACCGCCAGGTAATTGTCAAACAGATAGTACAGTGATTTTGTCAGTGTCAGCTCAAAATTTTGCGACTCTTGGAATGGATCAAGATGTATGTGTAAGTGACGGATCTAATGGAGCTAACTTTATTGATTTCACCTCATTAATAATCGCAGGTGCTACAGATGGAACTTGGGAGGATACTGATGGGGCAGGAGTTACATTCATTGATCTTACAATGGTAAGTTTTGAAAATTTAGCAGCTGACATGGCATTTACTTTCACATATACTGTGACAAGTGATACGCCTTGTATTGATGTTGATTACACTATAGTAATTAATACTAAACCTTGTGAATGTCCTTTGGCCAACCCAATAGATCCAGCTATTGAATGTTCTGATGTTGGGACTGTTAATTTAACTCAATACAATAATGCTTTATTCCCAGGAACTTGGTCATCTGCGGAGTTATCAATCACTGCTAATAGTGTTGATCTTAATGGTGTCGACGCAGGAGTATATATACTTATGTATACTATGGATAATCCAGTAGATGGATGTCAGGATACATGGGAGACATCTATAGAAGTATCTAACCCAGCAAGTGCAGGTATTCCGGAGGAAGCGTTATTGTTCTGTGAAGATGAGTCAGAGATTGTTGATCTCACAGAATTATTAACAGACGAAGACGCAGGAGGAACTTGGATGGAGACATCGTCTTCTACAGGTGGAGCATTTGATCCTACAGGAACATTTGATATCACGGGTCAAGCACCAGGAACCTATTCATTTACTTACAGTATAGTAGGCGATGCGCCTTGTGCTGATGTATCAGAGATGGTAGAAGTAGTGATAGAAGCAGTTCCAGATGCAGATGCAGGCACAGATGAAGTATTGGATTGTATTGCAACATCAGCAATTATCGGAGGATCTAGTTCGACTGGATCAAACTTTACTTATACTTGGACAGAAGTAGGCGGCGCCCCAATTGTTGACCCTACCTCAGCGCAGATTACAGTTACTGCCGCAGGAGTTTATACGCTCACAGTTGAAAATACTGAGACTGGATGTAAGAATATGGATGAAGTAACAGTTACCGTTTCGGATGATGTGCCTTCATTCTCGCTTGATTATACTGATGTTACATGTAATGGTGAAGGAGATGGAACGATTACTATTGTCAACCCAATGGGAGGTAATGGAGATTATAGTTATAGCTTCGGTGGTGGAGCATTTGGAACAGAAAGTTCTTTCACTGGATTACAAGATGGTGAGTATATTATCGTGATGGAGGATAGTAGTGGTAGTGGATGTCAATCTACACAGACAGCTACAATAGACGAACCAGGACTTTTAGTTCTAGACCTAGGACCTCCAGTACAGACTAACCTTGGAAACGAAGTTTCGTTTAGCATTGAAGATCAACTTGGCGATTTCGTTATAGATAACATCGAGTGGACTGTAGGAGGTGAGGTTATTTGCTCTAATCCTACATGTACATCTATCATAGTAGAGGCAAATGAAAATACTAACATTACTGTAGAAGTAACCTATAACGGTGGTTGTATCGCAGATGATTTAACACAGATTTTAGTTACTCAGGTTGTAGATGTTGTTCTTCCTAACGTTTTCTCACCAAACAATGACGGTAACAACGATGTCTTCTATGTAAATAGTGATGACGTAGAAGCTGTAATAAGTATGAGAGTATATGACAGATGGGGAGAATTGGTGTTTGCATCAGAAGAAAACCACCCAGCTAGTGATCCTAGTTATGGATGGGATGGATCATTCAAAGGAGAACCAGTTAATCCAGGAGTATTCGTTTATGTAGTAGAAGTACTGTTTATAAATGGAACGAATGAGCAGATAGGTGGCGATGTAACCATTGTAAGGTAATTTTTTAATTAACACACATACTAAGGGAGCTTCTATCATCAGAGGCTCCCTTTTGTGTAAGGATCATGTTGTTGTCAGGTCAAATCCGCTGGAATATTGCCAATTACCAATATATTAATCTAGGCTTACTATTCATAGCTGAGTATAAATGCTAACTTTATTTTTACAAATTGTGATAAGACATAATAAGTGTATGCTTTTGCGTTCATCTCTGTGTCATTTATTTTGTATTATCACTTTTGATTTATATGTATTTGGAGTCTTTTACTATTTTATACATATTCTAACCTACTATGAACATTCGCCAATCTATAGTTGCATTAATAGTATTTGCTAGCTCAGTAATAACGTTATTGGGGCAATGTGATGTTACTCTTGGTACATTTATTTTAGACAATACAACAGGAACTATAGAAATAGTAATTGATGGCGCGATCAATGATGATCTGTCAAATTTGGATCAAGCGGTATGCGGAGTAGAGTTATTCTTTGAACACGAGAGTATTAGAGATATATCTATCAGTTTAGAATCTCCATCTGGACAAAGCGTTGTTCTCATAGGGCCTGCTACAGGAGCTGGAGGATCGACCCAATTCACCTATTGGGGAGTCGAGTTCGTACCTTGTGATTCCTTAGCAATGCCTGATTTGCCAATCTTAGATGATCAGTTTACAACAGAGGATAATTGGGGGATATTTGGTAACTATTCAGGTCAGTATTACCCACAGCAGGGATGCTTAGAAGATTTTAATACAGGTTCAGTAAATGGAATTTGGACATTGAGCTTTTCTGATATTATCCAGTTTGACGAAGGTAAAATAGATTCGATGAGATTAATTTTCTGTGATTCTACAAATATCTATTGTCAAGAATGTCTTGTGGATGGCGGAACATTGATCTCGGTAGACTCAGATTTTTGTGAAAGCGATCCAGATCTCAATTTAGATATTGATCCTGAATTTGACAATGAGCCACCTATAGAATTATATAGCTATAATTACTTGATTATTGAAGAAGGAGAAGTAATCGGAATTTCTCAAGAACCTGATCTCTCTGGTTATAGTTTTGGTTCATATCAGTTATGTGGTATTTCTAGTTTGACAGGTCAGACTGATGATATCTTGGATGATGTTGCTGGTACTGATTATGAAGATTTTTTAGAGCTATTGGGTGAAAATAACTATTGTGCCTCAATGAGTACTAATTGTATTTCGATTAATATTATTGAAGTCTTAGATACCATATTGATAGTGGATACAATATGCTTAGGGGAAGTCTTAATACTCGAGGGAACAGAATACTCAGAAACTGGAGAATATGTAGTTAGCTTTAGCCAGGATTTTTGTGACAGTGTATCTATATTACATCTGTTTGTTATTGAAAATCAAGCTACCATTATGGCAGATTCGGATGCAATAAGTTGCCTGGATGGAGATGTAATTCTAGATGCTACAGAATCAATAGTTAGTCCAAATACCGTATTGAATTGGTTTAAAGTTGATGATGAATTGGACCCTATAATATCTGGAGATGCTGTGATAACAATCACAGAACCTGGCGTCTATGGGTTAAGCCTTATTTCGGATATATGCTCTGATACAGCCTATTACGAAATTTTTAATGAGACAAGTATACCTTCATTTGCATTCAATACGGATACTCTAAGTTGTTATAATCCTACGGTTATGATAGATATGACATCATCTTTATTTTTGGAAACCATATCTTGGACAGGAGCAGTAACTTCAAGTGATGAGGATATCGAAGTGACTACAAGTGGTACATATTATGTTCAAGGAATTGCCTTGAATGGATGTGTTGGTAATGACAGTATTTTCATATTAGATAATTTTGATTTACCTATACCGACTATAGATGTACCAAATATTAATTGTGCTCATCCAGCAGTCACACTCACATCTACATTTACAGTAGAGATAGATTCATTAAAATGGACAACTGGTTTTGGTTTTTCTTCGACTGAACAATCTCCAGTTATTTCACAAGGTGGAGACTATTATATTACGATATTTGGAGTTAACGGATGTATTTTCACAGATACTATATCCGTTATCGAAGAGATAGATTTACCAATTCTAACTATTGATGTTCCACTCTTGGATTGTCTCAATCCTTCAGTAGATATTTCGTTATTTAGTGAGAGTGTTTCAGATAGTTTATTTATAAGGCTACCAAGTGGTGAATTGGTTTCTGGAAACAACCTTTCAGTTACGGAGCCAAATATTTATATTGCTATAGCCAAATCTGAAAATGGTTGTATAGATAGTTTAGTGATGGAAGTTATTCAAGATACCTTGGGACCTATTGCTTCGCTATGGACTAATGGACAGATTAATTGTTCGGATACTACAACTACTATTCTTGTGGATTATCAAGAAGATGGGCTGACATTCGATTGGTCAGGAAATTCTATTATCTCTCCTTTTGGTATAGATTCAATTGTCGTTGATGCCGAAGGTACATATGGTGTTGTAATAACTGATTCTGCAAACTGTACAACAACATTAGATACAGAGATACTAACATTTGTTGATTTTCCCGTGGTGACTTCTTTAGTTGATAGTATCAATTGTACACAAGCAACTGCTAATATTACATTAGTAACTCCAGAAAATACAGTTTTGATCACTTGGGATGGACCAACTATTATTAATCAAGATATTACAGAATTCAATACTGAAGTAGCAGGGTCTTACGTAGCTACTGTAACCGCAGATAACAATTGTATAAGCTTACATACTATAACTGTAGTTGCAGACACTTTATATCCTCAAGTAGATATCATGTCCAACGGAGTTCTAGATTGTGATACTGAATTGGTGACATTGACTGGAAGTTCTGATTTGGATGGAAGTACATATGTATGGTCAGATCTAAACGATAACATTTTCTTAGATGAAAGTTTAGAGGTGGGTTTTCCTGGTTTGTACGATCTAGTTATAATCGCACCTAATACTTGTCTGGTTGATACATTCATTATAGTCGAAATCGATACCCTAAGACCGGAAATTACGACTGGTGTAGATCCAATATTTAACTGTGCAGATGTAGAGGTTAATTTGTCTATCGAGACAACCACAAATATCATATCCTATGATTGGGATGGTCCTTTAGGATTTGGTTCTGGATTAATGGACCCTATTGCTATTGCACCAGGTATTTATACAGTTACAGTTACTAATGATCTTGGCTGTTCGTCTTCTGCAGAGGTTAATGTGATAGACGATACTAAGGGACCGGAAATCATGGTTAGAGATACTTTTGTTACTTGTGATCTATTAGCGGTAAAGTTACCATTAGACACTGATGACGACGAAATATCTTACAATTGGGTTGCTCCTGGATTTAGTAGTGATAGACAAAACCCAGAAACAAATATACCCGGTGAGTATATTGTTTATGCCATATCGGATAGAAATGAATGTGTAACTAAAGATACAGTCAAAGTTACATATATTGATATTCCCCCAATATTTGATATTGAGTCTGATAATCTCAATTGTTATCAACCTCAGACAACTTTAGTGGCTCTTGATGTAGAAGATGATATTTCAGCAATATGGACAGACTATAATTTTTTGCCATTGGCTCAAGATTCTTTATTAGTCGAAATGGCAGATTCTTTTTATCTTATAGTGTTAGGAATAAATTCCTGCGCCGATACTACATTTGTTAGTGTTGTCGCGGATTTTGAACAACTAGATGTAGAAATATTACTAATAGAGCCCTTTCAGTGTGAAAACACAGATGCAATCTTAGAGTTAGATGGTATTGAAATAGAGGCTATGGAAGATTTTACGGTTTCATGGACTACATTTGATGGGAACATAGAATCTGGTGAGGAATCTTTCTCTGCCAATATATCTGGTGAAGGCACTTATTTTCTCAATGTTACTAATAAAGAGAATGGATGTGAATCAATTGATTCCATAACATTAGTGAAAGAAGCGCCATCGCTTGAACAGATAACTATTGAAGGAAATGATCCAAATTGTTTTGGTGCAAAAGATGGGAGTATTGCTGTTGTTGCTATTGAGGGTGGAATTGGTCCATATCAGTATATAGTTAACAATCAAGTGGCACAGTCGGATTCTATATTTACAGATTTGGCTTCTGGCAGCTATGATATTCAAGTAATTGATAGTCTAGGTTGTACGATAGCGATGAGTATAGATTTGTTTGATGGTCTTGATTTTAGAGCTACAGCAGAGACCGATACAATGATTATTGTTGGTGATACTATAAATCTTAGATCGGTATATAATATTCCGGATGAAGAAGTAGCTGCCATTATTTGGACTGCTCACAACTCAGACTATAGCTGTGATGACTGTTTTGATCCTTTTGTTAATCCACTTAGAAATACATACTATACTTTATACGCTACCTCGAGATACGGTTGCCAAGATTCATCTCAGGTGCTTATAAAAGTAAATCGCAATCCTAAAATAGAGGTAGCGAATTTATTCGCTCCAGGATCAGAAACTAATGGCTTATTTTATATACAACAAACTAGAGGCATTGAAATGGTATTATCAATGTCTATTTTTGATAAGTGGGCCAGTAGAATATTTTTATCAGAGAATACATTTCCGGGCGACTCTTCAGAGGCATGGGATGGCACCTACAAAGGCCATTATGTCAATCCAGGAGTATACGTAGTTGTGGCAGAATTACTTTTATATAGCGGTGAGATTGTAACTTATGCAGGCGATATTACAGTTTTAAGGTAGAAAGTATAATATTTTTCGATATAGCATTAAATAGTTGGTGTTAGTCTATTAAAGTTAAACATATTATTCATTTGTCTTGTCTAGAAAATAACTCGTTTAAAAAAAAAGTATTTACTGACTTATAGTAACACATTTACCCTTCCTTTTTTTAGCTTTACGAACATATTTAAAATTAAGTAAAAATCAGATATTTAGCTTTAGGCTGATACTTTGTTTTTACTTTTATAGATTAATAATAGATTCAGTCCCAAACCTAAGCAGCTAATCTGTGGATTCTTGGGTCTTATTTCTAAATAGGCCAATTATGCAGAGATTTTTACGAGTATTTATATTTCTTTCATTATTCATTTTTTCTTATCAGTTATCCGCACAGTCTGATGTGATTGTCACTGTATTCGAAGATGTAAATGGAGATGGATTTGATGGGGGAACTACTATAGGTGGCTTAGCTGCTGAACTCACATTATATGAAGATGCTGATGGTAGTGGTACTGGAGATGGAGGAGAGGAAACAGGAATAGTAGCTGTTGAAGGTGCTACTGGAGTATATACATTTACAATTCCAGTACCTGGAGCTTTCAATTATATTGTGGAAATCAATGATCAGGCTCCGGCTTACTACCCAACCAGACAGGTAGCGGTTAATCCAGATCCGACAGTATTTGATAATGATAGTGATCTTGATATTATATCTCTTCAGACGCCAGATTTTACTGTCGTAGATGGTATCAATCAAATTAATGTGGATTTAGGGTTAGTGGCTCCGGCTACTGTAGGGGATCTAGTATGGGAAGATTTTGATGGTAATGGTTCGTTTAATGGACCAGATGCTGGATTTGATTGGAATGCTGAAGGCATCATGATCAATTTAACTTCTGTATTAGGGTATACCAATGATTTATTAGGAAATCCGATTGCTGCGGTTAACGGCGGTGGTGGTGTATATGAATTTCAAAATCTACCTCCAGATACATATACTGTAGAATTTACTCAAATTGTCAATAATTGGTATAGAACAGTTGATGGATTTGATAGTACTCCAGATCAAGCAACTGGATTCACAATGAGTTTCGTTTTGGAATCTGGTATGACTAATAATGATCAGGATGCAGGATATATGCAACCTGCTAAAATATCAGATTTTGTATGGGAAGATCTCAATGGTGATGGTGTACAAGATGGTGGAGAGCCAGGTGTAGACTTCGTAGCGGAAGGAATTACAATCGACATCACACTCGCAGGTGGCGCAGCGGCTACAGATCTTGATGGGAATAGTCCACCATTACTTACTGACTTGGGTGGAGGTATGTATGAATTTGATAATCTAGCGCCAGGCGACTACGAGGTTACTTTTGGTGAGATAGCTATGATGTGGTATATCAGTATGCAAAACACTACAGGGGTAGATACGGATAGTGATCCAGATCCAACAACGGGAGTAGCAGATAATGGTGGTGCCGGATATACATTGATGTCGGGTGATACCAATGAAGATGTGGATGCTGGATATGTGCAACCAGCAAAGATATCTGATTTTGTATGGGAAGATCAAAACGGCGATGGCGTACAAGATGGTGGGGAGCCAGGATTAGACGGAGTGGATATAATGATTACTGACGATCTAGGGGGTGGAGTTACTGACCTTGATGGTAATGCAGTAATAACCTCTACATCAACAGGTGGAGGATTATACGAATTTCTATTATTGCCTCCAGGTGATTATATACTCACAGTGAATACAAATGTACTCACGGATTACTTCCTATCATTACAAGATCAAGCAGGTGCTCCAGGAGACGCTGGTGATGCAGGAAATGATAGTGATGCTGACCAAGTAACAGGGGAGACTCACATAGTTGAGATAGAATCTGATGAACAACAAGAAGATATAGATTTTGGATATTTTAGATCAGGTACAATTGAAGGTAGAGTGTTTCATGACTCTGATGGTAATGGTCAAGATGGTACTGGCGCAGATGCTCCATATGCTGGGATGACAGTACAACTTGCTACTGCAGCGGGTGTGACCCCAGTACCTGATGTATTTGGTGCATTGATTCCGGATCAAATATCAGACGGGGCAGGTATAGTAATATTTAATGATGTGCCTCCTGGAGATTATATACTACTATATAACCTTACTAATCCATGGGAATTTACATATCAAGATCAGTCAGGTTTCTCTACTGATGCTAATGATGTAAATAATGATAGTGATGTAGCTATGGGAGGTGGAAATCAGACCCATACGATTACTCTTGAGGGAGGAGAAATAGATAATACTGCCAGTGCAGGTATATACAAAAGAATGTCTTTAGGGGACTTTATATGGATAGATGACAATGGAGGTGATGGTATATTTGATGGTACAGAAGGAGGTGCAGTTAATGTGATTATTAGATTGTTATATGATGAAGATTTTGATGGTATACCGGAGACATTATTAGGTGACGTTGTTACGGATATGTCAGGTAACTACTTATTCGAAAATCTTATTCCTGGTTATTATCAAGTCGTTGTTTCATCTGTGAATTTTGGTTCAGGTGGCGCTTTAGAGTTTTTCCAAAACTGTGATGGAGGCGGAAGTCCTTTTACAGACAATGATAATGATGGGACTGGAGATGCATTGGCTATGGACGACATTGTAACTATAGTTATAGAACTGTTCTGTGATGATGTTTCAGATTTACCTGGACCAGATGAAAACCTATTTATTGATTTTTGCTTCTACTTTGATTGTGATGCTTCAACAGCTCCAGACCTATCATGGGAAAACTGCCAACTATCAGATGATAATCCACCGATTTGTAATCTTAATTTGTTAGATAATTACTGTGGTAGTATGAATACTGAAACAAGTTCGGGTGATCAACCAAATCCATTGTGTCCTACTGGTGGGGGACCGCATAACTCATCATGGTTTGCATTTGTTGCCGGAGAAGCAGGCTTCGAGATGGAAGTTGTTCCTTTTAATTGTACTTCAGTCAACGGATTTACAGGAATCCAGGCAGGAGTATATACAGATTGTACTTTTACAGATGCGATTTATTGTGACCCTAATTGTAGCACTGGACCTATTACTGTTGGTGGTCCAGGAACAGAATTAACGCCTGGAGAAACTTATTATTTTTTCCTAGATGGTTGTGCAGGATCTGTTTGCGATTATGAAGTCAATGTCTTGCAGGGAGGAACTCAGTTTACTATACCAAACCCTACAGGTTTATCATGTAGTATTCCCGATTGCGGCCCTGTATGTCCAGGTAGCGAAATTACTTTTACTGTTGAAGGATTAGATATTGATATCGATTATCATTGGACTATTCCTTCAGGTGCAGTGTTAGTCGGTGACGGTGAGCAGACGGGAGATCAAGTGATCACTTTAACAAATGAGATTATACTGGCATTTCCGGATGAAGGAATTTATACAGTATTTTTAGATTACGCTACTAATGAATGTAACGTTACAACAGGCGCATTTATCGATGTAGAAGTGGTGCAACCAGATCCAGAAGATTTTGGTGAATTTACTGTTTGTGAACACAATATGCCATTTGATGATGGAGATACAGACCTTAATGGTAACACTCTAGTAGGATGGAGTAGTGGTCCGTTGACTATGCCAGGTATTGATATCACTTTCACTTATGTTGATCCAGATGGATGCACAATAGAACAGATTATTGACATAATACAAATTGATAATTCTCCAAGAGAAGATGTAAACCTTGCAATATGTGAGTCGGACCTTCCTTACCAATATGATCAATTGACTATAACTGGAAATGGTTCGGGGGGTTATACTAATTTTATTTATACTTTAGTAGATACGCCTGCGGCAAGTGGCTGTGATAGTTTCATTACTCTTACGACTGTTGTTATAGAACATGAACTAGAGCTTGATCCAGAATGTCTTCTCGGTGGGGTTCAGATTCGTGTCAATGATGAAATTACTTTCCCTACTGTACCTAATCAAATTAGTTATCAATGGTATCAAGATGATAACATGAATGGTATGTTTGATTCAGGAGAAGAAGTTACTGATACTGATGGATTTGATGATATCCTTTCTATTGAAGAGAGCGGAACATATTGTGTGGAAGTATCTGTCAGTCACTTTATAGGAGAACCAGGAGAAGCGAATTGTATTTTTACTTATTGTGAAGAGGTAATCATAGAGGATCTTGTACCAGCAATACCTGTTGAGGTGGATTGGTTGACTAACCCATGTGGAGATTCAGGTGCTGTAGAATATATGGTGACCAACGAGGATGATGATGCCGTTGAATATTATATTTGGACAATCATAGATGGTAATGGTTCAATATTAGGTGGTGGTAACTTCCAAGTTAATACGGTAATGGTAGATTGGCTGGGTGGAGCAGGTGGTACATTATGTGTAAAAGCACATAATTCGTGTGGTGATAGCCCTGAGCTTTGTATTCCTATTGCACCAATAGGAACACCAGATGTGGCGTTTGTTGGGCCTGATGAGGCTTGTCAAGATTCAACTGTTGTAATAGCATTTACGGGGTCTGTAAGTACTTCAGCAGTATACGATTGGGATTTTGGAAATGGAAGTACTTCTGCTGTGGAGGGTCCTCATGACGTAGTCTATACAGTTCCGGGTAATTACTATATAACTCTAACTGTAGATGATAATGGATGCGTTTCTGATGAGGTTTTAGATTCGATAATGATTATTGAAAGATTGCCAGCACCAGTGTTTACGTGTGTTTCTACACCAACATCTATTACACTTACGTGGCTAGAAATTCCTGGAGCCACAGGATATGAGATAACATTATTAGATGGTGTAGCTGGTGTTCAGACAACACCAACAACATACGAGGCGACAGGCGTAACGGTGAGTGATTTCTTCGAGATATCAGTAGCAGCTACTTCCGACGGAGCTTGTGCTATAGGAAATGCGGGAACTGCGTCTTGTTTTGCGCAAGACTGTGATGAACCAGTATTTACATTCTCTCCTACAAGAGATACTATATGCCTTACTACGGATGTAGGATTAGACACGATTTACTTAGATATATTAGGGGGTACTGCAACCTACACTAATTCATTTGTGGGGCCAGGTATTATAAATGAGGCAGAAGGAGTATTCGATGCAAATGAAGCAGGTTTAGGAATGCATACTATCATCTACAATTATACTGGAGATGATAACTGTATTTTTTCTAGATCTATCATCATGCACGTTTTCGAACAGCCTGTTGCCGCATTTGAAACTAATGTAGATACCATTTGTATTACAGACGCATTTACTGTTGAGTATACAGGTGGTACTGTAGGTGCAGAATATTTATGGGACTTCGGCGATGGTATAGATATGGCGGGTGCTGGGGTAGGACCGTTTGACATTACTTACAGTACAATAGGATTGAAGATAATAACCCTTACGGTATTAAAAGAAGAATGTACAAGTGAGACAATAACTAAAAATGTATGGGTAGAGGCTGAATTACCAGAACTAATAATAGAATGTGTGACAGATGCAACTTCTATTAACTATTCATGGAACGATATAGCTGATGAATATGAAGTTATAATCGATGCAGTTTCTCAAGGTATTCAAACAGATGCATTTTGGAATATATCAGGGTTGTCCCCAGGAACAGCCGTGAGTATTGAAGTCATTGCGATTAGTCCTAATCAATGTCCTAATTCTGCAGACGCAGAAGATTGTAGTGCGACTAATTGCCCAGACTTATCAGTAACTATAGATCAGATTGATGCTTTATTATGTATTGATGCGTCAACTTTACCGATTAATTTAACATATGTTGTAGTCGGTGGATTTATGGATGGCTCAGGAGTAGCAGTATGGTCTGGAAATGGAGTAGATCCAGTAACCGGAGTATTTACACCTAGTACTGCTGCAGAAGGTCCACAAGTAATTACACTAAACTATTCTGAGGGCGAATGTGATGCGGCTGCAGTGAGTATTGTATTTACAGTTGTGAATAAACCAACGGCAACTTTTGATGGTGTTGCGGCAATTTGTGAAGGAACTGAGATAACCCTTAATCATACAGGAGTAGGTGGATCTGGAGCTGCGTTTACTTGGACCGTGACTGGTGCCACAGTTGTTGGAGCCAATGATCAGAGTTCGATTACACTTTTATATGGTGATAGTGGTGACTATGATGTTAGTTTAGTCGTTTCTAGAGGTGGTTGTGATTCAGAAGAGGAGATACAGACGATAACCGTAGACGAAATGTTGTTGCCACCAGCGATTATATGTGCTGATCCTAATAGTACATCGATTACGTTCCAGTGGGGCGCAGTAGCTGGAGCGACGGAATATGAAATAATTATAGATGGTGTTTCGCAAGGAACACAAACAGGAACATCGTTTCCGATCTTAGGTCTAATGCCTAATGATGAACGAACGATTATTGTAATAGCTATAAGTGATAATACTTGTTCTAATAGCTCAAGTCAGAGATTATGTCAAGCAATTGATTGTCCTGATACAGAGATAGTTCCAAATGAAAATTCGGTTTCTTTCTGTGAAGGAGAAATGACTACTTACGACATTGACTTTGTAATTAACGGTGGATTTATGGACGGCTCTGGAGTCATGACATTCAATGGCCCATCGACAGATGCATTGACAGGAGAAGTTGATATCGCATCACTCAATCCAGGTGACAACACCATTTATTTAGACTATTCAGAGGGTCCATGTGATACTCGAGATAGCGTATTGATTACGGTAATAGATTTGCCTGTGCCAACACTTGATTTTGATGATATTATCTGTGTTACAGATATGGTAACAGTTTCATATACTGGAGACGTGGTGCCAGGGGCCCAGCTTACTATTGTACCTACAGGTAATCCAACTAGTAGCGGTGGACTTCCAGGTGAAGCAGTCTATCAGTGGGATACGCCGGGGACTTATGAAATGATAGCTACAGTTCTAGTGGGGACTTGTGTGATATCATCAGATCCTTATATAATTACAGTAGAGCCAGAATTATTAGATCCAGTTATATCATGTGACCCGACAACTACTTCTATAGTTTTATCATGGGATGCTGTAGATTGTGCATCTATGTATATAGTTACTATTGGAGGTGTTGCAGAACCAGCTCAATCTGGAACTACATTTTCAATTGAAGATTTAGAGCCAGAAACATCAGTAGATATTACAGTTGAAGCAATATCTGATTGTTCTTGTGAAAATAGTATGGTTTCAGACGTATGTATGACTTTGCCATGTACTCCTATCATATTGGATATCACTAATAATACTCCAGATTGTATTACTAATCTGCCTACATCTATACAACTTGATGTTATATTTTCGGGTGGTGTAGGTGGTGGTGCCGGTAGTTGGACAGGAGATTTCATTAGTTCTGATGGTATATTTGATTATGAGTCAAGTGGGGTTGGATCTCATGATGTGACTTACTCCTATGAAGAGAGTGGATGTCCTTATGAAGTTACTGAATCAGTAATTGTGTTTGACTCTCCTGTATTGACGATTGACGCTGTTAATTTGACTTGTTTTGATTCTAATGATGGATCCATATCATATGCTGCAATTGGTGGGGATGGCGTTTATAATATTACTATCGATGCTTCATTACCTGATTTTCCTAAGTCATATATGACTGATGGAACTGAAATTAACCTAGCGCCAGGTACATATACTATATCAGTTATAGATGGTAACTTTTGTATGGACGAGCAAGTAGTAACAGTCTCTGCACCAGCACAGCCTTCATTTACAGTGATAGGTCCACCAAGTATAGTAGTGGGTACTTTCGGTGATTTAGCTCTTAATTTAGGAACTGTAAATGTTGATAACATTACTAATATAACGTGGTATAGTGAAACTGAGACTCTTTGTGATGGTCCAGATTGCTTTGGTTTGACGGTGTCACCTAGTGTAAATTCATTATACTGTGTAGATATTACTCTTGAAGGTGGATGCGTAGTAAACAATTGTCTAGCAGTATCATCGGAGTTTATTACTTTGGTAAATGTATCTAATGTCTTTAGCCCTAATGGCGATGGATCTAATGATAACATGGTGATTCAAACTAATAATCCAGATATGGTTGCTAGTTATTTACGTGTATTTGATAGATGGGGTAATATGGTATTCAATCTAGAGACACCATGGCAACCTTTTGATGATATGAACTATCCTGGATGGAATGGCACATACAATGGTCAAGAGTTGAACCCTGGAGTATATGTTTATGTATTCGAATTCATCGAGGAGCCAGGTGCTACTCCAGAGGTAAGAGTAGGGGATGTTACGATTGTAAAGTAAGCATTGTAAGAAATTAGCATAATGTAAAAATGGCTTTCAACATTGTTGGAGGCCATTTTTTTAAGTAATCTTAATTTTCGGATTTCGAAAAGGGTACCTCATACAGAATAGATTATATAGTGTCTAATAAGAAATGTGAAGCAAGTTGATTTAGATCAAGGCATAAAACAGAGAAAAAATGAATAGTTTCATTCGATTACTAACATAATCCAAGAACAATTATAAATCTGGCTTTAGTCACGGCAATGCTATGTAAAGAAAAGGATTAATTAACTGGGGCGTATTTAATGCGGCATTTTATGGACTAATCTTTATTATCTAAAGCTGAATTAGATTACAGCACCTATATTCTTAACAATTCTTCATGCAAAGCATCCACTTGCTCTTCAATTTTACCAAAATCATTATTATCAATTATATAGTCTGCATGAGCTAGTCTTTCAGCGTCACTTAATTGATTATTGATTCTATTCTCTACAGTTTTCATTGATACATGGTCACGCTTCTGTACTCTTCTGATTCGCTCTTTTATATCAGCAGTGACTACTACCAATACATCTAAATCATGATGGCTACCACTTTCTATCATGAGCGCAGATTCCTTGATAGCATAAATACTATTTTGAGCCTGATACCAAGCTTTTCCATCTGCTGCTATCGCAGGATGTACCAAGTTGTTGATTAGTGTTAATTTTGATTTGTCATTGAATATTATAGATGCTAAAGTCTTACGATTCAATCTTCCATTACTATGATATACATCTTTCCCAAAAGCTTCGATGATTTGAAATTTGAGCAACTTGTCATAGGTCATTAGGTGTTTTGCCTTAGTATCAGTATAGTAGACAGGAATTCCTTTTTTTTCAAATAACTTTGCTACTGTGGTTTTGCCAGATCCTATTCCCCCTGTGAGTCCTACTTTTATCATGTCTATGTATCTTTAATGATATATTATTCAAGCCCTAAAAGGCTAAATTTAAAGTGATTGCTTTCTAAATTTATTCTTCTATTCTTACGATCTTACAGAAAGGCACTTTAGTATCATCATCTATTTGTTCTTTTGAAACCTCTAATAATGCAGCTTTAAGTCTGTGTATAAGTTCAGTTTGCTGTGATAGTTTTATATTAATGGTGACTTCACAACTTTCTGCGAATGTTTTATCGAGAATGTCCAAGTCTATTGATTTTATGCAATTCATTACATGGCCCATCTGATCATAACCAAATCTAAGTAAATATGGATTACCGATTATAACTTGTTTTTTTTCAGCGATGAATAAAGCATCTTTGGCCGCTTCCTTGTATGCTTTGATCAGTCCTGATGAACCAAGTTTAGTACCCCCAAAGTAACGTACTACAATCACTAGTACATCGGTGACCTTATAACTGTGTAATTGACCGAGTATAGGTTTGCCAGCAGTTCCTCCTGGTTCTCCATCATCATTAGCACGATATCGGTTGCCATCTATACCTATTTTATAGGCATAGCAATGATGCCTTGCTTTGTGGTGTAGGTTACGGATTTCTTCTAGCCTTTCTCCTACTTGCTCTTCAGATGTGACGGAGTATGCATAAGAGATGAATTTACTTCCTTTCTCTTTGTATTGTCCTTCGGTAGAATCTTTGATAGAATAATATTGATCGATAATTTCTGACATGCTAATAACTTATAAGTACGATAGCTATAATTGCCATAATTAAGCCTACTATTTTGCTTTGCGTAATACGTTCTCTGAATATTATGAACCCCATAATAGCAGAACAAGAAAGAATTCCAACATTATTGATTGGGAAAACAACACTTGCATCCCAACCAGAAGCAATTACTTCCATTAGGAGATAGATACTAAAGAAATTAGGAATTCCTAAGCAAATTCCGGCGATTATATCTTTTTTCTCTAATCGTAATCGATTGCCTTTGACTAGTTGTAAGATGAGTAGCACAAGACCAGCAACGAAAGCAAAGAAAAATAAATGAATTACAAATGAAATATCACCACTAGGAGCAATTTTTTTCGCTTCCATAAGAAATAAAGTACTATCTATTATACAGCTTCCTAAGAATACAGAAAGTGGTAGAAACCAAAACTTTTTTGGTATTGCAGGTGCGCTATTTTCTCTCTTCTCACTTTTATGATAACTCAAAAATATGATTGAAAGAATACCAATAGCAATTCCTAATGCTTTTGACCAATTGAGATCTTCGTTGAAAACAGCTATGGCTATTATAGCAGGAGAAAGCATACTCATCTTTTGAAAAATAGTACTAATTACAATTCCAAAATACTTTACTGAATTCCCGTAGATAGTAAATACGATTACAAAGATAAATCCTAATACTGCTGAATAAGGAAACCATATCTCTTTTACGCTTTCGATTGCCAGAGGCATTTGTCCTAGATATAAGCTGCCAGTAATGACACAAACTATATAGTTGATTAGGATAGCATAAAAAATATTAATCTTAAATCGACTAAATAACTTGAATACTAAGCTTATTAAACTATTAATGACAATACATAAAATCAGAATAATAACTGCTACAGACATGAAGTGTGTTAGGTGGAAAGTAAAGATATAATCTTTTTACAAGGAATCGCCCCAATTTTATTGCAATAGGCTTTACTACTATCCTCTTGCAGACTACATTAACATACCATTACAAGATATTCAAAATCAATTATATTAATTTTGAAAATTATGACAGTTATTACATTTGTTAATGTGTTTAGATCATATTTTAACTCGTGCTTATATTTATATTTGCATGTATCTAACATAAAGAAACACTTTTGAGCAATACATCACTACAATACGATTCATGCATTACGTCAGCTAAAGATATCTTCATGAAGAAGACTATTGACTATGGTACAGCATGGCGTATATTGAGGACATCCTCAATTACGGATCAGATATTCATTAAAGCCAGTAGAATTCGCAGTATAGAAGAGAAAGGAATTAGTAGAATCGATGAACCTGTACAAGATGAATATATTGGTATTGTCAATTACTGTGTCATGGCTTTGGTGCAACTAGAAATGAATTCTGAGGATGGTTTAGATTTAGAAGTATCTGAAGCAGAGGGTCTTTATGATAAGTGGATTGAAGTATCAAAAGAGCTTATGGAAGATAAGAATCACGATTATGGTGAAGCTTGGAGAGATATGAGAGTGAGCAGTATGACTGATCTGATACTTATGAAATTACTTAGAGTCAAACAAATCGAAGAAAACGAAGGTCAAACTATAATTTCAGAAGGACTTGATGCTAATTACCTTGATATTATCAATTACGCAATATTCGCACTGATCAAATTGTCAGAAAAAGATAAATTGAGTTAAATATTTTAATTAAATAGAAAGAACATGGAATTGGGTTTATTCTACTTTCAAAATAAAAAATAAAAACATGATACTTTTAATGTTCTCCATTACATTACCTAAGTTATTACTCGGAGTTGGACTAGTGGCCGTTTTACTTACGGGTGCAGTAGCATTAATCAACAAAGGACAGAAAAACTGGGTGATGAGTTATTTACAGAACTTTACTGGTTTCTTGTTTGTCTTTTCAGGATTTGTAAAAGCGGCTGACCCTTTGGGTACTGCCTATAAGTTGGTGCAGTATTTCACCGAATTTGAGACTACATTTGAAGGGACATGGATGAGCTTCATTGCACCAATTTTCCCTAAATTATCTGAATTCTCTTCTACAATCTCAGTGGGATTCGTCACTTTTGAGATTGTTTTGGGGCTGATGCTGATTATTGGAGCTAAGAAAAAACTAACAAGCTGGTTATTTTTCATTCTAGTAGTGGTTTTCACATTCTTGACAGGCTTTACTTACCTCACAGGGTATGTTCCAGAGGGAGTTAACTTTTTCAACTTTGGAAATTGGGCAGAATATAATGCCAATAACATGAAAGTGACTGATTGTGGTTGTTTCGGAGATTTCCTCAAATTAGAACCTAAAATCTCATTCTTTAAAGATGTATTCTTGCTGTTTCCGGCTATATATTTCTTATTTACGTTTAAGGATATGCATCAACTATTTACTCAGAAGAATAGAGATATTTTAATAGTGGCATCTACAATTTTACTGCTGATTTATTGTATTAGTAATTTCAAATGGGATATTCCAGACATTGACTTTAGACCATTTAATATAGGTAAAGATGTTAAAACACAGCGAACAGCAGAGTTAGATGCTATGTCCAATGTTCAGATCAAGTCATGGATACTAGAGCACAATACTGATGGACGTAAGTTGGAATTACCTAATGCTCAGTATATGAAAGAATTTCAATCATATAAAACAGAGTGGAAGGTTGTCGATAACATTCAGACTGAGCCTACAGTAAAGAAAACTAAGTTGAGTGATTTTGAAGTGATGGATCTAGATGGTGAAGATTTAACAGAAGAGTTCTTATCGGAAGAAGGTTATACATTGATGATAGTGGCGCATGAGCTTAAGTATGACTCGGAGATGGCTACTATGGTAATACAAGATACCACATACTTGACTGATACTATAATGGTATTCGAATTAGAAACTAAAGAAGAGACTCAGCAGATTGTTAGGTCAATATCTAGTATTGTTCCAAGTGATCAAAGATATGTAAAGTACAATTGGGATATTGACTATATAGATAAGTATAAAAACATAATCAGACCACTAGCTGACAAGGCTCTATCGAATGGAGTGAAGGTCAAGGCGGTAATGGGAGGAGCAGATGAAGATATCGTAAGGTCATTTAAAAACGTTACTGGCTTAGACATTGAGTTTTATAAGGCCGATGATATATTACTCAAGACTATAGTTAGGAGTAATCCGGGAGTGGTACTATGGAATAACGGTAAGATAATCTACAAATGGCATTACAAAAAGGTGCCTACTTTTGATACTATGGCAAGTCAATATATACGTTAATATGGCATTATGTCGAGTTTATGATGCTTCTAAGGCTATTTTGTAAATTGTTTTATACAATTAAGTATAGTTACAAGATAAATTTAGTTTACTTTGTATTATAATAATGACTAATATATAAGTTATAATAATTTATTTTCTGTTTAAAGCAATCGGAATTAACCAAACTATAAGTAATTTAAAGAAATGCTTAGTAGACGTAGTGTAAGAGTAAAAGTGATGCAGTTTTTGTATGCGATGGATAGAGATGTAGATCTCAATGCCACTGTAGTAACTAAAAGATACGCAGAGCGTATAAATATTAGTTTTGAGCTCTTATTGTTTAATATATATATACTGAGAGAAATTACGAGACTTTCGATAGATGATAAACGTAAGCGTAAAGCTAAACACCTTCCTACCGATCTAGATAAGATATTCACAACCAAACTGTTTAAGAATGATGTAGTTCAGTTCTTAGTTAATGATAATTATCTGAATAGCAAGGTCGATAAATTTGGTTTCGCAGATAAATTGGATAAAGACTATTTTAAAAAACTATATACAGAGTTTGCAGCTACTGAACCCTATGCTGTTTTTATTAGGCAGGAAGAATCTAATATTGAAAATTCTGTAGAAATATTACTTGAGTTATTTAGATTTTGTAGACAGAGTGAATTCTATAATGATGTTATAGAAGATCACTATTCTGCATGGATTGATGATAAATCACTGGTTATCGGAGCCACAAAAAAGATATTAAAGTCGCTTCCTTCATTAGATAGGGATGTTTTAAGTACATATTTTCCTGATGATGAGACAGTGAATGAATATGGAGCAGAATTATTGGCACGAACTATTCAAGAAAAAGAATTATTAATAGAAATAATTAAACCCATGTTGAAGAACTGGGATCATGAGAGACTCGCAGTAATTGATACGATATTGTTAAATATGGCAGTATGCGAATTCTTATTTTTTGAAAGTATACCTACAAAAGTTACTCTCAATGAGTATGTGGATATCTCAAAGGAATATAGTACTCCTAAAAGTAAGGAATTTATCAATGGAGTGCTCGACCAAGTTCTTAAGAAGTTAGATACAGAAGGAAAAATAAAGAAGAAAGGCAGAGGTTTAATACAATAAAGTTATCTATTAACAGAAAAGGTTTCTGTCAGAATTTCCTACAACTTGTAGGTATTATAATTTAAAGAATAATATCTATCTCTGCATATGCCCCATCGTTTAAAGACAAAGTAGCTCTTAGTTGCAATAATAGTAATATCTAAGTTTTATCTAATTTAATGTGATATTAAGATAAACTTTATCTTATAATTTGAGTAAATATCATATTAATTTGCATGCAAAGCCTCGTTAAGGGTCAATCATATAAGAGCGAAATACTAAGCCTCTGAGATTGATTTCTCAAAGGCTTTTTTGCTGTTCTATGGACTTTAGATTTATAAATTTTGGTCGAAGTAATCGGCCAACGATTAACTAATTATTAATTTACGTCTTAGATCAAAGATACATATCATTTTGGTCAAATATAGACACTCACTAACCAAAATAAAGAATACATGTTAACAACAACTCTATCATCACAAGAGCTCATGCAACAAGAGAATAAGTATGGCGCGCATAATTATCATCCATTACCAGTTGTATTGGCAAGAGGAGATGGCGTATTCGTATGGGATGTGGAAGGTAAGAAATATTATGACTTTCTATCTGCATACTCAGCAGTAAACCAAGGTCACTGTCATCCACGTATCGTGGGGGCTCTCACAGAGCAGGCAACCAAGCTTACATTAACATCTAGAGCATTCTACAATGATATGCTTGGGCCTTACGAAAAGTATATGTCTGAGTATTTCGGGTATGATAAAATATTGCCAATCAATAGTGGTGTGGAGGCAGTTGAGACAGCACTAAAGTTATGCAGAAAGTGGGCTTACCAGAAGAAAGGTTTAGCTCAAAATACAGCCAAAATCATATTCGCTTCAGGTAATTTTCATGGTCGTACTATGGCCGTCATATCAGCATCTGTTGATCCAGATGCTCGTGCGGAATATGGTCCATATCTGCCAGGTATAGAAATTATTGACTACAACGATCTAGATGCACTAAGAAATGCTTTGAAAGACCTTAATGTAGCAGGATTCATAGTGGAACCAATACAAGGTGAAGCCGGAGTGGTAGTACCAGATGCTAATTATCTTCCAGATGCTGCTAAGTTGTGCAAGGATAGTAACGTTCTATTTATTGTGGACGAAGTGCAGACGGGTATAGCTCGTACAGGTAAGCTTTTGGCAGTATGTGGAGACTGTACTTGTAGTAAGTCTTGCGAAAACAAATACGAAACAAGACCAGATATTCTCATATTAGGGAAAGCACTCTCCGGAGGTGTATTCCCAGTATCAGCAATAATGGCGGATGATGATATCATGTTATGTATCAAACCTGGAGAGCATGGATCTACATTTGGAGGTAATCCTCTAGCTTGTGCGGTTGCTATGGCTGCATTGGATGTAGTAAAGGATGAAAGCTTAGCAGAGCATGCAGAAGCTATGGGTTTGATATTCAGAGCACGAATGCAAGAACTTGTAGATACTTGTGATTTAGCTACTTTAATAAGAGGTAAAGGATTGCTTAATGCCTTAAAGATCAATGACTCAGAGGATAGTAAAACTGCATGGAATATTTGTATGGCTCTTAGAGACAATGGTCTCTTAGCAAAGCCAACTCATGGTAACATTATCAGATTTGCACCTCCATTAGTGATGACAGAGGAACAGATTAATGAATGTTGTGATATTATATCTACGACTATCAAAGCATATAAGAAGTAAGATTTCCTTACAGGAATAATAATTGACTTATTCGTTTGACGAAAGGGCTATTTTTTTTGTTTATTGCGAAACATTAAAACAAATAATGTTTCCATTATGAGAGCTCTTACAATCTTAATTATATTAAGTTCTTTTTTCAATTCTGCAAAATAAAATCAGGCTTGAGATCTGCATTTTGGTTCAGCGGGTGGAAATTGGTGGATGGGATAGAGATTATGTTAGATTGCTCGGTCAATCATAATACGATGTTCATTCTAGTTAATAGATTATACGAAGATTAAATAAACGTCTAAGAAGGTGCTTATTATTTGGGTGTGGAGAAAGAGATAATTATTAATTCAGCTTTCTTCAATTGTGCTAGTTCTGTTTAGTGGTACCAAGAATTAGCAATACCAATTCCTCCTAATTAGAGTATGTATTTTAATGTCAAAACTGAGGCACTTACAGAATTTACAGAATCGTTCAATAATGTGTTTGTAGGATTTGGTATAGGGAATGAATTTTTATGTAGGGTAGAATGGAATAGCTATGAGGCAATATCAGACTGGCAACAAATTGAAGAAGCCATTTCATTCGATGGCGGTACATTAATGTCTATCAATATTTATGCAGCATAACAAAATGGTGCTACCTACGGCTGTCATCTTGAATCTACATTGTGGCTATAAAACCTAAGAATAACGTACAGCTCTACTAATAGTAATAAAGTAGTTCAATGCTCCAATTTAAACTTTTATCCAAATCAATCGAATGGCAAATTATGCTTTTGAAGCTCTGAGTATAATGGGGAATTTTTCACGGTGACTGATCTAATGGGCAGAAAGGTAATTCAAGAAATCGTTTGAAATAACGAAATCAATCTTAGCTATATTGGTTTGAGTATTATTAACCTTCATATTGCGAATCAAGCAACTGCCATTATTAAAGTCATTAACTTAGGTTTTGAATAATGCTTTTTAGAATAAGATTAATTGAACGAAGTAAATGAAGATAAGTACGATAGCACAACTTAGGGAAATGACTCCTTTTGAAGAAGTAGAGAAAGAGATGATTCATAGAATGATCAACTTCATCAATGCACATGAAAATCCAATGGATCAGAAGCTAGAAGTTGGGCATCTCACTGGATCAGCTTGGATAGTTAATAAAGAAAGAACAAAAGCACTCTTTACCTATCATACTAAACTCGGTATGTGGCTTCAGCTTGGTGGACATGCAGAGGTAGAGGATGAATCAATTAAGCACACTGCCATCAGAGAAGCTTATGAGGAGTCAGGCTTGGAATCTGTGAAATTGGTTTCAGAAGATATATTATCAGTAGATATTCATATGATTCCAGGACGAAAAGGATTTCCTGACCATCTTCATTACGATATTCAGTTTCTATTCGAAGCTGATGAAAATGAAACGCTAGTTATTACAAGCGAATCTAATGATCTTAAATGGATCTCATTGGAAGATATTCCAAGCTATAATAATGAGAAGTCCATAATGAGAATGCTAGAGAAGGGAAAAATAGTTTATGAAGAATAGCTGTAGAGGTTTTAAGATTCTAGGAAAAAGTAAAGTATCAATGCTATGTTGAAGAGTTTTCTTACCTACAGCTGATATTAACAAAAGTGCTTAACATTAACTTTTAATGCCTTGTACGAATTAAGACTTTAAGGTCTTTTCAGCATACCTACCTTCCTAAACAAGTACTCCTGCAATGGCCGCAGTCAAGAAACTTGCAATGGTTCCTCCTAATAATGCAAGTAAGCCTAACTCAGTAAGTGTCCTACGTTGACCAGGAGCAATAGCACCGATGCCACCTATCTGTATACCTATAGAAGCAAAGTTAGCAAAGCCACATAATGCATAGGTAGCAATGATAAGTGACTTAGGGCTGAGAGACATCCCCGCTTTACGGATATTATCTAATTCTGCATAAGCAACGAATTCATTGATAGCAGTTTTCTGACCTAATAGTTGTCCGACTAACAGTACATCTTCATATGGAGTACCTAGTAGCCAGGCGAATGGAGCAAATATAACACCTAGAATATAAGTGAGATTGAACCCTTCAAATTTGTTAGAAGTTGATTCAGTTACCCATTCATTAAGACCTCCAATCTGACCCACAGTACTCATTAGTAGTTGGTTGCAAAGTGCTATAAGTGCAGTGAATACGAGAAGCATCACTCCAACATTTACAGCTAGCTTAAGTCCATCAGTTGTTCCTGTTGATATAGCATCAAGTATATTATGAGCTTTATCACCAGTCATCTTGAGCTGCGTGTCTATATCTTTTTTATTAGTTTCTGGGACAAGTATCTTAGCTGCTACAATAGCCGCAGGAGCAGATATTAGTGATGCGGTCAATAGGTGTTTGGCAAAGAAGGTCTGTTGTACAGGGTCATCTCCACCAAGATATCCAATATAGGCAGCAAATACACCACCTGCTATGGTAGCCATCCCACCAGTCATAAGGCACATGATTTCTGATCTGGTCATATTCTCCAGATATGGTTTGACAACTAGAGGGGCTTCAGTTTGACCGATGAATACATTTGCTGCAGCAGCTAGACTCTCTGGCCCTGACAATCCCATACTCTTGCTTAATGCCCATGCAAGGCCGTAAACGACCTTTTGTAGTATACCTAGATAATAAAGTATCGACGTCAATGCAGAGAAGAATACTATTGTAGGGAGTACTTGAAATGCAAAGATATACCCAAAAGAAGCCATATCAGTAACTAATCCTCCAAACATAAATTCTGCTCCGGCGCTGGCAAATTTTAGAATAAATGTAAATGCACCTGCAAGCTTATCAAAGAATGAATTGATAAAGGGCACCTTGAGTACCAATAGTGCAAATACTATCTGAAAACTCATTCCAACAGCTACTAATCGCCAATCTATAGCTTTTCGATTACGACTAAATACATAGCATATAGCTAACATTGACAATACTCCAAGGAGTCCTCTTCCTAAATCACTGATAATTTCCATCTCGTAAGTTTAATAGAATGGTCAAAATATGACTTTTATTCGAAACTAGCTCCATGTGATGTACACTAAGTAAGAATCTCTGTGACTTTCAAATTCGTTATCCGCATTTTAATCATCTACCGTTAAAATCCTTATTTTTGGGATAGTTCTATCGATTTTGATTAATCGATATTGCTCCTGATGCAGAAATTGAAATTTTGTATCCTGAAAGTTCACGATTCAGCAGATTTTTAACCTATAGAAAATAATGAAGTATTGGATACGATAGTAATAGGAATATCAGGGGGTAGTGGATCAGGTAAGACTCGATTTGTTAATGATCTTACAGCAAGGTTTGGCAATGGAGAAATATGCTTTCTTCATCAGGACAATTATTACAAACCCATAGAACAACAGGAAAAGGATGATGAAGGAATAGAAAACTTTGACCTTCCTGATTCATTGTTTCTAGATAAGTTTGCAGAGGATATAAAAAAGCTTAAAAATGGCGAGTCTGTTGTGTTTACTGAGTACACATTTAATAACGAAACTTCTGAGTCCAAAGTAATCACTATTGAGCCGGCAAAAGTGATTATTGCAGAAGGTTTGTTCTTATTTCATCATGAGGTTATCAGAGAGCAGCTTGATCTTTCCATTATCATACATGCAGACGATAGTAATCGTATTATACGTCGTATCAAACGTGATCGTAAAGAACGCAACTACCCAGTAGATGATGTAATGTATCGTTACGAACATCATGTGATGCCATCATACCGATTGTATATATATCCATACTTAACAGATGTAGACATAGTAGTTAATAATAACAAATCATATGATAGATCACTTGATGTGTTAAGTGCATTTATTGCGTCTGAGAATTTCTAAATAAATTATGTTAGTCTATATTTTATAATCAAATAATGTTGTAATTATTTGCTTTATTGTATTTGCCTATTTGTGGTTCAATTTTTTGGATAGGTTTTCGAGAAATGAATTAAATTATCACAGGAAATTTCTCTTCTATTCCTTCGCTAATTTGATCAAAATAGTCTTTATTCATATCCTGAAAACGCTGATCGATTTTAGCTATAAATTCTGGAGTGCAAAAATTTTGAACATCTGATAAATTTGATATTGGAGATCCATCACGAAATGTATAGGACTGAGATAATAACCCTGATTCAATTTGCAAGGTAATCTTATTGTTATGCTCAAGCACTGTGATTTTATGGCTTCTATGATCGATGTGTCCTATGGTTCTCATGAGTATTTTATTATTAGGTTTCTAGTGATGTCTTCCATTAACGTTTATGATATCTAATGTTTTCTTCAATAATAAATTCATTGCCTATCATGAAGCGTTTTTATAGAAGATGAAAGTTGTTTATACAATTTCTGGATCGCCGGCCTATCTGAAAGCATTTCTAGATGGCTCTTGATTACTTTGTTATCTCCACGTCTTGCCGGTCCAGTCTGAGCCTCTGATGCTCCTTGTGAAATAGTCTTAAAAATCGTTTCTTGGATAAGTGGTGCGAGTATTGATTTATCTACGCCAGCATCAGCTAAGATCACTTCCGACTCTGCAATTAAGTGAGTGACAAAGTTACATGCGAACACAGCAGACAAATGTATTTCTTTTCGAATTTCGTCGTCTATTTGTCTTACATCAGAGGAAATAGTTTTTGCTAGTGAGGTCATTTTTTTTGCAATATAATCGTCTGATCCATGGATGCACATTGGGATTTTATTGAACGACAATCTTCGTGACTTAGAGAAAGTTTGTAAAGGATAGAATGATCCATAATGCTCTCCAGTGGAAGATAATACCTCAATAGAAACACTTCCAGCAGTATGAGCGATCATTTGCTTTTGAGATAGACTGAATGGGATTGACTTACTTACTTTTTCTATCGCGTCATCACTTACAGTCAATAGATAAAGATCTGCATTGGTAGTAAGCTCTTGGATGTCAACTATAGCATTTGCTTTACATCGCTTAGCTACCGCTTTACTTGTTACTTTATTTCGTGAATATACTTGGACTATATTATGTCCAGCTTTGAGTAGCGCCTTACCGATGTGATGTGCTACGTTGCCTGATCCGAGGATACAGATTTTCAAGACTCTTTCTTTTGTTTACGATCGCGATCGCTTTTATAAAATACCCTAAGTAACCAAGCCATGAGTAATCCCATCATCATCATGATCGTTCCTGACCAAAAAATATTGATTCCAGGAAAAATTTTAGCTTCTAGTAAAAGAAGATCAGATCTTGTTACTTTTTCTGCTACCTCGATAGCCAGCGGAGGTAATTCTGTACTTTGTTGCGCTACTTTAAAACCGAAAGTCTCATTGATTGGATCTATATTGCTAAATCTAATATGCGTTCCAGTTTGTGGGATGTAATGTTTGATACTCATTGGTATATTACCACGGATTACATAGGTTGGTGTCGCAGGATAGGATATTCCATTTCTTGTTACCTTCAGTCTTGCTTCTATTGCTATGTCACCATCTTCTGGTTTGTAGCTAGTTTTGGCAGGTTTGTTATTGAGTTCTACAAGTTCGATCGTCGTACCATCTACAGTAAATGAACTACCTAGTGTAGTCTTGTATGGGATGTATACAAGATCAGTTTCGATAGGAAATATCATATTCATAAGAGTATCCGCAGGTCGTACTCTTACTCCGAAGCTTTCTATTTTCTCAGGATATTTATAGACTAATGGTCCACGTAATCCAAGAGATGTTTCTACCGTACTATCTTTCTTAGATTCTCGATTATAAAATGATGTAACTAAGGAGACTCCAAAGTCATTGTCTGCAGGGTTGTATTCTGGATGTGATGGTTCGTAGCTGAGTCGCTCTATCACTATATCATTTTCTAAACCTCTTATAGTATCTCCAACATTAGCATAGTAGGTATTGTAAACTAGTGTATCTTCCATCTCCTTGAGCTGCTCTTGGCTCATCATTGGAGGCGATAGATTTAGTATGCAGGTAAATATATCTTCATGCCACTTATGCCTAGTATCTGGATTGAAAGCTGAAATTTTACTGAAGTCATTGGCATAAACCGCGTTGGGTCTGAGATTCCATTCTTCAAGTACATTACGTTCTTCATCTATCTTTTTGAAATTGATATCATAGTGACGCATATTGGCGATCAATGTATCACTTTGCCAAGTAATAAAATGGCCTTCAGAATAAAGAGGTTCACCTTTAATGAGTACTATAGACCTTTTTCTGGATACATCATCCATAGACTCGCCAAAAACAAATGGATTATTAGAAATAAATGATTGATTGAGTCCGCTAGTTATGATACCCAGCATCATCGCTCCGAAACCAAAGTGAGCTACCGCTGAACTAGAAAGTCTGATATCATTTTTAGTTTGAGTAAATATGTAATCTACGTTGGCTACCATTGCAAATAATCCAAAGAATGTAAGTAGGGTATATTGCCATGCTCCTTTGTATGATATCCAGAAAGTAAGTAGATAAGTAAGCACGGCAGCTATGACAGCGGCTATGAGTATGTGCTTTGTAATTCTACTCCATTTACGTTGTTTGCTACCATATCTCAGGTATATAGCTACTGATGATAATATTGATATAAATACAGCAATCCAAAGTTGGAATTTATTGAAATGCTCGATAGGATCTTCTATTACTCTACCTATATAATCCTCATTAAAGTACGTTGCAATCTTATTGAATACTGGAAGCGAGGTAGAACTGATAATGAGGAATCCTCCAAACATTAATACTAGTGAACCTATAAACATCCAGAACTCACGACTCTTAATATTTTCTTCTCTTTCAGGAGCTGGGATAGATTTGTATCTGTAGATATATAAAAATATCCCTAGCAATAAAAAAAACAATACAAAGAACACTAACTGATATCCCAATCCCATTTCTGTAAACGCGTGGACCGATGTCTCACCGAGTACTCCTGATCGAGTCAGATATGTAGAGTATAGAATAAATACAAAAGTTAGTATATAGAACAAATAGGTACTCCTTATTGCATAACCTGAATTACGTGCAATGAGATGAGTATGTACACCAGCTACGAGTAACATCCACGGTACTAAAGATGCATTCTCAACAGGATCCCATGCCCAGTATCCTCCAAAGGATAGAGCTTCGTAAGCCCATATGGCACCCATAAGAATCCCGGTACCCAGTACACCAGCAGAGAACAAAGACCAATTAGTAGCAGGTTTTAGCCAACCTTTATGGTCTCCAGTCCAAAGCCCCGCAATTGCAAATGCAAATGGAAATGCAGTTGATGCGAATCCCAAAAAGAGCATTGGAGGATGTATAGTCATCCAATAATTTTGTAACAGTGGGTTGAGTCCATTTCCAGTAATCAGACTTGTATAATCTGCATTCATGAACAATGGAAGCTCCAATACATTTCTGAGGAGTAGAGTAGGGTTAGCTCCGATCTTAAAGACAGTATCACCAAAATCTACATATAATCCAAGGAGCATTGAGAATATTACGGCATTGATCAATACAACTACAGCCAACACTGGAGATTCCCATTTGTAATCTCTACGCCAAACGAACATACCCAAGACTGCATGCCATATCATCCATAGCATAAAGCTCCCTTCTTGACCTTCCCAAAATGCAGATAAGATATATCGCATTGGCAAATCATCAGAAACATGGGCTTGAACGTATTGATACTCGTAGTAATACTGAGACATCGCATAGAGTATGACACCAAAAAGACTGAAGACACATACGCTGTGTACCATCCAACCAATTCGACCTAATGTACGCCAGCCATCAGAGGGTTCGGTACCTCGTGTTTGCGTGCATCTGTAATATGTAAATGCCGTAAATAGAGAGGCCACAAAACCCATTATTATGGACAAGTGACCGACAGTGCCTACCCAAAGATGTTCTCCTAAATATTCTATTTCATTCATAGGCTAGACTACGGCTCAGGATTATTTCCTCAGTGCGATTTCTTCTTCTTTATATTTGGATGGACATTTCATCAGTATCTCATCAGCTACAAAAACGTCATTTTCCATGGCACCTGTAAGTACAATTTGTTCAGATCTTTCAAAATCTTGAGGCTTTGGCTTTTGGAGTATCACTTTGTTCGACACACCATCACTATCACTCATATGGAATACAAATCTATCTGCATCGACTGTTGGATCGTATTCCATAGTTTTGTTTTTATCTAAGGTACCCGCAATCTTTACTCTACTCTGAGAGGTAATAGCAGTTCCGAAAGTAGCATAAGTACTTACATCTGCACTTGCAGAGATAAATATACCTATAGAAACTAGGATCAGCACCAATGCAATTATATATGAGCTTTTCATGTGATTGAGTTATTATTTGGGTAAACTACTACTCTTACATATTAGTAACGCAAATTTACGTAGATGGTTATTGGCAATGTAGTGAATACGAAGATTCCTTTCTAAAATGACTTAATGGCTACATATGTATCATAGAGCAAGTTTTCGGTTTTACTTCATAACTCCTTCGCCTACTTTTTCGCCGTTCTTATAAGAATATTCTAGCGTTACTCCTCCTTCTTCGTTGTAGTATTTCATAGGACCGTCCATCACACCATTTTTATAATTGATACTCCTTTGTAGTTTTCCATTGTTGTAAAATTCTTTATATATACCATCCATCATACCATTGGTGAAGTTCACTTCCTTTGTAGCTCTACCGAATTTGTAATCACCATAAATACCATGAGGTACACCTTCTAAGAAATATTGTTTCCTAGTAATCTGTCCTCGATTGTTCATTTCTATCGAAGGACCATTTATCTTTCCATCCATATAACTGGTAATGCCTATTAGATTTCCTTCTTTGTCATATTTAAGCCATGTACCTTCTTTTGATTCGTCCTTGGCAAAACCTTCTTCTAAGATTCCACCTTCAGTGTGATTGCTAGTGAGTTTATCATAGTTACCTTGATTTACTCTAGTATAACCTTCAATACTTCCATTCGCAGCAGGAGTATTCACATTACCTTTATTGCATGAAACAAGGGCGGCGAGGCCTAATAATACAACTGCTAAGTGTAAGTTTTTCATATTATTTGATAATTTAAAATGACACCACAAATCTAAGCAAGTAGAGACAAATTAGTTGCTTAGTCAAAATAAAAATACATATATGGTAACTTAAGTTGTTTTTTATGCTTAGAAATAGCACTTTCTGACTTTGATCAAAGTCATTTCATACTTATGTTTTGTTAATTTTTATTTTTTATTACTATAAATCCAACCCAATACTCAGATTTGATTTTAAACATTGGTAGAAATATCAAGAGTAACAGTATTTCATATATTAATAATGTTTAATATATATTATATTTGCGTCCAATGAATAATAAGGAAATAGCAAGAAAATTTAATTTGTTGGGGAAGGTCATGGAATTACATGATGAAAATCCTTTTAAAGTAAGATCATATACATCAGCTTATGCTTCACTGCGCAAGGTGTCGTCACCTTTGATAGAGATGTCTGAGGAAGAGTTAAGTGAAATCAAAGGAGTAGGAAAAGCAATTGTTGGAAAGATTGTCGAACTGAGGGATAGCGGTAGTATGGTAACTTTACAGAGGTATGTAGATATCACGCCTCCAGGTATTTTAGAGATGCTCCAAATCAGAGGCTTTGGACCAAAAAAGGTGAAAGTGATTTGGAATCAGCTCAATATTATAACGCCTGGGGAGCTACTTATGGCTTGCCAAGAGAATAGGTTGATAGAGCTGAAGGGATTTGGAATGAAAACTCAGAAAGCCTTACAAGAACAATTAGAGTTCTATTTTGCTTCTCGTGGTCAAGTTCATTATGCATATGTTATTGATGAAGCTAATGAACTTCTAGTATTGCTAAAGGATAGGTTTTCACAAAGCCTAGTCGAACTTACAGGTGAGATTAGACGTAAGATGCCAATAGTCAATGCCATAGAGATATTGACAACGGCTAGCGAGGAAGAGATGGAAGCGTTCATATTGGAATTGGCAGAAGAAATCCCAGAGTTACTGAGTTACAAAGGTTATGCGGTAGAAATTACTCAAGTAGAAGAGGCGTATTTCGGTATGGAGCAATTTGAAAAATCAGCATCGAAAGAATTTTTAGAAGCAGCAGATATAGAATATGAAGCATATGAAGAAGAAGAGTCTATATTCTTAGAATGGGATATGGCTTTTGTCGATCCAGAGTATCGTGAATCGGCCATGGCTATTGATCAAGCAAAATATGGAATGCTACCAGATCTCATTACGAATGAAGATATGCTTGGTGTAGTTCATAATCATAGTACATATAGTGATGGGTTGCATACACTCAAAGAGATGTCAGATTACACACGTGATAATGGATTTCAGTATTTAGTAATGTCTGACCATAGCAAAGCGGCGTTCTATGCAGATGGTCTCAAAGAAGATCAGGTAGAAGCTCAATGGGCTGATATAGATCAGATAAATGCTTCTTATGATGATGGATTCAGAGTGTACAAAGGGATAGAAGCAGATATTCTGAATGATGGATCAATGGATTATGGCAATGACTTTCTTAGTCAGTTTGAGGTAGTTGTAGCATCGATTCACTCTCAGCTCAATATGGATATGGAAAAAGCCAATCGAAGGTTGATTAAAGCGATAGAAAATCCGCATACCCATATATTAGGTCATATGACGGGTAGACTGTTATTAAGTAGAGCTGGATATCCGATAGATCATGAGTTGATAATAGATGCTTGCGCAGCCAATGGGATGATTATAGAGCTCAACGCAAATCCGCAAAGATTGGATATGGACTGGACATGGATACCATCTGCCTTAGAGAAAGGAGTAATGATCTCTATCAATCCTGATGCTCACGTACGAGAGTCCATTCATTATATGCAATTTGGTGTGCATGTGGCTAGGAAAGCCGGATTGACCAAAGAACAGTGTCTTAACTCCAAAAATGCGGATGATTTTGCAAGATGGGTAGCCTCATTAAGATAGTATGTAAAGGATAATGGTGCAATTTGGTAATTGATAGTAAAGGAGTTATAAAATATGTGTAAACGCATGTTAACGCTCTGTTAAGCACCTAATATATCTAGAAAGAGGGTAGTTTATAGCATACTTTTGAAGGGTCGCTACTTGAATTCATTTAAATTAGAATGGAATCTTAAATTATTAAAAGCGGAATATTATCTTTGCATTCTTTAAAAAAAATTTGAAATTTGTTAATTAATTAAATCTATTTATACCATGAAGAAGTTTAAATTATTCGCAATGTTATTTATGATGGTTGCATTCGCATTTACATCTTGTAAAAATGAAGGAACAGCTGCCACGGATGACACGAGAGAATCACTAGCAACTACAAGTACTACAGAAGAAACAACTGGTAGCCTCTCAAACAAGCCTGCGGCTACACCTGCTGCACCAGTAGGACCGCTTACATCATTAGAGTTTACAGAATCTGTATTTGATTTTGGTGAAGTAATGGAAGGTGAGAAAGTTGTTCACAATTATACATTTACGAACACAGGAAAAGAACCATTAATCATCTCTAACGCTAAAGGTAGCTGTGGATGTACTGTTCCATCTTGGCCAAGAGAGCCTATTCCTCCAGGAGAGTCTGGTGATATCAAAGTACAGTTTGATTCTAAAGGTAAAGGTAAAGTAGGTGGTAACAACCAGTCTAAGAGAGTAACTCTTACTGCTAATACTGATCCAGCTCAAACTTTCCTTACTATTAAAGGAAAAGTAAATAAAGAAGAAGTTGCTGCACCAGCTCAATAAGCCATAGCGACTATTAATACGGATGATTAACCATCGATATCAAGACAAAGAAGACCGTTCCATGGATTTGGGGCGGTTTTTTTTTTGGTTGAGACGAGCACAATATTTCAATGGATACTTTTCTTTTGTAGCAGTAAAGTCGTAGTAGTATGTTTTTTAATAAACGATATAGTCATTCAATAAGTAATTTTGAATAACTTTCTTACCAATGCATTGTTAATTTCAGCATATGAAAGAATACCTCAGTTTAGTTAAGTTTTCTCATACGATATTTGCGTTGCCTTTTGCTCTAGTAGGCTATTTTTTGGCTATTAGTCTTCCAAGGTATGACTTCCAATGGAAGACCTTTGTATTAATGCTACTATGCATGGTATTTGCGCGTAATTCGGCTATGGCTTTCAATAGATACATAGATAGGGATATAGATGTTAAGAATCCAAGGACTGCCGTAAGAGAAATCCCTGCGGGAATTCTGAGTGCTCAGGCAGTGTTAGTATTCGTGATTGTCAATGTGTTAGCCTTTATTATTACTACGTATTTTATCAATTCGATTTGCTTTTATCTTAGTCCAATAGCTATTGCTGTAGTCTTATTCTATAGTTATACCAAGAGATTTACATTTCTCTGTCATTTGGTATTAGGTCTAGGACTTTCATTGGCGCCTGTAGGGGCATATTTGGCTGTTACTGGTACATTTGATTGGATTCCTATTATTTATGGGATGACTGTGATGTTTTGGGTAGCAGGATTTGATATTATTTATGCTTTGCAAGATATTGATTTTGATCTTTCATTAGGACTTAATTCTACACCAGCCAAACTTGGAAAGAAATGGGCTTTGGTGTTGTCGTATGTATTTCATGTCATTTGCTCAGTTCTTATGATATTAGCCGCGTATTCAGTTACTATTAATTACCTTGATACGGGCTGGATGGTTTGGATGGGGACTACTATTTTTATTTCTCTATTAATCTATCAGCATAGTATAGTAAGTGTCAACGATCTCAATAGAGTCAACCTTTCTTTCTTTACGACCAATGGAATTGCTAGCGTCGTATTCGGTAGCCTGCTTATCCTGGATTTGATTTTATGAATACTCATAATTTTGAGTAGGGCTTATCTAGAGTAAAGACTTAACTACTTATCGTTTGTAAACGACTCCCCAAAATCGTATAACATTTGAAAAGATTAGTAGCCAGTATTATGTTTGATTAACTGATTTGATTAAAACCACATTAATATTTACATTTTTTATTTCGGAAATAATTTAACAACCATTTCTAAAGTATTAGTCTAATTTACTAAATAGTGTTGGGGGTAAAGGATCGTACATTAGAAAAGTACTAAATGATTTTTTTTGTCAAACTAGTTAACAATTTAATCACAGCTCTAGATCTATGACTCATAGTCATCTTCACTTCGTCTCCAAGATCTGCAAATGAATCATTATATCCCTCTGGAATAAAGATAGGATCATATCCAAATCCACGTTTGCCAGATTGCTCTGTGGCAATACGACCTTTTACGATTCCTTCGTGTTGTGTCTCTTTACCTTGGTAGACATGTGATATGATTGTACGGAACTGACCAGATCGATTTACTGTATCTGATAGTTTAGATAATACTTTATTCATGTTCCGTTGTGCATCCTTCTTAGGTCCTCCATATCTAGCGGTGATGACTCCTGGTGCTCCATCTAGTGCATCTATTTCAAGTCCGGTATCCTCGGATATAATATGATAGTTAGGGTATCTCTCCGCTAAGAATTTCGATTTGATAGTAGCATTTTCTTCTAGCGTTGCTCCAGTTTCTGGTATATCGTAGTCTATCCCTAGATCTTTAAGTGAGATGATCTCATAAGGTAGATGTGCAAGTACTTGACGTATTTCTTTTAGCTTATGTGCGTTTCCGGTGGCGAATAGTATTTTTTGCATTTTGTTGGGATATTACTTGGAGCATCTTATTTTTAGGATGCTGGAATCTTTTGATATATAATTAAATTTATATGAAAAATAAGGATGTTGAGTTCTTTGGGCAGCATCTTAGGAGCAACAACTTTTTACCTCAAAAGCTTAATAGCTTAAAATTGTAACATTTCTTTTCTACAGAGTCTGTAATGTATTCCAAAGCTTTATTTTTTTCTGCTTATCACTATTGAGGCTGCTTATTTTATGAGAAAAGACCAATTTAAGTGCTTCCATCTCTATGAGACGATATGCGCTTGGGTTTATTTGTAACCCTATGTCTTTGGGTGATATTCCAAAACTGATGACTTTTTGGATAGCATACTGACGAACATATGAATTGATAGATATAAATTGAGCATCCCCTAAGACTAGCATGCAACTATCTTCTAGGTTATATTTGATGGCATTGAGTATCTGACTTAGCGTTTTACGACTTTCTGGTGTAAGATCTACATCTCTAGATATAATCAGTAGTTGATTTTTGCAAGCACCTTCTTTCTTGATTACCTCTTGAGCAACAATATTATCTCGTTCAATTTTGTATATCGTGGTATTTAACATTGCTTTTGTTCTGTATTTGAGTGGATTTCAAAACAAAATGTTTTGAATATTAATATTTGTTAATTTTTACCAAATTTATGTGCATTATTATTAAATTTGCAGAATATTATAAGATGCCAAATGCTGATGTCTGTAGCGAATAACAAATAACAAATATCGATTATAGAATCTAATTATTAGATCATATTGATATTATAGTTTTTGAAATATTCCTTAACCTCCAAAATCTCAAACCGCATGAGCCAAGCGATAAAAATTACTAGATTAGAGAATTCGAATGTACATTCTTTAGACTTCGATAATATTCCTTTTGGAAAAATATTTACTGATCATATGTACGAGGCCCATTACGATAATGGGAAATGGGGAGAATTTGCGATTAAGCCATTGGATAATCTATCAGTACATCCAGGTAATTTAGCGTGGCACTATGGCCAATCTATATTTGAAGGTATGAAAGCTACTACGGGCAAAGATGGTGCTCCATTATTGTTTAGACCACAAGAACATATTTATAGGCTGAATTCGTCAGCAGAGCGCATGTGTATGCCTGCGTTTCCAGAGGATGCATTTTTAGATGCCGTACATACCTTAGTTAAGATAGAAGAAGCGTGGATTCCACCGTCAGAAGGATCTGCGCTATATATCCGACCATTGATGTTTGCTACAGATGAAGCCATCGGTGTTAGACCATCAGATAAATACACACTACTCATTATGTGCCTACCTGTAGGTCCATACTATCCTAAGCCAGTAAGCTTACTGGCAGATACTAAATATATAAGGGCTGCAATGGGTGGAGTAGGAGAGGCTAAGACTGCAGGGAATTACGCTGCATCTCTATATCCAGCAAAATTAGCTAAGGAAGAGGGATACGATCAGATTATGTGGTTAGATGCCAAAGAGCACAAATACATACAAGAGGTGGGGACTATGAATATCTTCTTTGTGATAGACGGCAATGTAATTACTCCAATCACAGAAGGTACGATTCTCAAAGGAATTACGCGTAAGACGGTCATCCACCTTTTAGAGGAGAAAGGATATGATATTGAACAACGGAGAATCAGTATAGACGAAATTGTAGAATCGTACAATTCAGGAAAGCTTAGTGAAGTATTCGGTACAGGTACAGCAGCCGTAGTCGCTAATGTTTATAAGTTTAAGTATAGGGACACAGTAATGGATTTTGATCAAGCTAAGGCTACCGTATCAGCATATGCCAAAGCGACCATAAATGGTCTTAGGAATCAATCTATAGTAGATACATATGGTTGGGTAGTAGAGGCCGGGTCGTATACTAAAGAATAGAATAAGTAATGTTGTATAAAGTAGTAAGAGAATTTGTCAATGTAAGTCATACATATTTGCAATAAATACTATATATACGGTAGTAAAAGTTAGCTTTGCGCCCGAATTGAGAAAGGTCATTGATTATAAACTTAAATCAGTGGCCTTAAATTTTAAGGTTCATAATCAATTGTGCACAAAAGCACGACACATAATAGAGTAAATAACGCATATGCAACCCATTAGAAATATTGCCATCATTGCCCACGTCGATCACGGTAAGACTACATTAGTAGATAAAATTATAGAAGCTGCTAATCTTATTGACGAGAGAAAAGAGACCAAAGAACTTATTCTGGACAATAATGATCTAGAAAGAGAGAGAGGTATTACTATCTTATCTAAGAACGTATCTGTGGTGTATGAAGGTGTTAAGATCAATATCATCGATACTCCTGGTCACTCCGATTTCGGAGGTGAAGTAGAGCGTGTTCTCAAAATGGCTGATGGTGTGCTACTATTAGTAGATGCATTCGAAGGAGCTATGCCACAGACTAGATTTGTATTGGGTAAAGCGATTGAACTTGGTCTCAAACCTATCGTAGTAGTGAATAAAGTAGATAAAGAAAACTGTACTCCTGAAGAGGTACAAGGTGATGTTTTTGACTTAATGTTCAACTTAGATGCTACGGAAGATCAGCTAGATTTTACGACGATTTTCGGATCATCAAAGTTTGGCTGGATGAGTTATGATTGGAAACAACGTACTACTAACATCTTCCCACTGCTTAATGCAGTACTTAAAGATATTCCAGCTTCAGAATACAAGCCAGGACCCCTACAGATGCAGGTAACATCTCTAGATTATAGCCAGTTCCAAGGAAGAATTGCGATAGGTCGTATATACAGAGGTGATATCAATGAAGCAGGATATGTCAACCTTTGTAAGAAGGATGGTACTATGAAAAAAGTACAAGTAAAAGAGTTATTCGTATTCACTGGATTAGGTAAAGAGAAAGTGAAGACTGCAAGATGTGGTGATATCTGCGCAGTAGTTGGTATCCAAGATTTTGAAATCGGTGACAGTATTGTTGATCTAGAGGTATCTGAGCCTTTGGAACGTATCTCTATAGATGAGCCTACTATGAGTATGCTTTTCACGATTAATAATTCTCCTTTCTTTGGCAAAGAAGGTAAGTTTGTGACATCACGTCACCTAAGAGATAGATTATACAAAGAACTAGAGAAGAACTTAGCTATGAAGGTAGAGGATACTGATACAGAGGATAAGTTCAACGTATTTGGAAGGGGTATCCTTCACTTATCTGTACTGATAGAGACGATGCGCAGAGAAGGGTATGAACTACAAGTGGGTAAGCCACAAGTAATCATCAAAGAGATCGATGGACAGAAGCATGAGCCTATTGAATCATTAATTATCGATGTAGCTAACGAATATTCTGGAAAAGCAATTGAGATGGTCACTCAGCGTAAAGGTATGCTAGGAGTTATGGAGACTAAAGGTGATCTTCAACATTTAGAATTTGAGATTCCATCTAGAGGTCTTATTGGATTAAGAAACAATATGCTTACAGCAACAGCTGGTACTGCTGTGATGAATCACAGATTTATCAGATTTGAGCCTTTTAAAGGTGAGATGCCAGCAAGAAACAAAGGTGCATTTGTATCTATGGAGCAAGGTCAAGTATTAGCTTTCTCATTAAATAGACTTCAGGATAGAGGTAAGTTCTTTGTGGAAGCCGGAGATCAGATCTATAAAGGTCAGGTTATCGGTGAGAACAGTAGAGAAAACGATCTTGACGTCAACGTTATCAAAGGAAAGCAGCTGACTAATATGCGTAAGTCCGGTAGTGATGCAGCGGTAAATATCGCACCGAAGATTCAGTTCTCTTTGGAGGAAGCAATGGAATACATCAGAGAAGACGAATTATTAGAAGTAACACCTTCTAGTATTAGAATGAGAAAGATGAGTAAAAGATAAGTCGAATAGATATTTTATTATAAGGATATAAAGGGATGAAACCGAATGGTTTTGTCCCTTTTTTTGGTTAGTCTTTATAGATCTATCGCTCATTTGTTCTCATTACTATGTCTGATGCAGGAGTAGAGTCTATCTCAATAAAACTTATAAAAAAGTATGCACGTGTACGCAAGGAAGCCAAATTATTGATGAGTATGAGATATACAGAATAATAGTTAATGAAAGAGTATCCAAAGCAAAAGCGAAAGAAATCAAGCTTCCATTTAATCTGCCTTTCAAGATAATTAAATTGCACTTGGATAAATTGCAAGACAATAAGTTTTTTTAATGAATTTTTCAAAGGTCTGGCCAAAAAGACAAAAGTCGTAAAATCAGAATATCTCACTCTTTCCGAAATCAACATAAGAAGGAATAAATTATATCATTTTGCCGAGAAATAGCTTTATTTTTAGTAGAAATGAGATACTATTTTGCTAAAACTTTCTAAGATCCATAATGACTAAATTTTATGAGATATAATGTGAAGTTAACATCTGAAAGTTCTTGTTCGCTTTAATCTTTAATTGAAATTGTCACTTGATCTTCCTTAACTAGGTTTCTTATTCTTCTCTATCATATCCATGATCTCTTCATCTGTTTTGCCTACATTATCTAGTAGAAACTGAACATCATCTCTAAGCTGATGATCAGGATATCGAGCTAGAAATGTCTTGTATACTCTCATCGCAGCTTCATCATTGTTAAGTTCATTCTCTATAATAAAGCCTTTCAGAAACATAGCAGTTGGTGCTTTTTCATATTGTGGATATTCGTCTATAATCCAATCGTACATAGAAAGAGACTTAGTGAATGTTCTTAGAGTACGCGAAATTTCAGTTGCTTTGTATAGAAATTCTGGAGCTTCTTTAGTATCAGGATAAGCCAAAGCAAATGCTTCACAAGCATCAACGTACGATTGAGCGGCTTTTCTGTTTATACCAAACTTATCAGGATCGACAAATACATCTTCACCAACTTTAGTTAGGTATTGTTTTACATTGGATACTTCAGGCGCTCTTTTGGATTTTGCTTCTTCAGCAGCATCAGTATCAGCAAATCTGTCTAAAACACCTGAGTATAGTACATTAGCAGCTTGCTTTTTATTAATCTTATACATAATGTTAGCAAGCTCAAGTAGTCTAGTCTTAGCTTTTGGATCATTTGGATATTCTTTAGATAGCAGAAGTAGAAAGCTAATTTGCTTATTGGTAAGGCTGTTGTGACGCGCAATATCTAAAGCTCTCTCAGAAAGCTTCTTCACTATCTTTGGGTCATCGCGATTCTCTTTGATTTGATTAGATACTTCAGATAGAGCAGTTTCTGCATTCTCTTTGGTAGGTTGTTTATTGTATGCTAATTCACCTACACTAAGATTATCTTTTTCATTGGCTACTTTGTCATTTTTACAAGATGCGAAAAACAATATGGTCGCAAATAGAATTATATACCTGATCATTGTGTATTTTTTTAATTATTTTTTGTAAAATTAATATTCTACTCGGATTAATACAATTTTTAATAGTAATAAACAATCGGCATTTTAATTGACTAATACTATATGATTAACAACTTATTTTGGTTTCGTAGAGACCTAAGATTAAATGATAATGCAGGACTCTATCACGCTTTGAAGTCCGACTTCCCTGTCATACCTATATTCATTTTTGATACTCAAATACTTGATAATCTACCTTGTAATGATGCGCGAGTAGAATTTATTCATAATGTATTAACTGATCTCGATAACCAATTGCAGACATTAGGTGCTTCTCTTCAAGTCTATTATGGAAATCCTTTAGAGGTTTGGAGTGATATTATAAAGGAATATAAGATCTCGGAAGTTTATACAAACCATGATTTTGAGCCCTATGCGATCAGTCGAGATGGTGCTGTGAAGGATATGTTGGTTACTAATGATATTGGATTTCGCACTTACAAAGATCATGTAATTTTTGAGAAAGATGAAATTACTAAAGCTGATGGATTGGCTTACAGTGTATTTACGCCTTATAAGAATAAATGGTTGGCAAAAGTCGAAGAGAGTAGAAATAAAAATGGCTTTTCTTATTATTTTAAATCTTATCCGACGGGCAAGTATAATGACAATTTCGCTAAAGGGAAAATGAGAAGGAGTGTATCACTCGAGAAAATGGGATTTGTGAAGACATCTATAAAAATTCCATCTACAGATGTAGCGCAGGGTATCATTAAGAAATACGAAGCACAAAGAAATTTTCCGGCAATAGATGGTACGAGTAGATTAGGAATTCACTTTAGGTTTGGAACAGTAAGTATAAGAGAGAAAGCTCGTAAAGCACAAGATCTCAGTTCTGTCTATCTCAGTGAATTGATATGGCGTGATTTTTATGCGACTATACTCTATCATAATCCTAAAGTGGTTACGGAGTCATATAGAACAAAATATGATCGGATAGAATGGCTCAATAATGAAAAAGATTTTGAAGCTTGGAAAAACGGAATGACTGGATATCCATTGGTTGATGCCGGGATACGAGAGCTCAATGCTACCGGTTATATGCACAATAGAGTACGTATGCTAGTTGCTAGTTTTCTAACCAAGCATTTGCTCATTGATTGGCGTTGGGGTGAAGCTTATTTCGCAGAAAAGTTATTAGACTTTGATCTAGCTAGTAATAATGGCGGTTGGCAATGGGCTTCTGGTTCAGGTACGGATGCTGCTCCATACTTTAGGATATTTAGCCCCATGGCACAATTGGAGAAATTTGATAAGCAACGTAAGTATGTTAGGACTTATATTCCAGAGCTAGGCACAGACAAATATCCAAAACCTATCGTAGATCATAAGATGGCACGAGAGAGATGCTTAGCAACATATAAGAAAGCATTAAATACTTAAGCTGTTTTAATTTTCTTCGTGGTGTTTAAGTATATCATATGATACCTTACAAAGCAGGATTATTTTATTAGATTGTTATTTACAACTACACTATATTGCTAACTTTCGCCAGTTATATAGATTCTTTCGAAAGGGTAGATAAGGACATATTGTCTAGATGGGAAATATGGTAGATCCTGTATAAGTGTAGGGTAAATTGTTTTAACTAAATGCTCAATATAAAAACAAGCTCATTTTAATTTCGGAATTGTCCTTTGATATGTATTTTTTTAATTTTCGAACTTTAATAAAAAATTAATTTACTTCTATTTATTTGATATTCAATATTTTATATTCATCTATATACTTATTTAGTTTATCTTGGTTATTCTATAAAAGTTCGTTTATTTTTTCTACTAACCATGGTTTAGAGGCAACTCCTTTAGTATCGCTGAGCTGTCTCTTTAATTTTTCAATTGCAGATTTGTCATTTTGATTAACGTTCATGATTCGTTTTAAGAATCGATTTTGATTAAGGTAGTTTCGTTTACTAGATTCAGAGATCCCTTTGTCTCTTCTAAGGTATACGTTTGTACTATTTATCAATGCTTCCAGGGAATCGTATTCTTCTAATTCATAATAGGAGGCTAAAAGGAAAGTACGGCTAACGAGGTTATAAAAAACGTCATCATATTCAACAAGTTGAAGTAACTGAATTACCTGATTAAATTCTTTTTTGTAAAATGCTATTCTGGCTAAATTAAAAGTTTTGGCATTCTCTCTTTGTTCTTCTTTTAATCTTTCTCCGTATGTATTTACAAATGACTCTGCCCAATCAAATTCTTTAGTCCTTAGTGCAAAGAATACAATATTTCTGAATGATGTAGGAGATAAGAAACCTGCATCATAAAAACCTTCAAATTCAAGTGCCTCTTTATAAAGATCTAAGGTAGGTTTTTGTAATTCTAAGAATCCAGAATTCACTTTTCCTACTCCGTAGCTTACTGCAGAATCTAGAATATATCTCTGCTCTTTTGGCGGAAATACATCAAGGTATTTGTGAATTAATTTTCGTAGAATTAAAAAATGTCGTAATTCTTCTGGTTCAGTTAGTGTCAGATAGATCTGATAATACAACGCAATTGGAGGGATGATTTCCTTTTTGTCTGAAATTATTTTTTTTATTGGTGAGATATCAAAAGGCTCAATTTTTATTTTGTAAAGCTTACTCCAACTCAGTGTAGTAGATATGTATTTAAGCTTTTCGGACAGGTAGAAGATGTCAAGATTAATAGAGATGTTGGAAATGTTAAACTCTTTAGTGAAATCTGTTTTTTTGTTCTTTCTTTCAATATCAGTTTTGAGCTCAAACTTTGTTTTCTCTGTTTCATAAAGATAATAGTAGTGATCGGCAGATTTATCAATATTGTATTTTTTGTATCTATCAATTTTGGCTTTAGTTGAATTATATAAGATATCTAAGTTTCGATTGTTGATAGCCTTAAGTTCAACTGTAAGCCTAGTTTTTTTATCGGCCTCAAATGCTTCTATTCTAATAAATTGTTCAAATAGCTTAAGTAGATCAGAATTAAGCTTTCTGAATTTGCTGTCATTATAGTTTTTATTTTCAAGTATTGAATTCCAAATAGTCTTCTTGTCCTCTAATTCGAGTTGTTTTTCTGAGTAATTGGTATAGATATCATGAAGAGCGATCAATGATTTGTTCTTATTAAAGTAGGGGGACAATAAAAATTTTTTGAAGGCATTGTTCTCATATACATCCAAACTCTCAATACACCGATATGTCTTAGTAATCTTCAAATTATAATTATCTTATATATGTTATCTATACTTAATGATGTACTTACAAATTTGATTATTTGTTATGTGATTATATTCTTTTGTAATCATATATAAAAATAATTGCAAGTGTAAATGATTTGTGTTGATACACCTACGTACTTTAGTAGTATTCAACAACTTAAATATAGTTTTATTTAATATCAATATTCTTGAAATGTTTGATTTCTATCTTAAAAATGATTAATTTCGAGTTCCTGTGTATTGAAACATGTGCTTTTACTGACGAAGATATGAAGAGAAGCAAAATGATATTCTTGATGTGTACAATGGTGTTCAGCCTTTGTCAGTTGGCGATGAGTCAATCAAACCCTACATTGGTAAGGGATAGAATAGTGAAAACTGGTGGTACGTCTACTCAATATGAATTTTCTGTAGAGTCTATTGCAATACCTACTTTTGCTTATAATGAAGATTATAGTAACATCACTAGCTTTAGTCCTATTGACCTAAGTGGTTCACCTTATACTTTCAAAGCTTTTATTACAGCGAATTTTATAGGTACCGCTACTTTTGCAATGGAATGGTACGCATCCTCTAATAATTTTCCTTTTATCGAACCTAGAGTTACTTTTTACGAGATTGAGGTAGTTGAATCTATTTTGGATGCTAAAGTTGACGTAGTTACAATTGATAATAGTATTACTTCAGTTGAAATCTACCCTTTAGCTAATGATTTTGGAGAATTCGCACCGCTTACTCTATTTGATGTTTCTCAGGTAATGTATGGAAGTGCTGAGGTCACTGATTCCAATACGATAATATATTCAGTTGCTGATTCAAATATGGACTATTTAATGTATACCATTACTGACAGCATTGGCGAATCAGCTTCTGGTAAAATAGTAATTAATATTCTTGAGGATGACCCCGTATCAGTCGATACGTTGAGTTACACTATTACTGATTTGCAGTCCCAGTTGATAGTATTACCATTTGGAGATTTAGAAGAAATTCAGAATCCTACTCAGGGAGTTTTGGACTCTATTAGTGATTATTCATATCTTTATATACCTGATTTAGGGGCTTCAGGAATCGATACTGTGGTCTTTCATAATGTTGCTGGGAGCAATAGAGTTGCCCTAATAGAAGTTTATGATGTTTCTTTGGAGCCGAGTTATGCTGTAAACGATTCTTATTTTGCTGCCGAAGCTTCTATTGTTAATATCTTTCCTCTAGAAAACGACATTAAGGATACTTATCCTATCATTGATATTTCAAGTGAGTTAGACTATGTCTCTCCAGGAGTATATAGCTACATGCCAGATATTGACTTCAGTGGACTCAAGATTTTTGAGTATACTATAGATTACGGATTTGGAACATCGACCGCTAATATTTATGTAAGTATAGGAAACTATGAACCACAATCAACATTTGCATATAGTTTTGTTACACCTCAGGATCGACCTTTGGTGATCAAATATGAAATACCTTTAGAAGGATATGAATTTGTGGCAAATACATTCTTCACTGATCATGGTTTTGTAGAAACCTATGGTGAAAATGACAACGTAACAATAGGATGTGATGATGTAAATGGAGAAGCATTCTTTATATACTACCCTGGATCTAACTATGTTGGATTTGATGATTTTGAAGTAGAATACTGCATTAATGAAGTATGTGTAAATTATGAAGTCGAGATAGAGGTTGTTTCAGTAGACAGTTACGAATGCTTCTGTGTTAATGATTGTGTTTGGGAAGGAGATACCGATGGAAATGGAAAAGTGAATGTATCTGATATACTTCCAATAGGAAGACATATGGGTATTTCTGGCTCTCCTAGAGAAAGTTTATATGATTTTTGGTCTGCTGAAGACACTGATAATTGGACTTATGATCAGCCTAGTGGTAAGAATATAAAGCATGCTGATGCTAATGGCGATGGTATTGTTACAGTTGTAGATACAAACTCTATAAGTGATTACTACAATCAATTAAGCAATTTTGTGCCGGATGAAGTGCTAGATGTTAAAGACTATCCATTCTACTTAATTCCACAAAGCACAGAAGTGGATTCTGGAGAATTATTGGTCTTAGATATAGTATTGGGAAGTGAAGATTTTCCAGTAAAAGATTTGCACGGTCTTGCATTTTCCGTTCAAGTAGGTGGCGGATTTGCAGATAGTGCTAGTCTGTATATTGATTTATACGAAGATAGTTGGTTGACTAATCTTGGGCCTTCTATACAAATGTCAAAAAAACCTGCAGACGGACTAATTGAGGCTGCATTAACTAGAACAGATGGATTGCCTTCAAGCGGATATGGTATTATTGGCCAGTTAGGATTTATTGTAGAAGATGAAGCTCAAGGTATTAAAGATGATGATGGAGAGCGTTATTTTGGTATTAGACTAAGAGGGGCGATTGGTGAGACGGCTGCAGGAAGTAGTTATTATATGCCTGAGGCTGCAGTAAGAATACAGTATGTAAACGAAGGAGTTAAAGACGAAAAGCTGTTCCCAATTGATATGCTTGTAAGTCCTAATCCAACAAGTGACATTCTTAGAATAGATCTACCTAATGTAAACGAAGAGATTAGAAATCTATATTTAACCGATATTACTGGAAAATCTATTTTAGTGAACAAATCTAATTCTATAATAAACTTAGGTTCGCTACCTATGGGAATGTACATCTTGTCAGTGGAGAGTAATATGAACACTTATAATCAGAAAGTACAAGTAGTTAGATAGAGATTGACTCTTTTATTTTGACTCAGTTTATAAACGTTATTATACCTTCTTGATATTCTTCAGAAGATAACAAGCATTAAGGATATTTTATTCAGTATTAGATTATATTTATACATGTAGATTTTAATCGATTTGTGCCTTGATAGTTTTTAGGTTCTGTAAGAACAACAAGAATGAATTAGTTTCGTAGGGTATAACAGGTGCGCGAATTCTCTTGAGGTGATCAAGAGAGTATATGTAACGCGTTTCAAAATACACTTCGTAAAACTACGCTTAACACTAAATACTTAGCAAGTTACCGCTAGTGGTTGTTGTTGTCAGCAAAATTGAAACGAAATTTGCAAAAAAAGAGACTATTCCTTAATAGTGACTATCTATTGGTAAACTTACCGAGTAGAAAAATTCTATAACCTATTTTTATTTATTACTTTCAGTAATTCCTCACGGTAGTTCTTACCAATAGGGATATGTTTGACTTGTGATTTTTCTTTGAGTTCAATCATATTACCTACTATGGCATCAATCGCACCTATGTTCACTATATATGATCTGTGTATTCTTTTGAATATGTGATCTGGAAGTTTTGCTTCTAAACTCTTCATCGTATGGAGTGTAATGACACGTCCTTCTTTCTGTCGTATAATTACATAGTCTTTAAGTCCCTCGATATAAAGTATATCGTCGAAGTTTACTTTAATCAGTTTTTTATCAGCTTTTACGAAAATAAAATTTTCTTTCTTCTTCTCAGGAGCGGACGTTTCGCCTACTTGCATATCGATGACTTTATTGACAGCTTTCATAAATCTTTCGAGAGGAATCGGCTTCATCAGATAGTCAATTGCATTTAACTCAAAGCCTTCAACAGCATAGTATGGATGTGCAGTAGTGAATATAAAATTTGGTTTAACAGATAATGTTTTTAAAAAATCAATTCCTGTCAATTGTGGCATATTGATGTCAAGAAACATAAGATCTACATTATGCTCCTTGAGTACCTCTCTTGCCTCTAACGCGTTCTCACATCTTGCAACGAGCTCTAGTTCTGGTAATTGAGCTATGTAAGTTTCTAATACATCTAATGCTAACGGTTCGTCATCTACTATGATTGCTTTGATCATATGATTGTGATTTTGTTGTTCTATAATGTTAATGTACTAATGTCAGACCTAGTTCCACTCGATACTCATTAGGGCTATCTTGGATGTCAAGTATGTATTCTTCGGGATATATTAGATTTAATCTTCTGCGAATATTCACAAGTCCAATACCACCACTTTTAATTTTGTTAGGAGGTGATAGGCGAGTGATCTTGCTGTTCACTATGTTAATTTGAAGATCTTGATCGGAAATCAATATTTCTATATTGACATATCCCTCAGATATACTGTCACTTATACCGTGTTTGAAGCTATTTTCTACGAATGGGATAAACATAAGTGGAGCAATCATTTGGCTGCCAATCTCACCTTGTACAATTAGGTTAGTTTTAATATTTTTTCCTTGCCTCAATTTCTCAAGTTCTAAATAGTTCTTTAAATAATTTACCTCTTTAGAAAGGGGGACTCTTCGTTCATTACATTCATAGAGCATATATCTCATCATTTCAGACAATTTGAGAACAATCTCCGGAGCTAAGTCTGATTTTTTTAATGTAAGAGCATATAGGTTATTCAAGGTGTTGAATAAGAAGTGAGGATTGATTTGCGACTTTAAAAATCTGAGTTCCGATGTCAAAGTTTGTTTTTGTAATTCTTGCTTCTCACGTTGACTTCGTAACCATTCTCTAAATATACTGTATATCGAAGAACTCAGTCCAACTAAGAAGGTAGAGAAAAAGATATAAATCTGATTTTTGAGCAATGTTGCTTGAGCTTGTGGATCGTTGTTATGTAAAAAAAATATAATCAATGTTTTGATAGGTGTAATTAGTAGCGCTATGACAAATAAATTCAATAAATGACCAAATAGATTTTTGTTTTCAACGTACTTAGGAAAAATGTAGACAATATTTAAATATACTATTAGAGCAAAAAATCCAATATTAATTATCTCTTTTTTTATGGTAAGAAGCATGTTGCCTTTACTCCCCTCTACTACGGTAAATAAGAGGAACAATATGCTCCAAAAGATAATATGCGTAGCAGATTCCTTTCTGAGGACAGAAAATATTCTATTCATCATTTTATCATTAACTAAACTCGACATATAGATTTTTTATACTAAAATAGGTTAATCATAAACGTTCAAGACAAATAGTTTATTCCAAGATGTAGATTTTATGAAAATATATACAAATTCTATGAACATACAATGTCTACAGAAGAATTCAGCGAATTACCTAAACTCGATTAAAATCCTGTAATACTCGATAAACAAGGTTAATTAAAGAAATACAGTAAAGAATTTACATGCAGATATACAAAAAGTTACATTAATCTCTTCGATTTTGGGGTAATTGAGAATATATTGTGAAAATCCAAAACTATGATAATAACAATGGGGTTTATATTTTTGAATATATACAATATAACAATAAACGATGGCTTACAAGAAAATAGAGGAGTACGACGAAAAAACTACTAAGGATATACACGAGAGATATGCCGATATACTGGATTTCGTAGGTGAAGACAAGGAAAGAGAGGGTTTACTCAAAACTCCTGAGAGAGCATCCAAGGCAATGCAGTTTCTTACTTCTGGGTATGATCTGGATGCGGAAGAGATACTTAAGGGTGCTATTTTTAAGGAAGATTATAGTGAAATGGTACTAGTGAAGGATATCGAGCTATATTCTTTATGTGAACATCATATGTTACCATTCTTTGGTAAAGCGCATATCGCTTATATACCTAATGGACATATCGTTGGATTGTCTAAGATCCCTCGTATAGTTGATGTATTCGCTAGAAGGCTGCAAGTACAAGAGCGTCTTACACATCAAATTCTAGATGCTATCCAAAAAACTTTAAATCCACTCGGTGCAGCCATAGTTATAGAGGCAAGCCATATGTGTATGATGATGAGGGGCGTACAGAAGCAGAATAGCATGACTACAACTTCAGCATTTACAGGACAGTTTCTTAATGCTGAAACTCGTGCTGAATTCCTATCTTTGATACCATCAAGAAGTAGATAGAAACAAACGCTATTTCTTGGTATTGATTAGCACTACAGTGGATTAGTGGCTATCGGTGTTTATATTTACTAATACTAACAATACAGATATGATATTTTACGTATTTCCTGGTCAGGGAGCGCAATTTGAAGGCATGGGACTCAAGATGTACGAGAACTCAGCTATTGCTAAAGAATATTTCCATAAAGCGAATGAAATCTTAGGTTTTGACATTTCAGAAATCATGTTTAGAGGATCTGCTGAGGACCTTAGGCAAACTAAGGTTACTCAACCTGCACTGTTTTTGCATGCAGTAATCAAAGTGAAGATGGAAGGTGATAATTTTCACCCTGATGCAGTTGCTGGACATTCGCTAGGTGAATTTTCAGCATTGGTAGCGGCTAGGGCAATGTCATTTGAAGATGGACTAAAGTTAGTGTCAGCTAGAGCAGTTGCCATGCAAAAGGCATGTGATATAGAGCCAGGAACAATGGCTGCCATTCTTGGACTGCAGGATGATAAAGTTGAGAGAATATGTTCAGATATAGACGATATAGTAGTTGCGGCGAATTATAACTGTCCTGGACAATTAGTAATATCAGGAAGTAAAGTAGGAGTTGAAAAGGCTATAGAAGTAGCTAATGAAGCTGGAGCTAGAAGAGCATTGTTACTGCCAGTTGGTGGTGCATTTCATAGCCCCCTTATGTCACCGGCTAAAGAAGAGCTAGAGACAGCGATAAAAAATACACATATAGAAAGCCCTATCTGTCCAATCTATCAAAATGTTACGGCAGCGGCTACACAAGATAAAGTTCTAATCAAGATCAATTTGAGTGCCCAGTTGACGGGTCCAGTAAAATGGACGCAGACTATGCATAATATGATCGCAGATGGAATGACCAAATATGTAGAAGTAGGCGGCAATGGAAAAGTTTTGACAGGATTAATTCGAAAGATTGATAGGAAATTTGAAACTGAAGCGTTGTAATCAAGACGTTGTCGATCTTTTACTCTTGGCTTTATTTATATTAAAGTCATGTTTAATAAAGTTAAGAATAACGTTTAAATTGTCAAGTAAAAAAGAATACAAAATTGAATAGCAAACAATATAGAGAACACGAACTTGTAGGTAAAGTGTTGACGGCGGAACCTTATATGTATGACTCTACGTTTAAGCGTGCGGTTGTGACTATATGTGATTACAAACCAAATGATGGAGCAATTGGTTTTATTCTAAACAAACCTATAAAGATGCAAATAGCAGAATTGGTGGCTGACTTTCCGGAATTTGAAGCGCATGTAAGTTATGGAGGCCCAGTGGCTACGGATACAATTCATTTTGTTCACAACGTTGGTGAACTTATCGATAATAGTATCAAGGTGATGCCTGGATTATATTGGGGAGGTGATTTCAATAAATTAAAATTTCTTATTCGATCTGAAATAGTTATTCCTGAGAATGTTAGATTTTTTGTAGGCTATTCTGGATGGGAACCAGATCAACTCAATGGTGAGTTAGATGCAGAGTCATGGATCATCAGTGAGATGGATCCGAATTATGCATTTAATAATAGAAAAAATAAAAATCTTTGGCGTGATGTACTAACTCTCAAAGGAGATTCATATTCTGTAATCGCTCAGATGCCTGAGAGAAACAGTAACAACTAGTATTTATACATGTATTATTTTAAGAACATAAGTCTTCAATTTGGAGACAGAGTCCTACTTGACAAAATCAATTTTATGATCGGCAAGAAGGAGCGATTAGGTCTCATTGGTCGAAACGGAGCGGGGAAATCCACCTTACTCAAAATTATATCTGGCAATATGTCCCCAGATAATGGAGGAATGGAGTTTCCTAATGATACGAGTATCGGATATCTTAAGCAAGAGTTTGAAATGAATGAAGATCATGGTATCCTTCATGAGGCTATGACATGCTTTGAAAAGGCACATGAGATTCAAGAACAATTCAATTTGATCAATGAAAAAGTGGCTTCTGCTACTGAGTATGAGTCTCAAGAATATGCCAACCTACTTTCAGATTTTGCAGATGTAAGTGCGATGTTAGAGCATTATAATCTAACAGAACTAGAAACTAATGCAATTAAGATTTTAGTTGGACTAGGTTTTAAAAAAGACCAAATGCATAACCAAGTATCTACCCTAAGTGGAGGATGGAAGATGCGTATAGAATTGGCTAAGCTTTTACTACAAGAACATGATATATTGTTACTCGATGAGCCGACTAACCACTTGGATATAGAATCTATTATATGGTTAGAAAAGTATTTACAGAATTATCCTAAGATTGTTATACTGATAAGCCACGATACTGAGTTTCTTAATAATGTGACGAATCGTATTATAGAAGTAGAGTTAGGTAAATTGTACGATTATAAAGGCACATATTATAATTATATAGAGCATAAAAAACTCGATAGAGAAATACAACAAAACTCTTTTGAAAACCAACAAAAGGTGATCGCTGAAAAGGAAAGAACCATTACGCGATTTATGGCTAAGGCCACGAAAACTAAGATGGCTCAGTCGATGCAAAAGTCATTAGATAAAATGGATCGTATTGAAGTTGTAGATGGAGATAATCGTAAAATGAATATCAGTTTTGCAGAGGTGCCAAGATCAGGAGTAGAGATTGTGGTTTCTAAAAGGCTAAGCAAAGCATACGGTGATAATCTAGTACTTGATAAGGTAGACTTAAAGATCGAAAGGGGAGAAAGGGTTGCTTTTGTCGGTCAGAATGGTCAAGGAAAGACTACACTAGCGAAAATGATAGTTGGTGAACTAGTAAAGTCGAGTGGTGAGCTTAAACTTGGACATAATGTGCAGATATCATATTATGCTCAGAATCAATCTGATTCATTAGAGACAAATAAGACGATACTGAAGACGATGGAAGATAAGGCACCTGCTACATTGAGGTCTTCTGTGAGAAATATATTAGGATCATTTATGTTTACTGGTGAAGATGTAGAGAAGAAAGTTTCTGTACTCTCTGGAGGAGAACGAGCACGATTAGCGATGGCACTTTTGATGATGCATCCGTGTAATTTATTAGTTCTGGATGAGCCTACTAATCACCTCGATATCATAAGTAAAGATATCCTCAAGAAAGCTTTGGATAAGTATGAAGGTGCGCTTATAGTAGTTTCGCATGATAGGTCTTTTCTAAAAGGTATGACAGAAAAAGTAATCGAATTTAGAGATAGTGAATTGTATGAACACTTAGGAGATATAGAATATTTCTTAGGTAGACGTGAGATGGATAATATGAGAGATGTAGAACTTTCAAAGCCTAAAAACACAAAAGTAGCTGGAATAGTAGCTCCTATTGTGGATATAAAGCCAGAGATAGATCATGAAGAACTCAAAAAGTTAAAACGTCAACTACAATATGTCGAGCGTGATATTAATAAGTTGGAAGAGAAGATTGCTGCTATAAATATCAAATTAGCTGATCCTGTGACGTATGCTAGTGATGATTTTGTACCTCTTCAAAAAGATCATGCATTACTAAAATCTGACCTAGACAAGAAGATGGAAGAATGGGAATTAGTGGCCGAAAAGATAGGATAGGATATTGATATCATAGGTTTTCTTTTTTCACTAATAGCGAATCTTTTATCTCGCTCACTATTAATACTCTGATTGTTGGTTATTCCAAAGAAGGAATATGCCTTGATTATAATGATCCGATGCGTTTTTTGGAAAGTCACATTACAATCATTCAGCGCCTAAGTGCTCCGCGCGTTTGTTCACCTGCCTTTCTAGCTAGTAGAGCGTCAATAATTATAAAGTCTATTCAATGTTTATGTTGTTGGTTTTCTAATCTATCTTATATTAGATGTAAAATCAAATACAGCATATGAATAACGATCTCGAAATCGCACGTAAGGTAAAAATTAGACCTATTGCTGAAATAGCAGTAAAATTAGGAATAGCTCAAGATTTACTGGAGCCATATGGTCATTACAAAGCAAAGCTTTCGCTTGACTTAATCGACGAATCTAAGGTCTCGCAATGCAATATGATTTTAGTATCTGCGATATCTCCTACACCTGGAGGAGAGGGGAAATCTACAACTTCGATAGGACTTACAGAAGGCTTGAATAAGATTGGAAAGAAGGCCACTGTAGTACTAAGAGAACCTTCTTTAGGTCCAGTATTTGGGATCAAAGGAGGAGCTACTGGTGGTGGTCATTCACAAGTTATACCTATGGAGGATATAAATCTCCACTTTACGGGTGACTTTAGTGCTATTGAGAAGGCGCATAATCTACTATCGGCACTGATAGACAACAATATACAATCAAAGACTATGTCAATAGGAATTGATCCACGTACCGTACTATGGAAACGTGTGATGGATATGAATGATAGATCTCTCCGTAGAATTGTAGTAGGTTTAGGTGGCACGGGATCTGGAATACCTAGAGAGACTGGATTTGATATTACTGCGGCCTCAGAAGTAATGGCTATCCTTTGCTTGAGTAAGGATATGAAGGATCTAAAAGAACGATTAGGTAATATTTTCATAGGATTCAAAATGGATCGTACCCCAGTATATTCTCGTGATCTACATGCACAGGGTGCTATGGCTGCTCTTTTGAAAGATGCTATCAAACCTAATTTGGTTCAGACTCTCGAAGGGAACCCAGCAATCATACATGGTGGTCCTTTTGCAAATATCGCGCAAGGGACTAATTCTGTCATCGCTACGAAATTAGGTATGTCATTATCTGAATATGTAGTTACGGAAGCTGGATTTGGAGCCGACTTGGGCGCAGAGAAGTTTCTAGATATCAAATGTCAAAGTGCTGGAATAGCACCTAAGGCGGTAGTAATCGTAGCTACAGTAAGAGCACTCAAGTATCACGGTGGTGCACCGCTAGATGATCTGAAGACTGAGAATGTGGATGCGCTAAAGAGTGGTCTAGAGAATATGGATAAGCATATCGAAAACATTCAGCAATTTGGAATAGCTCCAGTTGTAGCGATCAATAAATTTGTATCTGATTCAGATGCGGAGCATAACGCTATCAAAGCAAGATGTAACGAGTTAGGAGTAAAATGTGTCATCTCAGATGTCTGGGGTAAAGGTGGAGAAGGAGCGATAGAATTAGCAACGGAAGTAGTAGATGCTGTAGAAAATGGGGGATCTACATTTACACCTATCTATGATTGGGCTTCTCCAGTAAAAGATAAAATCGAAGCTATAGCGAAGAAAGTATACGGAGCGAGCTCTGTAGAGTATGGAACTACTGCCAGGAGAGATTTACGTAGAATCGCGAAATTAGGACTAGATCATCTTCCAATATGTATTGCTAAGACACAGAAGTCACTTTCTGATAATCCTAAGTTGTTAGGCCGCCCGAGAGATTTTCAAATCACTGTAAGAGAAATTGAGATTGCAGCAGGAGCTGGATTTCTAGTTCCGATTACTGGTGATATCATGCGTATGCCTGGTCTTCCTGGAGTACCATCTGCTAATCATATTGATATTAGCGATGATGGACTGATAAGTGGTTTGTTTTAAAGAGTCACGTTCTAAGTTGTTTGGACTTGACCGAAGATGCTTGTTTTTACAAGTTTTTTTTTATGCTCATTAAGCTAATTAATGTAATTAACTTAGTGTTTTCCGTTCGTTTTATTAATGAATGTTTGTGATTAATAACGTTGATTGTTAATTAAACAACGGATTGTTGTCTTCTTAAATCGCCATATACTCCCAAGCACTCTGATATAATCCATATTTTTCCACATGTTCTAACAGCTCTAAGAATGTTTGGTCAGAAGACAGCGTCGCAACGTCTCCTATAATTATCAATTTCTTTTTCGCTCTAGTTATCGCAACATTTAATCTTCGCAAATCTTTTAGAAAACCCAATTCTCCGGATTCGTTCGACCTTACTAGGCTTATGTAGATAACATCTTTTTCTTGGCCCTGGAATCCATCTATACTATTGATGGTTACATCATGGACGCGTATGGATTCATCTTCTGAAACTTGGGATTTGATGTATCTTACTTGTTGTGCGTAAGGTGCAATGATACCGATACTAAAGCCTTCATACTTTTCTATCTGTTGTATGAAATGTTCTCGGAGTATAAAGTATTCTCCTTCGTTCCATTTGCTGCGATGCTCAGTACTTGTTTGTTCTTCGAATCCGCAGCCGCTAGTATCTATCCATATTAGCGGCTCGTCTCTTTCTTGGATAAGGTGAGCAGAGTTGCTGATATGAGAAAGTAGTTTACCTCCGTAAAATTTCTTATTGGGAAACGAAAGTAGCTTTTCATTCATACGATACTGAATACCTAAGGTATAGCTGTCTTTGATGCATGCTGTCATACGGTTGAGTATTGTTTCTTCCAATCCCATTTCGATCGCTTTGCTACTTTTAATAGTTGGAGGTAGTTGCATATGATCACCTGCCATGATAACTCTTTTGGCTTTGAGTATCGCAACCCAACATTCTGCTTCTAAGGCTTGAGAGGCTTCGTCTATGATCACTGTCTCAAATTGCATATCGGAAATCATACGTTGCTGAGTACCGATAAGCGTGGTAGCTACTACTTGACTATCATGCAAAATACTTTCGACGAGTTTGTTTTCTAAGTCTTTGGCCCATTTTTGTAAATCTCTCGCTTCCTTATACATGGCATTGCGATCTTCTCTTTCTTTGGATCCAAACTTTCGCTTAAAATTACCAGCTATCTTACGAGCTTTAGTAGCTTCTATTTTTACTTTTTTGATATGCTGCCAATCGTCATGATTACGCAATTTTTCTACTACTGTGACATGGGCTAGATCATCGGAAATACGTGTCACATTTCCTACCCTTGATACTTTGACACCAGCGGCATCTAATTTGGAAGCGAGTAAGTCTACTGCATTATTACTTGGTGCGCAAACGAGGATTCTCTTTTCGTTGTTGAGTAAGGTTTTTATGAGTGTGACTAGCGTAGTAGTCTTGCCTGTACCTGGAGGTCCATGGATGATTCCGAGATGTCCAGTATTCATAACACCTTTGATCGCAGTCTGTTGTGAAGGATTGACATTACCTGCGATATAGTCTGTGTTGTAATTTCTTGTCGAGTAGGTAAAGTCATCTTGATTGCTGATACCATCTCGGAGTACCATATGATGACGCTCTTTAGTATTGATTAGAGTATGAATCGCATCTTTCATCACTTTGTAAGGTCTCTCATCATAGACCAGTTCTATACCAGTTAATCCTTTTTCTGAAAGTTGACCTTTTTCTAAAACATCACTATGAAGTATGATGCCCATTTTATTTCTCTTGATAAATGATATTGTCCCTTTGTATTCTTGGCGTTCATCTAATTGTTTGAATACGGTACATCCGATACCCGTTTTAAGTTTGTGACTTTTATCAAGATGTTTGGTTCGCTCCACTTCGATTTCTACAAATTCACCAATAGTATATCTCTGCTTTACGATGTCTACAGGATACCATAATATACCTGATTCGATCTTATCTTTTGGTGTTGCAGATTTGGACAACTCACGGAAGTATGCCTCTTCATTTTTTCTTTCCTCTTCTATTGCTTTTAGGAGATTATAGTACCGTTGGTGTTTCATATTTCTAGAGAATAATCTTAATGGTGTGTACGTTTCCTTTTTGATTTTGCAATCTTACAAAGTATAAGCCAGTAGAATGAACCCCTTTCTCAATTAATAACTGATCGGAGTAGATATTTTCCTGTTGGATTACTCGACCATTTAGATCTACGAGAGACATTTTTTCATAATAAGAAATACCTTCTACGATCACTCCATTATTTTGTAAAGTCCAACTTATATTGTCAATAATGATTTCATCAATCGCATTAGGGGCACAATTTACAATTCCTAAATTATAAAAGTCTCCGCAGTTTTCTTCATCTAATACAATGACAGTAAATATATATCCTGTAGTATTGTCACCTTCGTAAGGTCCTAGTTGTAGAGGAAGATTATCGAGTGCATAAGTGCCATCTATGATATCATTGACGATAACCATGAATGAGTCGTTGGCTTCAGAATGGTCAAAATCGATATTAACAAAGAATTCACCATTGATGCAGAAGATGCTATCCATAGTTATGTTTTCTACAATACATTCATCATCACAATCGAATGAGAATGTTCCTTCGTTTTGACAAATTGTAAAATCTATATAGTACGGATACTCTCCTGGAGAAAGGGTAGTAAAAGATGTGTCGACTGGTAATTGTGTATAATTATATGTACCTATTAGTTCTTCAAATAGATATAGCTCAAAAACGTCAGTACTGTCTCCATCATAATCGAAATTTACAGATAAGTTTACACTCATGTCATCAATACATATATTGGTGATTTGAATATTAGATAAATTGCATGGCGTACAACAATCTATATTAGGCATAGGGAATTCAGCAGCGCAACCTAGATCGTTAATCGGCGCTAAAGAGAAACTATTGAAATCTAATTCACAATCAATTTCAAGCAATGGAATGGTATATTCTCCGCTATCTACAACAATATAATTTCCGAGGATATTTTCATTGTAGCTTAATGTCACGGTGTCCGTCGTAAAATCATCATAGTCGAATGTAAATGATAAATCAGCTACTCCTAATTCTTCGCATGAAAGGAATTCTACTTCAAAATTTGTGATGGAACACTCAAGGATACATTCAAGATCTGCCGTAACTGTCAATGTGCAAGTTGAATTAATGGCGTCGGTTATCTTCAATGAAATATCTTCGTTAGGTAATCCATTCAATGTAATTGGTAGTTCACTATATGCAAATCTTTGTGTATTGATTACTGATGTAATATCAAAGGAATCATTGACTACGCCACTTTGATTAAAATCTATGAGCACAGCCACTAGTATTTCTTCATTGCAAAATTGAGTGATCGTTAGATTGTCATAAATGCAGTCACACGAAATAGGTAAAACTGTGGTATCTATCGTACAGCTGCTATCTCCAAGATCAATAATTTCAACGTGATATAGAGTAACACTATCCAAAGCTAATGGACCTATTTCATAGGGTTGTTGACCATATTGAAAAGGGCCATATGTATTTTCATTTATTAGGACTTGAAAGCCTTCTGATTCCAAAGTTGTTTGAAATTCTAAACTGAATGTTACGTCTCCGCTATTGTCACAATCTATCGTTGAAAGAACATCGAGATCAGTGAGTTCGCAAGTGATGGCTTCGCAGCTATCGAGAGTGTTATGTGGAATGAAACCAAAGCAAAGTATATCTACTTGATCGACAATAAATATATCATTATCATTTTCGTCAAAAGAAATAGGCCCCACACGGACTGGTACGTCTTCGTAGGCAAATGTACCAAGTAGATTATTGGTGCGACCGATACTGAAACTGTCAGAACTAGGACTAGTTGTCTCAAAATCGATTCGTAGAAAGTATGCCTCCATTATTGAATCACAATCTGTCACTGCGGCATGTACATCGAATATATTGCAATAGCAAGGACTAAATATATCGAGTGTGTCACAACATTCAGTCCCTTGTGTGCATATCACTAAGTCTTGCACAGGCCCTAGTTTAGGTAGTAAAAATGGCGACCCATTAGATACTGCAATGGTAGATACATAATTATCGTTGGTGAATATATCAACGGAATCGGCATTTGTTCCCGTGATATTGAAGTCTACTGTAGTAAGAATACTCTCATTATCTATACATTCAAGTGCCGTTATCTCCGTCTCAATATTACACATTACATCACAGCATATGACACCTACGTTTTGTGTTTTCTCACAATCAGCGATAGATAAATCTTTGACGGTAAGGTTATAATCAGTTATACAGTTGCCTGAAACTATTAATGTGTATGGCAATTGATTGTATTGAACGACTTCGAATCCTAATTGTGTAGCTATCTGATATCCTATAGTGCTAGGCGTATCAGATTGGAAGTTGATTACCAGCCCTGCATTATTGTCATTGACACAATCTATAATTGTTACAGAAAGATTCTCTAAGGAGCATTGGCTAATAGCAATGTGCTGTAATCCTAAGAGTATAATTATACTAAAGGTTCTGTATAGTGTTTTGTAAATCATATAAGTTTCATTGTATTGGACGCAAAGATGATGGATATTATTAATTTTAATATGATATAAGTTATTATTATTATTATAATTTAGAGTATGATACTCATGTAATTCACTGCAGATAATATGCTTACATATTGCAAGAAAACATATAAGTATTTTTAACTTCGGCATAATAATACCTGGAAATATGAAAAATGTAATTCTTTTTGCTTTCCTAAGTTTAACGGCTACTACAAGCTTTGCAGGCTTTCACTGCCCAGACGATGTTACTATTAATTGTGATATGAATGTTCATAACACTGATATGACTGGCTATCCTAATGCTACAGGAGTTAATGTGGGACTACCAATAGCTTATGCAGATTTAGATATAACTAATGGGTGTGGTGTAGGCCAGGTCAATCGTACCTGGTATCAAGATCTCAACAATAATCAATCAATAGATGAGGATGAACCATCTTGTACCCAAATTATTACGGTTTCATACCTTGAGAATGGTCTTTTTGATATCAATTGGCCGCCGAATCAAGATTTAAGTTGTCTTTCGGATATATCATTTGAAGTGCCAGTAATAGTACATGGCCCTTGCGATCTTGTAGGATATGTGTACGATGATCTAGTGTTCGAATCGACCACTGAAGCATGCTATAAGATACTAAGGACGTACACCGTGATTAATTGGTGTACTTACGACGAAAATGATCCATTTGCTGGTGGTATTTATAACTACACTCAAGTGATCAAGGTAACTGAAAAAGAACTGCCAGAATTTACTGATTGTGAGGATATCACCTTCGCTATGGACGAAGGGTGCCAAGCGAATGTAACCATATCTTCTACTGCTGTTGATATTGGCGATTGTCCATCAGAAGAGTTGTATTGGACAGTAGAGATAGATTTAGGCTGGAATCTCATAGTAGATTACGAATACAGTTACTTGCTCAATGGGGGTATGTACTTAGCGCCTACAGCAAATGGCGAACAGTTATCGATCACGTTACCAGATTTGGTTGACGGTGGCACACATGGCGCTCTATATACTGTCAGGGATGGCTGTGGTAACGTAAGATCTTGTCAGCAAAAGATATATGTCGAAGATCAGAATGCACCTACACCTTATTGTCATTCTTTCTTGACAGCTGCCTTTGATGCAGATGCGATGCCAGCTGTGATACCTGCTGAGTTGTTCAATATTGGTGCTACGGATAATTGTACAGATTCTGAGAATATTAAAATATCATTTTCGGCTGATCCAAATGATAATGTAAAAGAGATTACATGCGGAAGTCAAGGATTTCAGTTTTTCAATATATACGCCACCGATGAAGCTGGGAATGCAAATTTCTGTCAAGTATTCATGTTGATATTTGATAATGATGGATGTAGCTTCCGATATGCTCCAATGGGTACAGTGAAAGATATAAGAGGCGAAGCTATGGAAGGTGTAGATGTTTATCTGACAGATGGTGTTGATGCGATGTACCATACGACGAGTACTATTTTGGGCTATTTTCAATTTGAGCAAATAGAACTTGTATCGGACTATTATGTGGTGACGGACGATTCAAAAGAAGAGTTATTACAGCCAACGATTCTTGACCTTAAGCGATTGCAGGATTATATGATTGGTCTTAAATCTTTTGATGAAGCATACCAATTTGTAGCCGCCGATATAAATAGAGATAGATCTGTAAATTCATTTGATGTATTGGCACTTAGAGATCATCTCATAGGCTTAAATACATTGGGTAAAGAGGCATTCAGCACATATGTGGAAGCAGAATCAATAGTAGATTCTTGGCGAGAGTATAAGACAGAAGTCAGTTATATGAATTACGACGGTAGTTTTGATCTAATTCATATCGGTTTACAAGATATGTATATCAAGGCTGAGGAATCAGTACAAGCTTTATTTGTTGATCAAAATACATCAATTAAAAATACAATATTGACATTGACTAATAAATTAGCTATAACCACTGAAGGTATAGAAATAGCTATAGAATTACCTAAAGGGTTGGCTATGGAGCAAATATCATTATCAAGTGATGTATTGAATATCTCGAGTAATCAATACCATTATAATATTGAATCAGGAGTATTGAAATTTATTAGTCTTAATACAGTAGAGTTGGTCGCCAATGAACCATGGATGTATATTACTGTGGATTCAAACATAGATCTAATTAATTATATAAATGTAAACTGGGTAAATAATGATATCTTGGTAAGAAGTGAGATTCATTCTCAATCGTTAGTAGATTTAGAGGACGAACAGCTAGTTCACGAAGATTTATTGATAAATAATGTTGTATCGGATGAACTTCTGATACATGATTATCTTTTTTTAGGTCGGGTGAATGTATACGATATGAGTGGTTTACTCGTTTATACAGCTCTAAATAATAATAATCGTTTAGACGTTTCTATATTGTCTCAAGGTATGTATATGTTACAATGGACAGATGGAAAGACAATGAGAGTGTCTAAGTTTGTGAAGAAGTAAAATTAATCTATTATTACAAGAGTTTAAAAACACTCCACGGGTATAGATTATTTCCTATTTATTGCTTTATTTTACAATAATTTTAAAGGATTTACTCAAAATAGAATATTGGGTATGATTTTTGGCTTATTAAAAATAAATTTAATATAAAAATATGAAAACAATTTCGAAATTGACTATGCTAATGATTGTGATTGCTAGTATGAGTTCATGCGTGAGTAAAAAGAAGTTTAAGAATCTTCAAGAGCAATATGGAACGATGCAGTCTGAATTGGACAGGTGCCAAGAAGCTGAGATGGTATACACGAAAAGGCTAGATGCTTGTGATAGAGAACGTAATAGTATGAAGACTTCGTTGGCTTCATCTAATACTAGTCTAGCATTAAGGCAAGAGCAATTAGATGATATGAGAGCTCAGTTAGCTGATATGAAAAAATTAAGAGACCAGCAAGTAGACCAAGTAGGTGAATTGACAGTCCTTTCACAGACAGCTAATGATAATATCAGTGAGACATTATCACAGTTAGAAACTAAAGAGAAGTATGTAAGATTACTTCAATCTGCTAAGACTAAGGCAGACTCTATAAACCTAGCACTAGCCGTTAATTTAAAGACTGTTCTGAAAGATGGTATAGATGATAGTGATATTGAAGTGAATGTTGATAAAACAGTAGTATTTATCAATCTATCAGATAAGATGCTCTATCAAGCAGGAAGTTCTATTCTGACACCGAGGTCAAAAGAGGTATTAGGTAAGATTGCTAAGATCATAGAGTCGAGACCAAATCTTGAAGTTATGGTAGAAGGATATACTGATTCTGATCCTATTAGTAATTCTTGTATAAAGGATAACTGGGATTTATCAGTAAAACGCGCTACATCTGTAGTTAGAGTACTACAGAAAGAATATGGAGTAGATCCTAATAAATTGATCGCCGCTGGACGTGGAGAATACAACTCACTTGCGCCCAATGATACTCAAGCCAACAAATCAATAAATAGACGTACTCGTATTATCATCCTACCTAAGTTAGGAGAATTTTACGATTTACTTAATCCAGATATGGCTCCTAAATAGTGAGCAATAAAGTTTTGATTATAAATTGACGTAATGAGCTGCTTGGTTTCCAAGCGGCTCATTTCTTTACATGCTTTGTTATAATTTCAATTATTTTTTTCGACAAATATTTAGTAGGAAGTTAAATTATATTTCCCTAAAGCCGCAATGACTTTTACATCTCAAAGTAATATCTGTAATAGAAAAATGATTCTAAACTAAAGAGTACAGTCGTCAGAGATTAAGTAGTAGTATTAGGCAGTATATCTTTAACCATACTACACGATGGTTTTAATTAATTCGAGCCTAATCATATTCTACGAACGTAATATTACTAGTTTTTAAAAACTTATCGTTTTCCTTTTTTCTCCGTTGAGATAGTTCCTTACGATTCCGTTGGTTTCGGGGTTATGTTTTTTTAAATCAATAGCTTCTTTGATTTCTTCTATCCCCAATTTGGAATCTATCTTATCGATATATCCATATCCTAAGTAGTGTCCATTTTCGATCAAGATTACTGCAGATTCATCTTCAGATCGACCTTCTTCTATGATGACGAGATTTTTATCAAATATCTTTTTTAGATAATGTAAACTATCTTGAGCACGAACATTATATTCATTGGCTTCTTCGTGTCCAGTACAAGCGCCATTACATTTTCCAATACCCATATAGAAACATGATCCTTCATTTGTATTAAGGCCTACTTTGGTCTGACACAACTGGAAATTATGTACAGCACTATTGAGATGTGATTTAGCGGATGGTATAGATTTATAGTACCCAATTATATCTTTCCCTTTTGCATTCTTTACAGTATCTTTAAGTATTCCACAGCAAGCGTATCCATGTTTATCATAGTATTGATGGACGAAGTAAGGATAGTTACTATTCTTTTGTGCTTTATTAATCTCTGGTTTATTGGCTTTTATCTCTGAGGATTCGTGGAGTAGAGCTACTAATTCGCTACCAGTTTCCACGTAATCGATTTGGCTTACCATTCTTGCAAGCTTCTCAGCTTTCTTAGACACTTTAGAAAAGTGTTGCATTACACGCTTTTTAATATTGATCGCCTTTCCAATGTAAACGATTACGTCGTAGTCATTTCGAAAGTAATAGACGCCTACAGATTCCGGTAAATTTTGTAAATAATCCATTGTCACACCTCTAGGCAACTTGGATTCTTTGATCCCTCTATTAATCATCATTTGAATCGTTTCGGTAGGGTCAGTTTTAGTAAATATGATTTTCATCAATTCGGCAGTCGCCAATGCATCATCTAGTGCACGGTGACGAGAATTTACTTTGATATTGAAATGTTTGATAATATTACCAAGACTATAAGATTTGAGTCCAGGCAATTTTTCTCTACTGAGCCTGACTGTACAAAGCTGCCTTCGAGTAAAAGTAAATCCAAGACTTTTAAATTCTTCTTTTAAAAATCCGTAATCAAATCTCACATTATGTGCAACGAATATGAGGCCTTTTGTCATCTCTACGATTTTCTTAGCCACCTCGTAGAACTTAGGAGCATCGGAGACCATATCGTCGGTTATTCCTGTAATTTGAGTGATATGTGGTGGGATAGATCGCTCTGGATTAATGAGTGTTTCGTACTTGTCAATTATCTTCTCACCATCGAATATTACAATGCCGATCTCGGTTATACGATCCCTGTTGGTTTTACCTCCAGTAGTTTCTATATCGACAATGGCATAATTTTTCAAGGGGCTATGATTTTGTAGTATTATTAAAATCATCTAACATATGAAGAATTTCTCTCAACTGATATTAACTTGCTGCAAATTCTTGATTCTGTGATCATTTTTGGGATAAGAAATTAACTATTACTAGTAGATTCTTATAAAAGTGTATTTTGCGAATATGATAAAAGATATTATTGCCGCTTCACTACTGTCAATTATATTTCTTGCAGTTTCTACTTCTTGTAAGGGCAGTATATTGGTGAAAAATCAAGTCGCTTATGCAACTGTTACTTTTCAGTCTGAAAGTGATGTCGTACCAGCCGCAGAGCGTTTAGCGTTATACTATCCTCAGATACAAGATAAGAAAATCGGTTTGGTAGTGAACCAAACAAGTGTAGTAGATGGTATGCATCTAGCAGACACATTAATGCTGATGGGAGCTGATATCAAACGTATTTTCGCTCCTGAACATGGCTTTCGTGGTAAAGCTGATGCAGGAGAGCATGTAATGGATCAAGTCGACATATATACTGGAGCTACAGTTATCTCTCTCTATGGAAATAAGAAAGGGCCTTCTGTAGAAGATATGGAAGATTTGGATGTAATGATATTTGATATACAAGATGTAGGTGTGAGATTTTATACTTTTATATCTACACTGCACTATGTCATGCAAGCCTGCGCCGATCATAATATTCCTTTGATCGTTTTAGATAGACCTAATCCTAATGGACATTATATCGATGGACCAATTCTTGAAAAGAAGTATGAGTCATTCGTGGGGATGCATCCAGTGCCTACTGTCTATGGTATGACTATAGGGGAGTATGCGAAGATGATCAATGGAGAACTATGGCTGCACGAAGGTATACAATGTGACCTCACTGTAATACCATGTAAAAACTATGATCATAATACGTATTACGATCTACCGATCAAGCCATCACCAAATCTTCCAAATATCCAATCTGTATTTTTGTATCCATCACTTTGTTTATTTGAAGGAACACATGTCAGTGTAGGACGAGGTACAGATATGCAGTTCCAGATTTATGGTCATCCGGCGTGGATAGATGCTCCGTCTAAGATCAAGATACAATCATTGCCAGGTGCAAAATATCCTAAGCATGAAAATAAATCTATTGGTTATCGATCTTTACAGGACTTAACCAAAGAGTCGCTGCATAAAAAGGACGGATTAAATATGAAATACTTGGTAGAAATGTATCAAATGCTAACTAGGAAAGGGGAAACATTTTTCTTAGATAATAACTTCTTTGAGAAATTAGCGGGCACAGATCAATTAAGATCACAACTTAAAGCGGGGAAAACTGCTGATGAAATTAGAGCAAGTTGGGAAAGTGGGGTAGATGAGTTTAGAATGACAAGGGAGAAATACTTATTGTATTAAAAAAGAACGACGTAGAAAATTTGAATTTTTCTGAAGCTGTGATTCAATGTTATTATATAGATTTAAGACAACATCCAAGCCAGAATAGGTCGACATTTTTCTTCGCAGGCAGGATAATATTCTTTGTGTACTTTTTGTTGTGAATTGGACGTGCCCCACCAAAATTCTGCGATTGCGATGGGTTTAAGGTCATTCATGAAAGCGTATTGTAATAGCTTCGGTGCTGCACATTCACCCGATCCACCTTGCGGCTGTTTACCTGAAAATATTTCTAAGAGAGATTTACTTTTTTTATCATTATTTAAAAAATAATAAGATTCAAATAATTTCCGTTGCAATGCTTGGGAATGCTCGCTTCTTTGTTCTATTAATGCTTCTAATTCAGACTCCTTGCGAGGGTCCTTTAACTCTTGAAGTGCACGTACTTTTCTGACAATTACAGATAATTCGGTCATTCCTTTATTGAGGAAACTACCTTCTTGTAACCCATCATATATAGGAGGAACAAAACCTTCATAATGATTTCCTCCATTAAGCTTACCAGAGAATGCGGACAAGTAACCTATTTCACCTTCTACATCGTTGACAACAAGGACACCAAACATTTTGCCGATTGGACGATTATCTTCCACGGGATCTATACCAAAATTGTGATTGAGAGATGGAAGTAAGGAAGTCTGTAAATCTTGTGCAGCTAGTTTTGCAATCTCGTGTGGGTTAGATTGAAATGGACAAGGAAATTTAATAGGACTCTCACAAGATATTTCGTTTGAAAAACTAGAAACTTTTGAATTATTTGAGTTTGTCATCTGAGTAGGAAACTATCCATTTTCTTGACTAACAAACTTGTATCCAACACCACGGACACTAATGAAATACTTTGGATGTTTTTGATCCTCTTCGAAATATTTTCTAAATGAAAGTATGAAATTATCAATTGTACGAGTACTTGGATAAACATCATAGCCCCATACATTTTGCAGAATTTGTTGACGAGATACAACTTCATTCTTCCGTTCTATGAGCATCTTAAGTAAAAGAGCTTCCTTGTGGGTGAGCGTAAAATTTCCGTTTTGTCCCGTAGCTTCGTATGTACTGAAATTAATTTTATTAACACCAAAATTATAAGAGTCAACTTGTATAGGATCGCTGGGTTGTGTGCGCTGTATGAGACGCTCTACACGAAGGATAAGCTCTTCAAGGTTAAATGGCTTAGTAAGGTAATCATCAGCACCTGACTTTAGTCCTAAGATACGATCGGCAGATGCATCTCTGGCAGATACAATAAGTACGGCAATTTCGCTATATCGTAGTCTTACTTGCTCCAATATCTGAATGCCATCGATATCTGGTAGCATAAGATCTAATATAATAAGATCAATGTGCTCAGACTCTAGAGTATGTAGTACATTATGTCCGTCATCGTGAGCAATCACTTCGTAACCTTCTATTTCAAGGTTCATTTTTACTAGTTTCTGGATTTGTGCTTCGTCTTCTACTAGGAGTATTCTCTTCATTTGATATAAATAATTGTTATTAGTATAATGCTTGGAAACCTATTATAGTTCTAAGTAAAATTCGCTTCCCTTACCATTTTCGCCAACTTTCACATTTAACTTACTATTATGAGCTTTAACAATTTGCTGTGATATGTACAATCCGATTCCAGTTCCTTTTGTAGTACGTGTCTCTTCTGAGCCTGAACGATAGAATTGGTCAAAGATAAACGGTACATCTTGCTTGTCCACTCCAACACCTTGATCTACTACAGATATTTTTGCTTTACCGTTATTTTCTGTGAGGTTAATTTTTATTTCAGTATGCTGGGGACTGTACTTCATAGCGTTTTCTATCAGATTATTAATCATAATTGTGATAGCCTCTTTATCAATAGCTCTTGTGATTCTCGTATTACTATCCAGAGTGAAAGTAAAGTTGGTAAATTGCTGTTGGTACCTTGATACGATATCATTCAAGAATCTATTGAGATCAGACTCTTCCATATGGAAACTATAACTTGACTCTAACTTGGCGCCGAAAAGCAATTTATCGACTAATGATTCTAATCTATTAGTTTCGTCAAGTCCGTTAGAACTCAGCGTTTGTATTTGCTTTGTATCTAAAATTCTTCGCTTTAGGGTTTCGAATACCAGTTTAATACTAGTTAATGGACTATTTAGTTCATGCGTGATGGATAATAAGAAATTCTTTTGCTGCGAGGCTACAGATATCTCTTTTTTATACAATCTATATAGATAAAATATTCCTAGAATAAGAGCAATAGCAAAAACTAGAGCTTCTCCATTAATCATAAATTGAAAACTAGTTCGTTCAGCTTGAATATCCTTTAATTCTGATAGTTGAGTGATGTCAAAGTCTTCGACACCATAAACACGATTATACTGCAGCTGAAGAATTTTCTCTCTAGCATTTAAGAGTGCTGTTTGTCCACGATGTAGCAGTAAAGTCCACCACGTAAGAGCAGCTAACATATAAACTACGACTACTATGCTAAGCCATCTAATCATTTTGCTAGTATTTTGTCCAACGCTTCACAAATGTGCTTACTAGCATATGCGAGATCATCTTCTGTGTGTGCTGCTGAAATAAATGCTACTTCGTATCCAGAGGGTCCGAGGTAGATGTTTCTATTTAGTAACTCTCCATGTAGCTCAGCAAATATTTTCATACTCGAAGGATCAATGTCTGATGCTTTGACGATACGCTTATCGCTAAATGCCATCCAAAAGATAGATCCGATCTGAACAACGTGCATAGGGTAACCTTTTGATTCAATATGATCGCTTAGAGTTTTGCAGAAAGCTATAGTTTTGTCATTGAGCTCTTCATAGAACCCTGGCTTAAGTAACTCCTTCATAGTAGCTATACCTGCGGCCATTGCCACTGGATTAGCAGATAGAGTACCTGCTTGGTAAACTGGGCCTTCAGGTGATATATGGCTCATGATTTCATGATTCGCTCCATATGCACCTACAGGCATACCACCCCCGATGATTTTACCAAATGTAAGGATATCTGGAGATACACTATATATACGCGCTGCACCTTCAAATCCTACACGGAATCCAGATATTACCTCATCGAAAATGAGTAAGACTTTATATTTGTCACAATAGTGACGGAGCCATACCAACCAAGCTTGATCTTGTAGAAGTAATCCATTATTAGCTGGGATAGGCTCTACTATTATCGCTGCGATGTCTTTATGGTGCTCTTTGAGCGTATCTTCTAGGCCTTGTAAGTCATTGAGGTCGAGTACGATAGTCTCTTCTGCAAATGACTTCGGTACACCTGCTGATGTGCTTTCACCAAATGTCACTAGTCCAGATCCCGCCTTCACTAATAATGAATCTACATGGCCATGATAGCATCCTTCAAATTTTACGATTTTGTCTTTACCTGTATATCCTCGAGCTAATCTGATAGCGCTCATCACGGCTTCTGTTCCAGAACTCACAAATCTGATCTTGTCAACATATTCATGGTTCTCTATAAATAGCTCTCCGATTTCATTGCCTAATTTGGTAGGCGTACCAAACGTTATACCATTCTTTATCGTCTCTGATATAGCTTTTATTACATTAGGATTTGCATGACCTAAGATAAGAGGTCCCCAACTGCCACAGAAATCCAAAAAACGATTATCATCCTCATCTATAATATGTGCTCCTTCACCACGTTTGATGAATAATGGAGCTCCCTGAACCGACTTGAAAGCTCTAACTGGACTATTGACTCCACCAGGGAAGTATTTCTTCGCTTCTTCGTATAATTTCTCTGATTTTTCTCTCTTTATCATGAAGTTTGTAATTTCTAGTATGAAAATTGCTAATATATCAGCAAAAGTAATGATATAGAGCGCTGTATTAGTCAGTTTGACGTAAAAGATAGTACTAATAGATACTAATTACGCAGCCTTCATTACATTTACAAAAGGAGATAATGTCAAAGAATAAAATACAAATACCCAAGTTGATTTTAGATCATCTACTGCAATATGGCAATACGTCTATATCGGGTTTGGGTACTTTGTTCTATAATCACCATTCTGCATACCTTTCAGATGATAAGTTACAGATATTTCCTCCTTCAAATACACTTATTTTTAAAGATAGCAATGAAAATTCTGATCATTTTATTAGCTACGTTGCTAATCGATTTGATATTAAACCGAAAAAGGCACTTGAGAAGGTAGACAAATATTCACAGCATATAATCGATAAGCTTATAAATTATGGTGAAGCAGAAATACCAAGTGTTGGTCAGTTTACTAGAGTTAATGGTGACGATATTAGGTTTTTACAGTATCAAGGAGTAGTGAATTCTTCTTTTTTTGGATTACCACCCGTAAATCTTAAGCCAATACAATTCTTTAAGGATGGCGATATGATTAATGCTGCTATGTCTGTATCTACCGAAAGTATACCTAATAGGTCAGTAGCTGCAACTACTATAGCGACAAAATCGGCATCAAGTAATCCTTCATCTGATAATTACAATTATGATGAGAGTAGATGGTTTAAAGTCCTCTTATGGATATTTTGCATATTATTATTGTGTGCACTATTTTATAAAGGATGTGAAGTAGATAAAAAAAATCAAGCCAATCTAGCTTCTGTAAGTTATGTAGATAATGGTGGAATTGGCGATGCAAATGGTGAAAATGAAAATACCGAGTCCGACTCTTCTAATACTGGCGATAAAGCAGCTATAGTAGATACTATAACTAAGAAAAATAATCCAACTGAATGCGTGATTATACTTGGTGCTTATCAAAGTGCTCGTAACGCTATGAAGATGTCTACTAAGATCAGTCAATTGGGCTATACACCATATGAAGAATACTTTGATACAATGAATGTAACACGTATTGGATTTAAGTTTGACTGTAGAGAAAAGGACCTTTATGACTTCATGCATGAAGTTAGAAAAGAGATTGTTCAAGACGCTTGGTATCTTGTACCTAGGATAACGGTAAAGTAATTACATCCTAATCCTGTTAATGATCGATTGTATATATTCAATGATTTAGACGAAAAGATGTTATCTTGTTTGCTCAAAGATACTCAAGGGAATTTGAAAGGTGAGAATACATCTTTTTATTCTGGTAAGTGGTGTCGTTGTTGGAATCTACCATCTAGATTTGATTATGAAGTCCGTAGTGAAAGCAATTGAACAATTAAATGTCTTCCGTAAACAACACAAATTAATGAGAGAATTATGTTTTACAATTTCACCAACATCAAATTAGAAACAATTCTTTTTCCACTTCTCAAAATATAACTCCCACTAACCAAGTTTCGTAGATCAATAATTTCTGATTTTGTATCAAAAGTATAATCCTTAATGCGATTTCCAAAAATATCCAAAATTACTACTTCTCCAATAATTTCATTACTACTAATCTGTAAATAATCAGCAGTAGGATTGGGGAATACATTAATCGATTGCAAATCTAAATCAGATGTAGAAACTTCCATCGTTACTTCGAAATCTGGGTCATCAAACTTATCACATCCCACAGCAAATCCCGGAAGATTATTATCTAACCAAATGATACGACTATTAAGCCAATCTTTCATAATGTCAATAGCAATAGCGTGTGAGGGAGCATTCTCAAAAAATAATGGATTGGGCCAAATGTATTGTCCTAAGATTGGGAATTTTGTAAAATTTCTAACTTGGCTTTCTGCCAACAATACTTTGTGATCTTCTAGATAAGTATTTAAATAGTCTTCATTAAGAATCGTTTCTCTCAGCTCTTCCCATCTACATTTCATGGCAGGTAAGAAAGTGATATCATTCAACCACTTATTCCACCAGAATGGACTATTTCCACCACATTGGTAATAAATGAATCCTGAGGGGTCTGAAGTCTGACAATAGTCTGCGTTTCCAAATGATAGATTAAAATCCCAAAATGGACCAGCGGTCAGTCTGCCTCCTTTACTATCTTTATCTTTATGGAAGTAAGTACTCAATCTATAAGCATCTACATCTTTCGATAGTTCGTTGAGTAAAAAATTGTCTACGAATGATCTTAGATTGATGTAATGAGTGTAGTGTAGTCCATCATCGTTGTATCCATCATTGCTAGCGATAGCATTTTCGAAGTTGTCTACATATGATTTAATGTATGATTTTTGCTCTGATTGAATTGTATTTTGATCAGGATAATAATATTGAAAATTGATAGAATTAAAAGAGTTGTGTGCATCATAATTTGATGCCCAGCCATCATAAAATCCCTTGTCAATACGAATAATGTATCCACCTGTAAGTTGATCCCCTTCGACATCTATTTCGTTCAATTTGGCTATGTCTACACGGTTTTTATCTCGCTTTATTTTTTCCATGAGTACATATATGCCTCTATAGTTATCATTGATAACGACTTCCACAAATCTTGTCCTACTCGAGTAATGGCCCATTTCATTAGCTAGATGCATGGCGAGTACGTTATTCATCATCGTCTTATCAGAATAAGGGCCATAGAGGATGAAATCTTCTTCTTTAGGAAATCCAAGAAAACTAGTGTCTATATCATTGCCATCTTCATCCCAAGTTTCAAATAAAAAGGATTGTTTTGCAAATAATTGTGACGATTCACCTCTAATCTCAATTCCACATTTTCCAAAGTATTCATTGCGTGCGTCGAAAATAGTATTTCTTTCTCCTTCTCCATTGTAGATTATGCCTATTGTTGCCTCTATTTTCGGATCATCTACTATAGGTAGGCCATTATTAGTATTAACTATAATAATAGGAAGATCCGACGATGTAAAACTGACTTGAGAAATCAGCTTAGAAATAAACAAAAAGTATATACTAAACGAAAAAAGATATTTCATATTTAAAAATACCAATATCCGAATAGTATATAGTGAACAACTTAATTTTTTCTAAAACAATTTACTTCTATATAGTTACTGCGACAGGTTCAACAATTATCTCTATTTTATTTAGAATAACTTTGATAGGTCTATAGGAATGATTTTTTACTTCGTTATTATCTTTTCTCATGATCAACTCTATTAATTGTCCACGGAAGTTAGTTTTGAAGCTAACTTCAGCCCATTGTTGAGGAAGTCTAGGAGTAAACGAAAGTCTATCATCTTCGACACTCATTCCAGCGAATCCCCGCACGATGGCAAGCCATGTTCCTGCCATACTTGTGATATGACAGCCATCTTCTGTATCGTTATTATAGTCATCCAGGTCGAGTCTACTCGTACGCAAATACATCTCGTACGCCTTGTCATTCATACCTAATTTAGTAGCAAGTATAGAGTGTACACATGGTGAGAGTGAAGACTCATGCACTGTCAATGGTTCATAGAACTCATAGTTTCGTCTGATGTCTTTAGGATCAAATTTATCCACAAAGAAGTAGATGCCCTGAAGTACATCTGCTTGCTTGATATAACAGGAGCGAAGAATACGATCCCATGACCACTTTTGATTGATAGGTACGTCCACCATTGACAAATCTGTTACAGGTAAAATATCTTTATCTAGAAACCCATCTTGCTGAAGAAATATGCCCCTTGATTCGTCTTTAGGGAGATACATCTTTGATCTTATATCAGACCACTTCTCCAATTCAGAATTGCTAAAATTAATCTTAGAAATGATTTTCCCGTAAACTTCATTATGATTGCCTTCGATATAAGCTAGCGATTCGGCAGCATACTCCATGCACCATGAAGCAATATAGTTAGTATACCAATTGTTATTGACATTGTTTTCATATTCGTTAGGGCCAGTTACTCCTAGGATTACATATTGCTGTTTGGCTTCTGAAAAATTTACTCGCTGTGCCCAAAATCTCGCAATAGCCACTAGTACTTCTGCGCCATGACTCGCTAAATAATCTTTATCACCTGTATATTTGATATAATCGTATATGGCATAAGCGATTGCTCCATTTCTATGTATTTCTTCAAAAGTTATTTCCCATTCATTGTGACATTCTTCGCCATTCATGGTAACCATAGGGTAGAGTGCAGCTCCATTAGAAAAGCCTAACTTCTCAGCATTCTCTATAGCACGATCTAGTTGATTGTGTCTGTAGATAAGTAAATTTCGCGCTACAGATTCATCTGTAGTGGATAGATAGAATGGTAAACAATATGCTTCAGTATCCCAATATGTAGATCCACCATACTTCTCTCCAGTAAATCCTTTCGGACCAATATTAAGTCTGCTATCTTTTCCTGTATATGTCTGATACAATTGAAAGATATTAAATCTAATTCCCTGTTGAGCGGTGACATCATCTTTGATCACGATATCTGCTGTATCCCAGATTTTAGACCAAGCATTGATATGATCATTCAGTAGCGATTTAAATCCTTGAGCCTTCGCAGCTCTTGATTTCGCCAATGCGGTGACCTGTAATTCTTCATTAGTATGATTGCGTGAGCTGCTTATATTCACGTATTTATGATAGACCCATTCTCCATCAGGGACTATTTCTCCAGAGATAAATACTTCTACATATTTCTCTCCATTTCCATAATCAAAGTAATAATCTGATTTGCCTCCCTTGATTAACAATGTGTGATTCATATTTGCTGTACACAAAAAGTCCGTCTTACGAGTTTTGGCAGTAACATAAATCGCTTCACTGCTGGACATTTGTTGATCTTCATCCCAGAACTTTTCATCATAGTTGGCATTACTATTTTTTACATCGAAATCGAGTGAAGAAACTAAAGCTAATCCGCCACTGTAATTGAAAGATTTTACTTTATATTCAATCGCGCCAATCTCATCATCAGCCATACTGCAGAATCTCCGAGATTCTATACTGATATGTCTACCTTTAGGAGTAAGGAATTCTACTTTTCTTGTAAGTAGTCCACGTTTCATATCTAGTTCTCTGTAGAAGTTTTTTATGTCTGATGTTGCAAGGTTTACTTCTTCTTGATCCAACAGAATCCTTATACCAATCCAATCACAAGCATTAGGAACTTTAGCGAAATATTCAGGATATCCGTTTTTCCACCATCCTACACGTGTTTTGTCAGGGTAGTAAACACCTCCGATATAGTTGCCTTGTAATGTATTACCGGTATAACTCTCTTCGAAATTAGCTCTTTGGCCCATCTGACCATTACCAATAGAAAAGATACTCTCAGAGATCTGATTGTACTCTGCGTGATATTGATCTTCTATTATTCTCCAATTATCTTTTACTAGGTAATCTTTCATTTTTCATCTTGTCTAATGATATACACACAATCATCTAGTTTATTTGTGATGTATTACTTGGCATTCTATTCTTTCTTTTATTTTAGAGATCGAGTATTATCAGTTCTCCATCAGTGCACTCGTATCTCAGTTTTGTAAGGTCACTGACGGTAATTAAATTGGCAGCAAGAGTGTCCGGATTTCCAATCCCTATAGTATCAAAACCACCTAATCTAGCTGCTTCAATACCTTTAATTGAGTCTTCTATAACAACGCATTTTGAAGGATCTAATTCTAAGGCTTTAGCTCCAAGTTCAAATGTTTGTGGATCAGGCTTAGATCTTGTAGTCTTAGTGCCGTCAATAATCTCCTCAAAATAGTCTAGAAGACCTACTTCTCTGAGAATGGATACGGCATTCTTAGATGCACTTCCTAACGCAATATGAACGTTGTTCTCTTTAAGGTTTTCTAGCATTTCTTGGACACCAGGAAGGATTTCGCTCTTATTCATATGAGAGATTAGATTTAAGTACCAACCGTTCTTAAGTAGGCATAGTTGAGCTTGTTCTTCTTCAGACTTTGTTATATCTCCCCATTTGAGGATCATTCGTAGTGAATCTAAACGTCCTATACCTTTGAGTTGCTCGTTCTGTTCAGTAGTAAAATCAGTACCAAGAGAAATGGCTAATCTCTTCCACGCTTCAAAGTGATAACGGGCTGTATCCACGATCACCCCATCAAGATCAAATAATACTCCTCTATACATCCATTGTCAATTCATTAACATTTCAACAAAAATAACATTGCTAAGGGGGAATCAAAGCCGTTTAATATTTGATTTTTAGATGATTGCAATTTCAAACGATTGCATTTTTAGAAAAACAGAATTCACCGTTTATTTAGATCCATTTACTGTATTGTTAGGTATTAGTCTATTGTCTATTTTATCCATACCATGGTATTGAAGATGCTTTCATTCTCCGGTGAAATTTACACTAAGTATTTTCCCGTTGATATTAAATTAACAGATAGCAAATATTGATCTTCTTGATAGATTATGATGATATTTATTTCTTTACTCAGTCGTGCAACGTATTGATTTATGTTTTAAGAACAGATTACTTAACGAAATGAGAAAGTAAAATACCGAAATCAAGAAAATATTATGAGTTAGCTTGGCTGTGATCGGCTAAAAACTTAGCTAATCCGATATCAGTCAAAGGATGATTCGCTAGGCCTTTAATAGCACTCAATGGACATGTAACTACATCAGCACCATTCTTCGCAGCCTGTACAATATGTAAAGGACTACGTACACTCGCAGCCAATATATTGGTCATATAGCCTTGGATCGCATATATCTCAGCTATATCCTTAATTAGAGTCATACCATCCCAAGTAATATCATCTATCCTTCCTATGAATGGAGATAGATAGGTGGCTCCAGCTTTAGCCGCTAAAATCGCTTGACCTGGCGAGAATACTAATGTACAGTTTGTAGAGATATCATTATCTGTAAACCATCTGATCGCTTTGATACCTTCTAATATCATAGGAACTTTCACTACAATATTATCAGCGATTTCTGCTAACCTTTTACCTTCTTCTATTATACCTGCGAAGTCAGTCGCGATTACTTCTGCACTTACATCACCGGTTGTAATATCACAAATCTTCTTGTAATGATTGAGTACATTATCTGTACCTGATATACCTTCTTTAGCCATAAGCGAAGGATTAGTAGTCACACCATCAAGCATTCCAAGTTCTTTTGCCTCTTGGATCTGATCTAAATTGGCTGTATCGATAAAAAATTGCATATTATATATATAGTTGGTTAAGTAAAATTCAATGTCAAATATTTATAACCGCAAAGTTAGTAAAACTGTCAGGATCATTAAGGATCACAGTTATTTAGCTTCAAAATTTACAGAAATAAAGTTTTTATGCTTGCTTTCAGATTGAACAACAGCCATAATGCCAAAAATCATGTAAGTTAAAATGATGATTTTTGAGACTTGCAGATAAAGAAAGTGAGGAACTATACCAACCGCTCAACTTTCTACCCTTGCTGCGTTTCCACCCTGGGGGATTAAAAAGGAGCTGGCCGTATAGCCCTCACCAAAAACAAAAGTAATCATTTTGTAGAATGAGAAAAGTTATAGAGTATATTTTTTAAGAAAGAATATTGCAATTTTAATCTTAGAACTTATTATAGTCATTAGCTCGTAAATAATAGGTCCACACTTCTACGGTATTTAGTCGAGAGATCAAAGCTTTTTATGAAAAAGTCTTAACAAAACCCAGTTCTACGTCTGTAGACTGAGGGAGATGTTATTTAAGAAATGTTGTAGATAGTCTGGAGACTAAGGTATACTTTCCATTATTACTAGTAGTTTCCTATGAATATATCCCAAAAGTCGTTTTTTGGTGGCTTTAGTTTAATAGTTATGCGATCTTTTTTTATTGGATGTATAAATGACATCTTGCTGCAGTGCAGACATATCGATTTATCAACGTTACCAAATTCATATCCATATTTTACATCTCCGATAATATGACATCCGATACGCTTCATTTGTACACGGATCTGATGTGGTCGTCCAGTCTCGAGGTTGATTCTCATAAGTACGTAACCAGAAATCTGACCTACCATCTCATAGCGTAATAAAGCTTTCTTAGCACCATTTTTCATTTTATCATAAATATGGGAGAAGTTTTTTTTCGTATCTTTTACTATATAGTGGGTAAGTAAGCCTTTGATTTCTACAGGCCTTTTAGATACTAAAGCCAGATATTCTTTAGTAATCTCACGATCTTTGATGAGAGCATTCATACGAGTAAGGGCCTTAGAGGTGCGAGCGAAAATAGTAACGCCACTAACTGGCCTATCTAATCTATGTATCACACCTAGGAAAACATCACCTGGTTTATTATATTTCTTCTTTATATATGTTTTGACGTGATCTTGTAAAGTCCTATCCCCTGTTTCATCTCCATGTACCAACATACCCGCAGTCTTCTCTACAGCTATAATATGATTATCCTCAAATAGTACATTCAGACTGAGTTTTTTTCTCTTCTTCATAGCGTAAAGTTAAGTTTATTGTGGAATTGGTATTATCCAATATTTCATTGACGTTATTGCTAATTTACTTCAAAAGGAAACTTATTCTCGCAGTAATGGTTAATGAAAGCAAACAATAGCCCGAAGTCAAAATATGTCCAAATTTAGTTTCGCATTTTCTCCTTGTCCGAATGACACCTTTATGTTCGAGGCAATATTCAATAATAGGATAGATCTAAGAGGTTATAAATTCGATATTCATTTGGATGATGTCTCTCAGCTCAATCGTTCTGCTGTAATGGGTCAGTTCGACATTTCAAAGATCAGCTATAGTGCGTATTCATTGGTTTCTCATCAGTATCAATTACTCAATAGTGGTAGTGCGTTAGGTCACAATTGTGGGCCTTTACTAATTGCCAAAAGTCAAATAGACGGAAAAGACATCAAAAACTGTTCTGTAGCTATTCCAGGAGTCAACACAACGGCTAATTTACTGCTTAGTTTAGCCTTTCCAGAGTTGAGTAACAAAAAGGAATATATCTTCTCGGAAATTGAAGACGCAATAGTGAAAGGAGATGTAGATCTAGGCTTGATTATTCATGAAAATAGATTTACGTACGAAAAACGTGGTCTAGTCAAAATTCAAGACCTTGGAGAATACTGGGAATCCATTACAAAATGCCCTATACCTCTTGGAGGCATTGCAGTTAAAAGATTATTGCCTCAAAATGTCAAAGAAGATATCGAGGCCATTTTGAGAGATAGCATCCAATTTGCATTTTCTAATAAAGAGAAAGTACAAGCCTATGTTGCTAGTCATGCCCAAGAAATGAACGAAAAAGTGATGCAATCTCATATAAATCTCTATGTAAATCAACAATCAATTTTGCTGGATGCTTTAGCTAAACAGGGCATTGAACTCCTAATAAAAGAGATAAAGTACTTATATCCCGGAAGAATCATTCAATATCCTATTTTTATTTAAATTAGAATGAAAACTATTTAGAGATAAAGGCAAGAAACATTAGTTAATTGCTTCTAAATTAGTCAAAATTATTTCTAATTTCTCATGTGACATTCTTATTCAATTAAGATTTTAATTCTAATATTAGGCCATTTATTTTGCAATTCGTTTCCATGAAATGGTTTCTTTTAGTGCATAAGTTTAGGTAATAACTACTATTTTGAGCTATAGAATAGAAATTGATAGAATAAAGTTTGATATTTACACTCTTTTAAATCTAAATGTTTCGTTTCAAATCAATTACCGTAAACGTTTAATTACAATAACTCAATAAAATAAAGTTTAAAATAAATACCTAATGTCAACAAAATCAAATAATGTATTAAGCTATGCTCTAATAGGAATTATACTGTTACTCGGACTCAATGGATATCAGATGTACATCAATAGTCAATTGAAGCAGGATACAGCTAACCAAAAGACGGAACTTATTGAGCTTGAGAAAATTAAAACTGAACTAGACCAGGACTATAAAGCTGCAATAGAAGGATTAGATGAACTCAGAGGCGATAATGAGGAACTCAATCAACTTATTGATAGCCAAAAGTTGAGTCTACAAGGGCAAAAAGAGAAGATCAACAATCTTATCTGGTCGAAACGTGAACTAGGAAAAGCACGTAAAGAAATGAAAGCGTTAAAAGATCAAGCACAACAATACATTAAAGAGCTAACAAAACTCAGAGATGACAATCAATTTCTTACTTCATCTAATACGCAACTAAAAGAGGAGAAGGAAGCTCTTAATCAACTATACGCTGAGATCGCTCAGGCTAGAGAAATATTGATTGTTGAAAAAGAAGAGATCATTAAAGAGAAGGCTATATTATCTGGTAAAGTGGATATCGCAGAGGCTATCAAAATTAATTACATGGAAGTGCAAGGCTACCAAGTAAAAGATGATGGAAAAACTAAGAAAAAAAATAAAGCTAAGAATATCAATATGCTGAGAACTTGTTTTCTTACAGAGACTAATGTAGTTGCTCAAGGCGGAGAACAAGAATTTTATATTAGGATTATTGATCCTGTTGGTGAAACTATTACAGATAGTAATGATGGTGTAGGAGTTTTGACTAATAAACTTGATAGTACACAAGTCATGTATACTACTTCGGGTTCTATAGATTATCAAAACGAAGATACTAGAGGTTGCATTAGTCTTAGCTTAAGTGAAAAGTTAACGAAGGGAATCTATGATGTAGAAATCTATAACAATGGTTTTATGGTCGGTAAAGGAGATTTTAAGTTGAAGTAATCTTTAAAGTAAAGAAGCCAGCTGAAAATATTTGTTTGCTTTTTTATCTCGAAGTAACCGAGGTGAATCTATTATTTTGTTTTTAATATAATAACAGGAAATTATTCTTTAATAATCTTGTAAAATCATATTATCACGTAAAGAGAGATGCTAATCTTGATTAAGATTAGTAACGACAAAGTATCTAATATGAAAAGATTAAGGTTGAGTAGAGAGGTGGATGTTAAGTGTTTTTATATAACTGGCTGAGTAATCTATTTTAGCTGGTTTCATTATTGAATGTGGTATTTTTGATTAAGCTATTGGCAACTAGTATTATAGTATTTTGAACAAACCAATACTCAGCATTTTCTTAATACTCTTTTGTTTTGTGTTTTAACGTTCACTTTAAAATTATGCTGCATCAAATTTATCTTTGATAATTTTAAGATTTTAGTAAATGTATTGATCGTTCTTAAATGAGCTGCATTATTAATCCTTTGACTCATATTGGAATTAGGTTATGTTTATATTACTTCAGCATTGAATGCGACAATAGTTGGTCATATGTTGAATGAGGATGCATTAACGGGCATTGCAAATTTTGGTAGTGTTATTATTAATCCTGTGTATTTTGTATATCCAAAAGGAGGAAGCTATATAATATGTGCAAGTGTTACTTGTGTAAATCTAGACCATTCTAGAATGAATAAATTAAAGAAATATTCATTATAATTAATAATATAAAGTCTGAATTATTGATTGAGATTGATGTCTTCTCTAACCCAATTTAAATTAGGTAAAATGTAAGAATCTTTAATAATGAAAGACGAAGAATTTCTATAGCATATTTTATGCGCTATTTTCTCTGCTTTCTCTTTTGTTATGTTTGTCATGACAAGTAAGTAAGAATTTCTGGGTTTTAAATAGAATTTAGAAAGTATATCTCTACCTTGTTGGTTGTATTATTTTAGAGTTTATGAAAGCTATTCTTGCTTGTTTTTTTACAATTTTGATTGTGATTAGCAGTAGTCCGTCGTGGAGTCAAACTGGTAATACAATAGGTCTAATCAGAAATGATATCGAGTCATATAATGGCTATACTATGATGTCGCCAATTAATAGTGGTAATACGTATTTGATAGATAATTGCGGTGAAGAGGTCAATCGTTGGACCTCCGAGTATAATCCTGCTCTTACTTCGCACTTAACTAAAAATGGAAACCTGTTGCGAACAGGTAGAGTTCAAGGTACATTCTATGCTGGAGGTGCAGGTGGATTTGTTCAATTATTTGATTGGAGTGGAGATTTGATATGGGAATCTAAACTTGGTGCAGATTTTAATTATCATCAGCATCATGATGTGAAGCCAATGCCGAATGGAAATATACTCGTTTTAGCATGGGAATATAACTCTCCATCTAAAGCTATACAACTTGGAAGGTATCCAGATGAGATAGCTGATGATGGGATGTGGACTGAATTGATATTAGAAATTCAACCCGTTGGCCTAAGTGATTTTCTAGTAGAATGGGAATGGCATATGAATGATCACCTAATTCAAAATTTTGATCAGACTAAAGATAATTACGGTGTATTATCCGAACACCCGGAATTAATAGATATCAACTATGAAGGATCTTTAGACAATATAGATAGATTTCATGCAAATGCGCTCGATTACAATGAAGAGTTAGATCAAATCGTAATCAATAGTCGTAATTACAACGAGTTTTATATCATAGATCACTCGACTAGTAGTGAAGAGTCTGCCAGTCATATCGGTGGTATGTCAGGTAAGGGAGGAGATATATTATATCGATATGGCAATCCACTTACTTACGATAGAGGTACTGCGATGGATCAAAAATTCTACAGTCAGCATGGCACTAATTGGATAGATCAAGGGCAATATAAAAATGGATTGATAGTATTTAACAATGGTATCAATAGACCAAAAGGGTCATTCTCATCTGTAGAAATTGTGGTGCCGGAAATGGATGGAACTCAATATGTTATCGAACCGAATACTGCATTCGGACCATCGTCTTTCAATTTCGCTTATGTGGGCACACCCGTAAGCAGTTTCTTTTCTCCACGACTATCTAACGCTGTAGTGCTTCCTAACGAAAACATACTTATTACTGAAGGTCAGATTGGTAAGTTTTTTGAGATTACTCCTGATAAAGAAATCGTCTGGGAATACATCAATCCAGTACTTGGCAATAATATATCTACACAAGGCGATAATAGTCCAAAGAGTGATGTATTTGCCTCAGAAAGATATACTGTAGATTATAATGGTCTTGTAGGAGATTTGATACCTACTGGGCCAATAGAGTTAAATAGTAATTATGACTGTGATATAGTACAAGAAGAGGTAGCTGTGGAATATGAGAGGCTTGATAAGGTGAAGCTTCTAGAGAATCCCATTGTGAATGAATTAATTATTGTAAATGAGGATTCACAGGTGCTAGTATTTAAGACTTTTGATTTGTTTGGTAGAGAAGTATTACCAACATTCAGATCTAGTGATAATGTGATTCGTAAAAACTTTGATGTTTCCGTTGGTTGTTACTTTTTGCAAATAATAAATGAGGTGAATTATACAACGAAAACATTTAAAATAATTAAAGGGTAATAATTTAAATAAATAAGAATGAAGTGCCTGTGTTAGCAGGGACTGTCACCAAACAAAATTCATGATATGAGAAGAACTTTCACTGTTTTGCTAATGGGTGTTTTTATGACAGGCATATTAGCTCAAGATAATACTGTAGGGTTAATATCTCTCAAAAGCTGGCTCGCTGATGATGGATATACTTTGCTTTATCCTCACAACCAATCTAACGTCTATCTTATCAATAATTGTGGTGAGATTGTGCATAAGTGGGAAGGTGCAGAAGAAACGAAACCAGGGAATACAGCATACTTAATGGAGAATGGTAATCTCGTAACTACAAGTAGACCATCATCTGTGGCTGGTGATGCCATATGGGCAGGAGGAGGCGGTGCGACGATAGAAGTAAAATCATGGGAAAATGAGCTGCTATCAACCTTTACGCTCAATGATGAAAATGATAGATTACACCATGATATTGAAGTTTTACCTAGTGGAAATGTTCTCGCGATTAGTTGGGAGTCGATATCCAAAGAAGATGCAATAGCGGCAGGAAGAGATTCGCTTAATCTTCCAGACAATATATTATGGCCAGACTACGTATTAGAGCTCAATCCCGAAAGTGGAGAGGTCGTTTGGGAGTGGCATGCTTGGGATCACCTAATCCAAGACTACGATGAAACAAAAGCGAACTTTGGAGTAGTGGGAGATCATCCAGAATTGATTGATATTAATTATGACACACATGATGGTGATGCGGATTGGCTACATGCCAATGCTATAGATTATCACTCAGAGTTTAATCAGATCATGTTGAGTATCCCTTACTTTAATGAGATATGGGTGATCGACCATACTACAAGTACTGAGGACGCAGCTGGTTCTACTGGTGGTCTGTGGGGCCAAGGTGGAGATCTACTATATAGGTGGGGAAATCCAATGACATATAGAGCAGGAGATTCTACGGATCAGAAACTATTCTTTCAGCATGATGCACATTGGAATCTAGAGCACATCAGTCCAGGAAAAGTAGATTTTGGTAAGGTGATGGTGTTTAACAATAGAGTGGGATCTGATTTTAGTACTGTCAATATTTTTGATCCTATGTTCGACGATTATGATGGTAATTATATGATCATGGATGGTCAATATATACCGGCCGATTTTGATCTTACAATTACACATCCTAGCCCTCAGAGTATGTATTCTACTGGATTGTCTAGCTTTCAGCAATTAGTGAATGATAATTACTTGATTACAGTAGGGCGATTTGGATATACATTTGAGATTACTCCAGATAATGAAATCGTTTGGGAGTATATCACTCCTATAAGAGGTGGAGCGGTAGTTCCACAGGGAGATACTTTACTGATGAATAATAACCTAACATTTAGATCTCATAAATATCCTGTAGATTTTGAGGCATTCGATGGAAAAGATCTATCTTCAAAAGGATGGATAGAGCAAGAGCCAAGAGAGGACTTTTGTGACTTCCTGACAGGTGTTGATAAATTGACGACTACAACGCTTCGTATGTATCCTGTGCCAGCTAGTGCTAACCTAACTATAGATCTTCCAGAAGGTTCTGGTCATAGGGTAGAGCTCTTTACATTGAGTGGACAGAGCGTGATAATAAAATCTGGATTGCAAAACTATGCTATGATAGACGTATCTACTTTCCAAGAAGGCGTATATATCGTAAGAGTAAATGGATCGCAAACAGGAAGGGTAATAGTGACTAAGTAGTTTACTTAATAATATAGTAAATAATTAAAGGTGGGCTGTGCGTAATGTGCAGTCCATCTTAAGTATATAGGTTTTGGTAATTTAGATATCTTTGTTGTATGAAGAAAACGATAGCAAAAGCAATAGGAACATCATTTGGCTTTGGTTTCATTCCTTGGGCTCCAGGTACTTGGGGAGCTGTATTTGGAGTAGCTATTTACTATTTAATATATCAATATGCTCCTGAGGATATCAATGCTTGGATGATAGGACTGACTATTGTATTTACAATCATAGGTACTTGGTGCTGTGAAGTTCTCAAGGACGAATGGGGAGATGATCCGAATAGGATTGTAATGGATGAGTCTATCGGTATTTGGCTTACATTTATCTGTATGCCTTATGGCTGGTTTAATATATTGTTAGGCTTTGGACTGTTTAGATTTTTTGATATTCTAAAGCCATTAGGTGTTGGCGCTATAGACCGTAAGATCAAGAATGGCTTTGGTGTGATGGCAGATGATCTACTTGCAGGTGTATACGCATTTATTGTACTTCAAGCTGCAAACTACTTTGGATTGGTAGAGTATTTCGGTTCCTAAATATTTGATGGATTGGACTAACTTGGTACAATATTTTTATGTAGAATAGCCCCACAATATTTTGGTCTTGGCTCCTGATTTGTCATTAGAGTATTTCTCTGCATAAACCATAAAAAAAGGGATAACCTCATTGAGATTATCCCTTCTTATGTATTACTGGAAAGTTAAGCTTACTTCACTTGGTTTACAAGTGTCTTAAATGATTCTGAGTGATTCATTGCAAGGTCAGCAAGAACTTTTCTATTTAGTTTGATATCTGCTTTCGATAGACCGTGCATGAATGTACTATACGACATTCCTTCTTGCCTCGCTGCCGCATTGATACGCGCAATCCATAATCTTTTGAAAGCTCTTTTCTTAAGCTTACGTCCAATATATGAATACTGCATTGCTTTTTCAACAGCATTCTTAGCTACTGTATAGACTTTACTTCTAGCACCAAAGTATCCTCTGGCTGCTTTTAAGATTTTTTTCCTTCTTCTTCTTGAAGCTACGGCATTTACCGATCTAGGCATAATTTGAAATTTTAGTACAATACAGGGATCAATTGTTTTTTTGATTCTTTAAACCTGTATCCTCGTTAAATAATAGAAAAATAAAATCCAATATTATTGGATACAAAGCAGTGCTTTGATTCTCTTTTGATCTGCTTTAGATACAAGAGTTGATCCACCTAGTCTAGTCTTCGCTTTCTTTGACTTGTTTCTCATCATATGAGAAGTATAAGCCTGAAATCTCTTAACTTTACCCGAACCAGTAATCTTAAATCTCTTCTTTGCACTACTGTGCGTCTTCATCTTTGGCATTACTGAAAGATTAATTTGTTATAAAATGTGTGCAAAAGTAATTATTTATAGCATAAATGACAACTGTTGCCTAGCTTTTATTAATAATTTATATTTTTCGCATTAACTATATAAATATGTGTAGTGGATTGATCGGCAGAGCTAACGCTATTGAGCCTATTCGGGCTCTCTATTGAGTAAATCAAATTTAGTGACTACACGATGTTCACCTGGAATTAGGCCAGATAGATCAAGGTTTTGGATACTAGCTCTAACTAGTCTCAATACAGGAAATCCTATAGAAGCAAACATCTTTCTTACTTGTCTATTCTTACCTTCTGTGAGTGTAATAGAAGCCCAACTAGTAGGTATAGATTTTCGTACGCGTATAGGGGGAATACGATCTGGAAGATTAGGCCGATCAATAATTTTTGCTTTACATTTTTGGGTCTTGTACATGGACTTTCCAACTTTAATGACTGGACCGGCTTCTAGAGCAACTATAGCTCCAGAAGTTATAGTGCCATCTACCTGAACCCAATAGGTGCGTGGGTGATTATATTTTGGGTCTAAAAGTTTGTGATTTAGTCGCTTATCATCAGTCAACAGGAGTAAACCTTCACTATCTCTATCCAATCTTCCCACTGGATAGATGTCCTTAGCGATATTTAGATAGTCAGCTAAAGTTTTATGCGTCTCTATCTCTTTGGTGAATTGTGAGAGTACGTCAAATGGCTTGTAGAATGCTATGTAAGTATATCTCAATACTTAAACATTGAATCTAAAGTGCATAATATCACCATCAGTTACAATGTATTCTTTTCCTTCGATTCCTTGCTTTCCAGCAGTCTTTACAGCGGACTCAGAACCATGCTCTGTATAATCAGCGTACTTGATTACCTCTGCGCGGATAAATCCTTTTTCAAAATCAGTATGAATTACACCAGCAGCTTGCGGAGCGGTTGATCCTTTCAAAACAGTCCATGCTCTCACTTCTTTAACACCTGCGGTAAAGTAAGTGATAAGATTAAGTATGTTATAACATGCACGGATAACTTGGTTAACTCCTGCTTCAGCAAGACCCATAGCCTCGATAAACTCCATTCGCTCTTCCTTAGTTTCCAACTCAGCTATATCTGCTTCGATTCCTGCAGAAATAAGTATCATTTCAGCATCTTCTCCGACGATACATTTGGCAAATGCTTTAGTATGTTCATTTCCGTCTATGACAGACTCTTCATCTACATTACAAACATAGATAATTGGCTTGGCCGTAAGTAACTGCATCTCACTGAGCATCTCCCGCCCATCTTCTGATAGATCCAAACTTCTCGCTGGCTTGCTATCGGATAGGTGAGCCATCATTGTTTCTATAATCTCAACTCTCTTTCCTTCTAATTTATCACCACCTTTAGCAGCTTTTTTTTGCTTATCTAATCTTTTTTCTACTGATTCTATATCCTTAAGAATCAACTCAGTATCTATAATGTCCTTATCTCTTACTGGATCTACATTTCCATCGACGTGAATTACATTATCATCTACAAAGCATCTCACAACGTGGACGATAGCATCTACCTCACGGATATTCGCTAAAAATTGATTTCCAAGTCCTTCACCTTTGCTGGCTCCTTTGATCAGACCTGCAATATCGACAATCTCAACAGTAGTCGGTTGTACCTTTTCTGGCTGTACGAGTTCTGATAGCTTGTCCAACCTTTCGTCAGGTACTGTAATCATACCTATGTTAGGCTCCTTAGTTGCAAATGGGTAGTTAGCCGCTAATGCTTTCGCTGATGTTAACGCATTAAATAAAGTTGATTTTCCAACGTTTGGTAGTCCTACAATTCCGCACTGTAATGCCATTTATAATATCTTTTTAAAAGTATAATATGTTTATAAAGTCGCAAAGATAGAATAAGAGATGAATTATATGGAATGATAGTAAACCAATTGATCAATAGACTAAATCTATGTAATAAATAAGAGTAGACTTACTGCTATCTAAGTAAAATTGTCCATTCCCCAACAAAAAAAAGAGTCCAGCGACACATGGCCAACTGAACTTATATTTTTATACTAAAGAAAAAGTTACTGTTTTATATTGCCTTTACGTTATTTTCAAAGGTATTATAGACAATATCTGTCATTTCTTTAACTGGAGATTTATGATCCTTGCGTTTCTCTTTGACTTTCTTGGCTTGTCGCTTTAGAGATTTGAATGCTGCAGCGAATGCTCTTTCATCACCTTCAGCAGTATTTCCAACAAATATATCGCTACCTGAAATTCTCAATCTGATCTCTGCTAATACATCTTTAGGGTTACTACCGTCATCTAATTTAAAGAATACGTTGGCCTGAGTGATATTAAGACCGTACTTCTTATCTAAGCTCTTGATTTTGCTCTCCATAAACTCTCTTTTCTCATGAGTAAAAGTAAAAGGTGCTTCAATAGTTATTTGCATAGTTCTTTATATATTTAGTTGAGAAATGTTCAGTTAGAAAATGATATCATAATTAGTAACATAATGTTAACCTAGTATTAGGAGAATTTGTTCGGTAAGTATTAAGTTTTACACCATATTTAAAATATTAATTTCACCATGGTAGTCAATTTGCAACAATGCGTAATCGGTAACGAAGAGAAAGAAGTTATGCACGATGTCAATTTGCAAGTGATGCCAGGAGAATTTTGCTACGTGACAGGTCGTTCTGGTACTGGTAAGTCTACATTGCTCAAGACCTTGTATGGTGAGTACTCATTACTATCAGGCTATGCAGAGGTTTTAGGATTTGATCTATCTAAGATATCCAAGATAGAAATACCTGACCTTCGCAGAAAAATTGGAATGGTATTCCAAGATTTTAGTTTATTTCCTAATTGGTCGGTAAAGCGAAATCTGATTTTCATTTTAGAAGCGACTGACTGGAAAGACAAAACTAAAGTGCTTAGTAGGGTAGATGATGTACTGGCTTCCGTAGGATTGACTGATATGATTGACCGGAAGGTGTTTTCTCTTAGTGGTGGAGAGCAGCAGCGACTATGTATCGCTAGAGCTATACTCAATACTCCAGAGCTAATCATAGCTGACGAACCAACTGGTAATCTAGATCCACAATCTAGTGATGAAGTTTTTCAACTATTTCAACAAATCAATCAAGACTTTGGTACAGCGACTATATTTGCCACTCACAATAGTCGATTAATCAATGATTATCCTGCGAGAGTTATTGATTGTGTAGATGGTGTATTGGTAGAGATGTGATTTAAAATTTTGTTTCGCCTTTGATATCAGAAGCTAGGTTTACTAAACAATTCTAATATAATCATCGCCCAAAAGATAATACCAAATGCGACAAGAGCCATTTGACCTGTAGAATATCTGCCTACTTCTTCACCATCATAATCATCAGAATTCATAATAGCAAAATTGAGCGCCCTAACCGGTGGTATCAGAAATGCAAAAGCCATTATCGCTACTAGGCCTATCGGATCTGGTAATCTTGAAGATAGATTCATACAGAAATATCCTACAAATAATAATCCGCTGTTATAAGTAGATGTATAACCATTCTTTTTGGCATATTTCTGAATGCGCTTAAATAATGGATAAGCCCAAAATATTCCAAATATTGCTCGAGCCGCTGGCATCATATCAGGTTCTTCTTTTTGTTGAAAGAATCGCCAAGATTTATACATCCACCAAATCGCATACAATCCTAAACTTAAAATAAATAGAACAATGAATTTATTGCCATCTACTAATTCTATATACCATTTAGAGCTTTGATTTTCAGAATCATGATTTGATGAATCGTTGTATTCCATAGGTGGATTCTAATTTAAATTTCTGTTATATGAAGATATTCAAACGTAATCAGCTTTTATCATATTTCAATAAGAATATCGAAATATCTATGTCATCTATCGATTTCAACTTAATTTAGCTTAATAATATTAATCGAAAGCAAGTTATTTATGAAATATTTATTGAAGATAATTTTGGTACTCTGCACATTTGTACTCGTAGGATCAGTGACATCTTGTAAGCATGAGCATGGTGACAATATGCATAAGCACATTCCAGAAGGTACTATCGATAAGTCAGGACCTGAGTGGACTTCGGACTATACCTGTCCAATGCACTGCAAGGGTAGTGGGGGTGTTAAAGAGGGTACATGTCCAGTATGTAAAATGAATCTTGTGAAAAATAAAAATAAGAAGACAGATAGTCATGAAGGACATGATCACGATGGACATGACCATGATCATGGTGACCATAGTGGTCACGAGCACTAGAAAATAAGTACAAATTAAAGTATTCTGATCAGGTTTTAGAATGTGTGATTGGAAAAGCGTTAGCAAGATCTAGTTTGTTTTAAACTTGATCTTGATAGTTGAATTTGATCTTCAAATTATGGTATTAAAAATCTCTATAAGTACGCCTTACAAAATGGTTGGCTGGCTCGTAATTGGTAATTTTCATATTGATGCCATCCCAGGCTAAGCGTTTTCCGACACCAGTAAAGGCCCTATACTTTTTTCCATTGTCTTCTCTTTCTTCTTGAGCATACAGAGATCTAATTGCTAGATTACCCATTAATACAATCTCCGAGAATGGACCTGCATAATCAAACCCAGAACTGGCAACCGATTCGCCTCTAATAGCCGAGATCCAGTTTTGTTGATGATTAGGCTCTTTCACTCTATCTATGGTTTGCTTTGGCTCTTGAAATCTTTTCATATTGCTAATAGGTAGTAGTCTTGGGTTGGCAGCATAGCAGTCGCACATAATTTTGCCTGTTGTTCCTTCAAAAATAACACCACCATCCACATTGCCCATAGGTTCATTATCGTTAAGTTCTGCTGGTCTTGGAGGCATCATACCTCCATCATACCACACTAAATGCACTGGTGGCATACCATCTCTCTCAGGAAAATCAAAGTGTACCGTACTTGCTAGAGGTGGTGCCTCAAATGAATCTATTCGTCTCCAATTGCGAACATGAAAAGGAGCAAATGCCTGAACGTGAGTAGGATACTTCAGTTTCAGCGATCGCACTACTGGATCCATTATATGACATGCCATATCTCCTAGAGCACCAGTACCAAAGTCCCACCAACCTCTCCAACCAAACGGATGATAAGTGGAGTGATATGGCCGCTCAGGAGCTGTACCTAACCAAAGATTCCAATCCAAACTATCTGGTATGGCTTGTATCTCCTTAGGTCTTTGCATTCCTTGTTCCCATACTGGGCGATTAGTCCAGCAATGTACATTTCTTACTTCCCCTATAATCCCAGCATCTATCCATTCACATATACGACGAATATCATCAGAGGAGCTACCTTGATTACCCATCTGTGAGATGATATTGTGCTTACGTGCGGCTTCTGTCAATGATCTGGCCTCAGCCACATCATGAGAAAGTGGTTTTTGTATATAGACATGCTTTCCTCTACTGATAGCATCCAATCCTGCTGGTGCATGCATATGGTCTGGACCAGAAATAATTACAGCGTCTATCTCGCTATCCATTTCTGCTAACATCTTACGATAGTCTTTATATCTCTTAGCATCTGGGAACATTCCAAATGTCTTAGCCGCTTGCTTATAATCTACATCGCATAATGCTACGATTTGCTCAGTAGCGGTTCCTATGCCATTGATCAGACCTGCAGCATTAAATGTATCACTCTTACCTTTTCCTCCAGCGCCTATAGTAGCTATTCTGATTTGGTCACTTGGCGATATGTAACCTACACCACCCAATACATGCCGTGGAATAATCATCGCAGCTACAGAAGCAATAGTAGTGTGTTTTATGAATTTCCTTCGGTTGGTTTTCTTTCTCATTTTTTAGTATATCAATATTTTTTAAAGATATAAAAATGAAGCGATTAGAGAAATGGCGCTGTCGTATAAAGTGTTATTTGTATTTTTTTGAAGGAGTTATAGAGTTGATGACTTGCTAGATGTAACTAGCAATTAGTAAATGAAAAGAGCCACAAAAACAAAGTCTTGCAGCTCTTTATATTATATATGATTGGAGAAATAACTAATTTTAAAATACAAAATTTACTCTATTCCAAGTAGCTCTACCTTGAATATTAATGTAGCATACGGAGGTATATCATTTCCAGCGCCTTGAGCACCATATCCTAAATTGAATGGTATATAAAATGCGAATGTATCTCCTTCAGTCATAAGCTGGATACCTTCAGTCCATCCTGCGATTACACGGTTTAGTGGAAACGCAACAGGCTCTCCTCTTTTGTACGAAGAATCGAATACTTGACCATTGATCAATGATCCTTCATAGTGAGTACTTACTGTATCAGCAGCTACTGGCTTTTTAGCCCCGTCACCTTTAGATAGCACTTTATATTGTAGTCCGCTTGGAAGTGATTGTACGCCTTCTTTTTTAGCATTTTCTGCTAACCAAGCTGTACCTACTACTGACATCTTTTGAGCTCTATAATCACCTACTATTTGAGCTGCTTCTTCTGCTGCAATTTTTTCATTGCCGGCGTATACATCAGTCATACCTGCGAGTAACGATTCTGAGTCAATAGTTGCTTCTCCTTGTCCTTTGAAGTCTGTACCTATAAGTACACCCATAGCGTACCACATATTTTGTTGTTTTGTCATTATAGTTTATAAATGGTAATAAAAAAATAATTCGGCATTAAGATTGAACAATCTGAATTACTGAGTAATTGCACAAAATTATATAAAAGAAAAGTCAGCTGAATATATTCAACTGACTCTCATATAATGTTTCTATTAGTATACTAGTATCTGTTTCCGGCGCCGTGATTGTCTCTCTTTGGTCTATCTTCAGATTGTTTAACTACGATATTTTGACCATCAAGGTCACTTTCGTTCAGTGCTGCAATTGCTGCATTAGCTGCATCGTCATCAGACATCTCTACGAAACCGTATCCTTTAGATCTACCAGTATCGCGATCCATAATAATTTTAGCTGAAGATACTTCTCCGAATTGTTCGAATGCTGATTGTAGTTCTTCCTTTGTAGTTCTGTAATTGAGTTTCGCAACAAAAATATTCATAATAAAAAATAATTAATGTGATAAATAAATTGATCTTAAAATTTTACAACCTTGGTATCATGCCAATAGTACAGAATACTAAAATTTAAAAACTGTATTTCCTAAAATACTCTAATAGTAACCTTTGCTATTATATTATAGTTCAAATATAATAGATATTAATCAAAAGTCAATGCAACTAATTGATATTCAATTGATAGGTATTTTTAATTCAATAAATATTTAAATTTGGAGTTTAGTATTTGATGCCTTCTTTATTGAGCCATGAGTGATACATACGCGCATTGCGATTATGCTGACTGAGGGTCTTTGCAAAAGAATGTTCATTATCATATCCAGGCTTAGCACAAAAGAAAATATACTTATGATCTTCTGGAAATATGGCTGCATCCAAGCTTGAAAGTGTAGGCATATAGATAGGCCCAGGTGGAAGTCCTAAGTGTAAATATGTGTTGTACGGCGATGGATGCTCTAGATGTTTATTAAGCACTCTACGGATCGTAAAATCACCTACCCCAAATACTACGGTTGGGTCCGCTTGTAAGGCTATCCCTTGTCTGAGTCTATTATGGTATACCCCTGAGATGGTTTTCGTCTCCTTTGGATTGGTAGTTTCTTTTTCGATAATAGAGGCTAGGGTATAGGATTCGGCAGGTGTAAGTCCATGTTTGGCTAGATTCTCTTTTCTATTTTTAGTATTCCAATATTTGTCATGCTCTGTTTGCATTCTTTTGACAAATTTTTCTGGAGAAGTATCCCAATAAAACTGATAAGTATTTGGAATAAACAAGGATAAAATTGTTTCAGTGGTATATCCCCATTCCAGTAGATTATCTTCATCCGTCAAGTAATTGAGCAGTTTAAGCGAATCAGGTTCTATATACTGAGATACCTTACCCGCCATATCACTTATTAGCCTAACACTATTAATCGTGACATTAATAGTTACCTGCTTGTTGGCTCTTAGCAGGGATATGAGTTCGCGATTACTCCATCCTGGTACTATTTCAAATCTACCAGAGATATTTTTTCTAGTATTAAATTTCATGAGTTTTGAAACCATCCTAAAATTGAACTCATCGATTATTATATCTTTGTCTACTAAAATCTTAGTCAAGGTATCAAAATCAGTGCCTTGTGGTAAATTTAGACTTGTTTCGGTAAGTGTATCAGATATGTTTGGGCCATAAATGATGTTATAGCCATAGTAAGCTAATCCTGTAGCCAAGATTACTAAAACCAATAATATCGCTTTCCAATACTTTAACATTTTTACCTAGTATTGCTCTTTTTCATTAGGAAAATCGTTAGACTTCACATCTTCTATATAGTGCTCTACCGCTCCTTTGATAGTATCGAAAAGCTCTAAGTATCTTCTAAGGAATCGTGGATGAAAATCTTTTGTAATACCTAGTAAATCATGCGTAACGAGTACTTGACCATCAGTATCAGGTCCAGCACCAATTCCTATGGTTGGAATATCTACAGATAGAGAAACTTGCTTAGCCAGTTCTGCTGGAATTTTCTCTAGTACCATACCAAAGCAACCTATATCTTGAAGCATCTTAGCATCTTCAAGAAGCTTAATAGCTTCCGCTTCTTCTTTAGCCCTCACAGTATAAGTACCAAATTTATAAATACTTTGCGGTATCAGACCGAGATGGCCCATAACAGGGACTCCAGCTTTGAGTATTCGTTTGATCGAGTCCTTTACTTCGCGTCCTCCTTCGAGTTTTACCGCATGTGCGCCAGACTCTTTCATAATTCGGATAGCAGAGTTAAGTGCCTTTTTACTATCCCCTTGATAGGTACCAAAAGGTAGATCTACGATCACTAGAGACCTTTTCACTGCTCTGATGACGGATGAGGCATGATAAATCATCTGGTCAAGTGTAATAGGTAATGTGGTCTCATGACCTGCCATCACATTACTCGCAGAGTCACCTACCAATAGAACATCAGTGCCTGCGGCATCTAAGATCCTAGCCATACTATAATCATAGGCAGTAAGCATGGATATCTTCTCTCCCTTCTGCTTCATTGCATGAATAGTATGTACGGTCACTCTTTTTACATCCTTTTTAGCTGTCGACATTATCTCTTAAGTTTTAAGTTGGACAAGGTAGGTATAATCTTTATTTGTATTTGTATAATTAAACTAATTCGTAAACCTTATTTAATAGAATTCGCCAAAGTCCTGATTGGATTAAACTTTGACTATTTCAATTGCTGTTTGGAAATATAACGATTATAAAATATCATGAAAAAACATATCCACAATTTTTCTTCAAAGTAGTACAACTTAAGCATCTAAAAAATCATTGTTTATCTTAGTTTTGAGGTCGAATTGATAATATTAAAAAATTCTATATTAATAGATGAATAAGATAATAAAAAGTTTTGTAGCAATTATTGTCTCTGTAGTCATTTTCACAGCCTGCGATAACGATTTTGACTTAGTTACAGATAAAGTAGAAATACCTGTGGTATATGCTATCATCAATGCTGCTGATACCGCTCAATATTTTAGAGTAGAGAGAGCATTTATAGATGAGAATATTTCTGCATTAGATATAGCTCAGATTCCAGATAGTTTGTATTATGCTGATGCGGTAGTGACATTGACAAGAGTGACCACTGGTGAGGCATGGATAATGGATGAGGTAGATGGCAATATTGAAGGATATCCTAGGCAAGATGGAGTTTTTGCTACTGCACCAAATACATTATACAAACTTCGTACTGCAGATATTACACTAGAGTCAGAAGAGCAATATATGTTGACTATCGACATAGGGGATAATAGACCTCAGATAGAAGCAACTACAGTTTTAATTAAACCTCCATTTTTAGCTACACCTGCAGATGAAGGCGGACTAAACATAGATCCAGCAAGAAGATTTAGAATCAATTGGAATAACAATTCGACTAATGCAATCTATGACGCCTATGTGAGATTATTCTATGATGAGACTATAGATGGGGTAACGACCCCCAAGAGCATTGATTGGTCTTTATTGAAGAATTCTGAGATTAATGAAATAGATGTACTCAGTACTGGATTTTATGATTTGGTTGGTAACTCTCTTGTCGTAGATCCAAGCATTACTCGTCAGCAAAGGGGTGCATCATTCACACTAATATCTGGATCAATCGAGATTTCGGATTATATACGCATTGGCCAAGCCAACTTAGGAATCACAAGTAGTGGTGAAATACCAGTGTATGAGGGTAGTCTTTCATACGGCCTGGGATTATTCGGAAGTAGATTTACTGATCTTAGAGACGATTTAGTCTTAACTCAACTTACAAGAGATTCTTTGTCCTCCGGACCTAGGACTGGAGACTTAGGCTTTCAGTAACGTTTAGTATCCGAAGTGAAGCCTGCCGATAACCGGTTTTGATTTCATATACATTGTTATCAGCTATATTCTAATTATTTCTCGCAAACTCAAGCTGCTCTTTTAAATTCATAATCGCGGCTTCCCATTGAACAAGCGATAAAGCGTCATTGTGCATATCACTAGCTTCCACTGTGGCTGCCTTAATTTGATTTTGCCAATCTGTCAATATTTGATCTGTAGACGCTACAGACATCGGACCGTTAGTCAATAGTTGTTTCTTTTGATCATATAGCTCCGTATTAGTAGACCAGGATTTTATAAGTTTATCACAAGATGCGGACCATTGCTCAGTGCCAAAACCCCCGAAGGGAAATGGCTCACAATTATTGCTTGTCTCTCCCCAGTCGTCAGCAATTAGCGTAACGAAATTTGCATTATTATTAATGTTTTCAAAAGCATTACCTAAATCCCATGGGATCAAATGAAGTTCATTTTTAGATGGTTCTTCATACCAATAATAATTATGGTTGCTGCAATCATTTCCAAAACAGTACCAATGAAAAGGACCATCGTCATGCCTGATAGTTCGATCTACTACTGCATACGATATGATCTCATCGATATTCATATATTGTTCAACGATGGCATTGATATCTGTTGAGCTAGCATTTTTTATTTCTTCACCGAAATTTTTGATTAGATCAATGCTTGGGTTATCATCTTCATTTGTTTTGAGAGCATCAATATATTTTTGATCACTGTATGGTTCTCCTGACATGCTGAGTGGCCAAATTTCTTTATAAAGATTTCCATCGTCATCATCAAAGTTGTACTTGATCATCCTATTGTCAATTTGTTCTGTCAATGCAAATAACCCAACATACTCATCATTAATCAATAGTCTTGAGTGCACCGATCTTGGGCCAGGGACTCCCAATTCTCTGAATAACCAATAGCCAAGTCTTTCATGCATCTGGGTTGGATCAAGATTCATTGAATGAAATTGCAATTTCTTTTGTTTGAAAAATTTTTCATCTCTCCCTTCCCAGTTAATTTGGATTTTCATAGACAACTTAGTACAGGTCTTTTCTCCTGAAGGTGGGAAGAAGCCTCCTGACAAACAACCCACAAATGCCCCAACTGAGCCTTTGTATCTGACACCTACAGGGCTAATAGTGTCCCCTTGAAAAATGAGCATCCCTTCCACGTACTCTTCAGCAACTGGATCAGCATCTAGAAATGCAAGATTACTTTCTGAAATTTTTAGTTCGAAAGTGTGAAGTGCATTTTGATCAAAAACGTAATCAGAGTCCATTGTAAGATAATTTTCATCTCCCTTAGGGATGATTATAGGCACATCAAAATCAGCATCAGAAGTATTTAGAGACAAATCCTCTTTGTTACAACTTCCTAAGAAAATTATCGTACTAAAAATTGTTAGAAAAGATAAAAACCTCATTTTATTTAATATTTAATATTAATTATTCAGTTCAGAAATAATGTATTATCCTGAGTTTGTTTCTTGCTGATAACGCTTAGTATCTGAAGTGTAGCAACCCGCAGGGTGCTGTTTTAATTCTTTCAATTGATATTACTTTTTTAAAACTCCAAGAATAAGTGCTCTACTAAACATTACTATTATTATTGCGACAGATACCAAAAAAAAACTGACTAATGATATAACAACTCCCCAAAAATTTATTTCTATATTTTTTATTAATTGATTTACAATTATTTTTTAAGTCAAGTTATTTAATTGCAAGGAGGCACATCTTCAATTGAAAGATTATTCAAAATATAATCCTTAATTTCTTGATAATCAGATGCTTGACTACCTGGGTTATTTGGAGGCATATACAAATTCCAATCGGTGTTGTTAGATGAATTCCAAGAATTGATGTTACTCAATCTATGACAACTTAGACAACTATTGCCTTGTATATATGTATGTTTTAATTCCCAATTTTTAAAGTCTGGACCAATTATGCAGTATGGGCTGCTTGGTGTTGCAAGTTCTGGTAAAACAGGTTCGTTTGGATTGTTGGGCATTTTTGCACCTACAACCCATCTTGAATGTATAAAAGGGTCTGAACGGTGGCAATCATTGCATCCTTGAATAGCTATTGCTTTGGGTGCTTTCCAAGCATCGTTATAAACAGCGTCTTTTGGGGTTGGAACATCAACATTCGGCTGCAAAAATGTATTAGTCGGTAAGTAACCATCTTTTAATTCCAAAAAACAGGTTTTCCCTGTGGTAGTGTTGTGACCAATCATCTGTGCAAAATTGTCACCTCGTCTGCAAAAGAAAACCCATACTACTTCCGCTCTTGGGTCACCGTTTTCATACGTTCCTTGAATTCTTCCTATGCGACTTCCAACTTTACAAGCTCCTTTTAAATCAGGATTGTCGCAAGCACCATCGGGTTTATCCTCAAAAACCTCAATCCCATTAACATAAATGGGAATTAAAACTCCATCTTCACAAGTGAAGGTCGGAATAGGTCCTAATTTAGCTTCAATTAGTTGAGCTTGTTCTATTGCTGATAGTTCGCTATCTGGTGTAGGCTCATCTTTTGAACACTTCACTGATAATATGAACAGGCAAGCTATTGCAAGAACGATTTTGTATTTTCTCATTTTATTTCCTTTACAATAGTTTAATTTCTTCAAAAAAATATTCCCAATGCATGTCTAAAATCTAAACTTCAATAAGACTTTTACCTCTGTCTTATCCGGTCCGTTGATGGTTTGACCGGCACTTCCACTAGTGTCTCTATTGTTGAGATGGGTACGTGATACTCTCATCTCCGCACTGAGTAATCTGCTAAATCTATATTTCGCTTTGATGTAATACCTAGACCCTTTGTATTGATAAAACGGGATAGAGAATTCGTACAAGATATCGTTTTCGTACATATAGATACGAGAATCGAAATTGTCAGTGTCAAATAAGGCATATCTAGCAGTAATCTGATAATTAGCCCCTTGAGGCTTCCACACAAAATCTTGATAGAAAAGACTACCTCTTGAGGTTTTATTCTGTAAATCAAATAAGGAGAATTCTGCTCTAGACTTAAGAGTTATGCTCTTATTGACTCTATGAGTCAGATGCACTCTTAGCCTATGTAATTTGCTGATGCCCAATGCATCTATAGGATTGGTTTCTATATTGGTATTGCGAAGTTTTTCTTCGTATTTGTATTGCATGTAGACATTGAGCTTACGTTTAATGTTGTACTCAATTCTACCAAAATATTCTACTCCTCTAGCTGGAGCATCTCTTCTAAAACTCAACCAAGGATTGCGCCACATATCGACATATGCACTCACAGCCCATCTCTTATACGGTCTTATGGAGATACCCATGTACAAGCCTTTTTCATTATTAGGGCTGCTGGCTTCACCAAATGCATTGGCATTGAGCACTTGGTAGTCTCTGTCAAAGTTTCGATAGGAAAATGAGATGTCGAATTTTCGATCCAAACCCAATAGCAAACCATGTACCTGAGCGGTACCATCGTTATCACTTTGGGCTACTTCTCCGAAGAAATTGAAATTGCGCCATCTATAACTATATCCTATACTAGAATTAGTCAATTGATCACCTGAAAATCTATATTGTCGATACAAATCTTGAGTAGGTTGCAGAGGGAGACTGAAGTTCGTTCTGAGACCATTAAGTGATAGGCCTAGGCCTTTTAGCTTATATTCCAATGCGAAACCTGTAGATTGCAGCGTAACGCTATTTTTTTTAGCTATCTCATTCTCTGTTCTATGGAATCCATCTCTTATGATCGAACTTACATTGCTGAATCCAGTATCCATCGTAGTATCTAATCTGATGGTTCCGTTCGCATCACTATTGGAGTAAAATACGCTTAGATTTAGGTTTTTGTGTAAGCCTAATGTAGTCGAGGCACCTCTAAATTGGTTTGCTTCATTTACCGAGCTATAAGGTTTGATCACACGGCCTCCTTTCTTGATATTCATCACCTGCGAGCTCTTATTACCTCCAAAACTATTGTGTAGAATCAATCCTTGTCCCATACTGATCGTATAATCACCTAGGGTAACATCTTTAAGCCAACCAGTGATATCGCGCGCAGCTATATATCCTGAGTAGAAATCAAAACCATCGCTATTACTGCCTGTAAAGAATTCTTCTCCTGGATCTTTCTCCCCAGTAAGACCCATCTTAAATACCTGTCCGTAGTCAAACTTATATCTAGCGAAAAGATGGTTAGGGTCTCCAAGGTAACACGGTGCTTCGCCGTCTTTGCTTTCAAATCCCTCGCGGTCTTCGAGCATACGTTTCCATTTGAAAAGTACCTGCGAAGTTCCTTCGCTAAGAATGTCGCTGAGATTGAATATTTTTTGCTCATTATTTCCTGATACTTTGACGTAGGGCAAAAACTCTCTTATCGTCTCCATATCCATGGATTTGATAGCTTGCAACTCATATGTAGAATAGAAAGGGCCAAAAATATCTCTGTAACTAAGAAAATCCTGTATTTGAATACTATTTAAGATTTGCATCTCCTCCATTTGGACTTCAGAGATTTTATTAAGATCTATGGGGCTACGACTAAAATAACTCAGATCGTCAGCTATATTATTGATGTCTATTTCCGCATCCTCTGCTTGATTCTCCAATGCATCTTCAAGTTTTTCTATAATGATGGTAGGAATGGTATCCTGAGCTACCACAGCCGATAGATAGGCCGCTGATAAAATAAGAAGCCAAACTGATCTTATTATTACTGTCTTTGAGAGATATGTGATTCCGTAAATCAAGAACTCAAGATAAGTATTATCTCAATAGTTGCAGCCCAAAATAAATATTTTGAGTCTTTAGGATATTAATGAAGTTATAAGGATTGTTAATACTAAATCTAAGTTAGAAATGAATTAATTGCTTTACCTGAATAACTTCACCTTTTTTTATGATCTTTTCATTATGATCTTAAACAGTAATGGGGTATTCAACAATATAAATATCGTTTTAGGAGTCTTATATTTAACTTGTGAGATCATATACCACTTATATGAAATATATATATATTCTATTTTTCTATCTATTATTAATCCCTTGTGCCCAATCGCAACTCACTGGCACGATTACTGGCGAAATTGGTGATACGCTCCCTTATGCTTCTGTATATGTCGAAGGTACAGCCCAAGGTACGGTAGCTAATGAAAACGGTGAGTATAACTTAGAATTAGCAAAAGGTACTTATAGTATCGTATATCAATACATCGGATATGAAAAAGTAGTGCATAAAATCACTATCAATGGTGTTGCTCAATCTAATGATGTGATACTTAAAGAGATTGCTTATCAAATGAATGATATACTCATCGCGGCAAATGCGGAAGATCCAGCTTATGCTATAATTAGAAAAGCCATCAAGAATAGAAATAAAAATAAGAATCTTATACAATCCTATACTGCCAATGTATATGTTAAAGGGAATGTCAAGATGTTAGATGCGCCGGAAAGTATATTCGGCCAAGATATCGGAAATTTAGACGGTATATTAAATGATTCTACAAGGCAAGGAATTATATATCTGTCAGAGTCTCAGTCTAAAATTACTTTCGAAAGACCTGATAAGATAAAAGAAGAAATGTATAGCTCCATTGTCAGTGGAAGTGATAATGGTCTCAATGCGAATCAGTTTAGCAATGCACGATTTGACTTTTATAAAGAGTATCAGGAATTTAATAGAAGTATGATCACGCCTTTAGCAGACAATTCCATGGACTATTATAAATTTAAACTATTGGGGACTAGCTATGATACCAATGGAAAATTGGTTAATAAAATAAAAGTAATCCCCAAGTCTAATTATCAACCTTGCTTTTTTGGTATAATTTACATCTATGAAAATAGTTGGGGCCTTCATAGTATAGATCTCAAATACACTGGTAAATCGGTTAAGCTAAAGTTCTTTGATACTATTGGAGTGAAGCAGATATTCGTTTCTTTGAATGGATTTGATGGTCATCCATTGATATCGCAAACACTAGAATTTTCTGCAAATATGTTTGGCTTCAAAATAGGTGGCTCATTTAATTATATATTCTCTGATTATAAACTTAATGAGCAGGTGGCAGATGGTACTTTTACCGCCGAGCTATTTAGTATGAATAAAGATGCAATAGTTAGAGATAGTGCTTTCTGGGAAGATGTAAGACCTATACCATTGACCGCCGAAGAAAAGATAGATTATATACGTAAAGATTCATTGAAGCAAATATGGGAATCAAAGCCATACCTAGATTCTTTGGATAGAGCCAATAATAAATTTAAATGGTCAGATATACTCTTTGGCTATGAGTATGATCAGACGTTTGGCAAAAGATATTATAGCTATAAAAGTCCACTGAGTACTTATCAATTCAATGCGGTGGAAGGTCATACTTTGTCAGTAGCTTTCGAAGCGAGGATTTATGACAGTACAGAAAATAAGCAGCTCAAAATTAATCCTTTAATTCGCTATGGATATGCAGATAAAAAGATCAAGGCATCTGTAAATCTAAGGTATCTATTTGATCGTAAAAATTATGGAAACGCTTTTCTTGGAGGAGGACGTGAGTACAGTCAGCTAGATAATCGTAATCCGGTGATGTCGAATATCAATTCGCTGTATAGTTTGTTTTCTAAGTGTAACCTTCTTCACTTGTATGAAAAAAGATATGTGAGTGCCAAAGTCACAAGAGAAGTATCTAATGGAATCTATCTCATACCATTTGTCAATTATGAAAATCGTCGACCATTGAATAATAATTCGGACTATAGTTGGAGTGAAGACGATTATACGTATAGGCCTAATGATGTCATCGGCAATGACGAATTTGAGTCTCTGTATTTCTTTGAAAATCATGATGCAGTTACTCTAGGTACAAAATTTGTTTGGTATCCAGGACAAAAATATATGTCGTTTCCAGCTTTTAAAAGTCGTATGCAAAGTGGTGCACCCAGGTTTCAAATTGATTATACCCTGGGCTTGAATGATGTATCATACAACAAATTAGAAATTCAAATTTTGGACAAAAAAGTGAACACAAATTTATTTGGCTACAGTTCATACTTAATAGAAGGCGGCATGTTTTTTTCTGATGAATCGGTAGCATTTCCTGACTTATTTCATTTCCGAGGTAACGAGACTTTCATCAATTACTCTAGTAGTAATCTAGGCACTTTTAAGTTGATGCCTCAGTATGTGTATAGCACTACTGAAAATTTTGGAACTGCATTTTTTGAGCATCATTTTGATGGTTATATCTTGGATCGCATTCCATTATTCAGAAATATGGGCGCCAATATAATTGTAGGTGGTAATGCATTGGTATACAAAGATCAATACTACTACGAATATTCAGTAGGATTAGAAGGTATTAGTATTGGACCTTTCACATTATTTAGAATGGACTATGCTTGGGCGAAAGACAAATACGGGATCAGCGATCATGGTTTTATATTAGGTCTGAGTCAGATATTTGAATAAAACTTTGTTGATCATCGTAGTTGCGATTACATATGAATGAAGCTTTGTATCAAAAAAAGTTAACGATAGTACTTCTTTATAAATTTAAAATAAAGATTTGGTGATCATCGTAATTCCGTTATTACATAATTATTACTGCTTCATAATTCAAGAGGCTTGGTGAATCCAAAAATTTCGAGAAGGTTTATTATAAGTACCAATGTCTTTATCCCATAGTCCCCTTTACCAATCCGCCATCTACACTTATAGTTTGTCCGGTGATAAACGAAGACTTTTCAGATAATAACCATATTGCTAGGGAAGCCAAGTTTTCTGGATTTCCTAATTTACTCATTTTCGTTTCAGATTCATATTGTTGTCGAGCTTCTGCTGGAGTGATTCCTAGAAGCATAGATTTATGGGAAAACAATCGCTCCATCGCTGGTGTGGCGTGATATCCTGGTGCTAATATATTGAGCGTGATTCCTTGGTCTGCAATTTCTTGAGAAAGTGTTTTTACAAATCCTACTACGGCTAATCTAAGTGAGTTACTCAAAACTAGATTTTCTACTGGCTGTTTGACACTCACGCTTTCGATGTATAGTATACGACCATATTGTTGATCGACAAACTTGTCCAAAAGTATTTTTGTGAATTTCACTTTCCAACGTAAAATACTTGCGTAAGAATCGTCCCAATCATCCATTTCTGTAGCAACAAATGATTTGGCAGGTGGGCCGCCAGCATTCATAAGTACACCATCTAGTCTGCGGAGACCCAGTGTGCAAATGATCTCAGACATTGTAGTATCTGTAGTTATATCTCCAGCTACGGTTTCTACTTGATCTGGATAGGCTGATTTTAGTTTATTAAGTTTTTCCTCACCTCTAGCATTGAGTATTACATGTGCACCTTCGTCAATGAGCGTTATAGCGATAGCTTTACCAAATCCACTAGTAGCACCAGTAACTACGAATAGTTTTCCTTCTAATTTTAGATCCATTAAAGTAATTTTTCTAGAAAATGAAATATTTCTTTTTCAACGATATCATAGGCATTGTCAACCTTGAATATAGATTCAATCTTGTCTAGCACCTCTTGCTTTCTATCTGATGTAGGGTAGTGAATACCTTTATATGCCATGATCGTTTCAAGTGCCTCAAAGTCACTCATCTTATCAAAGATGGCATAGATCTTTTCATAGGTAGTGATACTCACAGATTTGATAATAGTAGCTTTTTCTTTAGGAGTAAACTCTTCATTTGCATTAGCGGCATATAATAATGTAATGCAGATAAATTCGTCAAAGCTTAAATTATCTTTCATAGTATGGTTATTGATATTAATTTCTATTTAAAATAGATACAAAAATATAGATTTCTAAATTTTTGTATAATTTATAAATCTTAGTAATTCTTGATCTTTAGTGAAATCAAAAGTTAAATATATTAGATATTTTGTTTGCTTCAGTTAGTCAATCAGTCTCACGATTCAGATAAATTGGGAAGTTGGTTTACCTAGACGGCACCTATATATCGATTGGGGTTGTCCGCATGATGTGTCTCTTTGTTACATTATTTGAGTAATATAGCTGTATCGTGACCAAATTAAAAGATTCTCCAGTAGACACAAGTGAAATGAAGATATCCTTTACAATACTGCTTTATTTATTATTATTAAATAACACCCAATTCTTTACCAACTTTTGTAAATGCTTCTACACATTTATCGATTTGATCGAATGAATGTCCGGCACTAATTTGTGTTCTAATCCGTGCTTTTTCTTGGGGAACTACAGGATAGAAAAATCCTATCACATATATTCCTTCTTCCAAAAGCATATTAGCAAATTTCTGAGAAAGAGGTGCATCATATAACATAACCGGAACGATAGCATGCGTACCTTCTACTATATCAAAACCGGCAGCTACCATCTTAGATCTAAATCTTGCAGTATTTTCAGCTAGTTTATCTCTAAGCTCTGTAGATTCTGTTAATATATCCAATACTTTCAATGATGCTCCTACAATTACTGGGGCCAATGTATTAGAAAATAAATAAGGTCTAGATCGCTGACGAAGCATAGACACTATCTCTTTGCTAGCGGCAGTAAATCCACCCGATGCTCCACCAAGCGCTTTGCCAAATGTACCTGTGATAATATCTACTCTTCCAAAAGCACCGCAATGCTCTGCACTTCCTCTTCCAGTCATACCTGTAAATCCTGTAGCATGACAATCGTCGACCATAGTCAATGCACCGTACTTCTCTGCAAGATCACATATTTTATCTATCTGAGCAATTACTCCATCCATGCTAAATACACCATCGGTAGCGATCATAATACGTCGAGCGCCAGACTTTTGGGCTTCCTTAAGCTTAGTTTCTAAATCTGACATATCATTACTAATATATCTGAATCTTTTCGCCTTGCATAATCTTATCCCGTCAATGATGGACGCATGATTAAGTGTATCAGATATGATCGCATCTTCTGCAGTAAGTAATGGCTCAAATAATCCACCATTGGCATCAAATGCCGCAGCATAGAGTATTGCATCCTCTGTACCTACAAACTTTGAAATTTTTTGCTCTAACTCCTTGTGGATATCTTGAGTCCCACAAATAAATCTAACCGAAGACATACCAAATCCATGTGAATCAATGGCAGCTTTTGCTGCTTCGATAATCTCTGGTTGGGATGACAATCCTAGATAATTATTAGCACAAAAGTTAAGTACCTGATGACCCTTGTATGTTTCTATTTTAGAACTCTGAGGAGTTACAATAATTCTCTCTTCTTTAAAGAGACCATCTTTTTTAATCTGATTTAATTCTGCTTGTATCGCCTTATTTATACTCTCTGACATTTTCTGTTTTTTCTTTATTCTATTAAGTAAGTTTTCTTCTGCTGTCTGCAGTATAGCATTCTTACATTAACTTCCAACTGAATACTGCATTCTCAAATTCTTAATCATATCTACCGACATAGCATCTAGATCATATTCTTCTTTCCAGTTCCAATCTCTACGAGCCATACCATCATCTATAGATTCAATCCAACTCGCAGCGATATCTTGTCTATGGTCAGGCTCATAACTAATTTTGAAATCTGGAATTATTTTACGAATACTCTCTGCAATCTCTGACGGAGTAAAACTCATCGCGGACAAGTTATAACTAGTTCTAATATTCAGATTATTTTTATCTGCTTGCATAAGCTGTATCGTGGCTCTTATTGCATCCGGCATATACATCATGGGTAATCTAGTTTCTTCTGCAAGAAAACAGACATATTCTTCACTTTTGACAGCAGCGTGATATATTTCTACTGCATAATCAGTAGTGCCACCACTAGGCAAAGATTGATAACCGATAATACCCGGATATCTTATCGATCTTATATCTGTACCATACCTATCATAATAATAATTAGACCAAAGCTCCCCTGAGGATTTGCTGATGCCATACACAGTACTTGGCATCAAGGGTACATGTTGCGATGTATTTTCTCTGGGTGTGGTAGTTCCAAATACTGCAATGGTACTTGGAAAAAACAATTTGTCTAATTGAAACTTCTCAGCAAGCTCAAGTATAGTTAGATAACCATCTAAATTTACCTTCCAGGTTTTCATTGGGTTAAACTCACCGCTTGCTGATAGTATCGCTGCCATATGATATACTTGCGTGATTTCGTGTTTCTCTACGATCTCGTGCAATCTTGTGACATTCATGATATCTAGAAACTCATATGGTTCATTATCCAATATGTCCACACTAGATATATCAGTCGACAGTACATTATCTTTGCCGTGTAGTATACGAAGTTCTGAAGCTAATACTCTTCCGAGCTGGCCATTGGCACCAGTGATAAGAATTTTGTCTTTACTCATTTAGTTTGGTATATTCCACACAAGATAGTTCTTCCCACAATAATATCTAAGAACTTTGAATATTAACTTATTCAATGTATCTTGATTAATAAATAGCTTATTATCTGAGCTTTTAGCTATCCCAAAGCATTTAAAATATTAATTAGTTTTAGTCATTATAATTAGGAACTTCCCTCAAAAACTTAACTTTTTTATTTCCTTTATCGATAGCACAACAATATGTTTGTACACCGTTGGTTACCAATAGATAAGGTGCATTGAGCGTAATGTTATATCTAGATGCTTGGTCTAACACTGATTGATTTATAGGTTCTTTATGTGACTTGCATTCAATGAGTAAATAGGGCTTTATATCTTGATCGTAGACTATGATATCGTATCTTTTGTTTTGACCAAATACTTTGAGTGACTTTTCAACTTGAATTCTTGAGATAGGATAATCTAGCTTCTGTGTGAGGTATAGAATAAGTAACTGCCTTACCAGTTCTTCTGGTTGAGGTACGAGGTACTTCTTTCTTAAAGGATCCCATATGAACTTAGTATTACCTTCAGATCTTACTTTTAATTGCGATCGAAACTTATGTAGATTGATATCTATCATAAGGCATACTTCGCAGTTACATTTGATGAATTATGCAGATATGAAGCCAAATACTTTTCTAGACTAATGTGATCAAGCGCATCTTCAGTGTTGACAGAAATTACTGTATATCCAGCTGACGACATACATTGAATCACTAATCTTTGCCAAATATAATGCTCTATTAGCCGCACATTGAGCATATCATCATACACAAGCAGAATTTTCTCTTTGCCCTCTTCTAGTATACTTCCTTTGATCAGATCAGATTCGGACTCTCCTTTAAGTTCATTGATCTTGGCGTCTGCAAATAATCGTAGTATCTCTTCATTGTCTGTATAATCCAAAAAAGAGATGATATTAAGTGACTTTGTTTGGAAGGTTCTGATTTTTGCTTTTGAGGCAACCACAGCTTCAGCCAATTGGTTTGCCTGCTTACTTTTATTATAATAATCCAATGTAACCATCGGTTTTATATTCTCTAACGTCTTATCGTTTAATGTGATTGAACACCTCTGGGCAGTATCACTTCTATTATTTAATATATAGTGAGCACCATCAAATGTCACCGTATAATCTCCGTTACACACAGTATCTGCAACAAGCTTAACAGAACTCCAATCTATAACAGTATTAAACGCTTTGTATGCTTCGAATAGAGCATGAGAATCATTTGTTGTCGGTATTCCTTTGTCCCTCACATAATTCTTCCACTGCTGTATTTCTATATACTTTAATTGATCCTGGAGGACGGACGAATCTAGCGTAGTCAGTATATTCAAAAGTGGTTTATCATCGATTGTACTGGTCTCGTAGAATTTTCTCCAAGCGATATAATCGCCCTCATCGGCTATCCAATATTTGCAAAAGTAAAGTTGATGCAACAAGTCTTCTACTTGTATGATTTGCTTTTCGTAGCTGAGTGGATTATTAGATATATTAACAGTAACAAGACCGTTTTGATCTATGTCTCTTAAAACCACTGTAAGTCTTTTCATGGCCTCTTGCATAAGCTTGGATTCATGATTCCGACTATTAAATCTTCTACTATGTCTTGCTAGATATTTTACCGTCAAACTTTCCCAATTGTTTACAGCAAACATTGCCAGCTTAGAAATATCACCAATATACTTTTTTGGCAAATCAGCAGTTAAAAATCCGATCTTTCGTCTAATCTGTTCAAGATCCGTTGCAGTCCGATTATGCTGATAGTTGACCAAACACTGTTTAAGCCGCTTTTTGATATCCAGTAGACGCGACTTTTCTTCTTCGATGATCTCATTGAGACCATTTTGTAAATCTTTGTAAATCTCGTTTACTGTTGCGATCCACATGGTCAAATCGAAAGACAAAGATTCATCTGTCGATGTTGTATAGAAGATGTGTTGCATTGGATCTATCTCGAAGTACCTATCCCAAGTTCTCTTATAAATAGATAGTAATTTAGAAATTTCTGTATTGCGATTAGAAAGTCCAAGACGAATACCTTTCAATCTACCATCAACATCAACATTATCAGTTAAATTTAGGTCAAAAGATCGAAGTAAAGCCAAATATTGATGTCTGATAGCCTTCTCCGCTTTCGGATAGCAAGAATCATAATTATTTTTTATTCGGTCCAAAGCGAGAGAATATGATTCTGACAGCCTTATTACATCTTGCACTCCTTCTGGCTGTACGTGCCTCTCTTTGTAATTTTGTAAATTTCTAAGAACAAGCGGACCACAGCAAAAGGTTATTTCTGTTCCTTTATTCAATAGATTTATTATTTCTATCAGACTATTTATACTTGTGGAGCGGACCTCTATTTGGTCACCAGATTCTAACCGTTTTAAAGCAAGAAGTTGAGTGGGCGAAAGATGCTCTGTTGGTAAAAGGTGGATCATAAATTGGTTATAGATGACAAATATATTATTAATAAAACATATGTGTTTACTTTGATTGTAAGAATTAATGCCTTCGAAAGTTGCGATACGTCTTAAATGGCACGAGGCGGCATATTTTTCGCTCTTGATTAAACAAGACCTCTGAAGGTAGAACTTATTTAATCAAATAATATATATATTGTCTTAGTATTTGACTTTTGATTAGTGATATCATGTACTCTTGTCAAATTAGTAGGAAAATCATTCTATGGATTGATAACAACATTGTATTTTTGTTTAAATAGTTATATGATACTGTTATTTGATCTTTATTGGTCGAAGAAATACTAGTAAATAATCTGACAGCATAGTTAGTGAGTAAGAATCTCACTGACTTCTTAAATAATCTAATTTGGATGGATCCAGCGAAGTATGATACGTTACTACCAAAAGAGAAACAAAGAACTAGTCGAGTTAGATAGAATCCAGGAAGAAACTTGGATTGATATAAGAGTACCATTTGATCAGGGAGAGCTAGAGAAACTAGCCAATGATCTTGATGTACCTCTTGATTACTTTACAGATTCGTTGGATGTGGATGAAAGGTCGCGTTACGAGAGAGAAGACGAGGTTGAACTTGTAATTATAAATACTCCTGTAGCTAATGATGATAACAGAGATAGTGATCCCATATACATAACAGTACCTATTGGAATAGTATTAACTAAAGGTCATATCATCACCTTGACTTCCAAAGATGATACGGTATTAGAGAAATTTACCACTAATAAGGTGAAGAACTTTGTTCCATCAGATCGAAAAAAATTTATCCTGCAGATATTTGAGCAAAACGTATTGGACTATTTGTATAGACTCAAGCAACTCAATCTCAAGCGAAACTTGATCGAACAAAGCCTCTATGAAAGTAGTAGTGATAAAGAACTCAGACAATTACTTAGGATAGAGAAGAGTCTTGTCTATTTTGTGAACAGTCTCAATGCTAACGAACTGCTCAATCTTAAGATGAAAAGAACCGATTTTTTGCAAATCAGAGATCTGGAGTATCATAGAGACCTGTTCGAAGATATCATAATTGACAACGGACAAGCACTTGAAGTAGCGAATGTACATACCAATATATTGAGCAGTACGATGGACGCCTATGCCTCAATTATATCTAACAATATGAATATTTTTATCCATCGTCTGACAATCATAACGATCATTTTGATGGTACCCACTTTAGTAGCCTCATTCTATGGTATGAATCTCAAGTATTTACCTTTGCAGGATACTGAATATGCCTTTGTAATTATTATACTAGTAAGTATAGTATTAGGAATCGGTATAATATGGTTTTTCAAAAGAAGAAAACACTTCTGATAAAATTACTACATACGTTTTACTCTCATTATTAGTTAGTTAGCTATCTAGCCGCAAGAGTTATTAACAAAAAGACATATGATGATAATTTTTATTATGTTGACTACAAGGGAGTTATGTACCTTACCAACAGCGTGTTAATAACTTTTGACTTTTTTCATTTCATTCTCAAGGACATTTTACCCATATTTGTAACTGAGAACAACAGGATGGTTTTTTACCTTACCGTCCTATTTTCAACACCAATTGTAACTAATCGGCGTATTTGATAAATATTGGATTTTTAAATCAAATATTTATCATTTCGATGACATGACTTGGTCTTATCAACAAGATATTCATAACAGCATATCTTTAATATGAGTAGAGTAAAGAGAATATCTCATATTAAATGCTTTAGAAATCAGGATGATGAAGATGATAAGCCTCGATATTGTGGAACATACAAAGTGACAACGAGATTGACAACTATATATAAAATTAACCAATGAGTACACCCATCGAACCTATCTTAAAGGAAAATCCCAACAGATTCGTATTGTTTCCGATACAACATGACGACATCTGGAATTTTTACAAAAAATCAGAAGCATCATTTTGGACTGCCGAAGAAATAGATCTACATCAAGATCTTTCTGACTGGGAAAACAAACTTAATGATAATGAAAGACATTTTATTAAACATGTATTGGCATTTTTCGCAGCGAGTGATGGTATCGTTAACGAAAACTTAGCTGATAATATGGTAACTGACGTCCAGTATACTGAAGCTAAATTCTTTTATGGATTTCAGATCATGATGGAGAATATCCACTCTGAGACTTACTCGCTATTAATAGATGCATACATTAAGGAAAACGATGAAAAAGATTACCTTTTCAATGCTATCGAACATATGCCTTGTGTAGCAAAAAAAGCAGATTGGGCATTGAGATGGATAGATAACGGATCTTTTGCTGAACGACTAATCGCATTCGCAGCAGTTGAAGGTATATTCTTCTCTGGATCATTTTGTTCTATTTTTTGGTTAAAGAAAAGAGGACTAATGCCAGGACTGACATTTTCTAATGAGCTTATTAGTAGAGATGAAGGTATGCACTGTGATTTCGCATGCCTATTATACAATGAGCACATCCAAAACAAACTAGACAAATCAGTAATAGAGGGTATGATTACTGATTCGGTTGAGATCGAAAAGGAATTTGTGTCTGATGCACTTCCAGTGGGCCTTATCGGTATGAATGCTTTGCTTATGTGTCAGTACATCGAATTCGTGGCAGATAGACTTCTTGAATCTTTAGGAAATCCGAAGGTTTATAATGTTGAAAATCCATTCCCATGGATGGAACTAATATCTCTGCAAGGGAAAACCAATTTCTTTGAGAAGAGAGTAGGCGATTATCAAAAATCAGGAGTGATGGCTGATAAAGATAAACAGGTATTCTCCTTAGATGAAGATTTCTAGCCAGTACCTTTTTTCAAGTCTTTAAATGTTTCAAAACACAGATGAAGACTTACATTTCTTCTTTTGCAAGATAGGTTCGACTCTAATTTTTCATAAGTAGCCAGAAAGAAGTTAAAGACATAATGGCAAACCCAAAAACTGGATCATTGTGACTAAAGCGAGTTTCAAGCTTCTTGTGGTAATAAAGCAAGAGATTTTTTTTAAAACAACTACACTATTTAATTTTCTAAACTCAACCCAATGCAAGTAGTAAAAAGAACTGGCAAAAAAGAATCTGTAAGTTTTGACAAAATCACAGCGAGAGTAAAAAAACTCTGCTATGGATTAGACAGTAATTTTGTAGATCCTACCGGTATCGCTATGAAAGTGATCCAAGGGCTATATGATGGTGTAAGTACTACTGAGTTGGATAACTTAGCCGCGGAGACTGCCGCTTCTATGGCGACTAATCACCCGGACTATGCTCAATTAGCTGCACGTATTTCTACATCGAATCTTCATAAGAATACAGATAAATCGTTTTCTAATACAATACAGAAATTATACGATTATATAGATCCTAAGACTGGTGAGAAAGCGGGTCTTATAGGTGACAAAACATTTAAAACTGTTATGGATAACAAAGCGAGAATTAATTCTGCTATTATCTATGACAGAGATTATAACTTTGATTTCTTCGGATTCAAAACACTTGAAAGATCATACCTCCTAAGGTGTGATGGTAAAGTGGTGGAACGACCTCAGCATATGCTCATGAGAGCAGCAATAGGAATTCACGGTAGCGATATCGATTCTGCAATAGAAACCTATAACTATATGTCAGAGAAGTGGTTTATACATGCTACCCCTACTTTATTTAATGCAGGGACACCTAAGCCACAGTTATCTTCATGCTTCCTCTTGACGATGACTGATGACAGCATCAGTGGAATATTCGAAACATTGACAAGATGTGCTAAAATATCTCAATCAGCAGGTGGTATAGGTCTCAGCATTCACAACATAAGAGCAAAAGGATCATATATCAAAGGTACGGGAGGAACATCCAACGGTATCGTACCTATGCTGAAAGTATTTAACGATACCGCAAGATATGTAGATCAAGGTGGAGGTAAACGTAAAGGTGCCTTCGCAATGTACCTAGAACCCTGGCATGCAGATATCTACGATTTCCTAGATCTAAAGAAAAACCATGGTAAGGAAGAAATGAGAGCAAGAGATTTATTCTACGCGATGTGGGTTTCTGATTTATTTATGAAAAGAGTACAAGAAGGTGGAGATTGGTCATTATTCTGTCCAAACGAATGTCCAGGATTGGCAGATTGCCACGGCTCAGAATTCGAGACTTTATATACAAGCTACGAAGAAGAGGGAAGAGCACGTAAGACGATAAAGGCACAAGAGCTTTGGTTCGCTATATTAGAATCTCAGATCGAAACTGGTACTCCTTATATCTTATACAAAGATGCAGCGAATGAAAAGTCAAATCAAAAAAACCTAGGTACTATAAAGTCATCTAACCTATGTACTGAGATCATGGAATATACAAGTCCAGATGAAGTGGCAGTATGTAACTTAGCTTCTATCTCATTACCGAAATTTGTGGATGTTGAAAATCAGAAATTCGACTTCGAAAAATTACATGAGGTGTCTAGAGTAATCACTAAGAACCTTAATAAGATTATAGATGTTAATTACTACCCAGTAATAGAAGCACAGAACTCTAACTTCCGTCACCGTCCGATCGGAATTGGTGTACAAGGATTAGCGGATGCTTATATGATGTTACGTATGCCATTTGATGGTGCAGAAGCGAAGCAACTCAACAAAGATATATTCGAGACTATCTATCATGGTTCTGTGACTGAGTCTAACGCGCTATCGGCAAAAGAAGGACCATACGAATCATTCAAAGGATCACCCGCAAGTAAAGGTATTTTACAGTTCGATATGTGGGGCGTGAAACCATCTGACAGGTACGATTGGAAAAAGACAAAAGCAGACATCAAGAAAGATGGTATGCGTAACAGTCTACTTTTAGCACCTATGCCTACAGCATCTACATCGCAAATACTAGGAAACAATGAGTGTTTTGAGCCATATACATCTAACATATATTCTAGACGTACATTATCTGGTGAGTATGTAATCATTAACCGTCACCTACTCAACGATCTAATCAAGTTAGGCTTATGGGATGATGATATGAAGCAAAAATTAATGGCAGCCAACGGATCCATACAAGATTTCGATCTTCCTCAGGAAATAAAAGATCTCTACAAAACTGTATGGGAAATCAGCCAGAAAAACATAATAGATCAATCAGCAGATAGGGGAGCATACATCTGTCAAAGTCAGAGTCTCAACCTATTTATAGAGAACCCTAACTTTGGTAAGCTGAGTTCAATGCATTTCTACGCATGGAAAGCAGGTCTGAAAACAGGTATGTATTATCTAAGATCTAAAGCTGCTGTAGATCCTATCAAATTCACATTAGATAAGCAACACCAAAGAGTACAAGCAAGTGCTACTGCCGGTGTAGTTGATCTAGCTGAAGATCAAGAGCCAGCAATAGAAAAATCTCCAGAACAAGTATTTCTAGAAGGTGAAGTATGTACTATGGATGATGGTTGCTTAAGCTGTGGATCGTAGAATTTAGCTGAAAGTTAAAATTACTTCAAAAGCCATCTAGTATAATTACTAGATGGCTTTTGTATGTTTAATAGATTTAATTCTTGGACGTAGTTTTTCGTCTACATCCATTAGCAGTAAGTACACAAGCATTAGGACGATTCAGTTTCCCCATAAACTGTCGAGTAAACTAGGAAAGGCGAAGATGATTTGTACCCTCTTGTGTTACATACTACCTACCGGATCTCAATACAATACGATTTTCATAAATTTACTATCTTACCTCATAATACGGTTCAGCGTTTTAAATATTTATTTATGTCAAAGAATTTAAGTGAACTATCAGGAAGGAAAGGAATAGAGGATAACCTTTTTGATAAAATGGGTAAACTTGCTCAAGCAACGGGAACTCCGAGTAATGAGGCGTTAGACCAATTAGCTAAAGAGTTTTTGGTTGGAACCGCCAATACTTATGGTACAGCAAGCTTTTATGACTTTCTAAAGCCAGAAAACAAAGGCAAAAAGGTATATGTATGTAATGGTACTGCTTGTTTGTGTGCTGGGACACAAGATGCCGTTCTGGCTACCTTGAAATCCAATTTTAAGGAGGAGGAAATAGGACACATGACCTGCTTGGGTCGCTGTCATGAAAATAGTGCCTTCCATATGGATGGAAAGAACTATTCTGGAAGTACTTTAAAGAACATAGACTTTAATGCTAAGTTAAGTGAGATAAAAGACAAATATTTAGTAGAAACGAATGGTAAGCCTATTCTTACCAAAACATTTACCAGTATCAAAACCTATTATAAGCCATTTTTAGATGCTTTGAAAAGAGATTCTGGGGATGTGTTAGAGGAGATAAAATCCTCGAATGTTAGAGGTCGAGGTGGAGCAGGCTTCCCAATGGGACTAAAATGGCAATTTTGTAGAAATGAAGAAAGCGGCACCAAATTTATCATCTGTAATGCTGATGAAGGTGATCCAGGCGCTTATTCGGATAGATATCTACTAGAAGAAAGACCACATTCTGTACTATTTGGAATGTTGATCGCTGGTTATACCACTCATGCATCCCATGGCATAGTCTATATCAGAGCTGAATATCCAGAATCTGTAGTAATTGTACAAAATGCAATAGATGATATAAGAGCGGCTGGTCTGGTTGGCAAAAGTATAGATGGCAGTTCATTCAATTTTGATTTTAAAATCATCCAAGCGCAAGGATCCTATATTTGTGGCGAAGAAACGGCATTAATCAACTCCATCGAAGGACAAAGACCAGAGGTTAGGGTCCGTCCACCATTTCCAGCCCAAAAAGGCTTGTTTAATAAGCCGACGATTGTCAATAATGTAGAGACTTTAGCTAGTGTGCATTATATATTAGAACATGGAGGACAGCATTGGAAGAGTATAGGTACAGATAAATCATCCGGTACCAAACTCGTAAGTTTGGATAGCTTTTTTAATAAACCTGGAATCTATGAGGTAGAAATGGGAACTCCATTGCGCTTAGTAATAAACGAATTAGGCGGAGGATTTAAATCTCCAATCAAAGCTATGCAAATAGGTGGCCCACTAGGAGGAGTAGTACCCATATCAAAGATAGATGATCTTCGCATCGATTTCGAATCATTCTCTAGTAATGGATTTTTATTAGGTCATGCAGGTATAGTTTGCATACCAAAGGATTTTCCGATCATAAAATATATAGAGCACCTATTTGATTTTGCATCCTATGAAAGTTGTGGTAAATGTTTCCCTTGTAGATTAGGAACAAAGAGAGGTCAAGAACTCGCAACCAAAGCGATAAATGAAGATTATAAAATAGAGAGAAGGTTATTTACCGATCTTTTGGCGACCTTAGAAAAAGGCTCGTTATGCGCTCATGGTGGAGGTATCCCTCTTCCGATTAGAAACTGTATGCATTATTTTGGAAGTGAATTAGATTCTTATTTTGAGGTATAAATTAATGTCAAATTCTGCAACGCATTAATAATATGATCACCCCAAAAGAAGTGAAAATTAGGTATTAATAATTATCAATCGAAAACAATGAAAGAAGCTTACATAAACAATCAGCCTTACCCAATCAAAGAAGGAGAAACGATGCTTTCGTTTATTAAAAGACATAAGGGAGATAAATATGTTCCTACGCTTTGTGATACCCCAAATTTAGATCCATTTGGTAGTTGTCGAGTATGTAGCGTTGATGTAGCTTTGGAGGAAGACGGAATAGCGAAAACAATGGCTTCCTGTCATTCGCCAATCGCAGAAGGGCAGTATATCTATCCTGACTCAACTGAAATTAAAGACTTACGTAAAAATATAATAGAATTAGTTTTAACGGATCATCCACTCGACTGCTTGACCTGTGAAGTGAATGGAAATTGTGAACTGCAAGATGTAGCTGCTCAGGTAGGCATAAGAGAAGTGAGATATCCAGAAGGAGATAATCATTTGGAAAGGGAAAAAGATTTGAGTCATCCTTACATGACCTCAGATATGTCAAAATGTATTAATTGTTATCGATGCGTGAGAGCATGTGATGAAGTACAAGGGGAGTTCGTATTAAGTATGTCTGGAAGAGGTTTTGATTCTAAAATCATCAAAGGAATAGATCAGAGTTTTATGGAATCAGATTGTGTAAGTTGTGGGGCTTGTTCTCAGGCTTGTCCAACGTCTGCGATTTCTGATGTTTTTCAATCCAAAGCGATTGAAGCTACAGAAACAATAAGGACAATTTGTACTTATTGTGGTGTTGGTTGCAATCTAGATATCTCTACTAATAATGGCGAAATATTAAGTATACAAGCACCATATGATGCCGAAGTTAATCAGGGACATACCTGCCTAAAAGGTCGATATGCCTTTAAGTTTTATGATCACCCAGAGCGATTAAATTCTCCGATGATCAAAAGAGATGGAGTTTTTGAAAAAGTATCTTGGGATGAAGTGTACGATTATATAGCAGGAAAACTAAAGGGATATAAAGAAGAGTATGGTGCAGATTCTATTGCAGGTATTTCTTCAAGTAGATGTACCAATGAAGAGAATTATCTGATGCAGAAGTTTATGAGAGCGGCAGTTGGCACTAACAATATTGATGGTTGTGCTAGAGTATGTCATTCGCCAACAGCTCTTGGTATGCAAAGAACTTTTGGTACAGGAGCAGCTACCAATTCTATAGATGATCTCAAAGATACCAGTTGCATTTTGGTCATTGGGGCCAATCCGACTGATGCTCACCCAGTAACGGGTGCTAAGCTCAAACAGTTTGCTATGAAGACAGGAAATGTCTCTATCGTCTTAGATCCTCGACGCACAGAAATAGCGCGTTATGCGACCCATCATATTGCATTGAGACCAGGAACAAATGTTGCAGTACTGAATATGATGATGTACTATATTATTAAGGAAGGTTTAGCGGATGATAACTTTATTGACAATAGAACAGAGGGCTTTGAAGATTATAAAAAGGAATTATTTAATATAGATTTAAATAAACTAGAAAAAATAAGCGGCGTAAATAGAGAGGAGATTAGACAAGCGGCTATTGCTTATGCTTCAGCACCCAATGCTATGTCGTTTCATGGACTTGGAGTTACTGAACATAGCCAAGGAACATTCACTGTAATGCAAATTGCTGATCTAGCTTTAATGACTGGAAATATAGGTAGGAGAGGTGTAGGAGTAAATCCTTTGAGAGGTCAAAACAATGTACAAGGGAGTGCAGATATGGGTGTGCAACCGCATCAAGGTGCAGGCTATCTGGATATCACTAATCCTGAGGTAAATGCACGATATAATACATTCTATGGAGTCGATGTACCAAGCCATATTGGCTACAAGATTCCAGAAATGTTTGATGCTGCACTAGAGGGTAAATTAAAAGCTATTTGGATCATAGGCGAAGATGTAGTCCAGACTGATCCAAATACACAGAAAGTGATTAAAGCACTCAATAATACAGATTTAGTAATAGTACAGGAGTTATTTATGACAGAAACAGCCCTACAGGCTGATGTCATTTTACCTGGCGCATCTTTTTTAGAAAAAAGTGGAACATTTACCAATGGTGAGCGAAGAGTACAGGCAGTACGTCAAGTAGTAGAGCCAATTGAAGGTGCCAAAGTAGATGGACAGATCCTCGTAGATATAATGAATAGAATGGGATATGCGCAACCTGATTATGAGGCGGCTACAATGTTAGATGAAATCAATCAAATTGTTCCATTTTTCGCTGGGATCACTTGGGATAGACTAGGTAATAATGGCTTACAATGGCCAGTAGCTCTGGATGGAACAGATACACAAATACTACATCAAACGGAATTCAAAATAGGCAAAGGTCAATTTATTTTTAATAACTGGAGAGAGACAGAAGAATTGGTATCTCATGCCAAAGACTATCCCTATATTCTAACTACCAATAGAGAACTAGAGCATTATAATTGTGGAGCAATGACACGAAGAACTGGTAATGTAGAAATATTGAAGGATGACTATTTGATGATCAATCCTGAGGATGCAACAAAGCATTTTATTTCTGAAGGTGATTATGTATGTCTAGAAAGTCCAAGAGGAAAGGTAGATGTCAAAGCTAAGATTACTAATCAAGTGAAATCTGGTGTAGTAAGTACTACTTTCCACTTTCCGGAGATCATGATCAATAATATTACTGGAGATGTACATGATAGTGAAGCCATGTGTCCAGAGTATAAAGTGGTAGCTGTTAAAATTAGAAAGAGTAAAGGAAAGTTTAAGCAGTTAGCAGAGGTATAAGTTAGTATTGATGAATAAATTAATATATGAATTGACTAATTGTACAATATTCGTACTGCTTGTAATAAGCATTTTGTAAAGTATTCTTAGTAGTGAAACAAAGTACAAGTGATAGATTCAGACGAATTGAAAAAAGACAATGCTTTTTGGACTACTTGTATTGATTGCCAAGGCCGTGGTAAAAAAAGTCGTAAGCTTCGCAAAAAAGTAAAACTTGCATTCCAAAAATCATTGGAGCAGTTTGAAAAATCTAATAGCGGAGCTTCGCCACTAGTTCGACCAAAGAGAAGTCTAGTTAAATGTGAGACTTGCAAAGGGACAGGTTTACTTCCTTCAACAAGTCCTCCTAAAACAGATACAGAAAATTATCCAAATGTAGTAATTATAGGCGGAGGAATTGGAGGAGTTGCGTTGGGAGTAGCTTGTTTGCACCGTGGCATTCCTTTTACCCTATATGAACGAGATAGTAACTTCGATTCAAGATCTCAAGGCTATGGACTAACATTGCAGCAGGCGAGTAAGGCAATAGAGGCATTGGGTATCCTTTCGCTTAAGGAAGGCGTGATATCAACGAAACATATAGTACATACTACAGAAGGAAAAGTAATCGGTGAATGGGGCATGAGACAGTGGAGCCAATCCGATACAAAGAAAACTCCTAAGCGTACCAATATACATATCTCTCGTCAGTCGCTACGATTGTCACTTCTTGAGCAACTCGGCGGCCATGAAGCGGTGCATTGGGGTCATCATTTAATAGATTATAATGAATGTGAGGGTGGAGGTGTTGATCTTACTTTTGAAGTAGATGGAGCTGTGAAAATCGCCAGGGCAGATCTTGTAGTTGGAGCCGATGGTATTCGTAGTACTATGAGAAGATTGTTGGTTGGTGAAGATATCACTCCTTTACGTTACCTAGATTGTATTGTTATATTAGGTATTTGCCCACTTTCTGCTCTGGGTGAACTTGAGAGTCCTTTACTGGACTCTGCTACAGTATTTCAAACTGTCAACGGCAATGAGAGGATTTATATGATGCCTTTTGATTCAAATACAATAATGTGGCAATTGAGCTTTCCTCTGTCTGAAGATGAGGCTAAACATTTGAGTGCACAAGGTCCTCTGGCAATCAAAGAAGAAGCTTGCAAAAGAACTCAGTGGCACGATCCGATTCCTCAGATTATAGAAGCCACACAAGAAACTCTGATCTCTGGCTATCCAGTATATGATCGAGCATTACTCACTACAGAATTGATGGAGAAAGGTAAACAGATTACCTTAATAGGAGATGCAGCACATCCTATGAGTCCATTCAAAGGGCAAGGAGCCAACCAAGCATTATTGGATGCTCTATCATTGGCGAGAGGTATTGCAAAAGGATGTCAATCTTATTCTAAATGGAGAGAAAGAGGAGTGAGAAAAATTATATTAACAGAGTTTGAAACTGAAATGTTAGATCGTAGTGCTACTAAAGTACAGGATTCAGCAGATGCCGCAAAGTTTCTACATTCTGATATAGTACTTTATGAAGGGAATGAACCTAGAGGGAAATGTTTGAAGAAGTAACATCTTTAAAATTGATTATTTCTGCATATTTAACTCCAATAATAATGGTAAGTAGGACTCAATTAGATCATAATTCATCAATTTAGTATCTCATAATAGATTAGTCACTTCGTTTCCATTCCACTCATTATCACTTTAAATAGCAATATGTATGGGTAATCGAATTGGCAAACTACCTTTACACCAGAATATACGACTATGACATCATTCTCAGAACTAGGACTCAGTAAAGGCTATATAAAAAGCCTGGAAGAACTCAATATCATAAATCCAACTGAAATTCAGGAAGAAGTAATACCTGTACTACTTGGAACAAAGACGGATTTAATAGGCTTGGCGCAGACGGGCACTGGTAAAACAGCGGCATTTGGGTTACCTATGTTAAATTCAATCAATCCTACTAAATCAGAAGTGCAAGGACTGATCATCGCTCCAACACGTGAGTTGGTACAACAGATCAAAAAGCAGCTCTTTAAATTTACTAAGTACATAGATGAGAATATTTTTGTTGAAGGAGTATACGGAGGAGAGAAAATAGAAAAGCAAATAAAATCATTAAGAAGACCAACTCATATTATAGTTGCTACACCTGGACGACTAATCGATCTGTTAGAGCGTATAGCCGTAGATATTCGTAATGTAAAAACATTAGTACTTGATGAAGCAGATGAAATGCTAAGTATGGGTTTTGAAGAGGACATAAGTAAAATCCTAAAATACAATACGGATAAGAGAAATATTTGGCTGTTCTCTGCTACTATGCCAGATGATGTGAAAAAGATCGTAAACAACTACATGTCTATTGATGTCGTACGAGTAGAAGTCAATAAAAATGCACAAGTCAATAAAAACATCTCGCATCATTATATACATACCCAGATAGAAGATAAGCTATATCTAATTGAAAAGATACTAAAGCAAAGACAGAAGGAGAGAGGTATTATATTTTGTAAAACTAAAGCAGGAGCAAGAGAGTTATCGAAACTGTTGCAAGCTAAAGGTTTTTCTGTGGATGCATTAGAAGGTGATATGCAACAAAAAGAACGTGATAAAGTAATGCGTGCTTTCAAAAATGAGAAGCTTCAATTTTTGGTATCTACAGATGTTGCAGCGAGAGGTATCGATGTGAGCAACCTCACTTTTGTGTTACATCATCAATTGCCAAATTTTATAAATTACTATACACATAGAAGTGGTAGAACGGCAAGAGCAGGTAAAACTGGACAGTCGATAGCCTTAATAATTCCTGGGGAAATGTCAAAAGTTATAGATGTGCAGAATAAATTAGGTATTAAATTTAGGGAAATGAAGATGTAATTCACTATCTGAAATCATTAGTAATAATATAAAGAAAATGGCTACAAGAATTAAAAAAAAGGAATGTTAATCGAAAGACAATCTTTTTATTTTAGCTGATAGCTGAAGGGGTAGTCAATAAAACAGTTTTAACAAGTAGTATGAATAGATTTATATCAACAGTCCAGCAATCAGCAATCAGAGAAATAGTTAGAGAAATAGCTAAAGGGAATACTTGCTATATGAATAGGTATACTTCAAAAATCATAACTATTGATAACTCGATTGAAGATATGGAGGAGATTACTGCTCAAAAACAAACTCAAATTGAGATAGAAAAAAAAATAGAGAAGTTTGTAAAATTGAATAAGCTTAGTGAGAAAATTCAACTTATGATTATGAAAGATTTTCTAGATCAGGTTGTTGATAAGTCTGTTCGAAAAGAACTGTCCAACTCTTTGAAACGTAAAAGCCCAATTCGAAATTTTTATAGAGAAATAGAAAGCAATATGGAATTGAACCAACATTGGGCAAATTATAATACAAAAGAGAGTGAGAGGTGGGTTACAAATATTCTTGTGGATGCTTATAATTATTAAAAGTACAATAATAAGAGGAATAGGATTTAGAGATCGAATTCATCTTAATTTTATTAGTTAAAGTATTGTATAAATAACATATTTTTTACTCTTTAGAATTATAGTTTTTAGTATCTAATGTCCATCCAAAATAAAATTTCTTGGCTTTAATTATCCTTTCTAAACATATAAGGAAATAATCCCGGATAATTTTTATAATAACCTTCAAGAATTATTTCTCCTGAGTGATTAGAGAGATACTCTACTAATTTTCGTGTATCAGTAATTTTAATGTTATTGATATGAGTGATGACATATCCAGGATGAATGTTAGCCTTTCCTACTGTACTATTTTGATAAACACTTACCACCATGACACCATCAGTTGTATTTTTTGATAACTCTGAAGACGACAGATCTCTCAATTCAAATCCTAAATCAAGTAATACTTTATCTTTTCTCACAGCAACAAAGTCTGTACTGTTTAATGAATTTTTCAAAGTAACTTTAACGGTATTAATAAAACCTTTGCGTATATAGGATACGGTAATGATATCACCAGGTCTATGTCGTCCTATCTGTTCCATAAATTGTGATAGTGTATTAGTGTTCACATTATCTACACTGAGTATGATATCTCCACCTAAAAGGCCGGCATCATAAGCAGCACTTCCTTTATTGACTAATGTGATAAATACTCCAGCTACAGAGGGTAGTCCACGCTCCTCGGCCATTTGGTTGGTTACACTTGCAATTTCTATCCCCATCCAGCCTCTTTGAACTACTCCATATTCCATTAGATCAGACACTACTTTACGAGCAAGATTCGAAGGCACCGCAAATGAGAACCCTTCGTACCTTCCACTCAACGTCATGATAGCCGTATTGATTCCTATGAGTTCCCCTCTTGTATTGATAAGTGCTCCGCCACTATTTCCTAGATTTACAGCTGCATCCGTCTGTATAAATGACTCAATTCCTGATCTATCTTCAAATACATCTATATTTCGTCCTTTGGCACTTACGATTCCGGCTGTGACAGTACTTTGCAAGCGAAATGGATTACCTACGGCAATTACCCATTCTCCGACTTGTAGGGAATCACTATTTCCAAATAACAAATATGGCAACTGATCTACTTCTATCTTTAAGACCGCCATATCCGTCTGTTTATCATAACCGACTACCTGAGCAATAAATTCTTTTTTATTGTTGAGAGTTACTTCTACAATGTCTGCATCTTTTATTACGTGGTGGTTAGTAACTATGTATCCGTCTCTAGATATTATCACTCCTGATCCTGTAGAACTACTAAGATCTCTGTTGAGGATATTTCCCCCTTCTAGTTTAGTTAAAGATCTAATAAATACTACTGCTTCTTTACTATTCTTAGCTGCTGATATAAAGTTAGTAGGTGCAGTAGATGCGTATAACTGCTGAAATCTAGGAGATAAATTGATCTCGCGTTCCGCAGTTTGCGTAGCTTTAATTAGCTGTGTTTCATAGATAATTTGCTGAGGCTGCACTAACATATGATAAGCACTTACTATAATAGTAGCAGTGATTAAAGAAGTACATGTGACTAAAAGAAGTAATTTAGAAGTATTCATATTAGTGTATCATATTTAAGCATTTGAGGTATACCAGTGCTCTGATAGTGTATGTATGGAATACGGAATCAACTAACTATAGTATATAATAACAAAACAAAAATAATACATTATGATGATATATAATGTGTAAAGTACTGATAAGTAGTAGTAATATAACAATAATTACAAATTTAAATGATCAGAAAGTTGGAAAATATAGCTAGTCGTTACAGATAAATTTGTAATGACTCGAATACTTTTGAGTAGATTAGCAAAAAGGCAATTATGGAAAATATTAAATTTTATAAATATCATGGTACTGCAAACGACTTCATTATGATAGAGGATCGTGATAAAAGTATAGAGAAGTTACTTACTCAAGATGTGATAGCTAAATGGTGTAGCCGAAAATTTAGTGTAGGGGCAGATGGGTTGATATTACTCCAAGAGGATAAAAAGTCTGATTTCTATATGAAATACTACAATTCAGATGGCAACGAAAGTTCTATGTGCGGCAATGGTGGTAGATGTATAAGCCAATTCGCTTATGATCAAGAGTGGATTGCGGGGCGAAGTATGCAGTTTATGGCTGTAGATGGCCTCCATCGTGCTATCATAGATGAAGAAAAAGTCTATCTCTCTATGATTTCAGTTCCGAGTGTATCTAGAGATGGTAAAGCCTATGTCATGAATACAGGATCGCCGCACTATGTAAGATTCGATAATCTACAAGAGATCGACATCGATCAAGAAGGAAAAACCATTAGATACAACAGTACTTACAATTCTGAAGGGATCAACGTAAATATCGCAGAAATTAAAAAGAATCTTGTAAGTATGCAAACTTACGAAAGAGGAGTAGAAGCTGAGACATTTTCATGTGGTACAGGAACCGTAGCCGTTGCGATCTCAAGTCTATTGGACACCAATCAACCCAATGGTCAATACGAAGTAAAGATCAGTACTAAAGGTGGGCAACTATCTGTAAGATGTAAAAAACATGAAGATGCCTTCGTAGATATCTATTTGATAGGACCGTCGGTTAGAGTATTTGAGGGTATATTGTATTTTTCAAAGGATTCAATTGCACTTCTATAAAATATGCCATCATTATGCATTCTAACTTTCGTGAATAATTTCAACAATGGGAATAAAATTTGTAGAAATTTTTTATCTATGACTTATATCAATAGTTTTATTAAGTAGGTTATTATTTATCCTTCTGTATGATTGATATTCTATTATACATATAGAGCCGTTTATACCATTCAAACTAAATATATTTTTGGCATAAGATCAAGAAAATGAACTGAATATTTAAATGAAAATGAGCGTAAAAATTCTACTCTCTGTATTAACTACCAATCTATAATACTCAGCCGCCTACTAAATTTCAGCATTAACTCTTGCATTCATTAATTCGGATAAGGCATGAAGATCATTTTGTGCTTTTGCAACCTTTATTCCAGCATCATAAATTTCTAAGGCTTTTTCAATTTCATCTATCTCAGTATATATATGGGCTAGATGGTAGTACAGACCAACATATTCGGAATCTTCTTTTCTAAGCAATTCAAATTTTTCAATAGCAGTTTTCAGATTATTTAATTTCTCATACTCTTTAGCAATTGCATATTTTACAAAGCTATCATCAGAATCTTCAGCTAATATTGATTTAAGGTATTCGAGTCTTTGAGAAGTAGCGGTCATATAGGAAGTGTTAGTTTATGTTGCAAATCTAGAGTAATATTATTGCTAAACATCTAAAATCAAGAGGCTATTTCATGACTAATAAATAGCCTCTCACTGTATTGAAAAGTTTCTATAAGAACATTGAAAAATTTAGCGTGAATGTACTGCTGCCATCTTCATCTTCAGCAAATATGCCTAACGTCGGTTCTAAATTTATGTTATCTGCTAATCTAATTCCATACCCGACTGATATTGTACTGTATTCTATACTTTCCGAATCGCCATTACCCGTTGTCAATGCTCCTAAGCTAAATTCAATAGGTACCTTTCCTACTATGTAATACTTCGCTCCTAAAGCCAAAGAAGATATTCTATCATCTCTATCTCCTAGGTTAGTGTAACTAAGTTTTAATGCGAAATTTTGACTTAAAAAGTAACCTCCATTAAATCCAAATCCTGAAAATGATTCATCTTTATCTCCTATGCTAGTAAGACCTGTACCGTCACCAATTGGTATTCCTCCGATCAAATTATATCCTGTTTCTATCAGTACTCTACCTTTTCTATTAAATGTCTCCTGATCTGAGTTGTTGTTACTCTGGTTATCATTCTGCGCAGATATTAAGTTAACTGTGAATACAACTAACAATATTACAAGTAGTTTTTTCATCTCTTTAAATTTTTATTAAGCTGAAATTATAAAATATTCTTTATTTTTTTACCACATGTTTGTGACTAACAAAAATGTATTTCTTTTTTTTATCATTTTAAGTATTATTCATCAATTATTCAACAAATATCACTTTATCACTTTCATCATAGTAGTCTGCTACCCCTTTTATTTTTTTTAACGTTAGCTTCTTTTACAAGTAACTAAATACTATTATTTTCTTAAAATTTAACTCTGAGTTAAGTTTTAAGAAATGGTGTATATTTGTTAAATATTATAAGAACGGATAGTTTGTGAATATGACATTTGAATAGCAATATTACTGGTCAATCAACTTATATTTGTGCAAAAAACTAAGATAATAGATTAAATATATAATATGAAGTTGTTAGTATGTATAAGCAGAACGCCTGAGACGACTGCAAAAATTAGTTTTACAGATAATGATACTCAGTTCAATACGGAAGGAGTACAGTATATCCTCAACCCATTCGATGAGTGGTACGCATTAGTCAGAGCTATAGAGTTAAAGGAGAAATATGGAGGGACTGTGACTGTGATTAATGTCGGTGGAGCATCTAGCGACATCATTATTCGGAAAGCCCTCTCTATAGGAGCTGATGATGCAGTGAGAGTAGATACAGAGGAAGTGGGATCAGCATTTTTCGTAGCAAAGCAAATTGCTGCTCATGCAGAAAGTGCAGGTTATGATATGATATTTACCGGAAAAGAGACAATCGATTATAATGGATCAGAGGTAGGAGCAATGGTAGCTGAGATTCTAGATCTTCCATACGTATCTTTTGCATCTCATCTTGAAATGGAAGGCGATATTGCTGTAATCACTAGAGAGATAGAAGGTGGAGTAGAAGTAGCGGCGGTCACTGGGCCATGTGTTTTATCAGCGGCTAAAGGATTAGCAGAGCAGCGTATACCTAATATGAAAGGTATTATGATGTCAAAGCGTAAACCTCTCAACTTAATACCAGTGGTAGAAGCTAATGCTCATTTAGAGGCCGTGAAATATGTGCTTCCAGATGCTAAGACAGGAGTGAAACTTGTAGATCCTGATAATATGGAAGAACTAGTAAGACTTCTGCACGAAGAAGCTAAGGCGATATAATCGTTTTGTTACTTTAATCATCACATTCATTATAGAAAAAGATAAAAATATAGATATATCATGGCAGTTTTAGTTTTAGCCGAATCAACAAAAGGAAAATTCAAAAAGACAGCTCAAGAGGCAGTTTATTACGCATCTAAGTTAGCGGCACAAAAGGGTAGCGAATGTGTGGCTCTCGTACTGGGTACTAGTGTAAACCCATCTCAATTAGGCCAGTTTGGTGCCACAAAAGTATTACATGATGCTAATGGAGTTTTTGACAATGTAGATAGTCAGCAGTATGCTGCAGCAATATCTAGTCAAGCGACAGCTATTGGTGCAACTCACGTAGTTATTTCTGCAACTAGCACAGGAAAATCCATCATTGGAAGAGTTGGTGTAAGGTTAGATGCTGGAGTAGTAAGTAGTGTAAATGCTTTACCATCTGACGATAATATATTCAGTAAAGGCGTATTCTCTGGTAAAGCTACGGTATACAATAAAGTGACATCTGATGTGACTGTACTTTCCTTAATGGGTAACTCATTACAATTCACTGCAGAAGGTGGTGATGTACCCTCAGTTTCAGTATCTATTGATGTGCCAACATCTAAAATAGTTATAAGAGAGCAGAAGACACTAGACGGTATAGTACCGTTACCAGAGGCTGAGGTTGTAGTATCAGCAGGTCGTGGTATGAAAGGTCCAGAAAACTGGGGTATCATAGAAGAATTAGCACAAGTACTAGGAGCGACAACAGCTTGCTCTCGGCCTGTAGCTGATATCGGATGGAGACCTCACCATGAGCATGTGGGACAGACTGGTGTAGCCATCAAACCTAATCTATATATTGCCTCTGGAATCTCAGGTGCGATTCAGCACCTTGCAGGCGTCAATAGTTCTAAAGTAATTTTAGTAATCAATAAAGATCCAGAAGCACCATTCTTCAAAGCAGCAGACTATGGAGTGGTTGGAGATCTCTTCGAAGTTGTGCCGAAGCTTACAGAGGCATTGAAAAAATTTAAGCTAAATAGCTAATTACGAGATTTTGCATTTACTTTGTAATCTAATTATTAGAGCTTTAAGATTAATTGGATTTTAAGTGATCACATAGCCCTCTATGAAAAAAATAGAACTCAATATAGTAGCACTATCGCATAGTGTGACACAATCGCATAATTATGCCGTTGTATTAGGTGAACTAGAAGGTAAACGTAGACTGCCTATTGTTATTGGTGGTTTTGAAGCCCAGGCGATTGCTGTGGCAATAGAAAATATGACACCTAATCGTCCACTGACTCATGATCTATTTAAAAATGCATTCGATGGTTTCAATATCGTAGTCAAAGAGGTCGTAATCAATAATTTATTAGATGGTATTTTCTATGCTCAACTTGTTTGTGAAGGCCCTTTAGGAACACTCGATGTAGATAGTCGAACTTCAGATGCTATAGCCATGGCGGTAAGATATGGATGTCCAATTTTTACTTATGAATTTATAATGGAAAATGCCGGAGTTGTATTAGATGACAAGGAGGAAGAAGAAATATCCGGAGACTCTAAAACTGAAAAAATATCTAAAGTAAATGAACCAGATTCATACGAATCTTTTACTGTAGGGGCACTGAACAAAATGCTAGAAGATATTCTCAATAACGAAGATTATGAGAAAGCAGCGAAAATAAGAGACGAAATTAACCGAAGAAAAGCTAATTAGATCAACCGCTCTACTTCAAAAAGCGTTTAGTCTTATTTTTATGGCTAATTCATTATGATAAGGTCTAATCTCTATAATTACAATTCATTCATCCCTCTAACATCGCTATAATAGTATCATATCCTTTACTCTTGGCGTGATCCAAAGCAGTTTTACCTTCCTTATCTTTTATTAATTTATTAGCTCCTTTATCCAATAGATATTTTACCATATCCATCTTATTGTAATTAGCTGAAAATGCAAGTGCCGTTGTACCATTCATATTGATATCATCTAAGTTTGCTCCTGCAAGTATTAGAATATCCGCATACTCTTTGGCTCCTTTGAAGCATACACCCATTAATGCTGTATTTCCTGATCCATCCTTAGCATTGATATCTATATTTTGCGCAAGAAGTACTTTGGTGATACCCATTGCTCCCATATAGGTAGCCATTATTAATGGCGTAAATCCTCTAGCATCAGTAATATTAAGGCAGTTAGGATTTGCAGCGATCACTGCTTGCAAAGTCTCAACATCTTCTGCCTTTATAGCATCGAATATTTTCATAGTAAAATTGTTAATCTTATTATATGTAATACTGTATAAATTTATTTAGAATATTTATAAGTCAACGAACCCAGATTTGCTACTATTCTATCGATATTTGGATTACTCACTACGTTTTAAGAAAAACAAAGTTCGTCATATCATTTGCGAAGAAATTTTTGATTTAGATTAGGTGCCGAAATGCAACTAATTACCTGATGTCTTCTATAAAAGTAAGCTCTACCATGAACCTTGTATCCAAGGCGCCTAAAGAATTAGCTACTTTCTTGGACATTATAACTGATATATCGCTCGGATAGGTTTCCAATGGAATTCTTCCCAACACTTTTGCCCTAGTCCGTAGATTCAGTTGTGGATTATATAGCTCTATTATAGATCCTTTCTTAGCGGTATGATGTAGTACAAATGCCTTTTCCGTTGTTTGACTATCACGTTCCCAAATACCAATACCCCTACTATGAAGCTTTCTTGTAGTTGGTGATAATTCTAGTTTTATAGCTTGAGAGTCAGAAAGTTCTTCAGATGCTGTTGCAATTAATTCTTTAATTTCTTTCGGACTAGATACCATTTCTTTATTTCCTGACTTCGTGATCAATTCTGAAGGAACAATGGTAGTAGTGAATTTTTCTCGAATAGGTCTTTTATTATTTATCTTCTTTGTTAAAATCTCAACTTTTTTTGCATCATCAGCTAACACGATAGACGAATTAAATTTTACGACTAAACCTTGATCATCAATTGGCAACCATCCTATGAGTAACTTCTGTCCTTCATAGATAGCTGTACCATTGATCTTATTTCGTTTGGAGAATATAGATACCTCTTGTCCAAAATATGTCTTACCGATTCGATAGAGCGTTTCTTTAGGCTGTGCTACATAGTATACTGGAACGAATTTGTTGATAGATAGTACAGAGGAGGATTTCTCTGTATAAAGAGCATTGAGTGAAAAAGGAACCTTTACAGTCTGGCCAATATTTATTGACGATTTCGCAGTTAAATTATTCATAGCGTAAATCGCACTTACACTAGCTTTGAAAGTTTTAGCCAAACTGTAAACAGTTTGGCCCTGTTGAAAAATGTGTGTATAATAAAATTCATTCTCCGGTAAGCGATCTATTAAAACCTCAGATCCCTGATCAAACAATGGGTTACTAATCTGTTGCGAGTAAGCACCAATTGTCGTCCATAATAATAATATGAAGGTAAATTTATATTGCATTAGGCCTTCTTTTTTCTCGTCTTAATGATCTAATTCACTCAAATTCAATTAGATGAGTATATACCAATTATACGAAAGGTTTAGTAGTTTAATACAACAAATATATTAAAATAATTCATAATATGTAAATGATTGATAATAACGATATCATTATACTTGGGGGTGAGACAAGATTTTTTTTTGAGCTATTATTTGTATGATTTTAGATTCAATTGAAAATTGGATACCATTGATAGTATTGCAAGATAGATATCTTGTTCTGTATAGCTTTCAAATTTAAATATTTTGCTGAAAGACATTGAATTCTATTATTCAGTCAACGATTTTACTACTATCTTATATAAGATTATCTTTATGTCTTATATATACGTTATACTTTATTTATTAACAAAACGCATGCATTGGATTTTAAGTATACTCATAAAAAACGTATTTAATCGTGATCCATAAAAGTAAGTCATCGAAAGTAGCTATCAATCAAACTAATAAATCAAAATGTCAGAATTCATTAATGTCTTAGTCGTAATACCAGCAAGATTTGCGTCTACAAGATTGCCTGGTAAACCACTGGAGATGATTGGTTCTAAGTCTATGATACATAGGGTATATGATCAGGCGATAAAGTGTAAAGCCGTTGACAAAGTAGTTATCGCTACCGATGATCAAAGAATTATGGATTACTGTGAGCAACATAAGCTCGATTGTGCAATGACAAAAGAGGATCATCCAAGTGGCACAGATAGAGTAGCAGAGGTTGCTACTCTATATCCTGACTACGAAGTAATTATTAATATTCAAGGTGATGAACCATTTATAGATCCAGATCAGATTTCAGATTTGGTAGAGATGTTTGTAGATCCTGCTAGTGATATAGTAACACAATGTGTAGAGATTACAGATGAACACAAACTACATGACTTTAATGTGGTAAAAGTAGTTCGTGATCAATTAGACAAAGTATTATACTTCAGTAGGCAAGCGATACCGGCCCATAGAGATCTTCCATATAGTGAATGGATAGAAAAATCAAAGTATTATCAACATATAGGTATATATGGATTTCGTAGAGATACTCTTTTACAATTAATCGAGTTGCCAGTATCTGATTTAGAAAAAAATGAATCACTTGAGCAATTACGTTGGATGGATTATGGATATGATATATTAGCCAAAGAAACTAGCTATCAAGCAATAGGTATTGATACCTACGAGGACTTAATGATGGCAAGAAAATTAGTAGAGATCAATGGCGAAGTTTAGAAAGAATCATAATACCGGATATGGAGCTAAGTCTACTTTAGCTAGATATTTTTCTTTCACTATTGGAATAGTAATAATTATTGGTATTCTATATATCAATAGCAAGAAATACGTCGAAGAGAAAGGACTATATGATGAATATAATATACCCAATTCATCAGAGACTGGGGAAGTATATTTTTTGCCGAGTGGAAGCAAAGGAGAGATAGTACATCACAAACATTACTCACTTTCATACTTAGAGAAGCATGAACAAGCGGAATGGGTCGCATACGAACTGACTCGTAAATCTCTCAAAGTGAAGAATGTAAAAAGAGCTAAAGAATATAAGACTGACTATGATTTAAGCACGCTATCTGCATTCTATAGAGATTATAGCCATAGTGGATATACTCGTGGACATATGGCAACCGCAGGCGATATGGCGTTCAATGAATTGGCAATGCAAGAGTCATTTTACATGAGTAATATGAGTCCGCAGTTAAGCGTTTTTAATAATGGTATCTGGAAAGAACTAGAAGAACAAGTTCGTGACTGGGCATTTAGTGACAAGCGAATTTATATAGTCACAGGTCCTATGCTCAATAGACCAAAACTCAAAACTATTGGAAAAGAGAGCAAGATTACTGTACCTTCGGCTTTTTACAAAGTGATTCTTGATATAGATAAACCGAAAAGAAAAGGAATTGCATTTGTTATACCTCACGAAAGAAGTGAGAATAAGCTCCAAGAATATGCCATGTCTATTGATGATTTAGAATCTGAACTTGGGTTTGATCTGTTTGCAAATTTAATATCCGAAGATGCACAAGAGGTAATAGAATCAAACTATAATATCAATGATTGGAAATTTAGTGAGAATAGATATAGAGATAGGGTAGAACAGTGGAACGATCAGTAAGAGCGTGACTTTTTTTTTTGAAAGATAAAACAAGTAGACTATGTATTGCAGTAGTATGCTAAAAATGGAGACCAAACGTTATTGTGCGTTTACAAAATCTAATTATTACTATTGAGTGGATAATCAGAGGCGATAACGACCTTTCGAAAGGAAACGTGAAAAATAAACATACTTGAAATTATCCTGCATAAATATTTAATAAGAAATCTGTGATTTAGTATTACAGGAAATCGAGGCTGTACAGAGCAAGAAATATAAACAATATTTCATTTCTATAACATTCATAAGCGACATGAATCAAGCTATTTGGCATTTGTGTCTCTTCAAAGTGACTTGCACTGTGCCGAGTAGATTTAAACTAGATTAATAAAATGGCAACTGCCCAAATTATCTACCCCACAATCCCTACCACTTTCCGCATCTGATTTACTACTGCTTTCATATCCTTCGGAAGAGGGATATCAAAATCCATATGTTCGCCAGTGATAGGATGATCAAATTCTAATTTAGCGGAGTGTAAAGTATGACGCGTAATTAATGGTCTTTCTTCCTGATCCTTTCCCAATCTAAATTTACGCTTCTTAATTTCAGAAAGTTTAAATTCCTCTTTATTGTTATACTTACTATCTACTAATAGAGGATTACCTATATGCTTCATATGTACACGAATTTGGTGCGTACGTCCAGTGAGTATGATTACTTCGACTAAACTATATTTACGATCGTAGCTTTCTAGCACTTTGTAATCCGTAATAGACCATTTACCTTTTTTGAATACGATGATCTTACTTCTTTCAGTTTCAGATTTTACCAAGAAAGTTTCAATTCTATCTTCTAGAGGAGTAGGTGTTCCTTGGACAATAGCTAAATAAGTTTTCTGGATCTTCCTCTCAATGAATGCCTCTGACAATTCTTTATGCGCCTCTCCATTCTTGGCAAACATAATAAGTCCGCTAGTCTCTCTATCGATACGGTGCACTACAAAAATCTCACCATACCTTTCTATCATTAAACTTGACAAATTACGTTTGTCATGCTGATACCTATCAGGGATTGTAAGTAGTCCGGCTGACTTATTGACTACAACAATGTGGTCATCCTCAAATACTATTTCGTGATCTTTTTTCATATATTATAGACCCTTGACTGAGTCAGAGTATTCATGATTTATTTGATACAATCTCGTTAAATTTCTTGCGTCCTTTAAGATAATATGCAATCAATATAGAACCGCTATATCTACCATATCTTGATTCGTGATTAATTCTATTTCCTTTAATAAGTCTATTGTACAGTACTCTTTTTCTTAATGTATGCGCCATACTTCGATATACAGAAAAGTGAGATTTCAGAATTGAAACTGTTGACGCAGTATTACCAGAAACCAAAAACTTTATCCCCGCGACTCCATCTAATATTAATCTTAGTGGAAATTTCCACAGCAAGGCACTAATACTTTCATTCTTTAAAAGTGTATTAAGATTGTTTCGAAAGTTGAGGAAAGTCTTATGTGGATTACCGTAATCTAATGTACCACCACCAAGATGATAAACTGTACTATTTGCACATATCATTACTTTGTATCCTGCTCTTTTTACTCTCCAACAGAAATCGATTTCTTCCATGTGAGCAAAGTAATCTTTATCAAATCCACCTAAGGCTTTGAATAGTTTTGTCCTTACTACCATTGCTGCTCCACTTGCCCAAAAGACTTCTTCTGTAGTGTTGTATTGTCCATTATCTTCTTCTAGAGTATCGAATATTCTACCTCTACAAAAGGGATAACCAAGAGTGTCTAACCATCCGCCTGCTGCACCTGCATATTCAAATTCATTTTTCTTTTCAAGTGATAGTATCTTGGGTTGTACTATACCTATTTCTTTGTCTGTATTCATCATATCGAATATTGGATCTAACCAATATTTCTCGACAATTACATCACTATTGAGTATTACTGTATATTTTGAATCTACATGTTTGAGCCCCCTATTGTATCCACCTGCAAAGCCATAGTTCTTCGTTAATCTAACCAACTCTAATTCTGGATGCCAATCTTCAAGGTATTCTAAAGATCCATCAGTACTTCCATTGTCGATTACAGTATAGTTTGTCAGTGCAGTACTACTATAGAGGACAGTTGGCAGATAAGACTCCAAATAATGCTCCCCATTATAGTTGAGAATCGCTACAGTACAATTTGATGATTCTATCGGTTCTTCATACTCAATATCGAATATTGTTCTCGCCGCTTTTTCGTCTTTGGCAAGTTGTGCAGTGAGAAGTCTCATATTGTCAAACTTCTCATCTTCACGTATATAATTAATAACCTCGAGTCTTATATCTTGATCATAAATCTCATCTTTAAATTCGAATATGTTGACTTCTATACGCTTTTCGGGTTTTACATTTGACTTTAGAGATGGACGATTTCCTATATACAACATTCCTTGGTATCGTTCATTTTCAATTACTACATAACAAGCGTATATACCTTCTTTAGGGATAAGTTTATCTTTATCATCAACATTGATATTAGCAGTAGGATAACCAATGGATTTACCTATTTTATCTCCATGTATCACTTTACCTTGAATGATGTAAGGTCTTATAAGGTAGCTATTTGCTGTATCTATACGACCTTCATTAAGTGCATTACGAATCTTAGTGGAGCTAATAGTAATATCTTCTAACTCCTGACGTTGAATCTGTATGATTCCAAATTGCTCATTATACTGTTTCAGTAGTTCTATATTCCCTCCGCGATTGAGTCCAAATCTATGATCATAACCAATAACGATATATCTAGGATTAAATTTATCAATCAAGAACTTCTCAATATATTCACGCGGATTTTGTTGACTAAATTCTACAGAGAAAGGTACTATGACTACGTGATCTAAACCTATACTTTTGAGAATAAATAACTTTTCCTCTAACGTATTGAGTAGCTGAAGCGTGTCGTCCTTAGGAAAGATGATCTTACGCGGATGTGGATGGAAGGTAACCAAGATGCTCTCACCATCAATTTCATCTGCGAGACTAAGCACGCGATCTAATATCTTGAGATGAGCACGATGCACACCATCAAAAGACCCGATCGTAACGACAGGGTTAATAAATTTGGGTAAGTTGTTTGGATCTCTATGGACCTGCATATATAGTAATAAACTTTGCTTAGGTAAAGATAGAATAAAGTCGAAGATTCTGAGGTAGAGTTACTATATCAAAGTCAATTTGAATTAAAGAATTAAATGTTTCGGAAGGGATAAATCTATGAACCTCCATTCCTTCTGCTGCGTCACTGTTTCAAACACTATAATTAGAAGGACAGTTATGGTAAAAAGATAGGTCGAAAGCCTATTTTTACGAATCGATCAACAAAGGCCTATTGAAGGCTATATAAGTAATGATAGACAACAATAAAATAGTAGACATTCTTCGCACAGTAATGGATCCGGTAACTGGACAAGACATCGTTTCCATGAAAATGGTTGAAGGACTTAGTATCAATGGTGAGGTAGTTAATTTCAGTATCAATGTGCCTAATTTAGATGCAAATATCAAATCGCAACTCAACTTTGCATGTATTGGAGCAATCAATACGGAATATCCGAATGCAGATGTAAATATACATATCGTACCGCAGCAAGGCAATACTAAAGGTAAGACCAATACGCTTAATCAGATAAAGAACGTATTAGCAGTAGCTTCTGGTAAAGGTGGCGTAGGTAAGTCGACAGTAAGTGTTAATATGGCATTAGGTCTGGCACAAAAAGGTTACAAAGTAGGATTGATAGATGCAGATCTCTATGGGCCGTCTATACCCACTATGTTAGGCTTACAAGGTCAACGCCCTAAAGTAAAGTTGCTTTACGGACAAAACAAATTAGAACCTCTAGAGGCTCACGGTATATATACTATATCCATTGGGTTTATCATTGAGCCAGAACAAGCAGTAGTATTGAGAGGTCCCAGATTAGGTGGTATCATCAAGCAATTTATCAATGATTGTTTATGGCCTGAACTAGATTTCTTAGTGATAGATCTACCTCCAGGAACAGGAGATATACAACTGACGTTAGTACAGACGATACCAGTGACAGGAGTAGTGATGGTCACCACACCTCAAGATGTAGCAGTAATAGATGCAGTCAAGGCAATGAATATGTTCCAATTGGATAATGTGAAAGTACCTATCTTAGGTGTTGTAGAGAACATGGCTTGGTTCACTCCGGCCGAACTCCCTGAAAACAAATACATGATATTTGGCGATGGTGGTGGCCAAAAGTTAGCTGAGTTAGCAATGACTGAAGTTATCGGTCAAATACCTTTAGTACAAGCAGTAAGAGAAGGTGGAGATCAAGGGAAGCCTATAATAACTCAGATGGATCATCCTGCGAGACAATATTTTGTAACTTCTACCGAGAATCTAATGAAGCAAGTGGAGAAGCGTAATAAGGACAAAGAAGCGACTACTGTGGTAAAGATGGTGAACTAATATGATAGCCGATCTTGCCATCCTTAAATTAAGATGATTTTTGATGTCCTATTGTTTCTAGATAAAATATTAAGATTACTGAGTTATAATTTTTTTTAAGAACTTTCTTCTAAACCGACGCCCTAACTAACAAATTAGTAAATTTGCAATATGTCATTAACAATAGATAAACTATTGATGGATCAAATCAATGCCGCACTAGATGAAATCAGACCACACCTTATCGTGGATGGAGGTAATATCGAGGTGGTAGAACTCACAGACGATATGGAACTCAAAGTGAAGTGGATGGGTAATTGTGAATTTTGCTCAATGTCAGCGATGACTATGAAAGCAGGAGTAGAGCAAGCTATTAGGCAGAAGCTTCCACAAATAAAGAAGGTAACAGCTATCAACGGTGTAGCATAAATATCCATTTCCTATGAATAGATTAGGACTATATAATGAGATCAAGAAAAAGCAATCTTATCTTTGTGTAGGATTAGATACAGACCTATCACGAATTCCTAAGCATTTACTCTCAGAGCCAGATCCGATATTCGCGTTCAATAAAGCAATCATAGATACTACCAAAAATCATTGTGTAGCCTACAAGCCAAATATAGCTTTTTATGAAGCACTCGGTCCAAAAGGGTGGGAGAGCCTAGAAAAGACTATGGACTATATCCCGGACAACATATTTACTATAGCTGATGCTAAACGAGGAGATATAGGTAACACATCTAGGAAGTACGCAGAGACATTCTTCTCATATTTTAACTTTGATTCGGTCACGATCGCCCCATATATGGGAATCGATTCAGTTTCTCCCTTCTTAGATTTTGATGATAAATGGGTAATCCTCCTTGGTCTTACTTCTAATAAAGGAAGCAATGACTTCCAACACCTTATTTCTAATGGTAAACCACTTCACGAGCATGTCATCGAAAAAGCACAATCGTGGGGAAATCCTAACAATCTAATGTTTGTATTAGGTGCTACACATCCAGAAAATTTCAAAGGACTCAGAGCCCTAGCTGAAGATTACTTCTTTTTAGTACCCGGTGTAGGTGCGCAAGGTGGAAGTCTATCTGGTGTAAGTGAGCATAGTATGAATGACCATTGTGGTCTATTAGTCAATAGCTCCCGAGGTATCATTTATGCCGGTGGTGATAGCGAAGACTTTGCTGAAGTTGCAGGACAAAAGGCTAAAGAATTGGCTAGTGAGATGAGTGAATTATTAAAGTAATCCTCCGATTCCTAAAACAGAAATCAACTTTTTGAAATATTCCTACTCCTACATTTAGCTTTCTTGATATTTGTATTCTTTAATATTGAGTAAAATAAATAGACAAATCAGGATGAAAAAGAATCTTTTATTACTCTCTAAATGCATTTTCTTCATTCTATTTACAAGTATTTCACAAGATTGTCTTCCTACAGGGATGAAACGTGAAACTCAAAGGCAAATAGATTATTTCCACTTAACTATCCTAGTTGTTTTGAAATAATTGGGAACATACTAACATAAAGCGTCAATACTAATAGTGTGTCAAATCTTGACAGATAATCACAAATTATTTCTATTGAGGGATATTTAAGAATAAGGAAAAATAATTCACTGTTTATGAGTATTAAATTTTATTCCCTTTATATTCTAGAAAGACTATCCTCCGCTCTTCTTACAGTCTGTGTATCCTTGTTCTATCAAATACTGAATCACTTTATCTCGATGGTCGCCTTGGACGATGACTTCTCCGTTTTTTACACTTCCACCGACACCACAAATTTTCTTGAGTCTTTTCCCTAGTTCTGAAATATATCCTTCAGATTCATCTAGCCCTTTTATAAGAGTAACAGATTTGCCTCCACGGCGTTTTTTATCTAGCAATACACGGATACGTTGCTTGTTTTTGGTGCTAGAATCAATTGAAGATTCTTCTTTTGGTAAATCAGGTGCATTCTCTGGATTTCCTAGAGATTGAAATGCATCCCAAGTTAGTGCTTGTTGTTTATTCTTTTTAGACATTAAGTTATATTATACTTTTCGTTTCCAATTGTAGTTAATCAAGCGGAGTACTTGTAGACCAAGATCTTCAGTACCAAGTACACTATTTGATAATATAATAACAGCCGTTTTAGTTTCCTTGACAAAAGCAATAAATGCATTATGCCCAGATGTACGTCCTGTATAGGTAAAGATAGGATACCCATCTTTGTTTCTTGAAAAGACTTGCCATCCATAAGCGCTCGATATAGATTCATTTAGGCTGTTAGGTACTTGTATCTCCTGTGCTTTAGATATCACATTGGATAGACCTCCTTGAATATCATCATTCACTTGAAAATTGATATACGAGCATAAGTCTTGAGCAGTAGACTTTACACCTTCCGATGCCAAAAAGCTTTTAAACATCCAAGGTTCTGTTATTCGACTCGCTTTATCATATCCAGGACTGAGGTCAATATCTGATTCTTTGTTCCAAGTCATGAATGTATTATCCATTTTCATTGGATTGAAGATATATTTTCGCATCAATTGCTGTAACACTGACCCAGTAGCCTTTTCTAATATGATCTCTAAAAGCGCGTAATTAGTATGTGAATATTTAATTCTAGGTTCATCATCTAAAATATATCCAGAGTAGTAGTTCAATAGATCTCCCTTATCATAATTCTTATATGGATTCTGTGGATTTTTCATCTTGCGGCCAAATAGATCTGGATACTTTGGAAAACCAGAAGTATGAACTAGAAGATCATGAATAGTAATATTCCCAAGTCTTGGATTTTGGTGATTACGGTCTAAGTAATTATTGACCGGATCTTTGAGGCTGAAATATCCACGCTCTTCCAATGCAAGCGTAAGGAGGGCAGTGAAGGACTTGGTAATACTGCCTACTTCGTATATATCATACGCAGTAGGTAATGAAGGGCTATCAGAGTAAATATTACCATACGATATGTGAAACGTACTATCTTGATCGATTATAGATATGATGAAGCCAGGATTGTTATCTATATCTAGCTCCGTATCATACTTGATGATCTTATCGATCTCAGATCTCAACTCTGGAATCTGAGCGGAAAAGGTCACAACAGTTAAGGAAGTCAACAATACAGACAATATAAAATGTGATAGACCTCTCATATATTCGTCAAGATAAGGCTTTTGAATAATTGATTCCAACTAATTCGTCAAAATATGAATGAATTAACACTATATATCAAGCCATATCTCTGTGGCACCACCATCATTCTTATCAAATATATATCGCACTTTATAGAAATCTTTTAGCATCTCTAGTGTCTCGGATTTGAGCACTCCTGATCCTTTACCATGGATTATAAGAATTTTAGAACGATTATTTTCAATTGCATCTTCGACAAATTGTCTGGCTTTCTCTATCTGGAAATCAAGGATGCGAGACTGTTCTTGATGCTCCATGTGCGGAGCTAGTATATTGAGATGTAGATCTAAAGTATCGTTGAATTTTATTTTTGACTTAAGCACCACCTCATCTTCAAATGCAATTTTCACCTCTTGCTTAGGCTGCGTATACGTCCTTATATTAGATTTATCGGCAGAGATTTTATTCCCTTTACAATCTATAATCACAATGGACCCTTTATGACTATCATATTTACCTACTATCCCTGTGGATATTACTTGGAGCGTATCGCCTACCCAGAGTTCATTTGGATTAATCATTATATATATTGATTTAAATACTGATTAGTATAGAAGTATTTGAAAGACTTATTGAACAAAACTAATTTTCAAAGGGATTAACTTATTTCAAGATCATAGTTTTTTGTTAAACAAACCTAAAATGAAGTTAAGAAAAGTAATACGTTTTATCGTTACCAAAAGTTTAAAACGATAAACTACAACAATGGTAGAGCGGACACATTCTTAATCTCTGTCATTACAAAAGAACTCTGTACTTTTCCAATATTCTTGATAGAAGCCAACTTTTCACTAATAAATAGTTGGTAGTCATTCATATCCTCTACGTAAATCTTTAGAAGATAATCAAATAGACCTGCTATATGATAGCACTCAATAACCTCACTTAGTAGCTGTACATCGTTAACAAACTGTTGGATGTGCTCTTTATGATGCGTCTCTAGTGTCACCGTACAATAAGCTATTAAGTTAAAACCCATCATCTTACTATCTACGATTGCTGTATAACCTTTGATGTAACCTGTCCTCTCCAATCGTTTGATTCTATCAAAAATAGGTGTAGTAGACATATTAAGCTGAGCTGCAATATCCTTAATAGTCATCTTAGCATCTTGCTCTAGTAAGTTGATGATTCTACGGTCAGTAGCATCTAGATTATAAGTCATAGCGAATATTTTTCTGTATTGATGATTATTAATTACTTATAACATGCAAAATATTCTTTTTATTCCATATATATTGAATAATAGTCTTTATATCAACTTATACCCAGAAAATTAATATAAGTAATTCTAAATTTAAGAATAATATTTCATCAAAACCCAGTACGCTATGAAGAACAACAGTCACAACTATTCACCGGAAAGTTTGATGATGAGCTACGGCTACAAACCAGAACTCTCGGAAGGAGCCATAAAACCACCTATTTTTCAAACATCTACTTTTGTATTTAAGACTGCCGAAGAAGGTAAAGCATTCTTCGAAGTAGCTTATGGATTGAGAAGTAAAGGAGAAAATGAAGAGCAAGGATTGATTTATAGTAGAATCAATAATCCTAATCTGGAGATACTGGAAAATAGATTATGCCTTTGGGATCGATCGGATGATTGTGCAGTATTTGAAAGTGGTATGTCTGCTATAAGTACTGTATTAATGGAATTTCTCAAGCCTGGAGATCTTCTAGTATACAGCTCTCCAGTATATGGCGGTACCGATCATTTTATAAATCATCTTCTTCCTCGTATTGGAGTAGAGTCTGTAGGTATCCGAGCTGATCACAATAAAAAAGACATTATAGAAATGATAGAAGCTACGGGCAAAGCGGATAAGCTTGCAATGATCTATCTAGAAACGCCTGCCAATCCTACTAATGCAGTGATGGATATTAGTATGTGTAGAGAAATCGGCGATATGTATAAGACTGAAGAAAAAGAGGTCATTCTCGCAGTAGACAATACATATATGGGACCTATATGGTGCCATCCTATGGAGCATGGAGCGCATCTAGTCATTTACTCAGCCACCAAGTATATCGGAGGACATAGTGACCTTATCGCAGGAGCCGTACTGGGAAAACAAGAACATATGAATAGAGTGAAAATTCTTAGGACTTTCCTTGGCAATATGGCAAGCCCTAATACATGTTGGTTACTCACTAGAAGTCTCGAGACACTAAAAATTCGTATGGATCAGCAAATGCAAAATGCTAAGGCTGTTGCCCAAAAGTTTAGAGATCATGATATGATCACTAAGGTTCATTATTTAGATCTTTTGGAGCCTAATAGTAGATCTTACGATATATACAAAAGACAATACAGCTCACCCGGAGCAATGATATCTATAGAAATAAAAGGTGGAGAAGCTGAAGCATTTAAGTTTCTCAATGCATTAAATTTATTTAAATTGGCTGTAAGTCTTGGAGGCACCGAGAGTCTTGCACAGCATCCTTGCAGTATGACTCATGCCGGAGTAGATCCTATCGCTAAAATCCAAATGGGTATCACTGAAAATCTCGTAAGGCTATCCATTGGAATAGAAAATGAATCTGATTTGATATGGGATATAGAGCAAGCATTGGAGTCGATTAAGAATATGTCTGTCAGAATGTAACTGCAGTTTAACAGATTTATAAATTATTTTAGAAGTATATATGGATTTTATGATAAAATCTATGTGTAATATTTTTATATAAAATTCATCTTTTTACTTCCTACTTCAACTCTAACCGATCTATTAATCCATCCACAGTATAACCTTCGAGCATACTCTCCAATAGATTAAAATCATCAGGTGTTACAGATTGAGCAATCTTTCCTTTGTCCAATAAATGGATACTGTCACACACTTCTGTCAATGTATCATATATGTGCGATGTAATGATTACCGTCTTTCATAACACTTTTAGTTTACGTATAATGGCTTTGATGATGATATTACTATCCAAATCAACACCACTGAATGGTTCGTCGAATAGATAATATTTATTTTTAAGCATTAGCATTGCTGTCAGCGCAAGTTTCTTTTCAGACTAGTTAAATAGTGTTTTTTCTAACGTTTTATTGGTATAGTAAATATGTTTTTTTAGACCAAAAGCAACTATTTGCATTTAAGCTGCATAAGAAGTGTATAAAATAGATTACCTAATCCAAAATCAAACTTATGAAAACATTTTACTACACAATCTTATCATTAATTTTATCTCTGTCATTGACAGCCCAAACAGTTGTTGATATTATAGTTGATAGTGAGGACCATAACACATTAGAGGCAGCAGTAATTGCGGCTGGTCTAGTGGAAACTCTATCGGGAGATGGACCTTTTACAGTATTTGCTCCTACAGACGCTGCATTTGCGGCTTTACCAGAAGGTACAGTAGAATCATTACTTGAAGATCCATCTGGTGCACTTACAGATATTTTGTTATATCATGTAGCTTCAGGAACAGCTCTGAGTACAGACTTATCAGATGGTATGATGGTAACAACATTAAATGGAAAAAGTGTTACGGTAACAATCAATGACGATGGAGTTTTCATCAATGATGCTCAAGTAACCTTTGCAGATATAGTTGCAGATAACGGCGTTGTACACGTAATCGATGCTGTACTTCTTCCACCAACTATAACAATTACAGATATAGTAGTAAATAGTCCAGTACACGAAACTCTTGAGGCGGCAGTAATTGCAGCTGATTTAGCAGAAACTCTTGCAGGCGAGGGTCCGTTTACGTTATTTGCTCCAACAGACGCGGCGTTTGCAGCATTACCAGAAGGAACAGTAGAATCATTGCTTGAAGATCCATCTGGTGCACTTACAGATATTTTATTATACCATGTTGCTGCAGGAACAGCTCTGAGTACAGACTTATCAGATGGTATGATGGTAACAACATTAAATGGAAAAAGTGTTACGGTAACAATTAATGACGATGGGGTTTTCATCAATGACGCTCAAGTAACCTTTGCAGATATAGTTGCAGATAACGGCGTTGTACACGTAATCGATGCTGTACTTCTTCCACCAACTATAACAATTACAGATATAGTAGTAAATAGTCCAGTACACGAAACTCTTGAGGCGGCAGTAATTGCAGCTGATTTAGCAGAAACTCTTGCAGGCGAAGGTCCGTTTACGTTATTTGCTCCAACAGACGCGGCGTTTGCAGCATTACCAGAAGGAACAGTAGAATCATTGCTTGAAGATCCATCTGGTAAGCTCACAGATATACTATTATATCATGTAGCTGCGGGAACAGCACTTAGTACCGACTTGTCAGATGGAATGATGGTACCTACACTAAATGGGAAAAATGTAACGGTAACAATCAATGATGATGGAGTATTTATTGATGATGCTCAGGTAATTTTTGCGGATATAGTTGCAGATAACGGCGTTGTGCATGTAATTGATGCTGTACTTCTTCCACCAAGTAATACAATTACTGATATAGTAGTAAACAGCCCAGTACACGAAACTCTTGAAGCGGCAGTAATTGCGGCTGACTTAGCAGAAACTCTTAAGGGAGAAGGTCCGTTTACGTTATTCGCTCCAACAGACGCTGCATTTGCAGCCTTACCAGAAGGAACAGTAGAATCATTGCTAGAAGATCCATCCGGTGCACTTACAGATATTTTGTTATATCACGTAGCTGCTGGAAAAGCACTGAGTACAGATTTGTCCGATGGTATGATGGTACCTACACTAAATGGTGAAAGTGTGACGGTAACAATCAATGATGATGGGGTTTTTATCAATGATGCTCAAGTAACGATTGCAGATATTACTGCGGATAATGGTGTGGTACACGTAATTGATGCCGTGCTTTTACCTGGTGTTGTATCTACAGCAGATCTAGCACAATTTGCTTCAGTAACATTATACCCTAATCCTGCAGTATCTAGTGTGACCATAGACATGAGTAATATGAATGCAGAGATTCTGAGGTTTGATATATATGATATTTCAGGAAGTGTCATTAATACCTACAGATTCAATTCAGTTAAGCAATCTTTAGATATTAGCACTCTTAATTCAGGTATGTATTACCTAAATATAGTAATGGATGACATAACTTATTCCAAAAGGTTCTTTGTTTTAAAATAGTAATAATATGAATTGGGGTTTTCAATTCATTTTCATAAAAAGTAAATTGGGGCATATTTGTTTAACAAATATGCCCCAATTATTAAACAATATTGTCTTAGGTATGTTAGAGAAGTAAATAATCAAATTCTAAGACGCTGTGCAGACTTACAAGACAGACATAAATCTTATTAATGAGATCCTTAAGGGTAACCAAACTGCTTTTAGAGATCTATATGATAGACATTCAAAAGGTCATATGCTAACATGCCTACGATACGTAAAAAATAGGTCAGAAGCTGAGGATGTGCTACAAGAATCATATATTATGATCTACAAAAATCTAGAGAAATATGACCCAAGCAAAGCACAGTTTAATACTTGGTCTAACCGCGTAGTAATAAATACTTGTCTTATGAATCTTCGAAAGAGAAATGTATTTAGAGATTTTGATAACATTATAGATATCAGCAGTAAACTTACTGTCAATGCCGATGCCATTGATAATCTTAGTCTTCAAGATTTGACTAATTTTATAACTAATCTGCCCAAAGGATATAGAACAGTATTCAATATGTATGTTATTGACGGATATAAACATAGCGAGATAGCAGAATATCTTAAAATTTCTGTGAGTACTTCCAAGACACAGCTAATGAAAGCTAAACAAATGTTGCAAGGAATGATTATTTCAAATGATTACTCTCAATCAATCAACTATGTCCTTATATAATAAAATAAAAAATACATTTAATCCACCTCCCTCCTTAAAGGGTGAGGATTGGTTATTGCCTTCGGACGATTTGTTTGATTCAATAGAATCTTCTATTCAAAATGATCAGAAGATGAAAAATAGGGGTATTTGGGTATGGTTGCTATCATTACTTTTCATCAGTGGGACTTTATCTTATTTATTAACTAATAATAATACTAATTTAGGCGGTATTATACTTACTAATAAAGGCAATACTGAATATCATACATCATCCAAAAGCTCTGTTGTTAATGTCAACGATATAAATAAATTGAATAGTAAAAATTTATTCTTTAAAGTCGCTTCCGATAATAAAGAGATAGTAACATCCAAAATTGACTATAACGTTGAAAAGAGTATTACTAGTGTACCAATTCCATTGATCTCATCAACGTCTGACAAATCTACAAGCGTTTCGGTATTAGAGAAATCTTTTAATTTAAACACCAGAACTGATAGAAGAAATAGAAATTTAGAAAGTTTAGATTTTACATCTGTTGTTGGGTGTAAAAATTCTAATATCGAAGAACTCGTAACAATTAAAACAAAAAGAACAAGTTACAATTTAACTAGAATAGCGGGTATAAATTGCTCTCTTTTCCGGGAAAAAGTTCCTCCTTTTTTTCACGAATTTTCTCACCTCCCTAAGAAGGATTTAAGCCACGCATCTGAGTGGAGATTGAAATTTTCGTCTGGTACTAGTAATTGGAATTTCAGTTTAAATAATAATTATATAACAACTTTAGATCCTGCAGACTTTAGGTTTTCTAAAGGGGTGGGTTATTTTATAGAGCTAAGCATTGAAAAAATGTTAAGCCAAAGGTTAAGTCTGGGTATATCAGGATTATTAGAAAGTAGTAGTTTCAGTTCTGGGCATAACTCAATTGTCGATTACGATATCAGTAATGAGACTGAAGATCAATTGAATCAATTTGATGTTATTATGGCTTCACCAATTGGTTTTTTAGAATCTAATATTGTCGTTGCTAGAAGTACAGATGCTAATGAGCACACAGATTTGACCATAGACTTAAATAATAGTCATTCCATCACTAATATAGATTTTGGGTTGTATGCACAGATTGAGCTTTTACAATATCGTAACTTCAGTTTTGGTAGTCAATTAGGATTTGGTTTTAATTATCTATCAAATATCTCAAATTCTCTTGACTACTTTAGTACATCAGAAACTGGGTTTATTTCTCATAGCTCAGAGATATTAAAAAATCAATCACATCTAAACCTTTTAAGGTCGTATATTAATTTTGGTATTAATCTTGAATACAATTTTTCAGGAAGTACATCCTTTGGAGTGAATCATCACTTTAGGCAGGATTTTAATCCAATTTACAGTGATGGTGACTTCAATACTTTAATTAGCAGACAATTATCGGGATTTTATGTAAAGAAGTCTTTTTAAGAATAAAATAGTTGTTTAACGATTTAATATATGTCAATTCTTGTTTTATTTTCAAGAGGCTTCTGTAAGTTATCCTTTGTCAAAAGTTTTTGAAGCTGTTTATTTGGCTACTATTATGCGTTTCCTTAATAATCTCGTTTTAGTTACTTTATTATAAACAATCAAACACTCTAGGCTATCTAGATCAAATCTTTTAGACAAATTTCATTCGTTATTATACTTTTTACTATCTATATTTTTTCTGCTCTTTGGGTTATTATGATTGGATAAGTCCGAGTTTTTTCTTTGCAAATACAGAATCGAGGCCCTCTTTAAATGCCGAATATCAAGATTTCCAATAGATATTATCATTCAGATATTGACTATATTAGTTCATAAGCTCTTCTGCTTAATTTTTTTAATATTTTTTTATTCGAAGTACCAATATTCTTATTCCAATTGAATTTTATCTCATGTCTTAGCATCTATAAATGATGTCGCAAAAGCGTTTTTTTGATATTTCATAAAAAATTAGAATTCATATTCTTTTCATAATGATTTCACTACAGGTTTGTATATTTACTTTAAATGCGAAATGAAGTATATTTTTAATGATTAAAAAATATAGAGATACAGGAGCTTGTGGTGCATTACTAGATGAATATGAAAAGGCGCTTGATGAACTCAAAGGTTTAGTTTCTGAAATTACTCCTGAGAGACTTATATATATCGTCGACCGTATTACTATAGATAATGACTGTAGGTCAATACAGACGATACTTACTCATGTAATATCATCCGGATATAATTATGTCATAACAATCAGAAATCATTTAGGTGAGTCGATAGAATTTAAAGATAATGTGATTCTTGACGAACCTGAAGACTACAACAATGCCTTATCAGATATTTTGAATTACACAATCCAATTGATAGATGATTATCCAAAAATGAATTTAGAAGAGTCCGATAATATAAAGAAACTAACTACTCAATGGGGACAAATGTACAATATCGAACAACTTCTAGAGCATGCTATAGTTCATGTTTTAAGACATCGTAGGCAAATAGAAAGATTCTTACTTCAAATGAATAATAAATTTCAATGATGTATCCAACTAATACATAAATAAATTAATATTCATCAAACTTTTGAAAACCTTAACCCCCTAAAAATTAAGTTAGATCACTTACACCCCATTTATTTTGTGTCTTATAATTTAACAAAAACAAATTCTAACTTCTTCAAATCGGTCATTTAAAATAGTAACAAATAAATAAAATTTAGATCTATAATTTCATAAATTATATATTAATTCGTGATAGTATTCTAGTTTAATATTTCATGATCTTCCAAATTATTCACTCCCCAATTTTCTATTTCATCTTCGGACCAAAGGTCTGGAAAGAATATACGTCTTTGATATCTCGGATGCATATACTTCCTCCAATCACTTCCCCCAGTTGCCGGCACCTCAGAATCACCGCTATTTAAGTATTTTGCGGCAGCATTTAGATGGGCCATTACCCATAATACATTTACTGTATGATCGTAATGTCTCATAGCATTGACCAACTTTACATCTTTTTGATCTTCAATAGGTAATGACTTAAATTTTGTCCAAAGATTACATGTATTGTAAGTTTCCATAAACACTATAAAGTCATCCATATATCTGTCTTCAAATAATTGTAGAAGCGTATTTTTTTCACCTGTTGCATAATTTTTACCTGCAGCCTGCCAATATAGATGATCAAATGCATGACTAAATGGTGTGTCACGATCAATCGTAGATCTAAAACGAATGTCAATCAAATTAATTAGTTCAGTAGAAGCAAATTCAATCTTTCGATATTGAGCACTCTGAAATCCACTTGCTGGAGTGAGTGTATCTCTAAATTTCATATATTGATCAACTTCCATACCATCACCCATAATTTCAAAAGAGGAAGAGAGCATATCGAAATAGCGACTAATACGATTCAACCGATCAGCAAAAAAGTGAGTTTTAAGATCTATATTTGTAGCGATCTGTTCGATTTCCCAAAGAATCATTTTAAATAATAATTCATTGATCTGATGATACATAATAAATACCATTTCATCAGGTAAATTGGTACGTTGTACTTGTAGATTCAATAAGGCCTCCGGTTGAATGTAATCCCAATAGGTTATTGGTTTTGAGTGCAACAAACCACTAAGATGAGTATTTACATCTTGCCCAATAGCATCGTATTTTGTCTTTAAATCTTCAAATATTTTATCTCGTTTCATGTCTTCTTCAAATGAGTTTGTAACTTAAATCTATCTTGATACAACTAATAAGTATGTATACATCAAAAATACTGTAAATACAGGCTATTTTATCTATACAAACCATAAAGTGTAAGCTAATGATTATATATGATCAATGGAAAAATATGATACAACATTTGGTCTTCATTATTTCAATATTACTAGTTTACAGCAGATGTTCAACCAATGAAAGATATGAAATTCTAATAAAGTGACATTTGGTCACTTTTACAGGGTCTACTAATACAATTAATGTTTAAATTAAATTTGAAAAATATACACCTTCTTGATTCATAAAAGTGCCATTTTTTTTGTTTAAGTCTAATCTTTCTCCTTTAAAATTTGTCGAAGGCAAACCTAATTCTTGATATATACATGCAGTAGCTGCATAGTCCCAGATGCTTCCTCCACCTCTTTCTTTTTTTGGAAATTTTAGCATACAAGCAGGACCGTTTTCTAAAACAAAGATGGCATTCAATACTGCACCTGCTCCAGATATTTCTTTAAACGAATTCAAACTCATTTTATTTATATTATCATTTAAAAGAATCTCTATTTCGGCTGCACGAGATGTATTCTTTAGCTTTCGATCTGTCACATAAGTAAGATGATCATTAGATCGTTTGATTTTCCAAGGAACACTATTTTTGTAAACTCCAATTCCTTTTATTACATGGTAAAGGATATTCCTACTAGGGTCGAAGACTACTCCAATGTGTGGTGTTCCATCTTTTGAGACTAATGCAATCGATACAGAAAAGCCTGGTTGTTTATTAATAAAAGCAAGCGTTCCATCCAATGGATCAATGCACCAAAAATAATCTTTTTGGAATCGGCTGCCATTATCTTCTGTCTCTTCTGATAAAAGGGCTAAATTAAATTCGTCACAAGTAGGAAGCAAATGAGTAAGGATCGCTATTTCACATTCTTTGTCTACTGAGGTGACTACTTGTGAGGCATAGCTAGCTCCTCCCTTCTTCTTCTCTACTAGAACGTTTTCATTCATATACTTCTGAATGACCTTTCCGGCAGCGAGGGCCGCTTTAATGGCTATATTGTTAAGTATCGCTAGATCCATTTCTAAAGTCTTTTGATCACTTCTGATATAACACGTTCACTATAACTATTAATCTTCCAATGATCAGGATTCCATCCTTTTAGAAAGCGATGAAAATCTGCCCAAGCTAATCGGTACATAGACCGCCATTCAACTTCCAACTCTTCATTTCTTTCTTTCATCGCAATTTGTAAATAGTCAAAATAGGTATCCAAAATTTGGTTTTCCAAATATTCACAATCCCTTTCGTTTAGACAACTGCCAATAAAATAGGCTACATCTTTCATTCCACATCCACCACCCACATACTGAAAATCTACTCCAGCAACTTGACCGTCTTTAGCAAAACAGAAGTTTGCCAGTTTGGCATCACCATGAACAAACGTTTTGAACTTGCAATCATTTAATTTATTATCAATCGTAATAGCGGCCTCCCTTAATCTTAAATTATCTATTGCTGCCAGTTCTTGAGGTCTCGTTTCTAAATGCCAATATGTTCCTATATCCCAAAGTCCAGCTGGAATTTGACCTAAGTAACTTGCATGAAATTGAGCCAACCATGCCAAACAAGAAGATATTTCTTCCCATGTGACAACTCGCTTACGTAATGGATAACCCGATTCATCCAAATCCTCCAATACCATAATCACCTGATCATCTTGCGTCTCAATAGCTAAACATTTCGGCAAGCGGGCAGCGCTGTTTTTGCTATATCTATCATACCATGCCGCTTCTACTTTGTATGACCTGACCTTTCGTTGATGACCGATATCAGTGTTCCATCCGTGGGGGTGTTTGTTATATATGGGCAAGTGAACGTGCTTTACTACTACACTTTCGACAGAAGCATTCTCTAATCTGACTCGCATGATTTTTCCGTACCCACTCCATAATTCCTGAATCATCTCTTTTCCTATCAATGAAGATGCTCCTGTACTCTGCAGAATGATCGATCTAAAATATTCATTCATAAGAACACAAAGATAACTAAATGTCATTTGGAAGTTAAGCCCATGATTATTCCAAAATAATAACTTGCTTTTGACATCACGACTATAATATTGGCAAGAATGTTCGTTTTGTATTGATATCAGTAGGATGATATAATCAGATCAAGAAGTACTAATTAATCGTATTTTAAGATATCGTACTTTTGCAATCAAACATTCAATTACCAATGTTAGAGATTGTGTGTTCATATTTTTAAATGAGGGACATATTTCCTTTCTTTTTTTTTAGTATTTGTATTTATTAATAAAGTAAGATCGAATAAAATGATCATCAAAGGCCAATTAGTTGACTTACATAGTCGATCTATATATCCAGTATCTGTGACCATATCAGAAGGAAAAATAGTATCTATAGAACGGATAGATACTGCACCACAGCATTATATCATTCCTGGATTCGTAGATGCTCATATACATATAGAGAGTTCGATGCTGATACCATCACAGTTTGCAAGATTGGCAGTGATGCATGGTACTGTGGCAACCGTCTCCGACCCTCATGAGATAGCTAATGTATTGGGTATGCCAGGTGTAAATTTTATGATTGAAGATGCTGCTAAGACGCCACTTAAGTTCTTCTTTGGTGCGCCATCTTGTGTACCGCCTACTACTTTTGAGACTAGTGGAGCAATACTCGATGCTGATGATATTAAGACTCTATTAGCTAGAGATGACATTAAGTATCTCGCAGAGATGATGAACTATCCAGGCGTATTATACCAAGATGAAGAAGTAATGCAAAAACTCCAACACGCCAAAGACGCAGGTAAACCTATTGATGGACACGCTCCGGGGTTGCTAGGTGAGCAAGCTCATCAATATATCGATGCCGGGATTTCTACAGATCACGAATGCTATACATACGAAGAGGCAAAGCATAAGCTAGATCATGGTATGAAGATATTGATCAGAGAAGGTAGTGCTGCCAAAAACTATCTAGCCTTATCACCACTGTTTGATTATAGACCTGACAGATTGATGTTTTGCTCCGATGACAAACATCCTGATGACCTTATTGAGGGTCATATCAATTTACTTGTACGTAGAGCTATCTCTGACGGTTACGATCTATATGATGTATTGAGAGCTGCCTGTATAAATCCCATAGATCATTATGATCTGGGAGTTGGACAGTTGAGAGTCGGAGATGCGGCAGATTTTGTAATCGTTGAAGATCTTAAAAATTTCAATGTGATATCAACATATATCAATGGAACACAAGTATCTGATTCTACTCATTGTCTCTTTTCAAAAGTAACTGCAGTGCCTATCAATCAATTTAATTGTACAACCATGCAAGCGAAAGATTTTGAAATACAGACCAATGCCAATCATGCAAGGGTAATCCATGCCTTAGACGGTGAGATCATCACCAAAGAACTCATCACCCATATTACTACAGAAAAGGGTAGACTTTTAGCAGATACAAAGAGAGATATACTGACTATTACAGTTATAAATAGATATGAAGATGCACCACCTGTATCAGCATTAATTCATGGATTTGGTTTGTCACATGGAGCGATTGCAAGTTGCGTAGGTCATGATACTCACAACATCATTGCAGTAGGCTGTGATACTAATAGTTTAGCCAAAGCAGTCAATATAATCATAGAGAATAGGGGTGGAATTTCAGCCGTAGGCAATGACCGCGAGATATTTTTGCCTTTGCCTTTTGCAGGTATTATGAGTGGCGATGAGGGTTCATTGGTAGGAAAGCAATACGCAGAATTGGATAGGTTTACCAAAGATGTATTAGGGAGTTGTTTGGGCGCTCCTTATATGACATTATCATTTATGGCTCTTTTAGTAATTCCTGATCTTAAATTAAGTGATAAAGGGCTTTTCAGTGGAAAGGAATTCAGGTTTGTCGATTCATTTATTTAACAATCAATATTAATGAGGCTTGTTACCGAGTTCTAAATCTTTTGATTGTTGATCCTTTTTTAATTGAGGTGATACGAATTAAAAAAATGGGAGTGGTTATTCTCTTTTTCAACCTAGTATAAACTATTGCTAGGGATTAAGTCCAAATTTCAATCTAATTACCAGGCTTAAAGTATAAGAAACAAAAATGAACAAAGCACTCGCACATACTACAAGAGCTTTGTATTATTCTTTTCATTGATTACAGATTAGATTAGCTAGATTTTATTTCTGTAATCTAGTGTAGGAGTAAGTATCACAGATCTAAGGTAATAAAGTACTCTATCAACGAATCTATGAGGAGAAGGCTGACGATTTGTCACTAAATAAACACATTGCACTAGTGTTTTACGTATACTTTGTCAGTTTCCACCTTACATCTTGTCAGATATTCCCCATGGCACATATATTGAATAATAGATTATGTAATACAATAAAAGTAATACGATAATTTGATTTACCAAAACAATAAATAACACATAATATGGGTAAAATAATCGGAATAGACTTAGGAACTACCAACTCTTGCGTTGCAGTAATGGAAGGTAACGAGCCTGTTGTGATCCCTAACGAAGAGGGTAAAAGAACGACTCCATCAGTAGTAGCATTCTTAGACAATGGAGAACGTAAAATCGGAGACCCTGCAAAACGTCAGGCCATCACTAATCCAACACGTACAATCTCAAGTATAAAAAGATTTATGGGTAACAGGTTTTCAGAGGTTGGAACTGAAGTAGGTCGTGTACCTTACAAAGCTATTAAAGGAGATAACGATACTGTGAGAATAGAAATCGATGGTCGAAAATATACTCCACAGGAGATATCTGCTATGGTACTCCAAAAGATGAAAAAGACAGCTGAAGACTTTCTAGGTACTGAAGTAACTGAAGCTGTAGTAACTGTGCCTGCGTACTTCAATGATAGTCAGCGTCAAGCGACTAAAGAAGCGGGCGAAATTGCGGGACTAAAGATTAGCCGTATTGTAAACGAACCTACTGCAGCTGCACTCGCATACGGACTTGATAAGAAAGGATTGGATCAAACGATTGCAGTATTTGACCTTGGTGGAGGTACTTTCGATATATCTATACTAGAGTTAGGAGACGGTGTTTTCGAGGTAAAGTCTACTAACGGAGATACGCACTTGGGTGGAGATGATTTTGATCAAGTATTGATTGACTTTTTAGCGGAAACATTCCAAGCTCAAGAGAATATGGATCTACGAAAGGACCCTATGGCGTTACAGAGACTTAAGGATGCTGCTGAGAAAGCTAAAATAGAATTATCATCTTCTACAGAAACTGAGGTAAATTTACCATATGTAACTGCTGTAGATGGTGTGCCTAAGCACCTTGTAGTGAAAATATCTAGAGCTAAATTTGAGTCGTTAGCGGCTGAATTAGTAGAGAGATCTCTCACGCCATGCGCAGAAGCGTTAAAAGACGCGGGACTTGACAAATCTGAAATCGATGAAATTATTCTAGTCGGAGGATCTACTCGAATCCCTAAGATTCAAGAAGTGGTAGAAAAGTTTTTCGGTAAGAAGGCTAATAAGTCAGTAAATCCTGATGAAGTAGTAGCACTTGGTGCTGCGATCCAAGGTGGTGTATTAAGTGGTGATGTACAAGATGTACTTCTACTGGATGTAACACCACTATCACTAGGTATTGAGGTAATGGGTGGAGTTTATGATGTTGTAATAGAAGCTAACTCTACAATACCTACTAACAAGCAGAAGACATACTCTACAGCCGCAGACAATCAACCAAGTGTAGAGATACACGTTCTACAAGGTGAGCGTCCAATGGCTAAGGATAATAGACCTATCGGAAAGTTCGTTTTAAGTGATATACCTCCAGCGCCGAGAGGTACTCCTCAGATCGAAGTAACATTCGATATTGATGCTAACGGTATCTTAAGCGTATCTGCAAAAGATAAGGGGACTAACAAGGAACAATCTATACGTATAGAGGCATCAACAGGTCTTTCTGAAGAAGAGATCGCAAGAATGAAAGCAGAAGCAGAAGCTAATGCTGATTCTGATAAATTGGCTAAAGAAAGAGTAGAGAAACTTAATGCGGCAGATTCATTAGTATTCCAAACTGAGAAGCAAATCGTTGAATACGGTGATAAGATTCCAGCAGAGAAAAAGGAAGCTATTGAAAAAGCAGTTGTGGATCTTAAAGAAGCACATAAAACTGAAGACATGTCTGCAATAGATACTCATACAGAGACTCTAAACACAGCATGGCAAGCAGCAAGTCAAGATATCTACGCGGCAACCCAAGAGGCTGGGGGTGCAGAAGGAGCTGAATCAGATACAGGCGCGAATGCAGGTAGCAGCGAAGATGAAGATGTACAAGATGTTGAATTTGAAGAAGTAGACGAGAAAGGGTAGTACTCATTTGAATCTTAGAGAATAGCGAAAGCCGAATCCGTATGGGGTTCGGCTTTTTTATTGGATAATTGCAAATATTGTAGTAAAGAAATTATCCTAAAATATCAATCCAATACTAAATCAAAATTGAGACAGAAAATTGAAAAGACTTCAAAAAATAGATATACTAAACGTAATCAAACTTTGATCAACATAAAAATACAAGACTCTTCAATACCTATAGGGTAAAATCTTATCACAAACAACATTAAATATTCAAATCGAAATGTTCCTGTTTAAAAGATTTTTCTGCCAATTTTACATTTTATCCAAAGCTTGCTCTAGATCTTCAATCAAGTAATCTGCATCTTCTAACCCAATATATAATCTAACATATGTCCAAGGAATAGGAGAGTCTGGAATACCAGGCATATCATGAAATATAATACTTGGAATCATTAGAGATTCGTAACCGCCCCAAGATACTGCCATCAAAAAATTATTGATTGCGTCTATAAAACGTAATACGGCTGGTTTGTCTTGCACCTCGAGTACGATAGTAATCAATCCGCCACAGCCAGTCATTTGTGTCTTAGCTAATTCGTATTGTGAGAAATCTGGATCTAAAGGAAATATTACTTTTTCAATTTTATCATGAGACTTAAGAAAGCTTACAACTTTGTGTGCAGTCTCATCTGATCGATTCATTCTTAGTTCTAAAGTACGTAGACCTCTGATGACTAGATTGGCGTCATGCGGAGAGATGTTAATTCCAAGCGTCATATACTCATTGACGAATATTTGATTGATAATCTCCTTACTACTCGCTATTACTCCTACGACAACATCACTATGACCATTTAGGTACTTGGTAGCAGAGTGAACTACAATATCAATTCCCATTTCTATAGGGCGTTGAAAGATAGGCGAGCAATGACTGTTATCAATAATACTGATCAATCCATTGTCCTTTGCCAATGCTGAACAAGCTCTTAAATCAGAAATTTCGAAGGTCAATGAATTAGGGCATTCAAGATACAACACACTAGTATTTGGTTGTATAGCTGCTCTCATTTCAACTACTGATGTAGCATCTACATAGGTAACTTCTACACCAAATTTAGAAAGTAGATTACTCAACAATTTATACGTCCAGCTATAAGGTTTATTGACACAGATCACATGATCGCCAGCTTTCACTTGACTCATAACAGATGCTGCGATGGCAGCCGCTCCTGAGCTAGTGACAAGAGCATCTTCAGCTGACTCGAGAGCTGCCATTTTCTTTCTTAAGATTTCTACTGTAGGATTATTTCCTCTTGTATAAATATGATGACTCAACTCGTCACCTACAGCATCTCTAAATTCTTGGACAGTATCAAAAACAAAATTAGAAGATTGTATAACTGGAGGTGAAACAGCATTAAAATATTGCTTTCTATTTTCTCCAAAGTGAGTGAGTACGTCGGTAAGGTTTATCATTTCGATTATGTGTGATTAAGAATATATGATAATGCGATACAGTAATTAATTATACCGATCGCATGATCACATTATCATTGATTCTCACAATCGTTCGTATTTTCTCTTAAACAAAAATTAGCATAAACTTATTCTTTTTTCCATTCTCAAGCATGATATATTTATCATGAATAAGATCCGTAAAAGTTAACATATGTTCGTCACTTGTAATCTTTACTTTGTTGATTGAGATAGCATTGTTTTTTACGGCTCTCTTGGCTTCAGATCTGGACTTAAGTACTTCTGTTCGATTAGATAGTAAATCAGTTATTTTGATACCATTAGAAAGATCAGATTTCGAAATACAATAAGATTTAATTTCTTTAGAGATAGTCTCTAAGTCCGATTCAGCTAATCCTTTTAATGAATCTTCAGTAGCTGTTCGTCCAAAAAGTATTTCAGATACGTTCATCACAGATTCGTATGCTTGATCTGAATGTACTCTTCTTGTGAGCTCTTCTGCTAATATCTCTTTTAGTTTACGTGGATTATCTGCATGTTCAACTTCCAAAGATTCTACATCAGATTGAGTCTTTAAAGTGAAGTATCTGATAAATGTAGGAATATCTGCATCGTCTGCATTAATCCAAAATTGGTAAAACTTGTATGGTGTTGTCATCTTAGGATCCAACCATAAGTTACCTTCTTCTGATTTACCAAATTTCTTGCCATCTGACTTTGTCAATAGTGGTGTAGTCACAGCATAAGCCTTTCCAGATACATTTCTTCGGATAAATTCTGTTCCAGAAGTGATATTTCCCCATTGATCAGATCCTCCCATTTGTATGCGGCAGTTCTGATCAGTATATAATTTCTGGAAATCATAGGCTTGCATGAGTTGGTAACTAAACTCTGTAAACGACAATCCAGATTCTAGTCTGTTTTTTACACTATCCTTACTCATCATGTAACTGACAGTGAGCGTCTTTCCTACATCTCTAAGAAAATTCAAAACATTCATCTCTTTATAGAAATCAAGGTTGTTGACTACGATAGCCGCATTTTCACCTTCGAAACTTAGAAACTTCTTCGCTTGATCTAATTGAAAATTAAGATTACTATCTAACTCCTCAAATGATTTAAGCTGACGTTCCTTGTCTTTTCCAGAAGGGTCACCGATACGACCAGTAGCGCCACCCATAAGGATAATAGGCGTATGACCACTCAATTGAAATAAACGTAATATCATCAATTGCACATAGTTACCTATGGTCATACTGGGTGCTGTAGGATCAAAACCGATATAACCTTTAGTGGGCCCTTCGTTCAAAAATGCTTCTGCTCCTGGTGTACTATCCTGTAGCATTCCTCTCCAGCTTAGTTCTTTTATAAAATTCATAAAGTTATGTTCAGTGTATTGATCTGCAAAAGTATGAATTTAGACACTTATATACTTAATAGAATGGATAACTATATATTTACTTGCTACGTTATTAAATTACTACTTTTGATTGGCTTATAGAATAACGATTGTTCATCTAGAATTTAATATTAGAGTCAATAGTCATTAAACATTTATATAGAACTCAATATACTGAATTTACCATATTTCATAGCGCGAAGACTAGCTTTTTCAAAGGAGCCATCATTTACTAGGGTCATAGTAAGGATAGCTATTGTGGCAATAGCTATAAGTCTTGCTGTAATGATAATCACCACAGCAATGATCACTGGATTCAAGAAAGAGATTACGAATAAGATCTTTGGCTTCTGGGGACATATCCATATTACAGATTCTAGTAATAGCACTAATTTTGATCAGAGACCTATAGATCGAAACGATGAGTACTACCATACTTTACAAGATATAGAGACTATAGAATATCAAAGTCCTGACAATGTGATGGGCCAAGAAGTTGAAGATCACTATACTACGGAAATGACCTCTGGCGGAGTGAAATATGTCCAGGTATATGCTATGATACCAGGTATCATTACTGCTAAGGCTAGAAATTTCGAAGGCATTATGTTCAAAGGGGTAGGCGATGATTACCATTGGGAGGTGATGAAAGACTTCTTAGTAGATGGTAGAGTAATAGATACCCAATCTGATTCTGTATCAAACGATATTATGATCTCCAAGGTAACTAGTAAGCGGCTAAAAATGAATGTTGGAGACCTTATGATTGTCAGCTTTTTTAAAGATAGAAAACAGTTACGGAAACGGATGGAAGTAGTCGGCATTTATAATTCTGGATTGGACGAATACGATCGTAAGTTCGCTATGACTGACATCCGTAAGCTACAAGATGTTATGGGCTGGCAGTCAAACCAAGTGGGAGGGATAGAGGTATTTGTAGATAATCTAGAAGACTTAGATTTAGTTTCGGACTATATCTATTACGATCATCTACCACCTAGTATATATTCACAGACAATCAGAGAGAAATTTTCAAGTATATTTGATTGGCTCGAGCTTCAGGATATCAATGAGCTAGTCATACTAGGTCTGATGATAATAGTAGCTATTATCAATATGATCACCGCGTTACTCATTCTTATTCTTGACCGTACCAAAATGATAGGGACGCTCAAGGCTTTGGGTGCTAGCAATTGGGCAGTGCGGAAGATATTCCTTTATTACGCGGCCTATATCGTCCTATGGGGAATACTTTTAGGAAATGTATTAGGCTTGTCTATATGTTGGTTACAAAAAAAGTTTGGAATCATCGAATTGGATGAAGCAAGTTACTATATCTCTGTAGCTCCGATCGACGTGCAGGGGAGTAATCTACTTCTGATTAATGTAGCTTGCTTTGTAATAACTCTCATTTTCTTAGTACTACCTACATATCTTGTAACTAGGATCACTCCAATAAAAGCACTTAGGTTTGGCTAATCTGTTATTCAAAACTGGATCAACTGTTTTACGTCTTTCTAGTTGGATCACGTCTATTCCCAAACTTAGTTATAGGTTGCTCAGGCACATGAGTTATTTCATTCCAGTAATTTCTTATCAGCTGCCTTGTAGACCAAAAAGCTTATTATTAGCCATAGGCGAAACAATGATGTATTTACTCGAAATCTTAGGTATCACTACTATGTATGATGCCATATCGGAATGGATCAAACCTACAACAAGACCTCTCTCGGATGCTGAAATATCACTATCTAAAACATACTTTAAAGATACAATCAACTACGATCTAGTAAGAATACATCCATCCGCCCATATAATTGCTAATAAATCCATATTGGCCTATGTTTCGTTTAATACTATTAATCATTGGCGACCCATCCCAAAAGATGTATTCATTCATGAAATGATGCATATCTGGCAATATCAAAACTTGGGGGCAGTATACGCTATTAAAGCTTTACATGCCCAGTCTAAAGGTAACGCATACGATTATGATGGCTTCGAAGGATTATATTACGCTATGCTTCAAGGTAGGGATCTACTATCATATAACTTCGAACAACAAGCAGAAATTATACAAGACTATTATAAACTTCATGAGTTGAATGCACTCAACCCATTGGCGCGAAGTGTCTACAGTCATTTTACTAATCAGGTATTAAACATATCTAATATCTAGGTATTTTATAAAATTAAGGTAAACTTAATTAATAGTATATTTCCCTGATCACCTCAATTGATTTCTCAGCCATAATTACTTGGCCACTAGCATTAGGATGGATGCCATCTTCCAAGAAATGATTGCGTTGCAGTCCATAACTAAAATCGATACTAGCACATTGATCAATTTGAATAAATTCCTTTAATCGAGCTTGAAGACCTTTTAGTCTTAATACAAATTCATCTACATTAATCTCATATAAATTGGCATCGCTACTAGGATAATAGGTACTAGGCACTCCTATAATATATTGAATACCCAAGTGCCTAGCCTGTCGAGTCATCGTTTTGATATTACTGATAATAAGGCTATCGGACAATCCAAAGCTTAAATCATTAGTACCACCCATAATGAATACATATTTAGGCTGTTCGCTTCTTAGCATATAATCAAATCTACCTACCATACCTCCAGTAGTATCACCTGATACGCCATGATTGCTCACTTCTATATCGAGCCTACTGGCCAATAAACTAGTCCAGCGGAGCTTAGAATCTAATCCATGTCCGTTGGTTATACTGTCACCCATGCACGATAGTTTCATATGTATATAATTAGTAATTACATGAATGTTAAAATAATAAAATTGACCGAGCAAATCATTTTAACCTATTGTAACCTACACAAGTGATTCACTTTCGCTACGATAACTCAATCTTAGACTACGAAATATTGAATATCAATATATTGACTTTATGTTAAAAGGACGTTTGATTTATATATTAGTAATTGGATAATACTCATAACACAATGAAGAATCCAATTCAGGTACTTACAACAATTTTGATTCTCCTATCTCATGTAGTAGCGATAATTGAGTAATTCTTTAGATAAGTTTCATTGGCAACCACAAAAGATAATTCATATAAATAAATATGGAAACAAGATGACAGCAGTTAAAGCTATAAGTATATCTAAGGTGATGAATATATTGCAAAGGGTAGAATTACAATCAATTAACTTGATTATGTTTAGTTATTTCATCCATCATTCCTTTAAATATAAAACCATGAAATGGTAGGACAGAGTACCAATACATTCTACCCAATATACCATGTGGTCTAAAAGTGGCCGTTTGAATAAGTACATTATCTTTAATCTTGAACTCGAGCCAAGCTTCTCCTGGAAGTTTCATTTCGGCAAACAAGAGTAACCGACCTTCTACTTTATTAGCATATAAGACTCTCCACAAGTCTAATGCATCTCCAGATTCCAATGATGCAGAATTTGTTCTTCCTCGCCTCAATCCAACACCGCCGAATAATTTATCTATGAACCCCCTAAACTTCCATAAAGAATTAGCATAATACCATCCATTAGTTCCACCTATACTCCATACTTTATCAATTGCTAGTTTGGATGAGACAATTTCCCTTTGAGTAATATCTCGGAAACATCCAAAAATTGGGACATCAATAAAGTCAGAAATATTGAAATTTTTAACGCCACTCACTTGAGAATCTTTCCAGCTAGAAACAATTTGATTACCATCAATTTTCAGAAACGCTCTTTGTAAAGCTACGGTATAATTCTCAGGCTCAATGTTAAGAATTTTATTAATTTTTGCGTTTCTACAAACTACTTCTATCTTCATACTTGACACAAGTGAGGTTGCTAGGTTGTATGAGGTAGAAGTTACAAAATAGAGCCAATATGAAGATAGTTTTGGTGTCATTATGGGAACTGTGTGTATTGTACGTTTAAGTTTTCTAAACTTAGCAAACTTTAGTAACATATTTTTGTAAGTCAATATATCTGGCCCACCAATATCAAAATTCTGGTTATAAACTTTTTCGTTTAATAATGACTTTTCCAAAAACGATATAACATCTCTAATACCTATCGGCTGGCATTTAGTATTCAACCATTTTGGCGCTATCATATAGGGTAACTTCTCAACGAGATCTCTTATTATTTCGAAAGATGCGCTTCCAGAACCAATTATTATTCCTGCTCTTAATGTTGTAAGGTTAAATGCACTGTCCTCCAATATATTCTCAACATTCTTCCTTGATTTTAAATGCTTAGATAAACCATCTTTATTTACAATACCGCTTAAATATATTACATGCCTTACTGATGATCCTTCCAATGATCTATTAAAATTTTGGGCTGATAATTGTTCAAGTTTTTCATATTCATTCGAAGTAGACATGGAATGAATTAAATAATAAGCCGCATCTATATCCTTAGGTATATTTTTGAGTGTATCCTCTTCTAAGAAATCTACTTCCACAATTTCAATAAACGACATAATTGATTCAGGAGGGCTAAATCTATTGACATCTCTCACACAGCATACTACATGATGACCATTCTTTACTAAAACAGGTAATAATCTTTTACCTATGTACCCAGTTGCTCCTGTTAATAATATCCTCATTCAGTCTTTTTTTTTACGGATAAATAATTATGCGTTTTTTATTAACAAATGGAGTTAAAATAATGCTAAATAGTCAACTAAAACTTAAACATCTTTTCAGTCACAATTCCTTTTATGGTAGTCAATTGAATAAGATATATACCGCTATTCCATTCTGTCGCATTAATCGTATTCTCCTTGTCAATATTATTAGATTTAAAAACAACTTCCCCCATAACATCCGTGATGATAATAGATGAAATTTCGGTTTTGCTATCTATGTGTAATAGATTTGTAGTAGGATTAGGAAATACTCTAGTATTTATATCTTCTAAAGTTAGGTCTCGTTGTCTATTAGGCTCAATAATTTCAAAATCCGTAATCACAGGTAAGTGATCTGACGCACTACGTGAATCATTTCTATTAAGACCCAAGACCTCAAGATCAGCATCTTCCATATCATTGGTATTAAGACAGAAAGTATTAGTGAGATCAAGTGTATGATCAGAATAGAATGTATAATCTAGTCTACCTGGAAAGAAACTACTATTAGGATTGATCCAAGTAACAGCTTGTGGTAATCCACTCGCAAAAGGTAAAGCTGCAGTCAGAGGAGTACCATCCCAGTCTGGACTAGCGTCTGGACCGTACGCATTGTTATTGATAATATCTCCAGTAGTGAGTGTTTCTCTTTGCCTCTTATTTCCATAAAGATTCATATCACCAGTGATTAGAATAGGAGCATTTGTAGCTAATTGAAATTCATTTAGACCAAGTTTGGCATCTCTTATAAATGCGGCGATTTTATCTACTTCTGCTTGACGAGATTCGTCGTTACTTCCTGCCGGTAAGTGAGCTACTATAATAAGCATATCATTGCCCTCATAGTCAAGTATATATGCTCCATTGCCATCTATATTAGTATGGTCTTTGATTGGGTATTTACTGACGACATGAGTATCAGATCCCTCAGAGGCATGATCCCAGTCAGTGTATCCAGTTTCATCTTCTATTATATCGACGATCGATCCAGAGTTAAAATCATATATTTCTACAAATGTATAAATATCCGCATCCATAGCCTTGATCATTCTTCGTTGTTGTTGAGACTGTCCAAATTCAAATAGTCCATCAAATAACGAATTGTACGTCATCATGCGAAAGCCATTACCTACCTTGAGGAAATCAAATTTTGGTAGTGTAGGATTATTATTATCTACTAAAGTATAAAGCCTATCAGTCGCACTATTGGGAATAATATCTCCACCAGATCTATTATCTTTACAAGCTACCGCTATTGTACCATCTATAAATTGTGTTCCTCCAGCAAAATAGGTGCGAGATAGTGCAAATTCGAATATTTTAGAACTCAACGAAGGCAATACCGTAATGCCAATATCATTATGAAATATAGTGTTGGTAGCATTACCATTACGGATAAATCCTCTTCGATCGCCAAATTCAAATCCTATCTCAGCTCCAATACCTGCTTGTATTGTACCTGTATTAGCATTGTTGTCCGTATCTATATAGATATTGATTCTATTATCCTCTTGCAGTAATATCTCATCTCTCAATTCTATTCGAAAGTAGAGATATTCGTCATCATTAGTCACTTGAAAAGCAGTAAAGTCGTCACCAAAATTACTTCCATCACCAATAGGATCGTTGTATAATACCACATCATTCCAATCGTCATAGCTTTCATCTATAAGTATTTGACTGTGACTAACCACATTAAGAAGGGCAACAACAATTACTACAAGATACATTTTCATCATGAACACAAAGCTAATCTATACTACTTTACAAATGTGACTAAATGATGAGATATTGAGTTGCGAGGAAGACTTACCAGTGAAATATCTAGTATTCCATCTTGTCGAACTGTTACAAATACACTTTCTAGCTCTACAAACCCAAAAACAGCCACTCCAGATGTATCTGTTTTTTGCAATTTTAATCCCTTCTTGAAATCCCATAGCCTTATCTTTGTATTGGTGTATGTTAACAATTTTACCTTACAGAGGCTGACAATCATTGGACGCACAAAGCTCAACAATGACGGTAAGTATTGAATTTCGTTATGGTTCTGATATCTCTAGGCCATATAAACCATCTTCACCACAACTCATTATTATTACATTGAGAACAGAAAAAGTACGATTTTGATGAATTTCATAATTTATCAGTTGTTGCTTAAGGATAAAAATCGCTCACAATTTTAAATTCCATCTTTATAATAAGATAGCTCTAAAGTACTTAATACTCTAGCATATTCAGAAGAATGGCTTGCATTCATAGTAATGCCAAAGGGATCAGGAAGCCTTAACTCTCGGGCATGCAGCATAATCGTCATCATTTTCCATCGATCTCTAAATAGTTTGTTTTGCTTATTGCAACCATGTGGTCTATCTCCAATAATCGGATGTCTAAGGTGTGCCATATGTTTACGTAACTGATGCATACGACCTGTCAACGGCTTGAGTAATACTAATGAATATCGCTGCGTGCTATACTTACCCAATGCTACATCGATTTCTGATCTATCTAAAGTAATCAATTCAGTAACTGCATCTTGTATAACGCCATTATCATTGGTAAGTGCATAGTCAATATGTGTTTGATCATCTGTCCAGCCGCGCACGATCGCTATGTACTCTTTATCTATTTTTCGCTCTTGAAACAATGCATTCACCGTTGCCTGTGTCTCTTTGTCTTTGGCAAATAAAAGTACTCCCGAAGTTTTGCGATCTAGTCGGTGACATGGATACACATATCGATCAATCTGATTTCGCAACATCTGTATCGCGAATTCAATAACATCCTTTGCTATTGGGCTACGATGGACTAGTAAGCCATGTGGCTTATTGATCGCAACTAAGTAATCATCTTGGTATAGTATCTCCAACATAAATTCGATAGACTCATTAAAATCAAAGGAAAATAAGTTCAAAAAAGAAATAAATTTAAAATTCCATAAATCCTACTCGTTCGAGTAATGTCTAGATTTGGAATTTGGAATTTCTTCCTCATTATTAGAATTCTCAGTAATTGAATTTCTGATTTTGTTCGAATGAAGCAATATAACTCTTATACCAATATTAGTGTAGTAAAAAGATGCTATATTGGCTGTACAATAGATTAGCACTTATGTTACGAACAAGAATAAAGTCGATAGCACACTATGTACCAGAGCAAATAGTAACAAATGATTATCTTACTAAGTATATGGACACTTCAGACGAATGGATCCGAGAGCGTACTGGAATAGAAGAGAGAAGGTATGCTGATAAGCACAATGAGACGACCTCCACAATGGGGGCTAGAGCAGCAGAAAAAGCTATAGCGGAGGCGGGAATAACAAAAGAAGATGTCGATTTTATAATATTTGCCACATTAAGTCCAGATTATTATTTTCCAGGTTGTGGTGTATTACTTCAAAGAGAACTAGGTATCACTGAGATGGAAGTTGGAGCGCTGGATATACGTAATCAGTGCTCAGGATTTGTCTATGGACTATCTATAGCCGATAAATTCATTAGGACTGGTACATATAAAAACATATTGCTTGTCGGAGCAGAAATGCACTCCATGGGCCTAGATTTCAGTACAGAAGGTAGAGGTGTAACGGTCATATTTGGTGATGGTGCTGGTGCTTGCATACTACAACCAACAGAAGATGAAAATAGAGGAATCCTAACTACTCATCTACATGCCAATGGCACACATGCTGAAGAGTTGGCGATGATCAATCCAGGATCTCATGGGGGCTATTATTTAGGAAAAGAGAAATATGGATACCCCGACGAATCTGTTCCTGGAGGAATATTTGTAACTCAGAAGATGGTAGATGATAACCTTCTTGCCGGTAATATGACTGGCCAATTAGTTTTCAAAACTGCAGTAACCAAATTTCCAGCTGTAATCAAAGAAGCATTAAAAGCCACTGGATACAAATCTTCGGATATTGATTTATTAATTCCGCATCAAGCCAATTTGAGAATCAGTGCATTTGTACAAAAACGACTAGAACTGAGAGATGATCAAGTATTCAGCAATATACAAAAGTATGGAAATACCACTGCTGCTTCAATACCGATTGCTATGTCGGAAGCATTTGAGCAAGGCAAGATCAAAGATAGAGACTTGATTTGTATAGCTGCATTTGGCAGTGGATTTACATGGGGCTCTGCCCTCATTAGGTGGTAATCACGCAGGCGAATTTTGTGAAAGCTTGGCTTACTCAACAAACACAAATGCAAAACTCCACGCAAAAAGTATTAGGCACTAGTAATATGAAAGTGATTTCAAAGTAAAACCGTGTAATGCGCCATAACTAAACTGAATTTACAAAGATTACTACGTTTCAAATCAGAAGAACTTAAAATTTAATTTTCCATCTTCATTAATGGAAAAACAAATTACAACTTGATATTGTTACTGTAATGTGAAAACGTTACAATAAATAAATTGTGAACCAACCTATTAGGTTACAATAAATAATAAAAAAATAATAATTGTTATGAAAATAGATATTCTAGCTTTTGGAGCACATCCGGATGATATAGAGTTATCATGTTGTGGCACTTTGATAAAGCACATGGAAGCGGGATATACAGTAGGTATCATAGATCTTACACAAGGGGAATTAGGCAGTAGAGGTAGCGGAGAATTAAGATTAATAGAAGCCGAAAATTCGCGTAAAATCATGGGTGCTGTAGTTAGAGAAAATCTAGGTTTGCCAGATGGATTTTTTAGCCATAATAAAGAGAATTTGTTGGCCGTAGCAAAGGTGATCAGGAAATATAAGCCTGAGATTGTATTGGCTAACTCAATAAATGATAGACATCCAGATCATAGCAAAGGAGCAAAGCTTGTATCAGACGCATGCTTTCATTCAGGATTGGTTAAAATTGACATCGATGGACTAGAACCATGGAGACCAAGAGCCGTGTATCACTATATACAAGATAAGAATTTAGAGCCAGACTTCGTCGTCGATATTACTCCATACATGGACAAGAAATTAGAGTGTATCCAAGCTTTTAATTCACAATTTTATACTGAAACAGAAGAAGAGAAAAGTTGGCCATCAACACCGATTTCTTCTAAAAATTTCTTTGAATATATTAAGGCTAAGGACAAGACAAATGCTAGGTCGATTAGAGTAGATTTTGCTGAAGCATTCAATGTAGGAAGGAGCCCAGGAGTAAGGAATCTTTTTGACCTACTGTAGTCAATACTGAAAGAACAAAATCACTCACAAATTAAAAATTTTTTAATAGCAATCTTGTAAAAATATACTATTGGTCCTAGCCTAGCTTCCCTGCTATAAATGCCGTAGTCCAAGCTGCTTGAAAATTATACCCCCCCGTAATTCCATCTATATTCATCACTTCACCAGCGAAATATAAATTTGGCACGTGTCGACTCTGCATCGTATTTATATCAATGCTCTCTAAACTTACTCCACCGCAAGTGACAAACTCCTCTTTGAATGTTGTTTTCCCTTTCACATTATATATATCATTGGTAAGGTGAGTAACTAATTTGTTGATTTGTTTTTTGCCTATATCTCCCCAAGATTTTTCTAGAGGGATTTCACACTTTCTCAGTATATAATCCCAAAGTCTAGTAGGTAATCCGAATGGCTTAATATTAGATATATGCTTCTTGCTATGTTTAGCTGCAAGTACTCTCAACGCCTCAGAAACATCTTCATTATTACTTGTACTTATCCAGTTTACTTGAGCTACAAAAGAATATTGCCTATCACTCAATATGCGTGCACCATATGCAGAGAGCTTTAGTATTGCCGGGCCGCTCATACCCCAATGGGTTATCAGTAATGGACCTGATGATCTCAACTTGGTGCCCTGTACATTAACTGTCGCATTGGAAGCAACTACACCCATAAGTTCTGTAATCGACTCATTAGGCATGTTAAATGAAAAAAGTGAGGGTACAGGGTTTTCTATTTTATGTCCCAATGACTCCAACCAATATAAACCGCTTTTCTTAGGCGAACCTCCACAAGCTACGATCACTTTATCAAAAATTAATTCCTCGCTTTTGATAGTAAGAACTAAAGTATTAGCTCCTTCAGTGATCGCTGTAACTCTAGCATTCTCTATGATAGTAATACCTAATCTACTAATCTCATTTTGCAAACAATCGATGATAGACTGAGAATTATTTGATGTAGGAAACACTCGATTATCTAGCTCTTTTTTAAGTGTCACTCCTCTAGATTCGTACCATAGCCAAGTATCTTTATTGTCAAATACTTGGAACGCTTTTTTTAGTTGCTTTGCGCCTCTAGGATATCCAGCAGTGAGTTGTTTTATATTTTCGCAGCCATTAGTTACGTTACATCTACCTCCTCCAGATATTCTTACTTTACTAAGTAGTTTATTAGTCTTCTCGAGTAGATGAACATCAGATTTTGGATGATGTTCTTTTACCGATATCGCAGCGAAAAATCCTGCTGCACCTCCTCCTATAACTGCTATTTTCATATTGCGAATTTAATTAATAGAAATCTATTGATTTTGCATTCAATAATTTACTTATCCTAATACTTCTTTTTGTAAGATTCCTGCTCTACTTACTCTTGCAATAGAATATTCATGGACAGCTTAAATTTCGTAGGTAATATAATCCTTTTGTCTAAATTCATCATAAAAACTTCGAAGTGCAAATGTGCACCTGAGGCCCAACCTACATTACCACTTGAAGCAATATATTGTACTTGTGTTACATGATCCCGTTTTCTAACTTTTGAGCTGGCTTTAGATAGGTGTGTATATTCTGCGGATATATTAAAATCCAAAGCATACTGACGCGCATGAGAATAATATCCACTGCAAACCTAAATAACTGTATAAGTAACTCCAGATTCATAGGGCAGATCATAAGGGTATTCATAGTCATAATCAGTTTGAGTATGATCTCCAATTCCAGCTAAAGTATTGACATGAAAATTACTGCTCTTTCTATTATCTAAAATATTTACTCTATTAATTTCGTAATTATTTACTTTAAGTAGAATCACAAATACTTTATGATTCCCTTTAGAAGATTACATGTTCTTGAGGTCAATATCCACCTTTACAGATACTGCGTATAGCTCATTATTGTCCGCATAGATTACGTATCCATCAGTTATCTTGTAAAAATCAACAATAAACTAATCCTCGCAGAAAGCTGCTGAAATAATTAATATCGTAAAAAACACAGAAAAAGTAAACTTCATAAAAGAATGATTGTTTAAGAATTATTAAAGTTAAAATTTGAAAAGCTTTGAATATGTCGTAGACAGATAGAGTACAAAAATGACATGTGTAAAAGCTTTAAAATTTGATTTATAAAGTACAATTTAAGTATTGCAGACTATAATCGATTTTAATTTATAATGTGGTACCTTCTAATGCAATTTTGTATTTCAAGCTGAAAAAATTAGGCTTACAGCCAATTTTTTTACCTTTCAAGCCAATTTAGAAGCTTATCAAGTATATTTTGAAAGTATTGAAACATTATATGCCGTAGCCAATAGTGATGATGAGGCAGGTAGATTCTAGTTGAATTACAGATCAGTTTTCCGAAAATAGAGCGTGATTAATGCTCCGAGGTTAACTCTCATTTTTTATGATTCATGCTTGATATAATAAGCCATGAATTTATAATGTAATTCTTAGTAAGTAGATCAGGTTTATGTAACATTGGTAACATATATTTTAGAAAGTATATTATATATTTGAATTATGGAAAAATACATAGACATATTTCTCAATGGATACGGTGGTTATGCAAGCTACCTTTGGAATGATATTACTAACCCGACATGGAAATCTTATTTCTGGTGGTTGATCATAGTTTCCTTCTTTTTCCTTGTTTTAGAAGTAATCATTCCTTGGCGTAAGAAACAAGTAGTACTGCGTAAAGATTTTTGGTTGGATGGTTTCTATATGTTTTTCAACTTTTTCATCTTCTCTCTTATTATCTATAATGCAGCATCTGACGTAATAGTCAATCTATTCAACGATAGTATTATTGCTATCAGTGGATTTAATTTACAAGCGAGTAACCCTATGAATGGTTGGCCCTTATGGTTAATATTGGTGATCGGCTTCTTTGTACGAGATTTTGTTCAGTGGTGGGTACATCGATTATTACATAGATCAGATCGTTTATGGGAATTCCATAAAGTACATCACTCTGTGGCGGAAATGGGATTTGCTGCGCATTTGAGATATCACTGGATGGAGAATATTATATATCGAACGTTAGAGTATTTACCACTTGCCTTGCTAGGTATTGGGTTACATGATTTTTTTATTATCCATATCTTTACTTTAGCTTGGGGTCATTTCAATCATAGCAATATCACAGTAAGTGGTAGAATAACAGGTGGTATCTTAGGCGCATTGATCGGCATCGTGGTCGCTGGTGGTTTATTTGATGTTAACCTCGTACTAGAACCAAGTATTATTTTACAAAGCACAATTATTCTAGGACTTGCGGCAGTAAGTTCGGTAGCCATGGGTCCTTTCATGCGAAAAGTTTTCAATAGTCCTGAAATGCACATTTGGCATCATACACAAGATCTCCCATCAGAGAGATACTATGGAGTTAATTTTGGATTAACCTTGGCTTGTTGGGATTATATCTTTGGTACCGCTTATGTGCCGCAAGAGGGTAGAAACAACAAACTTGGTTTTACCGGTATAGATGAATTTCCAAAAACATTTACTGGTCATAACCTTAATGGATTTAAATAAACGAAAACAATATCTAGACGGAAGGCAAATTGATAGTCACATCCAACAATAGTTCTGTTTCTCAATCACTATAGAGTTATATCAAATTTAAATATCGCATAAATTAAATAGCTCATTAACGAAAGTTAATGAGCTATTTTACTTAAACAAATAACCAAATCTAAATAAATCTCGAATACTAAATGGCTATAAACTCGTAAAACGGGAAGGGTTAACTTACATCTTACGATTAATAATTTTTATAAATAAAATATAACACTATTTATAATCGCAAATCAAATCATTAAGTAAATAATCCAAATTATATTCTTAAAAAGACACATAGCTAACATTTGCATAACTAAATCTAGCAATTATCGTACTGCCTTATAGCCAAGCGCTTCATATACGTACTATATTGTAATTGTAAAAGCATAATATCACTCGACTCTTTAGTTAAATACAGAATATCTAATTCAACGTTAAATAATGTATTATAAGATTAATGTTATTTAATTTTGTGCAAGAAATGCTCATCAAGATTTTCAAAAGAAAGGCGCCTTTAGAGTATAATAATCTTATAAGTACTCGATCTATTGCCATCGGTGACATTGACAAGGTACAATCCGCTAGAAAGTTGCGTAGCATCCAAAGTATGATTAGTATTTCCTGCAGAAGTAATCCATGTTTCAGATAGTACTAGCTTGCCATCAATCATATACACTCCAGCTCTAAGTTCAATAGATGACTCACTAATGATATCAAAATTGATAGCCTCAACAATGGGATTACTTACAAGAGATATCTCTAAACCATCTAATAAATTATTCGTCGAATTGATATTAGTTACCTCAACACAGTAATCTTCAACTTCACCAAATCTAAATGCAGTAGTTCCAGGACCGCAAGGACCTTGTTTCGTATCAAAATTCATAATCACACGCATTCGAGTACTCCCTAGATTAGCAGTCTCTGGAACGAAAAGCGTACCATTAATCTCTTGACTAGAAGGTTCTGTTGATTCGAAGGCTAACTCGGTCTCCTCATCAAACATCTCATCATTGTTCCAATCTATCCATACCGTGAAGTATTCATCATACACAGTAGATGTAAATCCAGGCACTAATGTCAAAGGCACTAAACTCCCTCGGAGCAAACTAGTACTTGGTCCTCCTAGATAGTTACCATATGCATTCTCATCTTTTCCGCTTTTAAACATTATGTCGCCTATCGCTATACTATCCAACCACTCTGATCCATTATCAAGCACATCTTCCAATGAGCAATATCCAGATCCAGTACATGATCCACACTCCGTGGTTAAGACGATGATATCACTTATTTCAGATTCAGAATTGAAGTCAACACACATGGAGATTAGTCTTGCTTCATATGAAATACAAGGTGTCACCTCAGTCAATACATAGTTATTTTCTGTTAATGTCTCTGAGATCCACTCTTCTGAACCAAGCAATCTATACTCAAACAAGTAAGTAGATACGAATTCGTCTTCACTCCACGTAAAAAAGACATTATCTCCTTCACTATCCGCCGATATTAATTCTGGCAATTCACAACAACCCGTAGTCAATACATTTTGAGCAAAGCCAAAATCACTATTGCCAGATGTACAATTTGATTTTAATCCCACTTCATAAGTACTGCAGGCTAGTAAGCTACCTAATGAATATGATGGAAAAACACTAGAAATCTCTTCCCAATTAGAAGCCCCTTTTTCTCTATACCTAAGATCATAACTACTCGCTCCATCTACAACTGACCAATTAATTTCAGCAGAAAAGGGCGTCGTATTATCTACTGTAAATGCAATCGGAGGCGGACAGTCACTACAAGCGTTCACTCCTAATTGTAATGTGTTGGCAGCATTCAATTTACCTTCACTAGTAGTTATTCCTAGCAAAGACTCATTTGGTACAACTCCATCAAGTATATAATTTTTGACAGCTAAAGCCGCTCCGGATGGATTGTTCTTAGCTTCAGTTATCAGTTCATCACAATCCATAGAGTAGAGTAGAGCTGCGACTCCAGTTACATGAGGAGTAGCGGCAGATGTTCCACCAAATGAGCTACTATAGCTTTTATTTCTATACGTTGTAAATACATTTTGACCATAAGCACCAAGATCTACGCTACTTGCTCCATATCCAGCTGCATTCCTTTTTTCATCATCCCATGTCATATTTGTCACTACAATAAGGTAGTCACTAGTACAATTAGATGGCACATCACCGGTTACGTCTACATCTACCCCTGAGTTGCTTGTCGCTCCAGCACTTACAATACCTTCTTCACCCATTACATTGTAGAAGTCGCACCAAATAGGGGTATCCTCCGCTGAAACTCCTAGACCAAATGAAGAATTTGCTGCAACTACGAAAGCACCTTCTAAACCATTAGTGTCATTATATCTTTTCCGCTGTGTCCATATATATGAGTAGGCAGCTACCACACCTGATTCTGGGGCAGGAATAGCATTGATCGTCATAATCTTCACGTTCCAATTTACCCCAGCTACACCAATACCATTATTTCCTTTGGCTCCTATGATTCCTGAAACACTCGTACCGTGATCGTCATTGTCTATATTATCATTGTCTTCAATACTGTTCCAACCTAGATAGTCGTCTATGTATCCATTGTTATCATCATCGATTCCATTATTAGGAATCTCCGCATAGTTTTTCCAGAGATTATCCTTGAGGTCTTCGTGATTAGGATCGATACCGTCATCTATTACTGCTACTACGATAGTATCACCTTGTGCTGTCAGACCTCCCGTGGCTATATCCCATGCTAAGTCCATATCTAAATCAGCTCCCTCTGTTCCAGTATTTGCACCTGTATTGATATACTGCCATTGCTCGTTGAATCTTGAATCATTCGGCGTATTCCTTAACTTGATAACATGATTATATTGAGCATGATTCACTCCTGACAGAGACTTCACTTTTTGTAGTAGACGAATTTCATTTATCGTGTTATGGTCAAATTTCAGTAACCAAACATTAAGAGGTACAGAAGCTACTTGCTCAAAATCGAGATATAATTCCATACCCATAGATCTAGACAACTGATACGTGAGATAATTAGGTGTAGCTTCTAAATCAATAGAAATCATAATATTACCCTGTACATGATTTAATGACTGCGCACATAAAGGACCAGCAATACATATAGCAATTAGAATCTTAGCTAGCAGTTGTATTTGAATGAATGTCTTCATAAGTATATTCTAATATGTGTTCTGTATATAGGGCAAGATAATGAATTATATCTAGCCATAAACAATATCAGATTTTCTGCTTAATTTCATATTTTATAAAAAATTTGCTTTAAACAAATATCTAAAATCGCTCTTGTAGCACGAGAATCTAATTTAGATTACCTATTATGATACTAACATATGTAAATAATTTAACATATATAGTTACCTAGTATTTAATAGTTTTCATATCTTTGAATATGTTAATAAACATGACATATATCAGATAAGTAACTAAGATAGAACTACTTATCTTCATAATCAATTAAATGACTCATGATTACTAGAAAACTACAACTATTGCTTTTATTCTTAATGTTTAGTCTTTCAACGACAGTTACTGCTCAGAAGATTATCAAAAAGGCTAATAAGCAATTTGAGCTTAAAGCCTACGACGAAGCATACGATACCTATGTTAAAGCTTTAGAGAAGTATCCAGAAAGAAATGTACTTAAGCTTCAAATCGCAGAGTGTCTGCGTCGAACTAATAGGGTACTAGAATCAAAAGAATGGTACGAAATAGCAATGACAAGTACAGATGTACCAGTCGTGTACAACTTATACTTCGGTCACTTATTGAAAAATATTGCTGAATATCATAGAGCATCTTTATATTATAGTAAGTATAAAGACGTGAATACAGACATAGCAGAGCACTTTATACTTAGCTGTGATTTTGCTCTCAACCTAATGAGAGAACAGTCTCAATATGAGTTAATACTAGATGAATGCAATAGTAAGCAATCAGATATCGCTATGAAGTTTTATGGCGATGATATGGTGTTCACATCTTTTAGAGACAATGATCCTGAGGCAGGGGTAGATGGATGTAGATTATATATCAAAAAGGAAGGTGTAGAAAGTATACCATTAAGGTCTGCGCTTAAAACACAACATGGAGTTGGTTTCATCAGCTATGCTATAGAAGAAGAATTATGTGCTTTCACAACTTCTAATGTAATTAATAATCATAAACCTTTAGCTGATAAAGACGAAGACTATACGATTTACTTTGCTCAAGTTATAGACAGTGGTGACTTTATCAATGAAGTGCCATTTAAGTATAATGAAGTGAATAGTTCTTCGGCTTTTCCCCATTTAGCATTTGATGGAAATGTTTTATATTTCTCATCTAATAGACAAGGTGGATTCGGTGGATATGATTTATATGTATCTTATAACAAAAAAGGAGATTGGACTGAACCAGAAAATCTAGGCGCAGAAGTGAATTCAGCAGGTAATGAAATTACTCCTTTTTACGATGGTGCTAATCTTTACTTTGCATCTGACTATCACGCAGGAATGGGAGGATATGATTTATTCATAACTGATATGGTTAAGGGAGAATGGACTTATCCATTAAATCTTGGAAACGGAATCAATTCGCCTGGCGATGATTACTATCCTTCGTTAAAGCAAGGAAAAAATTTTTTGTACTTTTCATCTAATAGGTTAGGTGGTCGAGGAAGTGATGATATATACTTTGGTGTACCCACTAAAGAAGAGATACTCTATAGTATTAATAACATTTATAATAGTGTTGAGGTCCCTAAAGCCATTGAATTAGAAGGCAAACATGCTCCTTCGTCAAACGAATTAGCTAAAGTTAATAATCAATCTTCATTACATCTGGTTGCTGATAATGAAATAACTAATATCAAAATAATATCTGCAAAAAATCCTGAAGCGATAGCAAGAAAAAGTTTTGTCGCTAGTAAAGTAGATCCTACTGATGTTTCTACAGAGATATTATCTATCGTAGGAGAGAAAAAGTTAAATGACAATCATCTAGATATGATTGAAACTACTGACTTAATAGAAGATTCAGAAAATCGAAACGATAGAGTAACAACTACAGCAGTTGAAGAGCAAGAAGTAGGGGTTTCTATCATGGTAGCTGATAACGAAGAATTAAGTAGAATATTAGCTGTTCCATACAATAGAGAAACTGTAACTAAAATAGATAAGACTTCCGAAAATAAATTGCCAGCTAAGGACGAAATGGTAATTAATCAAGAGGAAGTGACTAATGTAAAAATTAATAAACTTTTGTCAAATGAAGTGATTACAGAAATTTCAGTATCTAAATCTTTGATATCTGATTTCAGTATAAATGGTGCTAAAAGAGTATCTTATGGTGATCTTCTGCCCGCAGCAAGTACTGCTTATTTCATTCAGCTCGCATCATTATCTAAGAGTAAAGGAAATGTTGATGACTATAAAAGTTTGATTAAGTATGGCAATATCTACAAGATTTATAGTCAATCGTATACTAAGATAAAGCTAGGTTACTTTACAGATAAACACGAGGCGAAAAAAGTTTTAAGTAATATAAAAGCACAAGGATATACTGATGCATTTATAACCTCTGAGTCACTAGAGTCAGCAGATATAGAACTGTTTATAGCCGGTAAAGAATATAACTACAATGGTTCTAACTACTCTTCAACAAAGAAACAAGGAACACAATACAAAGTTAGATTAGCTTCATACGAAGATCCTATTTGGTTTGACATCAAAACTGCTAAACAATTAGGTGAAATCGAACAATGGACAAAAGGGAAATGGACGATATTTATTTTGAGTGGATTTCAAGATATAGAAGGAGCTCAATCTGCTAAAATTAGAGCCATCAATAGAGGATTTGCTGATGCCGAAGTAGTAATAGATAATGGTGGAATCCTAGAAAGAATTAGAACTCAATAGTCAAATTATGGGAAGTAAAGTATTGCATGCTTTCGAAGGAGTCTATCTAATCCAGATAGACTCTTTCTTTTTTATAAGATGTCAAATTTTAAAACAAAAAATTAAAATCTAGAATTAAATAGTTTTCTTCACAGATTAAAATTTGCTAGAAGATAAGCTACTAGTTGAGAATGACAAGTATGATAGTAAAAACAATCTAGATATCTACTATATTTTGGAAGTATGCTATTCTTGAAGGGGTATATATTACAAAGTATTTCATTTTTAATATTTACGAATTATAGTCAAACTTAGAAATTGTTTGAATGAAAAAGTTCTTAATTTCGAAACTAGATATATTACATTAATCATTTACCTTGTTCACTCATGATACAATCAGCTCTATGTTAAATCAATATATAGATCACACTAATCTAAAATCTACAGCCACGTTAGAGGATATCACCAAACTATGTCAAGAAGCCATAAAACATAACTTTTATGCAGTTTGCATCAACGGTAATTATTTGCATCATGCTTTGGCATTATTGGGCCATACAGAGGTTAAGATAGCCGTAGTGGCAGGATTTCCATTAGGTAGTAGCACCTTGAATGCTAAGCTTAATGAAATTAGTCTCCTAGTAGATGCAGGAGCTGACGAGATAGATATGGTGCTCAATGTAGGGTATATTAAATCAGGACTCATTAAAGACATCGAGGCAGAACTAGCCATGTCAAGAGTGATTGCAGAAGACGTATGCCTCAAGCTAATATTAGAAACTTGTTATCTATCTGATAAAGAAATAGTCCAAGCCTGTAATATTGCCATGAGAGAAGGATTTGATTATATCAAAACTTCAACTGGCTTTGGAGCCGCTGGAGCTTGCTTACATCATGTTCATCTAATGAAGAATATCGTTGGTGATCAAGTCAAAATAAAAGCCTCAGGAGGAATCAAAGACAAACATACTGCGCAGACCTACGTAGATTTAGGTGTTAGTAGGATAGGGACAAGTAATGGGATAAAAATAGTTTCTTAACTACCTTAACTTAATCCAATCTATCTCCAATTCAAATTCTTCATACCTCTTATTTCCGATAAGGATCGCAAACTCATCTAGCACTGCTTTGGGATAGTTTGGCATATCCATTTCATAGCCTCTAAATGCGGGATACATCATAGCCATGTCCACTTCGATTTCTTGCCAATCTTCTGAGACATTTATATATTCTATGTAGGAATGTCTTTCCCTTCTTGAAGACTTTGCTCTTACTTGGTATGTATTTGCCGGACCTTTACAGCGTATTACCAATTTAGAATAACCCTTCACATCGATGGTGCGAGGGTTGTATCTTACAGATGCAAAGCCTCCGTTATAGTCTAGTGATACTTTACCAGAGAAAAGGGCATTCCCATTAGCATTGATTGTCAAATCACTCTGAGATATACCGCCCATAACACCATCATTGACGATAGTCCAATCTGACAAATCTGAATCTTTACTGAAATCGAACAAAATATGAGATGAATTCAATAATGTCATAAAAGAAAGAAGTATTAAATATTTCATACTTATTAAACTGAAACTAGAGCATTTAGTTTCAAAATTCTAAATTGAATTAATAATTAATCTTATTCCGATATTTCATATCTATTTTAACTTCGAAATATTATTCAATGTCTAAAAGAAAATATTTAGAGAAATAGAGAGAAAGAACCAATTGTTCATTTTTTAATTTTATTAAAATTAAATTTTAACATTTAAATCAAATCTAACACGTTGTCCTGTTTCTTTAAATTCTCCAGTTGGTATAATTTGCTTTATGTTATAATATTTAGCAATAACATTTATCTTCTTTGTAATATAATAACCGATGACAATCTCTATGCCTTTGAAATTTGTTAATCTTCCATCTGGTGAATTAAACGCCGAGTAGTCCCATCTTGCCCAATCATTTTGTGCCATATAATCTAAGGCTGCATATTTTTCTAATTTCGCATAAGTTATTTTGAACTTTAAGTCCTTCGTCTGTTTAAATGATCCAAATTGAATTCCAATTGAATAACCGGTTTTCTCCTCTGAGAATGCATCAGAAATATTTTCGTTTGATCTATAATCCTCAATATTTTGATAAAAGTCGAAATCAACAAATAGATTTTTAGATTTTAATGCTTTAAGTTTTGCACCTATATGAATTATTGAATAATCTAATTCAAATGAATGATTTCCATCTGGTATGTTTGGAATATTCCTTAAATTATAAATTCCAGGAAACATTTTAAATCTTTCGTCTTTAAATATAATAGAGGATTGAAATCCTTGAAAGTAGGCATCTTTAGAAAATGATTTGCCATTTGAGGATAGAATATAATGACTTCCTCTCAATATAATGTTTTCGAATATTAGATCTGATAGTTTGAGATTATGTTCCAAGAAAACACCTTCAGGAAAAACATTATCACTCCAAAATAGCTCGTTATTTTTTTCAAATGAATACGAATTCTTTCCTAACCAATATTTCAAACCTCCATGAATTCCTTGAAAGAATATTTTTTCAAATCCAAGAGGTAGTGTACCAAACTCTTCAAACCCTTTCCCTATTGTTAATTGAGGGTCTTGTTGCCTGTTTTGATCTCCTGTTCTAATTCTAAACCCTAAGGAATACCATTCATTTTTAAAAGTTACGCCAGTTCTTAATCTATATCTTAATCTTGTTCGATCTTCTCTTAAGTTTCCATCAGACTTTTTAGAACTCCAATCTTGTTCAGTTCTAAATCTAAAATCTAATTCATAGGATACTTTTGAGAGCAATAAATCGGTTTGAGCTTCAATTTTATAGTTTAATAAAATCAGTAAAATTATTGAATATAAAACCTGTTTTTTCATTCTTGTTTTGTTTCTAATATTGTTTTTAAGTAGTTATGCTACATTGTAAAACATCGGCATAGCTGACGTAATTAGTGCAATGGAACATGTGATACTTTGCTTTATTTTGAGCATTTTGTAAATTTCCAAAAATATTCTAACACTTTCAATTTGGTAACAAACCTTGTTTTTGTTAATCTCATTTATATAAACGAGAAATAAATACCATTCAAATTGGGACAGATGTTTAAAGTATTCATTTAATGATAAGGTTTTTTACTTAATCATAATCGTCTGCTCACTTATCATTCCTTCACCATTAGTCAATTTGATTATATACTCACCTTTCTGCAAATATACCTTGTCATTGTCTGCACGTTCGATTTTCACCTCTTCATCCTTAGACTTTCCATCATTAAGATACTTTTCTAGGTCCTTAGATTTTTTAGCATCTATGGACATATCATATTCGTAGGATGCAAGACCTTTCTTTAGGTCTATAGATTTCTGTAGCAGTGCTTTTCCTTTAGCTGTAGATAATTCTAATTCAACTACACTTGCATTTGGGCTGTATACATCATAGATAATCTTTCGCTCATAGGCATCTCTGTACTTCGAACGTTGACTACCTTGTCTTGAACTATACTTTACATCATCGATGGCAAATATCTTCAGAGAGTTGTCGTGATCTTTCAACGCACGTAGATTAGTGACATTGGCTTTATATATAGATCTTCCATGTGTACCTACCAGTAGATCATTGGCCACTGGCTGTATCACTAAATCGTGTACCGGCGTCTGTGGCATATCATCAAGTATACGACTCCACTTCATTCCATCATCATAGCTTACATATACTCCATGATCAGTACCGACATAGAGTAATCCTGCCATTGCTGGATCTTCCTTGATTACATTCACTGGCTCCACAGGTAGATTATTTCCTATCTCAATCCATGTCACTCCATAGTCTACAGACTTATAGACATAAGAATTGAAATCATCGAACCTATAAGCGTTCAATGATAGATATACCTTAGCCTTATCATGAGAAGATGCTTGGATACGGCTCACCCATAGATTAGAGGGAAGTCCCATATTTATGTTCTCCCAAGTATATCCACCATTTTTAGTAACATTGACTTGACCATCATCACTCCCTGTATATATAAGTCCAAACTCTAGATCGGACTCATGTACAGAAGTAAGCGTGCCATACGCCACATCACCTTTCCTTCCACCGTTGGTCAAGTCTCCTGAGATCTCTATAAAATCTTCACCTTGGTTCATCGATCTATGCAATTTGTTAGATCCCATGTATAAGATATCTTGATTATGCTTTGACAAATAGATAGGGGATTGCCAGTTCCATCTATATGGCCTATCACCTAACTCATGCTTAGGAGTGATATAAGCCCTTTTACCTTTTTCTTTATTGATTCTAAAATAGTTGCCAAACTGATATCCCGTATAGACTGTATTGTTATCTCTATTATCAATCTGTACTTGCATGCCGTCACCACCCATTATAGATTTATAAGGATATTGTCCATAGGCATGCCAGCTTGTACCTTCACGATAGTTATGACTTCCTACCCATACACCGTTATCTTGGGTTCCTCCATATACATTATACGGTGTATCCATATCTGCATTGATATAGTAGAATTGTCCAACTGCAGGACTATTACATTTACTCCAATTTTCACCAGCATCGTAACTGATATTGATACCTCCATCGTTACCATTGATAATATGGCCAGGTCTTTTAGGATTGAGCCATAGCGCATGATGATCGGCATGAACATTATCTCCTCCAGCATTAGTCCAATTGACTCCTCCATCATCTGACCTCAAAATCGGTACTCCCATGATATAAAGCTGATTAGGGTTGTCTGGTGCTACTTCTATCATGCCGAAGTAATATCCATATGAATTAAACACTCCATCAAGATATCCATCATGTGTCTTAGTCCATTTACTACCACCATCAACGCTGACATATACTTCGGCTCCGATCACTGGAGTATCAAAAAGTAACGAATTAGCCGTTTCTAGATATTCTACTAATGCTATCGGTTTTAGATTTTCTGCCTTCACTTGAGTTTTAACGCTTTCAGCAGTATGTTTATCAGGAAATTCATTATCTCTAAGGAAACGCTCTAATTTATCGTTATCTAACGAGCCGAATTGCTTCGATGACATTACTCTAAGTTTGTCCTTATCTAGTTTAGAATTATCTTTCTTTTTATCTAAAGATCTTCTATTGTAATTATCTACGATAGCGAATACTTTATTTTGGCCGTCTATCTCGGCTATAGTAAGACCGATACGTCCCGTACCTTCACCATCAGGAAACCCACTATCTAAAGCAGACACCTTGATCCATGTATCTCCCCCATCTAATGATTTGTGTATACCTGAGCCTTTACCAGCCTCCTGAAAATCCCATGCATACCTGATTCGATCCCAAGACGCTGCATATAGTATATTTGGATCACTAGGATCCATAATTAGATCTATCGCTCCACTATTATCATCTACATATAATATTTTACTCCATGTACTCCCACCATCCATAGACTTGTAGACCCCACGCTCAGGGTTAGTAGAATAGAGGTGACCCAATACACCTACATATACAATATTACTATCATTAGGATCTACTAGTACTCTAGATATATGATGACTCTCAGGGAGACCTTTCCATGTCCATGTCACTCCCCAGTCAGTACTCTTGTATATACCAGTACCAGCATATGACGACCTACTACTATTCACTTCTCCAGTTCCTACCCATATTGTTCCACTCGTCCAATCTGCATAGATATCACCTATAGTCATGCTCGCCTGATCATCAAACAATGGCGTAAATGAGCTACCATTGTTTTCAGTCTTCCATAACCCACCAGATGCGTAGGCTACTAAAAATACACTTGCATCGTTTGGATTAACATCTATATCAGTTACCCGGCCACTAAATATGGTAGGTCCTATATTTTCAACTGATAGATTAGCCGCTCTAGAATCAGCGGTCAGCGACGATCTCAATTCAGCCTTGATATCTCTATCAATGTGTGATGTTGACATTGGATTTTGCTGAGCATTGATCTCAATACAAAAAAGAATAATAGTGAGTAGAGTTAAAATTTTATTCATACTTGGGTAGTTTAATAGTTAATTCAAATGTAATTAAATTTTCAATCTGCCTAATGTATAGTAGAAATTGATCTAAAATATTAAGAAAATATACGAATTTCAAGTCCTTTTATCCTGAGTTAATAGCTATAAATACTAGAATTAAAAAAATATTACTTTTGCAGAGCTTTACCCTTACAATATGAGCAATTATGTATCTTTTAAACCATAGTAACTAATGAAGAAAAGAGACTTATTTATATTTTTTGGAATGTGCCTTCTTTACTGTTCTTGTAACACTGAAAAAAGTGCAATTACTAACCCAACGATTACTGTGAATTATCCATCTACGACTAAGCAATTAGATACTACTGAAAATTATCATGGTACAGATATATCTGATCCATATAGATGGTTAGAAGATGATAACTCTGACGAAACCATTGCTTGGGTGACTGAGCAGAATAAAATTACTTCTGGTTATTTATCACAAATTCCATTTAGAGAAGACATTTCTAAGCGACTAGAGAAACTTTGGAATTATGAAAAATATTCTTCACCATTCAAAGAGGGAGGAAAATATTATTATTTCAAAAATGATGGACTACAGAATCAAAGTGTATTGTATTCGTCTGGTGATATAAAGTCGGAAGGAAATGTAGCATTAGACCCTAATAAGTTTTCTGATGACGGAACAGCATCTCTTGGTGCTATATCATTTGACAACTCTGGAAAATATTTGGCTTATGCAGTATCTGAAGGTGGATCTGATTGGAGAACTGCATATATTAAAGACATGACTACGGGAAATTTGTTAGATGATAAAGTAGAATGGATCAAATTCTCAGGTTTATCTTGGTACAAGGATGGATTTTTCTATAGTAAATATCCTACGCCAAAAGATGGCAACGAATTATCTGCTAAGAACGAATATCATAAAGTGTATTACCATAAACTGAATACACTTCAATCGGAAGATCTATTAATATTTGAAAGTCCTGATGCGCCTCAACGTAATGCATATGCAGGAACTACAGATGATGAAAAATATTTAATTATATCTACTAGTGAATCTACAAGTGGTAATGGAATGCATATTGTGGATTTAGATAAGTCGATGACCACAGTAATTCCTGTCGTGACTACTTTTGATAATGATTATTCCCTCATCGATAATGATGGGTCAAATTTATTAGTGTTGACTAATGAGGAGGCACCTAAGAAAAAGATAATTTCTATCGATGCAAATGATCCAAGTAAATCAAATTGGAAAACTATAGTTGCCGAAAGTGACGATGCTTTACGCAGCGCATCAATAGTAGGAGGAAAGATGTTTTGCAGTTATATGCATAATGCAAGTTCTTTAATCAAAGTATACCAACCCAATGGAAAATACATTTCTGATCTAGCATTGCCAGGCATTGGAAGTTGTGGTGGTGTCGGTGGTAAGAAATTGGATAAACAAGGATTTTATTCTTTTACTTCATTTACAAGACCTTCCACTATTTATTCTTTAGATACAGAGAGTATGGAATCAGAAATATTCCGTCAGCCGAAAGTTGATTTTGACAGTGACTTTTATGAGACACGTCAAGAATGGTTTACATCAAAAGATGGAACAAAAGTACCTATATTCATCACAATGAAAAAAGGGTTGGAAATAGATGGTACTAATCCAACACTTCTATACGGATACGGAGGATTCAATATTCCATTATTACCCTCATTCAGTATTAGCAGATTGCCTTTACTTGAGAATGGCGGGATATATGTTGTAGCTAATATTAGGGGTGGTGGAGAATTTGGAAGTGACTGGCACAAAGCGGGCACTTTAGATAGAAAACAAAATGTGTTTGACGATTTCATCGGTGCTGCAGAATATCTCATCGAAAACAAATATACTAGCTCTAATAAGCTCGCGATACAAGGTGGATCTAATGGAGGTCTATTAGTTGGTGCGTGTATGACTCAGAGACCCGACTTATTTGCAGTGGCTTTCCCTGCAGTAGGTGTTTTAGATATGTTGCGATATCACAAGTTCACTATCGGATGGGCATGGGCAACTGACTATGGTAGATCTGATGATCCAGAAGCATTTAAATATCTAAAAGAATACTCACCACTACATAATGTAAAACCAGTAGCTTATCCTTCGACAATGGTAACTACAGCAGATCATGACGATAGAGTAGTGCCTGCGCATTCATTCAAATTCATATCGGAAGTCCAAGATAAACATACTGGAGAAAATCCCGTCTTGATCAGAATAGAGACCAGTGCAGGCCATGGTGCAGGAAAGCCCACCAGCAAACAGATCGAAGAGGCTGCGGATATTCTAAGCTTCATGTTATATAATACTGGAGATTCTTTTAAGCCACCACTAAAAAGATAAGAGTTTGAATTTATTCTTAATGAAAACAATAAAGAAGTATTTAAATCAAATAATATAAAATGGGGGAAATTCAGAACTACATTAAAAAGAACAGGAAGAAATTCTTGAATGAGTTATTAGATCTTTTAAGAATACCATCAGTAAGTGCTGATCCCGCATTTGCAGGTGACGTAAAGAAAACTGCACAGTCAGTAGCAAAATCATTAAAAGCTGCAGGTTGCAAAAATGTAATAATCAATAAAACGAAAGGCCACCCAATCGTAACTGGTGAGCTTATCGTAAATAAAAAATTGCCTACCGTTCTAGTATATGGTCACTATGATGTTCAACCTGCTGATCCAATCGAGTTATGGGATAACCCACCTTTCGAACCAGTCATCAAAAAGGTAAAAGGTCATAAAGAAGGTGCAATATTCGCTAGAGGAGCATGTGATGACAAAGGTCAAATGTATATGCATGTTAAAGCTCTCGAGGCGATGACCAAAACGAAAAATGTTCCTTGCAATATCAAATTTATGATAGAGGGTGAAGAAGAAGTAGGGTCAGTTAATCTGGAAAGCTTCATTAGAAAAAATAAAAAAACACTCGCATGTGATGTTGTTTTAGTTTCTGATACATCTATTATCTCTAATGAGGTGCCAAGTATTACTACAGGATTGAGAGGATTAAGCTATGTAGAAGTAGAAGTATCTGGAGCGAATAGAGATCTTCACTCAGGAGTGTATGGCGGCGCTGTAGCAAATCCACTGAATGTACTTGCAGATATGATATCATCTCTCAAAGGAAAAAATGGTAAAATACGAATACCAAATTTCTATGATGATGTACTAGAAGTGTCAAAGAAAGAACGAGCTGCAATGAATAAGGCACCATTTGATATCAAAGAGTATAAGAGCGAGCTGAAGATCAATGCTACAATGGGTGAGAAAGGATACACTGTACTAGAGCAAACATCGATCCGACCAACCCTTGATGTCAACGGTATGTGGGGTGGCTATATTGGTGAAGGTGCTAAGACTGTTCTTCCAGCAAAGGCATTCGCAAAGATTAGTATGAGACTAGTGCCACATCAAGATCCTAACAAAATCACTAAATTATTCTCTAAACACTTCAATGCTTTAGCACCAAAGGGTGTGAGAGTAAAAGTAACACCCCATCATGGCGGAGAGCCAGCAGTAACTCCGACAGATACTTTAGAATACAAAGCTGCCTCTCTAGCAATGGAGAAAACTTATGGTTTAGAACCAATTCCACAACGAAGCGGCGGAAGTATTCCAATAGTATCATTATTTGAAAATATACTAAAGGTCAAAACGGTCCTTCTGGGATTCGGATTAAACACAGATGATATTCATTCACCAAATGAGCATTTTGGAGTCGAAAACTATTTCAAAGGGATATCAACAATTCCTTATTTCTACGAGTACTATGCAGCACTTAAATCTGGCAAGAAAATAAGACTTGGGAGTGAAAAGGAGACTAAGAGCAAGACTAAAAAAGTACAAAAAAAATTAAACGTCGCAAAAAGTAAATTGACAACCAAACCTTTTGTCAAAAAATTATAGCCTAGGAAGGTAACGATCCCTACAAAACCTGTAACAGCCAAAAGAAAAGTACATGAAAAGGTAACCACTATAAAACAGTAAGCCCCGAGATAATAAGAAATAGACCTAAAAAGGCCTCATAAATCAGAGCTTGTAAGCCGTCGACTGTCGGCAAAGGCAGATTTCAAAAAGTCATACTAACCACAAAGAATTCTTTAGCCCTTTTTATAGGTTAGGGTCGAAGCTATAAGGTCGATAACTGGCTTGAGATGATCAATAATTCTATAACACCGAGCTCATTTCTTGACCACAAGCGTTTATAGTGTTACTTTCGCATTTTAATTTTTATAACACAAATACGATATGGATTATAAATCTCAATTACAGATACTTATATTTTGCTTATTTATGTTTTTCAGCTCACTTGTGATAGCTCAAGATCTTACTAACAAGTTAGACAGTGTCTCATACAGCCTAGGCTTGATGTTGGGTAATAATATTAAGAAAGATGGTATCAAAGAAGTTAATCAGAAGTTAGTTGCGAAGGCTATTGAAGATGTTATGCAAGATGATGGTGACTACAAGATCACCAGACAAGCGGCGAAAATCTATTATACTAATTATATGACTGCTCTGAAAAAAGAGAAAACCAAATTAGCGAGAGCTGATGGTGAAGCTTATTTATTAAAGAATGCTACAAAAAAGGGTGTAATTACAACTGCTAGTGGACTTCAGTATGAAGTTATGAAAAAAGGAGTTGGGCCAATGCCTACAGCAAAAGATAAAGTGGAAGTGCACTACCACGGTACGCTTATTGATGGAACAGTCTTCGACAGCTCTGTAGATAGAGGCAAGACAATCTCGTTCCCAGTGATGGGCGTTATCAAAGGGTGGCAAGAAGCATTACAACTTATGCATGTAGGTGATAAATTGAAATTAACTATCCCACAGTCACTAGCATATGGTAAGAGAGGGGCTGGGGCTAATATTCCTCCATATTCTACTTTAGTATTTGAAGTAGAACTATTCGGTATAAAGTAACTAATGCGCATAGACATCATTTCCGTAAAGCCTGAATTACTCACAGGCCCTTTTGATCATAGCATCATAGCTAGAGCCAAAGAAAAAGGCTTATTGGAAATATATGTCCATAATCTTCGTGACTATGGTATTGGTAAACATAAAGTTATAGATGATTACCAATATGGTGGAGGAGCTGGTATGGTAATGATGTGCGGCCCTCTAGACGACATCATTACAGATCTAAAGTGTGAAAGAAAATATTCGGATATCATTTATCTAACACCTGATGGTATACAATACAATCAAGGTGTAGCTAATCATCTTTCATTAGGTACTAATATAATGATGATTTGCGGTCACTATAAAGGCATAGACGAACGAATCCGAGAGATGCACGTAACAAAAGAGATATCTATAGGCGACTATGTATTGTCTGGTGGAGAGTTAGCAGCTGCAGTGATGGCAGATAGTATTGGAAGGCTTTTACCAGGCGTACTTGGAGATGAAACTTCTGCGCTTTTTGATTCTCACCAAGATGGTTTATTGGCTCCTCCGGTATACACACGCCCAGAAGACTTTAAAGGTAATATCGTACCGAGTATACTACTCTCTGGTAATAATAAGGCTATTGACGATTGGCGTAATGACCAAGCAGAAAAACGAACAGAGAAACGCAGACCTGATATGATGTAGGTTTTAATTTGCTGCCAAAGGACAAACTAAAAAATTATACCAACAAATAGTAATCTCACTATACTACTTCCCTCCAGGGCGACTAGGTCTCACTTCGATCTTACTCGGCAATGTTCTGGGATTCATATTTAATATATTCATTGTTAGTTCAGCAATATCCTCTGGCTGTATCTTCCACGCATCAGCATCGTTAGGCGTATGATCATTGAAATATGTAGATACCGAACCAGGCATAATGGTACTTACCTTAACACCATACTTACGCAAATCGAGCATTATTGCTTGAGTAAATCCTACAAGACCAAACTTACTTGCATTATACGCTGAACCTTGGGCAAAGAAGTTCGTCCCTGCTAACGAGGCAATGGTTATAATGTATCCTTCTGACTTTTTGATTGATTCCACTGAAGCTTTTACCGTATTGAAAACTCCTGTAAGATTGATATCAATAATGTCATTCCATTGCTCATGTGTCATTACGTCTATGGGTGCAAAATGCCCAATTCCTGCATTAGCGATAACAACATTTAGGCAGCCAAATTTAGCTACTAATTCGCTTACTGCATTTTGCTGTGCAGTATAATCTCTCACATCTGATTCGAAGGATACTATCTTATCTCCATATTGCGCTTTCAATTCGTCCGTTACCAAGTTGAGGCTATTTATAGATCTTCCTGTAATACCTACATTCATACCTGCCTGGAGCATTTGCTCTGCAATTGCCCTTCCTATACCTTTAGATCCACCTGTGATCAATGCCGTTTTTCCTTGTAATTCCATTATACGTTATACCTCATACATTAATTAAAAACTACTAAGAGAATGTAATAGAAAATATCTGATCTCCTCCTTCTATAGCATTAACAACATCTTGATCTTCATCAGATTTTACCTTTCCGAATACAGAATGCTTACCGTCTAACCATGGAGTAGCTATATGTGTAATAAAAAACTGTGATCCATTAGTACCTGGACCTGCATTCGCCATAGATAGTACGCCAGGTGTATCGTGGACTAGTTCTGAATGAAACTCATCTTCAAACTTATACCCTGGACCACCTGAGCCAAGTCCTAAAGGACAACCGCCTTGGATCATGAAATCAGGAATCACTCTATGAAAAAATAGATTATCATAAAATCCTTTTTCAGCCAACTTAGTGAAGTTCGCAACTGTCATAGGACATTTCTCAGCGAATAAAGTAAGATTGATCTTACCTTTTGTAGTGTCAATAATCACATCTATATCTTTATCAAAACTTGCTGATTTGATAAGTTCTAACATCTCTTGAGCATCAATATCTTGCATTTTTGTTCTTATATTTTATTTGTTTATAATAATTAATTGCAAAAGTAGGATTTGAAGTATAATATCTACTAATGTATTGTCTCTTTATTAAGCTCCATAAGTCATTATAATGCCTATTCGAGACATTATAAGGTTATTTATCACTTAATTAATTGACAAGCAGCTATATATTTTGATTTGTAAAATATGATTACGACATTCATAATACGGAAAAATAACTTTTAACATGAATAGGGTATTAGGTTTACTATTTATTTTACTTATGCTGTCAAGCATAGTATCAGCACAATCTTGGACTTCTAAATCAGAATCAAAATTGAATCTTTCAGGCATCCAGGATTTCCTTCCTATTAAATCGGTAGTTGCCAAAGTTTCTGATATTGACATTAAAAACATCCTTTGGTCAGCTCCTTACGAATATCAATCAAGAGCAATAGATAGTCCTGCAAGACTAAGAATGATGATGGCCGATGGTACTAGCTTGCTATTTGGAATCGTGAGGTATGATATGCAAGAGCCTCTTTTGGCAGCAAAATTTAATAATATCAGAACCTTTAAAGGAATATGTCTATCGGATAAGAAAATAAGAGCTAGATTGGATTATACAGTACACGGATTGAGAGCTGTCATCAATGCTCCTAATCAACATATCTATATAGAGCACTATAAGCGTGGAAATAAAGATTACAAAATTATATACGACCGTAAGGATTATATATCCCACGAAGTATTCACCTGCGGAGTAACCGAGCAGAAGATTGACTACTCAAGAGACCCTAAGCAAGCTGATATAAGACAAGGTACTTGTGAATTTAATACATTACGTTTAGCTAATGCCACGACAGCGGAATATTCAGATTTCCACATTTCAGATACTAGTATTCCTGATGAAGAAGAGGTTCATTCTGCAGTAGTAACTACTATCAATAGAGTGAATGAAGTATACGAACAGGATTTTGGTGTTCGTATGGTTCTGATAGACAACAATGAAGAGATTTACTATTATGATAGTGCAACTGACCCATATACTAATGGTAGTGGAGGAGCAATGCTAAGTGAAAACCAAGAAAATTTAGATGATGTAATTGGAAATGACAATTATGATATAGGTCACGTGTTCAGTACAGGTGGTGGTGGTGTAGCCTATCTTTCATCGGTATGTAACGACAATAATAAAGCGGGTGGAGTCACTGGTCAAAATTCACCTATAGGAGATCCTTTTGATATCGATTATGTAGCTCACGAGATGGGCCATCAAATGGGCGCCAATCATACACAGAACAATCCCTGTAATAGCGTCTCAGCGACAAGAATGGAGCCAGGAAGTGCTTCTACAATTATGGGGTACGCTGGTATTTGCGCGCCTAATGTTCAGTCCAATAGCGATCCATATTTTCATGCAATTAGCGTCGAAGAGGTTATGAATGATGCTTCGGTATTTAGCTGTGCGGAAGAGATTATAGATTTTGGTAATACTAGTCCTGAAGTGACTTTAGATGCTACTACTTATGATATACCTAAATCAACTACTTTTATTCTAGAAGCTAATGGTAGTGATCCCGATGGCGATGAAATTACCTATTGCTGGGAGCAAATGGACAACCAATCTGCGACTATGCCACCTGCTAGCACTAATACTGGAGGACCTGCATTTAGAACTTTTGAGCCTGTTTCGAACTCCAAGAGATACTTTCCTTCCCTACCTGATATTATTGCTGAGAATAACCCGACATGGGAAGTATTACCATCAGTAAGTAGGGATATGAATTTTCGTGTGACTGTAAGAGATTGGCACATTGGGCCTGATCAAACAGATGGTACTGAAATAGCCGGAGGATGCACCGCAGAGGCTGATGTTGTAATTTCTGTTGATGGAAATTCTGGACCTTTCATAGTGAATAGTCAAGCAACTAATGTAACATGGAATGCAACTGAAAACGAGACTATAGAATGGGATGTCGCAGGAACAGATAATACACCGATTAGTTGTTCCAATGTAGAAATTTGGTTTTCTGAAGATGATACATTTGATGCACCTACATTAGTACTTACGACGAACAATGATGGTTCGGCAGATATTATTGTACCTAATATTATCACAACTACTGGACGAATTATGGTCAAAGGAGAAGACAATATTTTCTTCGATATCAATCAAGGTGAAATCACGATTGAAGAAACAATTCCGACATTTACTTTGGTTATTGATCCACCTAATCAAAGTTTTTGCAATGATGTCAATGGTTCACAATCTAGTGTGAATTCTACTTCAATCTTAGGTTATGCCACGCCTATCACCTTGAGCATACTGAGTGGTCTTCCTTCTGGAACAACAGCAACATTTAGCACTAACCCAATTGATCCAGGAGACTTTGCAATTTTACAGCTTAGTGGATTCGCAGGTGAGGTGGGCGATTATGATATTATTGTCCAGGGGCAATCTGGTGCTATCACCAAGTCTGAGATTTATCAATTATCCTTATCACCGCCGGCCATTTCTCCAGTAGCAATATCACCAATTGATGGAGCTGATGGTGTGAGTCTTGAACCGACTTTACAATGGGAGAATCTGACAGGTACTAATAGCTATGATTACGAGCTCTCGACTGAGCCTAATGGTATGGGTCTAATACAATCTGGAAATATTACTCAAAATGAAGTAAGTGTTTCAAGTCCATTGGATGAATCTACATCTTATCATTGGAGAATAAGGACTAATAATAATTGTGGAATCTCTGACTGGTCGGAAGATTATATTTTTACTACCATAGTTTGTCAAACTTTTGGTAGCACTGATATTCCTGTAGATATTCCAGACGATGCTGCAATCGCCATTACTAGTGATTTAAATATTTATGACAGAGGAGTTGTAAGCGATTTGGACATTGTAGATTTGATAGGAACTCATACTTGGATGAATGATCTTAATTTCTCAATGACTTCTCCTGATAATACCAAGATGGAGTTTTGGGATCAGCCTTGCGGAAATCAAAATAATTTTGATATTAATTTCGATGATGAGGCTTCAAATGGTAATTTCCCTTGTCCTCCTACCGATGGAGGCACATATATACCTGACAATGTATTATCTGTTTTCGATACAAAAAATATTTTAGGATTATGGCAATTAGAAATTTATGACGACTTCAATCAAGATGGAGGTGAATTAGAAAGTTGGGGATTAAAAATATGCATAGAAGATTACTGTGATCTTACTGTATCCAATACTGACGTATCAGGATTAGGAAGTTTCTTAGGAGCCATAAATTGTGCAGAACCAGGAGATACAGTTAGGTTGATGTCTGATTTAGCTAACCAAAGTATAAATCTTACTAATATCATAACTCTTAACCAAGATGTTAATATTCTTGCTGATTCAACAGACAATATTATTCTTAATTTCAGCATCAGTAATTCTGGATTAATCATTGCCCCAGGCGTTAATGTAAGCTTTGAGGGATTCACTATCCAAGCTATTGGAACTCAACCTTCGTTGACAAATAATGGATCAATTAAAATTACCAATATGGATATTATACAACCTTTGGATAATCAATTAATAAACAGCGCTACAGGCTCAATAGAAATATTTGGGTCATGCAATATCAAAGAGTAATTATCTGCTTATTACTACTTACCATATTAGTAGCCTAAAGAGACTATAAAAGAATTACTAACGTATGAAATTAGAGCCGCAATATTATGCGGATCAATGATGTCTATTGGTTATTCATGCCATATAATCTAAAAGACAGTGGTCTAACTTTAAACTATATTGCTAAAAACATCCCAAAATACCGCAACGGTGTACTTTCAATTACAAATACCACTTTTTAAATCGAACAAAGAATATCATGTCCAAATCAATTTACATATTATATTTACTCATAGCTATCGCTTCAATGGCTTGTAGCCCAAAACAATCTAAAAATATAACCAACGGCACTTATATTTCTGCTATCCAAGAAGGTGTCATCAAAGATAAGGATGGAGAAAAATTTATAATAGATATTAGTGAAGGTGATAAAATCTATTACCTAATAAGACATGCCGAAAAGGACACGGTGCCAGTTGACAATCCAAAACTTACTAAGATCGGAATTGAAAGAGCCAACTTTCTTGCTAACATGATGAAAGGCACACGAATAGATGGCATTTATTCAACAATGTATACACGTACATTATTTACAATAGATTCACTTGCCTCACGAAAAGGTCTTAAGATTTTACCTTACAAACCTAGTGCTCTCAAACTTTTACACAAGACGATCTCACAGGATACCACTCAATCGGCAGTGATCGTCGTTGGTCACTCTAATACTACTCCAGCTCTTGCCAATGTCATATTAGGCAAGCAAGAATTTACCACAGGATTTGATGAAAGTGATTATGATAATATTCTTATTTTAATAGATCGTAAAGAAGAAGAAAACACTGTGTACAAATTAAGATTTAATTCAAAAATGTAAAATCTATAAATAAAAAAGGACATACCCTTTTCTAAAAAACTATAAAATATTAAAATCCTAGTTTTCTATTAATATTTTATTTATTAAGATATTTCGTGCGTATATAATCATGGGATTTTGATAGTAACTCTAAAAATATTTCTGTTGTTTATCATTGAATCGAAATCTGATCACTAGCCCGTTACAACAATTATTTTATTTTGGATATTAACAAAGTTACTTCATGTTTAGATTATCTTCTCTAAGATAAGTCATTTCAGTAATTGATCTTTAGTCTAAGTTATTTTTTAATGCAACCTAAAATATTTTTTTATACGCTGTTTATTGATCCCACAACTCACAAGATTTATCAGATTTAGTTAATACCACTTTGAAGATTTCATAAACAGACTAATCACCATATTTATTCGAGTGGATTGAATACTTTATCAATATTAATTCTTAAGAAATCTTATACTTAAGATGTTCTCAATATTAGAGTTTATAATTGTATTATAGAATTGTTTGTATGTATAATACAAAGTACGTCTAACATGTTATTAACGTAGAAAAAGAATAGTCTTTAATCCATAAATTATATAATAGTAACCAAAACAAATGATCTATATTATAATCATACACTTATTTAAATATAATAGATTGGACATACGTATTTTCCATACAAAAGTAATTCCCATAAGTTGAACCAAGAAGAACATTAAAAAATGTAAAATCAAGCTACTATCACAACTATTTGAGATAAAGTGATCAAGTTGATTTTTATCACTAAGATTAGTTAATTTAAAGCGCTCACATCCTTCATTTCAATACAGTTAATATTAACTTTGTCATGTTATTACAGAAACTAAGATTATATGTCATTAAGTGCAAGATTTGAGCCGGCAGCGGCAGAAGGGAAATGGTACCAATATTGGATGGATAAGGGATACTTTCATTCTACACCAGATGAAAGAGAAGCTTACTCCATAGTGATCCCTCCACCTAATGTCACAGGTGTCCTACATATGGGTCACATGCTCAATAATACGATTCAAGATGTACTAATCCGTAAGGCGAGGCTAGATGGCAAGAATGCATGTTGGGTACCAGGTACCGATCATGCTTCTATAGCGACAGAGGCCAAAGTGGTTAAGATGCTTAGAGAGAAGGGCATCAAGAAATCTGATCTTACTAGGGAACAATTTTTAGAACATGCTCACGCTTGGAAAGATCAGTATGGTGGCATCATACTCAAACAATTACAGAAACTCGGCGCATCATGCGATTGGGAACGTACCGCGTTCACTATGGATGAAAGTCGCTCAGAGCATGTAATCAAGGCATTCGTAGATTTATATAATAAAGATAAACTATACCGTGGACTTCGCATGGTCAACTGGGATCCGCAAGCGCAGACGGTCTTATCTAACGAAGAAGTACTCTATGAAGATGAGATGACACAGCTCTACCATGTGAGGTATAAAATTGAGGGTACGCAGGAGTATGTGACTATAGCCACGACTAGACCAGAGACCATTATGGGTGATTCGGCAATAGCGGTACATCCAGATGATCCAAGATATACGCACCTCAAAGGAAAGAGAGCCATTGTACCTATGATTGGAAGATCTGTTCCGATCATATTTGACGATTACGTAGATATAGAATTTGGAACTGGAGCGCTCAAAGTGACTCCAGCACACGACATCAATGATTACGAACTAGGTAAGAAGCATGATTTAGAAACGATAGATGTACTAAATGATGATGGTACACTGAGTGAAGCAGCTCAGATATTTATAGGAAGAGATAGAGAGGAAGTCAGAATAGATATCAAGATCAAACTTAAAGAGGAAAATGCACTGGTTGAGATAGAGAACTATAATCATAGCGTAGGTAGATCAGAGCGTACACAAGCGATCGTTGAGCCAAAGCTATCTCTGCAATGGTATGTGGATATGAAGTCACTCGCTAAACCAGCACTCGACGCTGTGATGACTGATGAAGTTGAGTTTTTTCCTAAAAACCAAAAAAACCTATATAAGCATTGGATGGAAGGCATACGTGATTGGTGTATATCACGTCAGCTATGGTGGGGACATAGGATTCCGGCTTACTACTACAATGATGAAATATTTGTAGCCGCTACAGATGAGGAAGCACTACTCCAAGCAAAAGTTAAATTTGGTGAAGATGTTATTATGAGTGATCTTAGGCAAGATGAAGATGCACTCGATACTTGGTTTAGCTCATGGTTATGGCCTATATCAGTATTTGATGGATGGAACAATAAAGAAGAGCTAGAATACTACTATCCTACATCAGTTCTTGTGACTGGTTGGGACATAATATTCCTCTGGGTTGCACGTATGGTTATGGCTGGATATGAGTGGGAAGGAAAGAGACCATTTGACCATGTATACTTCACAGGAATGGTACGTGACAAGCAGCGCCGGAAGATGAGTAAATCCCTCGGCAACTCTCCTGATGCTCTTGGACTGATAGAAAAATTTGGTGCAGATGGTGTCAGAGTCGGTATGTTGATGAGCTCTCCTGCTGGTGGTGATCTACTTTTCGATGAGAAGCTATGTGACCAAGGAAGTAAGTTCTGCAATAAGATATGGAATGCACTGAAACTGATCAAAGGCTTTGATACTGAAAAAAGACCAGCGTCAGCAACTGATCAGCTAGCTAATGACTGGATCACGGCTAGACTGCATCAAGTAATAGATCAACAAGAAAGCAACTTCAAGGAATATCGCCTTTCTGAGGCATTAATGGGACTATATACATTTGTATGGTCTGATTTCTGCTCGTGGTACTTAGAAATGATTAAACCGGAATATGGAGGAACAATCAGTACTGAGACACAAGATATGGCTATCGATTTATTAGAACAAATATCAAAAATCTTACATCCATTTATGCCTTTCATCACGGAAGAGATATGGCATTCGATTAGAGAAAGAGCAGATAGAGATGACTGTATAATAAGCACATATCCAACAAAAGTATCGTATGACAAAAGCTTGATCAAAGATATAGACCAACTCAAAGACATAGTGTCAAATACTCGTGACATCCGTAACAAGAACGGCATCAAGATGACAGACTCTATCCCATTGTATGCAGTAAAGTCTGAAAAGATGGATAGACTACTTAGAATTGACGGTCTAAAGGATCTAGCCGCAAAGATGGGCCACCTCGAAGCAATTCATTTAAGCGATGACAACAAAGTTAGTGGGGTAGGATTCATCAGCGGTACCGAGTCTTTCGTATTTGGTGTTTCTCTCGAGATTGATGTAGAAGCAGAGGTTTTAGAAATCGAATCAGAGATAAAACGACTAACGGGTTTCATTGGAGGCATAGAGAAGAAATTGTCTAATGAAAGATTTGTAAGTGGAGCACCTGAAACTGTCGTTAATTCGGAAAAAAAGAAGCTTAGAGATGGAAAAGAGAAAATCGCTAATTTGCAAAGTAATGTAAAGAGATTAAGAGGATTATAAATATTAAAAAAACTCTAACACTTTGAAATGAAAAAGCTGTTGAGATCAAAATATGTTGAAGATCCTTGTAAGGATAACAGTAATAGCCAAAGAAAGTACGACTAAATTATCTAGTAGCAATTTTTAATTTTCATTATTTCTATTTTCTTAGACTACGTGTAATCTTCCTTTCTTAGCCAATAGCTCTTCTTCTGTCTCTACGCGATCATCATCAGGTACACAACAATCTACTGGGCATACTGCAGCACATTGAGGTTCTTCATGGAACCCGACACACTCTGTACACTTATCTGCTACTATGAAGTAATAATCATCTTCTACTGGCTCTTGCTTATCATTTACATCCACCTCGTTACCGCCTTCTAAAGTATACATTCCAGTCACAGTATTACCTTCAGATATTGTCCACTCTACCGCACCCTCATAGATTGCATTGTTCGGACATTCTGGCTCACAGGCGCCACAATTGATACATTCATCTGTTATTATTATCGCCATTATTCTATTATTATTTATTATTAGCTTTGATAGAACTAACATTCTACGCTAAATAATAGTTTAAATTCTCTAAAGATATATATAAAACCTTAATATGAATATATTTCAATATAAAAGACAGCTATTTTAAAGTACTGAATCTATTGCTTAAGATGGAGAGGAAAATATAGTTTAAAGCACATAGTGAGAATGCCAAATTAACATCTAATAAAGCAAAGGCAACCATACTAAGTAAAAAGATCAATTGTGCCTTATTTTGAGATATACCCTTATTGATGTTCTTGAATGAAAACATTTTAATTTTACTAAGCATCATTGCGGCAAAAAAGAATGGAATTCCAAAGTATATAATTGAATTATTCAGCAGATTAACAATATCTAAGTTACCATCACTATGAGCAAGGAATATACCTATAAGAAAGAGCGCCGTAGCTGGTGTAGGTAATCCTGAAAATGAATCTGAGGATGGCTTAGTATTAAATATAGCTAATCTTAATGCAGATGAAGCTACTAAAATACATGGGGGAATAAATCCAACCCAAGTATCTATAGGTGATAAAAGATAGTACAAGTATGCAGGTGCGATACCAAAGCTTACCAAATCTGCCAAAGAGTCTAATTCTTTACCAATTTCGCTTTGAGCATTGAGTGCTCTTGCGGCAAGACCATCCATGACATCAAATCCAACTGCAAATAGCAATAATAATGACCCAACATAATGATCCCCTATAATCAAAGCTATAAAGCCACAGATTAGATTAATAGATGTGAAAATTGAGGGTATAAACTTTGTCATCGCTTCTGTTAAGATAATGATTTGAGGAATTACTCGTTTCATCAATCAATGATACAAGGATAGTCTAACATCTACAATATATTCCCCTGTTATTATACGTTTTATGTCGTTTAAAGTATTAGAAAATAGATTTAATATTTGTTTCAATCATTTTGAATCGTCATTACTATCTAGGACTTTGATAAAATATTTGCAGTAAATTAAACTATAAAGCCATAACTATCAAAATCATTAAAGAAAGTAGAATAATTCGCTTAATGGAGTTTGAGAGTCGTTTAATACTAAACATTCTATAATAAATTGCTCAAGTTTACTTAATCGTAAAATCTAGAAGCACAAATCACTAAAATGAGTTAATTAGATTTTTTATAGATTAGAACATACAACTGAAAATGGATCTCAAAATTCAATAATTGCTATCAAAAATATTTATCTAACTTTGCTTAATAACATAATTGTATGAATTCTATAAAAATAATCTTTTTTTTCACAGCGGCTATTGCTTTAGGTGTCTCATGCAAGAATGATAAAACATCGCAAAGCGAAATAAAAGCATCTCCTCCTTTCAAAGAAGTAAAAACAAATCCAAATAATTCAATAACTGCCGTTGAGAAATTATATAAGAGCAATGAAGTAGATACTCCCGCACTTTTTTCAACTAGCTGTCAGCAAAATGAGAATAAATTTAAATGTTCACAAAATTTACTTCAAGAATATATTAAAAATAATATAGTAAAACCTAATAAGATTATAGACAAAAGGCGAAGAGAAGTCATATCATTCACTATCCTAGCTGACGGAAATATCGGTAAAAACATAAGATCTATTTCAAAAAAAGAAGTATGTTCCGGTTGTAAAGCTGCTGCAATTACAGTATTATCTAACATGCCTAAATGGATTCCAGCTATGAAAGAAGGCAGGACTGTAGCTATGTCTATGACCGTACCAGTCACTTTCTAGATAAGCACTCACCACATATATTCGAAATTCGAATGAAAAGTTTTAAATGTAGTAATGCAAATCGATGTAGTGAGAATATAGCTTTAGCAATTCTAACTTTCACTACAGAATTCATAGGTCATTAATAAGAATAAAGCATATCAATTTTCCAGTATATAAAAAAGAATAACACTTGGGCTCTGATATTTTACAAAACATAAATCTAGCACGCATAAAATAACTTATATAACACGCCGCTACTAAATCTATTTAAAATCTATACTTTCAAATATTTTTTTCAACCGAGAAGTAGGGAGATGAGTAGTAGATACACTTAGTTTGTTTTTCTTTCTATTCCTTGTTGGTTTACCCAGTGGTGCAATGAATACTCCAGAACATTTACCTTCCTTGGATATATATACCTTTTTATAGTAGTCACTTATAATAGTCCGATCAATATCAAACTTCCTTTGATTCATAACTACTTTATCATTCACTATAAATGGATATAAAAAGGTAATATCGTTAAATTTGAGATAGGCAGTAGCATTACAATCTTTACAATTTATGATATACTTTTCATCGACTATTTGATTATCAACCTTCATAATTTGTACCGAATCTTTAAATGTTTCTATCATTCTTTTATCAATAAATATGGCATCAAAAAACTTACTATGATGATATGCATAAAATGATTTAGAAAACGACTCAATCATGGACTCCGGTTTACTATTACTGTATAATCCATAATCATATGAAAATATTATATCATCACAAACAATAGTTCCTATTTGTGAATCTACTCCATCTCCAATTAAGTGAGTAAGCTTGTCACAATTGATTTTAAACGGAATTTCCTTTAAACCATTCCCTCGCTGTATCTTTCGGTTACACGATGAGCTAATTATTAGAATCAACGCAAACAAGACTATTCTATTCATCAAAGTCAATAGCATTTATTACAGATTGAATCAGTCCATTGAAATCAAAATCAGAATTAAGTCCAAGTCTCACTATTACCAAATCTTTGCTAGGTATTATGATTGTCTTCTGTCCATTATATCCATTGGCCGAATAAGTATCAAATGGTGCGTCACTAAATGCTACACCACGCTTATTGAGCCAAAAATGAGCACCATACTTCCCATCACTGCTCGGTACTTCTGTAGTAGAATAGTCAACCCATCCATGAGGTAAAATTCTTTCGCCGTTCCAAATTCCGTCATGTAGGTAAAGTAATCCGAATCTAGCCCAATCCTTGGTACTTCCATATCCATACGATGAGCCAATATAATTTCCACTTTCGTCTATCTCCATAAAACTTTGGCTCATTCCCAATTTGTTAAACATAGCAGTATAGGGATAATCCAAATAATCTTCGACGGTATCAAACTCCGCTCTCAACAATCCAGATATCATATTAGATGTACCTGACGAATAATACCAATGTGATCCTGGTGGATATTTGATTGGATTGTCATTAGCCGCGCTTACAATATCTTCAGACATATATAACATTTCGGTAGCATCGGATATATTACTATAATCTTCTTGCCAATCAATACCAGAGGTCATGGTAAGCAAATGATGCAAAGTAATCTTCGATCTATCATCTGTCCAATGGTCAAATAGCTGATCATTAATAATATCCATTTGTTCATCCAAGACTTTCATTCCTACAAGAGTATTCATCCAACTCTTAGTCATCGACCAGCCCAACTGAGGCGTATCATAGGTAAATCCATCTTGATTGACATCAAGAATTATAGTATCTTTATATACGATGAGTAAAGATCTCGTTTTCAATTTAATCATCTCTTTCCCTTTATCAAAAGCTTTCTTAGCTACAGCAGCTAGTTTTACGGAATTTACATTACTGGGAATTGTAGATGGTATCCGATTGCCATATGGAAAATCTATAGTATCGTTCAATACTATATCAATGGTATCAAAAAGTTTGATGTGATGATCATCCTTTCCTTGAAGCAATTGACATCCTAGCCCTTGTTTATAAATAGCGGTACGGCTTCTCATGCCCAAAACTGATGACGTAATCGACTTTTCTTTATCATCTATAGATAATCTAACTATCCTTAGTAGTAATAGATCAAAATCATCAGAAGCTATATCATCTAGAGGTCTACCATTTTCAAAATATTGGGTACAAACACATTTTGCCGTATATCCTGAGATTACTGGACTCCTCACAAATAAATAATAAAAACCAGAAAGGAATATCGCTAAAAGGATGTATAAAGTATATTTCACAATCAATGTATTGAATAAACAAATATAGTTTTTAACTAAGCTATCCAAGTTATTTATAGATGTATTGTTATTTCAATTAACTAGTACATACCTTATGCCAATACTTCTCCTGCCAGTCTCCAACATATTTTTACAAAAGTTTCTATTCACTTCCTCGTTATATGGAACTAGTGATCAATAAATGAGATTGATATTATTTTCGAAGTTCTATTCAGAATAGAATACTTTTACACACACATTTATAACACTTACGTCTTGAATAGAATATATCAATACCATAACTCAGCCTTAAGAATAGCATTGTGGTCAATCATGACACTACTCATGCTTATACAGATAAATGCACAGAGAAGACCAAAGTATAATGATGGTCCCTATATCGGCAGTAATGATACTTCTGCAAGGATCATGTGGATACAAGAAGGTGAGAAGCATGATACTGTAGTATCTATTGCTGAAAATTTTCTATTTAAGAAAAAAGGATTGCCACAGGTTGATATTGGAGACCTAGATTTTGAGCCAGACGAATTTCGCAGATATGAGAATGTATCTAAGTTTATTGCCATTAGTGACATACATGGTCAACATGACCTTTTCCAAGTATTAATGAAAGCACATAATGTAATTGACGAAGAGGAGAACTGGATCTATGGTGATGGTCACTTGGTGATTGTTGGAGACGTATTCGATAGGGGAGACAAAGTAACAGAAACCTTATGGGCATTATTTAAATTAGAAAAACAAGCCAAGACTGCTGGTGGTAAAGTACATCTATTACTTGGCAATCATGAATTCATGATATTACATGGTGATATCCGTTACATCAATCCTAAATATCGATTTACTACAGGCTCTTTTGGTATAGAATATCCAAAACTATACGATCAGCATACTGTGATGGGAAGATGGCTTAGAAGCAAAAACATATCTACAGTTATTAATGGAATCGGATTTGTTCATGGAGGGTACTCACAAGAATTGCTCAATAAAGAAAGCTCATTGAAGGTACTTAATAATACATTTAAAGAGCAAGTGATCTATAGTGTAGATCTAGATGAAAATAATGACGATTTACTTTCTATGTTATACTTCGATAATGGGCCTCTTTGGTTTCGTGGATATGCCAATCCCGTTGGATTTGATTTGGAACAAGCAGAAGTAATATTAGACATCCTAGGACTCAAACGTATAGTAGTAGGCCATACTTCTATGCCACGTATAGTACCTGTGCACAATGGTCGAGTAATACTTATAGACAGCAGTATTAAATTTGGAAAGACAGGTGAAGTTTTGGTCTATGAAATGGATTCACTTTATAGAGGTATGATCAATGGACATAAGACATCACTAGATACTCATGATAAGGATCGAAGTCCATTTAAATATGTCCATGATTTTAAAGATAAAGAGTTAACAATAATACTCGATACCGATATAGGAGGCTTAATCAAGAATAAAGAAGAGGAGAAATATCAGAAATCAAAACTTACTGCTATCCATGATAATGAATTCAATAGAAGTTGGGATGTACGAATCAGAGCACGTGGCAATATGCGAAAGAAAATTTGTCATCTTCCTCCTTTAAAAATTGATTTTCCTAAGAAAACACTAAACTACTTAGGATTTACAAATCATGACAAACTTAAAATAGTATTACCTTGTAACTCTGGAGATGAATATCAACAAGGGTTATACAAAGAATACGTCGTGTATCAATTATATAAAGCGATTGACAGCTTTGGTTTTAACACTAGGTTAGTAAATTTCATTTTAGCTGATAAAGCAAAGAAGAGATATAATCTTACTGGATTTATTATAGAAGACGATAAAGATTATTCACTTCGAACAAATGCCATTTTAGTAAAAGATGGTATTGTAAACGATCAAGCCTTTGAACGTGAATCGTATATCAAAATGCATTTTTTTCAGTACATGATTATTAATAACGATTATGCGATATACAATAAGCATAATCTAGAAATTATTTTTCCTGAAGGTGCTAAAAAACCTAGAGCCATTCCGTATGACTTCGATTACGCTGGTATAGTTGACCAAGATTATGCTGTACCACCATCTATACTTCCCATTGATAATGTACGTCAACCATTCTTCAGAGGAAAAGATATAACTACAGAAGAAATCGTGACCACCTCATTATTTTTTTTAGAGAGAGAGAAAGAAATGCTCAGCATTGTAGATAATGCTGACTATCTCAATAAAGACAACAAAAAATTAATTACTAGGGATCTAAAGCGATTCTTCAAGTTGCTCAAAAATTTAGATAGAACGAAAAAAGCATTTATTAAAGAGAAGAAAAAATAGACTTTCTAACTTCCTAAAATGTGTACTAGCCCTAAAGTAATTTATCTCGTTCTGAAAAATAAATGGTATTACTTAAAAGAACTTAAGTACTTTTTTATCCTACCTATTGCGTCTGTTAGATTTTCCTCAGATGCGGCGTACGACAATCTAAAACAGTTGCCGTTACCAAATGCTATACCAGGAACTAAAGCTACATGAGTATTTTCTAATATAGCTTCACAAAAATCTTCACTACTGTTTATAGTGATATGTCCATCAGATTTCCCAAAATACTCACTGATATCTGGGAACACATAAAACGCACCTTTAGGGTCATTACATTTGATCCCTGGAATGTTTTTAAAAAGATTAATAACTAGTTCCCTTCTTATTGCAAAAGCCTCTTTCATTTTCATCGTTGGTCCAAGATCTGCTAACAGAGCTTGCGACGCTGCTTTCTGACCAAATGCATTAGCCCCACTAGTTACTTGACCCTGTAATTTAGCACATGCTTTTACTAACCAAGCAGGTCCTCCCATATAGCCTAATCTCCACCCTGTCATGGCGAAACCTTTTGCCATACCATTGACAGTAGCAACTCTTCCTGCTAGACTATCGATTGCTCCAATGCTAAAATGCTTTTTTCCAAAATTAATATATTCATATATTTCATCCGCAATCACCAAAATATTTTTATGCATTGAGATTACTCTTGCTAAATCTTCTAACTCTTCTTTGGTAAATACTGATCCTGATGGATTACAAGGTGACGAAAATAATATCGCTTTAGTTCTAGGTGTAATTGCCTTTTCTAATTGCTCTGCTGTCACTTTGAAATCTTGCTCAATATCCGCTTTTATAGGTACCATTACTCCTCCGGCCAAACCTACAATATCACTGTAGCTGACCCAGTAAGGAGAAAATACGATCACCTCATCGCCTTCCTGTACAATAGCTTGACAGATATTAGATATGGATTGTTTAGCACCGTTACTAACAATGATTTCATCCATACCATACTCTAAGTCATTATCTCTTTTGAACTTCGTTTGTATCGCCTTTCTATATTCTACTAAACCTGTTACTGGAGTATACTTCGTATAACCGTCAGCAAGGGCTTGTACTGCAAATGCTTTTATATGCTCAGGAGTATCAAAATCTGGCTCTCCTAAACTAAGGCTAATTACATCATCAAATTTCGTTTTGAGTTCACGAGCTTTGGCCGACATCTTGAGAGTAGCCGACTCTTCCATAGATTGCACTCTATTAGTGAGCATATGAGATACGTTCATCAGGTGGTGATTTTATATTTAATGACAAACATACTGAATTGCATTTATCTACAATTTAATATGATGGTTTTTTTTAATTTCACACGAAATATTAATAAAGAACTCTATGCAGGATTTAATTCAAGTATTCGTTACCGGTGGTACGTTTGATAAAATGTATAACTATATCACTGGTGAATTATATTTTAAGGATACGCATCTCAATGAAATGTTTGAAAGGGGCAGATGCACGTTGGATATAGACGTACGTACCTTGATGATGCTTGATAGCTTGGAGATGACAGAAGAAGATAAAGAAATCATCATACACAATTGCAAGAGATCTAAAACGAAAAGGATCATTATCACACATGGAACAGATAGAATAGTCTCCACTGCCGAGACGTTAGCTGCTGCCAATATCGAAGGGAAGACAATTGTCCTTACAGGTGCCATGGTGCCTTATGCTTTTGGTACCTCATCAGATGGATTTTTTAATCTCGGTAGTGCATTAGCTTTCGTCCAGGTACTGAACCCTGGCGTGTATGTAGCAATGAATGGTAGATACTATAATTGGGATGAGGTAAAGAAAAATAGAAAGACAGGGTATTTCGAAGAAAAATAATGTTAAAATGAATATTGAATACATAAGAGAATACTGCCTATCAAAGAATGGTACCAATAAGTCTTTTCCTTTTGATGAATCGACGCTCGTTTTTAAAGTACTTGACAAGATGTTTGCACTCACTGGTCTAGATTGTTTACCTACTCAGATCAATCTAAAATGTATTCCTAAATATACCCTAGAATTAAGAGATCAACATGGTGATATCACCGGAGGCCTATCATATGAATAAAAGCATTGGAATACTGTGATAGTAGAAGGTGACTTAGAAGATCAAATGGTATTATCACTTATCGATCATTCTTACGACTTAGTTGTAAGTTCGTTTAGCAGGAAAAAGGCCAAAGAGTTAGATAGTCTTTAGATTAAAGAAAAGTATGGATAGAAAAATAGATTATCTCATAGTGGGACAAGGTATAGCAGGAACAATCCTATCCTATAAACTTATAAAAAAAGGCTATCTCGTAAAAGTTATAGATGATGGTCATCGAACTGCTAGTAGCACTAAAGCTGCAGGAATTGTTAATCCTATCACAGGTAGATCATATGTAAAATCTTGGATGATTGACAAATTGATTCCAGAGGCAATAAGAACCTATAGATCTTTGGAAAACGAACTAAAAGGTAAATACTATCACGAACATACTATAGTACGTGTACTAGGTAGTATCTACGAAGAAAACAAATGGTCAAGTAGACTCTTGGATGGTGCCTATAGCAAGTACATCATCGAAGATTATGACACCTCTGCATTGGATGAACATTTCAAAGATGTAGAGAGTTGTGCCATCATTAAAGGTGGGCGTGTAAATTTGAGATCATTATTGACAGAATATAGAAATTGGCTCATCGAACAAGAAGCTTTAATAGAGAGTACTTTTAAATCTAAACATCTCAGAGTACTACCTCGAACCATGTATTATGATGATATAGAAGTTGGGAAGATCGTTTTTGCGGAAGGAGTACAATCCATAGATAATCAGTATTTTCCAAACCTTCCATTTCAGCCCAACAAAGGACAAGTATTGATTGTGGAAATGCCTGACTATAAGATTAAAGACATAGTGAAGCATGGCATTTTTATATGTCCCATCGAAAGCAATAGATATTGGGTAGGATCTGGCTACGAAAGAGATTTCGAAGACAACCTCCCCACTAAAGAGGGTAAAAATAAGCTGAAAGAACAACTCGCTAACATACTCAAGTCTACAGAGTACAAGATAATACAACATATCTCTGGCATCAGACCTAGTGTTAAAGGTCGTAAGCCGTTATTAGGAAAATCTAATAAATATTCATCTATGTATTTGTTTGGTGGCTTAGGTACTAAAGGAAGCTCTCTGGCACCTTACTGGGCAGAGCATCTAATCAGTTATATTGAAGGCAAAATTGACATCCATCCAGAAGTAGATTTTAATAGATTTTAAAGTAATAAATATCAGATTCATTCCGAGCTACATCTAGGACTTCAAATCCTCCACCTTCACCACCACAGTCTTCTATAAAATCAAAAGTACTACAGTCTCTCGGCAACCCAGTAAATATCAATGTGAAATAGCATTTTGTACCAAAGGTTACTTCTTGCCACATCGGCGCTTGTACTATGTTTTCACAATGTACCAGTTCACTTATATGTGCAGAACCTTTATCATATAAATAGCTAGATGGCCATATACGGATCTTACTACCTATCCAAAAATCTTCATTCTGATAAACAAAATGAATCACCACTTGCCCAGCTTCGTATACCTGTGTCTTGATCTCATCAAGAATACTTGGAGAGATCTCCACTTTGGGTTTCGTTATCTGTATAGTACTCATGATATTATACTCGCTCAATTATAAAAATGGAAATCAACTGCTATGATCGACAACGAAAATATGGTTTGTCTAGTTTTCAAAAAAAGCCAGACCAACTATTACGCTGATCTGGCTATATTATTAGTTATAATTCTCCTTTAAGAGTATTAGTTCTTAACAAATCTAGCTGAAGTGAATCCTTCTTCAGTTCTGATATTGATTACGTAAACACCTATATTCAGGTTAGCTACGTTTAATTGTAATTTATCCGTCTTCACGTTAGTAAAGTTTTGAGTCATTACAACTCTACCTTGGATATCTACAACCTGTAGGTTTACATTATCTGAAACATTCTCTAAAGCAAGATCAACAAATACATTGTTTGATGCTGGATTAGGGAATACAGAAACTGCGATATCTTCATTGATATCTTCTGTACCTGTTAAACTAGAAATATGCATTTCACATAAAGCTGCAAAGTTATTTACTTGAAATAATCTACGAGTATCATTATCATCAGCAGTACCAGTACCACCAATAGTACCAATTCTGGACATGTTTAATGGATTATCTGTGATAGTTCCTAAAGAACCATCTGGTAAGTTTCCATCAACACTTCCTTGACCGAATGCAAATGCAGTCGCAGAAAAGTTATAATCAGGATTAGCACCAGAATCAGCAGCCATAAATCTATACTGGTCTGTAGCAGCAAGAGGTAAACCATGCATTACTACTATATAGTTTTGATTGTCCTTAAGTGCAACTCTGTCTGCACCAAGCTCAATTATATAATCTTCTAGACCAGTGTCTGGTCCAAATACTAGAATTGAAGTTTCGTATACCTTTACTCTTTCTGGTATACCTACTCCATCATCCGCATCTACATCAGCATTGATATTAAGGTCATTCCACTCATATACAGATACGTTTACAGATCCTGATACTGCATCCGCAGCATTACCAGAGATTCCTAATCTTAGTTTTTCTATATATAATTGAGTACCAGCAGCAGTTGTTCCATTTACAACATGGTAACCCGCTCCAAGAGAGAAGTACTGTTGATCAGGGAAAGCGATTCTAGCCGTTGCATCAGAAGCTTCACACTTCGAGAATACATTATCTCCAACTTTGAAATTAGATGTATAACTATTATTTAATGGCTCTTCATCTTCTTCCCAATTTAGTGTATATACTAATCTGTACGAACCGATATCAGTTGGCATAGTAAATGTTTCATCAAACAACCTATTCTGATCTACAAATCCCGGAGTGATCAAACCATAATCTAATGATGCTTCATCAAGTGTAACTCCTGCTTCATTAAGCAGTGTAGCTGTTAAGCTTACACCTTCAGCATCTAGGTTTCCAATATTTTCAACATCTACTAATAAAGGAATTATATCAGCTTGTGAAGATGGAGTCTCCCAGTTAGCCGCATGAGATGCAAAGAAGTTTCCTGCATCAGTATTGAGACGTACGTCACCAATTTGTCTGTTTACAAGAAAGAAATCATCCACAGCCCAATAATAATAATATCCTCTATACCATAATCTAAATTGTAATTGATCATCTGGACTAATATTAAGAAGTGGAACACTTACAATTTCTTGAATGTGATTTGAATTCGTCTCAAAACCTGAATTAATTGCAATAGTATCTTCAAATGTAGCACCACCATCTTTACTGACGAGTAAATAATATTCTGAGTTGAATTGTCTTAAAGCTTGGAAAAACTGTAAAAATAATCCATCAAAAGTCGTGGTAGAAAGATCAATAACTGGCGAAGTAAGTCTTGTCTCACAAAAAATATTGTTATCAGCCGGACAATTTCCACTTAAGAAGTTTCCTGGCTCCCCCGCATTGTCTCCAAAAGATGAATCTGCAACAACTGCACCATTACACAATGTTGGTGAACCAATTTGATTTACAGTACTGTTATAAGCACCTCTATCCAACTTACCCTTGACATCATATCTGAAACCATTATCATTATCGATAGTCCAGTCACCCAAACCACCATCAAACTCGCCCTCTCCATTTGCACCCCAAATCACACCCTCAGGTAACATTACGTCACATTCTGGAACCAATAATTCTAAAGTAGCTTCAGTTCCGGCGCTCACTTTAAGGTCTGCACAATCAGCACCCATAGCAAATACCCCCAAATTAAGATTACTTCCAGCAACTACAGAGCCATTAGCATCTGTTTCGAAACCAATGCTGTTGTCAGTTGTGCCACAGATAATTACTGCAATTGCCCCAGCATCATTTGCAAATTCTGCTGTACGTGCTGCCGAACATCCATTATCTAAATCAGCAATTACAATACTACCATTAGAATTAGTCATTGCACTACAACTTGAAGAGGCAAGTTCTATTGTTGCAGCTGTTGCTACTCCTTCAAATTGTCCTGGATCACCGATAAAAATAGGATACTGTGTACCATCAGTAGTAGTTATTGTGTATTGTGCATCAACACTTTGAACACATACAACTCCTAATAATAGGGTCAGTACACCTGTAAAAAAATGAGTATAAGTTTTTTTCATAATAAAATGTTTAATTGATTTTAATCCTTGATTAGTATTAGTACATATAACTAAAGATAAAAGTAATAAAAAATACGTTATTGAAATGTCTTCTTTAGCATAGTATATTTATAAAATTCATATCCACTTATTCTCTTCTAAAGAGGGTAAAATCTTTTCAGTAGCGCCACTGTGCGTTCTTATATATTGATTTTGTGTCTTCTTTCTCTCATTATTTGACTCCATTAGCATATTCTTTGCTTCTATACATGCTAAAGTAGCAGTATCAATTGCCTTGATCGCATCTTCAGTTATGAGGTCTACCGCTTCTGGAAACTTGTGATAATTGGATCCAATTAGTATCGGGATTAGCTGGACTAAAGGCTCTAATATGTTGTGAATTCCTTTTCCGAATCCACCTCCAATGTAAACTAAATCTGCCGTGTTATAAATATGACGTAAAACTCCCAATTTGTCCAAAATCACCATAGATGAATCTTCTAGTCCTGATTGACTATAAATCATCGATGCTGGCAATTGAGATTGAAATGCTGTAATATTGGCTGAATCAATATCGTGAGGCACAATCAGATGCTTTGCATTTATTGAACTCATCTCTTTGATTATCTCCATATCCGACAAATGTACACTACCATAGATTATACATTTTCCATTACTTTTCCAATTCAATATTTCTTTTTGAATTGGAACATCATTCACTTCTTCAAACAATATACTATCTAATCGACTATCTCCTGTAACTGTAGTATTTACTATTCCGATAGATTGTAACAGATCTGCACTTTTTTGTGTCTGCACATAATAATGATCTACAGAAGATAATATTGATCGTATACTACCAAGCTTATGTTTTATAAAATACTGATCAGACCTTATCATCGTAGATATAAATACTGTCGGAATTGATTTAGATTGTAAAGCATTGAGATGATTCCACCAAAAGTCATACTTGATAAATATAGCGAGATGTGGAGAAAGCGTATCTATCAACTTATTAGCATTGTATGCAGTATCTAGCGGCATATAGAATACCATATCCACATTCTGACAATTTTGTTGTGGTTCATATCCACTAGGTGAATAAAAACTAAGTGCAATCTTATATTGGGAATAGTCAGCTGATATGCGATCTATTAGATATCTTCCTTGCTCAAATTCTCCTAAAGATGCAGCATGTATCCAAATCCACTTAGAATCTGGATATTTCAATTTTATTGACTTGACAACACTAATAGATTGTTCGCGACCTCTAATGAGCAATTTGGCCTTGGGATGAAAGAGTGAAGCAAATTGCAGTATCACTCCGTAGATGTATGTACCTAGACTATATAAGTATAACATATATTAATAATATATCTGCTCGCCCTTACTACCAGAATAAAGCGGAATTAGCCATGTCACCTTGAATCCTGATAAAAAATCTTTTCTGCCAGTAGGAGAGAGCTCATTGGTCGTAAAGTCCACCAATCTAACACCAGATGTAAATGCTTGATTGAACTCAAAGCCAATATTGAAATTGAGATTCCCGTCCGTGCTAAGGTATTGGTAACCTATATATTCTGTAATCGAAAAACCACGCGTGAGTCGATCATACGCATTTTTATATTGGCCAAAAATTTGATTAATAGCTTGATTTTCGTCTTGTACACGTATATAATGACTCAAGATACCAGCTCCGATATCTAGACGTATCCCTGACTGTGGTGATTTGGTATGAAGTCCAATGACCTTACCGATACCTATCTTCAAAGACGCACCTCTACTTCTTAGAAAAGCATCGGCTGGCAATCCGTCAGTTGCAAGAAATTGATCTGTAGGCAGTCTAAATCCTGCCAATACATCCTCTCTTACATCAGATCCAAATCTGTACGTAAAGTCCGTAGAAATAATCCAATTGCTAACGCTTAATCGTTCAAAACCCATATGGAAATTGATATTTCCTCCAAATCTATCTGCTAAATCAGCCATTGGTTTATCATAGCCCATTCCTACTTTAACTAATATCTTGGTAGATGCCTCTAGCTTACTATCCCTAGCTAACTGACCACTGACAGTTATAGAAGATAAAAATATAACTCCTATCAGTAAGCCTTTAATAATATTGAATAAAATCGAATGTATCATAAGCGTAAAAGTATATAATTATATACGCTAGACCTCACCATTATGTTATTATAGAATCAACAACTTCCTATTGATATTGATAACAAGCACAAATCAAGATGAGAATCTAACAATAATGTATGGAAATATTCACCTTAGAATCATTAGAATTCTCATTATATCCATATGCTACTCGAAAAGGTAAAATAGCTACAATTGTACTATTGTGTTCAACAACTAATGTGTTTTGCTTTGACCATTTGTCTAATTTAGCATTAGTAAGAAAGTCCTTCAGCTTTTGAGTGGCACCTTGCATTCCTGATGGGCAGAAACTGTCACCCGCACGTTTGTGCCTTACTGTAAATGGAAATTGTAGCCCGTTAACCACTAAACCTTCTTGAGAAAAATCCTTATTCACATGAAGCTGAGTATCACTATCAATTTGATATACTCCGAAATCACTTACTTCTAACTCTAAAGATTTGAATTTGTTTTTTCTTCTTAAAATTATATTGCCTCTATCTATTAATAAGTCGTGAGTCTCTGAGTGAAATTCTGAGCCTACTTTGGCAGTTAGGCATTTCTTGCAATTATCCTCTGTAAACCCATATCCACTTAAATATTGATATAACAACTGAGACATATCTATATTATAGTTATTAATTAGTTCATCTAGTCTAATTAACTGATAACCAATTTTATTTATTACAGAATTTTTACTAATAATATCTAGCACTAAGCTATTTAACAAAGCTTGCTCTTTAGTTAGATTAGCGATACTCTTAGAAATTGCTTTCTCTATATTTGGATCACTAGATCTAAGAAAAGGTATCCATTTATTTCTAATCTCATTCCTTTTATAATTACTTTCCTTATTACTATTATCTTCTCGATAACCTATATGATGCAAATCAGCATATGCCAAGACCTGATTTTTGGTAAAACCAGATAATGGCCTAAGTATATTTTGATTAACTGAAGGAATACTAGACAAGCCTCTGATTCCTGAACCTCTAGTCAAATTCAATAGGAATGTCTCTACGCTATCAGTACTATGATGGGCCGTAAGGATATAGCTATATCCTTCAACATCACATAACTCGTTCCACCATCGATACCTTACATCCCTCGCTCTTCCTTGAAAGTTTTTTGATGATTTTTCATCCGCATTTAAACTGTATGAATGAAATACAATACCATAATCGGCACAAATATCTCTCACCAATATTTCATCAGCATCAGAATCGGAGCCTCTCATACCATGATTGACATGAGCTACTGCTATAGATAGATTAGCTTTGATACTTAGATCGAGCATTACCATAGAATCGACACCACCACTAACTGCAAGTAGCAGTTTTTGGTCTCTATTGTCACTAATCTGTTGATTAATAAAGTCTTTGTATCTATCAAGCATTATATTTGCCTTCTTTATAAACAGTAAAAGTAATCTAATGAATAGAATCATACTGCTAGTATGCACAATAGTAATAGGTTTAACTCTATTTAGCTGCAAGAATGATGGAAAGATACCATCTACAACAGAACCAAATGTCTCTACTAAGGCAGTCACGCCGCAAATGACAAAATTAAGAGAAAATGCTAAGGCGGTTTTTGACTACAGAATAAAGAATGGTGAGTTTAGCACTGCTCAAATACTTGATAACGGTGTATGGGAATACAAATTCACTTTCGCTGATGGTGCCATGAGTGAACTAGGTGCTCTAGCAGGGAAGTGGATCGACTTTGCTGATAATAACACATATCAATATGGCAACTATGACGTCACAAAGGGTAGTGGCATCTATCATTACAATCCGATATCGACTATCATACTAATGATAGACAATGATCCAGCCACTAAGCCTCAAGAATTCGAAATGAAACTCGTCATGGACGCATTAGTAATGGTAGGACAAAAGACCTATAACGACAATTCTACGCAATCTAAACTCGATAAAAGAGAGGTTCGTCCTACAAAAGGGTAAACTTTTAAAGTATCTTGGTATTCTAATTAAAGAAAATGAGCACATTACTACACTATGAAACTTATGGACTCAAGCCGTCGGCGGACTGGATCGTAATGATTCACGGTGCTGGTGGTAGTACACGTACTTGGTATAGGCAAAAGGAGGAATTGGAGAAAAACTTCAATTTAATAATGGTTGACCTTCCTGGGCATGGACAATCAAAAGAAAGTGGAAAAGGACATTCTGAATATACCTTTGAACTTATGAGTGACAAAGTTTGGAGTGTCGTAGATCATCTCAAACTCCAAAAAGTGCATCTTATGGGTGTTTCACTTGGATCGATCATAGCTCTACAAATGGAACAACTCAAGCCGGCTAGAGTATTGTCGATTACTATGGCAGGAGCAATCGTAGAATTAAAACGAAAACTAAGAATCATAGCGAATTGCAGTTTAGCACTAGCTAAAGTTATAGGATTCAGGGCATTCTATCAATTGGCCGCCTGGATTGCTTTACCTCGAAACAATCATAAAAAGAGTAGGAAGATATTCATTCGTGAAAGTAAAGCACTTAGTATGGATGAATTTAAAAAATGGACCACTATGTATGATCAATGTCTAGATAAGACATTGAAAAAACTGTACAACTCTGCATATAATTCTCCAATACTAGTAGTGATGGGAGACCAAGACCACCTATTTTTAGAATCTGCAAAGAAATTTGTGCTAAGTCGGGCTAATACAAGCATAGAAATTTTCCAGAAATGTGGACATTTGGTAAGTTTGGAGAAATCTAAAATGTACAATCAAGTGTGCGACAAATTTCTACAAGGAGTAGAACAAATGAAAGATATCATGGACAGTATCGAACCTGTGAAAAAGAAGTAATTTAGATATTCTTACTTCCATCTTTCATTACTATTTCAATCTCTTTTTTAGTGTCTAAATCTTTCACGCTACCTATAACTACTCCATCTTGCTTAATAATACTAAAGCCGCGTTTAAGAGTCTTGATCGGGTCAACGATACCAATGAGTGATTCTGTATTATCCAAATACTGCAGATTATGCTGAATGATATTCTTCGCAGATACTTTCAGTGAGTTGAACAAATGATTCATATCATATTTTTCAGTTTGTAATCTATTCAATGCACTTTGCTTGATCATATAATCTATGTGTTCCACCTCAGCTCTTCGCTCACGCACAGTCTCTTGGCAATTTTCTTGTATCTCAAATCCTAAGCCCAAAATATCAGTCTCGTACTTCATATTTCGATCTATAATATAACCAGCTACTGCTGTAGGTGTCTTGAGTGAAACTTGCGCTACAAGATCCGTCACCGTGCTATCAATCTCATGGCCAATACCTATAATTACTGGTAGTCTACACATTGCTATGGCGTGCCCAATATTATAATTATCAAAACCCGCTAAGTCTAGTTTAGATCCTCCACCTCTTACAATTGTTACAGCGTCATAATGCTTGCCATTAGCCTGTATTTCACTAAAAGCCTCAACCACATCGCTTTCTACATTTCTGCCCTGTACAGCTACTTGAAATAGCTCTGCATGTATCTCGTAACCATAAATGTTATTCTCAAGCTGAGCCATAAAGTCTGCATATCCGGCTGCTGTTTCTGAGCTAATCACCGCTACGGATTGGAGCACTGGAGACATGTTTCTTTGTCCATTAAGTTCTAATAATCTTTCTTTCTTTAAACGCTCTATGATTCTCTGCCTAGCCATTTCAGCTTGGCCAAGTGTATAGGTTGGATCTATATCTTCTATGACTAATTTAAATCCGTATCGCTCATTAAAATCTACCTTGACTTTGATCAGCACTTCACTTCCAGCCTCCAGGATATAGGGTAGTAGTTCTTTAAGTTTATTCTGCAGGAATATGTAGCTACGTGGCCATATTACCGCACTCGCTTGTGCTTTTATCTCTTCTGTTCCCTCCTCTAACTCTACTATATTAAGATATACAGATCCACGGCTATGTGATGCCTGAGACACTTCACATCTGACCCAAATAGCCTCCTGAAAATTGAGGGCCATCACTCGTTTGATATATTCGTTCAGTTCGTATAGTGAGTAGTTTGTAGCCATAAATTTTAATTTATATTAAATATAAGTACTCCGTCAGCAATTTTTCAGTCAGCAGTCTTCAGTCTAATGTCCATTCTGCAACAGAAAACCATTAAGTTATTTTACTTTATGGTTTTTACTAAAAATTAAGAAACCCGGCGACCATTATATATTGATGAGTTAAATAACATTAGAGCATTTTTTCAATATTAGACAATATTTCAGTATGAAATTATCTTAAAAGTATAAAAAATGCCTTGACCAGAATCAACTAGCCAAGACATCAAAGTTTTCCTTTTAAAAATACTCGTCTAAGAGATAACCTCTTTTACTTTATCTGCAGCTTCTTGTAATAGGATAGCTGATTGCACTTCTAGTCCACTATTATCGATGATCGTCTTTGCGATATCAGCATTAGTTCCTTGTAATCTTACGATGATAGGCACCGTAATATTTCCCATGTTTTTGTATGCATCTACTATTCCTTGAGCCACTCTATCACATCTTACTATACCTCCGAAGATATTAATAAGAATAGCCTTTACATTATCATCTTTAAGGATGATACGGAAAGCTTGCTCTACTCTTGCTGCATCTGCAGTACCTCCTACATCAAGGAAATTTGCTGGTGATCCACCACTAAGTTTAATGATATCCATAGTTGCCATAGCCAAACCAGCTCCATTTACCATACATCCTACATTACCATCAAGATTTACATAGTTAAGACCATATGATTGTGCTTCTACCTCTGTAGGGTCTTCCTCAGTAGTATCCCGCATAGCTGCAAGATCTGGATGACGGAAGAGTGCATTTTCGTCTAAAGAGACTTTAGCATCTACAGCTAAAATTCTGTCATCCGCAGTGTGTAGACAAGGATTGATTTCGAATAATGATGCATCTGATCCTACGAATGCTGAATATAACTTACTAATGAACTTTGTCATCTCTTTAAACGCTTGTCCGCTAAGTCCTAGATTGAAAGCAATCTTACGAGATTGAAACCCTAAAAGTCCCATATGTGGATCTATATACTCCTTATGCAATAGTTCTGGTGTATCTTCGGCTACTGCTTCGATATCCATTCCACCTTCAGTAGAGTAGATGATTACATTTTTCTTCTTTGTACGATCCATAAGAATAGATACGTAGTACTCCTTACATGCGTCAAAATCTGGTGCATATGTGTCTTCCGCAACTAGTACCTTTCTCACTAACTTACCAGTTCCTTCCATCCCGCCGGGTGTTTGCGGAGTTTTGAGCATCATACCTAGTATGTTAGCAGCATGCTCTTTTAGTTCGTCCATGTTTTTGGCAAGTTTTACTCCACCACCTTTACCACGACCACCAGCGTGTATCTGAGCTTTTACTACCACAGCCTCTGTTCCTGTCTCTACTTGCAACTCTTTAAATGCAGTCACTGCTTCTTCCACAGTATTGGCTACCTTTCCTCTCTGTATAGCTACTCCGTAAGATGCCAATACTTCTTTACCTTGATATTCGTGTAAGTTCATATATAATTATATTGTAAAGTGTCTATATAATAATTAAGTGTGCAAAAGTATCATATTTTGAACATAAGACGGCAACTAATTAATAATAAGTTACTTGGTATAAGACATAGAAATCTTACCAAAACAAAAGCGACTCACCAAAATGATGAGTCGCATAAAATATCTTAAAAAAGGTCATGAAGTATATACTTCAATACTTATCTCATTTATTGTATTACAATCTTTCTTGTTACATTTCCTTGTACTGTAGAAAGTTTCAAGAAGTATATACCACTTTGGATATCACCACTCTGATTTGTTACTAACTGTTGCGTTCCATTAGATATCTGTATCGCTTGATGCTTGATTACTTTTCCAGCTAAATCAGATATTGATAAAGTTGCATTACCGCTCCACTCACTCATCATATCTACAATGATATCTTGGTTGGTATGAGATGGATTAGGATAGACAACGAAATCACTTACGAACGAAGGATCGTTTAAAGAAGTTTCAACATCTCCAGTTAGAAATGGAAGGCCTACTTCTGGGTAACATGTGTAAGCATCATTATAAGGCTTAACATTTAAGAAGTAAACCTTATTTGGTTCAAGGTCAGTGATAAAGAGAGCCTCGTTAGGTGTTGTGTATTCATAAAAGTCGGCAGGATCAGCAAAATTAACGATCTCTACTAAATATAAATCAGCATCTTGAACCCCTTCCCAAGAAACTTCGACACCATTATATGTCTCTACAGTCTCTTGAAATCCTGGAGAAATTATAGCTAAATCTCCTGTAATTTCTGTTTCATTAGGGGTATGAGTATTAAGCAGGAAATCTCTTCCTGGACTAGCAATATTTAACTTTGCTCTATCGATTTGCTGTGGTGAAAACACGTACTTCGGGCAGTTATTGAAATACCCCATACTTAAAGTTTCATCGCTTTCTAAAGCATCACCATTAGGATCAAACACACCAAAATTATCAAAACAAGACTGAGTAGTAAAACCTAATAAATAATCTGGAGCAGTATCACATATTTTGTCACCTGAATCTTCACAATTCGAGCCATCCATTAATTCAATAAGAGCACCGGTACCAGGCACTGTATTAAAAGGTACTGAATTACCGTAAGTTTCTATATCATACGGTTGATCCCATCCTGAATGTGGATGTCTCAACGAAAAGTAATGACCTACTTCGTGACTCATAGTCCCTGAACTATCAGCCATTTCCTTTTTACGGATGATGATATAATCACCACCTGGAGAATAAAACCCAAGCGTAGTACCAAGACTACTTCCTGTATCAGCGTTTTCAGTAATGAAGATATCCACTGCAGCCCCATCTTTAAATGTTTGCACCAAATCACCATTCATACTTACATTAGAAAATATGTTTGAATTATCTAACTCATTAAATCCACCGTCTTTTAAATAATATACTACTCCATGCTCAGCATAATCATTATTCATTCTACACAAAGACTTTAGTATATCTTTTCTCTTTACTCTTCCTTCTCCAACTGAATTCGCGACAGTGTGAAACATAACAGGAATATTAATCGAAGCAAATCGTTCAGGGTTCGCTTCTTTGAACAGTTGTACATCTTTTTTAGAGTAAACAGGTAATTGCTGTTCCATCTCGTATGTTACACCACATTCTCCTCGGTGTTGATGTTGTGCACTTACTGTTACGATTGTAGTCGCTACAAATAGAGCTAGAATTAATAATCTGGGCTTAATATTCATGTTATCTAATTTAATTTATCGTTATAAACATCTAAGGTAAAATATAATCTCAATTACCATTGTTATTACTCAATTAGATATATTCGAAAAGACATATAAGTCTAGATTCTCATCATTAATATATAAGAATAGTTTAATATCTTTTCATTCCTTACATTTGCACAAAATGTAGATTTTCTAACTCATTAGGTAATTAAAATTTCTAGAGTAAATTAAAATTTTACGCACTTTGAAATAGGTTTTTTGGATAACAATATCTTGACATTTTAAGTTTTACAAATTAATTATTCTTTTAAATCAAAATAGTAAATAACAATTCAGTATGAGTAAAGTAACTGTAGTAGGAGCAGGTAATGTAGGAGCCACTGTGGCCAACGTACTTGCGCACAAAGACATCGTGAAAGAAATCGTTCTTCTTGATATCAAAGGAAACTTCGCTAAAGGTAAAGCCTTGGATAGTTGGCAACAAGCACCTATCGACTATTACAGCACAAGTATCACTGGCACTGACAAGTATAAAGATACTGCTAACTCTGACATAGTTGTGATTACTGCTGGCATACCGCGTAAGCCGGGCATGAGTAGAGATGATCTTATCGCTACCAACGCTAAAATAGTAGTCTCTGTAGTAAAGTCTATCATGGAACACTCAGCTGATCCAATCATTATCATCGTATCTAATCCACTAGATGTAATGACTCACGCGGCATTCAAAGCGTCAGGTCTTAAATCTAGCAAAGTATTCGGCATGGCTGGCATCTTAGATACAGCAAGATATAGAGCTTTCTTAGCGACTGAATTAAAAGTATCTCCAAAAGATATTCAAGCAGTACTAATGGGTGGTCATGGCGATACCATGGTGCCGCTACCAAGATATACTACAGTAGGAGGTATCCCAGTTACTGAACTAATAGATCGAAAAAAGTTAACTGCTATCGTAAACCGTACTAAGAAAGGTGGGGGAGAGCTAGTAGGGCTAATGGGGACATCTGCATGGTATGCTCCTGGAGCTGCTGCAGCTCAGATGGTCGAGTCTATCGTAAAGGATGAAAATAGAATATTCCCCGTTTGTGTAAGACTGACTGGCCAGTATGGACTGAAGAACATGTATCTAGGTGCTCCAGTGCAACTGGGTAAAAACGGTGTCACTAAGATCATAGAACTTAAGCTTAATGCTAGCGAAAAGAAATTATTACACAAATCTGCGGATGCAGTAAAATCTGTAATGGCTACTTTCACAAAAATGAAAATTAAGTAATCGAGTACCTCGAAATTAGAAGCAGAACAGGGCATTTATTTAATAATTGAATGAAGAGAAGGTTAATATATACCTGATAATAAAGTGTAAATGATCAATTCAGAAATAATAGAAAACGCAGTAACTCAAAATGGGGACTCACTTTTGAAGTTATCGCATAAAGGCCCTGTTCTGCTTACTTTTTTACGTCATTTCGGCTGTATCTTTTGTAGAGAAGCGTTACATGATTTGGCTGATCGAAAAGAAAAAATATTACAGGCTAATATCACTTTGGTATTAGTCCACATGTCGGATATAAACTTAGCTGAACAATATTTCGTAGAGTTCGAGCTTCCAGGAGTAGATCACATTAGTGACCCCTCTTGTGAATTATATTCGTCCTTTGGATTAGCCAAAGGTGGTCCTAGTCAATTACTTGGTCTTAAGAATTTAATTAGAGGTTTTGATATTAGTATGAACACTAAGTCTTTACCTTCTCTAAGATTTATAGGTGATGGCTTCCAAATGCCTGGCATTTTTATTTTAGATAAGGGTAACATAGTAGATAGATTCATTCACCTATCTGCCGCAGACAGACCGAATTACGATGAAATGATACAGAAAGTTAGTTCTTAATCTTCTGAAATAATTGTGATAGTGCTGCAATCATTGGATTAGATATTGCGTTACTCCATATATATCAAATAGATTTAAATATTATGTCTAGAATTCTATTATCGCTAGCGATGTCATTCGCCATGACTACTACTGTATCATCCCAAGTTGACTTAGCTGCTTTAGAGGAAAATTTGGCTTATCATGCAGACATAATGGTAAATACAACTGTAGCAAGCCATAGATTCAAGGCTGCTAATCTGTTTAAAGAGCAATTTGAAACAATGCTCAATACACCAGGATCATACGACCATCCATTCGAGTCTTTGAAGTGGATCTCTAAATTAACCTCGGAGAATGATAAATTTAGAATCTTCAGCTGGATCGTAGCTGATGATGACGTTGTAAGCAAAACATATGGGTATATCCAATTTGCAGATGGAAAGGTGATCACTCTTAATGATTCTGGAGAAATTACATCCGATCTAGAATATGAGCAATTAGGAGCTCAAGATTGGTTTGGAGCATTATATTATCATATTATGCCATTCACTAGCGCTGGCAAGACAGATTATATTTTATTTGGGTATAGACAATTTGCAAAGTTTGACAAAGTTAAAGTTCTTGATGTCATGTCTATTAAAGAAGATGAAGTGAAATTCGGTAAAGAGCTGTTTGTCAGAAAGATAGAAGGTGAGCGAGATGAGATAAAAACGAGATTACTCCTCACATACAGTGCTGATGCCAGTGTTACTCTGAATTACAATGCTAATATGGGTATGATCGTCTATGATAATCTAATTACTAGAATGGGAAGAATAGAAGGTCAAGGACCAACACAACTTCCAGATGGCAGTTTCGTCGGCTATAAACAAGAGATTGATAGTTGGGTATACGTTGATAAAATCTTCAATCAAACGTCTGACGATGCTCCACGACCTATGCCTGTATTAGGATCTGATGCAAAAAAGGACATTTTTGGTAAGAGTAAAATCAAAGAAAAGAAAAAGAGGAATTAGAAATAATATCCCTAATTAGGCCCATAGTCAATTCAAATTCTTCCCACAAAATCAAATTCCCTTTCTCTGGATATAATTTAAGGGCTAAATAGTTGTTATCATCTATTCGCTTGCTATATTCAGTATTATAGACTCGGGGCAGCGGGGCCATGTAGGCATTTATCTTGTGTTGGCCGTTTAAGTAGCTCCCAATATGGTTCTATAACCTACAAGGCCTATGCACATTCAAACTTTTCAGTCAAAGAAACTCTAAGTTCATCAGTCAACAGCCATCTTTTCATGCGCCATTTAGCGAAATAGGAAAACCAGAATATAGGCTCATGTTCAGTATCTAACAAAGGGGCGATCATTATAGCCTTATCAATTAATTCTGGATGAACAGCAATAGTATATCCAACTATAACATTACAACATAATTAGTAGGGCACTTATTTATTATGTTAAGTAGGATATTGAATTACTTCACTATACTGGGCATAGGGGAAGAGGAAAACCCGTCATATCCTAAACTATTATCCGTCAAGAAGTTGTAGACTTAAAACTACTATCTCTTAATAGGCTAAAAACGTACAAACTTCATAAAGCTCAATTTTCGACTACTAGCAAAGTATCAGATTAATTGTCAAGGTAGAAAGTTATAACTTTTGTGTTCTCATATAATTCGATAGCAATCGTAACAACAAGAATTACTACATTAATATAATTTGTACTGTAGTTAATGTATACAAATTCAACATGTATCCTATGCTATCAAGGCAATGCATAGAACTAATACAAGCCATAGATTTATTCTTACTCATTTCATTTATATATGAGCGATATATTCAATTAGTTATTTAATTGTTTCAGAGTAAAGATTTTAATAGTAATAGGGCATAAAGAAAACTATCTTAGCAATACAATAGCAATAGTTCTCGCTATACTCTACTTAACATAATATTAATTATAGGAAAATATTAGGTGGGTACCAGAGTATTGATGATCTGTATGATATAGTAAATGAATAAAGTAAATAATACTATCTAGTAAATGTTAAACGCTCACCACATCCTTGACGGAAAAGTTGAGTCTTATAATCATAGACGATTTTTCCATTCACAATGGTATTGACATTCTTTCCTTTGAATGTTTTTCCTTCTAGTGGAGACCAACCACATTTATAAGCAATATTATCTGGCGCTACCGTAAATTCTAAATCAGGATCTATGATAGCAATATCCGCTTTGTAACCTTCATCTATATATCCACGATTTCCTATCTGAAAACAAATGGCTGGTGTATGACACATCTTCTCAACGATCTGCTCTAGAGTAAATAAACCATCTTGATACATGTCTAACATTATGTTAAGTGCGTGTTGGACTAATGGTAATCCAGCTGGCGCATGGCTATAAGGTCTTTCTTTCTCTTCTAAAGTATGTGGCGCGTGATCCGTAGCGATAATGTCTATGGTGCCATCTATTACAGCTGCGCGTATCGCGTCTCTATTATGCGCTGCTTTTATTGCTGGATTACATTTAATCTTATTACCCAATCTAGAATAATCATCCGCAGTAAAGTACATATGATGAACACATGCTTCACTAGTAATAAGTTTTTCAGCTAGTGGGATCTTGTTTGTAAATAGTGCTATCTCCTCCGCTGTACTTATATGTAGGATGTGAAGTCTTGTATTGTGCTTCTTTGCTAGAGTTGATGCAAGAGTTGATGATATGAGGCATCCTTCCGTATTTCGAATCAATGGATGATGTGTAGCACTCAGATTATCACCATATTTTTCTTGAAATGCAGCCATATTGGTTCTTATCGTAGCTTCATCTTCACAATGTGTAGCGATCAACATATCTACATTGGAAAATATATTGTTAAGGACTTTCTCATTATCCACAAGCATATTACCCGTACTAGAACCCATAAACACCTTTACACCGCAGACATTCTGTGGATTAGTCTTGAGTACATCTTCAATATTTTCATTAGATGCACCCATAAAGAAGCTATAATTGCTGTAAGCAGATCTATATGCCATATCATACTTATCTTGAAGCAGCTCTTGCGTCAGAGCTGATGGCCTAGTATTAGGCATTTCCATGAATGTAGTAACACCACCAGCAATAGCTGCACGAGATTCGCTCGCGATATCCGCCTTATACGTCATTCCTGGCTCTCTGAAATGCACTTGATCATCAATGATCCCTGGAATCACCCATTTTCCTGTAGCATCGATTACGGTATCTGCCTCTATGTCAATTGTAGAAGCTATTTTCTCAATACGATCATTCTTGATGAAAATATCACCGGAAGAAACGACTCCCCTATTTATGATTTGGCCATTTTTGATTAATAATGTTGAACTAGGCATAGCTAAATATTGTTTTAAGATTTTGGCAATTATGCGAAAAATACAAACTGATGTTTGGAATTCCGCAGAAAATTAAATAACAGACTAATTCAATTTAGTTAATTTATTTTTTGCAAGTTTTTTTAATTTTTTCCCTACGGCTAGTTCCGAAAAAAATGCAAGACATTGAGAGTCGTTAGTTTTCTTAATTATATTAAGAAGCAATCGATTGTCTTTATATTTTACTTTATAATCATAGCATAATTTAAATAGAGCTGGAGACATTCTCTCGCGATTCACTCTTCTGGTTAAAACCTCTCTTGTTATTAATTTTTCAGTCCATTCACCAAATTGAGGTAATTTAAGTTTTATAATTTCAAACTGTTCATCTGATATCTTGTCGGAAACAAATAGATCTTTGATTGCTGATCCAGACATACGATCATTTTTATCATCCGTACATAACAGTATAAAGTTATTTACCTCTTCATTGTTAAGCGCTTCCCTTCCTTTTAGCCAGTTCACAAATGAATTATATCGATAATGTTCAACTGGTTTACCACCTTCTTTTTCAAACTCAGCAATCTGCTTAGACAGAATCTCCTCAGTTAAAAAACCGTAGTCAATCCATTTTTTTGTATATCCTAGTTTCAATATATCCATATAGTATAAGTTGTTGTTACTCTACTGAAATGTAAGCTAACCGGAAAGATAGTATATTATTCGATATAGAGATAAGTCTTATTGTCATCCAATCAGTGCAAAAAGCAATGAATCAAATCTGATTAAAAAATATTTTATCTCAGTTGACACCATACAGTGATATTCTATTTTTTACAGCTTAGATGCTTTAATTTTCATTCAATATCAATTTACAATATTCTTTTGAACAACTTTATTTTATACTCTGATAATATTCGCATTGTTTTTTTAGATACGGATCTGTATTTTGTCTTAGAAGTATGATTAAGGATAACAAAAAATATGTACGCCATTTATCTCGTAATAACTATTTTAAAAAATTGGGCAATAATTTTTTTTTAGCCTTACTTTATTAAATTAATTTCTCTGTGATTTTAAATGGATACATGGAATTATCTGATGTGTGGCCTTACAGATTTTAATTTTTCCTCAAGCATGAGTCCTAGCTTCATGTGGAGTGCGATGACCTATTATCGTTTTCCAGAACTAATTATCTCAGTCCTAAAAGACAAATACTCGCATTTAAAGTTATCCAAATAATCTATTAGATTACAGGTACTAAACATATCTTTGCATTACAAAAGATTAAACATAGAATATAACTCTTGAGCTATACAAATCAAAAAATAGGTGTCCTCGGTGGAGGTCAATTAGGTAAAATGCTAGGCCAATCCGCATCTATGATGGGTCTACATATGCATGTACTAGATACTGACAAGTCATTTCCTGCTGCTGCATCCTGTATGACATTTACAGAAGGATCTTTCAAAGACTATGATACTATCATGGCTTTTGCTGCAGATAAAGACATCATAACTGTAGAAATCGAATTGGTAAATACTGATGCTTTGTACGATTTAGAAAAGCAGGGCAAAAAGGTATATCCACAGCCACACCTACTCGATATGATCAAGGATAAAGGTTTGCAAAAGCAATTTTATCAAGAACGATGCTTGGTGACTTCCGATTTTGTATTGGCTGCCGACGCTAGTGAGATCAAGCAATGGGTGTTAGATGGTAAACTTGCTATACCATTTGTGCAAAAAGCGAGAACGGATGGCTACGATGGTCGAGGTGTACATATCGTAAGGAGTTTATCCGATTTACAAGACTTGTTAGATGTCAAATCAATCATAGAACCCTTAGTAGATATCGACAGAGAGATCGCTGTAATCGTTGCTCGAAATCCGCAAGGTGACATATCGTCATTTCCTGTGGTGGATATGGAATTTCACCCTACTGCTAACTTAGTAGAGTATTTATTTTCACCATCAAGAGTAAGCGAAGAAATCCAAACAAAGGCTATCTTTTTGGCAGAGTCGATAGCCAAAGAGATGAAGATAATCGGACTATTAGCTGTAGAATTGTTTCTCACTAAGGATAATGAATTACTGATCAACGAAGTAGCTCCTCGTCCTCACAATAGTGGCCACCATACGATAGAAGCCAATATCACCTCTCAATATGAGCAACATCTCAGAGCGATATTAAGTATGCCTCTTGGCGATACTGCACTGATACAATCTGCGGCAATGGTCAACCTATTAGGTGCTCCAGAACATACTGGAGAAGCACATTACGAAAACATCGATGAGTGCCTTGCTACCTCAGGAGCACACATACATCTATATGGCAAAAGTACAACGAAACCTTTCCGTAAGATGGGGCATGCAACTATCGTAGACAAAGATCTAGATAAGGCAATTGAAAAAGCTACATTTGTGAAAGATACTCTTAAAATCATCGCTAAAATATAATTCATGAGTAAAGCAAAAGTCGGAATCATAATGGGGTCAGACTCTGATCTACCCGTAATGCAACCAGCAGCTGAGTTCTTATCAAAGTTGGGTATCGATTTTGAGATGACCGTAGTATCTGCTCATCGAACGCCAGACCGCATGTTTGAATATGCGAGAGCGGCAAGAGCTAATGGAATCAATGTAATAATAGCCGGAGCTGGAGGAGCAGCACATCTACCTGGCATGGTAGCATCACTTACTACCCTACCAGTAATCGGTGTACCTATCAAGTCCTCTAATAGTATCGATGGTTGGGATAGTATTTTATCCATACTACAAATGCCAAATGGTATTCCTGTAGCAACGGTAGCCCTTAATGGCGCTAAGAATGCAGGCATATTATCAGCTTCAATAATTGGGGCTTTTGATGAAGATGTCGCCCAAAATATGGAGCGCTATAAAAATGATATGGTGAAGACTGTGTTAATCAAAGCCAAGAACGTAGAAGAAAATAATGGCTAGTCGTTACTAATTTATAATATTAAATTTCTTTCTAAGGCGAAGTATTTAGATACCAAAGTCTTCGACTTCAAGATGTATCTCGTAACAAAGAATGGAAAATCATACACGTAGATATCAAAGTAAAGCAAAACAATATCGATGAAATAAAAGTACTTACAAGGGCTAACTACAAAGAAAATGTAGTTTTTATCGACAATCTGAAAGTATCTATAATCGAATAGTGTTTAGAACTAGTAAGTTATGCTTGAAGCTCCTCGATTTGCTTGGCAACTTCTTCCGCTTCTGCCCTTTTAGCATCACTTGCGCTTCTATCTGTAGTAGATAGGCGAAATGATTCTTCCATTAGCTTTTTGTATTCAGCTTGAAGCTTGTCTATTGGTGATTTCTTTTTGAATAGTCCGAACATAGTTTTATAAGTTGTATGTAGTAAACCACAACTGAATAGAATGGTTTAATAAAAAACGATATCAATTAAAACTAGTTAAATCATATTCTGCACAGATATAATCAAGACCTTTTCTTAACACTCCATATAATAACTAACTATCCTACGACCACACCATCAAACATCCTTCCGATAGTTCTCATATTGATGATTTGAGGCTCACCAGTTCGTTCTGCATCATTGATTGCATTTTGGGTCTTATGCCCATCTTCATAAGTATAAGTAATAGCACTTATTGCTTTTTTAGTAAACTTAGCATTGAAGTCAATCACTAACATGCTCTAGCTACCTCTACCTCTATGCATGGCATCCAACATGAGACCAGTTGAGATCTCCCCCACGCCACATTGTGGGGCAAAATAAATAGATTTGACTAGATTCTGTGTAGACCATCTATGTGGTACGTAAATCTCACATCGTTCAGAGTCAATTGCTATTACTTTATCTCTCTAAAAAAGTATAAAAAAACTTTTTGAACATAGCAAACTTAAACTTCAAAGGATTCAATACTTCATTATCATATTGTTGTCCTAAATGCGTAAATGTCATATGTAGCGAGATTATATTAGAGATATACTAATAATAACACAAAATTAAACTCAAGCTCTAATTTTTTAGCTATCTCTAAAGACAAGAAAAGTTATCTTTGTACCCAATACTAAAATGTAATATGGATTATAAAAACAACATCCTTGAAACTATAGGAAACACACCGTTAGTAAAACTTGAAAAGACCGTCTCAGACGTAAATGCCTTAGTACTTGCTAAAGTTGAAACATTCAACCCTGGACATTCCACTAAGGATAGAATGGCGCTCAAAATGTTAGAAGTAGCCGAAGCTGAAGGTAAAATTAAGCCAGGTGGTACAATAATCGAATGCACTTCCGGTAATACAGGAATGGGATTAGCTCTTGCGGCATGTGTCAAAGGGTATAAAACGATACTTACAACGAGCGATAAACAATCTCAAGAGAAATTTGATATACTAAGAGCGGTAGGAGCAGAAGTAATAGTATGCCCGACTAACGTTGCTCCAGACGATCCGAAATCTTATTATTCTGTAGCAGAAAAACTAAGTAAAGAAATACCTAATTCGGTATGGCTCAATCAATATGACAATCTCGCCAACAGGCAGGCGCATTACGAAAGTACTGGACCAGAAATCTGGAAGCAGACAGATGGTAAAATTACCCACTTTGTAGTTGGTGTAGGTACTGGAGGAACTATATCTGGTGTAGGTAAATATCTCAAAGAACAGAATCCTAATATTAAGATTTGGGGAATAGATACTTACGGATCAGTATTCAAAAAATATCATGAAACTGGTGAATTTGATGAAAAGGAAATCTATTCTTATATCACAGAAGGAATAGGAGAAGATATACTACCGAAGAATGTTGACTTCGACCTTATCGATCATTTTGAAAAAGTATCAGACAAAGATGGAGCTGTACTAGCTAGAAGATTAGCCAAAGAAGAAGGATTATTACTGGGTTATAGTGCAGGCTCAGCATTGGGTGGAATACTCCAGATGAAAGATCAACTCTCTGAGGATGATGTAGTAGTTGTATTATTTCACGATCACGGAAGTAGGTATATTGGTAAAATCTACAACGATGATTGGATGAAAGAGCGTGGATGGTTAGAAGTGGATCTTACTGTTAAGAATTTGATCAATGGAAAGCATTCAGATAATTTCATATCTATAGATCGTACAGAGAAAGCAAGAGCAGTACTCACGCTGATGAAGGAGCATGATTTATCTCAGCTTCCTGTAGTGGAAGGTGATGAGGTGCACGGATCTATCACTCAGAGTGCACTACTGGAGTTTATACTAAGCAACCCTATGAAGAATAGCAATAAAGCGATATCCGAAATTATGGGTAATGCATTCCCTATTGTAGATGCAGATATGAGTGTCAAAGAATTGAACAAATATATATCTAAAAGTAATCCTGCCGTAATAACAAAGGATGAATCTGGTAAGATGCATATAATTACGCAGTACGATATTATACAAGCGTTGTAAATACTTGTCAAGATTATCAAAGGATAAATAAAAATGCCCTCAAAATTTTAAACTTGAAGGCATTTTTTAGGATAATTAATTGTTGCCGTAATGGTACGCACACATACTTAGAACAAAGTTTACTTCTGACCTTGATCTTATTTAAGTTGTCGCCTTATTTGTCTTTACTTGATCTTGATTCTTGAACATGAACTTTCTAAAATATCCCTTTCACACTTATACTTGGTATGATAGGTAGTTGATCTTGTCTCTCGTACTCTACTCTATCGAAGAAGAATATATTATCTCTATTGTAAGCATTCGTTACAGCAGCGGTTATCTCTAATCCAAATAAATTAGAAATTTCTAACTTCTTTTTAACTGATAAATCTAGTCTATGATAAAATGGAAGTCTCCCACCATTACGCTCTTCTGAGTATATGATACCAACATCATCAGGATTAGCTGTAACCACATCTGTATCCACACCTCCAAGAAGGTTTATGAAATTGTAAAATCCTTGCGTCTGTGTAAAAGGAAATCCAGAACCTAGATTCCATCTTGCACTAAATTGCCAAGTACCTGCTTCGTTTACATCAATAGTAGCTAGTAAATTAGAGTTATGCCTTCTGTCAAACACAGTCGGATACTCTTGTTCACCATCAAATCTATTTACATATCCGTGCGAATATGTAGCATAGAAGTATGCCCTAGGCAATGTATACTTAGCGGTAAAATCAATGCCATAAGCATCTCCAGTTTCTACCGCATAGTTAGGATCCGTATTAGATGTTTTATTTCTATTCAATACGATTAGCTGAGGAAAGTCTTTGAAGTAACCTTCTATATTTATTTCAAAATTATCCGTAAAGTTATATTCAAATCCAGCAATCAGGTGACTACTCTTCTGTAATTTATCTTCTAGCTTCTTACCGTCAAATCCAAACACTTGAGACTCAGGACCTGTCAAGAATCCCGAGAATAGATTTACAACATCACGCTCATTAGATGTAGAAAGTATATTCTGAGTATATACTCCAGCGGCAGCTTTGAATCTTAGATCGTCTGTAATATTATATTTTAAACCTAATCTAGGCTCTATACTCAAGTTACTCTGAGAGGCATAATAGTGGAATCTAACAGAAGGTTGAAATATTACTTTGTTAGAGAAGTTCTGTTTAAACTTAAAATATGTCGCTAGCTCAGTTGTATTCTGTGTATTATCAATTTTTATATTAAATGGATTAGTGAATTCAAATTCTGTACGTACCGATCTAATCTCAATACCATAATTAAATTCACTACTAGACCCATAGAAAGTAAAATCGAAGGCTCCTAATATCTCTCTGATATCTGAAGTACGTGGATCATTATCTTCGATTAAACTGATGCCATAATTAGATACGCCTAGAGTACCTCCCATTACTAAATTACTCTTAGCAGGAATCAGTCTAAAATTTAATCCTCCACCATTATTAGTCCAGCTTATATTGGCTAAAGCTGGATTATTGTAATCATCAGTAAAGTTAAATCCAAAAAAATTGAAATTACTTCCTGTACTAGTATTTATAGATACCTTTCCATAAGTATCTCTGAAGTCAAAAGGAAAACCTTGCTCAGGATCATCCAGTGCATATTCATATAGAGTTGGAGATGTATTATTGATAAGTGATTTTTTCGATGTCAATATAAATGAAGCACTATTACCACTGTCTTCATCAAACGTGGCCAATGGTCCTTCTAATACTACTTTAGCAAGGAATGGGCTCAATGATACAGAGCCACCTAGTTCTTTTTTATTACCATCTCTTGTCTGTATATCCACTACAGCCGACACACGTCCGCCATGCTCTGCACTGAAACCTCCAGAAAGAACATCTACATTTTTGATGATGTCTGTTTCGAATATTGAAAAGAAACCTATTGAGTGAAATGGATTGTAAATAGTCAATCCATCGAGTAAGATTTTGTTCTGTACAGGAGATCCTCCTCTGATATATATCTGACCTCCTTGATCACCCGTAGATACGACTCCAGGCAATATCTGAAGATATTGTGCGATATCAGGCTCTCCACCTGCTGAAGGCAGCGCTTTGATCTCCCTCGGTGATATGCTGACTGTACTTACTTGCACTTCAGATCTTGACCTTTCTCTTCGAGCACTGATGTTTACAGATTGGAGCCTTACAGAGTTCTCTGACATAAATAGATTCTTATTCTCTATTCTATTATTTTTGATAATTACCTCTGATCGGACTGTATCAAATCCAATAAATGAAGCTACCAAAATATACTCCCCCACAGCTACATCTGTCAAAGTGAAAAATCCATTAACATCTGAATTCGTACCTGTAGTAGTACCGTCTAAGTACACATTGGCATAGATTACGGGCTCACCAGTATCCTTGTCAAATATATTTCCTCTCACAGTTCCCTTCTGTGCTGATACAGTGGCTAAGAATAAAAAACTACAAACTATAGAATATAAAAATTTCATATTTTTCTCTTATCGAAATGGCTCAATTGCCTTTATGTATTATTTAATGTTAATGGTCTGCAAATGTAAGTATCTAGTCTCTCACAATTTGTCGTCGTTAGTATCAGTATGCAGTTCTCAGTCTTCAATCAATAACTGGCCACTGCCGACTACCAACTACTCACTGCCGACTGCTTACTGCCTAATGCTAACTACTTTTTCTGTTTCTTGTTATAAGAATCCTTCAAGCTCACGGTCAAATTAAATATCTGCTTATCACTCGTACTATCACGATCTACTGTGTAGTATCCCTTACGCATAAACTGAAACTTGCTTTCGTCATTCGCATTTTTCAATGCTGGTTCCATCAACGCTTTGTCATTGATCACCAATGATTCTTTATTGTAAAACTCTAAGAAGTCCTTATCTTCATGAGATGTAGGCGTTGGGTCTGTATACAAGTGACCGTAATTTCTCACTTCACATGATATCGCTTTATCAGCTGATACCCAATGAATTGTACCTTTTGACTTGATGCCAGAATTATCTTCTCCACTCTTAGTATTGTCATAGTAGCTAGCGTATACCGTCTCTATATTGCCATCAGCATCATATTCTGCCCTTTCACAGTTGACTATATAAGCAAACTTCAATCTTACATTACGACCGGGACTCAGTCTATAGAATTTCTTTGGGGCATCCTCCATAAAATCATCACGTTCGATATATAACTTTCTACCAAACGGCATCTCTCTATATCTTGGCTCTTCATCCTCAGGGTTGTTAAGTGCTCTGAGAGACTCAATTTGTGCTTCTGGATAGTTAGTGATCACTAGTTTGATAGGATCTAAAACTACCATTACTCTATCCGCAACTTTATTGAGTTCATCTCTTACGCATGACTCTAGTAAATTAATTTCTATAAGGTTATCCCTCTTAGCGACTCCTACTTTATCACAGAACATTCTGACCGCAGCTGCAGGATAGCCTTTACGACGTAAGGCTGATAAAGTACTCATTCTTGGATCATCCCATCCAGTAACGAGCTTCTCTTCAACTAATCGCTTTAGTCTACGCTTACTTGTGATCATATACTCTACATTCATACGAGCGAACTCTATCTGTCTACTTGGAAAAATCTCAAGTTTATCGATCATCCAATCGTATAATGGTCTGTGGTGTATAAACTCTAAACTACAGAGTGAATGAGTTATTTTCTCGATGCTATCTGACTGCCCATGAGCGAAATCATACATCGGATAGATACACCAATCATCTCCGGTTCTATGGTGAGTGGCATGCTTGATACGATAGATTACAGGATCACGCATATGCATGTTAGAGCTACTCATATCTACTTTAGCTCTGAGTACTCTTGCGCCATCTTCAAATTCTCCAGCCTTCATCTTAGTGAATAATTCAAGATTCTCCTCTACGCTTCTTTCCCTAAATGGACTATTGATTCCCGGCTTAGTTGGTACACCTTTTTGCTCAGAGATCTCTTCCACAGTTGAGTCATCTATATAAGCGTTTCCATCCTGGATCAACTTTATCGCGTAGCCATATAAGGTATCGAAATAATCTGATGTATAGTACGCTTCATTATCCCATTCGTATCCCAACCAAGAGATATCTCTTTTGATTGCATCTACGTACTCTGTTTTTTCATTTGTAGGATTAGTATCATCAAATCTAAGATTTGCCTTACCACCATATTTCTTAGCCATCTCAAAATTAATGCAAATCGCTTTAGCATGACCTATATGAAGATAACCATTAGGCTCAGGAGGAAATCTAGTATGTACCGTTCCCTGATGCTTACCAGATTTGATATCCCCTTCGATGATCTCCTCTATGAAGTTTAATGCTTCGTATTTTTCTTCACTCATTATTGTTAAGTTCAAATTCAAGAATCAAGTTCAAGTTCAAAATACCTTGACTTACTCTCTAGTTATTTTAAATTCATTTTGGCAAGAAGAGGCTCTCGCTTACATCCGCTCTGGCATTTCTATTCCCAGCATTTCCATTGCATCTCTTAAAACTAGAGCTACTGTTCTAGATAGTTGCAGTCGGAAGCATTTTGCAGCTTCGCTCTCAGCTTTAAGTATACGTACATCATGATAGAACTTATGATAATCTTTACCCAAGTCATACGCATAGTTAGCAATCATTGAAGGATCAAGGTTTTCTGCAGCTACAGCTAGTATGTCTTTAAATTCTCCTAATGATCTCATCAAACTCTTTTCCATAGGCTCTAGAGTACTATAGGTAGAATAGTCACTTTCTGTATAGTCCGCAGACTTACGTAAGATAGATTGAATCCGAACATATGCATTTTGGATATAAGGTCCAGTTTGTCCTTGCATGTCTACCGACTCTGCAGGATTAAATGTCATACGCTTTTGTGGATTCACCTTGACAATGAAATACTTCAAGGCTGACATCCCAATTTTTCGAAGTGTATCAGCTTGCTCTTCGGCAGATAATTCATCTATTTCACCTCGCTCATCATTGGCTTTCTTCGCTTCTGCGATTACTTCTTGTACAAGATCATCAGCATCTACAACTGTTCCTTCACGTGATTTCATCCTACCCTCTGGCAAATCTACCATACCATATGATAAATGATGAAGGTTATCCGCATATGGCTCACCTAACATTCCTAATATTGTAAATAATACTTTGAAGTGGTAATTCTGTTCATCGCCTACGACATATACCATCTTATCGATACCAAAGTCCGCATACCGTTGCATAGCAGTACCAATGTCCTGCGTCATATACACTGCTGTACCATCACTACGAAGTACGATTTTCTCATCCATCTTATGTGCTTCGAGATCTACCCAAGCACTACCATCATTTTTTTTGAAGAATACACCAGACTCTAACCCTTTCTCAACCACCTCTTTACCAAGTAGATAAGTATCAGATTCGTAATATAACTTATTGAATGATACTCCCAGGGCTTTGTATGTAGATTCAAATCCGTCATAGACCCAGTCATTCATCTGTTTCCAAAGTGCTACTGTATCAGTATCTCCACCTTCCCACTGACGAAGCATCTCTTTGGCATCTCTACCTAAGACTGAGTATTCGTTGAAATAGTCATTCTTATATTTTGAGTAGAAGTCATCAGCTGATTGTCCCTCCTTAGTTTTGTCAGCTAGGACAGTTGCTGCATCTCTAGTGGATTGCCATGTTGCATATTCTGCTTTGAGTTCCTTATCGAAACGTACATAATACTGACCTACAAAATGATCGCCTTTGATTCCACTACTTTCTGGAGTAGCACCTTCGCCATATCTCTGCCAAGCCAACATACTTTTACATACAGCAATACCTCTGTCATTGATAATTTGCGTATTGATCACTTCGTAACCTGCAGCCTTGAGGATCTGGCTACTAGACCATCCGAGTAGAATATTTCGAATATGCCCTAGGTGTAGCGGCTTATTAGTATTTGGAGAAGAGAACTCAACCATCACCTTTTTACCATTAGCTGGCAATGATGTAAGCGTTTCATCAATAGCATAGGCACTAAGCGTTCGCTTCCATTTCTCATCTGCTATAGACAAATTGACAAATCCAGCAACTACATTAAATGCAGATATCTCATCCATCTCATCGACAATTGCTTGACCAAGCTCCGCGCCAAGATCAGCAGGACTCATCTTAAGCCTCTTTACAAATGGGAATATAACTACAGTATAATCACCCTCAAACTCTTTCTTGGTAAGGTTTAGAAGGATATCTGACCCAGCCACTTCGATCTCGTACTTAGAACTGATGATTTTAGCTACAGTCTTCTTGATTTGTTCTTTAATGTGTTTACTCATTGACCTTCTTAAATATTCTTCTACAATTAAGGCGCAAAGTTAACTTTTTCAGTGGGAGTATTAGAAATTGTTACATATCTGATTTAATACAATTTTCAATCAACGGAAGAATTATAAAGAGTGAAAATTAGCGCACAACATGGGTTTGAATTGCATGAGATGGAATTTTTAACTTCACAGCATCTGATCCTACGTATAACTTGTACTCTATTTCTTGATCACTTTGATTCATAATAACAGTAACTAGGCTGCTATCTTCATTTTGGAAAGATGTACTGAGCAGATGACTTCTGCTGCTTGTAGTACTTACACGCTTAGCATTAGGTCTAATAAACTTTGAAAAGTGACCTATATAGAAATACGTTGGCGTATAAATTAATTCTCCGCTATCAGTATCTCCGTGTATTGGAGAGAAACAGAAATTACCAACATGATTAGGTCCACCTCTTTGATCAAGTAATAAATTCCAATCTGTCCATCCTACAGTGCCTTGATTGAAATCATTGATGATTGATTTCCCATAGCGCTCTGCATGTTTCCAATATTGGTATTTCTCAGGATCAAAGCCTTCTTGACAACCTTCTGTGAACAGTATCTTTTTATCAGGATACGACTCTTGTATATTATCTAAGTTATCGAACATAGACTCTCCACCAGTCCATGTCTCATACCAGTGTAGTCCTATACCCCAGGCATACTTTGATGCTTCTGGATCTTCGAAAATAGTATTTGCTCTATGGCTGATGAGGTCACGGTTATGATCCCATACGACAATCTTTTTATCACCTAATCCTTCTTGGTGCATTGTAGGTCCTAAGTGATTCTTGAGAAAATCTCTCTCTTCTTCTGCCGTGTAGATACACGATTCCCAACGCTGAGTAGCCATAGGCTCATTTTGGATAGTGATTCCCCATATAGGCATGTCTTCCGCTTCGTACGCTTTGATAAATTTAGTGTAGTACAATGCCCATGCATCATAATATTCTGGCAGTAATTTTCCACCTTGAAGTACATTATTATTATCCTTCATAAATGCTGGAGGACTCCATGGACTTGCATACAGCATCAATTTTCCACCAGCAGCTGCGATTGCTTTTTTGATCATTGGTATCTTATACTTACGATCATGATCTATGTTAAAAGTCTTTAGTTCCTTATCTCCCTCTTCTATGTAGGTATAACTTTCACTGCTAAAATCACAACTGTGTATTGGCGTACGACATAGGGAATAGCCAATACCCACTTCTACATCGTAATAGGCTTTTAAAAACTCATCTTGCTTAGCCTTAGGCAACTTAGCGAACACTTCCGCTGAAGCATCAGTTACAGATCCACCGATACCGATAAATGTTTGAAAAGTCTTCTTTGGATTTACGAATACACTTACCTCATATTCAAAAGGTTGTCTTTCTGTTTTGTACTCCAAAGATGCCGTATTCTCTAATCTCAAATCAGTATCACTAGCTGTTGTATATACCACTGACTTTTTCCCTTGTACTGAAAAATCATTATTGGCAGAAGCCGTAGGAATTGAATTAGCATTATTATCATTCATTACTTGACCACATGCCACTAGCAACGCACACAACATGAATAGATAGTAAACTTTTTTCATTGGAATTCGAAATTAGAAATTTAGGAAATACTTATATTTTAATAAGCTTTTTTACTACTCCGTCTATCTCAAGCAAATAGATATTTGACTTTAAAGAAGCTATGTCGACAGTAATTGATTTAGAGTTTATAATACCTTCTAGAAGTAATCGACCTTGAGTATCGAATATTTTATAAACTTGCCCTAACTCTGAGGTAGATTCGATTACAAACTGATTCTCTACAGGATTGGGCGTAATCTGCCAATGAGAATTTAGATTTTCGTTGATTGATGAAAGTGGACTACAATTATCGGAGAAGAAATTCCATATAATTCTATTGGGACTAATCCCTTCTATGTCTTCACTAAACCAAACATGGTCACCTGGTTGATCATACTCTTCGTTAACCGTATAGAGGTGTATACAACTATTATCTACATCAGCATTGTATTCATCTTTAATTACTTTGCCGTCATTCAATTCGGCGGAAGAAAGACTATTAGCATCTATTCCATTCTGATCTAACCAAAAACTAATAACATCAGAAACAGATTGATAGTATTCATTGCCATCAAACGGTAGCACTTCATCGCCGATACCATGAAAAGTAATAACCGGAACAGCGCTTTGAGCTTGACAATTTTCCTCTAGCATAGTCCCAGACATGATGCCAATGCCAGCAAAAAGATTGCCCCTATTGCATGCAAGACTGTAACACATCATACCACCATTGGAGTATCCTATTGCATATATTCTATCTAGATCTACATTATGACTCTCACTAATAGCCAATATAAGCTGTTCGAAAAAATAAATGTCATTCTCAAAAATATCCATCTCCCCATTATCACCTGGCTCCCAGTACGTGTCTTCTTTATCAGGTCGATAAGCGCCTTGAGGATATGCAACTAATATATTTTCTTGATTAGCTAATTCATCAAAAGCGTAAAAACTTCCCACTGTCTCAGAAAAATCCGAAGCGCAATCACCAAAACCATGTAAATTTAGAACTAAGGGCGAAGCCACTTCTTCATCATAACCAGTGGGTACATTGAGAACATATTCTCTCATAATCGTACCTGTAGATGACTCTTGAACTATGGATTTTAGTCCAGGATGGTTTACATTTTGGGGACACGTTTGGGTCTGACCAAAAACAGTGATTACCATTACAATAAACAACAATAAATTAATTGCTTTCAACATTATATTTCTATTTTTCGTAACCAAATTTAGGAACGATTACAGTTTTACAACTCTTCTACTAACCATAGATCCATCTTCCATTCTCAATTGTAATATGTAGACACCTTGATACCTATTGTCCATTGTGATCATTTTACTTATTTCTGTTGCATCTTTAATGTATTCATGAAGTATAACTCTACCGTCAAGATCAAGAAGTATTAATTCTACATTCTGCTTTTTTGATAGCACTGACCTAACCGTTATATCTTCTAAACTAGGATTAGGGTATACATCAAAAGATAATATATCGGAAGAAAGATCAATCGCAGAAGTAGACATTTTGAAATTCATCCAATTCATATTAAATGGAGATTGCACTATTAATACTCTTAGGATAAATCTTCCAGCTAAAGGTATATTTATAGAGGCACTTGTGGTAGTCCAAGTTTGCCATCCGCCTGTAGAAGTAAATGGCACAGAACTTAATTCCAAGATATCACCGCCATCATCTATAAGCTGAAGATTAACTCTTCCGCTTCCAAATTCTGCAGCTGTACGGAAGTCTACTTCATAAGTTCCAGCAGATGTAACATTAACATCGTAATCCAAATAATCTCCAGGATCTAAAAATCCAATATTCATTCCACCACCAATATCAGTACAGTCCTCTAACTCTACTCCAGTTTGAAAAAAGTAATCTTCCGCTTCTACTTTCCCAGGTAACTGATGTACAAATTTCAATGTATTTTTAACTTCTTCTAAATCAAAATTAAGCAGCGCAGAACCATCGTTAGCTACAATGTGCTGACCTGTGTATGAAACCTTAATTTCATCCGTAGAATTCATAAGATGATCCACTCGAAGATTTAAAAGTCTGCTATTATTCGGATCTACAGTTACATTAGTAACAGACACTACTTCTCCATCAATTTCTACTTCAAAACTACTGAATGGTGTTAGCGTCATATTTCCTATTGACTTATTGAAACTCACTTGAATAGTCATTTCATCTTTAGTTTCTGCAGATATGAACACATTGAAAAGATCTTCGCTATTGAGATTAGTCTTCACAAATTCAAAACTCGCTAAATTATATCCTGCGATATCAGTATGAAATCTCAATTTTTGATTCCCCTCATTTAATATCACATTAGGTACAATGACAGTTTGCCAATTTTGCCAGCCACCTGTAGGTCCTGCAAATGTTCGGTCCATTAAGTCAGCTCCATCCATAGCGAAATGAAATAGACCTCCAGAGCCTCCAGAAGATGTTCTTACATGAACTTCATATACTCCTGCTTCTTCTACATTTACTTCGTATTGCATCCATTCGCCAGCATCCATAAAACCAACATTATATCCATTAGAATTAAGCGTGTTAGTAGTTACTTCAATATCTACACCATCATTTCTATATTGCCACCCATCATTCCAAGAAGTAAATTCTCCAGTAGAGACTTGATAGTTTCCAGTCTGGATATCATAGTATGCTTCACCTATTACCCCTAAATCATAATCTGTTGCATGTATTACACCTGGAATGCTATGACTTTTGAAAGGAAGTGTTTCATTTGATTGTACTTGTCTAAACATGGCATCGATTACATCTTTTTGATAGATACAATTTTCAGTTTTAAGTTTCTCAGTTAGATCCATCAAAGTAGCTCTAGCAAATTCTGCAGTAGGCTGAGGTCCATTGCCATTCCAATAATCTAAAAGTGATTGATACTCTGGCGTTTTTATTATGGATAGCGGCCCAGAGATAGATTCTACTTTCTTCATCGGCCACCACGCCCAACCTATATCCAATCCTTCTAATAAATGAATAGCATCTCTAAACCAAACATTAGAATTTTCTCCACTTTCGCCTAAGTATAGAGGCACATTATGTGCATTACGCAAATCGATCACCCACTGCATAGTAGCTTCATCATTAGTCGACCAATACTTATGTGGTGAATAAACAAGGTTATCATCCCACGGTGGTGTCAGTCCAGTAAAGTCATTAGCGAACCAATTTCCTTCTAAGAAAACAATATGATTTGGATCTACTTCTCTTATACTAGAAGTTATATTTTGATAGATAGTCCTAAGTGCATTTCCACCAGGTAGATCCCAATTTGTTTCATTCAATAAGTCATATCCAGCGATCCATTCTTCATCTGCATAATGCTCTGCGATCCTTGTCCATAGCGCAACTAATTTTCTTCTATTCTCAGCACTTTCCCACAGAGATGGTTTCGTAGCATCGTAATCAGAAATCGCAGCATCATATCCTTGTCCACCCGGAGCAGCATGCATATCCAATATAACATACATCTCGTTGACTTTGCACCATTCTACGAGTTGATCCGTAAGCTCAAATCCTTTGTCTAACCAAGTATCTTCACCTTCTACCGGCTCATCTTCGATAGGTAACGTAAATAGATTATAATGCATAGGAAGTCTCACAGAATTAAATCCCCAAGACTTCAATGAATCTATATCAGATTTGCGTACATGATTATTTAACCATGCTTCGTAGAACACTTCAGTATCAGCCTCTCCTATCAAATCTTGAATAGTAGCTCTTATCTCATGCTGAGGACTTGCAAACGAAGCCGTCTGTAGCATATAGCCTTCTTGCACCATCCACCCACCTAAACCCATACCACGCAATAAAATGGTGTCTTGATTTTCATTTACTATAGCTCGACCATTAGTGCTTAGTAAGTTCTGAGCACTACTTTGTTGAATAAATAAAAAAATAACAAACCCTACAAAGTAATATCTTGAATTCAACATGTTGATTATTAAAAAATGAAAGTAAAATACCTTTATAATTTTTTTTCAAATAAGGTCAAATCATGAAGAAGTATTCATAAAACAATGACTAATAATAGCTTCAGCCAATGATTACATAATAAGACTGATTCTACTCCTTGAATACAGTTACAAGGAGGTCTCAAATATTAATCAACATCTTATTGTACTATGAATTTTCTTGCGTACACCCCATTTTGGGTTTGCACATTTACAATATATATTCCAGCAGAAAAATTTTCTGTATTAAGTCTATAAGGATCATCACCTGTAGGGCTTACAATTAACATGGCGTTACCAGAAATATCATTAACAGTAATTGACTTTTGCACACCCATAGCAGATTGGCCAAAACGGATCTCAGCATAATCAACGACTACTTTAGGGATGATATCAAATATAGTTTGATCTAAATAAATATCATCTGCGCTCAAAGAGATACATGTGCCATCACTTACACAATTTCCAAAGCACGATAAAATAGTTTGATTCTCAGTCACCGCCGCCAAAAATCTATCATTAAAAGCATTAGGATCCGCACATATCAGACCTACCAAATCCTCTTTACATGACCAATCTGGGCAGTTACCATTTAAGAATGTATAATGGCTTTGGAATCCAACCGGTCTTGTTGTAGTATAAGTATATATACCATCTCCATCAGGGTCTATCATTGGATTATCTCCTGGATTTCCAAAATTACCACCACCTGCAATAAATATTCCTGCAGGATCCACGTCGATAGTTTCAGTATTAAGTTCGAAAACTAACTCAATAGAATCAGTGACCACAGTACAACTACCATCATTATCGCAGGTGCCGAAACATGCTTTTATAGTAGTATTTACTGTTGTCGAAGGTAAGAATCTATCATTGAAGTTTGCTGGATCTCCACAAGGTAATCCTGCAATATTTTCTTTACAACTATAATCAGGACATGCTCCATTAGTAAATGTATAAAAACTTGAAAAACCCGCAGGTTTTACTATTGTAGCGGTATAAATACCGTCTCCATCTGGATCTAATAATGGATTATCTCCAGGGTTACCAAATGAACCACCTCCAGCTATAAATATACCCTCAGGATCGACGTCTATTAGCGCGGTATTTAATTCAAATGTTAATTCTATATCTTCTACATCATAGTCGCACGTGCCATCATCTGCACAATTGCCATAACATGCTTTGATCAATACGTTTCCTGATACTTCAGGCAAAAATCTATCATTGAAAGATGATGGATCACCACATGGCAAACCGCCTAAATCTTCCTTGCAACTCCAGTCACCACAATTACCATTTAAGAAAGTATAATGACTAGAAAAACCTAACTCTCTTTCTAAAGTAATCGTATATATACCATCACCGTCGTCATCTGTCATTAAATTATCTCCAGGAAAACCAAAACCTTCTCCTCCTGCAATGTATATTCCAGTTGGATCAATATTTTCGATATTTTCAGTATTTAATTCGAAAGTCACATTAAATTGTGCAATCAACTGTCCAACACTAATTGTGAAGACGGCCATCAATAGTAAAAGTCTTTTCATGATATGATATTTAATATAGTTAAGTGAGTTATTTTATATTTTTTGTACTATAATGATCTAATTGCAATATTATCTACAGTAACACCTTCTCCTAGATCGTTACCTCCACTTTTAATTACAAAGAATGCGGTACCATCCATAGGCCATGATAATGATCCGCCATCACCAACACACGCAACATCTGTAAGTTGTCCAGAAAACAATTCTGAACCGCATCCTTCCCAAGTATTGATACCCATTAAAATACCACCATCAGAATAATCTACACCTTCTTGTGGCTGTACCGTCCCCACAAACACTTCAAACCAGCAATCTGACATTGCTCCACCCGATACATCCATATTGATTTGGTATTCTTTATTTGCTTCGAATTCGATTTGCTGCCATAGACCAGCATTACCCCAACCGCCGCCAGACCATTTAGCTACTCCTGCTGCTAATTCTACTTCCACACCTCCACTAATCTGAAATATATTCCAATCATTAGCTGAATCTAAAGATCCATTAGATATCAAATCAGGTCCTTGAAAATCATCTACTATAGATATTCTTTGAATAACAGAGGCGGAACCTCCCTCTGTAAATATTTTGAATCTCACATCGTATTCTCCTTTCTTAAAAAATACTTTACTCGTCTCTAATTGCTCATCGCCAGTATTGTCACCAAAATTCCAATGGTAATACCATGTATCCACAATGGTCTGACCGACAAAATGAATAATATTCGGATTTTCAGAATCCACAGTATATGTAAAACTGAGATCATCGCTAGAAGGAGGAATCAGTAATACTTCTTCACTATCTAAACAGCCTGTAGTTGTAAATAATAGAGTTAGAACAAATAGTTTGATTGCGTCTATCAGTGAGTTGAATCTTATATTTTTCATCATCTTTAATTTAATTAAATATTAAATCTAGTAACCTGGATTTTCTAATAGTTTCGAATTATTATTGACTCTGTCTTGACCAATAGGTAGTACATAATGATTCGGTTCAAATTTCATTTTTTCGTTTTCTGCAAATATCACATCATAAATAAAAGAAACATCACCAATATTGCTAATATTCCTAAGCGATCTCAGACCAAAAGTTTGTACGCTTAATGCTTCTTCCGCAATCCTCCACCTTCTTACATCCCAATATCTATGGTCTTCGAATGCTAATTCTATTTTTCTCTCATTACGTAATCTATCTCTGAGATCCATTCCACTGAGATTATCTAATCGTAAATCCATTGTTAATCCAGCTCTCGATCTGACCGGTTCGATGTAGTCTCTTGCTTCTACTTCACGTCCTAATTCGAAAGCAGCTTCTGCGGCATTGAGATATATTTCGCCTAATCTGAAAAGGATGCAATCTTGTCCAGAATAATATTGTTGAATTAATAAGGGGGAGGATCCATCATTCAGATATTTTCTTACATATGCTCCTGTCTTAGTCGCATCAGGATGAATTCCCAAACCATCTTTTCCTTTTCCTGTTCCAGGTTCTGCATCTATCTCTCCATCTTTTAAAGTAGCATACCAAGTCTCTATTGCCGACCCTTGAAACATATCACCATTAGTCAATAGTGTTCCTTTGAATCTTGGATCTCTATTATCAAAAGGTAGCGATGGATTGAATCCTGATCCACTATCATTTGGAAGTTTCCCAGTACTAAGTATCTCGTAACTATCCATCAAACCTTTAGTAGGTGACATACTAGATCCCCAATCTACTCGATAACTATAAGGTGTATTGTAGAGATCGTACGAATGTCCTTTTTCGTATGGTAACCACACCTTTACAAAAATCGATTCGTCATCAGTTTCGTCCACAAAAAGATGATAATAATTTTCTGCTGGATCAGGATATGCGTTAAAAAGTGTATATCCACCTTCATTGATTAATTCTCTAGACGCATCGAACGATACTTGGTAATATGCATTCGCAGTGGAAGCTGGTATACCTACTAATCCATCCAATTGCACTTCGCCATACTTAGCGATACTTGCTGCGTATAATGCAGCTCTAGATTCCAATGCTTTGGCTGCCCATCTTGGAGCCCTTCCCTTAAATGCAGTCCATCTGTGCGGAAGTAAATCAAAAGCCAATTGTGCATCAGTTAATACTTGGTTGTAAACTTCTTCCTCTGTATTTCTTTCTGGAAAATACTCTTCTTCAGGAGTAGTTTCAGGATCTTGTGGCTCTAATATAATAGGTACACCGCCATATCTCTTAACCATAGCAAAATATGCATAGGCACGCATGAAGTACATCTCACCTAGTCGATTATCTCTTTCCTCTGTAGACAATACATCTTCGCCTAAATCCTGTAGATTTTCTATAGAGTAATTAATTTTCCATAAATTAAAATATCCCCACCAATCCAATGGCCAACTATTATTGACCGTTCCCCACTTTCCGGGTCTCAATGTATTATTTGCCGGAGTCCAAGAATAAGTACTCATAGCTAAATCAGATAAGGCATCTCTATGTGCCCCATAGCCTGCACCACCACCAAAATCTTTGAGATAATCCCAAGGCATATTTTCATAAATCTGATAAATATATGTATCCATCAAATCTTTATCACTCCAAACATCACTTTCTGTGATTCTATCTAAAGGTGGCTCATTCAAAAAGTCGTTACAAGAAATCGTAACAAATGCCAATACCACTAATATTATTTTACAATGTTTCATTTGTCTTTTTTTGAATGTCTACAGTGATATATTTATTCCAAATGTATATGATTTCGTCTGTGGGTAATACCATCCTGTAGACGATTGCATTTGTGGATCAAAGTCTTCATCGTACCCTTTAAGCACAAATAAATTATGTCCAGTAATTACCAACTTAGCATCTTCCAATCCGACTTTATTCATCAGCGTCTTAGGCAATGCATATCTTAAGAAAACATTCTTTACCCTCAAGTGCTTTGCATCTCTTTTCCAAAAATCCGAATACCTATAATTGTTATCGTTAAAACCACCATCTGTGATTCTTGGAAATTGCGCACCTGTGTTTTCTGGTGTCCAATAATCCAACTGATAATCATATCCATTGAATCCATTTCGCAATGGGCTCTGCGCTTCACCATCTATATAAATATCATACCCAGCGGCACCTGTCAATAAAACAGAAAACTCAAGACTTTTATATGTTGCCCCAAAATTAAGTGAGTAGTTATATGCTGGTTTGTCACCATTGCCAAATACTTTTTGATCTCTTACATCTATGATATTGTCACCATTGAGATCTACATATTTAACATCTCCAGGTTGCAAACTAGCATTAGTGCCTCCATCTTGTATCGCAGCTTGTTCTATTTCTTCTAAAGTTTGGAATAGGCCATCTGAAATATATCCTCTTCGTAATCCAGTATAGTTACCTGTCTGTGTTAAATTCTCTCTCATAAATTCATCTTCGATTATTGCTTCATCAATGAACTCTGCGGTTTCTCTTGATCGAGAGAAATTTAACCCTAAACTATAAGTGAGGTCTTTATTTAATTTTTTATTGTAGTTCAATGTTATTTCATATCCTTGATTAGAATATCTTTGAATATTTTGAGCTGCTAAGCTTACACCTAAAGTACTAGGTACACTTCCAGATGCAAATGCAAGCACCCCATTTTTTTCTCTATAGAAGTAATCAGCAGATATCGTAAGATCCTTATTAAATAATGACATGTCTACACCTACATTTTTGGTAGTAATAGTTTCCCATGTAAGATCAAGATTAGCTAAAGCTGTATTATCTATAGTAGGGATCGCAGTATCATTGATACCAAAGAAAAAGTTGTACGTAAAGCCAGACAACCATTGATATCCAGCAGTACCATCATTACCAGCAGTTCCTATAGATCCTCTAAATTTGAGATCTTGAATGGTAGATCTTAGAGCTTGAAAAAATGGCTCTTCTGAAACTCTCCATCCTGCAGAGACTGAAGGAAAGAAACCCCATTCGTTGCCTGGTGCAAATTTGGAAGATCCATCGTACCTAAAACTCGTTTCTAAGAAGTATTTCAGTTTATAATCATAAGCCAATCTACTAATCAATCCCAAACGGTTCTCGCGATATTCTCCACCATTAGCATCCTTGTTTTCATTTGATCCTGCAAATAATTGATCTATAAGATTAGATTGAAAATCTTGTCTTCGACCGAAGAAATTTTGACCAGAACGTTTTTGTAATTCTCCGAGTGCCAATACCGAAACAGAGTGACCACTGAATTGACGATCATAATTAACCGATTCTTGGAGTACATAATCGTTTCCAAAACCTAGAGACTGTGTCAAGACCGTTTCACTAAATGATCCTTCTGGACTTGCAATGAACACATCGTAATTTCCACTATTACGATTAAGTGTAAATAGCTCGTAACTCTTCCCCCATTCTTTTTGATAATTGGTATTGTAAACGAGAGATGCATAGGATTTCAAACTCAAGCCTTCTACTTGTTTTACATCGTACTGAAGCGATAATTTAGCATCGAGGTTATTGTTATTCGCTCTGTAATATCCTGCATTGAAATCTTTGATCCCTTCCAATATATGATTAGGACTAAAACTTGGTCTTGCTGGTGTACCATCAGGGTAATAAGCAATATTAGTAGGTAGAGCTCTACTCAATTCTCTAAAGATATTATAGGCTGAATATCCTGGTGCTTCATTAACTCTCCTACGTCCAGCGAGGTTCAATCTCAATGTAAGTTGGTCACTTAAGCTGGCCTCTATATTCGATCTTATATTATATTGTTGGTAGCTCAATACATCTTCTGTATAATTAGATCCTTGATCCAAAAATCCAGCAGAAACGAAATATCTAATTTTTTCATTTCCTCCAGCGATGTTAAGATTATGCCTTTGTTGAAAAGATTGATCTCTGAATAATAGATTCTTCCAGTCTTCATTAGGAAAATTTACTGGATCAGAACCAGAACGATACGATTCGACTTGCTCCTCACTGTAGAATGGATCTCTTCCTGCATTTCTAAGACCTTCATTGAGTACCGTAGCATATTGTTCAGAATTTAGAACATCTGGGTATGCTGTGAAAGAGGCAAAAGTATATTGATTGCTATAACTTAACTTAGGTTTTCCTATTGTACCATTTCTTGTCGTGACTAAGACTACACCATTCCCTCCTTGAACACCGTATATGGCTGCAGATGCTGCATCTTTAAGTATAGATATACTTTCTATTTCTTGAGCATCCAATTCATCTAAACTACCAGGTGCTCCATCTACTATTACCAAGGCATTTCCAAAATTACGGACCTCGAAGGATGATCCACTAAATCCTGGCTCCCCACTACCTTGCCTTACGAATAATCCAGCAGCTAATCCCTCTAGACCATTACTTACATTAGCCACAGGTAGTTTTTTCAAGGCCTTTTCGTCTACTGTAGAGACAGCCGAAGTCAATTTCGTCCTTGATTGCTTGCCATAGCCTACTACGACTACTTCGTCCAAAAACTCTCCTTGAACCAAACTGATATCTATCAATAATCGAGCATTAATATCTATATCTTGACTTTTGTAACCAACATATGTAATGGTCAGAGTACGAGATTCACTATCAATCACTAAACTATACTTTCCATCAACATCAGTGACTGTTCCTAAATTTGTATTATCAGCTAGAACAGTCGCGCCTATTAGAGGCTCTCCTGAGGAAATATCAGTAACTACACCTGAAATGATTGATTGAGCTCCTAGCATCGAAGCTGATAACGTTAATAAGCCAAATATCAAACATCTTATACATCTCGCAAAATGGTAAATCATTTCAATCAAATTTGAGGTTGTTATAATCTATCTATCAAATATCTGATGATTATGTGATTTCACCAACATAAACTACTAAAATATTACTCTAAAAGATACGACAATACTACGACACTCCTCTACAAAATTTACTGAAGCTATTTATTTTATTATATCTCATGTTATTTATAACTCTACAGTAAAAACTCACAAGAATATTTTTGAAGAAATAAAACGCTAAGTCTCTCACTTATTCTTGGCTCTTATATTGTGAAATAAATCGAGATAAATCTTCATCTTTTACTAGTTCAAGACGTTTTTTTAGGCGGTATTTACTCTGCTCTACACCACGGCTTGAGATATTGCACAAAGATGCGATTTCCTTGTTGCTAAGATTCATCCGAATCAATGAACACATTCTAATGTCATTTGATGTCAATGCAGGGTAATCCTTCTGAATGGAATGTACAAAATCTTGATCGACCCTATTAAAGTAGATATTAAAATCCTCCCAATAGTCTCCATTTTTTAACTCTCGATCCAATTTATTGATCAGCTTACCAGTTTTATTGGCAGACACATCCGAATTGTCCTTTAGCTCCTCTTTGATATTAGTAAGAATTTCATTCTTATGAGCCATTTGAACAGCAAAAAACATCAACTTGGAGTTTTTAGCCTCAATAGAAGTCTCAAGTTTTTCCTTTTCCATGCGTAACATTAGTCTTTTGTAATTGGCTTCACGTCTTCTTATCAGAAATAAGATACCACTTATCAGTAACGCCAACGAGAGTAATGTTAAAGATAACTTGAAGAGCGTAGTCTGCCAGAAAGGTGGGCTAATAACTATCCGCTTAGAGGATTCGTTTTCTCGATACCTCACTCTAAATACATATTCCCCAGGATCTAAGTTGGTATAACTCACATTATGTTGATCAACTTTGGTCGTTTTCCAAGTATCATCAAATCCCTCCATCATATAACTATATACATTCTCATGGAGATTAGTATAATCAACAGCTGAAAAAGCAATAGAAAATGAATTGTTTTTGTAAGATAAGTGAAGAATGGTATCCATTTCTATGGGAGAATCGAGAATAACAGTACCGTTTTCGCTTTGACCAACATTGATGTTTTTATTTGACACTTCCAAGTCAGTAAATAATACAGATGGCAGTGATGATGGCTCTTTTACATGCTCTGAATAAATCGAATGGAGCCCATTTGTACCTCCAAAATATAATTGGTTTCCTTTAGTAGCCAAAATGGCCATCTGATTAAATTGATTTAGGTTTTGAGAGGTACGGAAATCGAAATTGCGAAATTGCTTAGTCTCAGGATCATATTTGCTAATACCTACAAATGTGGTGATCCATATCATACCTTCGTCATCCTCGCATATACCCATGACACTATTAGCAATTAAGCCTTTCTCTTCTCCGATATGTTCAAATTGACCATTACCCAACCATCTATTGAGACCTCCACCTTCAGTACCTATCCATATCCTAGCCTTTGAATCTTGATAAACAGCTCTAACCTCATCACTACTCAATGATAATGAATCCTCTGAAGCATATCTATAGTGAGTAAAAGATTTTGATGTCCGATTATAGATATCTAGACCTGAATCTGAGGTACCTATCCATAACTTATCCTGATCATCATACATGACAGACATAATCAAATTAGATCCAATGCTATTCTCTTCGTTAGGATTGTTTTGATACGCAGTAATTTGATCGGTATTTTTATCATAAAGTATTAGGCCTTCTCCAATTGTACCCAAACATATTTCACCATTAGAGTTTCCGTCTATAGTCCATACACTTCGAGCTTCCGATAAATATTTGAATTGTTTTGTGAAAGGATTATATATACTAGTAATTTCATTGAATACCCCAAGCCATAAATGCTCTGCATCGTCTTCGTAAATAGATTTTATTTTATTACCTGATATCGAATTAGACGTAGAAAGCTCTTTTTGAAAATTGATGATTTCATTGTCACCACCATTTGGAATTATATAATTTAATCCACCCCCATCGGTTCCTAAATAAATTCCTCCATTCTTATCTTCTGCAATGGAGAGTATAGACCTATTTTTTAACTGGTCGCCAAAAGTATACGAAGGAAAAACAAGATCAAACCAAGTTTTATTCGGTTTATAAATATTGAGTCCTCCATTAAATGTACCAACCCATATATTGCCTTCTTTATCCTCTAAGAGGCTCAATAATGAATTACTATTAATGGCTTGGACATCATCGTATTGGTGATTATTATTTGATATGGATTGCATATTCTTATCAAGAACATCCAGGCCAGCACCATCCGTAGCGATAAATAATTTACGGTCTTGAGTCAAAAGAATGTCTTTTATTCCATTAGAACTTATTGAATTTTTATCTTGAACAGAATATCTCTTGGTGGTTTTATCTATCAAATTAATTTGATACAATCCGGTACCTTCAGTACCTATCCATAATACATCTCCATCCAAACACAAACTCTTTCTAAAACCATTCATATCTCCTTCGTCTGAAGAAGACGAACTTAATAATTCAAATTGATCTTCATCTGACAAATAATTAATGCCCAATCCGCTTGCACCAACCCAAATGACTCCATATGAATCTTGAAGAATATCAAAAGTCAAATCACTAGAAAGTCCACTATTCGATTGCGTGTAACGTTTTGATGTTTTAGTAACTGGATCATACTTCATTACCCCAGATCCAATGGTGGAAAACCACATAAGACCATCTCTGTCTTCGTAGATTGAAGTAACATTACTTTCTTTTATCTCTGCAAATGCAGTATCCTCTAAGGAATTAATAAATATATCACTCTGAACATATTTTACATTAATTCCACTTTTGGCAGTACCAACCCAAAGATTATGATCACTATCTTCATACAGGGCGGTGATACTCTTCCCTAAAAATCCACTAGAAGATACATCCAACATATTTGATCTGTACACTTCAAATTCGTAGCCATCATATTTATTTAGTCCATTAGCAGTTCCAATCCATATATAGCCGTTATGATCTTGAAGTATACATTGCACTCTATTATTGGATAAACCATCTTTGATTGTCAGCTGATCAAAGTTAAACTTCGCAGATTCATTTTGAGAAATACCAATAGAATATATGCAAAATACCCAAAGGATACTAAAGCAAAATTTGAAATAAACAGTACTTCCTTTTACTATTTTCAAAATATAATGTTTAACAGAAATAAAATGTAAAATTCCTACTAGTGTAAAATTATAAAAAGAAGAACGTTGAACAGCAGTAAAATAGTACTAAATCGGTTGATTAATAAAACTAGGTAAACATAAGCTTACCTTGTAATATGAAACTTTTAAACTGTGGATTTTCTCTAAGCTCTCTGCCAAAATGTCATAATTTTCATCATTAAAACATATCTTTGCGTTACTGTAAGTAATAAAGAATTAAAGAGCACATGTATAATAATAACCCGACAATCCCAAATATCAGTAAGGAGATAGATGAAAAGCAGCAAGGAAAGGTGTTTTATGATAGTCCTGAGGTGAAAGAAAGCGGTAAGACTTTCTATATAGAGAGCTATGGATGTCAAATGAACTTTAGTGATAGTGAGATCGTAGCCAGTATTCTAGGTGAAGCTGGATATAGTGCTACTCGTGATATGGAAAATTCTGATCTTATCCTCATCAATACATGCTCTATCAGAGAGCGTGCGGAAGATACGGTGCGTAAGAGATTAACTGTATTCAACAAAGTGAAACAACGTAATCCAGGTACTTTGGTAGGTGTATTGGGCTGTATGGCTGAGCGTCTTAAGGGAAAACTTATGGACGATGAAAAACTAGTAGATATGGTAGTAGGCCCAGACGCTTACAGAGACCTTCCTACACTGCTTGCTGGTGCTGAAGACGGAGAGCGTGGAATGAATGTACTCCTCAGCCGTGAAGAAACTTATGCCGACATATCACCGCTAAGACTCAATAGTAATGGCGTAACAGCGTTTGTTACCATTATGAGAGGATGTGATAATATGTGTTCATTTTGCGTCGTACCTTTCACTAGGGGCAGAGAACGTAGTCGTAATTCCTTTTCTATAGTTGCAGAAGTTACAGACCTTTATGAAAAAGGATATAGAGAAGTATCACTACTGGGCCAAAATGTAGACAGCTATAAATGGGAAAACCCAGAAACTAAAAAAGTAGTATCATTTGCCAATCTACTAGAGATGGTAGCAATGATACACCCTGACCTTAGAGTTAGATTCAGCACATCACACCCTAAAGACATAACTGATGAGGTACTAACAACGATGGCTGCGTACGAGAACATTTGTAAGTACATCCACTTACCTGTACAATCGGGAAATAGTCGGGTACTAAAACTCATGAATCGTACTTACGATAGAGAATGGTACATGGAACGCGTGGAAAGTATATATAAGCATATGCCTGACTGTGCGATCTCGAGTGATATGATCACAGGATTTTGTACTGAGACAGAACAAGAACACCAAGAGACATTGACAATAATGGAATTTGCCAAGTACTCGATGAGCTATATGTTTTTCTATAGCGAGCGTCCGGGTACATTAGCTGCTAAAAAGTATGAAGACGATATCCCTCTAGAAGTTAAGAAAAGAAGACTCGCAGAGATCATAAGACTACAAAACCATCTCGGTCTAGAGCACAACAAACTTGACATAGGTAAGACATTCAAAGTATTGATCGAAGGTGATTCTAAGAAGTCAGATCAAGATTGGAAAGGTCGTAGTACGTACAACAAGATGCTGATATTCCCAAAGAAAGAAGGATTCAAACCAGGAAACTACTGTCATGTAAGAGTTGACAAAGTTACTATTGCGTCTCTTATTGGAGAGATCGTCGATTAAAAGTAGTTTTTCAGAATTGAAGCTTTAGAAATCTAAATTTGAAAGCCTGAGATTCAGAATCAAGAATATGCAGTTCAGTAATGGGTTCTTCCTCGAGAGAAGTCAGTTAGGAAAAATAAGTTAATTTAAGTTATCAAAAGATGAATCTACAAGCAGTAAAACAGAGATTTGGAATCATAGGTCGATCAGAGTCACTAGATCGTGCGCTCAATGTCGCTGTTCGTGTTGCACCTACGGAACTGACTTGTTTAATAAATGGTGAAAGTGGTGTAGGTAAAGAAGCATTTTCTAAAATCATTCACGAACTCAGCAAGCGCAAGCATAACAAATTCATTGCAATAAATACTGGAGCCTTACCTTCTGGCACTATTAATTCTGAGCTATTTGGTCATGATAAAGGTGCTTTTACTGGCGCTACGAGTGATCGTAAAGGATATTTTGAAACGGTTGATGGTGGTACAATCTTCTTAGATGAGATCGGCGAAATGCCTTTAGATACTCAGGCGTATTTACTGAGAGTGCTAGAAAGCGGAGAATTCCTCAGAGTAGGATCATCAAAAGTACTCAAGACAGATGTAAGAATAGTAGCTGCATCGAATGTCGATCTGATGGAGAAGATTAAGAATGGCAAGTTTCGTGAAGATCTCTATTATAGACTCAATACAGTCCCGATTCACGTCCCATCATTATCAGAAAGAAGAGAAGATATTTATATGCTATTTCGAAGATTCGCAATCGACTTTGCAGAGAAGTATCATACGGACTCTATCCAGATGGATGAACATGCAAGATTATTATTCGAAAACTATAGATGGCCTGGTAATATCCGTGAGCTTAAAAACGCAGTTGAGCAACTCTCAGTACTTTCTGAAAACAAGATGATTACTGCTGAGAGACTTATTGATCTCAAACCCAACATCAACAAACGTAATCTACCAGCAAAGTTAAGAGATACTGATGGAATCGGCGGTGGATCTAACTTTGCAGAAAGAGAGATTATATTTAAGTTTTTATATGAAATGAAGAATGACCTGAGCGATCTTAAATCCCTTGTCTATGAGCTAATTAGAACTAACGACCTTAGTGTACCAGATCTAAATAAAATAAGACAGTTGTCATCAACTACGGACAAGTTAGACCATATGTACAAAACGATGGATACTCGCACTCCTACTGTAGAGCCGAGACCTTATTTTGATGAAAAAGATGAATCTAGACCAATCATTCTAGACAAGCATTCCGCCAACCTTTATGATGAATCAGAAGTAGTAGAGGAGTTACTTTCTTTGGAGTCGATGGAGAAAGATATGATCACAAAAGCACTCAAGAAATACAAAAGCCGTAGAAAAGATGCTGCGAAAGAATTAGGAATATCTGAGAGAACACTATATCGTAAGATTAAACAGTATGAGATAGAGAAATAAACAACCATATTAGATATGGTATAAGCAACGAAGCTAGATTTTTAATGTCTATAAATAATAGAAACGATATAAATTGTATTAAGTACAATATTCTAAGAATACCGCAAAAAAGATAACATATATTTAAATCAATAAATCGTTTTAAGTCTATCTACTATATATCACATGAGACTACTAAAATACATCATATTTACCCTACTCGTAGGCTTAACATCAGGCTGTTACAGCTTCAAGGGTATATCCATTCCGCCTGAAGCAAAATCTTTCTACGTCAAGGATTTTGCACTTCGAGCTAATAATGCTCCTGCACAGATTGACCAACTATGGTCTGAGGCTCTAAGAGAGAAGATCCGTAACGAATCGCGCCTAACATACAATGAGAAATCCCCGGACATAGAATTTGAAGGATCCATCACATCATATAAAGTTATTGGCACAGCACCACAAGCCGGCAACACTGTATCCCTCAATAAGCTCACCATAGGCGTAAACGTCACATACATAAACAATGCAAGTGATGGCGCCAAAGACAATGAATGGACACAGAGCTTCAGTTTCTTTAAGGATTTTGATGCTACATTAGACCTCAACAGTGTAGAAGAAGGCTTTATTGAAGAGATCTTTGAACAACTCACCGAAAACGTTTTCAATAAAGCCTTTACTAATTGGTAATAGCGCATCTGTTTTCTCAAAAAATCGAGGACTGTATATCGCGAAAGCTTAGATTTTTGCGACAAATACCCATAAAATAAATCACGACAAGATCATTTCTTATATCTCAACATACACTTTATAAATTTGATCCCTTTAAGAAATTACTCATCATTATTATCAACATTAATGATAGAATACCTTTATTTCCTTGAGTAAAAAAAATTTTAATAATCAACACCGCCACGTCCTCGAAAGCTGCGATAATCACATTACTTTTAAAACAATACAAACCCAGCGCAATATCACCCTATTACACATTAAGCAAAATCGTTATCAAACAATTAAACCTTAGCTGTTCATAATTTTCTCGAATATCCCGTTCATCAAGTGCTCTAAAGATATATATTAGCATCATGAATAGAGAGCCTATCTCATATTACCTAAAAAATCCGAGCAAGCTCGTAGATTTAAGCTTGAGTGAAATAGAGAAATGGTTGCAAGAATCACCATTCTCCCAGCCTATACGCGCTCTGCTAGCTAAGAAGCTAATTTTCGATCAAGAGATTGTTTTGGATCCAGTGATTATTGGTGCAGCGAGTACAGCAAGTAATCGTACTTGGCTATATCGCGAACTACATAGCGGGATAGAGTTTAAAACTGATAGTTCAACTGCTTCAGCAGAAGCAGTTAAAAATGTAGAGATATTTAATGACCATTCCAATCCTATCACAGAAAATAATGAATCAATTTATACTTTAGATGAAAATAAACAAGATATTGAAAATAAGGTTATTAGCAATGATATAAAAGAAGAAGTACTTGAAGATCGAGATGAGGATGGTGCTGCTCTAGATTTAGAAGGACAACTAAAGGAAACTAATGAAGAAATAGCGATCGAACAACTTTTAAGTATAAAGCAAGAGAAGTCATCTGAAGACTCTAAAGCTACTTCTGAAATCCAAGTAATACGAGTGGATACAGATAAAGAATTTATTGCAGGCAGAGATGATGACAAAAAGAAAGCTAAGAAAAAGAAAAAAGATAAGAAGAAAATAAAGAAAGATAAGAATAAAAAGGCCGATAAGAAGTCTGAAGAAAAGGATAAGAAAAAGAAAAAAACCGCTAAGAAGGCCAAAAAGAAAGCTAAAAGAGAGAAGAGAGAACCCAGTGAAAATAAAGCCTTAGATGTGTTTTGGCGAGAGAAGGAAAAAATAGCCCATTCAAAGCAAAAAAATCAAAAAGCATCGAAAAGGAAATTTAAAATAAAAAATAAGAAATCTAAGATCCAGTTACTCAAATATGATATTCCAGTAAGTCCTAAGGAAGAAGAAGCAAATCATTACGACCATGATTTGGATGATTTGAGCGAATTGTCTAACTATACACAGTGGCTCCTTCATTTTAGCAAAGACAAAGCTGATGGCAGCTACAATCATATGTGGATAGCTTCAAGCAAATCTAATAAGGGCAGAGAGAATATATCAACTCCATCATCAGAGGCTAAGAAGAAAGAGAAAAAATCTAAAAATAGAGCTAAGAAGATACCTGCTAAAGCCAAAAAAAAATCGAAACCAGATCATTCATTAGAGACTAACGAGAAGATCATATCAGAATTATGGGCGGATTTACTGGCTAAACAAGGACATATTAAAAAAGCTCGTAAGATGTATTTGAAGCTCAGTTTGAAATATCCTGAAAAAAGTAGTTACTTTGCAGTCAAATTGGAAAATCTTTAAACGAATACATAACAATGATTACAGCATTAACTATCATAATCGCTCTTAACTGCATCATATTAATGGCAGTAGTACTTATCCAAAACCCTAAAGGTGGTGGAGTAGATAGTACATTCGGAGGTGCCGGAGCTAACCAAATGTTTGGTGCAGCAAAGTCAACTGACTTTATCGAAAAACTTACTTGGGGTTTAGCAATATCCTTATTTGTACTTTGTCTTATTACTGCCGTAATGGTGGGAGGTGGTGAAGCTGGAGAAGTAATTCAATCAAGACAATAATGGGTTGTTTACTTATTGTAAAATGAGTCCATAAAATTCAAGGGTCCATCATTTCGGTGGGCCCTTTTTTTTGCATCATTGGATAATAGAAATTTTTTAACTCAGGATAATTATCTGAACTCCGAAACACAAGGGGCTCATATGGATTATTCAGACAATTTGACACAAAGTCTGGGACACAAAGTCAATATTAACTTTGCGACAATAATCATTTATGCAATAATGTCACTAATTCTGGTATGGCACAGGATGTGCACACAAAAAACTGTAATCACTATTTAATAAATAGCGAAAGAAATTTAATCAATCATTTATTAAACACAATCATCGGTAAGTATGAAACCAATTAACGACAGAGTAGTAGTACAACCTGCAAAGGCGGTAGAGAAATCAGCAGGAGGTATAATCATTCCTGACACTGCAAAAGAAAAACCATCGCAAGGTAAAGTAATAGCAGTGGGTCCAGGTAAAGAAGGAGTCGCTATGACAGTAAAGAAAGGTGACAAAGTATTATACGGTAAGTATGCAGGCCAAGAGCTTGAATTCGACGGTAAGGAATACTTAATCATGAGAGAAGATGATATTCTCGTAATACTGTAAGAAAAATCCAAACCAATTTAATTGGTTACATTATCTAAATTTTGAAACAATAAAATAACGTACAATTATGGCTAAACAAATTAGCTTCAGTTCAGATGCAAGAGCCAAGCTCAAGTCTGGGATAGATCAGCTTGCTGATGCAGTAAAAGTAACATTAGGACCTAAAGGGCGTAATGTAGTAATCCAAAAAAGCTTTGGAGCTCCAGTAATCACTAAAGATGGAGTATCAGTAGCTAAAGAAATAGAACTAGAAGATCCTGTAGAGAATATGGGTGCTCAGATGGTAAAAGAAGTGGCTTCCAAAACTGCAGACCTTGCAGGAGATGGTACTACAACTGCTACTGTACTAGCTCAATCATTAGTATCTGCAGGTATGAAGTATGTAGCGGCAGGCGCTAATCCAATGGATCTCAAGAGAGGTATCGATAAAGCTACAGAATCAGTAATAACAAGCCTTCGCAAGCAATCTGAAAAAGTAGGAAATGACTTCAAAAAGGTTCAACAAGTAGGTTCAATATCTGCAAACAACGATGAAGAAATCGGATCTCTGATCGCTGATGCTATGGAGCGCGTAAGCAAAGATGGTGTTATTACTGTAGAGGAAGCAAAAGGTACTGACACGTATGTAGATGAAGTACTAGGAATGCAGTTTGACAGGGGATATTTATCTCCATACTTTATTACAGACAGTGAAGGGATGAAAACTGAGTATGACAACCCACTTATTCTTATTCATGACAAGAAAATATCTAACGTAGCCGAAATAGTACCTGTACTAGAAAAAGCTTCCCAAGCAGGGAGACCTCTTCTTATTATTGCTGAAGACATTGAGTCTCAAGCACTAGGAGTATTAGTAGTAAACAGACTAAGGGCTGGACTCAAGGTTGTAGCTGTCAAAGCTCCAGGATTTGGTGATAGAAGAAAGGCAATGCTAGAGGATATCGCTATCCTTACAGGTGGAACAGTCATCTCTGAGGAGAAAGGATATAAACTAGATGGTGTAGAATTGGATCTATTGGGATCTGCCGACAAGATTACAGTTGACAAGGACAACACAACAATCGTAAATGGTGGAGGCAAAAAATCTCAAATCAAAAATAGAATAAGCCAAATCAAATCTCAAATCGAGACTACTACATCAGAATATGATAAAGAAAAGTTACAAGAGAGACTTGCTAAACTTGCTGGTGGTGTAGCTGTATTATACGTAGGAGCCGCTACCGAAGTAGAGATGAAGGAGAAGAAAGATAGAGTAGATGATGCACTACACGCAACTAAGGCTGCTATGGAAGAAGGTATTGTACCAGGTGGAGGTGTTGCACTAGTAAGAGCAATCGCTGTAATGGATAAAGTAGTGACTGTAAACGAGGACGAAGCGATGGGTGTTCAGATCGTGAAAAAAGCATTAGAAGCTCCTCTTCGTATCATCGCTGAAAACGCCGGTGTAGACGGATCAGTGATCTTGCAAGAAACTATCAAATCTAAAGGTTCTAGGGGTTACAATGCTCGTACGGACAAATTCACAGATCTCAAGAAAGACGGTGTAATTGATCCTACAAAAGTGACAAGAGTAGCAGTAATCAATGCAGCATCAATCGCAGGAATGGTATTAACTACAGAATGTGTAATCAATGACAAGCCGTCCGATGACGCAGGTCAGGGACACGCTCATCCGGGTGGAGGTGGAATGCCAGGTATGATGTAGAATATATTTCTAGAAAAACAGCTTCCTTAAGCTATAAAGAGTCAGTTCAACGAAGGTTGGACTGGCTTTTTTGTTTTGATCTTTGTCATATTGTTACTTTTAAAACTTTTCTGGTTAACTAATGAAGATTGTGGAGGCAATAATTGTCTTATTTGCTAACTACCCAACTATGACTTGCTAAGTGAAAATGTTAACATCAATTCGATAAGAATTTTTAATATATATGGCAAGCGATTTTTAACATAAAAGGTACAAAAGCTCTCAGTTACATACTGAGTATCGAAAACTCTACCAGTGGTTTATACTTCCTGTTAGTCAAGCACAGAGCAGATAGTGAATACATATTACCATCCAAAAAATGAACGTAAAACTTAATGCGCTTTCGCCACAAATAATATATAAACAACAAAAAGTTATAACATAATAATAAAACTTCCTACTTAATTTTCCAATTCATTCACATAGTTGTTTCGACAGATAAAAGGCCAAATGTTGCTGAATTAATATGCAATAGGTATATTTAGGAACATCCAAAATAAATGCTATGAAAAAAATATACACTATTTTAACATTATTATCTCTATTAAATATGACCGTATACAGCCAATTACTAAATGATAATTGTGCAGATGCAATTGCTATTGGAGAAGTAATCGATTATGAATTTTCTAATATTAACGCCACAACTGATGGACCTTATCACATCGATTCACCATGTCCTAGTGACTCAGAGGAAGGGCAAGATTCTATTTACAATGATATATGGTATCTCTATACTGCTACCTTCACGGGCGATGCGGAATGGTCACTTTGTAGTACGGCTGATTTTGATACTAAGATCGCCGCGTATAACTCTGGAGCCACTTGTCCATTGTTAGATGAAGATCTCCTCGATTGCAACGAAGATGGTACTAATTGTACGTTAAGTACATCCTCTTTGATATTTTCAGTTACCATGGGTGAAACTTATATACTCCGGTTAGGTGGATATGGAATGGTCTCTCCTGGTGAAGAAGGTAGTGGAACTTTTACTATAAGTCAATTTTCCAACGGTATTGTCAATGATAATTGCGCTAATGCCACGGAGGTATCATTAGGCATAGGTCAGCAGTTTAATACAACAGGCGCACTCACAGACGGTCCTGACCATCCAAACAATGCAGCATGTTTCGGATTTGGTTCAGTGACCGCCAATAGTGACATTTGGTATACTTATACACCAGATTTTACAGGTTCTGTAGTCTGGAGTACTTGTAACTCTATCACATTTGATTCTCGCTTAGTCGTTTATGGACCTGACCTAATGTCCTGTGACGTAACACCTGCAGATCTGTATGCGTGCAATGATGATGGCTCAAATTGTTCTAATTATAGTAGCCGTCTCTTTTTCGATGTAGAAGAAGGTAAAACATACTTACTTCGTTTGGGTGGATTCAATACTGATGATTCAGGTCCAGGTACATTTGACTTAGAGAATGAAAATCCTCCAACACCACCTGATAATGACCTTTGTGCTGATGCCATAGACCTTCAACTAGGCACCGTTGGTAATGAAAATGTGATAACAGGAACAACTGTAAATTCCCTATTTGATTCTAATAATTTTCCATTTCCTTCTTGCCTAGGCAATACTGATGGTGGAGAATTTGGAGATGTTTTTTATTCCTTCAGCTCGGATGGATACAATGAAATACTTGTCAATTTACTCAACACTACTGTCGGAGCCTCTTACTTTGTAGATATTATGACTGACTGCAGCACTACAGCCGATACCTTATTTATAGAATCATCTTGTTACACATTAACATCTACAGATGATGGAGATTTACTTTTTGACACATTGAGATTTTTTCCAAGTCAACCAACTGACTATATATTAAGAATATCTACAAGATTAACTTCTGATACTCCTGGAGACTTCTTCCTTTCTCTAACGGGTATAGATCCATTATCTACTAACGAACATTCTATTTTTGGCGATACTTCATTTTCACCTAATCCGTTACGAGCAGAGTCTGGAGTATTACATACCCATTTAATCGAAGGCTCAGATATCAAATTAAACATAACTAATCTTACTGGCAAGTTGATCCATTCACAAAATATTACTAATCTTAGTGCTGGTGAACATGCTATCAATGTAGATTTAGAAGGCATAAATCCTGGAGTTTACATTATCAACATGAATACAGGAGATTCAATGAAAAGTATAAAAGTGTTTAAGCTCTAATAATCACTGACCTAATAATAAAATGCCAGTTAGAAATAAAACTAAACACCCAAATAGTTACTGACTGGCATTTTATTTTATCTAGACAAATATTTAACAATTAGCCATTATCAAAGGAAGATTAAAAGCGAGTCCACCTTCGGATGTTTCTTTGTATTTACCATTCATATCTTGTGCAGTATCCCACATTGTTTTGATTACAGTGTCTAAGTGTACTACAGCCGCTGAAGGATCACTAGATAATGCTAAATTAGCTGCAGTTATAGCTTTCATAGCTCCCATGGCATTGCGTTCAATACAAGGTATTTGTACAAGACCTCCAATAGGATCACAAGTAAGACCTAGGTGATGTTCCATTGCAATTTCCGCAGCCATCATAGCCTGCTCTGGACAGCCGCCGAGCACCTCAGTTAATGCCGCGGCAGCCATAGCTGAAGATACCCCAATTTCTGCCTGACATCCTCCAACAGCCGCGGAAATCGTTGCCCCTTTTTTAAATAGACACCCTATCTCTCCAGCAGTCAACATAAATCTTCGTGTCGTATCCAAGCCATCATAATCACAAAAGAAAATAAAGTATAACAACACTGCAGGTATCACTCCAGCAGCACCATTTGTTGGAGAAGTTACTACCCTATTTAAAGATGCATTTTCTTCATTTACTGCTAAGGCAAAACAGCTAACCCAATTATTGATAGAATTGAAATCAACTGGTGAAGCTTTCACAGCATCAATCCACTCCTCCAACGAGCTGTACTCCGCACCATTAGTTAGTTTTTTACAAAGTTCACTCGCTCTTCTTTTGACATTAAGTCCTCCTGGTAAGACACCTCGCGTAGTACATCCACGATATACTGACTCAAGCATAGTAGATTTGAGATCATCTATCTTTTGATGAATTAGATCTGCATCACCAAAGTACATTTCATTCAAGATAACAACATCTGATATTGAGCCCTTAATTTTTTTGCAGTGATTCTGTAAATCTAAACCAGATTTTATTGGATATGGTAATTGAATACCTCTGTTACAACTATTCATCTCTACTAACTCTCTCTCAATAAACCCACCACCAACAGAAGCATACAACTCATTAAGAATTAATTCTCCTTGATAGTACGCTTTGTATCTTAAAGTATTAGGATGCCTACTATGTGTGGTCTTTTCAAATATAACATCTTGCTTAGAAATGAAAATAATTTCTTGACCATTCACATTCAGTATACTTAGATCCTCCAACTGCTTTTGTATCGTAAATATTTCATCGGGATCTACAGTAATAGGATCATATCCTGCCAATCCAAGTATTACCGCTATATCAGTTGCATGACCTTTTCCTGTCTTAGAGAGTGAACCGTATAAGTGTATTTGTATTTTGTCAACATCAAGCCCATTTAATTTAACAGTAAAATCTTGAGATGCTTTCCATGGCCCTAAAGTGTGAGAGCTTGAAGGCCCCACTCCTATCTTAAATATATCAAAGATGCTAATCGATTCCATAATAACTTAATTTCAACTCACAATATGACATTTCATTCTCTCAATCGTAGTATTTACGCAAACATTTCGATAATTAATTTATCGATCAAACTCAAAACAATCAAACTTTTCATAAGAACTAATGGATACTTATTTAACCAGCATTACTTTTTGCTAAATCTGTAATTAAGTGCTTCTTTCTAAAATCATTGAGAACGTTTAATACAATGACATTTTCACTTAATATTACAAGACCTTGATAACTCTTATTGCATAATCCCCTAATTAAATCCAAACACTAAATTATAGTCCTTAATTATCTTATGTCCTATGATTAAAGCATACCCAGCATCTAGTTTAGCCACAAGATCAGAAACTTACTTGCTTTGTCCATCATCTTAACACTTGATCTTGTACTTAATCATATATTTACAGCAGCAGAAATCGGAATGTAGCTCAGCCCGGTAGAGTACTCGCCTGGGGGGCGAGTGGTCGCAGGTTCAAATCCTGTCATTCCGACGAAGCCGAATTTAAAACTATTGATAATCAATTTTTTAGATTCGGCTATTTCATTTAGATAATGCTCAAGGGTGTTTCAATCCGAATACTATGTAAATAGAATAAAATGAAAATTTAAGAGCAATGGAGATAAAATTTGAAGAAAATCAGAAATTTACTCAATGGTGGTTGTGGACTATATTAATTGGAATCACACTAATACCAATTTCTGGATTTTACAAACAAATAATTTTAGGTGAACAATTTGGAGATAAACCCTTGTCAAAATTTGGATTAATTATATTCTTGTTATTAATGATTGTTTTTGTTGCCTTCTTTTGGAAAATGGAACTAAGAACCAATATTAATAATGAAGGAATTAAAATCAAATTTTTTCCATTCACAAATAAGGAAATAAAATGGGAAGAAATTGAACAAGTTAAAGTAATAAATTATGGATTTGTAGGTGGATGGGGAGTTCGATTCGGAACTAAACATGGAACAATATATAATACAAGTGGTAGATTTGGGTTAGCACTTGAATTAAAGAATGGAAAAAAGTTATGTATCGGAACTCAAAATGAAAAAGAATTGAGCAAACTAATAGAAGAAGCCAGCAGGTAACAAAAGTGAATTATATAATCCTCTAAATCAAAATCATTATTAGATAATATTATTAAACATAAATGAAAAAGATTTTACGGACAACACTTTTACTACTAATACTTATTGTCACAGCGGCTAGTGTTTATATTTTTATCAATTATACTCCAGATAAATCGTTTTCTGAAGTGAAAGAAAAATGGGCATATGAAAACTCTCAGTTTATAGAAATAGATGGTATGCCAGTCCACTATAGAATCAATGGAAATGGTAAACCAATAGTCTTGATCCATGGCACAGGGTCATCTTTGCACACTTGGGAAGGATGGACAAAGATACTAGAGCAAGAATTCCAAGTTATCAGCCTAGATATACCAGGATTTGGTTTAACTGGACCTAACAAAGAAGGAGAATACAATTTAGATTATTATGCAAAGTTCTTAGATACTTTCCTA